>Ga0308157_10000230_pt1 | contig 218133 bp, 202 predicted proteins | sample PhyBR1_FD_201035 | JGI IMG/M metagenome (GOLD analysis project Ga0308157, IMG submission 201035) | Phyllosphere microbial communities from UC Gill Tract Community Farm, Albany, California, United States - DLSLB.R1 | ecosystem: Host-associated > Plants > Phyllosphere > Unclassified | place... | reverse complement strand
CCGCTATCCGTAATTCCGTAGAGGTTACCATCCATTCCATTCAAAACATCTCGAAATCTTTCTTTTTGATCCAATAATAATCGTTCTTCGCCGACTACCTTATTGTCTTTTATAACAATTCTGTTGATATGTTCGCCACTTAGACATCCTATAAAAAGATTATTTTTCCATTCCTCGATATTTCCTGTATAAAATGTTACACCACTTGGCGAAACAACTGGATCCCAATAGTAAACGGGCTGTTCTGTTCCAGCTTTCTGTGTTGTTCCATTGTTGATTTTTTCTCCAGAATATTCAATTCCGTAAGTCACATCGCCCCAACCGTAATTTTTTCCAGCTTGAATCAGATTGATTTCGTCACCGCCTCTTGGTCCCATTTCGATATCCCAAAGCTGACCTTTTTCGTCCAATGCCAAACCTTGCGGACTACGGATTCCGTATGCAAAAATCTCAGGTTTGTAACCATCTTTTCCTATGAATGGATTTCCCGCTGCCGGTTGGCCATCTTTGGTAATTTTAAGGATTTTACCTAAATAATTATCTGTCTTCTGAGCATAAACTCTTGTTTGTTTATCTGATCTTTCGCCTGTGCTGACAAAAAGATTTCCGTCTTTATCAAAAACCAATCTGCTTCCGTAGTGCTTATCGCCATCGTAAGTTGGTGTTGCTCGGAAAATCACTTTGACATCAGAAATTGTTTTAAGATCAGAAGATAATTTGCCTTTTCCGACAGCGGTATGATTTCCACCTTCATAAGGCTCAGAAAAACTGAAATAGATGATATTATTGGTTTTAAAATCTGGATCCAAGGCAACGTCCAACATTCCGCCCTGTCCTTTAGCATCTACTTTTGGAAAGCCATCGATTTTCGAAACTTGTTTTCCATCTGCCGAAAAGACATTCATAAATCCAGTTTTCTCGGTAATCAAAAATCTTCCATCAGGTAAATTGATAATTCCCCAAGGTTTTCCGAGAGAAGTATTCAAAATTTCAACATTGTAAGGAGTTGTAGTTTTTACAGGTGTTATTCTTGTTTGTCCTGCAAACGCGGGTTTGTAATTAGTATTCGCTTTTTCCTCTTTAGCAGAGACTTTGCTGGGTTTCCCTTTGCTTTGGCACGAATAAAATGCACCGATTAATGAAAGGAAAAAAGGAAGTGTGGATTTTAACATAATATTTATTTTCTGTTTGGAATGGAAAAATAATGCCAGTAAAATTTGTTAGTTTAAATTTTAATTCTACATTTGTAGAATGAATTTTATATTTGTAGAATGAAAGAACAAAAATTAACAGATACAGAAATTGTTTTGATGGAGATTCTCTGGCAGAAAGAAAAGGTTTTTATGAAAGATATCCTTGAAGAATATACAGAACCAAAACCTGCTGCAACAACCATTGCAACACTTCTTAAAAGAATGCAGAACAAGGATTTGATAGGCTACAAAACTTATGGAAACTCGAGAGAATATTTTCCAAAAGTGAGGAAAGAAGATTATTTCCAGGAAGAAATGTCTTCTATGATTGACCGTTTTTTTAATAATTCTGTGAGCCAGTTTGCATCATTTTTCACATCAAATGCAAAACTGTCCCAGAAACAATTGAAAGAACTTCGAGACATTATAGACAAAGAAATAACAGACTAAAATGTTAACCATTATTTTCAAAATAATCCTTTGTTCATCGTTACTGATAGGGATTTATTATTTGTTCTTACAAAGAGAGAAAATGTTCAGCTTCAACAGGTTTTATCTTTTGTTGGCTTTGGTGTTTTCTTATGTAATTCCGTTTGTGAAAATCAACCTTCCTACGATTTATCAACAGAAGAATGATCTTATTTTTGAAGAAATTCAAACTCAGAAAATAATCCAGACTACATCCCAATCAATTGACTTTAGTTGGTTGAATTTGATTGCCTTGATCTGTGGATTTGTTTCTATTGTTTTGATAATAAAATCAATCATTTCAATTAGAAAAATTATTACTCTGAAAGGAAAAGAGATTAATTATCAGAATCAGAAAGTAAAATTATTGGACAAAAATTTGCCGCCATTCAGTTTTTTGAACAAAATCTATTTGAACAAAAGTTACTTCGAAAATCAAACCATTGATAGTAGGATTTTCCTTCACGAGAAAACACATTTGGTTCAGAAACATTCTCTCGATATTCTGTTTTTAGAAATTCTAAAAGTTATTTCCTGGTTCAATCCTGCTTTATATTTTTATAAAAAAGCGATGACAGATAATCACGAATTTTTGGCAGATGAAAGCATTATCCAGCAAAAAAACAATGTGAAAGATTATCAGACATTGATTCTTTCAGAAATTCTCCAAACGCAAAATCTAAAACTAACACACCAATTCAATTACAATAACACCAAAAAACGATTTATTATGATGACCACAAAAAAGTCAAAATTCGAAAAAACAAAAAAAATAATCGCGGTTTCTGCTTTTGCGGGATTGAGTCTTTTGTTTGTTCAAAAAGTTTACGCTTCGGAAATTAAAGCTGAAAATCAACTTAATATGCCGGAATTATCTGTTGAAAGTTTTATAAAATCTGATACGATTCCGCAGAAGACTGAAGGGAAAAATAATGTCAAACTTAAGAATTCAAAAAAAGTAAAGACACCACCAGCTCCTAAGGAATTTAAAGAAAACGAATTACCGATTCCACCTCCGCCGCCTCCAGCTAGTAATATTACAGCAGCTCAATATCCGGAAGGTATTAATTCGCTTCGCAAGAATTTTTCTAATATTTTTGATTCTTCAGGATTTGTGAAAGAGAAAACAACTGTAAAAACGAATGTCTATATTTCTATTGATGAAAATGGAAAAACAACGGATGTAAGAGCCGATGGACCTAATCCCAAGTTCAATGCAGAAGCAGTACGAGCAATGAAACAAGCAACAGAAAATGTAACTTGGAAACCAGCAACAGAAAACGAAAAGCCAGCTGCTACAGTTTTTCAGCTTCCTATTACTATGAATTTTCAATAGAATATTTTTATCATCAAGATCAAACGTTTCGCATTCCGAAACGTTTTTTTATTTCGTATTTTTGTTCAATGCAATTCAAACTTCAATCAGAATATCAACCTACTGGAGACCAGCCTCAAGCGATTGAGAAACTGGTAGAAGGGATTAATATTGGCGAAAAATATCAAACCCTTCTCGGAGTTACCGGTTCCGGAAAAACGTTTACCGTTGCCAATGTGGTTGCCAATGTCCAGCGACCAACAATTGTGATGGCGCATAACAAAACTTTGGCGGCACAGCTTTTTATGGAATTCAAAGAGTTTTTTCCGGATAATGCGGTGGAATATTTTGTAAGTTACTACGACTATTATCAGCCGGAAGCATTCATTGCATCAACCAATACTTATATTGAGAAAGACTTGAGCATCAATGAAGAAGTTGAAAAACTGAGACTTTCTGCCATTGCAAGTTTACTTTCCGGGCGACGAGATGTTTTGATTGTGGCTTCGGTTTCCTGTATTTATGGTGTTGGAAATCCGAGTGAATTCCATAAATCCTTAATCACAATTGAGAAAAACGAAAAATTATCCCGCACAAGATTACTTCATCAATTGGTTAGTGCATTGTATTCCAGAGCACTTAATGAATTTCAGAGAGGTACATTCCGTGTAAAAGGCGATGTGATTGATATTTATCCGGCTTATGCTGATACAGCAATTAGGATTCAATTTTTTGGAGATGATGTGGAGAAAATTCAAAGTTTTGACCCAGTTTCCGGAAATGTGATTTCGAATTTTGATTTGATTAATATTTATCCGGCTAATCTTTTCGTAACGACACCTGAAACGATGCAAAGTGCCATCAAACAGATTCAGGATGATATGGTAAAGCAGGTTGATTTCTTTCGGGAAATCGAAAAACCTTTGGAAGCCAAACGTTTGGAAGAAAGAACGGAATTAGATTTGGAAATGATTCGTGAACTTGGTTATTGTTCAGGAATTGAGAATTATTCTCGTTATATGGACGGAAGAATTCCGGGCTCCAGGCCTTTCTGTTTGTTGGATTATTTTCCTAAGGATTTCCTGATGGTGATTGATGAAAGTCACGTAACTGTTCCTCAGGTTCACGCGATGTACGGCGGTGACCGAAGCCGAAAAGAAGTTTTGGTGGAACACGGATTCCGTTTGCCTGCTGCGATGGACAACAGACCTTTGAAGTTTAATGAGTTTGAAGATATGCAGAATCAGGTGATCTATGTGTCGGCAACACCTGCAGATTACGAATTGGAAAAATCTGGTGGAACTTACATTGAGCAAATTATCCGTCCAACGGGACTTTTGGATCCAATTATAGAAGTTCGTCCAACGATGAATCAGATTGATGATTTAATTGAAGAAATTCACAAAAGAGTGGAACTGGACGAAAGAGTTTTGGTAACGACATTAACAAAAAAAATGGCGGAAGAACTGACCAAATATTTTACAAAAGTCGGAATCCGAACACGATATATCCATTCTGATGTAGAGACTTTGGAAAGAATCCAGATTATGCAGGATTTGCGTTTAGGATTATTCGATGTTTTGGTTGGGGTTAACCTATTAAGAGAAGGGTTAGATTTACCGGAAGTGTCATTAGTTGCGATTCTAGATGCGGATAAGGAAGGAATGTTGCGTTCTCGCCGTTCGATGATTCAGACAGTTGGTAGAGCAGCTAGAAACCTGAATGGTAGAGCAATAATGTATGCTGATAAAATGACAAAATCTATGCAGGCTACGATTGATGAGACCAACTATCGTCGTGAAAAGCAGATGAAATATAATGCTGATAATGGTAAAGTTCCTCAAGCATTGAATAAAAAAATCAGTGAAAATCTAGTTGGTAGAAGCAAAGATTTCCCGGATGAAAAATATACGCACAAAGAAATTTTAAGAGAAGTTGCTGAAACTAAAGCCAGTTATGGAAGTGAGGATATCGAGAAAATCGTGGCTCAAAAGCAGAAAGAAATGGAAGCAGCAGCGAAAAATCTTGACTTTATAAAAGCGGCGAAACTGAGAGATGAGATTGCAGCTCTGAAAGCTTAATGCTTGGGAAGAAAATATTTATAAAACTTCAGTATTTTCTTTACCTTACGTTTAAATGCTTTTTTATTAGTAAAATCGACGATCTTATTTAGACAAAACTCAGGAGAATTCCCCGATAATCTGGCGTATTCTGCACTAATTATTTTGATGGTTTCAAGATCGTTGGTCAACCTCTCAAAGTTGATTAATCTTTTGTCAATATCGATACTTTCATAAAAATTCATTCTATTCAGATCGACTAAAAAAAACTGAAAATTTTCACCTGTTTTCTTGATCAAAAAATTTCCGGAGGCGTTATCAATAAAAATAATTCCATTTTCGTGCAACTGGAAAATGAGATTGGTATAGGCTTTAATAATTTTCTCTCTGTCTGTAAAATCATCATTATGAAGAACATCACTTAAAGTAAAAACATCTTCAAGTTGTTCACTCACATAATAGCTGGATGTTACACCAATCCAATCGTGATTTTCTATAAAAGCTACAGGTTTTGGTGTGAAAAAACCCTTATCCAAAAGCATTTGTGCATACTCATAAGAACGTCTCGACTTTGATTTTCGATAATATTTGTAAACGTGACGATTGATGATGTTGTGCTGTTTGAAAGATTTGAAATTGAACTTTAAATCATTAACAATGAAAAATTTAACAACATTTCTATTTCCGTGACCAACGACAGTTCCTTCATTTTTAAAATTCTTTAAAATGTTCAGAATGTCGTTTTTGTATTGAGAATAAGCCTCGGAAAGTACAAAGTTCATAGCAGTTTGGTTATAATATTATAAAGACGTTTTGATGAGGTCTATTACTTTATCCAAATCCAAATTATTTGTATTGATAGAGAAACTTTTGTCGTTATAAGGTTTGTACATCGTCTCATCTGTCACTTTGAAAAGCCCGATTGTAGGTACATTTACCGAGCTTGCAAGATGCATGACGCCATTATCAGCGGCAATAAAAAGTGCACAGTTGGCCAAAAATCCACCCATTTCCCGGATGTCTGTACTGTAGAAATTCGGAATTTTAAAATTCAGTTTTGAAATGTTTTCCACAGGCAACAATTCGATGATATTGTAATCTGGAAATGTAGATTTTAATTTGTCATAGAAGGCTTCCCACCAATCTTCAGAATAAATTTTTGCGCCCGTTGCGTTGGTGAATAAGCAAATGGTTTTCTTATCGTTCTGTACTATTTTCAGCAGATTTTCTTTTCCAGTTTCAAGTTCTTCTTTATCTAAAATAAGTTTGAGCGAAGGAAGCTCAGAAGTGTTTTCTGGATAGCCTAATTCCGTTAAGAATTTTCTGAGATTGTAAATCGTTTTCTTAGCATCGTGGTTATAATCCTGATATTTTGAATTAAGTTCTTCATCGTGATCGCCGAAAAATTTGAAAGTAGAATTGGTCGCAAGAATAGATAATCTACCGGAAGATGAACCTGGATTTGAGTTGATTGCCAAGTCATATTTTCGAAACTTTAGCTGAAACCAACCTTTGATATATTTCCCCAAGTTGCTGAAAGGCTTTTTAGGAAGCTGAATATATCTGTCAATATTTTCGTAATTTTTATAGATAATCGGTGTTACGCCACCTTTAACAAACAAATCAACCTTACTGTCAGGAAAAGTTTTGATAACTTCTTGAACAAGAGGAGTTAATAATAGTAAATTTCCTAATCTGTGATTGGGTCTTGAGATCAGAATTCTCTTGATTTTTATATTTTGATTGTTTTTAATATCTGCATTAGATTTACCAATATTCTTGGTAAGACCTCGCATTAGAGATCTCCGAAGTGCATTTATTTTTTTCTTCATAATAATGCAAATTTACCGAAAAAATTAATGTCTCAGAGGTTTTAGCAAATCCATTAATCCATTGAGTTTGATCTCGTAGATTGTGGAAAGTTGCATTCCTAACTTTCCTTTTGGGAAGCCCCCGTTTCTGATAAACCACTCAAGGTAAGAGATTGGTAAATCGGCTAAAATTGTTTCTTTATATTTTCCAAAAGGCATTCTGACTTCACAGATTTCTTTCAGGATATTCGGATTGATGCCATCCATTTTTATATGGTTAAGTCGGTTTTATTTTCCAGTTCAATATCTTGATTAGGAAGTTCCAACTGCGGAGTATCGTCTTCTGAAAATTCGTCTCTATAAACCTGAATTAGCATTACAGTAATTGACATCAGAATCGGACCAAAGATCAATCCCATGAAACCAAAAATATTCATCCCGAGAATAATCCCGAAAACAGTCACTAATGGATGGATATCTTCTAATCTTTTAAGTAATGTGAATCGCAGAAGATTATCCGTTAAACCAACTACTACCAATCCGTAAATCAAAATCCCAACGCCAGGACCAGTTTGTCCTTCAGCAATCATAAAAATCCCAACCGGAACATAAACAATTGCTGCACCTACAACTGGTAACATAGACGCAACTGCGGTTAAAGCAAATAAGAGCATTGGACTTGGGCATCCGAAAATCCAATAACCAATCAAGGCAACAACGCCTTGTCCTAATGCCACGACTGGAATTCCGATCGCGTTTGCCATTGCGAGTTTTATGAATTTGTCTCCTAAAAGCTGTATGTTTTTTCTTTTAAAAGGCATTGCTTTGGCTACAATTCTTTCAAATAATCTGGCTTTTACAAACATAAAATACAGAATGAAATACATTGATGTAATTACTGTGAAAGTGTTCACAGTGGTATTCAAAGCTTTCGTAGAAAGTGTTCCTGCAAAATTGGTCACTTTTGTAATATTCTCTTTGCTCAAGATATCAAATCCTACTTTCTGATAAACAAACTGGTGAATCTTCTCCAGGAAAATATTGAACTTTTCCATATAAACCTGCGCATTCCCGGCTTTTGCAACCAACATATCTACAATAAAGTAAACCGGAAGAATCAGAATAATCAAAGATGCTAACATCAGAACTGTAGCCGATAACCACGGTTTCCAGTTTTTTTCTTCAATCAGATAATAATTATATTTCCTACAAACAATATAAAGCGTAATTGCTCCCAGAACAGCAGGAATGAACAATGCCAGATTCCAGCAAATTAACCCAACTAAAACACATATAACAAGAATTAATGCAATCTGTTTGATAACAACAGAATCTATTGGTTTACCGGAATCTGACATCGTTTATTTGAATTTATTTGTATTGTTCTATTTGTCTTGGTGTTCCGCAGTATGCACAGTAAGTAGAATACATTGCAATGTATGCAAATGGAATCGTTAGATAAATCCCAACACAACATAGCACAACTCCGGCAATACTGATAAGACCAGCCAATAATGCGGTAAGTAAAATCGTGCCATAATTATTTTGAACAATATCAAAAGACTTCTTCAAAGCATCAAAAGCACTTGCCTTTTCAAAAATTAAAATTGGATAGCCAAGGAAAAAGAAAGGCATTACAAAAACCGCCGGCAAAACGCACATAAAAAGTAGAATTGTAAGAGCAATCTGAGTAATTAAAGCGTAAATGAAAATATTAATAAAGTTCTGTCTGTATGCAAAAAAGATATCAGAAATTACAATTGGTTGTTTGAAATTGGACTTGTTAGCCACATAAATCAAACTTACCAATACAGGTGTTAGAAGAAGTGTTACCAAAAAACTTGCACCAGTATAAGCTGCAAAACCTGGTGCTGCAATCATATCTGCATAACCAAAATTACCATTACTTTCTCTTGCTTGTTCAATTAAAAGTTGAGTGTCAAATCCGGTTAACATTTGAACAAGAAGACTTAGTAAAAAATAAATAACAACTGCCAAAAAGCAATATAGAAACGTATTTTTAAAAATTTCTAAAGCGTGAGAGATGATGCTTCCTGCCTCTCTTTCCGGCACAGGCACAGAAGAATTGAATTCATTAAAATTGTCCATTAAGTTTGTTTTTATAGTTGATTATCAAATCTACACAAAAAATCTCTTAATAGAATTAACAAAACAACAATTATTCCTCAAAGTCTGCAATCAGATGCTTATAAAGTACATAATTTACTGCATTCCAAAAAGGGAAAGTCACAAAAAGTCCAAAAAAGAAAACAATAATTCCCGAAAAAGAAATAATAATAGAAGCCAAAACAACCACAATCATCAACAGAGCGTTCTTGTTAAAAACCTGAAAACTCAGTTTAAAAGCATCAAAGAAATTATAATTTTTGAAGAAAATCAAAGCCGGAACCAGCAAAAACATCGGCATCCAGACAAGAGAAATGATGAATAGATAATTATTAATGAAATTCCAAATCAATGCAAAAGCCACAAAAATTATGAAATGATAACCCCTGAAACCGGCAAACAAATCCGATAATTCCAACGGAGCACCAATATCCAACTTTCTGTAAATTTTCAAAAAGCCAATATTCAGGGGATAAATCACAGATTTGATTATCAAAACCGCAATAGAAAAATTCACCGCATTTTCAGTCTGCATCAATTCTGCATATTTTGTCAAGAATGCTGAGCTGTCAGAATAGAAAAGATTTTGGAACTTCTGAATTTCTTCAAAAAGTCCGTAATATCGGAACGCATACATCGCTGCAAACATATAAATGCTGAAATAAATCACCGTAAACATCAGCTGGAACGGCAAAGTTCTCATCCAATATTGATAGGCTTCTGTCAGTATTTTTCCAATTTCCGGTTTTTGCGTCGTCATTTCTCAAACTTTTTTTGCAAAAGTAGCCATTATTGTTTTGGAAATATATCGCAAAGGCACAAAATTATTTATCTAAATCTTTTTAAGGCACAAAACATCCAATATTGGAAACTTTGCGACTTATCAATTGTATTAGATTATTAAATTGCGCCTTTGCGATACAAATTCCTATTTTTGTTTTTATGTTTCAGAATCCGCAGTTTCAAAAGATGGACGAGTTGTCAGAGAAAAAAGAACCATTCTTTTTTCTGATTAGTTTTTTGATGGATGAAGTCAGAATATTCACAAAAAACGAAATTAAAAATAAAGCTTTGTTGATTGATTTTCCGAATGTTGCAAACGTAAATTATCAACACGCGATAATTCCAAAGTTTGAATGGAAACCATTTCCGGAAACTTTGGAAGATTATAAAAAAGGATTCCAAATCGTTCAGGAAAATCTCAGAAAAGGAAATTCTTATTTAACGAATTATACAACGAAAACTGAAATTGAAACAAGCTTAAGTCTAAAAGATATTTTCAGATTTTCAAAAGCAAAATATAAAGTTCTGTTTAAAGATGAATTTGTATTTTTCTCTCCGGAAACTTTTGTGGAAATTGTTGATAACAAAATTTTTACGCACCCGATGAAGGGAACCATTGATGCAGAAATAGAAGATGCGGAAAGTATTCTGAAAAATGACCCAAAAGAAAAAGCGGAACACTACACAGTTGTGGATTTGTTAAGAAACGATTTGAGTATGGTTGCAGATAACGTTCAGGTTAAAGAATTTCAAAGAATCGATTACATCAAAACCAAGCAGAAAAATCTCTTGGCAATGAGCTCCGAAATCGAAGGCGAAATCAAACCAGAATATCAAAATAAGATTGGAACGATTTTTCAAAAATTGTTGCCGGCAGGTTCTATTTTAGGCGCTCCAAAACCCAAAACTTTGGAAATCATTTTGGAAGCAGAGCAATATGAAAGAGGATTTTATACAGGAATTGCAGGTTATTTTGATGGCAAAAATCTGGATTCCTGTGTGATGATACGTTTTATTGAAAAAGAGAACGAAAAGCTGTTTTTCAAAAGCGGAGGTGGGATTACCCATCAAAGTGACCTTATCAGCGAATACGAAGAAATGAAAAACAAAATCTATGTCCCGATTTATTGAAAGCATCAAAGTTGAAGACCAGAAAATTTTCCTGAAAGAACTTCATCAGAAAAGAATGAACGACACTTTTTCGAATTTTGGAAAAGTATGTAAAATCGATATTTACAGTTTATTTCTCAATCTGGAACACGATGAAGATGGACTTTACAAATTCCGAATCGAATATGATTTGGAGAACAATTTCAAGACACAGATTATTCCTTATGCAATTTCAGAATTAGATGATTTTGAATTGGTTATTGATAATGAAATAGATTATAGCTTTAAGTCTGCTGACAGAACTCAATTACAAAAATTGAAAGACAAAAGCCACGCTGACGAAGTTATTATTGTAAAAAATAATCAGATTACAGACACGTCATATTCCAATCTTTTGTTTTTAAAAGACAAAACTTGGTTTACGCCGAAAAGTTATCTTCTGAATGGTGTAATGAGACAGAATCTTTTACAATCAAAAGAAATCAAAGAAGCTGAAATAACTTTAGATAATATTAAAGAATTCACACATTTTCAGCTTATCAATGCTTTGAATGATTTCGATGATATGTTCATTTATCCGATTGAGAAAATCATTAATCTTCCGAGAGAAGAATCGGATTTGGAGTTTTAGTTAATTTTAGAAATCACTGATTCGACTGAATTATTTTCAAATGAAGTTACTACTGTAGCTGAATTATTTTTGATTTCTGCTATTCTACATTTCAAACCACCATTAGAATTAATATAAATATCTGATTCGTCAAATTTACTTTTCAAAGTATCTATTAATAAAACATATTCACAATCATTTACCCAGTGAAGATTGTAAAATCTTTTTCCTTTTATTTCCTTCCCTGTTTTTAAATCGAAGGTTTCTTCAGACTGAGAATTGTTTTCTCTTTTTAAGATATATTTTCTATTGTCAGATTTATTAACAATTTCAAACTTACCAATATGAAAATCTTCGCACTTTAAATGGCTTTCATTTTTGAAACTAACAAGTGAAAGAACGACAAAGCAAAGAATTATATTTTTCATAATAATTGTTACCTATTTCAAGCTTTCAAAATACTGCTTCAATATATCCGCATTATTACATTCCGAAGTCATTACTTCCAATATTTTCGGTTTAGAATCCGGCTTGAAATAATTTGGTAAAACACGGTCAAGAGAGATTTCATCTTCAACTCGTATATAATCAAATCCGAAATTCTTTGCTAATAATTCTGCATTTCTGTGATGTTGCGTTGCTATGAATTCGTCCAAAGCATTAGTTCCGCTTGGTCCAGGAATGATTTTGAAAATATTGCCTTCGCCATTATTGAAAATTACAATTCTTGTATACGGCGGAATGTACTGATTCCAAAGTCCGTTGATATCATAGAAAAACGACAAATCTCCGGTAATCAAAATTGTGGGTTCGTCTTCCATCATCGCAAATCCCATTGCTGTAGAAGTGCAGCCATCGATTCCGCTGGTTCCGCGATTGCAATACACATCATATTTCTGATATTCAAATAATTGTGCGTAGCGGATTGCTGAGGAATTTGAGAAATGAACTCTATAATTTTCAGGAATTTGATTGGATAACAGATTAAAAAGATAGAAATCAGAGAAAGACGCTTTGTTCAGATACTCCTCGTGTTTCGCATCTTTTTTATCTTTCAGAACATCCCAAAGATTGAAATATGCTCTTGGTTCCAAATTGATGGATTTCAATAATTTGGAAAAGAATAGCTCTGGTTTTGTTTCAATTTTTTGAGTTAAAGCGTAATAAGTATCTGGCTGCCAATATTCATCAATATGCCAATGTTGTTTTGGCTTTGCCTTTCTCAGGAATTGCTTCACTCTCTTGGAAACCACATTCTGTCCAATTGTAATCAACAAATCTGGCGCATAAGTATGATAATCTTCTTCAGAAAAATCTGTGATATATCGGTCGATATGAGCGAAAAATTTATCGTGCTGAAGATTGGAATTCATTTCCGTTAAGACAACAACTGTATGGTTTTTAACCAATTGTGAAAGCTGTGCTTCGAGTTCTGGATTTGGAGCAAGCGTTCCTGTCAGAATCATAATTCTTTTGGAAGTATGCCAGTCTGCAACAAGATTGGAAGGAAGTTCATAACTTTTTTTCTGAATCGTTTTCTCAACTGCAGGCATTACCGGAAGCTCATCCAAAAGATTATAAAGTGGTTCTGCCAAAGGAATATTGATATGAACCGGACCGCTTTTTTCGATGCACAATTCAACCGCTTTTTTAATTGTTCCGAAATTGTAATCATCAGCACCATCTTTTTCATCTTCCAACAATTCAAAATCGCCGTAAGAATGCTGCTGGAAAATATTTTTCTGGCGAATCGTCTGCCCGTCAAAAATATCCACAAAATCTGCTGGTCTGTCCGCCGTTAAAACCAAAAGAGGAACATTCTGATAAAATGCTTCCACAACAGCTGGATAATAATTGGTCGCTGCAGAACCGCTTGTACAAGTGATTGCCACAGGTTTTTTAATTGATTTTGAAATTCCCAAACCTACAAATGCAGCCGCTCTTTCGTCCACAATACTATAACATTGGAACGCATCAATCTCGGAAAAATGAATTGCCAAAGGTGCGTTTCTGGAACCTGGAGAAATGATGATTTTGTCGATGCCATATTGTTCAAGAATATGTGCGAGAATCTGGATGCTGCGTTTTGCGGAATATTGCTTCATTTGGGAAAATTACTGAGAAATATATCAGATTGCAAATTTAATGAAAAGCTTTCAACTCCTTAATAATATTTCTCGCTGATTGTGCAGATTTAGCAAATTTTTTCTCAGCTAAATTTTCTAAATCGGTAAGAAATTTATTTACTTAAAACAATCGCAATTGTTGCGTTTTGCTTCCTGTAAAATGCTCAGTTGTCAAACTTGCTCTTTCTTTATTATTAAAAAATTTCTTCTTCCCGATTTCAAAAGTTTTGTGAATCATTTCGGCAATGTTTCCCTCGCCTTGATAACGTTGGAAAAATCGTTTTTCTCCGAGATTTCCACCACGCATTGAGCGGATTAAATTCAGAACTTTATCTTTTCTATCCGGGAAATGTGTTTCCAGCCATTGGACGAAAACGGGTTCAACTGTATCGTTCAATCTGACCAAAGTGTAACCGCAACTTCTGGCGCCCGCTTCGGAAACTGCTTTCATGATTCCGAGACTTTCATCACTTGTTAAACCCGGAATGACTGGCGCAATCATCACATTGACGGGAATATTTTTTTCGGATAAAACTTCTATGGCTTTCAGTTTATTTTTTGCGGTTGAAGTTCGTGGTTCCATCACGCGTCTTAGTTCCTCATTGATGGTCGGAATGCTCATCGAAACCGAAATCAGATTTTTTTCGGCCATTTTTTCGAGGATATCAATGTCTCTCAGGATCAAAGCGTTTTTGGTAATGATAGAAACCGGATGTCTGTAGTCTAGACAAACCTGAAGCAGTTTTCTTGTAATCTCAAATTCTCTTTCGATCGGTTGATAGCAATCGGTGTTGCCAGAGAGCATAATCGTTTTTGGAATGTAAGATTTCTTTTGAAAAGTTTTCTCCAACAGTTCCGGCGCATTTTTCTTGACCATCAGTTTTCTTTCGAAATCTACGCCTGCGCTGTAACCCCAAAATTCGTGCGTAGGTCTGGCGAAACAATACGAACAGCCGTGCTCGCAACCTTGGTACGGATTCATCGAATAATCCATCATAAGGTCGGGACTTTTAATCACATTAATAATGCTTTTTGGGAAAACTTCTGTGACTTGTGTTTTGATTTTATCCAATTCAAAATCCTCCGATTCGTGCGTGAATCGGTCAAATTTGTTGACGACATTTCGTTGGGCGCCTTGCCCCTTTGCAATGAAATCTGACATTTTTGATGTAAAAAAGTAATGCAAAGGCACAAATTAAATTGTACTTTAACTCCTGTAAAGTCGCAAACATTTGCGACTAATAGAAGCTTGGAGAAAAGGACTTTCCGCCTTTGCGTTAAACTGATTGGAAATATTATTTTCAAAATTATCATTAGAAAAATAAAATCTCTCTTAAAATTCCGGAAAGTTTTCCACAAAAAAATCCGGCTCGTAAGAACCGGAAATCTGTATAATTAAAATAGTGTGTGTCATAAAAAGGCGTCTAATTCTACGCCATCATCCACAGCTGCATAAGGACTTCTATTGGAGTTCCCGAATAATAGGTGATGGTCAGAATATTCGCTGTTATAAATCTTGTTTTTAAAATATTTTCTCGCTGCAAAAATTCCCAAAACAGCAGCTGTTCCGAAAAGTCCTGCAAAGATTATTTCTACATTTCTATTCATATAATATTAAGTTTTGGTTTTTTGTCAAGCAAAAGATGTTCCTTTTTTGCGTGTCAGTACCGATCTTATCAAAAATTTAAGATTCTTAACAAGGCATTTTACAGTTCAGTCGGTTTTTTTAACAGTTCGGTCATATATAATTGCTTAACTTTTCTTTCTGTCATAATTTTGAACCAAGAAATTAGAATATGAATAAGAAACCATTAATAACGCTAACGTGGATTACACTAGGCTCATCCATTTTTTTCTTCACTTTTTTCTCTGATGAAAAAACTTTAGAAAGCTTTGGTTACAACTTGCTTATTTCAGCAATGTATGCTTTCGGATTGGGCTTGAGTAATGGTTATTTAAATGATTTTCTTAATAAAAAACTTTCGTGGACGGAACAAACCAGACTTAGAGCAATTCTTGGAATCGTGGCAACATTAATTGTCAACTTCATAATGGTTTATGCGTGTAATTATGTAAACTATGTAGTTATCCAAAAAGTGGCTACTCCAGAAGATATTTTTTCAGGAAAGTACACTTTTACCAACTGGTTTATGATAAATTTTGCTTTGATGATTTCTGCTTTCCTTCACGCGAAAGGATTTATGGAGGAACTGAAAAAGAATACTAAGAAAGAAGTTGTAGAGCAGAAACTGATTGCAAAATCTGCCAACGCCCAATTCGAATCTTTGAAGAATCAACTGGACCCGCATTTTCTTTTCAATTCTTTGAACGTTTTAACAGCTTTGATTGATGAAAATCCGGAACAGGCGCAGAAATTCACGACATCGATGTCAAAGATTTACCGTTATGTTTTGGAGCAAAAAGATAAGGAAATGGTAAAAGTGGAGGATGAGATAGAATTTGCTAAAATCTATTGCAACCTTTTGAAAACCAGATTTGAAGATAGCGTGAATTTCACTTTTGATATTAATCCGGATGATTTGCAAAAATTCGTGGTTCCGCTTTCTTTACAATTATTGCTGGAAAATTGCATCAAACATAATTTCGCAACCTCATCAAAACCATTGAATATCAGAATCATTACAGAAGGAAAATTTCTTTCAATAGAAAATAACCTTCAAGTAAGAGAACAGCTTAAAGAAAGTGCGGGAATTGGTTTAGCAAACATCGTTCAGCGATACGCACTTCTTACAAAAGACAATGTATTTATAGAAAAAACAGAACAGACCTTTAAAGTCAAAATACCAATATTAATAGAAAAAAAATCTCAGACAATGACAGCTTACACCACACAAGAAACAGAAAGTATTGCTTACGAAAAAGCAGTAAAAAGAGTAAAAGAAATCAAAGGATTCTACGGAAACTTAATCTCATATTGCATTATCATTCCGTTTTTGGTAATCCTTAACCTAATCACTTCTCCAAGAGAACTTTGGTTTTACTGGCCAATGCTTGGATGGGGAGTAGGACTTTTGGCTCACGGGATGAACGTCTTTGCAATCGGAAAAAATTGGGAAGAAAAGAAAATCCAAGAGATAATGAATAAGGATAACTTCAAAAAATAATTACGATGGAAAACCACACAAACAATTCGAGAATGAAACTGGCAAAAGCTAGGATGAAAGAAGTAAAAGCTTTTTACACGATGTTGGGTGGATTCGTTATTCTGATGCCTTATTTAATCTTTGTTAATCTAAAATCAACGCCGGATTTTCAATGGTTTTGGTTTCCGATAGCAGGATGTGGAATCAGTATTTTCGGATATGCAATTTATCTTTTCGGAGGAAAAAGTTGGGAGCAGAAGAAGATTCGTGAAATAATGAATAATCAAAATAACCTTAAAAACTAATCACAATGGAAATCATCAATAAAGAGAATCCGCGTTACGAAGTGGCTGTGGAGAGAGTACAAAAAATCAAAAAATTCTACAAAAGTCTTCTCGTCTTCGCCATCGTATTTGGAATCGTTTATGGGATTAAATTTGCAAAATATGGATTGAATTATATTTCAGTATTTGAAGTATCTTGGATTTTCATCATTTGGGGATTGATTCTGACAATCAAAGGAATTAAGCTGTTTTTCTTCAATTCCGATTGGGAAAGAGATATGATTAACAAAGAACTCAAAAAACAAAACAATGGAAATTATTAACAAACAAGACGATATCAAATATCTTGAAGCCAGAAGAAGAGTGAAAAAACTGAAAGGGTTTTATACCCATTTGGTAATTTATATTCTTGTGAATCTATTGATTGTGTTTATTAATATTCAAGATTTAAAACCGGGTGAAAGTTATTTTCAATATAAGAATTTCATTACATTATTCTTTTGGGGAATTGGTTTGGTTGCTCACGGACTGAGTGTTTTTGTTCCGCAATTTGTTCTCGGAAAAGATTGGGAAGAGCGAAAAATTCGGGAAATAATGGATAAAAATAAATAAAATGATACAAATTATTTTTTATATTCTAATGGGAGCTTGGCTTTTTACCGAGGTCTTTTATAAAAGCCAAATGTCATCCAATAATTCTGACCAAAAAGGGAAGGATAAGTCATCTCTCAGCTTGCTTTGGATTGTAATCATTTCATCAATATCATTATCAATTTTTGTCGCTAACATACATTTTGAAGATTTTAGTTTGATGATAACAACACAAAATTGGATAATCTATCTTGGATTGACTATATTGTTTATCGGGATTTTGACAAGATTTTTAATCATAAAATCTTTAGGCAAATATTTTACAGTAGATGTTACGATACGAGAAGGTCATCAAATAAAAAAAGATGGAATATATAGTGTTTTGAGACATCCTTCATATTCTGCTTCTTTGCTAACGTTTCTTGGTTTAGGTTTGTTTTTGAATAATTGGGTTGCATTATTTATAGCATTTATTCCACCATTTTTAGCATTTTTGTATAGAATTAAAATTGAAGAAAAAGCTCTTATAGAACAATTCGGGCAGGATTATATTGATTATAAAAAACAGACAAAAAAATTAATACCATTTATCTATTAAACCAATGAAAATAAGAACGATAATCATTGAAGACGAAAAACCGGCAGTCAGAAGACTTGAAAAATTATTAGGTTTATTTTCTGATTTAGAGTTAGTTGCAAGCCTCAATTCTGTGGAAGAATCGGTTGATTGGTTTCAGGAAAATGAACATCCGCAATTGATTTTTTCAGACATCGTTTTAGGTGACGGATTATCGTTTGATATTTTTGATAAAGTCTCAACCAAAGCTTTTATCATTTATACAACGGCTTTTGACCAATACACATTGAAAGCTTTCAAACTCAATAGCATCGATTATCTTCTGAAACCAATTGAAGAAGAAGATTTGGCAAAAGCCATTGAGAAATTCAAATCGTTCTTGCCGGAACAAGGCGCTGTTAATTCACAGGAAATCAGGCAAATTATTAAAAAAGAGCAGGCAACACTTTCCAGAATTTTGGTAAAAATCGGTTACAATCTGAAAGTCGTTTCCATCAATGAAGTCAGCTGTTTCTACAGCGAAAATAAAATTGTCTACCTCCAAACCAAAGAACGGACTTATCCAACAGATTTCACTTTGGACGAACTGGAAAATGTGTTGGATGAAACCAAATTTTTCCGTGTAAACAGACAATTCATCATCAGTTCAGATTACATCAAAAATATTCATACATCGCCAAATTACAAAGTTGAATTGGAATTCCAACCCAATGAAGAAATCTCGGTCAGCAGAGAAAGAGTGAAGGATTTTAAGGATTGGCTGGCAGGAAATTAAAAAAACAGACTTTTCGGGAATTCCGTAAAGCCTGTTTTCAATATTTAATTCTAATTACTTCTTAAGAAATCACGCCACTTCCAATCAATTCATCATCGATATACCACGAAGCAAATTGTCCTTCTGCAATCGCAGACTGCGGATTTTCAAATTCCATATAGAATCCATTTTCGAATTGATAAATCGTCGCTTTTTCCAGAGTCTGGCGGTAACGGATTCTTGCTATTACTTCCATAGATTCTCCGTTTTTCAATCTCAAATCTTCACGAACCCAATGAACCTCAGAATTATCAATTTTCAAAGCTCTTCTGAAAAGTCCAGCGAAATTTTTTCCTTCGCCAACGAAAATGATATTATTTTCCATTTCTCTGGAAATGATGAAACAGCTCTCTTTATGTCCGCCGATTCCCAAACCTTTACTTTGTCCGATTGTGAAAAACTGCGCACCTTGGTGCTTGCCAATCACCTTTCCGTCCTCTTTTTTATAATTGATTTTCGCAGACAGATATTCCAGCTCTTCTAATTTTGAAGAAAAAGTTGGCGTTTCTTTATGAAATTCAGCAAAATCATTGAAGATTTCTACAATTTCGCCTTCTTTCGGAACCAATTGTTGCTGTAAGAATGTCGGTAAACTAACTTTCCCAATGAAGCAAAGTCCCTGAGAATCTTTCTTATCCGCCGTTACCAGTCCAATTTCTTTAGCAATTTCACGAACTTCAGGTTTTGTTAATTCTCCAATTGGGAATAACGCTTTTGACAATTGGTCTTGACTCAACTGACAAAGGAAATAACTTTGGTCTTTGTTATTATCCTTCCCAGCCAGAAGATGAAAAATCTCTTTTCCATTTTCATCAAAAGTCGAAGTCACGCGCGCATAATGTCCGGTCGCAACTTTCTCAGCACCAAGCGATAAAGCCGTTTTCATAAATACATCGAATTTCACTTCGCGGTTACAAAGAACATCGGGATTTGGCGTTCGTCCTTTTTGATATTCGTCAAACATATAATCCACGATTCGCTCCTTGTAGAGCTCACTCATATCGATGACCTGATAAGGAATTCCTAATTTTTGTGCGACAAGAAGCGCATCATTACTGTCTTCTATCCAAGGACACTCGTCCTCCAAGGTTACCGACGCATCGTTCCAGTTGCGCATAAAAAGTCCGATAACCTCGTGACCCTGCTGTTGCAAAAGATAAGCGGTCACGCTAGAATCTACGCCTCCGGAGAGACCAACTACTATTTTCATTTAATTTCAATTTTACGAAACTCTTGACGGGAGTTCTTAGTTTGATTGCGCAAAAATACAACTAAAATATTCGCTAAAAAACCATAATTTTAGACATTGAGAAAATCGATAGTGTGAAATAAGCGATAATAATTTTAATTTGGGCAACTATTCCGCCTTCCACTCCCGCTATTTTGCCATCGCTTTTCCAGCTACAAAAATGAGCTCCGTTCAAGTCGGGTTGCAAGCAATTCGGTTTTTCAAATTAGGTTGATAACATTAAAACTCAAATATTATGAAAAAACATTTCACTTTATTATTGATGCTGATTAGCTTTTGGTCGTTCTCTCAAATTGCAATGAGTTCCGGAACTCAAACCAATCGTTGGACTTTTGGTGGTGGCTTAGGCGTAGGATTCGGGAGCAATTCTTATTTTAATCTTCAGGTTTCTCCAAGGGTAGGTTACAAAATCACAGACCAATTGGAAGGTGGAATCATCGGAAATGTTTCCTGGCAAACTTCTGATTATTATAAATCAACAATGTTTGGCGTTGGCCCCTTTGCGAATTATTATTTTGCCCGTTCGTTTTTTGTTGGTGCCAATCTTCAACAATATTTTATTAACTCGAAAGAAAAATTCTCTGGTTATAAATACAATACAGATGAAACTGCGCTTTATATTGGTGGAGGCTATATGCAGAGTTTAGGAAATAATGCATTTGCACAGTTTGGGATAATGTACAATGTGCTTTGGAAAGAGAGAAGCAGTATTTTCAGTACAGGATTTATTCCTAGTGTTGGATTTGTGGTAGGGCTATAGAAAAAGCCCTCTTTAGTATCACCATTTGTGTTTAGAAATATTAAGAGGGCTCTTATCTGAGATTGCAAATGTAGAAGGAAAAAACGAATTAAAAATTTACATTTGTTAATTTCCGCGTAAAATTCTTTTTTTTATTCTACTTAATGAGACAGGAGTGATTCCCAGAAGGGATGCTACATATTTTGATGGTACTTTTTTCAGAACTTCGGCATTTTCTTCCAGATGTTTTTGATAACGCTCTTCGGGATTTAGTAATACAAAATCCTCAATATTATTTAGTAATATTCCAATCATCATAAGAAACATATTTCCACGCAAATTATTAAGTGAAATGCTTTTCTGAGCGCCTTTGTCTATGGCATCATAAGTCAATTCGAAAACCTCTGTTTCTCCCACAGATTGATAATAAAATCTTGAAGGACGTTTAAAAATAATCCCACCATAGTTACCGACAAAGCTTTTTTTATTATGAAAAAGCATTGTTTTTTCTGTACCATTTTCCAAAAGATGATAGACTCGGATAATACCACTTTTAATGAAATAAACTTTGGTATTGTTGTCGCCAGGAGAAATAAAAATATCGCCCGACTTGTACTTTTTAAAATCTATTGATGGCAATAGTAATTCTAAATCCTCGGGAGTAAGTCCGGGAATATTTCTTAATAAATAATCTTTTAATTCCGTTGTCATATTGATATAAAAAGACCACCTAAAATATTTAGGTGGTCAACTTATTTTAATTTTAGTCTTTAATACTTTCTTTAGTATTTTTCTCTTTCTGAGTTTTTCCTTCCAGCCCGTCTTTAGCATCGTTGACTTTCAGAATAACCGTTTCTCCTTCACTGAATTGCTTATTAACAAGCATTTCTGCCAAAAGGTCTTCGATGTATTTTTGGATAGCACGTTTAAGCGGTCTTGCTCCAAAATCTTTGTCCCAACCTTTTTCTGAGATGAAATCTTTGGCTTCCTCTGTCAACTCTACTTTGTAGCCCAATTTTTCAAGTCTGCTGTAAAGTTTTCCAAGCTCGAGGTCGATGATTTTCTTGATATCTTTTTGCTCCAAAGAGTTGAAGATAACGATGTCATCAATTCTGTTAAGGAATTCCGGCGCAAACGCTTTCTTCAAAGCACTTTCGATAGTAGATCTGGCTCTTGCGTCAGAATTGGTTTTCTTCGCATTAGTCCCGAATCCAACGCCATCACCAAAATCTTTGATATCTCTTGTTCCGATATTGGAAGTCAGGATGATAATTGTATTTCTGAAATCGATTTTTCTTCCTAGAGAATCGGTTACGAAACCTTCATCTAAAATCTGCAACAAAATATTGAAAACATCTGGATGCGCTTTCTCGATTTCGTCAAGAAGTACAACCGCGTAAGGCTTTCTTCTAACAGCTTCCGTCAATTGTCCACCTTCTTCATAACCTACATATCCTGGAGGCGCTCCAACCAATCTGGAAACCGCAAATTTCTCCATGTACTCACTCATATCGATTCTTACCAAAGCTTCATCGGAATCAAATAACTCTCGGGCCATAACTTTAGCCAATTCGGTTTTACCAACACCAGTTGTTCCAAGGAAAATGAACGTTCCAATTGGTCTGTTCGGGTCTTTCAATCCGGCTCTGTTTCTCTGGATAGCTTTCACTACTTTTTTCACAGCGTCTTCCTGACCTATAACTTTTCCATTAAGTTTATCATCCATCTGAGCTAGTTTATCTAACTCATTTTTGCCAACTTTGGTCACTGGAACACCGCTCATCATAGAAACAACTTCTGCAACACTCTCTTCAGAAACTTCTTCTTTTTTCTCCTTGACATCTTTGTCCCATTGTTCTTGGGCAAGATTCAATTCGATTTGAAGTCTTTCCTCTTCGTCTTTCAGTTTTCTAGCTTCAAGATAATCCTGAGCTTTCACAGCTTTTTGTTTCAATTCCTTTACTTCTTCGATACGAGCTTCGTGGTCGATGATTTCTGTAGGAACTTTCATATTCTTGATATAAACTCTAGACCCGGCCTCGTCCATCGCATCGATTGCTTTGTCCGGTAAGAATCTGTCTGTTATATATCTTGCTGTCAAATTAACACAAGCATTGATGGCTTCATCAGAATAATGAACATTATGATGGTCTTCGTACTTATCTTTGATTTGATGAAGGATTTGAATCGTTTCTTCAATAGAAGTCGGTTCAACCATTACTTTTTGGAAACGACGCTCCAAAGCTCCATCTTTCTCAATGTACTGTCTGTATTCGTCAAGAGTTGTAGCACCAATGCATTGGATTTCTCCCCTTGCCAAAGCAGGTTTGAACATATTGGATGCATCTAAACTTCCTGTAGAGCTTCCCGCACCTACAATCGTATGCAACTCATCAATGAAAAGAATGACATCTCTGTTTTTCTCCAATTCTGTCATTATCGCTTTCATTCTCTCTTCGAATTGTCCACGATATTTGGTTCCTGCAACAAGACTTGCAAGGTCAAGTGTAATCACTCTTTTACCATAAAGAACTCTGGAAACTTTTTTCTGCTGAATTCTCAAAGCCAGACCTTCCGCAATGGCAGATTTACCAACACCAGGCTCACCAATCAAAAGTGGATTGTTTTTCTTTCTTCTTGATAGAATCTGAGATACTCTTTCAATTTCTTTTTCACGACCAATAACTGGGTCCAATTTTCCATCTCTCGCAAGAGCGGTCAAATCACGACCAAAGTTGTCCAAAGTTGGAGTCTTACTTTTCTGGCCACCAAGATTCCCTGAAGGTTTCTTCATTTGGCTGTAAGGCTCATCCTTCTCATCGTCATCATCGTAAGCACTGTTTTGTGGCAATTGATCGGTGTTTTTCAACATCGTTCTATAAGCCTTTTGAACAGCATCGTAATCGATATCATAAGCTTGAAGAATGCTGGATGTCGGGTCTTCCTGCTTGTACAATATTCCTAACAAAAGATGTACAGTATTGATGTCTGCAGATTGATATTGACGACATTCTAATTCTGACCTTTTCACAGCCTGATCTGCCATTTTTGTAAAAGAAATGCTTCCCATATTAGCAGTGAAAGGATTACTGTTCACAGCACTTAGGGTTTCTATTTTTCGTTTTATCTGGGTGAGGTCTGCACTAAGACTTTCAAGAATCTCTTTCGCAGAATTTTCAGTTTTGATAATTCCTAAAAGGAAATGTTCAGTATTCAGAAACTCACTCTGCAAACGCCTTGCTTCATTTTTGCTTTGCTTGAACACGCGGTTCAAACCGTCTGAAAATTTATAATCCATAATTAAAATTATACACTAAGTTATGTTTTTTATAATCAATCCTACAATAAATAATTGTAAAATTTAAATATTTGGTTGCAAATAGATTGCCATTAGAAAAAAATGGACTTTATGACCTGATTTTTTTATCATTGCAAAATTGATTAGGTTTGTGATACTCAAAAATTAACCCCTGGAAAATTGGTCAGAATATGTTGGATATTTAGCTTCTGCTTTTATAGTTGGAGGCTTTTTGCTAAAGAATATTACTGCCATCAGAACGATTAATTTGTTAGGATGTATATGCTTTGTGATTTATGGTATTTTTAGCGGAATGCTTTGGCCAGTGATTATTCCGAACGGAATTCTCGCTTTTGTCCAGATTTATTATATTTTAAAAAAAGACTAGTATGAAAGTCATTGTAAGTGTTTTTAATAACCTTTACACAGACCAGCGTGTAGAAAAATTCTGTAAGACACTTTATGATAATGGTTATCAGCCTATTTTAATTGGCAATAACTGGATGGGAAAGCCCGAAATGGAAAGACCCTATCCGTTTTTCAGGATTGATTTGAAGTCCAAAAAGTTGAGATTTGCCTACATAGAATTTCAGCAAAAACTCTACAAAGAAATCAAAAAACATGCTGACAATAAGACCATTTTATTAGCCAATGACCTGGAAACAATAATGCCAAATTATCTGCTTTCTAAAAAATTGAGAATTCCAATAGTTTTTGATAGTCACGAGATTTTCACAGAAATGCCAACAATCCAAGGGCGCTGGGTAAAAAATGTGTGGAAAAAAATCGAAAGCACTTTTGTTCCGAAAATCAAGAAAATGATTGCTGCAAGTGATTCCTACGCCAATTGGTTTGCGAAAGAATATAAAATCAATAAACCGATCGTTATCAATAATCTTCCGAGAAAAATTGAATTTAAAGGTACGACTGAAAATTCAAAAAAAATCATTCTTTATCAAGGTTGGTTGAATTACTCCCGAGGAATTGACAAAGCCATTCTCGCAATGCAATCAATTGAAAATACGGAGCTTTGGATTGCCGGCGGTGGACCAATGGAAAATGAATTTAAACAAATTGCTATTCAGGCTAATGTTTTAGATAAAGTCAAATTTCTTGGAAAATTATCTCCGGATGACCTTCGGAAATTGACCCCGAAAGCTGATGTTGGAATTAGTATTGAGGAAAATAATGGATTGAGTTATTACTATTCTTTACCCAACAAAATTTCAGATTATATCCAATCCCGCGTTCCGGTTGTTGTATCAGATTTTCCGGAAATGAGAAATATTGTGAATACTTTTGATGTTGGAGAAATTATAGAAAATCATTCTCCTGAACACCTTGCAGACAAATTGAAAATAGTTCTGGAAAAAGGGAAAGCTTCTTATCTTCATAATCTAAATGTAGCTGCAGATGAACTTTGCTGGGAAAATGAGGAAGGTAAAATCCTCAAAATATTCTCTGACTGTAAAAAAGAATTAGAACACAGCCATTAACCTTCTGTCTTTTCTGTCATCTAAAGATTGTATGATTTTTGATGATTAATCTTTCTAAAATAATGTATATGAGAGCTTTTATATTAATGCTAAGTTTTGCGCTGATGACAATGAGCTGCGGAAGTCAAATATATCTTGACCCGGTAACATTGAACTCTGCAATAGAAAATAAAGAATTCGATTTCAACGCAACGAAGGCATTTCCAACAAATTATGATGTCATTAATGTTTTGAATTCGATGCCAGGTTCAACAGGGACTCGAATTTTGAACCTTGACCCAGGCTACGGTTTTAACCTGAAAAAAGATTTGTTCAGTGTTTATCTGCCTTACTTTGGAAGAGCTTTTACGGCTAATCCCGGCGATGCAAACAACGGCGGGTTAAGATTCGAATCTAAGGAGTTTACGGTAAAACAATCTGCTACTAAAAAAGGAAATACACTTTTGGTCATTACACCAAGAGATGCAAAAGAGAATTATGTTTTCAATTTGGAAATCTTCAAAAACGGAAGTGGACTTTTATCAATTCGATCTAATAATAGGCAGCCAATCAGCTTTGACGGAAATATTTCGGCTCCAAAGTAATTAATTTCCCAATAATTTTTTAACAAAATCACTGGCCTCGGAACTTGGATTAGACAACAGTTCTGAAGCATTTTGTTTATGTTCTTGGAAAGAATTTTCTAATGAGTGGTCGTTTTTAGCTCTTTCAAGAATATATTCTCTTACCCAAAATTCGAAACGTTTCTGAGCCTGATTTTTCCTGGTTTCGAGGAAAGTTCCATTCTTCGTTTTCAAAGAAATATAGTCCTCGATTTTATCAAAAACTTCATCAAGACCAGTTTTTTCCAAAGCAGATCCAAAGAGCACTGGGATTTTCCAGTTTTTTTCTTTTGGTGTTATGAATTGCAAGGCTCTTGTGAGCTCCGTTTTCGTCATTTTAGCTTTAGATAGATTCTCAGAATTCACCTTATTAATGAAAATCAAATCCGCCATTTCCATTATTCCTCGTTTGATACCTTGCAGTTCGTCTCCAGTTCCAATGACTTTCAGAAAAAGAAAAACATCCGTAATATCATTGACTAAAGTTTCACTTTGTCCAACGCCGACAGTTTCTATCAAAATGTAATCAAATCCTGCAGCTTCACAAATTAAAAGACTTTCAAAAGTTGTATTTGCAATTCCGCCTAAAAATCCAGAACTTGGACTTGGCCGGATAAACGCATTCGGGTCTTTTGCCAGTTCTTCCATTCTGGTTTTGTCGCCAAGAATACTTCCTTTGTTGATAGAAGAACTTGGGTCAATCGCCAGAACAGCGACTTTTTTACCTTGCTCAATCGCGTATTTCCCAAAGCTTTCTATAAAGGTGGATTTTCCAGCGCCGGGAACACCTGTAATTCCGATTCGGATAGAATTTCCGGTAAACGGTAAAATTTCTTTTAGTAATTGATCGGCAATTTCCCGATGTTCAGGCTTTTTACTTTCAACTAGAGTAATAGCTTTTCCCAAAATCCTTTTATCAGAAGATTTGATTCCGTCGATATAATCTTGTAAACTGATTGTTTTATTCATTAGGAATTTGGAATTATTACAAATTAGGATTTAGGTAATTTTCGGAATCTTATATTTTCTATTTTTGATAAGAATAAAATCCAAAAATATGAAAAAAACGATATATGTCTTATGTTTTGTAGGCGCTATTATCTACTCGTGTACAACAAAAACAGTGGCGACTTCTACGGCTTCTATCAACACGAGCGCAGAATACGTAACTAAAGGAAAAACTGTATTTGATCAGCATTGCGGAAAATGCCACGGTCTCCCGGAAGCATCTGATCACACGCCGGAACAATGGAACAAGATCATCGCAAGAATGGCTCCGAAAGCAAAACTCAATCCGGATGAAACCAATTGGGTTCTGGCTTATGTGACTGTTAATGCGAAGAAGTAAATTTTGGGCAATCCCTCTCCAAGGCTTTAGCCAACGCTCGGGTCGGGCTATCCACTCATATCTTTTGCTTTTCTCAAGCTAAATCTTACCCGAAAAGCAAAAGGATAACCGTTACTATCCCTATTGCGTCCATTATTGTGTATAAAACAAAAGGAAACCATTAATAGGTTTCCTTTTTCTTGTTGCTTTTCACTTTACTTTTGGTTTTCTTTTTCTTGGGCATTTTCTCTTTGATGAATTTTTCTTTGCTCTTCAAAAAGTCCAACATAGATTGATCATAAGCGAATTTTTTAGCTTCTTTCAAAATTTTCAATGCTTTTTTGAAATCCATTTTTGATTTCAGACAGATAAGATTTTTGGATTAAAATTCTGCATTTATCAATTCCTTTTATTTTCAAAGAATATTCAATGAGTTTTTCTGCTTCGTCCAAATCCTCATTGTCCAAAAGACACTTTATATAATATTTTGGTGTATTCAGATTTGTCACGTCAAATTGCATCGCTTCCTCGAAATAGAGTTTTGCTTTTTCATAATCATTGAGCATTTCGCTGTAGATTCTTCCCATCAGACAAAGCGAATCTGCATCTTCAGGATCGTAAGAAAGCGCATAATTCAACGCTTCCAGACAATCCGGCAAGCTGTAAGGATAATTATCCAGCGCTTCGAAATAATATTTACTTTTAGTTAAGGTCATTTCTGTAGTTTTTTAATTCATTTTTCAGTTGATTTCTTTCTTTTTTGAAAGATTTTTCCTGATGATTCTTTTTAAAATCTGTACCTGAAAAGGTTCGGATTGGATTTCCTCTCTTAACATTCAAGTGATTGTTCCACGTTTCCTGCATTTGTTTTTCCAATTGCTGAATATGAAATTCTATTACTTTTTCTTTGAGTCTGATGATGGAAAGTTTCTTATTTTCCAGTTGTGAACGGGAATCCTGAACGAAAACACTTTGTCCGGTTTTCAGATAAGTTGCGCGAACTGCGGTTTCCACTTTATTCACATTTTGTCCGCCACTTCCCTGGCTTCTCGCCGTCTGAAACTGAATTTCTTTTTCATTAAAATCCATTTTCTCCAATCCTTCCAGTTCAAAAATCCCGATAAACCAATTGCTCCTTTTATGAAATTTTCTGAATGTGCTTTTCCCTATCCACAGAATGCTTCCGAGCCAAGATTTTAAAAATTCATTGACTTCTTTACCTTTTAAAAGTAAGGTCGCGGATTTTAAAGTCAGGTTTTCATCGCCATTTTCACGATGAATGATTTCGTAATCTATTTTATTTTGCTTTGCTTCCTCAAGAAAGACCTTCAGCACTTTGGCAACGACCCACTGACATTCCAAAGGTCCTCTTCCCGAGGTGATTTGTATTATTTTATCCATTGTTTTTTAGGAGCTTAATCCCGCTTTCCGCTGTATCTTTTTTTGCCCTCGCTTTTTTCAAGCCCACGCAAAAAAAAGGATGCCGCTGCAATCGGGGCTATGGTTTTTCTCCTTTTTATTACTATTTGTTATTAATTATTTTTGGTAGGCTCGTTGCAAACAACCGACAACTATAACCTATCAACCATTTTATTTATCCATCCTCACAATTCGAGGTTGGAAAGTTCCCAGAATATCCACCAATTCGCTTTGAGCGTTCATCACTTCATTGATGTCTTTGTACGCCATCGGTGCTTCTTCGGCATTTCCGCCCATCAATGTGACATTTTTGAGTTTTAAATCTTTTTTAATGTCATTTTGAGTGAAACGGTTTCTGCATTCTCCTCTCGAAAAAGCTCTTCCTGCACCGTGCGAAGCTGAGTTCAGCGAATCCGGATTTCCTTTTCCACGAACGATGAATCCTTTTGCCGTCATCGAACCGGGAATCATTCCCAACTCGTTTTCGTTGGCCGGAGTGGCACCTTTTCTGTGAACAATCACTTCTTTTCCATTGTGGATTTCTTTCCACGCAAAATTGTGATGATTTTCTATTCTGGCTTTTACTCTGCCACCGACTGCTTTCACCAATCTTCTGTGAATATCATCGTGACAGGCCGAAGCATAATCTCCTGCGAGATTCATCGCCGTCCAGTATTCTAATCCGAGATGCGTGTTCAGATCCAGCCAGGCAAAGTTTTGCGCTTCTTTTGGCAACGGACATTGTTCGGTCGCCACTCTCGAATAATACTGAGCGATTTCTGCTCCCAATCCACGCGAACCGCTGTGCGAAAGAATTCCGAGGTATTTTCCTTTTGGAAGTCCGATTTGTTTGTCCTCTTCCGTAATTTCAACTTCCCCGAATTCCACAAAGTGATTTCCGCCGCCGGAACTTCCCATTTGTTTGATGGCTTTTCCTTTTAATCTTCTCAAAATCGGAATTAAATCGAACGTGTCTCTGTCGAAAATTTCGTGATCAACGTGAGATTTGTGAGTTTCGTACATCCCGAATTTGGTATGTTCGGCAAGCGCTTTTTCATATTTATCTCTTGCGCCGTCGAGATATGAAATTGGCGTATCCAAAATACTGAGGCTCATTCTGCAACCGATATCCATCCCTACTCCGTAAGGAATGACAGCATTCTCTGCGGCCAGAACGCCACCGATTGGAAGTCCGTAACCGCTGTGTGCATCAGGCATCAAAGCACCCTGTGTTGCAATTGGAAGTTTCAATGCGGTGTACAGTTGGTTTTTCGCTTCATCTGAAATGTTGTTTCCGAAAATCTGAAAAGAAGCTCGGTTTGTATTTAGCATTCTTTTCTCGGTTTTCTTTGATGAAAGGAAAGCTTCTGCGATTTGTCCGAAGGTTAAATCTTTTTCGAAGTTCTCCGGATTTTGCTGGATTTCCTTGAGAAGAGATTTTACAAAATGAATATTTTTGGTTGCAAAATTCCTTTTCATTACTTCCAAAGCGATGTTGATGCTTTGGTTGTTTGGATAGCCTAATTTTAATATATCTTTTCCTTTTAGTTTTAAATTTCCCATTGTTTTATATAATTGATGAATGATGAGAGATAAGTGATTTTCTCACATCGAATATTTTCAACTAAATTTTTAGTTGATTGTTTATTGTCAAAATATTTTTATGACGAATGTTGATTTGGAGTTGTATTCTTAGCCCCGATGGAAACGGCATCCTTTTTTTGCATTGGCTTGAAAAAAGCGTTGGCAAAAAAAGATACAGTGGACAGCGGGATTAAGCTCCTAAAAAATTGATTTCGGGGAAACGTTTTGAGTTTGAAATATTGCGCAATAAAAAAACCGAAATCTTACGACTTCGGGTTTTGATATTTCATTGTACTGTTATTCTAAGAATTTACCAAACCACGAAGCCTCGCCTTTGCAAAAGGCAATCCTACAGATGTATGTTGATTGTATTTGAACATTGCTTCGTTGTTTTTTATTGGTTGAACTTGATTTTCAGATGCAAATATAGAAATAAAATTTAATTACAAATTTTTTAAGCTAAAAATTTCTCTAAAATATCAACCGCACACTTCGGCAAATTAGTCCCAGGACCAAAAATAAAATCTGCGCCATTGGCGTAAAGAAAGTCGTAATCTTGCTTCGGAATCACACCGCCGACAACAATGGTAATATCGTCAGCACCGAGTTTTTTCAGTTCTTCCACAACTTGTGGAACCAATGTTTTGTGACCAGCGGCTAAACTTGAAACACCTAAAATATGAATGTCGTTTTCAACTGCCTGTTTTGCAACCTCTTCCGGAGTTTGGAATAATGGCGCAACATCTACATCAAATCCCATATCAGCGAAAGCTGTCGCAACTACTTTTGCACCACGGTCGTGACCATCTTGCCCCATTTTGGCAACCATAATTCTTGGCCGTCTTCCTTCTGCATCTTCAAATTTCTGACTTAAAGCAAGGGCTTTTTCAAAGTATTCATTTTTTCCTGCATTCATAGCGTAAACTCCCGATATGGTTCTGATGTTGGCCTTGTAGCGTCCGAAGCTTTCTTCCATCGCATCGCTCATTTCGCCGAGTGTGACTCTTCTGCGAGCTGCTTCGATGCACAATTCCAGAAGATTTCCAGTTCCGGTTTTTGCGGTTTCTCGGATTTTATTTAAAATTTCATCAACTTTTGAAGAATCTCGATTTAATTTTATTGAATCTAGTCTTTCAATTTGTTTTCTGCGAACTTCCGTATTATCGATGTCAAGGATTTCGATTTCGGTTTGTTTTAAATCGGATTTGAAGGAATTGATGCCGATGATAAATTCTTCTCCGCTATCTATTTTTGCCTGTTTGATGGCCGATGCTTCTTCGATTCTCATTTTCGGAATTCCTGCTTCGATGGCTTTGGTCATTCCACCTTCTTTTTCCACTTCATTTATGAATTTCATTGCTTCCTCAATCATTTGTTGAGTGAGAGATTCTATCAAATGACTTCCGCCCATTGGGTCTACGACGTCGCAGATTCCGCTTTCTTGTTGGAGGATAATTTGAGTATTTCTAGCAATTTTCGCTGAATAATCCGTTGGTAAAGCAATCGCTTCATCCAAAGCATTCGTGTGCAGGGATTGCGTTCCGCCCAAAGCTGAAGACAACGCTTCAATTGTTGTTCTGGTGATATTATTAAAAGGTTCTTGCTCTGTCAAGCTCCATCCAGAAGTTTGAGAATGTGTTCTCAAAGCTAAGGATTTTTGATTCTGAGGATTGAATTGTTTTAGAAGATTCGCCCAAATGTATCTTGCAGCACGCATTTTCGCAATCTCCATAAAATGATTCATTCCAATGGCCCAGAAAAAGGATAATCTAGGAGCAAAATCATCGACGTTCATTCCGGCTTTTATTCCGGTTCGCACATATTCCAAACCGTCGGCTAATGTGTAAGCCATTTCCAAAACTGGCGTTGCTCCGGCTTCCTGCATATGATAACCTGAAATCGAAATCGAGTTGAATTTCGGTATGTTTTTGGAAGTGTATTCGAAAATATCGGCGATGATTTTCATTGATGGCGTCGGCGGATAGATGTAAGTGTTCCTAACCATAAATTCTTTCAAAATATCATTCTGAATCGTTCCAGACAATTTATACTGCGAAACGCCTTGTTCTTCTGCAGCAACAATATAGAAAGATAAAATCGGAAGAACTGCGCCGTTCATCGTCATTGAAACTGAGATTTCATCTAATGGAATTTGGTCAAACAGAATTTTCATATCCTCGACAGAATCAATCGCGACACCAGCTTTTCCGACGTCACCTACGACTCTTGCGTGGTCGGAATCGTAACCTCTGTGTGTTGCCAAATCGAAAGCTACGGAAAGACCTTTTTGTCCCGCCTGAAGGTTTCGTCTGTAAAAAGCGTTTGATTCTTCTGCCGTAGAAAAACCTGCGTATTGACGAATGGTCCAAGGTTTCTGAACATACATTGTTGAGTATGGGCCACGAAGAAAAGGTGCAATTCCTGCAGAGCCAGCTTTGATGTCTTTGTTTTTGACATCTTCGCTGGTGTATTTTGATTTCAGTTCCAAGCCGTCTTTTTCGAAATTGTAATTTTCTGAATTGGAGTTGAAGGTAATATTCTTAAAATCAGGGTTTTGGGTTTTTGTTTTGTGGCGCATTTTTCCTTTTATCTTCTGAAAGTAAATGTAATAAATTTTGAAACTGTGATGAACCACAAAAGGCACAAAAGTTTTTGTAATAATTTTAAAGGGGATATTATGATAATTATTTCTGTGATTCTTAGACGCAAAGGCACAAAAGGGTTTTTATGCAATTCTACGTTTTAAGGCACAAAGATTTGACTTCGTCAAATTTTATTATAGCGTTCTTTTTGAATAGCTTTTGTGTCTTTGTGTTTTCTATAAAGCGACAATTTGTCATTATTTTTTTGATGGTCTTTTTTTTGAGAAACGTTGGATTGAAAGCGAAGCTGCGACAGGGATAGTAGTGGAAATCCTTTTGCTTTTAGGTTTTTCGTTTCGTTCGGAATGACAAATGTTCTAAAAAGCAAAAGATTGCAACGGATAGCCTGGTGACAAAATAGCTTTGGAAAAGCTTCGGCTTTTGGCAGTCGCCCCAAAATAATTGATAATCGATGAATGATTGTTATTCGAGATTTTGAATTTTAGATATAATAACAAAAAATAATATAAATATGGCAACAGGAAGTATTAATGTGTCGGTGGAAAATATTTTTCCGCTTATCAAAAAGTTTCTTTACAGCGACCACGAGATTTTTCTTCGTGAGTTGATTTCTAACGCGACGGATGCGACGACAAAGCTGAAACATCTTACAACCATCGGTGAAGCGAAGGTTGAATACGGAAATCCAATCATCGAAGTAAAGATTGATAAGGACGCGAAAACCTTGACAATTAAGGATCAAGGGATAGGGATGACTGGTGAAGAGGTTGAAAAATATATCAATCAGGTGGCTTTTTCCGGTGCAGAGGAATTCCTAGAAAAATATAAAGATTCTGCTAAAGATGCGGGAATCATCGGCCATTTTGGTCTCGGATTTTATTCGGCTTTTATGGTGGCGGAGAAAGTGGAAATTTTCACGAAGTCTTACAAAGAAGATAGTAAAGCAGTTCGTTGGATCTGCGACGGAAGCCCAGAATACACATTAGAAGAAACTGAAAAATCTGAGAGAGGAACGGAAATCGTGCTTCATATCGCAGAAGATTCTACGGAGTTTTTGGAGGAATCAAAAATCCGTGAGCTTTTGACGAAGTATAATAAATTCAATCAGATTCCAATTAAATTTGGAACAAAAACGGAGACTTTGCCTTTGCCGGAAGGTTCTGCGGAAGATGCAAAACCAGAAACAGTTGAGGTAGACAATATCATCAATAATCCAAATCCGGCCTGGACAAAAGCGCCGAGTGAATTGAAAGCTGAGGATTACAACAATTTCTACAGAGAATTGTATCCGATGCAGTTTGAAGATCCGTTGTTCCATATCCATTTGAACGTGGATTACCCTTTCAATTTGACGGGTATTTTGTTCTTCCCGAAATTGGCGAATAACCTTAATATCGAGAAAGATAAAATTCAATTGTATCAAAATCAGGTTTATGTGACGGATGAGGTGAAAGGGATTGTTCCTGATTTCTTGATGCTACTAAGAGGTGTGATCGATTCTCCGGATATTCCGCTGAACGTTTCCCGTTCATACTTGCAGGCTGACGGCGCAGTTAAGAAAATCTCGTCTTACATCACGAAAAAAGTGGCGGACAAAATGGTTTCACTCTTCAATGAAAACCGTGAAGATTACGAGAAAAAATGGAATGACATTAAAATCGTGATCGAGTACGGAATGATCTCTGAAGATAAATTCTACGAAAAATCTGACAAATTTGCGCTTTACCCAACGACGGAAGGCAAATATTATCTTTGGAATGAATTGGTTGAGAAAATCAAACCGACTCAAACGGATAAAGATGGGAAAACGGTAATTCTCTATGCGACTAACGCTGATGACCAACACAGCTATATCGCATCTGCAAAAGATAAGGGTTATGAAGTTTTGTTGCTAGATTCTCCAATTGTTCCGCACTTGATCCAGAAATTGGAAGGTTCTAAGGAGAATGTTTCTTTTGCCAGAGTGGATGCGGATCACATCAATAATTTGATCAAAAAAGACGAGCCTGTCATTTCTAAATTGAATGAAACGGATAAGGAAACTTTGAAGAAAAATATCGAAGAATCTATCAATGATCAGAAATTCACTGTTCAGTTGGAAGACCTGGATTCTACAGATGCGCCGTTTACCTTGACTCAGCCGGAATTTATCAGAAGAATGAAGGATATGCAGGCAACTGGAGGAGGTGGAATGTTCGGAATGGGCGGTTTCCCCGAAATGTATAATTTGGTCGTAAATTCTAATTCGGAGTTTGCTGGCGAATTATTGAAGAAAGAAAATGCCGAAGAGAAAAGTGCGATGATCAATCAGGCTTTGGATCTTGCAAAATTGTCTCAGAATCTTTTGAAGGGAAAAGAGTTGACGGATTTTATCAAGCGTAGTTTTGAGAGTTTGAAATAAAACTTAGATATTAATGAAAAAAAAAGGAACTCAAATTTGAGTTCCTTTTTTATTATTTGATTTTCGAAAGCACATCTACCGTTTCTTCCAGATAGAAATCTCGTTCAAGATTTTTTCTCCAGTTTTCGGTTTTCTTGGCAAATGCTTCGTCTTTTTTGATACGTTCTGCTTCGTCCGGATGAATGGTAAATTTCAATCCGTTATTAAATTTATCCAGACCTTTGAACTTGTCAATCTGAGCTTTACGCGTTTTCATCAGCTCATTGAATTTTGTTTGGTTCAGAGTGATGGTTTCTTCTTTATCAAGCGCTTCCTTCCATTCAGCAGATTCTTGTAACATTTTATAATTGTTGTTATCCACCAATTGTTTGTCTAATTCTGCTTGCAATTGAGGAACATTAAGTCCGGTCAATTTTTTATAAGAAGTCGTTTCGATTTTGTCCCAAGGCAAAGCGAATTGGTCAAAACGTTCTCCAACTTCTGCATAAGAGAAGAAATCTTTCATTTTAAGATCCGCTTCTACACCCTTTCTCTGAGTCGATTCTCCGGAAACTCTGTAGAATTTTTGAATCGTCAGTTTTAAAGCTCCGAAATCGTCGTTCGTATTCAGAAATCTGTTAAGCTCTACAAAAGTCTGAACCGTTCCTTTTCCGAAAGAACTTGGCGAGCCAATCACAGCTGCTCTTCCATAATCTTGGAAAGCTCCCGCAAGGATTTCTGAAGCGGAAGCCGATAATTCGTTTTGCATTACTACCAACGGACCTGTCCAGATTGGCTCATTCGATTTATTACTAAGAACTTGGATTTTTCCTCTGCTGTCTTTTACCTGAACATAAGGACCAGCGTTCATAAATAACCCCATAATGTCACCAACTTCGGTTAAAGAACCTCCGCCATTGCTTCTAAGGTCAAGGATAATTCCTTCTACATTTTCTTTTTTAAGTTTGATTAATTCTGCTTTGATGTCGTCAGAAGCATTTCTACCTGTTGGGTCTTCAAAATCTACGTTGAAACTTGGAAGGTAAATGAATCCGTATTTTTTACCATTTTTAGAATTAACGACAATACTTCTCGCAAAAGTATCTTCAATCGCTACTTCTTCACGAATCATTGTTACTTCTTTGATGGTCTTGTCTTTTTTCTCAACTGTTAAGGTTACAGGTGTTCCTTTTTCCCCACGAATCAACCTTACCGCTTCGTCAGACAGCATTCCGACAACGTTGACAGGTTCTTCATTTGGTTTTGATTTTACTTTCAGGATTTTATCACCTGCTGTCAATTGTTTTGATTTCCAAGCTGGTGCACCAATTGTCAATTCACCAAGATATAAGTAACCTCTTTTTTCTTGGATCAAAGCACCGATGCCAATCACTTTTCCGGTGAATTGCATATCGAATTCTTCTTTATTTTTCGGAGAGAAATAATTGGTGTGCGGGTCAAAAACTTCGGTATAAGCATTCATATAAACTGTGAACCAGTCCATTTTTTTTCTTTTCTTGAATCTTCTGAAAGAATCTGTAATCAAGTCTTTTACCTCTGCGGTTGCCTTTTCACGCTTCTTTTCCATAGAAAGTGGCGCATATTTTATCGTGTCCGGAAGTTTGTTGTTTACCACAGAATCTTTTTTCTTTTTCTGAGCTTCTTCCTTGCTGTTCATCGTTTCAATTTCCTGAAGGATATTATACTTGATGTATTTTTTCCACTCTTCACGCTGCTGTTTCGCATCAACAGGATTAACTCTTTTCTTTGGTTCTATGGTTAAGACATCATCCTCATCCAAATTGATTGGTTTGGAAAGGATATCCTGAGTCATTTTATCAATCTCGTCTACACGCTGATAAAGTCTGTCAATTGTCAGTTTATAGAAAACAAGATTTCCTTGGTTAAGGTAATCATCCAGTTTTGTGTAATGCTTTTTGAACTCATCCATATCAGATTGCAAAAAGTATCTTTTGGAAGCATCTACGCCTTCAAAATATTTATCATAAACATCCTGAGAATAAGCATCGTTGATAGGTTTTGGACTATAATGAAGATAAGAAAGAGTATTTTTCACGCTTACCATAATGGTCTGCATTTTTTCATCATCATTTTGAGGAGAGTTGAAACAGAACATCAGCGTCATCAGCGGCGCAAACATCAGTAGTTTCTTGAACTTGATTTTTTTGAACATATATTTTTAAATCTGTACTTGGATTAGTATTTTTTTCGTTTTGAATGTTACGAAGATATTCAAAAACGAAACCAAATTTAACACCTTATTTTAATTAAAGTATTATAAATTGGTTATTTTTGAAAGAATTATGAAAATATCGCAAAAAGCGAAAAAAATTAAATAAAATTTATGAGCAAACCATTGATACTGGTAACCAATGACGACGGAATTACTGCGCCTGGCATCAGAAAATTAATTAGCATAGTCAACCAAATTGGAGACGTTATTGTCGTAGCACCCAATTCTCCTCAAAGTGGAAAAGGTCACGCCATCACCATCAACTCAACTTTAAGTTTCGAGGAACTGAATCTGGATGGACCTCAAAAAGATTTCTCCTGCTCAGGAACGCCTGTGGATTGTGTGAAAATGGCATTAGATAAAATCCTTCCAAGAAAACCGGATTTGGTAGTTTCTGGAATCAACCATGGAGCGAATTCTTCTATCAATGTTATTTATTCCGGGACGATGAGTGCGGCCGTGGAAGCTGGAGTGGAAGGTTTACAAGCTATCGGATTTTCACTTTCCGATTTGAAGTGGGAAGCAGATTTTGACCAAGCTGAAGATTTTATCAAAGATATTATCTTGAAAACTTTAGAAAATCCAATGCCAAAAGGTGTTGTTTTGAATGTTAATATTCCGAAATTAAACAAGGAAGAAATCAAAGGTATTAAAGTTTGCAAACAAGCCAACGCCAAATGGGAAGAAAGTTTTGATGAAAGAACCAATCCGCACGGAAGAAAATATTACTGGTTGAGTGGTTATTTCAACAATATGGATGAATCCGAAGATGCAGACGAAACGGCTTTGACAAATGGTTATATCAGTATTGTACCTGTGAAATTCGACTTGACAGCTTATGAATATATGAACGAACTCAATTCAATTTATAAATAAAAATGAATGGAGTTTATCAGACAATATTTGCTTTCGAAGGGAATTCCGCTTACCGAAGAAAATTGGAGGCCTTTTGTAGAGAAAAACTTTAGAAAAGAATACAAGAAAAAAGATATAATTCTGAACAAGGGAGAGGTAGATAATTATCTGTCTTTTGTAGAAAAAGGAGCTGCAAGGCTTTTCTTTATGAAGGAAAATAAAGAACTAACGATAAGGTTTGTATTTCATAATCAATTTCTTACGGCTTATGATTCTTTTACTCAAAGAACGCCGTCAAGATGCGATATAGAAGCGTTAACCGATATGGTTGTCTGGCAAATCCATTATGATGATTTGCAGGAAATCTACAAGTCTCAAGCGATTGGTAATTTGATTGGTAGATTGACTGTTGAAGCGCTTTACGTTGAAAAACTTAACAGAGAATTTTCTTTTCTAAGTGAAACTGCCGAAGAAAGATATCTTTCACTTTTAAAAGAGCAGCCGGATCTTTTTCAAAAAATCCCATTGAAACATATTGCTTCTTATATGGGCATTACGCCACAGGCACTTAGCAGAATCAGAAAACGAATTTATTAACCATGGTTCATTTTATTTGAACTAAATTAAGCATATTTTTGCCTAAAATCAATTCTGATTAAAAATCCGAATGAGGGAAGAAAGGCGTTTAGAGAGATCTGAATGCTTTTTTTAGCAATGATAGAAGGGTAGAAACTAATAAAAAAAAACCGCTAATCTAATTAGCGGTTTCTATTTTTATATTAATTAAAAGCATTGTCATAAGTCATTGATGAAAAATCGATTTTCAGAATGGCTTTAGAATCTATTGATGCTCCGTTGCATTTGGCAGGAATCCACGTTTTACCAACTTTTGTTGCGGCGTCTTTCAAATCTTTAAGGAAAGGCTCGCTGTTCGCCACTTTTGGTCCGGCTTCAACTTTAGACAAAATTCCGTCTTTGTTTATGTCAAGTTTTACAAAGAACAATCCATTGATTGAATAAGTACTCCAGTTGACATTTTGCTGCAATTTTTCTTTCAATTCTTTGATATATTTATCCGTTCCGCCAGGATACCTCAAACTTTTGAACTGAGAAGGGTTACAAGACTCGTCTTTTATTTGATAAATTCCTCTTATATTGTAAGTTACGGAACTTGTAGAAGCATCCGCCATAGGAATGTCGATATTCAAGGATTCTTCAACGTCGTTATTTTGAGCAAAAGCTAATGTAGATATCAGCAGGCTCAATGAAAATAGTATTGATTTCATAGTATTTGATTTATAATAATTTAGAAAGAAATTTTATGCCAAAATAACTCTGATTAGCAACAAATTACAAAACTTCAATCTGATTTTTTAATAAATCTTCAAATTCGTCTCTTTTTCTGATAAGATGTGCTTTTCCGTCCAAGAACATTACTTCCGCTGGCTTCAATCTCGAATTGAAATTCGAACTCATTTCAAAACCATAAGCACCTGCGTTTCTGAAAACAATCACATCGCCTTCTCTCACCTCATTAATTTTTCTGTCCCACGCAAAAGTATCTGTTTCACAGATGTTTCCAACCACAGTATAGATTCTTTCCGGACCTTTTGGATTAGATAGATTTTCGATAATATGATAAGAATCGTAGAACATCGGACGGATCAAATGATTGAAACCAGAATTCACACCAACAAAAACTGTCGCAGTTGTTTGCTTGATAACATTCGATTTTACCAAGAAATGTCCACTTTTGCTTACCAGGAATTTCCCCGGTTCAAACCAAAGTTGGAATTTTTTCCCTGTAGATTCTTCGTGTTTTTTGATCGCAGCATTAACTTTTTTCCCAAGAGATTTCACATCTGTTTCGATGTCGCCATCCTGGTAAGGAACTTTGAAACCGCTTCCCATATCCAGATATTTCAGATTTGGGAAATGTTCTGCCAATTCGAACATAATATCAAGACCTTGAAGAAAGACGTCCGGATCTTTGATCTCGCTTCCCGTGTGCATATGAAGCCCTTCAACATTAATGTTGGTGGATTTCATAACACGTTCGATGTGGCGAAGCTGATGAATGGAAATGCCAAATTTGGAATCGATGTGACCTGTCGAGATTTTATAATTTCCTCCTGCAAAAATGTGCGGATTGATTCTCACAAAAATCGGATAAGAACTACCGAATTTATTTCCAAATTGTTCCAAAATCGAAATGTTATCGATATTGATATGAACATTTAGAAACATTGCTTCCTCGATTTCTGCAAGGTCAACACAGTTGGGTGTGAAAAGGATTCTGTCGTTTGAGAAACCAGCTTTCAATCCTAACTTAACTTCGTTGATAGAAACACAATCAAGAGATGCGCCCAACTTTTCGACGTACTTCAGGATATTGATATTGGTCAAAGCCTTGGCTGCGTAGAAAAATCTGGTGTTCTTCGAGAAAGAAGAAGTCAGTTTTTCATATTGCTCACGGATGGAGTTAACATCATAAACATAAACGGGTGTCCCGAATTCTTTTGCTATACTTAGCAAGTCCTGATTGGTCATAATCTTGATTTTTTAAAATAAAAAGGCAGATTCTTATATAAAGAGTCTGCCGCAATAGATATCTTATGCACGCAACTCTTTATACATTCCAAACCTTAGAGAACCTTACAGCTCCCTTTTTTCCGATTTTGCTTTGTTTAAAATATTGCATTGCTTTTGTTAAAATTTTTCGCAAAATTAGAGTTTATCTGTAAATCCTGCAATGTTTTTATTTCAAGATTTAAAATTAGGATAATAGAAAGATTATTTTTTCTTTGTTGGTACTAAATAAACAATTCCAATATTACTTTTAGGAATTCCATCCAGAAAATTATTTGTGATTCTTACGTTGTATCCATAAATCACTTTTACACGCATCAAACCAAATCCAATCTCCGGTCTAAAATATAAATTAGAATTTTCAAAGTCTGTAAAATAAATAAGGTTAGCTCCTAATGCCATCGCTCCAACTCCTCCGGAAACCCAACCTCCAATTTTTGGACCGATGATAAAGTTTTTTCCAGTCAGTAAATTAACTTCAGTCGAAACAAAATAAGCAGAAGAAAGCGGGTGATGACCATCGGTTGAATTATTGTATTTTGCTAAACCAACTTCTGCAAAAATAGAGTTTTTCCAAAAATTAATTCCTGTAAGAACTGTTAGTCTTCCTGTTTGTAGGGAATCTTTTAAGGATTGAGCAGAAATATTGATGCTCTGAAACATAATAATTAAAACAAAAAACCGAAGAATTCTTTTCATCAATTTTTATTTTTCAGGAAGCGGAGAAACGTCATACTCATTCCTCAAAAGTGCCAACTGCAAATCATTCTGCAAATCCTGCGTAAATCTAGGCACAGGCAACATCAGCTTTTTGATTTTCTCCAAAGACTGAATCTGATGATACAATTCGTAAAAACCAAAACCAGTTAATTTGCCTTTTTCCAAAACCAAAAACGATTTTTCGCCCAAAGTTCTTCCGGATGAAGACCAGATTTCATTCCTTCCTTTGAGATTGATTTTCTGAGTGAATTCTACCAAATCTTTCAGTTCTTCTCTTGATTTGATGTAATTGATTGCCTTCAAACCTTGTGTAAAACTCTTGAATTTCAGCAAAGGTTTATCGTCCTGAAGTTTAATTTTCTCAAGAATATATTTGTTCTTTCTGTAAAATAATCCGAAAGTCAATTGTTGCCTTTTTTGGATGCCTTTGTTTTGCATCATTAGTTTGGCAATCAAATCAGTTCCTGTGAGTTCATAAGAGATTTTCTCTGTCTCTTCCTGTATTTTTTTATACTTCGCTTTATCAGAATCAAAAATCTTCTTGGCAGATTTATAAAGGTCTTCTACCACATCGGAACTAATGATCTTTCCATCCGAGTTTTGGAAATACAGAATTCCTCTTTCGTTTGGCAAATCTTCCGTCAAAATCTGAACTTTGCTAATGTAGTCTTTCTCCAGATTTTCTTCCTGCTGTGATTGGATTATTTCGTTGTTTTTGTCTTTGATAATCAGTAATTTAAATAAATCCAAAGTTGCTCTAGCATCGCCACTTGCACGATGAGCTTCACTCAATGGAATTCCGATTGACTTACAAAGTTTACTTAAGGAGTAACTTTTCTCATCCGGAATCAGATTTTTAGCTAATGGAATTGTGTCTAAAGTTTTGATTGTGAATTCGTAACCGAGACGTTTGAATGATTGGCGAAGCATTCTGTAATCAAAATCGATATTGTGACCAACTAAAACAGAATCTTTGGTTATTTCGACAATACGTTTGGCAATTTCATGAAATTTTGGAGCAGTAATTACCATTTTTTGAGTAATTCCAGTCAACTTTTGCACAAAAGAAGAAATCTCACTCTCGGGATTCACGAGTGAGATAAATTGGTCCGTAATCTCGTGACCATCATAACGATAGATGGCAATCTCGATGATGCTTTCTTTCCTAAAAGGCGCTCCGTTACTTTCTATATCTATTACTGAGTACATCTACATTTTTCCTTCTACAAAGTTAAGAAACTTGAGAAACTTCCTTTCTCAAACATTTTGTTGTTGATCAATTCTATTTTCTTTATGGAACTGACAGGCACAATAGTAACAATTTTATGTCCTTTTTCAACGTAAAAAAAATAAGCACTGTTAGAATCAATTAGGTAAATGTCTTTTTGACTTCCAGAGTCATCTGTAATCCTGTGTTTGATTTTCATTTTGTTGTTGACAATCCTGTCTTTTGCTGTCATACCAGTTCCCAAACCACCTCCAAGAAAGAAAGAAGCAACCATAAATGCCACCGCAAAGTAAACTTGCTTTTTGATGTGAAGTTTCAAATCCTCCTCTGTTGCATTGGGATTTTTTTTAAAAAAGTTCTTACCAGCTACAGAAAAACGAACCCATTTTCTATGACTGTTATTTGCAAGGAAATTATAATACAGGACAAAGCCTATGATTAAAATTATTAATGATATTAAGATGATAGGCTGGGACGTAAGTTCGGCAATAGGACTTATCAAAATATCCATTATTGAAGAATATTTCAGAAAATTAACGCCCAGCATATAGAAAAAAACGCCGTCTCTTAATATTCCTAAAATAATGAGGTATAGATAGCCTAGAGGCAAAAGTGTCTGTAGTTTTTCAATTATTTTGTAGTCCATTAGTTATTATAGTTTTCTTAAGGTAACATCCCTAAAACTACATTTAAGTTTTGAATCTTAAAAATGTTATAATAACAAATTTACGTTATAAACTGTGGAAAGCTATACTTTCTGTGAAAAATTATTCTTTAATAAACTTTGTACGATATGCTTTTTTATCTGTGATGACATTAATCAAATAATTCCCGACTTTCAAATTTGAAATATTAATCTTATCATTTATGCCAGATGAAGCTTTTATTATTCTTCCACTTACATCAAGAATCTCTACCTTTTTTATTTGTTCTTTTGTTTTGATGCTTAAGATGTCTTTGGCAGGATTTGGATAAAGTGATAGTTCATCAGTTTGAATTTCTTTCACCGACAGATTGGTATTATTGTATCGCAAAATCACATAATCCTGATTTTTTATGTTAGGAACATTAGGATTAGGCAAGGTTGTGACAGATCCTGCAACAATCACTTTTCCATTATTTGTAACTAAAATTCTGGAGGGAAATTGCTCTTTGAAAACTGGAGTAGAGACATTGGTTATGACCTCTCCATTTGTTCCAAATGTTAAAGCTTTGGTATAATCTGGATTTACCTTTGCTGTATAAAATGCCATCTGATTAGTTGTTTGGCCAATGATCTTTGAATTTGTCATCAGAAAGCTGCCGTCAGATGATATTGCACTTTGAGAAAAATTTTGGTTAAATGGATTTTTTATTTTTCCACCAGTTCCAAAAGTATTATCCAAGTTTCCGTATCGGTTGATTTTGAAAAAATCTCCACTTATTACGAAAAGAGTTTCATTATTTCCTTTTGGAATTACCAAAGAAATATTAGGATTAGCATTGGAATTACCATAATAGAATTCAGTTGTCCCATTGATGCCATAAGAAGCAGGACTTCCATCAAGATTGAAGGCAGATACAGATATGTTATAATTGGGCATTCCGCCTTCTGAATAATTAATTCCGTAGGCATAGATTTTATTATTCAACAATTGTATTTTTTGGATAAGATTCGTTTTACCACCAATATCTAGAATTATTTTACCATCTGAATTCCAGTTATCATCAAAACTGCCATCCATATTGGCTCCGATTATGAAACTATCCTGATCAATATTTCCAGCAATGTAAATTTTTTCGTTGTAAACTTCCAGACAAGTTACAATTTTGTTATTGCCACCTCCTATTGCAAATCTTGCGATTCCATTAGTTCCGAACGTAGTATCAAGAATACCATTGGGACTGATTTTTATCGCAATGATATCTGCACTGAGATTTGTAGAGTTATTACCGTGACCTGCAATTAAAAAACTTCCGTCTGATAGTCTAAGTAATTTTGATGCAGTAAGAAACAAGTTTTTATTATTCGTATAGGTAGAATAGCTAAAAAAACCATTATTTCCGAAGGTAGAATCTAAAGTTCCATCCATATTCAGTCTGAAAACAGTGCAATAGATTGGTTCGAAAAATCCTGAACTGCTGAAAGATTTTCCTAGATAAACAGTTTTTCCATCGGGTTGCTCTAACACATCATAAATAATCTCTGTATTGCTGTTAGGATAATTAAACACAGTATCTAAAAATAACTTACCATCTTCTGAAAAAGAAGAATCTAATACACCATCCTGAGAATAGATGATAATACTGGCAAAGCAAACTAATGAAATGAATATTTTTTTCATGGCTGTGTGTTTTTATTTGAATTTTTTGATTTTATTATTTGTCATACCTGTAGCAACTGCTCCTTCTTGGTTACTTCCGCCAACCAATATTTTATTGTCAGAAGTAAGATTTATGGCAGTGATTTCTTCAAAAAAATCAATTGAATTGTTGTCAAGATAATCAGAAACGACGCCGTTATTTTTAATTCCGAAAGAGTTGTCCAATGTTCCGTTGAGATTGAGTCTTAAAATAAAACCGTGTATTTCACTGCTTTTTCCAACAATTAATAGTTTGTTATCTGGCTGAACAGCAATGGTAGAAAATTTTAGGTCATTAGGACTTTGAGTTCCATAAGCAAATACACCATTGTTGCCATACGACAAATCTGAGGTTCCATTAGATAATATTTTTTCCACTAATATTCTGTAATTAAAATCTGTTGACTTTTCTGATATCAAATAAACATTGTTAGAAACATCAATTACGATTTTTTTAAAGACTTCATAATAATCTGGATTATAGTCTTTTTGAAAAAGACCATTATTCCCAAAAGAGGATATCGGCTGACCTTCCAAATCATAAAGATAAATTGAAAGCTTATGTAGACTATTATCTATGTAAACTGTTGCGATGCTGTTGGCACCAACATATAATTTATTCTCATCAGGAGAATATACTGAGTACTGTGACGGTACTTCTATGTAACCTTTGTTTTGGGCAAAGGAATAATCAATACTTCCTTCTGCGTTATATCTGTAAAGGATTGGTTTCGTGGTTTCACTATCATTTGTGAAATCTACGGAAGCAGAAGCATAAAGTTTTTTATTATTTTGATTGAATTTGAAACTAGTGGTGTTGTGTTGGTATATATTTTCAAATTTCTTATATCTATAGTTGGCTTGAATTTTTCCTGATTCCTCAATCAAAGACCCATAAGCAACGACGGCCAATTGCTTGTTTTCTAAAATATCAAAATCACCGACTGGGATGTCATTGAAAAAACCATTGTTGGCAAAGGTTTTATCAAGCAATCCTGTAGGAAGATATTTGTAAAGCCCTTGTGGATTCAAAACATAGAATTTACCATCATCTTGCGAAATTATTTTTCTGATTTTTTTATCAGATTGACTGTTATCCTCCTGTCCACAGCTACTATTAAATACCAAATTGTTAAAACTTCCCCATAATAGTAATGCTTTATTTTCTCTACAAAATCCTACACCTATAGGAGAAATTTTGGTATTATCATTAAAATAGCCAGCTACAAGATAATCGTCATAATAGCTTTGATTGACGACAGTATTTTGTTGGGTTGATGCAGTCCCACCATTTTTGTCGTAGCTGTCTATAACCGAATTTTTATAATTTCCGGATGTTTTATAGCCCAAAATAATGATGTCTTCTAAGCTATTTGTATGAATGTAGTTTATTACATCTTCTTGTGTTCCAAAATTGATGACCTTTTTTCCTGTTCCATTGAAACTTGTTTCTAAGCTGCCATTACTAGTCAGCTTGACTACTGCTGCATCTATCTTACTGTTTGTATTGGTATCGCAAAATCCTGCGAGTAAAATTTTCCCATCGGATAAAACTTTCATGGTATTTGGTCTGTCATTTTTGCCAAAAAAATCGATGATTTTTATCCCATTATTGCCAAAAGAGCTATCTAAAGTTCCATCTGGGTTAAATCTTGCCGCAAAAAAATCTTCTTGAACACCATCAAATGTATAACCTGACGCTAAGATTTTATTGTCGGATAATATATTGAGATTTTTAATTTCAGATTTTTGTCCTAATTCTAGAAAAATAAATCCTTTTTGATTAAAATCCTTATCAATTCGCCCGTTGTTAAAATAATACTTAACGATGACTGCCTTTTTACCAGCTCTTCCACCGATAATAATTTTATCATCTTTAATGTCAATGGCATTCGCAACATCGTCACTTGTAAAATCTGTCACTACTTTTCCGTCTATACTAAATTCTGTTTCACTATCTATAGATGCGGTAGAGGCACTCAGTCTTACTAATGCAATGCTTTTATTACTGTCATCAATAGAATAACCCGCCAGAACAACCTTATCCTTGTAGTATTTTATAGCATTTGCTCTGGAACCGTTATTTCCTATGGAGACAGCCTTCCGAGCGAGTAAACCATTAGAATTTGTTGCATAATAGTAAAAAGCATCTTTAGAGGGAAACTTTAATGCTGAACCATTACCCTCATTAGAGATATTGGTTATGGCATTACTATAACCAGCTATGTATAAACTGTTATTAGTATAATCGATAGATGTTGGAACTTCCTTGAGGTAATTGTCAACGTAGTTATATTCTCCCAAGCCAAAATTGGATTCTATAATTCCTTGTTGGGAAAATAAAGAAAAGGAAATGCTATGGAAGAGTAAAAGAATATATTTTTTCATTTGTGTTATTTTTTAATGATTTTAATGGATTCTGAATAGTTTTCACCAGAGAATTTTAGGACATAATTTCCTTGTTTCAAAAAGGATAAGTCTAAAATCAAATCACCAGAAGAATTTGTGTTCTTACCATTAAGGCCATTTCTTATAAATCTTCCTGATAAATCATAAACACTGATGTCTAAGTTTTTGTTTTGAGTGTTTTTGATTCTGACATTTAAGGTGTTTTTTACAGGATTTGGGTAAGCCAAGGTTATGTTGCGTTCAGAAGAAGGGTTGTCAACATTCAGCATGATGTTATTCAACAGTTTGAAGACTAAAATGTCATCATTATAAGTTGCTCCACCATAGATACTGCCGTCTTCAGAAATTTGAATATTTTTTAAAATTGCATTACTAAAAGTATTTTTAAAACTTCCATTGTTTGCAAAATTGGTGTTCATAGAACCGTCAAGATTATAGCTTCCTATCCAAAGGTCTTTTGAGGAGCTTGAATATTGAGATCCTGCTAACAATAATTTTCCTTTATAAAAAGCAATATCATTAATGTCGAAAAACTTTCCGTTCCAGCAAGGGAAGTATCCCGAAACATCAAAAAAAGTCTTTACTAAGTTTCCGGTATTAAGGTCTACTACCAATATGTTATCATTGCAGTCTTGTATATGCAAAATCACATAGGCATAATTTGAGACAGGATCAATAATCATTTTTCTCAAACTTCCAGCGCTGTAATAATCAGACATAATATATTCAAAATTAAAATTCGGATCCACGCTGCCATCCTGATTGATTTTTTTAAGAATGTTGTATCTGTATTTAGTCGTGTTATTTACAGTGACTTGTTTTGTGCTATTGGCCGCAAGCAATATTTTTCCATCATTTAACAAAATAGCATCGGCTATGTTTTCGTAGTCACCAAAATCATAAACTTGAACACCTTTGTTTCCAAAAGAAAAATCTGAAAAGCCATCCTGAGTAAATTTCTCGATATACAAATCAGTTGTGTTTCCACCAAATGTGTAAAATTTACCATCAGAAAGTTTTAATATTTTGTTAGTTGCTCCCGAAAAAATTTCCTGTTTACCATTAAAAGCAAAAAGAGAATCTAACTTTCCATTAGCTTCAGTCTTTATTAAACCTTTGTCTGTGAGGAAAAGTAATCTTCCGTCATCATATTCGATAAGATCTTTTGGACTGGTGTAAATCTGATACGAGTCAAAATTATTAATGACTTTACCTAGATTACCAAAATCAGCATTAAAACCATTGTTCGGATTGAGCTTCAAAACACTTAAGCCGCTTTTATAATAAAGATAGTCTGTGATATTGGTATATGATGTTGCAATGATAGAATGATCGGACATTAATTTAATCTTTCCGGTTTCATCATAGCTTTTGTACCAGTAATCGGTAACCAGATATCCTGATTGGTTAAAATTAGTGTCTAAATACTGCGTTTGACCCGATACTTTTAAGCATAAAAATACCAATAGTGCAATTGTAATTTTTTTCATAATGATTCATTTGTATTTAGTTTTTTGGAAATAAGAATGCCTCTAATTTTGGAAACAAATAATGGTTTCTGCCTTGTTGATTGTTTCCCATTTCATAGTATGAGAATACCCAAATAGTCATCAGAGTGATTGGTTTTTAGGCCTTTCCGTCTGATAATATTATAAACTTTAAAGGTTTGAAAATCTGCACTCCAAAGAAAAATAGGAGTGATAAAGAGAAAATTGAGTTTGTTTCCATAATTTGTGTTGTTTGTTGTAAAAATATAAAAAAAAAAGAGGCTGTGTCAAAAGGGCAGTCTTTTTTTGTATTATGTTGCAAAAAAGATTTTTCATTTTTGTGTTTAAAAAAACTTTGAAAATCGGAAGATAAAAGTTTAAAAAGCAGTTTTTTCAGGCTGCTTTTGACATTTTCTTGAGGTTGTGGGCTATCGCAAGTATGCCGATTTCTACCTCGACCTTATTTTCCCCCGAAGCATAAATCGTTTAAAATTTTTGTTGTGTTTGAGTGGGGCAAAAACAGGTTCAACATCGTGACATCGCTGTTTCCGTAGCCTGATACCTTTTTAGTACAAAGAAGTTTGAAAACCTTTTGCCTGATTTCTGCCAGTTCGAGATTGTTTTTGTGAAGTAGTTATTTGTCCTGATTTTTGATCTTTCCTGAAGTAATTGTATTTCACATAAGCTTTTATTTTATTAGATTTCAGTAAGTTATAGTTTTCTTCCGAGCCATATCCTGCATCCGCTACCAACTCTTTCGGAACTTTATGATATCTTTCTTTAAAGCCCTGTAAATGAGATTCCAACGTTTTGGTGTCGGTAGGATTGGGATGGATGGAATAGTGTAAAACAAATTGTTTATTGGTGGAAATCTGCAGGTTGTAAGCCGGTTTTAGTTGCCCGTTTCGCATATGATCTTTCTTCTCTGCATAAAGGTAGCATCTGTGTCGGTTTTGGAATAAGAATTTCTACCCTCCAATATTCCCTGTTGTTTCTTGTATTTATCTAAATTGGCAGCCCAGTTTTTCTTAGCATAACTGAGTTTCTGCCGAACTTTTAAAGGCACTTTTTTTATCTCTTAAAACCTCATTGATCTTTGTGATGGCTTGATTTACTTTTTCAGAATCAATCTCTTTAAAATCAATACTTTCTGTATCGTGAAGCTCATCTTTAGCCGCTTTTTCCGCATAATTCCAAAGTTCTTCCAGCTAATGGGAAATTCTCTCTTTATGCTTTTTGATGGCTTTTCCCCAGACAAAAGTATCGCGGTTGGCATTGGCTTCTATCTTTGTGCCGTCCACAAAAGTGGTTTCCAAACTCACCAAATCTTCTTTTTCCAAAAGCAGAACAATTTGTGTGAAAATGGCTTTAATCTCATCCTTCAATCGTTCACTACGAAATCTGTTTAAGGTATTATGGTCGGGACGGCTCATCGCTGAAGGCCACATAAAATGGATGTTTTCTTTCAGAGCCTGCTCCATTTTGCGGCTTGAATAGATATTACTCAAATAGCTGTAAATTAAAAACTTTCAAAAGCATTTTCGGATGGTAGCACGAGGTTCCGCCGGGTTTGTAGGTTTTGATCAAGCTTTTAATATCAAGCCCATCAATAATGCCTGAAACTATTTTCACAGAATGCTTTTCGTCAATCAACTCCGATAAATTCGTAGGAAAAAGCAAATTTTCTTTGGGATTGTAATCTTTAAAGACTACTTTTGAAGTACTTAACACACAGTAAATTAATCAATTTGCTACAATTAGGAAAGCGAAAGTTTTCCTTTTTTATGAAAAAGGCTGCCTCACTTTTGAGACAGCCTCGTTTATTTTTTTATTTTATTCTTGCGAGATGCATCACCTGATTATCCTGAGAAATCAGAAGCGAATCGCCTTTGGTTTCAGCCGAAATCGTATTTCTTTCATAGAATTCTCCCTCTGAAGTTTTCTTTTTGAAATCCAAAACAAATTTGTTATTATTAGCTTCCAAAGTAATGGTTTTTGATTTCCCATTATCGGTAAAAGTCGCCTTTGCTCGGCTTCCGTCAACAGCTTTGTAAGGAACCGAATATTCCTGTACTTTCTTACCGTCCACAGTTTTTTCCATAGAAGTAGTTGTTACACTATCGATTTTACCATTCTCATCAGTAACAGTTGTTTCTGTGGAATAAGATTCGGAAGTCATTTTAGTATCATTTTTTTTGCAGGAAACTAATGCTATAGCAACCGCAAAGCCAGGAATTAAAATGTATTTTTTCATAGTTATAAAGGTTTTAAATGAGTGATTTTTTTTGTATCAAATTGTTGTCCAAAAACAAAAAATCCCGAAACTAATTTCGGGATTTTTATCATAATAATTGCAATTTTACTTTTTTAGGGATTTGATTCCCATTTCGAACAATGCAAAACTCAAAAGATCAGCATTTTCACCAATTACTTGTTCTGTAGAACGGCCTGCGCCGTGACCTGCATTTTTCTCGATTCTTAATAGAATTGGATTGTTACAAGATTGTTTTTCCTGCAACTCAGCGCCGAACTTAAAAGAATGTGCCGGCACCACTCTGTCATCGTGATCACTGGTGATAATCATTGTGGATGGATAACAGGTTCCCGCTTTTACATTGTGAACCGGAGAATAAGATTTCAGATATTCGAACATTTCTTTGCTGTCTTCTGCTGTTCCATAATCATAAGACCAACCAGCCCCTGCCGTGAATTTGTTATACCTCAACATATCCAAAACCCCAACACCTGGGAAAGCTACTTTTGCCAAATCTGGTCTGATGGTCATCGTAGCACCAACCAGAAGTCCACCGTTGGAACGGCCGGAAAGCGCCATATATTCCTTCGAAGTATAGCCTTTCGACTGTAAGTATTCTCCAGCTGCGATAAAGTCATCAAATACGTTTTTCTTTTGTTGTTTAGTTCCTGCATCGTGCCATTTTTTACCATATTCTCCACCGCCTCGGATGTTTGGAACAGCGTAGATTCCGCCATTTTCCATCCAGATAGCATTAACCACAGAGAAACTTGGCTGAAGACTGATGTTGAAACCACCGTAAGAATAAAGAATCGTTGGATTTTTCCCATCCAGCTTAGTTCCTTTTTTGTAGTTGATCATCATCGGAACTTTGGTTCCGTCTTTTGATGTGTAGAAAACCTGCTCAGAAACATAATCTTCCGGGTTGAATTTCACTTTAGGCTTTTGATAAACTTCTGATTTACCAGAAGCCACATTGTATTTATAAATTGTTCCTGGCGTAATATAGTTTGTAAAAGAATAGTAAATGTCTTTATCTTCTTTCTTACCTCCAAATCCGGAAACAGTTCCTTTTCCTGGCAACGTGATTTCTCTGACCAATTTTCCTGTTTTATCAAATTGCTTCACAAGACTGATGGCATCTTTCATATACTTCCCGAAGAAATAACCGCCACCTTCAGATATGCTCAGTACATTTTCCGTTTCTGGAATAACATCTTTCCAGTTTTCAGGACTTGGATTTTTGATGCTCACTTTTACCAATCTCATATTAGGAGCATCTTTGTCGGTGAAGATGAAAAGGTCGTCGCCTTGCGTATCTACAATATCAGCATTGATGTCAAAACCTTTGTTGATTTGGAAAAAATCACCACCGTTTTTCAAATCTTTGATAAATAACTCATTTCCATTGGTTGCATTAGCTCCGGAAATAATCAGGAATCTTTGGTCTTCTGAAACATCAGCCGAAAGATATCTTCTTGGTGTTTTTTCGCCTCCGAAAATCAATTGGTCTTCAGACTGTTTTGTTCCTAATTTGTGGAAATAAACTTTGTGTTTATCCGTCATTCCGGAAAGAACTGTTCCCTCTTTCGGTTTGTCATAGCTGGAGTAATAGAAACCTTCGTCGCCTTTCCAAGCGATGCCACTGAATTTCACATCAACCAGAGTTTCATCAATCTGCTTTTTAGAAATCGCATCGATAATGATAATTTTGTTCCAGTCACTTCCTCCTTCAGAGATAGAATAGGCTGCAAGATTTCCTTTTTTGTTGAATGACAAATTAGAAAGCGAAGTCGTTCCTTTTTCAGAAAAAGTATTAGGATCGAGAAAAACCTCTATGTTTTTGGTCTTAAGTCCAGTTCTGTAAATCACAGATTGAGCCTGCAAACCATTGTTTTTTGAATAATAAGTATAATCGCCTTCTTTGAACGGTGCAGAGATTTTCTCATAGTTCCAAATGTCTCTCAGCTGACTTTTGATGGTTTCTCTGAAAGGGATTTTGGATAGGTAATTCTGGCTGTACGCTACTTCTTCGTCTACCCATTTTTTAGTCGCCTCGGAATCGTTTTCCAAATCGCGATAAACATCTGCCACCTGAGTTCCGAAATAGTTATCGACTTGAGTTCCTTTTACGGCTTTGGGATAATTTGATTTTGACATAGATTGAGCTTGGGCACCAACATAAAAAACAACGGCTGCTGTTGCAAAGATTGATTTTACTTTCATTTTTAATTTTTTGAATGTTTCCAAAAATAATGAAATTCTTTGGACAATTATCGAACGAGGATCAAACAAAGGATGTAAAAACAGATATAGAATGGATATATAACTATCGAACAAAGGATATACAACCAACTACATTATGTTAAATAAAAAATTAACTGTCTGAATATCATAAATTTACAACATTGATATTATCACTCGGTTTAGCTGTTAGAAATCAAAAATTCCCTCGCCAAAGACGAAGGAATTTTAATGAATATGAATGTTTATATTTTATTTCTGACTAAGAAAATATTCTGCTTCTGCTTTCCCCCATTTTGGGTCTAAAGAAGATTTTGATTTGTAAGTCCCGAACTGCTCAATCGCTTTTTTGAACAATTCCAAACCTTTTTCTTTGCTCCCACCAAATTGTTCCGGCGTGAAATAAGCATCTTCTGCCTGCAAAACTGTAATTCTAGGATTATTCGGATCTAGTTCTTGAGCTTTTGCCAAAGCTTGTTGTACAACTGGAGCTTCGCTCATATATCTGGACATCGGGTCTGCCATCATTCTAAGTCCGCTGGTCATTTTTTTCAGGATAAAAAGCTCGGCATTGTTTGGACTGAGAGCTTCTGCCTTGGCAATATATTTCTCTGCATCGGCGGCAACTGCATCTAAACCAGATTTATCATCCCCTCGCATCAGGATTCTTCCCTTTTGGATGGTTGCAAATGCGGCATAATAATACGGCAACCATTGTGTATTTTCCTTAGTTCCGATTCTGTCAAAATCGTTGGCTAAAGCTGTGAATTCGTCTGGTGTTTTGTGATCTTCCACTTTAGCGATTTTCTCTGTCAATGCTTTTTCAAAAGCTGTTTGTGCAAATGTGATTGTACTTACAAAAAGTAATGCTGCTGTTAAGATTAGATTTTTCATTTGGATATTTTTTAATTGTTTATTTTAAATTTCTGATTCAAAGATAGAATGAGTTTATATTCGTTGAAATTTTATTCTACCGAACTGTTATTTTTGATGTCTGAGCTGTTGATTATTTAAAATTCTCGCCGATTTAGCTGATTGGATTAGTTAAGAAATTTGCTTGATTAGCTCAATCTGCGAGATAATAAGTCCTTAAAAAATTTGACTAATATACTTTGAAAAGATATACAAAAGAATCTAAGTCTTTTATCTTTCTTCTAATCATCACAAATTATTATTAATCGCATCATTCGTTTTATCAACCCCAAAACTTACAAACACCCCAACAAAAACAAACGTGTTAACAGGCGGTCTAACAGCTGTTCTGCTATTTCCATCTGCAGAATAATTGTATCCGTAAACATTCTTATTTCCCAAAATATTATTGATGCTCAAAACAAATACAGTAAATGATTTCGAATCTTTTTTCCCAACACTTGGAACATAATTCACACTGAAATTCAGTCCGCTGTAATCTTTCAATTTTCCTTGATGACGAACAATATTCTCCCCATTTTCTGAAACCAAATCATAATAAGGTCTTCCTTTGGAATAAGTATAAGATAGATTAAATCCTGTTTTCCAGTCCATTACAAACTTCTTCGCCACCGCATTGAAAGTATGTTTTGAAGCGAAATTCGGAGCTAAACTAAAAGGATAGTTTAAGAAGTCTCTTTTAGAATCCAGATAGGAATAAGTCAGCCAATAATCAATGTCTTTGAACGTTTTTTTATCTCTCCAGAATAATTCGATTCCTTTCGCAATACCTTTTCCTGCATTATTGTTCGCAATCTGATAATATTGGTTATTTGCCGAAGAGACATTGTCTGCCAATGAAATGGTTTTGATCAGATCATCATATTTTTTATAAAATGCTTCAAATCTCAAGCTTCTCCCATCCGAATTTTTCTGAACCTGAAAGATATAATGGTCTGCTCTCTGAAAATCAAAATCCTTGTTGTAAAGATATTTGCTTTCGGGATTTTGATAGAAGATTCCGTAAGCTAGAGAAGTTGTCCAATCTTTTGAAATTCTATAAGCTAATGCTACTCTTGGCGAGAAATTCCATTTGTCCAGATAAGAAGAATGTTCTGTTCTGGCGCCGATTTTCGCAGTTAAATTATTAGTAAAAATCAAATCTGTTTCTGCAAAAGCAGACGAAATCAAATCTTTATAATTTCTTTCGAAAGTTCCATATTTCATATTTTCATCAGCATTATTCAATTCAAATCCTGCTCTCAAAATGCTTGCTCTGTTGATTTTTCTTTCAACAACTGCTTTTGCATTGATGTAATTTGATTGATTATTGATTGGTGTATCAGATTGCTCAATATTATCTTTAAAAGTAGCAAAATTCAAATCGCTGGAATTATAAGTATAAGAAGTCCCAATATTCAAAAGATACTTTCCGAATTTCTCTCTATAAGACAAATTGTGATACATATTCTGACCTTTCAGATTGACCATATTTTTGTCAGAATCTGATTCCAGACTTTCTGAACCAACAGCCATTTTGTTTTCATCTACGCTTCCGTAATATTTGATAAATCCTCCTTTTTTAGTTTTAATTCTAAAGTTTCCGTCAAAACCGTAACCCTGAGGATATTTATCAAAATCTGTATTGAAGTTAAATAGTTTTCCCATCAATCCAAGATTAGAATAACCACCTGCAACGCCCCAAGAAGCTGTTTTTTGCTGATTCAGTTTTTGATAATTCGCACTAAGGAAAATCGGGGAAACGCCAAAATCAAAAGATGTCGTTTCTGGTAAATCCACACTTTCTAAAACTAAAACTGATGACAAAGCCTGCCCATAAACTGCAGAATATCCGCCACTTGAAAACACATTGCCTTTAAACAAAGATGTGTTGAAACGGTCTCTCCCGGCAATTCCCGGAACCGAATTGGTAAAATAATTATTGACTAGATTTCCGTCCATAAATATTTTGGTTTCTGCACCAGTTCCGCCACGCACGAATAAACCTTCGCTCTCTCCCACTTTCTGAACGCCCGGTAGATAACCTAAAGCGGATGAAATCTGTCCGTTGGCGCCAGCTGTTGTATAAACATCCAATGGCGTCAATAATGCTGTTGCACGTTTCTTATCACTGGCTTCTATACTTCCTGCCGTAATCACCACCGCATTGATTTCGCTGATTTGTTCTTTAAGATTGGCATTCATCAAAATGTTTTTATCCTCAATCTTTACAGGAAGTTCAACTTCATCATAATTTTGTCCTGAAAAGACCAAAGTTTTATCTCCCGTTTCTGTGGTGGTGAAAGAGTAATTTCCATTGGCATCCGTGGTTGCACCGTCATAAGTATCTTTAAGCGTTACATTGATGTCTTTCAACGCTTTATTCTTATAAGTTACTTTTCCGGAGATAGTAATTTGTGACCAAATACTGATGCTTATTAAAAATAATAACAGACCGATGACTTTACTCTGGGTTTTCATATGTAGTTTATTTATTGTTTTTTTAAGGTTATGAAATCATTCAAATCGTTGTTTCAAATTGACAATTTCATATCTCATTAATTTTCTTCAAAGATATTGTGGTTCAGAATTATTAGAAATTTTAAATGACCGAATCGTAGAAATTACTCCCCGAACCGTAAATGTTTCACGTAAAACAATTATTTATAACATTGGCTTTAAATTTGTTATATCGAAAAAATAACAATTAACTTTAAAAACTATGAAAAATTTATTACTAATTGGTATTGCAGGTTTAGCACTTGCTTCCTGCAAAACGGTTTCGAAACAATACATCGTTCGTCCAAAATCACACACTTTAACTCAGGGAACGGCTAACTTTACTCAGAAAAAAGGTAAAGTCGAAATGGATTTGAGTGTTTTTAAATTAACGCCTGGTCTTCACGCAGTTCATATCCACGAGTTTGGAAACTGCAGTGCTACAGATGCATCTTCGGCCGGCGGACATTGGAATCCTTCTAAAGACGACCACGGAAAATGGGATACAGAACATTTCCATATGGGCGATATCGGGAATCTTGAGGCTGATAAAAATGGTCAAGCACAACTGGTTTTCTCAACAGACAAATGGTGTCTTGGATGTGATGACCCGATGAAAAATATTATCGGAAAAGCAATCGTAATCCACGCTGGAGTTGACGATTTTCATACACAACCCACTGGAAATGCGGGTGGAAGAGTTGGATGTATAGAGATTAAATAGGTCAGGTTTTAGATAAAAGACAAATAGATGATAGATTTTCATTCAAAGTCTATCATCTATCCATCTACATTCTTTTAAGTCTATAGCTATATTTCAAAACTTTGGAAAGCATCAATAATATGATGGATTTCCAAAGTTTTTTGTTTGTTTGGAAGTACAGAAATGATATCAAATCGGACTTCTTTATCTATATTATTTTCTTCAATGAAATAATTAGAAGCAGAGATTAATAGTTTGATTTTCTTTTTATTAACTGCTTCCTGAGGTTCCAAAAAAGCATCTGTATTTCTGGCTTTAACTTCAACAATAACAATTTGATTTTCTGTTTCAGCAATGATATCAACTTCTGCTTTCAGGTAACGGAAATTGCGAGCCAGTATCTTGTATTGATTCTTAATTAAAAAATCAACAGCCAAGTCTTCTGCAATTTTACCAAATTCGTTATGGTCTGCCATCGGAGTATAATTAATGAATGGTAGTTGAAGAATGATTAGAATTGAATCTTCACCTCTTTTCCAACTTTCAGATTGATTTCTGAACCGATGATTAACGGTCTGTTGTCATAAATATGTCCATTTGGGAATGCAAAAACAGTTGGAAAAACATATTTAGAAACTCTGTCTGCAATCAATTGATAGGTGAAGGAATCGAAAGATTCTTCATATTCTTTGTTATCAGTTTCGCTTCCCATATTAGTCATTCCGCCAACGATTAATCCTTTGATTTTTTTGAAAACCCCTGCCAATTCCAGACTCATAATCATTCTATCCAAAGCGTAGAAATTCTCGCCGATATCTTCTATGAATAAAATTTTATCTTTAAAGTCAAAGGAATATGGAGTTCCTAAGAGCGCATAAACCAAAGCGAGATTTCCACCAACCAAAATTCCGGAAGTCTCTCCTACTCTATTATTTGGATTGGAATCGATTTTATAATTGAGTTTTTTGCCTTTCAGAATATCGAAAATCAACTCGTAGCTTTCTTCTGTTACACCAAAACTGGATGTTTTAATCGTTTGTCCGTGGATGGATCCGAAACCTTTTTTCAAAAGATAACTTTGAATCACGGTGTTGTCCGAATAACCAATATACCATTTTGGATTTTTCTTGAATTCAGTCAGTTTCAAATCCTGCAAAAGATGCTGACAACCATAACCTCCTCTCGAAGCCCAGACCGCAGAAATCTCTGAGTCGTTTAAAGCCCAATTGATATCATTTATCCGCTGTTTTTCTGTTCCGGCGTATGAATAGCCGTTTTGGTATTTTGTGTAGAGATTTTCGCCTAAAATGGGTTCGTATCCTTTTAACTTGATTAATTCTAAAGTTTTTTCCAATTGTGGCATCTCAACAGAACCAGCTGGCGAAATAATGGCTATTTTGTCTCCCTTTTTTAAGGATTTTGGGAAAGTTGTATTTTGCATTTGTGTTGAATTTTGATGATTGGTTTTAAATCCTGTCATTCCGTAGGAACCTCAATAGTCTAGATTCCTACGCAATGATAAAAGTATGTTTTTATATTGTCACTTATTTTATGTTGAATCTGCAGGCCGACTTGAGCGGACTCTTCGAGAGCCTCAAAGTGACAATTGGGAGTCCTTCGATAAGCTCAGGATAAACGCTGCCCCAATTTTACTTATCTTTTCTTCGGTTGTTGCTTCTCGGCTTTTTCTAATTTCTCATCAAACTTATTGAATTTTTTGAAGCTTTGAAGGAAAATAAAGAAACTGAATAATACCAAAATACAACCCACTGCTTTTCGGATTTTATTAGCTACTTTTTGATTGAGTTTATCGTGGAATTGCTTTGCTAAAAGGATTTTGGAAAGGTCGATGAGAAGATAAGTTCCAATCACAATCCCAATGTAAAGTATGAAATCCTGAACTTTTGGATAAGCATTTCGGACTGAAACTACTGTTACGAGCCAGAAAAGGACAACTCCAATGTTCAGTAAATTGAGTAAAAATCCGTTCAAGAATGTTTTGAAATAATTTTGGTCGATGAGTTTTTCTTCGCCTTCGATGTGCATTTTGGTTCTAGAGAGAAGCATATAAATGGCATAAATCAAAATCAAAAATGCTGAAATCCGATAAAATCCGGGATGTTTATCTATCAAACTGACCAAGTCTGCACTGGCATAATAACTGACCAGAATACAAAGAAGGTCAGCTGAAACTACACCGATATCCAAAGCAATAGCGTGTCTTGGACCGCGGGAAAAACTGGTTTCTATCAGCAGGAAAAAAATGGGGCCTATAAAGACCAAACTTAGCATTATTCCTAATCCGACAGCGTATAAAATTAGTTCGAGCATTCTTTTTAAATTTCAGAACCGGCTGTAAAAATAGAGATTTAAAATTTAAAGTAATGTTTAAATTTCATCAAAATTGATTTCTCCAACTCTAAAGAGAACAATTTTGATGAAAATTTTAGTCATTAATAATTTTAAAATCAAGTTGCTTCGCAATAAGATTTGCTTTCACAACCTTTATTTTTACCTCGTCTCCGAGCTGATAAGTGTTTCCTGTTCTGGAACCGATAATCGAGTAATTTTTAGCATCCAAAGAGTAAGAATCATCCACCAAATCTCGCAGTTTTATCATTCCTTCTGCCCCATTTTCAGGAATCTCTACCCAAAAACCATACTCTGCAACACCGGAAATAACGCCTGAAAAAACTTCGCCAACGTGGTCTTCCATAAATTTGACTTGCATAAATTTGATGCTTTCTCTTTCCGCTTCAGAAGCTAATCTTTCCATTGCTGAACAATGTTTTGCCTTCTCTTCCACTTCCTCTTTATTTGGAGATTTTCCACCATCTAAATAATGTTGTAACAATCTGTGCGCAATCAAATCCGGATAACGACGAATCGGCGATGTAAAGTGCGAATAATATTCGAAGCCAAGTCCGTAATGTCCAATTGGGTCTGTGGAGTAAACAGCCTTGCTCATACTTCTCATCGCCAAGGTTTCTATCATATTTTCCTCGCCCTTTCCTTTGACATCGCTCAATAATTTATTCAAAGATTCAGCGACTTTTTGGGTATTTGCCAAGTCCATTTTGTAGCCGAAAGTTCCTACGAAATCTCGTAAAGCTGTTAATTTCGCTGGGTCTGGGTCATCGTGAATTCTGTAAATGAAAGTGTTTCCAGTTGGTTCATTTCTTTTATTTAATGAAATAAATTCCGAAACTTTTTTATTGGCCAAAAGCATAAATTCTTCAATCAAATGGTTGGAATCTTTGCTGACTTTGAAATAAACGCCAATCGGTTTACTGTTTTCATCAAGATTGAATCTAACTTCACTTCTATCAAATGTGATTGCACCATTTCGGATACGTTCCGCTCTCATTATTTTGGCTAATTTATCTAGTTGAAGAATTTCCTCAACCAAGTCTCCTTCTTTGGTTTCAATTCTTTCCTGAGCTTCTTCATAAGCAAATCTTCTATCGGAATGGATAACTGTTCTACCAAACCATTGTTTATGGATTTTTGCATCTTCATCCAGTTCAAAAACGGCTGAGAATGTGAATTTATCTTCATTTGGTCGCAAAGAACAAACATCATTACTCAAAACTTCCGGAAGCATCGGTACTACTCTATCCACCAGATAAACCGAAGTTGCTCTAGCGTAAGCTTCATCATCCAAAATAGTTCCCAGTTTCACATAATGCGAAACGTCCGCAATATGAACGCCAATTTCCCAAAGTCCACTTTCTAATTTTCTGATAGACAAAGCATCATCAAAATCTTTGGCATCTTTCGGGTCAATCGTAAATGTCAGAATATCACGCATATCCCAGCGTTTCGCTACTTCTTCAGCATTGATACTTCTGTCAATTTGGTCTGCGTCGTGTTCTACTTCCGGCGGGAAACTATAAGGCAAACCATATTCAGCCAAAATAGAATGGATTTCTGTTTCGTGGTCTCCAGGAGCCCCAAGAACAGTTGTGATTTCGCCTTCCGGATTCTTGCTTCCCGGTTTCCATTCCAACATTTTTACGATGACTTTATCGCCGTCTTCTGCGCCATTGAAATGGTTTTTGGAAATAAAAATATCGGTATTAAGTTTTTTCTTATCCAAAACTACAAACCCGAAATCTTTGTCAGCAATTTTCTGAAAAGTTCCCACAAAAACTTCTTTTGCTCTTTCCAGAACTTCTACCACCGAACCTTCCAGTTTTTTACCTTTGAAATTGTAAGTTACAATTAGGACTTTATCTCCTTGCAATGCATCTTTTACGTTTTTCTGATGGACGAAGATATCATCATTGATTCCATCAACCTTTACATAAGCATTTCCGGATTGGTTGAAATCTATAACACCTGTCAAAGTTCCTTCTATATTGAGATTGACAATATATTTTCCTTTCTCTGTTTCTTTGATTTTCTGAGTTGCCAAAAGTCTATGAAGCGCCTGAATTACAAGCTCTCTTTGTCTTGGATTTTTATAATCTATTCCTTCCGCAATCTGTTTGTAATTATAGATTTTGGATGTTTTCTTGCTCATAAAACGAAGAATTGTTCTTCCTAAATCCAGAAGTTTTTGTTCGTTTTTATGACTTATATTTTTTTTGTTTTTCATTGTTTAAAATTTAAAATTCATCTTCATTTATATCCAACAACAATAATCCTAAAAGCAGGATCTAATTTTTATTAAAGATAAAATAAAATAGGGGAGTTTGGGAAACCTTTGTATTAATTTATGGTTTCGTGAGAAAGAACTTTCTCTGTGAAATGCGTTGCAAAGATATAACTTTAAAAATAAAGCCTGTAATTTTAGAAATTACAGGCTTTTATGTTTAGCAAAATGCGATTTTGTCCACTCTGTTCTGATGTCTTCCACCTTCAAAATCCGTCGTCAGGAATTTATCGACAATCTCAAATGCCAATTCTTTTGCAATGAATCTCGCAGGAATCGAAATCATATTCGCATCATTGTGTTGTCTTGCCAATGATGCAATTTCCGGCATCCAGCAAAGCGCACATCTTATTTTCTGATGTTTGTTTGCTGTAATTTGAACACCATTTCCACTTCCACAAATCAAGATTCCTAATTCGTTTTCTCCATTTTCTACAGAACTTGCTGCAGGATGTACAAAATCCGGATAATCTACAGAATCAGTAGAGTAGGTTCCAAAATCTTGAACTTCGTACTTACCTTCGAGGTATTTTTTTATTAATTCTTTGTATTCAAAACCGGCGTGGTCTGCGGCTATTGCTATCTTTTTCATTTTTATTTACTTATTATTTTTATTGGTAAAATGGAATCACTTATCTGCGATTTCATTGCTATTTTATATTATTCTTTTATTTCAGTATAAAATTACTACATATTTTGTAATTGTTGGCATAGTAATTTAATATAATCATCAATAATATTTTGAATTAATTATTTAAATATCAATGATATAAAATTTATAATGATAATTAATTAAACAAAATTTATAATCATTAATAAAAAGATAATAGAATGTTAGAAATTGTTAGAAAACCTGTGGATAACTTCTGTCAAATATTTCTTTTAAAAGTTGAACAAATTTTGTAATGAAAACTACCAACTAATTTTTTAACAAAATTTTTAGAAAACTTTTATTGGAGATTCGATTCGTTTATCCGCAAGATAGTTTTGAATAAGAGAGAAAATTCAGAATTATAAACAATTGTTGATAACATTATTAATTAGTTGATTAATAGAATCTTAATTATGTTAAAAAAGTCTTAATTAATTCACATTTCCTGTGACAAAATATTCCCGATTTATTTATCCGCATACTCTCTTCTACAACAATATACTACAATCTTATTTTTTTATAAAAAGAAAAAGAAAGTTGTTTATGAATGTAAAATGGCTTTGTGGATTTTTTTTGAGAATAAAATTTTTAAAAGGAAGGAATTAGTTTTAAATTTGTGAAACAAAGAGAGGAGGATTGATTTCGAGTCTCGGTAAAAACCTTAAATTATATTTTAAATGAAAACAATAAAAGATTTCGATTTTAAAAACAAAAAAGCTTTAGTAAGAGTTGATTTCAATGTTCCTCAGGATGAGAATCTTAATGTAACTGATAATACAAGAATTACTGCTGTAAAACCAACTGTAGATAAAATCTTGGCTGACGGAGGTTCTGTAATCCTAATGACTCACTTAGGTAGACCAAAAGGAGAAGTGAATGATAAATACTCTCTAAAACACGTTTTGAGCGAGGTTTCTAAGGTTCTTGGTCAGGAAGTAAAATTTGTGGAAGAATCAGTAGGAGAGAAGGCAGAAGAAGCTGCTAATGCTTTGCAGCCTGGAGAAATTTTATTATTAGAAAATCTACGTTTTCATAATGAAGAAGAAAAAGGCGATGAATCTTTTGCTGAAAGGCTTTCAAAATTAGGTGATGCTTATGTTAATGATGCATTTGGAACTGCTCACAGGGCGCACGCTTCTACAGCTGTAATTGCCAATTTCTTTCCTTCTACTAAATTTTTCGGTTTACTGATGGAAAAAGAATTAATCGCTATTGATAAAGTTCTAAAATCCGGTGAAAAGCCTGTAACTGCGATACTTGGAGGTTCTAAAGTTTCTACAAAAATTACAATTATAGAAAATATTCTTCCGGCAATTGATAATTTGATTATAGGTGGAGGAATGTCATTTACTTTCATAAAAGCACTTGGTGGAAAAATCGGACAATCTATCGTTGAAGATGATAAATTGAATCTTGCAATCGAAATTCTTGCTAAAGCTAATGAACATAATGTAGAAGTTTATCTTCCAACAGATGTTGTGATTGCTGATGATTTTAATAACGAAGCTGAAATAAAAGTAGCTGATATCAGAGAGATTCCAGAAGATTGGCAAGGTTTGGATGCTGGTCCAAGGTCAAGAGAAATCTTCAATGATGTTCTTTTGAACTCAAGAACGATTTTGTGGAATGGTCCAATTGGTGTTTTTGAAATGTCAAATTTTGCTGCTGGAACTATAGCTTTAGGAGAAAGTATTGCTGAAGCTACAAAGTTGGGAGCTTTCTCTTTAGTTGGAGGAGGAGACAGCGTTGCTTTTGTAAAACAATTCGGTTATTCTGATAAAGTGAGTTATGTTTCAACAGGAGGAGGAGCAATGTTGGAAAGTTTGGAAGGATTGGAACTGCCAGGAGTTGCTGCAATTAACAAATAGAAATTTACTTTTCCAAATAAATTTAAAACCGACAAATTTTTGTCGGTTTTTATTTTATCTATACTTGAATAAGTTTCAGTAAAAATTTTTTAAGAGATTCTCAGCGACTTTAATTGAAATTGAAAAATGACTGAATATTTTCTAAATTTTGTATTTATTAACAATTTTTGAACAAAACGCCTGAAAATTGGCTTTCAGAATTGTATCAAAAATCGATTTTCTATTTTTTTTCGATAATATATATCAAACTTGAAAATTCGTTCGAAAAAAGCGCTTTTACGTTAGAAATCGTTCCGTGAACGACCGCTTTTAACCAAAAAAGAGGTGATTTTTTATATTTTTCACTCAACATTGAGATATAAAATGAATCCAGTAGGAGAGATTTGATTTTTCTTAATTTCCAATCTGGATTTTTTGAAATGAGAGTTTCCATTCCGTTTTTTGAAAAATGGTAGATGTGTCTTGGAACATCATACGCTGCCCAAAATTCTTTATAATGTTTCGCATCGTAAGAAGTTGGATTAGGAACAGCAATTATTAGCAAACCTTTTTCTTTTAATTTTGAATGAAAGATATCCAGCATTTCTTTCTGATTTTCGATATGTTCGAAAACGTGCCATAATGTAACCGCATCTAAACTTTGATTTTCAATTGATTTTAAATCATCAATTATTTTAGCTTTTTGAGTTTTATTGATTGCTGCATTTCTGGCATCTGAATTGGGTTCAAATCCAAAAGTTTGAAAATCATTTTCAATATATTTTACAAATTCACCGGCACCGCAACCATAATCTAAAACTTTAGAACCTTTTTTAATTCTATCAACAAGAATATTTTTTTTGTATTGAAGATTAAAAGACTGTAGAAATTTATAGAGTTTTTCTTTCAAACTCCCCGAATCCTGATGATGTGAAATATAATCTTCGCTCTCATAATATTTTGAAATATTAGAAGGAATAGGAGAGGTTTTGAAAACGCCTTTTGTTTCAGTTTCTACAATTTCAAATTCTTCTTGTGTAAGAAAATGGTCTTTAATTTTCATAAATTAATTCAAAGTTTTTAAATAAAAAGAACAATGAAAAATAACATTGTTCTTTGGAATGTTTCACGTGGAACATTTATAATTTTATCTACCCAAATATATCAAAAGTACATTAATATCAGCTGGAGAAACACCACTGATTCTTCCTGCCTGAGCAATAGTTTTAGGTTTTACTTTACCCATTTTTTGTTTAGCTTCTGCAGAAAGAGATGTGATTTTTGAATAATCAAAATCTTCAGGAATTCTAATAGTTTCTAATCTATTCAATTTAGCAACATTTTCCTTTTCTTTCTCAATATAACCTTTGTATTTTATATTGATTTCTGCCTGTTCTCTTACTTCATTTTCATAAGTAGAAGCTACATCTTTTATGGCTTCAATGGCTTCTAATCTTTCCAAAGTCATATTAGGACGAGTCAAGATTTGAGCTGCTCTGTAAGCTTGGTCAACAGGAGAGGATTCAATCGTTTCAAGAATGGGATTAATAATTCCTGGTTTAAGAGAAGTTTCTCTAAGGAAAGTCTCTAATTCATCACTTTTAGCAATTTTTTCTTCAACTTTTCTTAGTCTCTCTTCTTTTGCTAAACCAAGATTATAAGCCTTTTCAGTTAATCTAATATCAGCATTATCTTGTCTAAGTAGTAATCTGTATTCAGCTCTAGAAGTGAACATTCTATAAGGTTCTTCAGTTCCCTTCGTAATCAAATCATCAATTAAAACACCGATATAAGCTTCATCTCTATTCAAAATGAATTCTCCTTTATTGTGAACTTTGTTATGGGCATTGATTCCCGCAATTAAACCTTGTCCGGCAGCTTCTTCATAACCCGTTGTACCATTGATTTGACCAGCGAAATAAAGGTTTTCAACTAGTTTTGTTTCTAATGTGTGGTTCAATTGGGTAGGAGGGAAGTAGTCGTATTCTATGGCGTAACCAGGACGGAAAACTTTGACATTTTCGAAACCTGGAATGTGTTTCATCGCTTTGATTTGAACATCTTCTGGAAGAGAAGAACTGAATCCATTCACATAGATTTCTACAGTTCTCCAACCTTCTGGTTCTACAAATAATTGATGTCTGTTTCTCTCCGCAAAACGGTTGATTTTATCCTCAATACTTGGGCAATATCTTGGGCCTAAACTCTGAATAGTTCCATTAAACATGGGGCTTCTATCAAATCCTTCACGTAAAATATCGTGCACAGTCTCGTTGGTATAAACGATATGACAGCTTAATTGTTTGGTTAACTTAGGTGTATCTAAATAACTGAATTTCTGAGGATTTTCATCGCCTTTTTGTTCTTCCATTTTAGAATAATCAAGGCTTCTTCCATCCACACGCGGAGGCGTTCCAGTTTTCATTCTTCCGGCTTCAAAACCTAAAGAAACTAATTGTTCTGTGATTCCGAAAGCTCTTGGTTCTCCCATTCTTCCACCACCTAATTGCTTATCTCCGACGTGAATCAAACCGTTAAGGAAAGTTCCGTTCGTTAAGACAACAGATTTAGCTTTAATTTCGATTCCAAGGGAAGTTACAACACCCGCGACTTTATTATTTTCGATAATAAGACTCTTCACCATATCCTGAAAAAAGTCAAGATTAGGGGTGTTTTCAAGCGCTAAACGCCATTCTTCTGCGAACATCATTCGGTCATTTTGTGTTCTTGGAGACCACATTGCAGGACCTTTGGAGAGATTCAGCATCTTGAACTGGATTGCAGATTTATCAGCTACAATACCGGAATAACCGCCCATTGCATCTATTTCTCTCACAATTTGTCCTTTTGCAATTCCTCCCATTGCAGGATTACAGCTCATTTGTCCAATGGTTTGCATATTCATTGTGACAAGTAGCGTTTTTGAACCAAGATTGGCAGCAGCAGCAGCAGCCTCGCAACCAGCGTGACCAGCTCCAACTACAATTACGTCATATATTTCGCTTATCATATTCTATATTTTGAGGGTAATGTTTCACGTGGAACATTGACCGTAATATTTGAACTAGCCCCGATTGTAGTGGTTACCCCGCAACTAGCTTTGGAAAAAGCATTGGCGTGAGGAGTATGAGCGGAAAGCGGGAAATAGCTCCTAAAAATTTTTAAAATTGATTGATATAAAAATCTTCTTTTGCTCGCATTTGGGTTTGTTCTTCCTCGGTTTTATCCTTGTATCCGCAAAGATGAAGAATCCCGTGTGCCAAAACTCTATTGAATTCTTTCTCAAAATCCTGAGATAGAGTAGAAGCGTTGTCCAAAATGCGCGGCAAAGATACGAAAATATCTCCCGAAATGGTTTTTCCCTTCACATAGTCAAATGTGATGATGTCTGTGTAATAATCGTGGTCGAGATAATCCTGATTAACTTTGAGAAGATACTCGTCGTCACAAAATATATAATTGATTTCACCGAGCTTCTTATTCTCTGCCTGAATCAAGTTTTCCAGCCATTCTGATGTGTTTGAATGGATTTCTACTTTATCAATTTCTTCAAAAAAATAGTTTATCATATTTTTAAAACCAATGTCCTAAGATGACACTGAAAACGCCTTTATGTTTGTTAAGAGATTTGCTGAAGTTAACTTTTATCTGACCGAAAGGAGATTTGTAACCTGCGGTAAGACCAATTGAACTGTAATTAAGTTTAACTGCATCTTCAAATTTGATAGTGCTGAACATATTTGCAAGACTGAAATTTCCAATTAAGAAATAATTTTTACTGAATCGAAGCTGAAAATCATTAGAAGCAATAAAAATATTATTATCAACTAATGAAGCAAACTGGTATCCTGCAAATTGTTTATAATTGGCTATAGGTTGTTCAAAAATTCCTCCAACTCTATATTGATAAAAAGAAGGAAGGTTGTCTCCAATTGTAATTCCTCCATATAAATTCAGACGATAAGTGAACATTTTTGAAATGTAAAAATTCATCTTGATATCTGCTTTTATATTAATGGGTTTCTTCTCTAAATCTGAATTGAAAAGATCTATGATTTTTCCTTCAGCATTCAGGTAAAAACCTTTTGTCGGAAAATCGCGGTCGTTTTGGGTATCGCTTTTTAAAAAGACATATGGATTGAGGTATTTTTCTACAATTTTATTGGCACCGTTTCGTTCACTTTCAAAATAGTCGTGGCTCAAACCTCCTCCAATTGCAAACTTGTCTTTCCAAACAGACTGAATAAACACTTCGTTTCTGAACCAATCCCAAGTTTCGGTTGTATTATTATCAAAATTTTTCAGATCGAATGTCATTCCTGAAGAATATAGTCCAAAACCAGGAATATAGCCGTTATCTATAAAGTAGTTGAAATAATATCTCGGATTATCACCAATTACTACATCTAGGGATAAATTAGAATTTCTAAATAACAAACGCTTTGCAGAATAATTGAGCAACAATCCTGTCTTGAAAACTTCGTCGTAATGGAGCCCGAATTTCAAAAAATGACGAGATTCATCTTCTGTTACATATAATTTGAGATAACTGCTGTTATTTTCCTGTACGATATCGTAGTTGATGAATTTATAATTGTTGGTTGCATACAGCTTATCAATCATTTTGTTCACGCTTCCATAAGTCTGCATAGAAGGTAATTTAAGCCCCATTTTTCCACGAATGTAGTTGGACTTATAAATCCGTCCGTTTTCCACCACAAGGCTGTCTATTTTATAAACGCTTGAATAAATAGGATTGATTGATGACCTTATTCTTTCAAAATTTCGTTTCGGTAGCTTGTCCAGAATATCAACATATTTTTGGGCTTCAACATAACCACTGTCCAGGATTTTCCTCTTATCATCATAACTTGTAGCAGTCATTCCGGTAAGATCCGGTTTGATGTTGATATCTGTGTACTTATATTGGTTAAGTGTTTCTTTTTTGATGTTAATATCAATGATTTGATTCAGGATAGAAATTATACTGGTCAGATTCTCACGTTTTGCCAAAGGCTGATTGAGGTCAACACCAATAACAATATCAATTCCTTTATCTTTTAAGGGTTTTGAAGGAAAATTAACCGTCATCGCACCATCAACATAAATACTATCACCAACTTTCACAGGATCTAAAAGCGAAGGAAATGCGGAACTCGCCATAATAGACGAAACCAAATCGCCATTCTCAAAAATCTTCATCTGACCGCTTTCTATATTGGTTCCGATGCACATAAAAGGAATCGGAAGTTTGGAGAAATCATCAATATTAGAAACGTTTCTCAGAAGTTCTTTTAGCAGATAAACATTTCTTTGACCTGTGCTAATAGAAGAGGGAAATGTAATCTTTCCGTTTTTGAGAGGAACGGTAAACAGATATTTATCAACGCTTTTATTGAAAAAACTGGTTTCGCGACGAGTTTTTGGATCTGTAATCAATGAATAAAAATCGGTGTCCATTACGATCTTTTCGATGTCTTTTCCTGTATAGCCAGAAGCGTAAAGCCCACCAATAATTGCACCCATACTGGTTCCGGAAATATAATCGATTTTAACACCGAGAGAATCCAGAACTTTCAAGACTCCAACGTGTGTAAATCCTTTTGCGCCTCCGCCAGAAAGAGATAATCCAATCTTAGGATTTTTTGGAATGACAAGATTTTCTTTTACCTGAGAATAACTCATCAGATAAGCTAAAAATGGAATCAGATAAAAGAGTTTCTTAATCATTTTTAATTTTTTATATAAATTCTTTTTACTCTAGGAGAAATCGAAGTTAATACTTCGTAAGTAATTGTACCACAATATTTTGAAAATTCTTCAAGAGTAGGATTTGAATTAAAAATCGTTACAGAATCGCCTTCTTTTGCCAGAACATTATCCACATTAATCATCATCATATCCATACAGATGCTTCCAACAATTGGGCAGAGTTTATTATTAACGCCTATATTTCCGACTTTATTTCCAATCAAACGTGGAATTCCGTCCGCATAACCAACCGGAATGGTAGCAATTTTTGTGTCGTGTTCAGCTTTGAATCTTCTGCTATAACCTACTGATTCTCCATTTTTTACATCCGATATCTGAGAAATAACAGTTTTAAAACTTACAGAATCCTGAAGTTGTTTTTTGATACTTTTATCTGGATTTTCTCCAATCATTCCAATTCCAATTCTTACCATATTATATTGATAATCAGTATAGTTTGTTATTCCAGAAGAATTAAGAATATGCCTGATTGGCTGATAACCCAATTTATCAATTAAATAGCTAGAATTTTTTTCAAAAGTTTTTAATTGATTCAAAGTAAATTCTTTTTCGTCCGGAATATCGGAAGAAGATAAATGACTGAAAATACTTTGAACTTTGACATTCATCGAGTTTAATTTTTCAGTTAATTCATCTAATTCAAAATCCTTAAAACCAAGGCGATGCATTCCTGTTTCCAGCTTGATATGAATCGGATATTTCTGCTGATTTCCTGATTTTATCAATTGTTCATTGAATAATTCCAGAACTCTTAGACTGTAGATTTCAGGTTCCAGATTATATTCGATGACACTATCATAGCTGTGCTGTTCAGGATTCATCACAATAATTGACGTTGTGATTCCCTTTTTTCTCAATTCAACACCTTCGTCTGCAAATGCAACACCAAGATAGTCAATATGATGATGCTGAAGAAATTCAGAAATCTCATAACTTCCTAATCCATAAGCATTTGCTTTTACCATTGCCATCATTTTGGTTTCTGGTTTTAGTAGAGATTTATGAAAATTAATGTTATGAAGAATTGCATTCAGATTGATTTCCAAAACCGTATCGTGTTTTCTGAGTTCAAGAATTTCTTTGATTTTTTCAATCTCGAATTTTCTTGCACCTTTTAGAAGGATGACTTGGTTTTCTAAATCATTAATGACTTTACTTTCAATGAATTGATTAGTATTATTAAAAGTAAAAGTCTCAGAATTAAATAGTTTATAAAACGAGCTAATTTCTTCACCAATTAGAAAAACTTTATTAAATTTTTGTTCATTGACCAGCTCAGCAACTTCAGAATATAATTCTTCCGAATTCTCATTAGAATCTAAGATATCTGTAAGAATCAGAGATTTTTTTAGTTTGTTATATTCACCGATAAACTGAAAAGCAATTTTCAAAGAATCCAAATCTAGGTTATAAGAATCATTGATAATCAGATTATTTCTAATTCCTTCGATACTTTCAAGACGCATTTCAACCGCTTTTAGCGCATCGATTTTTTCTTTGATTTGAAGATTTGACAAGCTGAGCTCTTTCAGAATTCCAATCAAAGCCAGAACATTGGTTAAAGTCGCCTCATCTCTTTGATTGATTGGAAGAGAGAATTCTTCATCAAAATACTTGATTTTAATATCCTGATTTCGATCATTAACATCAGAAATTATCGTAATATCATTATTAGCCTTTAACCCGTATGATATTAATTTTTTACTTGAATATAATTGACGGATTAATTTGTCTGTCAATTCGTTATCAAAATTATAAAATATAATTTCCGAATGTTTGAACAGCTTTAATTTCTCATTAATTAATTCTTCTTCAGAATCAAAGTTTGCAGAGTGAGCAGTTCCAATATGCGTCAATAATCCAATCTTTGGATGGAAAACATTTTCTTGTTTTTCCATTTCGTCAGGCTTGGAAATGCCGACCTCGAAGATTCCCAATTCGTGTTTTTTATCGATTTGAAGTAATGACAAAGGCAAGCCGATTTGCGAATTAAAACTCTTGGGACTTTTAACCGTAACAAACTCATTAGAAAGACATTGATAAAGCCATTCTTTAAGAATTGTTTTTCCGTTACTTCCTGTTATCCCAATCGAATTGATATCAGAATGTTCGAAATGATATTTGGCAAGCGTTTGTAAAAATTCAACTGAATTTTTTGTAATGATTTGATTGATAGAAGGATTATCGATTTTATTTTCAATAATAATGGTATCAATTCCTTTTTCGATGACAGCCTCAATATATTTCTGCCCGGAATTCTTTTTGGTGCTTATCGCAAGAAATGCAGTATTTTTTGTAGAATAAATCGTTCGGCTGTCAAAAGCAATATTTTTGATTTTGATATCTTGATTTCCAATCACTTCGGAGTTGGTAATGTCTGCAATTTCTTTTGCTGTGTAATTCATTGATTATCAAAAATTAAACTAATTAATTTCATTATCTTTATTAAGAACTTCATCCACAAAAACTCTTCTGCTCACAGCATCATAAGCTTCTGTTTCTCCAAGTTCCACAAGGTCTTGCCCGGCGGAAGTTCTCATAGAATAATTGGCAAGATTTCCAGTTCTTCTGCAGATTGCGTGAACTTTAGTCACATATTCTGCAGTTGCCATCAGATTTGGCATTGGCCCAAAAGGACGACCTAGAAAATCCATATCCAAACCAGCAATCACAACTCTTATCCCATTGTTTGCTAATTGATTAGCTACGTCAACAATGCTTTCGTCAAAAAACTGCGCTTCATCTATCGCAACCACATCACAATTAGAACCCAACAAAAGAATTTCAGAAGGACTTTCCACAGCTGTACTTCGGATTTTCGTCTGATTATGGGAAACAACATCTTCCTCAGAATAACGCGTATCGATTTTCGGTTTGAAAATCTCGACATTCTGACCGGCCATTTCTGCACGACGGAGTCTTCTGATGAGTTCTTCCGTCTTTCCGGAAAACATAGAACCGCAGATAACTTCCATCCAACCGCTTTGTTTGGAATGATTAATTGTATTTTCTAAAAACATTATTAATTTAGCAAAAAATTGTTTTAAAATTATAAAAGAAAAACTTGATGAAACCTTTATTTAGGAACAAAATTGTTCTTAAATTTATAAACATCAAATTTAAGTAAAAATTAATAAGATATATTATGCAAAACCTGCAAGATAAATACGAAGAAATTTTCGGAGAGATTAAGAATCTTTTGTCAGAATTATCAAAATCTGATACTTATGAAGCTATTTTGGCGAAAGAAAATGAAGTCAATCAGCTTTATCAAAAATTTTCTTTTCTTAAAGTTTCTCAGAATTTTAATTTTTCGCCAACCGAAATTGAGCCTATGCAAATAATTGATAGTCAATTAACAAACGTTGATTCAGATTTGATTTCAGTTGAAGAATTTGAGGAAGAAAATAAGGTTGCTGAAATCATTGTTGAAGAAACCGAGGTTCACGATATTTTCGATGATGTTCCGGAGGTAAAAGAAGTTCATTCTTTTACAGAAATTTATGAGCAAGAACATTCTCAAGAAAATGTTGTTGAAGAAATTTCCAATTTTGCAGAAATAGAAACAGAAGAAATTCTGGTTGAAGAAACTATTGAATCTGAAAAAAATGATTTGATTGAGGAAGTTTCTAATCAAACAGAAGAAATTGCAGATGAAGTAGAACAAAAATCCGCAGTTGAAAATGAGACTGATACTTTTGAAGAAAGTCTTTTAGAAGAACCAACTGAAAAATTGGAACCTATGCAGGACAGCCAGTTTTCTTTTGCAATGACGAAAGAAGAGCCGGTTGCAGAAGAAACTTCGCAGGATGATTATGAAGCAAGATTAGCCGAAAAAGAAGCTAAGTTGAAAGAACTTGAGGAAAACAGAAGAAAAATTGTAGAATTTTCCAAAGAAAATACTCAGTCAAAAGAAAAATCTCAAGAAGTTTACGAATCAAATTCTGATGAGCATCACGATAAAAAATTCAAATTAGCAAATATTAAAGGTCTTAAAATTGCCAAATCTTTGTTTGATGATGACCATCTGGAGGAAGAAGAAAAACCTGCTCCGGTCCAAAATTCTGGAAGTCTTTTGAAAAATAATGTGCCGACAGATTATATGGAAGCGCCGAAACCAAAACCAGAATTCAAGCTGGATTTGAATGACAGAATCGCTTTTTCTCAATACTTATTTAACGGAAGTCAAAGTGAATTGAATCAAGTTGTTTCTGTTCTGAATTCTTTCAATTCTTTGGATAAAGCTCAGGAATTTTTGAGTGATATCTATTACGAAAGAGATTGGAAAAAAGTTGATAGCTATGCGCAGAGATTGTGGACTTTGGTTGAAAATAGGTTTTTGTAGATGAGCGGTATTCTTTATTTTGTTCCGACACCCGTTGGAAATCTGGAAGATATGACTTTCCGAGCTGTGAAAGTTCTGAAAGAAGTAGATTATATTTTGTGCGAAGATACCCGAACTTCCGGTGTTCTTCTCAAACATTACGAAATTTCCAAACCTCTGAAATCCTATCATTTACATAACGAACATCAAGCCACACAAAAAGTAATTGATGACCTCAAAAATGGCCAAAATATTGCCATTATTACTGATGCAGGAACTCCAGGAATTTCGGACCCAGGTTATCTTTTGGCAAAAGCTTGTGCGGATGAAAATTTGGAAATGATTTGTCTTCCTGGCGCAACAGCTTTGATTCCAGCGCTTGTGGTTTCCGGATTGCCGAATAATGAGTTTCTTTTTGCTGGATTTCTTCCTCAAAAAAAAGGAAGACAAACCAAACTAAAACAATTGGCTGAAGAGAAAAAGACAATCGTTCTTTACGAAAGCCCACATAAAATCAATACAACACTTGAGCAAATCAAGGAATTCTTCGGAGAAGAAACTAGAGCAAGTTTGAGTCGAGAAATTTCCAAAAAATTCGAAGAAACTAAACGAGGGACAATCAATGAGTTAATTGAATTCTCGAAAAGCAAAACTTTAAAAGGTGAAATTGTTTTGATTGTGAATAATTCAATATAAAAAATGAATTTTCTTAAACTTATATTTCTGTTTTTTCCAGTTTTTTTCTTCACTCAAGTCAGTTATGAAGGAAAAATTGGTAATTATCCAATTGAGATGGTTCTTAATATTGATAGAGAATTTGCTGATGGAATTTATATTTATTCAAAATTCAATGAGCCAATTTCTATTAAAGGAATTATTGAGAATGGAAATTTAACGCTTTTCGAAATGGATAGAGATTTGAAGACGGCAAAATTCTATTTTAATAACTTTAAAGATGGCAAAGAAGAATACCTGGGAACTTGGACAAATCTCAAAACAGAAGTTCAATTGAATGTCTATTTAAAGAAAAAAGCAAATCAAAAATCATTTTTACAATCAGAAAGTACTAAACGATTTTATTTTAGAGGAACTGAAGAAAATGATGAGAATTATCTTTTAATTATCGATAAAAAAAGCAATCAAATTTTTCAGAAAATGAAAATGGAAGAATGTGGATTTAATAGTATCTATAATGTTTCAGTTGGGGATTATAATTTTGATGGTTACGAAGATTTTTCCAGCTGTGTGCAATCTTATGCAGGTCCAAACACTTCAAAAACCTATTTTTTGTTCGATAATAAAAAGAATAAATTTTTTGCAAGTGATTTTTCTGGAACTTCTTTGGAATTTGATGAGAAAAATAAATTGATTACAGAAACCAATCAGTGTTGTGCAGGAGCATCGATTGTTAAAAATATCTATAAAGTAAAAGAAAACAAGATGGTTTTAGTCAAAGAACATTGCTATAAATGGAGCGAAAAACTTCAAAAGCATATTGAGAAAAAACCAAAGGATTGTCAATAATTCTTAAAGTATTATTTTTGCCATAACAAATTTTAGAAAACATTAAAAAAATATATGGGATTACTACAAGGTAAAGTTGCCATCATCACAGGAGCAACGCGTGGAATCGGAAGAGGAATTGCTGAAGTTTTTGCCAAAGAAGGAGCGAAAATCGCATTCACATATGCCGGTTCTGTGGAAAAAGCTAAAGAACTGGAATCGGAATTAAGCAAAATAACAGAAATCAAAGGATATCAGTCAGATGCTTCGGATTATGACGCCGCTCAAAAATTAGTTGAGGATGTGTTGGCAGAATTCGGAACAATTGATATTTTGGTAAATAATGCAGGAATTACAAGAGATAACTTGATGTTGAGAATGTCAAAAGACGATTGGGATACGATTATCAAAGTTAATTTGGATTCTGTTTTCAACTTGACAAAAGCGGTTATCAAACCAATGATGAAAGCAAAATCCGGTTCTATCATCAATATGACTTCGGTTGTTGGTGTGAAAGGAAATGCTGGACAAGCAAATTACGCCGCTTCAAAAGCTGGAGCAATTGGTTTTACTAAATCTATCGCTTTGGAATTAGGTTCCAGAAATATCCGTTGCAATGCTATCGCACCAGGTTTTATTGAGACTGAAATGACAGCTGCTTTGGACGAAAAAACGGTTCAGGGTTGGAGAGACGGAATCCCAATGAAAAGAGGAGGGCAGCCGGCAGATGTTGCCAATGCGTGCGTTTTCTTCGCAAGTGAATTATCTTCTTACGTTACAGGTCAGGTTCTGAATGTTGACGGAGGAATGTTGACTTAAAATATTGAACTTTAATTTATAAAAATAAAACCGACCTTTCTTGGTCGGTTTTTTGTTAAATCTCTTACAGATTTTTTATTTAATTTTCTTAATCAACACAGCGTCATTTTTATCCAAATAATTGGTTCTTATGAAGAATTTTCTGTCTTTCTCGGATAGAAAAAATGTGCTTTCATTTTTTCCTTCAAACACGCCAGATTGAACTCCCAAAATAAAATCTAATTCATTATTTTCATTTCCCATTTTCCAAAATTCGCCTGAAAATGCTGCTTCTTTATCCGTTTGCTTATCTTCATCATATCTCCATATCAAGATACTGCTGTCATCAGGAGCGTCAATTTTCAATGATAATTTTATTGGATGGATAGATTTGCTTTTTTCGTCGAAATATTCTAAATAATATTCACCTTTCCATTTTTTTAAACTTTCATCATCGAGCTGTGTTTCATCAATTTGTTTTCCTGAATGTGGAGATTCTTCGTCAGGTTCTTCGGTATTGGAAGTTTCCGCATTTTCATTATGGTTTTCCACGGTTTCTGGAGTATTTGTAATATTTCCTGCTTCTGAAATAATATTGTTTTCTTTATTTTTTTGCGAATATTTGTAATAAAAATATCCTCCAAATCCTCCAATAAGAATCATTAAAAGTATTGTAAAAGCTTTTTTCATTTGTGTTTTTTTAAGATAAAAGGTCAAACAGCCTAGTCTAATTTTGTTATCGGAAATTTTGGGTTTTCATAATTTTCTGGAACCACCATTTCTGTTTTTATCCAATATTTTCCATTTTTTTCGTAAAGTTTGAAATCATAATTCGTATAAGGATTGTTACCATCGTACAATTTTTTCGGACTGAAAAAAATGCTGTCTGCAACGTTTCCTCTTGCAACGAATTTTCCTTGTAAACGGTAGCCGACATCTTCATCTACCTTATCATCTTCAATGTTTTTATAATAAATGTGAGCTTTTACATCTTCAGGATTTGGTGCTTCTATCTCGATGAACGCTCTATACGGACCTTCTCCTTGCGCTTCTATACATTCGAAAAAATATTTTCCCTTCCATTTTTTAAAATCTTCGTTAGAAATCGTTTTACCTTCAACTTCGTCCAATTCAAATTCTTCGTACTGGTTGCCGGACTGTAATGTCATCGGAACAAGATTTTGATTTATACTGATAGAATCTATTGGTATTTTTTCATCATAAAGATATTTTCCTATTGGAGTATTCTCCAAAACTCTAAAACTGAGCAGAAAATATACTGTCATAAAAGAAAAAAGTAAAGTGAGCGAATAAATTAATGTGTTTTTCATCGGTTTTTAATAAAAAAACAAATTTACATTTTTTTGTTCTCCGCTAAATTCGTTTTCCTTTTCTTTACAGAAAGCTTTTTTTTATAGAAATTATGACAATCAATGGAAAGAATTACAATAATATTTTATTGGTTTTTGCTTTGGAATCTGAAGCAGGAAACGAGTTCGAAAATTACAAAAAAGTCTTTGTAGGAATAGGAAAAGTTAAAGCGACTTATAATCTTACAAAAGCTATTCAGGAAGTTAAGCCGGATTTGATTATCAATCTGGGAACTGCCGGGAGTACAATTTTTAACAGAGGAAGTGTTGTTAATTGCAGTCGTTTTATTCAGAGAGATATGGATGTCAGAGCTTTGGGTTTTAAGAAATTCGAAACACCATTTTCCGATGAACCAGTTATTCTCGAATACGGATTAAAAATAGAAAATTTTCCTAACGGAATCTGTGGTTCCGGTGACCAATTCGAAATGGAGCATATCAATCCAGAATATAATGTCATCGATATGGAAGCTTTTGCGCTTGCGAAAGTGGCGGAATATGAGAATATCGATTTTCTATGTCTGAAATATATTTCTGACGGAGCAGACGGAAATGCGGCCGATGATTGGACGCAAGAGGTGAAAAAAGCTTCGATTGCGTTGAGAAGAGAACTAGATAATCTTTAATAGAAAACCAGCCGAATTTGGCTGGTTTTTTATTTTTCGTTGAGAGTTTTCTCATAAATCTTCTTAACCTGCAAATCTCCGAAACCAAACATTCCTAATTCTTCCTGAAATTTTTTAAAGACCGAATCAAAATCTGTCAATCCGTTTTCAATTTGATTTTTAATAAAATCTTCTGGATTTATATTAATGTAAGCTTCGATAACTTCTTTTAAAAAATGAAAGCAATCGGATTGGTTTTCAGATAATTGTTTCAAATAATCGATATCATTATTTTGATAAGCTTTCCAAAGATTGAGAGTTAATTTGATATCATTTTTATTAAATAAAACTCTTGATTTCAATGATTCTTCTAAAACAGAATTGTCTGAATCTGCGAAACCTTTCCAATGATTTTCTACAGTTGTTTTCGGAAAAATTCTATAGATTTTTAAATCTTTAATACTTGAAAGTAAAGAAACACAAAACCACAAATTAACCTGACAAAACAAATCATCTTCAAACCAAAGATTAACTTCAGAACTTTCGGGACTTTGAATATTCAGAATCTTTTCAAATTCCGAAACTGATTTTTCATAATAACTTTCCTTGGAAATATTATAATCTTCCGAGATTGATTTTGCTCTTATTTCCCAAAATTCTTCTAAGGATTCAGATTTCAAATTTCCAGAAATCAAAGCCTCACGACAAACAATTATCTTTCCTTCGATTGAAGTTTTCTTCAAATCTTCAGCAAGATAGTCGCCATTGGTTATGTGAAAGATATTCTTCAAATGTTATCCGTTAAAAATCTGATTTTCCTGCTCTTGAACTCGGATGAAAGTTGTTCTTTTAGACAATTCTTTCAACTTAGATGCGCCGACATAAGTACAAGTCGAACGAACGCCTCCCAAAATATCTTTTACTGTTTCTGAAACTGGACCTTTATAAGGAACTTTCACCGTTTTTCCTTCGGAAGCACGATATTCTGCAACACCTCCGGAATGCTTATCCATAGCTGTTTGAGAACTCATTCCGTAGAATAATCGGAAAGTTTTTCCATTTTCTGTGATGAGTTCACCACCACTTTCGTCGTGTCCAGCAAACATTCCGCCCAACATTACGAAATCTGAACCGCCGCCAAAAGCTTTGGCAACATCTCCGGGAACTTTGCAACCACCGTCACCAATGATTTGTCCTCCCAACCCGTGTGCCGCATCAGCACATTCGATGATTGCGGAAAGCTGAGGATAACCAACGCCTGTTTTCACACGAGTCGTACAAACAGAACCTGGTCCAATTCCAACTTTGATAATGTCAGCACCAGCCAAAATCAATTCTTCTACCATTTCGCCGGTTACGACATTTCCAGCAATGATAATCTTGTCAGGGAAATTTTCTCGAGCTTTTTTTACAAATTGGACAAAATGTTCGGAGTAGCCATTTGCAACATCAATGCATAAAAACTGAATTTTGGGATTGGCATCCAAGATTGTTTTGATTTTCTCTTCATCGGCTTGTCCTGTTCCTGTACTCAGTGCAATGTATTGGTAGAAGTCATCATTTTTATCTTTCAGAAAATCAGACCATTCCTGTACAGAATAATGCTTATGAATGGCTGTAATGATTTTGTCTTTATAAAGTGCTTCCGCCATTTCGAAAGTTCCGACCGTGTCCATATTCGCAGCAATTAATGGAACGCCGCTCCATTTTTTCTGGGTGTGCAGAAAAGTGAATTCTCTTTCTATCGTAACTTCTGAACGGGATTTGAGTGTGGAACGCTTCGGACGAAACATCACATCTTTGAACCCTAACTTGATTTCGTTTTCTATTCGCATACATCAAAATTAGCATTTATTTTTTTGAATTGGGATGATATTGAAACTGATTTTTGCCTTAAATTATAAAATCAAATTTGTAATTCCGTAGGAATCTCAACAGTCTAGATTCCTGCGGAATGACAAACTTTGTGGTTATAATCTACTTTGTTTTATGTTGAAACTTGCAGCCCGACTTGAACGGAAATCCTTTTTTGCTTGTACAAAAGTTTTATTGCTTGTGAAAATTTTCTGCAAAAAAGATTGAGAGCGGAAGGCGGAAATAGCTGCCCAAAATATTCAATTAAGAATCTCTATTTTTGTTATTGTGAAACATCTTGTCATTATTGGTCTTGTTATTCCGGAGCCTGCTTCTACAGCTGCAGGTCACAGAATGATGCAGCTCATCCAATTGTTCTCGGAAGCGAATCACAAAATCACTTTTTTGACAGCTTCCAACAATATCGAATTCTCAGAAAAAATTGAAATCGAAAAAATTGAAATCAACAACGAAAGTTTTAATGAAAAAATAAAAAAACTCAATCCTGATATTGTGCTTTTTGACCGCTATGTAACAGAAGAGCAATTTGGCTGGCGGGTTTCTGAAAATTGTCCAAAAGCTTTGAAAATTATTGACACAGAAGATTTACATTTCCTTAGAGAAGCAAGGCGAAAAGCTTTTGTTGAGAAAAGGGAAGTTAATAATGAAGATTTGGTTAATGATATTTTCAAGAGAGAAATAGCTTCGATTTTGCGTTGTGATTTGTCTTTGATTATTTCGGAATTTGAGTTTCAGTTGTTGACGGAGAAATTTAAAATCAATCCGAATATTCTGTTTTATATTCCGTTTTTAACTGAAAAGATTGAGAAAAATAAGACTTCTTTTCAAAAAAGGCAACATTTTGTAAGCATCGGAAATTTCCTGCACGAACCTAATTGGCAAACCGTTTTGAAATTGAAATCCATTTGGAAAAATATTAGAAAAGAACTTCCAAATGCTGAACTTCATATTTATGGTGCTTATGCTGGAGAAAAAGTTTTCCAGTTGCACAATGAGAAAGAAGGATTTTTGGTAAAAGGAAGAGCAGACGATGTTGAATCACTTTTTAATCAATACAGAGTTTTGCTGGCTCCAATTCCTTTTGGTGCAGGTTTAAAAGGAAAACTTTTGGAAAGTATGCAGTTTGGATTGCCCAATGTAACGTCATCAATTGGTGCAGAAGCAATGCACAAAGATTTGCCTTGGAATGGTTTTATCGAGGATTCTGATGAGGACTTTGTAGAAAAAGCAATTGAGTTATATCAAAATGAATCTTTTTGGAATCAGGCTAATGAAAATGCTTTTGTGATTTTGAATGAAGTTTTTGATAAAAAATTATACGCCAATCAGTTTTGGAAAAAAATTTCTAAAATTGAGAATCATCTGGAAAATCATCGGACAGAAAATTATCTCGGAAAAATCCTGCAACATCATCAATTGAATTCGACAAAATATATGAGTCGGTGGATTGAGGAGAAAAATAAAAAATAAACTAATCGATTATGAAAATTTGTAAGAACTGTGGTCATCGTTTTGAAGGGAAATTCTGTAACCACTGCGGACAAACTGCGGAAACCAAAAGACTCAATTTCCAATATCTGAGACATCAACTAACGCACAGTCTTTTTCACATCAATGCTGGTTTGTTTTATACAATCAAACAATTATTTCTAAGACCGGGACACGCTATCAGAGATTATCTTGAAGGAAAAAGAGTGGATTACGTCACGCCATTTTCGTTTGTTCTGATATTGACAGGGTTTTATATTTTGCTTTGTCATTGGCTTCACATCAACTTATTCTCAGCATCAGAAGAGTCTTTGAAATCCGGAATTGGTTCAGGAAAATCTTTGAATTTGGATGAATGGTTTCTGTCGCATTTCAGTTGGGTAACTTTGGCTACTATTCCTTTATATACAATGGGAACCTGGATTTGCTTTCATAACAAAGGTTACAATTTTGTAGAATATCTTGTTCTGAATACTTACAAAGCTGGGCAGAGGCTGATTGTGCAGATTGTCTTTTTACCGTTTATTTTCCTGATCAAACATTCTCTCAATATTGGAACTGTGATGCTGATTGTTTATTTGATTGATTTGGGATTGCACTTTTGGACGAATCTTCAGTTTTTCAAACCAATGAAGGCGTTAAATATTATTGTTAGGTCAATTTTCAGTCATTTGATTATGACAATATTGGTTGGATTAGCGGTTTTAATCTTTATAGTTGTGATGTCATTATAAATTAATCGAATTATGAAACAAAAACTGGCGTTATTTCTCGCAATTTTAGGATGGATATCAATTATCTTGCAGTTTTATTTGATGATGGAAACAAGAACCATTTCCAGGCTTGAATCTGTCATTCGGTTTTTCAGTTACTTCACGATTTTGACTAATATGATTTTAGCGATTTCATTTTCTGTTCAGGCGTTCAAAAAGGAGACAATCAGAATTTTAACGCCTATTACTGTTTACATCACTATTGTTGGCTTAGTTTATCAGATTCTTTTGAGACACACCTGGAGTCCCACTGGACTTCAAATGATTGTTGATGAACTCTTGCATTCCATCATTCCTGGATTGGCGATTATTTATTGGTTTTTCTATGAGGATAATAGACTTAATTATAATCACATTCCGAAGTGGCTGATATTTCCTTTGTTGTATTTGTTTTACATTCTCATTCGTGGACATTATTCAGGTTTTTATCCTTATCCGTTTGTAGATGTATCAAAATTCGGATTAAATCAAGTATTGGTCAATTCTGGGCTTTTAATCGTTGTGTTTATTTTATTCTGTGCTCTTTTTGTTTGGATCAAGCAACCGAAATCTAAAGTGATAGAATAAATATTAGAATTTTAAAGAAAGAAAAGGTACATAAAAACAAAAAACCACTAGACTAATCTAGTGGTTTTGCTCCTCTTGCTGGGCTCGAACCAGCGACCCTCTGATTAACAGTCAGATGCTCTAACCAACTGAGCTAAAGAGGAATGTTTCCATTTGCTTTAAGCGTGTGCAAATATAGAAACTTTTTTTATACTTCCAAAAATTTTTGGAGAACTTTTTTTAATTTTTTTGACTGAAAAATTGCGCTACGACCTTAACTATGTCATTTCCAAATATTAACGCCATAAGGCCTAATAAGAAAATTACACCTACCATTTGCGCATTTTCCAAGATTTTCTGCGGAACTGGTTTTCTTGTGATGATTTCCCATAATGTAAACAAGACGTGACCACCGTCTAATCCTGGAATTGGAATTAAATTAAGGAATGCCAACCAAACAGAGAACATTGCTGTAAAACCCCAGAAAAACTCCCAATCGATAGAAAAGTTTCCATCCTTGCTTTTTTCAACGTGCATATTATTCACGATGGCGATAGGACCTCCAACTTTTTTATAACCTTGCGTTTTGGTATTGAAAATAATTTTAAACTGCTTAATCTGCATTGCCAACACATCAATAGTTCTGGTGAATCCTCTTGGAATTGCTTGTAAGAAAGAATAATTTTTCGTGGTCTCGCTTTTGTTCAGATAACTTTGAGCCAATTGGAAGTTAGGACCAAATCCTAATTTTCCTTCCTGATTTGCCTTAGCTTTGATTGTAATAGATTGATCATTTCTAATAATATCTAAACTGATTTCTCCTCCTTTATTTGCTTTTAAAGCATCGGTAACTTGGTCATAGAATTCCGTTTTCTGTCCGTTTACGCCAACAATTTTGTCTCCTTTTTGTAGTCCAGCTTTTATTGCCGGCATATTTGGAGTTAAAGTATCGACCACAGCAGGGAAACGATTCATAAAATAAAGTTTTGCCTCGTTAGCGTGTAGAACTTCAGCAACACCATCCTCATTGATTGGGAAAGTCACTTCTTTTCCACCTCTTAGAACAGTTACGTTATCAGCAAAAAGCATATTAACGGTTGAGGTTTCCATTCTTTCTGCAGGTTTTCCGTCTATTTTCAATATTTTATCTCCTGTTTCCAATCCCATTTTTTTACCAGCGTCAGAAACCGCAATTCCATTCTCGAATTTCGAATTATCGTGATAAGTTTCTCCTGTGAAGTAAGACAGGCAAGAGTAGATCAGCCAGGCTAAAAAGAAATTAACCGTTACACCACCCAACATAATGATGAGTCTCTGCCAAGCCGGTTTTGCACGAAACTCCCAAGGTTCAGCAGGTTTAGAAAGCTGAGCCGTGTCCATACTTTCGTCTACCATTCCGGCGATTTTTACATAACCGCCCATTGGCAGCCATCCTAGGCCATATTTTACACCTTCGTGCTTTCTCCAATCGCTGTCCGGTAATTTGGAAACATCGATCGGTTGTGTTATTTTTTTGCCATTGATTTCAACCTCTTCTTCAGTAGGCTGATTTTTTGAAAAGAATTTATATTGCCATTTTCCATTGATTTTCTTCATCGCGAAGATGGAAAAATACGGGTCAAAAAATAAAAAGAATTTGTCTACTTTGGTTTTAAACCATTTCGCTGGTAGGAAGTGCCCGATTTCGTGTAAAGTTACAAGGATAGAAATGCTCAGGATAAACTGAAATATCTTTAATGCTAATTCCATTAATATATTTTAAAATTATAGTTGTCAAAGGTAATCATTTAGTCAGAAACTATACCAATGTAAAAATTAGCCTTTTCTCTGCCAAAATAGCATTTAATAGTATTGATGATTTGGGCAGCTATTTCCGCCTTCCACTCCCGCTATTTTTTGCCATTGCTTTCCAGCCACAAAAAAATGAGCTCCGTTCAAGTCGGGCTGCGTGCGATTCGACTTCAAATAATATGTTTAGGATTCAATGGAAATCAGTAATTTTAATCCTATTTAAAATTGAAATTATGTCAAATATCGAGATGATAATCGAGGAAAGAGCAGCTGATATCGGCAATTTTTTGGTTGGCAGATTGTTGCCGTTTTCTCAGAAGAGAAGCGTTGGACCATTTGTGTTTATAGATCATATGGGACCGGCTGCGCTCAAGGATTATGAAAATATGGATGTTCCGCCGCATCCGCACATTGGACTTTCCACACTTACTTTTTTGTTTGAAGGAAGTATAATGCATAGAGATTCCATCGGCACAGAAATCGAAATCAAAGAAGGTGCAGTGAACTGGATGACTGCAGGAAAAGGCGTAGCCCATTCCGAAAGAACGCCAGAATATCTTAGAACCACCGACAAACATCTTCACGGATTGCAAATTTGGGTCGCACTTCCAAAAGAATTGGAAACTATGGAGCCAGAGTTTTTCCATATCAACAAAGAAGATATCCCAAGTTGGATAGATAATGGTGTAGATTACAAATTAATCGCTGGTGAAATCCTTGGACGCAAATCTCCCGTTCCTGTTTATTCGCCATTGTATTTTTTGGAAGTGAATAATACACTTCAGGAAGACAGAGAAATCATTCTTGGCGATTACCTTTTTGGGGAATCATCACTTTATATTCTGGAAGGAAACATCGAAAGTGAAGGCAATCTTTACAATCCGAAACATATCCTGATTGCGAAAGATTCCAAACTTTGTCATTTTGTTTTGAAACCGAATTCCATAGTTTATATTTTCGGAGGAGAACCTTTTCCAGAACCAAGATATATTTATTGGAATTTCGTTGGAACTTCAAGAGAAATCATTGAAGACGCCAAAATAAGATGGGAAAACCACGAGTTTCCTAAAGTGATTAATGATGATGGCTACGTTCCGCTTCCGCCACAGAATAAAAATATTAAGCTAAAAGAATAGATAGTAAAAAAGCATTTCGAAATATCGGAATGCTTTTCTTTTTTCCTGATTAAATGAAAAATTTCATATCAAGATGTAATAAAAGCTTTTCCATAGTTGTTATATCAATAACTAAAAAAATAGTTATAAAATGAAAAAACTACATTTAATCATTATTCTGCTTTTATCAATAAGCACTTTTGCACAAACCGCAAATAACCTAAGCAACAGAAACAAATCGGAAAAAGAATCAGTTTATGCCAATCAAATTGATTCCTTAATGACAAAATCCTATGAAAGAGGTTTATTCAATGGAAATGTCCTCGTCGCTAAAAATAATAAAATCATCTATCAAAAATCATTTGGTTTTACCGATGAAACAAAACAAACTAAATTAAACAACAAGTCAATATTTAACATTGGCTCTATTGCAAAGGAGTTCAATGCTGTCGCAATAATGATTTTAGTTGAACGTGGTCTTCTTAATCTTGACGATACGGTATCTAAATTTAATTTGGGTTTGCCGAAATGGTCAGAAAAAGTCACCATTCGACATTTGATAAATTACGCCAGCGGAATTCCTCCAATAGAATCAGGGCTAAATCCGGTAAGTGATGCAGATGCGTGGAAGATTTTGAGAAGCAGTGATAATTTATTGTTTGAACCTGGAACAAGTTACAAATACGATAACGGCAATGTATTTTTACAAAGAAGAATCATTGAGAAGGTAACTGGAATGTCATTCCAAGATTTTGTCATTAAACACATTGTTAAACCTTTGAAAATGACAAATTCAGTTTTTGACCCCAAATTGGGTTATAAAAATCGAACGTCCTGTTATGATTTTGACAATGTACGATGTCCGGAAATGAATTTCATTAGTGGATGGCTTTGGGTAGATATCAATGATTTATATAAATGGATTGAAGCGATGAACTCTAATCGTTTAATATCCAAAGAATCCTTTCAAACTTTGTTGAATAATCCATACTCGAAAGACGAAGGTGGTTCACTTGGAAGATATTTTGAAAAAGAAGAACTTCAAAGACATAATGGCGTATCGTATAAATTTGAATCCATCTTTTTAAACGATTTTAAAAATAATATTACAATAATTCTAGTTTCCAATAATCTCAATAGAGTTTGGGATTTAGGACATATTATTCACAACTTAATGTTAGGAAAAGATTATGAAATTCCTAAAAAATCTGTTTATAAAGCGATAAGAAAGGAATCTTTAACAGATATAAATAAAGCGATAGAAACATACTATTTACTCAAAGAAAATTCTAAAAATGAATATAGCTTTGAGAATCCGGGTGAACTTAATAAATTAGGATATGAATTATTAAGACTTGAAAAAATCAATGAATCTATAATTATATTTAAATTAGCCACAAACGAGTTTCCTAAAAACGCTAATCTTTTTGATAGTTTAGGAGAAGCTTATTTTATAAATAAGCAATATGATTTGGCATTAGAGAGTTATAAAAAAGCAATCAGTCTTGGCGGAACCAACGGGAATGCAGAGAAAATGATAGAAAAAATCGAGAAAGAAAAGAGCAAGTAAAATTGTCCTAAAATGTAACGATACCTTTCTCTAGGTTGTCTTATTAATTAGAAATCAATTATTTATATATGAAAAAACTAAATCTAATCCTACTGCTTTCTTTATCATTGAATGTTTTTGCGCAGAATGTAAAGGATAAAATAAAATCATTCGAAGACAACCTGCTCAGTTGGGATAAAACGAAAACAAAAAAATGGACTCTAAAAGAAAGAATGGCTTTCTACAATATGAATGCGGTAAGCATTGCGGTCATCAAAGATTATAAGATAGAATGGTCAAAAGCTTATGGTTATGCAGATGTTGCTGAAAACAGAAAAGCAACATCGCAAACACTGTTTCAGGCTGCGTCTATTAGCAAGTCTATTAATAGTCTTGGCCAGCTAAAACTGGTGGAACAGGGAAAATTAGGTTTGGACGATGATATCAATAAGTATTTAAAAACCTGGAAATTTCCATACGATTCTGTTTCAAAAGGGACAAAAATATCATTGGCCAATCTGCTGAGTCATAAAGCCGGATTGTCTGTTCACGGTTTCGGAGGGTATCAAAAAGGAAAAGAATTACCTACCATAATACAAATTCTCGATGGACAAAAACCAGCCAATTCTCCTGCAGTTCGTTCTGTTTTTGAGCCTAATCTTAAATTCCAATATTCAGGTGGCGGAACGACAATTTCACAATTAATTCTTGAAAATACTACAGGAGAAAAGTATGAAGATTATATGTGGAAAAATGTTTTAACTCCATTAGAAATGAACGAAAGTTCTTACAATCAACCACCTTCTCAGGATAAAGAAAAATTACTTGCAACGGCTTATAGCAACGGAAAAGAAGTAAAGGGCAAATATCACATCTATCCTGAAAAAGCAGCGGCTGGTTTATGGACCAACCCAAATGATCTGGCAAAATATATCATTGAAACACAATTGTCATTATTAGGGAAATCAAATAAAGTCTTATCAAAAGAAATGTCTGTAAAGAGGATTGAGAACAATTATGGTGTATTTCTGAATGATTTCAAAGGCACAAAATATTTTGCGCACAGTGGTGGAAACGAAGGTTTTGTTTGCTATTATATTGGAAGTGTTGAAGACGGAAACGGTCTGGTTGTAATGACCAACGGTAATAATTTTAAATTAATCGATGAAATCCTTTTAAGTATTGCCAGTTTGAACCAATGGAAAAATTACCCAATTGAACCTCAAAAAGAATCCATTGCCTTAACGATTAGAAAAGAATGTTTAAAAAATGTTGACAAAGGAATTGCGTTGTACAAAGAATTAAAAAGAACGAAGCCGAACGACTACAATTTTTCCAATGAAAATGAACTCAATGAATTAGGATATGAATTTTTGAGAGATAATCAATTAGACACAGCACTTAAGATTTTTGATTTGAATGTGAATGAGTTTCCAAAATCGGGTAATGTTTATGACAGTCTCGGAGAAGCTTATTTTAATAAAAAAGAATATGCGTTGTCAAAAAAGGATTATCAGAAATCATTGGAACTTGATCCTGCCAATCACAATGCGAAAGAAATGCTTTTGAAAATAGAGCGAGAAATAGGGAAGTAAAATTGCCCACTTAGTAAAAACAAAAAAGCATTCCAGAATATCCGGAATGCTTTTTTTATTGAGTTGTGATTGAGTTTAGAAAGAATAAGAAACACCAAAACTTCCATTGTTCCCGGCCTCTATAAAAGCGCCCCAGTTCTCTGTGAAAAAATATCTTGCACCAAGATAAACGCCCAAACCGAAGTTTCTGCCGGCTACACCGACATTTAAACCAGGATAAATATCAATTTCTGATGGTAAAGCCAAGGCTTCCTGCAAGTGGAATCCGATACGTCCAAAAACAAAAGGATTGTCTTCGTCTTCATTAAAATAAACGTTCGCACCACCACCAACAGAGATGAGGTTAGAAAGTCCATAATCATAACTTGCAGTAGGTCCGGTTCCAAATCCCCAAACATTGATTCCTGCTTGTGCTTTTTGGTCGCCGGCACCTTTCCAAGCTTGTGCAGAAGACAAAACGCCAGCCAACAAACCGATGGTCAATAGCAATTTTTTCATAATTTATCGATTGAATTTAAAATGGTTTTCCATATCAAAAATAAAACCACTATCTAAAAAACGACCGTTATATTATTTTATTATTCCGGATCTTTTCTGCTTTGATTGCCAAAAGACATCAACAGATAAAACAAAAATGGCAGAATGAAAATACTTCCCAGAAGAAGAGCCCAGCCAAGAGCTTCAATAGTTTTCGGCGCCGCACTTTCATCAAACAAAGAAAGATGACCGCCGTTGGCAAAAAGAATAATATTAGGATTGTGTTGATAAGTAGCAGCAACCAGAATCATTATAATCTGAAATCCGCCATAAATCCTAACCAACAAAAAATGACCTTTTTTAATGGCCTCGTTGGTAAACAGTAAACTGATTGTTGCCAATGTGATGGCGATAATTCCCAAAGCTTTTGAGAAAATCCATTTCAATAATGGAATATCAGAGTAATGAGCACTTACGAAAACTAAAACTCCTGTCACTACAACATAAATAGCTGTTTCTCTTGCCTTTTTTTTCATAATTGGCAATGCATCACTGAATCTCGCTTCGTGAAGAGAAAACAATGAAGCCAGATAAGCACAAAGTGAAACGGTGAAAAATCCTACACAAACCCCGAAAGGATTCAGCCAACTGAAAATGTAAAGACTCAGAAAATCTTTTGCTTCAGTATCAATTGAGCCAGAAATAGTTGCCGCTGCAATAATTCCTAAAAAAAATGGCGTCAACAGACTGGAGTAATAGAAAATTTGTGTGTAAATCTTTTGCCAGTTATCTTCTACAGCATCATAATTTCTGAATGTAAAAGCCGTTCCTCTTGCAATAATCCCAATGAGCATCAGAACCAGAGGAATATGAAGATAAGTCGAAACAGTTGTGTAAATCGTAGGAAATCCAACAAATAAAATCACGACAGCAATAATCAGCCACATATGATTCGCTTCCCAAATTGGTGCGATGGATTTGGACATAATCTTTTTCGTTTGGTTACGATAAGATTTTTTGGAGAATAATTCGATAATCCCTGCTCCGAAATCTGCTCCACCCGTAATCACATACAAACAAATTGAAACCCAGAGAAATGCAATAACTACGTAAATCATTATTTCTTGTTTTTAGGATTATAATTAGGGTCAGTAGGGTCGTATAATTTTGCAACCATCTTGAGTTGTCTTAATAACAAGAAGATGATAATCAATGATAATGATATGAAAATCAATGTGAAGAAATAAAACGAATATTGGATTCCCGGCATCGGTGTTACTGCATCAATCGTTTTCATAATGCCGTAAATAATCCAAGGCTGTCTGCCGACTTCCGTCACTGTCCAGCCCGCTTCAAGAGCGATGTAACCAAAAGGAATTGCTGCAACGAACATTTTCAAGTACCAGCTTTTGGTTAGCCATTCTTTCTTCCAAAATGTTGCAATAAGGTAAATAAAGCCAATCAACATCATCACACTTCCGAAAAATATCATAATCTGAAAAGCATAATGAACAACCGCAACCGGTGGCCAGTGGTCTTTTGGAAAATCTTTCAGTCCTTTCACTTCCGCATCAAAATCGCCCCAAGCCAGAAAACTTAAAACTTTCGGAACTTTTATAGCGTATTTGATTTGTTCATTTTCCTCATCCGGAATTCCACCAATCACAAAGCTTGCACCTTTTTCAGTTTCGAAATGCGCTTCCATTGCCGCCAATTTTATAGGTTGCCGCTCAGCTACAGATTTGGCTGCAACATCACCACTAATAGGAGCAAGCAAAGCCCCGATAATAGCAAATCCAGCAGAAATTCTAAAGGCTTTTGTATGAAAGTTGACATTTTGTTTTTTCAAAACCATCAAAGCGTGAATCCCGGCAACTGCAAATCCGGTAGCAGCAAAAGCAGCGACAGTCATATGAAATGCCTGTGGAAACCAGGCTTCGTTGAACATTGCTTTTATAGGATCTATGTTAAGATATTTTCCATCAATATAATCGAAACCTGCGGGACTGTTCATCCAGGCATTAGCTGCAACAACCAAAATCCCCGAAGCCAATCCGCTTACACCGACAACAACGCCGCAAAACCAATGGAACCATTTGTTGAATTTTTCCCATCCATAGAGAAAAAATCCAATGGCAATCGCTTCAATAAAAAAAGCAGTTCCTTCCAGAGAAAAGGGCATCCCAAAAATCGGACCGGCGTGTTCCATAAATTTGGGCCACAACAACCCCAACTCAAAAGACAACATCGTTCCGGAAACAGCTCCGGTTGCAAAAAGAATTGCTACGCCTTTGCTCCACGCTTTGGTCAGTCCTTTATAGACTTCGTCTTTGGTTGTTAAATATTTGTAATGTGAAAAAGCCATTAGAAAAGGCATTACCATCCCGACACAGGAAAATATGATGTGAAAGCCCAAGGACATTGCCATTTGAGATCTGGCGGCTAGAAAATCATCCATAATCTACATTTTGCTTGTGTAAAGTTAGGTTTAATTCCAGAGTCTCATTTATGATTTGCCAAGACAATTATCATACTTTTAATATTATCGAATGGAAGTGAGGTTTGGTGGCAACACAATTTTGCATTTAACATATATATATCCTGTTCGATGCTCGTCCGATAAGAGACTGTCTGATATCAATTTTAGAATGAATGATTTATCTCATAAAATTACTGAAAAAGTCCTTGAATTTTATAAAATTAACTGAAAATTTATGATTTTTTTAAACTTTCCGATAATTTTCATTGGAGGGAAAGTTCTATATTTACCTTTTACCAAAACTAATAAAACATTAAAACATATTTATGGCAATTAATTTACAGAAAGGACAAAAAATTGACATCGGGTTAACCAAGATGACGATCGGATTAGGCTGGGATCCTAATGAGGGGACAGGTCATAATTTCGATTTGGATGCATCAGCAATTATGATCGATTCCAATAGAAAACTGGTTGGTGAAGATTATTTTATTTTCTATAATAATTTGAAGTCTCCGGATGATGCACTTACTCACACAGGCGATGACCCAACCGGTGGAAACAGTGATGGCGACGATGATGAAGCGATTATAATTGATCTTGAAAAAGTGGATTCCCGAGTAGAGGAAATCCTGTTTGTGGTTACAATAGAAGACTTTGAAAGAAGAAAACAAAACTTCGGACAGGTTCGTAATTCTTACATTAGAATTGTAGATAATTCTAATAATGAAGAGATTGCAAAGTACGAGTTAGACGAAGATTTTTCTATAGAAACTGGTGTTGAGTTCGGAAGACTTTACAAAAGAAATGGTGCTTGGAAATTCGAAGCTTCAGGTATTGGATATAAGGCAGATTTAGGCTTTTTCTTAGAAAAATATTACAACGGATCCATCATAAAATAAACACATTATGGCTATTAACCTACAAAAAGTTACTATTGAAAAACAAGGTGACACACACTCCATAGATCTTACAAAAAAAGACAACAACAAAGAAATCGTCATCAATCTAAACTGGTCACAAGGCGAAACTAAAAAAGGTTTTTTCGCAAGTCTATTAGGTGGTAATAACGCAATCGATCTTGATCTTGGTTGTTTCTACGAGCTGGAAGATGGACAGAAAAATGTAATCGACGGCGTTCAATTTGCCAAAGGAAACGGTGGATCTAGAGACAGACTCACCCGACAAGGCAGATATACAGATGCGCCTTGGGTGTGGCATACGGGCGATGATAGAGGTGCAGCAGCAGGTTCTGGAGAGAACATCATCGTGAACCCCAATAACAGCATCAAAAGAATGGTCATCTATTGCTTCATCTACGAAGGCGTTGCAAGATGGGCAGAAACGAATGGCGTTGTAACCATCAAGGTTTCTGGGAATCCGGATATCGAAGTTGAAATGGGTAAACAGAACGACACCAAAAAATTCTGTGCTATTGCGGAGATTCTATTTTCGCCAACTAGTATGCAGGTGAAGAAACTGGTGACTTTCCATAATTCACATAGCGATTGTGATAAGACTTACAATTGGGGAATGCAATGGGCAGCTGGTTCTAAGTAATAGCTTGTGGAGATAGATATAGATTCTTACGAGCATTTTTCTTTTGACCTTTGGCTAACGATCATCAAATCTAATCCTGATTTCAAAGCGAAAAGAGATACTTTATTCAGAGATTTTTTTTCCATTGATAAGGACATTGATGAAGTCAGGAAAGTGATAAGAAAATACGATGTTTTATTCAATAGAATATCAGAAAAAACAGGCAATCACATTGAGAGAGAGGAGGTTTTTCTTTTGATGTTGGATGCTTTGGGAAAGGATATTGAGACTGTTGATGATAATCAATTAAAACAATTTTTCCAGCAAGTGGATGAATTGTTTTTAAATAATAGACCTGTCCTTTTATGGGAAAATATTGAGGAATTATTAATCAAAATCAAAGAGAAAAACAAAACGGCAAGCATCTTGAGTAACACAGCCTTTATACACGGCGACTCATTGAGGAAAGTTTTGGAACATCTTGGTTTGGCAGATTATTTTTCTTTTATGATTTTTTCTGATGAAGTAAAGGCTTCGAAACCAAATCTTCGGGTTTTTGAAATAATGTTTGATAAAGTCAATGATTTCAGAACACTGGAAAAGAAAGAAATTTTACATATCGGCGACAACAAAACCGCTGATTATGACGGCGCAAAAACATTTGGGGTCAACTCAAAATTGGTGAAATTTTAAAAAAGTTATGAAAAAAAGATTTAGTTTACATAAAATTGAAAGTGAACTTAAAAGCCCTTTTGATGAGGGAAGTTACAGTAAATTTAAGTTTGGAGATACGGCTGTAGCAAAGCAGTTTGCGAAGGAATTGTTCGAAGGTTTTATTTCAGAATTTAAAGATGAATTATTGGAGCAGGAAGAGATTATTCTTTTCCCAAGTCCTTATCATTCTATTCCGACAGCTTCTAATTTTCTTTGTACTTACTTCAAAGAACAACTTAATTTTTTCCTTTTCGAGAACGGGAAACCGGCTTGTCTGGAAGGTAAAATCCACAGAAAACAGACTTATGTAGAAGATTACGGTAATATGAGTTATGAGGAAAGAATCAATCTGATTTCCAACGATACTTATTATATCGATAAAAGCTTTGTTGATGGGAAATTCTGTTTGTTTTTGGATGATATCAAAATCACAGGAAGCCACGAAAATACAGTAGATAAAATCCTGAAACATTACGATGTCAACGGCGAATTCATCTTTGTCTATTTTGCGGAATTAATGAACAAAGACATCCATCCGAAAATCGAAAATCATTACAATTATTTCAAAGTTAAAACTACTGAAGATTTGATTGATGTGATTAATGGAAAGGATTTTCACTTCAATACGAGAATTACAAAATACATTTTGCTAATGCAGGATTCGGATTTTGAGACTATTTATAACAATATCTCAGAAGCTAAAAGAAACGAAATCCTGAGCCTCGCAATCAGCAACAACTACCATTTGGTAGAAGAATACAAACAAAATATTAATAAATTAAAAGATAAAATACAATGGCAATTAACTTACAAAAAGGACAAAGACAAAACATTAACGCTCCAAAATTCACTATAGGATTAGGCTGGGATGCTAACAATTCATCTACCGGAGGTGCTTTCGATTTGGATGCTTCGGTTTTTGTGTTGGGCGAGAATAAAAAAATAGTTTCGGACGAGTTTTTTGTTTTTTATAACAACTTACAAACGCCGGACAAATCCGTGACACACACAGGTGACAACCTAACCGGAGACGGCGACGGCGACGATGAGCAAATCAAAATTGACCTGACAGGAATTGACCCAAGAGTTAAGGAAATCATCGTGGTGGTGACGATTCACGAAGCGGATTCCAGAAATCAAAACTTCGGACAGGTAAGAAATTCTTTCATCAGAGTTTTCAATACTGATACCAATGAAGAGATTTTGAAATACGAATTGGATGAGGATTTCTCAATAGAAACTGCTGTGGAATTCGGTAGAGTTTACGAGAGAAACGGCGAATGGAAATTCGAAGCAGTTGGAAACGGACAAAGAGAAGGTTTGGCTAAATACTTAAGTTTATATCAATAATGGAAATGGATTTACCACAAGTTACAAACGCTGTCATTGATAAAAATGGCAATGTAGATTTGGCACAACTTCCTTCAACGGATGTCCAGAAATACGACAGTCTTTCTGGCTCATTGGACGAGCAAAACCCGAATTCAATCATCAATTTTGGGTCAGAATTACAGAATTCTTTGGCTAATCAGAGTGATTCTTTCCTTAATAATGTTAGAAAATCAAACTCTGGAGAAGTTGGAGAATTAATCAATAAATTATTGGTGGAGCTCAACTATGTAGATGTTGATGAAATCGAGGGAAGTTCTGTGAAAAAATTCCTGAAGAAGATTCCGTTTTTGAGCAAAATGGTTTCATCTGTAGAAACTTTGTTTGTGAAATATGACAAAATCGTCAATAATATTTCTGACATTTCGAATAAAGTGAACGCAGGAATCATCAATTCTACAAAAGATAATGCCGTTCTGCAAACGATTTTCACAAGCAATATCGAGTCTGTAAAAAAGATTGAAGATTACATCATTGCGGGAAGTCTCAGAATGCAAAAATCCAGCGAGGAATTGGCTTTGATGGAAATCAATTCTGCTCAATATCAGGATTATCAGATTTCTGACAAGCGAGATTTCATTGCAAGATTGGACAGAAGATTGGCTGATTTGAAAGTCGTTCGTTTCATTATTTTGCAATCGTTGCCTCAAATCAGATTGATTCAGAATAACAACGTTTCCATTGCCGAAAAAGCGCAGACGATTTTAACGACCACGCTTCCGGTTTGGAAAAACCAATTGACTTTGGCCGTTGCAATGCACCGTCAGCAGCAGAATATTGATATTCAGAAAAAAGTGTCATCTACAACGGAGGAGATTCTGAGAAAAAATGCACAAAGATTACAGCAGAATACGATAGATGTTGCCCGTGCGAACGAGCAAACTATTGTTTCCATAGATACGCTTCGTGATACGACCAGCACATTGATTAGCACTTTGAACGAGGTAAAACAAATCCAACAGCAAGGTGCACAATCCAGACAACAGCTGGATGTTGAGTTGAAAAATCTTGAAGACACTCTAAAAAAGCAAATTCAAAATTCTTAAATTAAAAATTGAGTCCAGAGCAAACTATTTTAAAGAACAGTAAAAAAAGAATACAGAAACTAAAGCTTCTAAGTAAGTTTTTTCAGAAGGAAGACCTTATTAATATTATCATAAAAACCGAAGTGATTCAGTCTTATTTTGAGTCCAAATCCATTGCAGGTTTGGATATCAATAAGTTGGAATTGTTTCACATCCAATATACTGATAGTCTGATAGTTCTTCTGGATAAAATCAAAAAACAAAAGGAAGCTGGGATTCTTACGGCTTATAAAGAGATTGATGCGAACGAAGATTACATCGCATCATTCATTTCGCAGGAAAAAAATGGTCGTGATTTCAATACTGAACGGAAATATCAGAATGCTTTGGTTTCGGATTTTTTAAGGTCTATTTATGAGAATTTGACGGATATCAGAACGCCGATAGATTACAAAAAGGTTAGGAATCTTTCTAATTTCTATGCTCAGGATTATTACAGAAAAGAAGCGAAAATAGACTGTTTGCTGAGTTTGCCCGATGTCAGATATTATGAATATGATAATGTTGATATCGAGCGAAAATTATTAGGAAAACTGAATGCTAATAATTTCAAAATCAGATTTGTCTGTGGTTATATTATTAGCAATCAGATTTTTGAATTATTCCGGATTGTAGATACGAGTGAAGATTTTATCTGGAATCTGCAGACCAACGAGTTTTATATTTTGGCAGAAGATATTGCGTTGTTATTGGACCGTTCTCCGAACACCTCTTCCAAACGTTCTATCGTGAGCGATTTGAGAAACAGAAACGAAGAACTCAAAACAAAAGCGGAAGATATGAAAACCGAACTTCCTGATGAGGTCATCACACTTTTGGAAAAATATAAAGAAACATTGGACAGTCAGGAAGTCCTGAACCAAGTCATAAGCATCGACGAGGAACTGAATATCCTCAACTCGATGCTGAATTTAAACTTAAATAATAAAATACAATAAAAATGGCAATTAACTTACAAAAAGGACAGAGAATAAGTCTTGTAAAAGAAAACGGGACGACATTACAAAACGTTTGTGTAGGCGTGAACTGGGGCGCAATCGAAAAGAAAAGCTGGCTGGGAAGCGTGACAAAAGAAGCGGTGGATTTGGATGCAAGCTGTCTTTTGTTTGATGAAGCGAAAAACTCATTGGATGTTGTTTATTTCGGACAATTGAAATCGAAAGATGGCGCTGTAAAACACAGTGGAGACGACCTTACAGGTGATTTGTCCGGCGACGATGGTTTGGATAATGAGATTATTACTTTGGATTTTTCTAAATTGAGTTCTAACGTTCAGTCTGTTGCATTTGTTTTGAATAGTTACAAAGGGCAGGATTTTGGAACAATTCCATTTGCATCCATCAGAATTTACGAAGGAACACCAAGCCGTGTGAATGAAGTTTTTGCAACTTACAATATTGCAAAAGGCGACAATTTCGGAGGTCACGTTGCAATGGTAATGGGCGTTTTCTACAAGAAAAATGGAGAGTGGAAATTTAATGCAATCGGAGAACCTACGAGAGATAAAAAATTACAGGACACTGTAGAAACTGTTAGACTGAATTATTTATAATTTTATCAAAATCAATGTCTAAATAAAAAACTAATAACTATGTCAATCAATTTACAAAAAGGACAAAAAATTGACCTTAGAAAAAGTTCAGGAGAGGCTTTGACCAATTTTTGCGTCGGCGTCAATTGGGGCGCTATAGAAACTACCAAAGCTGGATTTTTAGGATTCGGAACCAAAAAAGTAGTGGAAGATGTCGATTTAGACCTCAGTTGTGTAATGCTGAATCAGAATGGTGATTTAGTGGATTGGATTTATTCTCCCGAATATAACGGCTGGCTTTCTCAGAACAATTTTCCTTTGGGTAAATTATCCTCAAAAGATGGAGGTTTTAAACATAGCGGAGATGACAGACAAGGCGATGTAGGAGGTGATGATGGTTTGGATAACGAGATTATTTCCGTAGATCTTGGACGTGTAAGTCCAGATGTAGATAAGATTTTTTTCTTCCTTAATATCTATTTGAATCAAGGTCAGAATTTTGACTTTGCTCAAATCCCTTTTGCAAAGATCAGAATGTATGAAGGAACACCAACTCGTGTGAACAGTGTCCATTCGACTTATGATATCGTTACAGATTCTAGCTACAGAGGAAAAGGCGCTTTGATCTTGGGCAAACTTTACCGCAGAAATGGCGACTGGAAATTTGATGCCATCGGAGATCCTTCGGATGATAAGATTTTTGTTCAGACCATTCAGAGGATTACACAAAATTACAAATAACACGATTTGATATGAGAAGATTACCCGTTTATCTATTATTAGACACATCCGGTTCGATGTCTGGTGAACCAATCGAAGCGGTAAAGAATGGTGTCCAGATGATGCTTCATTCTTTACGTCAAAATCCTCAGGCGATTGAAACGGCTTATGTCAGCATCATCACATTCGACAGTGAAGCTAAGCAAATCGTACCGCTTACAGATCTTGCATCTTTCCAAATGGTTGATATCAAAGCACAAAGTACCACTTCATTAGGCGCAGCACTGGGATTGTTGGCAGACAAAATGGAAATCGAGATTACAAAAACGACCACCGAGCAAAAAGGAGATTGGAAACCTCTGACTTTTCTAATGACCGACGGTGTACCAACGGATGATTGGCAGGCTGGTTTTAATAAACTTAAAAACGTCAACAAAGGTTTGATCGTAGGTTGTGCTGCTGGTTCTGGTGCAGATGACAGTATTTTAAAACAAATAACAAGTTCTGTTGTAAGATTGGACAATGCCGATTCCGAAAGTATTTCCAAATTTTTCCAATGGGTAACTGCATCCATTTCAACCACTTCTACCAAAGTAGAAGAAACAGGAATTGATTTCGTGGGATTGGATCAATTACCACCGCCACCATCTGAACTGGTAATTGTATCATAATTATGAACAGACGATTGTTAGCCTACTTTTTATTGGACACTTCTGGCTCGATGCGAGGTGAACCGATTGCTGCACTTAACAATGGATTCAATGGCCTGATAAGTATGCTGCGTTCTGATCCTCAGGCAATGGATTCTCTGCATATTAATGTGGTTACATTTGATAGAGAAGTTAATAATCTGATTCCGTTGGTTGACTTGGCAAGTTTTCATCCTGTCGAGATCAAATGTCCGGATAGTGGACCAACACATACTGGTCAAGCGTTGGAAATGATTTATGACCTTGTGAATAAAGATCTGATCAAAGGTTCGGCCGACAGAAAAGGCGATTGGAAACCATTGTTATTTATTTTTACAGACGGTAAACCTTCTGATCTGCAGAAATATAGAGAAATGATGCCCAAAATTAAGTCTTTGGATTTTGGTGTGATCGTAGGTTGTGCAGCAGGACCAAAAGCAGAAGTAAGTTTTCTTCAGGAATTAACAAGTAACGTTGTGAAATTGGATACGACAGACGCTTCCACTTTGACGACATTTTTCCAATGGGTAAGCTCATCCATCGAAATGGGTAGCAAATCTCAAGGAACGGGAGAATCTATGACGCTTCCGCCGCCGCCGAGTGAACTCAATATTATCGTATAAAAAACCAAATGCTATGAGAAGATTACCAATTTATTTCCTTCTGGATGTTTCAGAATCGATGATTGGCGAACCGATTGAACAAGTTCAGGAAGGTATCGCAACCATTATCAAAGAACTTAAAACTGATCCATACGCTCTCGAAACAGTCTGGATTTCCATTATCGGATTTGCGGGGAAAAGTAAGACAATCACGCCTCTGCAGGATGTGATTGCGTTTTATCCTCCGAAAATTCCGATTGGTAGCGGAACTTCTTTGTCCAAAGGTTTGGAAGAATTGATGAATGCCATCGACAGAGATGTCGTAAAAACAACTTACGAAAGAAAAGGCGACTGGAAACCCATCATCTTTTTATTCACAGACGGGATTCCGACTGACGATTCAGAAAAGGCAATTAATCGTTGGAATAATGATTACAGAAACAAAGGCAATTTGATTATCATTTCAATTGGTGATAATACCAATCTCAATCTGTTGGGGCGTTTGTCTGAACAGGTTTTGTTGTTCAATAATACTGATAGCAATTCCTATAAAGAATTCTTCAAATGGGTAACGGCTTCCATAAAAACGACAAGTGAAAATATTAATAACACAAACAAAGAAGGAATCGATCTAAGCAAATCAAATCCTGACATTGTTGAAAAAATCGATTTGACCAAAAATCATTCTTTGCCAGATAATAATTTTGTTGTCCTCAGTGGAAAATGCTCTACTAATGACAGAATGTATCTGATGAAATTTAAAAAATCTTTGGAAGAATCAAGTGTGCCGGGATTCCAGACCAGATTCTACAAGATAGAAGGTGCTTACAAGATCGATGAAAATTCTTATAGAGAATATTCTGCTGATTCTAATGTTTCTAATAAAATATCAAGCGAGGAACTCTATGGCAATCCGAGTTGTCCGTCGTGCGGTAATAATTTTGCATTGGCAACTTGCGTTTGCGGCGGAATCCATTGCATCAATGGTGATGGAAATGCAAAATGTCCTTGGTGTGGAAATACTGGGTTTTACGGAATGGCAGAAGGCGGATTCGATATCAATAGAACTTTGGGATAAGAATGGAAAAAATTTTAAATGACATTCTAAAAGAACATCAAATTGAGAGAAATAAAATAGTTGATTCAACAATTCTAAAATTGATGCAGAATGCAAAAGTGAATGAATTATCTCAATCAATTACCAATTTAAAATCCCAAATCCTACAAATTTTCAATATGAATAAAGCTAAAGAAGAATTCAAAGAAGCTCAAATCTATATTCCTAATGCCAATGCTAAAAAGGAGTATGTTTTTACATTTGATAGGTCTTCCTTTCCTTTGATTAAGATTAATGATATTAAAAATCTGAATCAGGTCGGACTTCAGTTTGACGCAGAAAAAGCCTGTATTTTTGGTACTCCAACCAATGCAGATCAAATCAATATTGAAATCGAATTCTTTAATATTGAGGATGAAAATCTGGAAATAGAAATCAAAACTATTCCTTTCATCGTCAATGCAGACCCAAAAGACCTTTGGCTAAATAAACCAAGTCCTATAGACAGCCGTTTTCCCAAAGAAGAAAACGTGACTTTCTCTTCATCTTTCATCAATAAAAAGATTGTCGTTGCTTCAAAAAGAGGTCGTTCTCACGCGCACGAAGGAACTTTCCGTGATGATGATTTTGTGGTAAAATCTCTACCTGATGATTGGAATGTAGTTGCCGTTGCAGACGGCGCTGGTTCTGCAAAATTTGCGCGAGCAGGATCAAAATTTGTAACTGAAAATATCGCTGGAAGTTTTAATAATGAAATTTTTTTGCAAAATCTGTCATCAGAAATTATCAGTTATTTCGATGGCAATAATTCCGAAGATGCGAAGATTAAAAGTAAAGCATTTGTCATCAACAGCCTCTACAAAAATGTAAAACAACTTCATGAAGCTTTAAACCAATTCGCAGATTCTGAAGAAATCAATATCAAAGACCTTCATACGACTTTGATCTTTGTTTTGGTTAAGAAATTTGATTTTGGTTATGTTGTTCTTTCATTTGGCGTTGGCGATTGTCCAATCAATGTCATTGATGAAAACGAGGGAAGTGTAAAACTTCTGAATTTTCTGGATGTTGGAGAGTTCAGTGGTGGAACAAGATTTATCACAATGTCTGACATTTTCAGCAGGCCAGATATAGCAGACAGATTTGGAATCAATTGTTTCAAAGATTTCTCAAAATTATTTCTGATGACAGACGGAATTTACGACCCAAAGTTTGTTGTGGAAAGTAAACTGGAGAATTTAGAAAGCTGGAAAAATTTCCTCAGAGATTTGGATGGCGAAAATGAGGAAAATAAAAAAGTAGATTTTTTAGAAGATAGTGATATTGAAGTACAATTATCAGATTGGATGGATTTCTGGAGCAAAGGAAATCACGATGATAGAACCTTAGCTGTAATTTATTAAGATTATGATTACAATCCGAGTTAATTCTATCATTGACCCATCAAAATCTTATGAGTATATAGACGATGGAAATCCGAAAAGAGGTGGTGTGAAAGATGTTTATTTTTCACCTGACCGAAAGTATGTGGTGGCTTTTTTTCGGGATTCACTAGATTTCAATCAAAAAGAAAGGGTAAGAAGAATTGTGAAGTTATATCTGGATAATATAAAAGCTGGAAGCAGTGCAGATTATTTTCTTGATGAAATTTTCCGCTGGCCGTCTGATGCAGTAGAAAAAAATGGTAAAACAGGCGTTATCGTTCCAATTTATAATTCCAAATTTTTCTTCAAAAAAGGATACTCTGCTAATGACACTATCAAAGGTGGCGAGAAAGTAGGCAAGTGGTTTACAACGCCTTCATTCAGAAATAACCAATATCCGCTGGCTTTGGATAAATCCGAATTAGGAGATTGGCTAAGTTATTTTCAGATTGCGATCAATATTTCCCGTGGCGTTAAAAAAATGCATCAGATGGGATTGGCGCATTCCGATTTGTCATACAACAACGTTTTGGTAGATCCTGTAACAAAATCAGCAACGATTATTGATATTGATGGTTTGGTAGTTCCAGGATTATTCCCACCGGAGGTTATCGGGACGGCAGATTTTATCGCACCAGAAGTTCTTAAAACCAAACATTTACCACTTCACGATTCTACTAGAATTCTGCCAAATCAAAAAACAGATTTGCACGCACTAGCGGTTTTGATCTATATGTATCTGCTCAGAAGACATCCTTTACGTGGCGGAAAAATTTGGGATTTGGATTCGGAAAGAGATGAGGTTTTATCGATGGGAGAGAAAGCAATTTTCGTGGAAAGTACTACAGATACAACCAATCGCGTAAAAGTAGATCATCTCAAAAAATGGAATCTATTTTGGGGCGATCCTCAGAAGATTCCATACACAGTTACAGGACCTTATCTTTCGGAATTGTTCAAAAGAGCTTTTGTCGACGGTTTGCATAATCCAATGTTGCGACCAATTGCTAACGAATGGGAAACCGCATTGCTAAAAACCGTAGATTTGATCCAGCCTTGCAGCAATCCCAATTGTGATGAAAAATGGTATGTTTTTGATAATACATCGAAGCCGAGATGTCCGTTCTGCGGAACTCAGCACAAAGGAACTTTGCCGGTTGTAGATTTGTATTTCAAGTTCAAGGATAATGTCTGGAAACCGGAAAATCATAGATTAATGGTCTATCACAACCAATATCTTTTCAAATGGCACGTTTCTAAGAAAGTAATCCGTAATGAGAGTTTGACGGCTGAAGATAAAAAACCGGTTGGCTATTTTACGTTTCATCAGAACAAATGGGTTTTGGTGAATCAGAGTTTGCCGGATATGAAAGATATAACAGAAAATAAACCAGTTCCCATCAACTCGATGGTAGAATTGACCGATGGAAAAAAAATAATGTTGTCCGATGAAGAAGGCGGACGATTAATGTACATAACTTTGACAAATAAATAATTAAAATAAACATGGAGAAGAGTATTATCGATTTACATCCGGGTCTCGTAATAGGTTTTGCTATCGTGGTGATAGTAATGTTATTGCTGGATCTTGGAGTTTTTAACAAGAAAGCACACGAGGTGTCTTCCAAAGAAGCGACAATCTGGACCATTGTCTGGATTTCCCTATCAATGGTTTTTTCGGGTGTTGTGTATTGGGTTTTCAATCAGGATGTGGGTGGACACGCTTTGGCAATTGAAAAATTCACCCAGTTTCAGGCCGCTTATTGGATAGAAAAAGCGTTATCAGTCGATAATCTTTTTGTATTCATTCTCGTCTTTGGATTTTTCAAAGTTCCAAGACATCTGCATCACAAAGTCTTGTTTTGGGGAATTATTGGGGCATTGATTTTCAGAGCGATTTTCATTTTCGCAGGTGTTGAATTAATTGAATTAACCTATTTGCCAGAGATGAACGTTTTCGGACATCCGGTTAAAATCAATGTTGTTATGACGCTTTTTGGATTGTTTTTAGTTTATGCAGGAATCAAATCCTGGGGTGGAGGAGACGATGATGATGAGCAGGATTACAGCGAAAGTGCCGGTGCAAAATTGATTAAAAGTTTCTGGAAAGTTTCCGACAACTATGATGGAGACAAATTCTTCACTGTACAAAACGGAATTAAAATGGCAACGCCACTTTTAGTAGTTGTTGCAGTAATTGAGTTTACGGATGTATTATTCGCAGTAGATTCTATTCCGGCGATATTCGCTATATCAAAAGATCCATTTATCCTTTATACCTCAAATATTTTTGCAATTCTCGGGCTTAGATCCTTGTATTTCTTGCTATCCAACTTCATTCATATGTTCAGCAAATTACCTTATGGATTGGCTGTGATTTTGAGTTTCATTGGAGTGAAGATGTTGATTTCTCCTTGGTATCATATATCGTCCCCAATTTCATTAGGAATTGTTGGCGGGATATTAATTTTATCAGTGCTGATTTCAATAATGTTTCCAGAGAAAGAAGAAGCAAAATAAAATATTCAAAAAGCTAGGATTAGCTTCTGTATAAACAATGAGAGTGGTATTAGATATCACTCTCGTTTATTTTTATGACCTATTATTTGTCAAAATCGGTAACTCAAAATTTCAATATTCTCATCATTCTTTTATTGCAAAACAATTGTCATATTATGTTAAAAACAATTTAAAACCAAATGGCTAATTTTTCGTAAATTTGCGGGTCTTATAAGAATTTCTTGTAAGTTGATTTTAAATTTAAAACCTTAAAGAATGTTACCAAAAATAAATCCTATACAGACTTCCGCCTGGAAAGCTTTAGATCAACAATTTGCTAATAACGATTTTGAGTTGAGAACCTTGTTCCAGTATAACCCGAATCGTTTTCAGGAATTTTCATTAGAAACAGAAAATTATCTTTTTGATTATTCTAAGAATTTGGTTGATTCTAAAACTTTGGATTTATTACTGAAATTGGCTGAAGAAACTCAGTTGAAAGAAGCTATTGGAAAAATGTTTTCTGGCGATAAAATCAATGAGACCGAAGGTAGAGCAGTTCTTCATACGGCTTTGAGAGATTTTTCTGATAAAGAAATTTTGGTTGACGGGGAAAATATCAAACCAGCAATCAAGAAAGTTCTGGATCATATGAAATCTTTTTCAGAATCAGTCATTTCCGGTTCTCACAAAGGTTTTACAGGTAAAGAAATTACAGATGTGGTGAATGTAGGAATCGGAGGTTCTGACCTTGGTCCAGTGATGGTTTGTTCTGCATTGAAGCATTTTAAAACAAGATTGAATGTTCATTTCGTTTCTAATGTAGACGGAAATCATATGGTTGAGGTTGTTAAAGATCTTAATCCCGAAACAACTTTGTTCATTGTGGCTTCCAAAACTTTTACGACTCAGGAAACAATGACCAATGCCAATTCTGCAAAAGAATGGTTCCTGAAATCTGGTGCTAAAGATGAAGACGTTGCAAAACATTTCGTAGCATTATCAACTAATATCGAGGCTGTCAAAAAATTTGGGATTGCGGAAGAAAATATCTTCGAATTTTGGGATTGGGTTGGCGGTCGTTATTCCCTTTGGAGTGCGATTGGACTTAGCATCGTTTTGTCTGTTGGTTATGAAAACTTTGAACAATTGTTGAAAGGTGCAAACGATACAGACATTCATTTTCAAACTAAAGATTTTAAGGAAAATATTCCTGTTTTGATGGGTGTTTTAGGTGTTTGGTACCGTAATTTTTATGCGGCAGGAACTTATGCGATTTTGCCTTATTCTCAGTATCTTGACCGTTTTTCAGCTTATCTTCAGCAAGGTGATATGGAAAGTAACGGTAAATCTGTAGACAGAAATGGCGAGTTTGTAACTTATGAAACAGGACCAATCATTTGGGGAGAACCTGGAACCAATGGTCAACACGCGTTTTATCAATTGATTCATCAGGGAACAGAATTGATTCCTGCAGATTTCATCGCTTATGCAAAATCTCCTAATGAAGTAGGTGAGCATCAGGATATTCTTTTAGCTAATTATTTTGCACAGACAGAAGCTTTGGCTTTTGGTAAAACAGAAGATGAGGTTTTTGCTGAATTAAAATCATCTGGCAAATCTGAGGAAGAAACAGAATTCCTATTGCCTTATAAAGTTTTTGCAGGAAATACACCGACGAACTCTTTCTTGTTTAAAGAATTGACGCCGTTTACATTAGGACAATTGATTGCTTTGTATGAGCACAAAATTTTTGTTCAAGGTGTGATATGGAATGTTTTCAGTTTTGACCAATTTGGTGTTGAATTAGGAAAAGTCCTGGCAGGAAAAATCCTTCCGGAATTGGATGCTGAAGGTCAAGTTGAAACACACGACAGCTCTACAAACGGATTAATCAATTTCTATAAATCTAACCGATAAAATATAAAGGTGAAGTGTTGGGAAAGGAACATTTCATTTTTTTTCAAAATAAATCTAAAAAGTAAAAAGAAAGAAAAATGGCACAAATTCTAGATGGACTGAAGGTCTCAAAAGAAGTAAAGGCTGAAATTAAGCAAGAGGTTGAAAAAATTCTTGCCAATAATAGAAGAGCGCCACATTTGGTTGCGATTCTGGTTGGTAACAATGGTGCGAGCAAAGCTTACGTAAACAGCAAAGTAAAAGATTGTGAGGAAGTTGGATTCAGTTCTTCATTGATTAAATTTCCGAGTACGGTTTCAGAGTCGGAATTGTTGGAAAAGATTGATGAGTTGAACAAATCGAAAGCTGTAGACGGTTTCATCGTTCAATTGCCTTTGCCTAAACAGATCGATCAGGAGAAGATCATTATGGCAATCGATCCGAGAAAAGATGTTGATGGTTTCCATCCGGAGAATTTTGGGAAAATGGCTTTGGAAATGGATACTTTCCTGCCAGCAACGCCATTTGGAATATTGACATTATTGGAGCGATATAATATCGAAACCAAAGGTAAGAACTGTGTAATCATCGGTAGAAGCAGAATTGTGGGGAAACCAATGAGTATTTTGATGGGAAGAAAAGATTTCCCCGGAAACTCTACAGTTACGCTAACACACTCTTACACAGAACATATAGAAGAATATACAAAACAAGCCGACATTGTGATAACGGCTTTAGGTGACCCGAATTTCTTAAAGAAAGAAATGATCAAAGAAGGCGCAGTTATCGTAGATGTTGGGATTACAAGAGTAGATGATAACTCTGAAAAAGGGTATCATCTTGCGGGTGATGTGGATTTTGAAAGTTGTGCAGAAAAAGCTAGTTGGATCACGCCAGTTCCGGGAGGTGTGGGGCCAATGACGCGAGCAATGCTGATGAAAAATACCATCATTGCCTATAAAACGTCAGTTTATAATGACTAAGGAAGAAGAAGATATTTTATTAAAAGAAGGTAAAATGCTCCCTGTAATGGAGCATTTTTACACTATTCAGGGAGAAGGATTTCACGCAGGGAAAGCAGCCTATTTCATTCGTTTGGGCGGATGCGATGTGGGTTGCCATTGGTGTGATGTGAAGGAGAGTTGGGATCCAACCCTACATCCGTTGATGAATACGGAAGAAATTGCAGAAACGGCAGCCAAATATTGTAAGACGATTGTTCTGACAGGAGGGGAACCTTTGATGTGGAATCTTGACATCTTAACTTCGAAGTTAAAAGAGTTGGGTTGCACTATTCATATTGAAACTTCAGGAGCTTATCCTATGAGTGGACATCTGGATTGGATTACATTGTCGCCTAAAAAAACAGGACTTCCGTTAGCCGATATTTATAAGGAGGCGAGTGAGTTGAAGATGATTATTTTCAATCAAAACGATTTTGAATTCGCTCAGGAACAAGGCGAAAAAGTGAATGATGACTGTGTGCTTTATCTCCAAAGTGAGTGGAGCAAACGCGATGCGATGTATCCAAAAATAACAGATTTTATTTTAGAAAATCCAACATGGAGATCTTCTATCCAAACGCATAAATATCTGAATATTCCTTAAATTTGATTTATGCAGAGACTCCGATATTCCCGATATTTCAAAGCATTTGTGATTTTACTGGATATGATTCTGGTATCATCAGTATTTGTAATTTACTATTGGAGGAATTTTGAGGTTAAGTATGATTCGGATTCGCTGGAGCAGAATATTTTATCAATTTTAGTATTGTGTTTCTTTTGGTTGCTACTAAGCGGAAGAACAAGACTTTACCACATTCCCAGAAACGTAACGTACACGATTTATCTGGAACGGATTTTTGTTCACGTTTTTTTCTTCTTTATTGGCGTTGTGATGCTTGGGAAAGTTAGTCAGAATGATTTCCTCAAAACAGAACGATTTTATCTGGCTGGGATTTTGTTGCTTGTAGTAATACCGATTAAAAGTTTCATCTATTTTCTTTTGAAATATATCAGGAGTAAAGGTATTAATCACAGAAACGTGATGTTTATAGAAGAGGGAACTTCTTCTAATGTACTTAGAGATATCATCAATCAGAGAAAAGATTATGGATATAGAATCTACGATTATCCGCAAGGAAATTACGATTTATCCAATATGGTAGAATTCTGGAAAGACAATGGAATTCATACCATCTTTTTGCCGTCAGAACATTGTTTGGATAAGCAGTTTGAGAATGATCTTTTCCGTCAGGCAGAACTTAATAAAGTGAAAATCTCTTTAGTTCCTAATATTATTCAGAATCAGTTTTTTGAGTATGAATTCAATTATATAGAAACAGTTCCCGTATTATCACAGGCAAAATATCCATTGGATTTTTTTACCAATGCCAGTGTTAAAAGACTTTTCGATATTTTATTTTCGTCGATTGTTTTGATTGGAATTTGCTCTTGGCTCTTCCCACTAATCATTTTATTAATAAAAATGGATGGATCCAAAGGGTCAGCATTTTTTATCCAGAAAAGATATGGCTATCACGATGAAGTTTTTAATTGCTTGAAATTCAGGACAATGAGGTCTGAAGATAATAAAGCTCAAAGTACAACTGCCGTAGATGACAAAAGAATCACTAAGGTTGGAAAATTCTTAAGAAAAACCAGCTTGGACGAGATGCCACAATTCATCAATGTGCTGATGGGCGATATGACTGTTGTAGGACCAAGACCTCATATGCTTTTGGTAGATGATTTTTACAAACCCAAAATCAGCAGATATAGCCTCAGAAGTATGGTAAAACCCGGAATTACTGGACTGGCACAAGTCAGCGGTTTGAGAGGAGATGAGGGTGATATGAATATCGGAATGAAAAAAAGAATCCTTGCAGACTCATTTTATGTGAGAAACTGGAGTTTTAGTATGGATATTGTAATCATTCTCAAAACAATGTTTTTAGTAATCATTGGTGACAAAAATGCACGGTGATATTAATAATAAGAAAAGCACTAATTTAGCCGTATGGTAAAACGATTTTTTGAATCTATTGGAGAATATTTCATGCTGTTGGGAAAAGTCTTGAGCAAACCCCAAAAGAGAAATGTTTATATGAAACTTTTGGTGAGAGAATTTTACGATCTTGGAGTCAACTCTTTCGGATTGGTACTATTTACATCATTTTTCGTGGGAGCCGTTGTTGCTATTCAGATGTTCAATAACTTCGATGCTTCATCATTCCCCATTCCTAATAGTTTTGTAGGCTATGCAACAAAAGTGGTTTTGATTCTAGAATTTTCGCCAACTATTATTTCGGTAATTCTTGCTGGGAAAGTAGGTTCTTATATCGCATCCAGTATCGGAACAATGCGTGTAACAGAACAAATTGATGCTCTTGATATTATGGGTGTTAACTCACCGAATTTCCTGATTTTGCCAAAAATTGTAGCGAGTGTGGTTTTCAATCCTATTCTGATTGCAATTAGTATTGTAATTGGGATTTATGGAGGATACATTGCAGGAGTTGCTACCGGAAGCTGGACAAAAGCAGATTATATCACCGGAATCCAAATGTATATGCCATCTTATTTTATTTGGTATGCCTTTATGAAAACAGCAGCTTTCGCCTTTTTAATTGCAACTATTCCTGCTTATTTTGGATACAACGTAAAAGGAGGTTCTTTGGAAGTTGGACGGGCAAGTACACAAGCGGTGGTTTGGACGATGATTTCTGTAATCATCATGAATTTATTATTAACCCAAATGTTCCTGAGCTAATGATAGAAGTAAAAGAATTAAGAAAGAGTTTTGAGGAGGTTGAAGTTCTAAAAGGTATCACCACAACATTTGATACCGGAAAAGTTAATCTTATCATTGGACAAAGTGGATCTGGTAAAACCGTTTTTTTAAAGTCCCTTTTGAATGTTTATGAACCATCCAGCGGAGCCATTTTATTTGACGGGCGTGATATTATGACAATGTCGCGAGAAGAGAAACAAGGCTTGCGTTCTGAGATTGGAACCGTTTTTCAGGGAAGTGCGCTTTTCGATTCTATGACCGTGGAAGAGAATATCAGTTTCCCTTTGGATATGTTCACGAATCTCACTTATCGTGAGAAAAAGAGAAAAGTTCTGGAAGTAATTGGGAGGGTTAATTTGGATAAAGCCAATAAAAAATATCCGTCAGAAATTTCTGGAGGAATGCAGAAAAGAGTAGCGATTGCAAGAGCAATTGTGAACAATCCGAAGTATTTATTTTGTGATGAACCCAACTCTGGATTAGATCCGTACACTTCTAATGTTATAGATGATTTACTTTTAGAAATTACTAAAGAATATAACACCACAACCATCATTAATACACACGATATGAACTCTGTGATGACCATTGGTGAGAAAATCCTTTACCTGAGATTAGGCATCAAAGAATGGGAAGGCAACAAAGATATATTGGCAACAGCAAAAAATAAAAATCTGATAGATTTCGTTTATTCTTCAGAGCTCTTTAAACAGCTGAGAGAATTTATGTTAGAAAATAATCAAACAAGTTTAATTAATGATAAACCAGAAGACAATGAAAAAAATAATTAGCACGATCGGTGTATTAGCAAGTGTATTTGCTTATTCGCAAGTAACATTTGGATTGAGAGCAAACGCTTTGTTAGACACATCATCTGCAAGTTGGGAGAACTTCAAAGGATCAATCAACCAAGCAGTAGATACAAAAGGAGATAACTCAACAGGTTTTAATGTTGGTTTAGCTGCTAAAATTGACTTCCCCGTTAGTGGATGGTTTGTAATGCCGGAAATCTATTATACTTCTTTCAAAAAAAGTGTTGAAACTACTGGAGATGTTGAGATAAAAGCGAAAAGTAACCGAATTGATGTGCCTGTTTTAGTAGGTCACAACTTTCTGTTAGGAAAATTAGCGGCTTTTGTTGGTCCTGTTGCATCTTACAACCTTTCAACAGACAATACTTATGCTGACTTTAAAGAAAATGGAACTAAAGATTTTACTGTAGGTTATCAATTTGGAGCTCAAGCTACTCTTTCAAAATTTGTAATTAATGCAAGATATGAAGGTGCTTTTTCTAAAGACAGCAGAAAGTTCATCAATACGGTTGCAGATGCTTCTGGAAACAATACAGAAATCAGATATGATAACCGTCCAAGTATGTTTATCGTAGGTATCGGTTATAACTTCAAATAATCATCAAACGATTATATAAAATGAGAAGGCTGGAAAGTTAATTTCCAGCCTTCTTCATATATAGACCTTAAAAATTCACAAATTCAATTCTTTGTGAGAAATTGATTTTGTTATACAAAAGTAAAGGCTATCAATGTAATTTCTTTTAACGCAATAAACAAAAAATAGAACAATATTAATATGTTTTGTTTATTTTTGTTTCATAATAACATTAACTGGAATGAAAGTTATTCTTGAACATATTTCTCCGGATGAAAACAGTTCTTTCAAAGTACTGCATATTAAAGATGTTCCAATCTCTGAATTGAACTGGAAATACCATTATCATTCTGAGATTGAGATAGTTTGTGTTCTTCACGGAAAAGGAACTAGACACGTTGGTTACCACAAAAGCCATTTTGAAGATGGTGCTTTGGCTGTGATAGGTTCCAATATTCCACATTCTGGATTTGGGTTAAATGCTACTGATCCGCACGAAGAAATCGTAGTTTTGTTCAAAGAAGAGATACTGTCATTACCAGAGGGGGAAACTGATGCTAATTCAATCAAGAAATTGTTGGAACTATCCAGATATGGCGTTCTGTTTTCTTCTGAAGTTAAAATGCAAATCATTCCAAAACTTAAAAAACTCGCTGCATCAGAAGGTTATACCAAGTATCTGTTGCTTCTCGAGATTCTCTTTGAACTCTCCAAAACCGAAGATTTTGAATTGATGAATACCGAAGTGATGCCTTACACCATCGTTTCCAGAAACCGGACAAGGTTGGAAGCGGTTTTCACCTACGTGGAAAATGGTTATCAGAATGAGATTGATATTATGCAGGCAGCAGACTTAGCAAATCTTACAAAACCTGCTTTCTGTAATTTCTTCAAAAAAGCAACATCATTAACGTTTGTAGAGTTTGTCAATCGATATAGAATTGATAAGGCTTGTATTCTATTATCTCAAGAAAAAAGCATAGCAGAAAGCTGCTATGCTACAGGTTTTAATAATATTACTTACTTTAATAAGACCTTTAAGAAATATACCAAGACAACGCCTGGACAATTTATCAGAAATCTGTGACTTTAAAGGTTTCCGTTATTAAGATATTCACTTTTTTGTCTCTCCAATTCCGCTTTTTCTTTTTGTAAAAGCTTGAATTCTTGTTGAATTTTGGCTTGCTTTACCGCATTACCCTTGCTTACATAACCAACTAATCCTCCGATAATTAATCCGATTCCAATCCCACAAAGTGATCCGTAAACGACTCTTAGGTCAACTGCCATATCATTTAAATAAAATAGCAGTGCGCCTAATCCGAATAAAATAATTCCAATAACTACTAAACTTCTCATAGTTTTAAATTTTATCTAAATTAACTAAAAAAAGTTTACAATTTTCCTCCGGCTGCTTTATAATATTCCAGTGCTTTTGGCATATCAGCATTTAGGTCAGCTATTCTGTTTTGTGGATTCGGGTGAGTGGATAAGAATTCTGGCTGTCTGCTGCCAGTAGAAGAAGCTTCCATTCTTTGCCAGAAAGCCGTGGCAGTTCTTGGATCGTAACCGGCCATGGCCATTAGTTGCAATCCCATTTCGTCTGCCTCAGATTCCTGTTTTCTTCCGTAAGCTAAAAGTCCAACTTGAGCTCCGATTGGATAAACTTTTTCAAAAACGCCTGCCCATTGGCTGTTAGACATTGTTCCGCCTAAAAGACTTCCGCCATATTGAGCCAGCATCGCCTGCGAAATTCTTTCGTTTCCGTGTCCAGCCAAAGCGTGAGAAACTTCGTGCCCCATTACCACGGCAACACCATTATCATCTTTACACACAGGCATAATTCCGGTATAAAAAGCTACTTTTCCACCAGGCATACACCAAGCATTCAGTTGACTGTCTTGAATCAAATTAAATTCCCAATTATACCCAGTCAAAGCAGACTCACGACCGATTTGCTTATAATAAGCATAAGCCGCATTTTTAATTCTGGCACCAACATTTTTTATCCGGTTAGCATCTGCCGTTCCGGTTACAACTTTTGCTTTGGAAAGTGTTGTCTTATATTCTGATGCAGCAGCAGTTGCGATTTCAGAATTATTAGCAATCTGGATAGATGATCTACCTGTAATTGGGTTAGTGACACAAGCAGTAATTCCTAGTGTCGCAATTACAAAAGCTGAAGTTTTTAAAATTTTCATCGTTTATTTTTTAAATATGGTTGTGTTTTACAAGTTTTATTCCAAAGATTTACTCTTTATTCAGGAATGCATCCCAGCCTTGTGCTGTCAACGGAATCAATTGATTTGAACCTCTTGCTACCAAGAAACTGCCTTGTGCTTCTTCAGTTGCATGACCGATGATAGTAAAGTCTGGATGATTCTTAATTTTATCAAAGTCAGAAGGCGCGATTGTTAACAATAGCTCATAATCCTCTCCACCATTAAGTGCTGCCATTGCAGGATTAAGATTCAATTCGTCTGCTGTATGGATTGTAGATTCATCCATCGGTAATTTCTCTTCATAAACATTGAAGCCGACTTTAGATTGATCAGAAAGATGCAAGATCTCAGAAGCCAATCCATCAGAAACATCAATCATAGAAGTAGGCAAAATATCCAACTCTTCCAGTTTTTTCTTGATATCCGTTCTTGCTTCCGGTTTCAATTGTCTTTCAAGAATGTAATCATAACCCTCCATTTCAGGTTGCATATTGGGGTTTGCCAAATAAACGGAGTGTTCTCTTTCCAAAATCTGAAGACCAAGATAAGCACCACCCAAATCTCCAGTTACAACTAAAAGATCATTCGGTTTTGCACCATTTCTTTTAATGATTTTTTCTTCATTTTCAAGACCAATTGCTGTGACGCTAATCACTAAACCAGCGTTGGAACTCGTTGTATCTCCGCCAATTAAGTCCACTTTGTATCTATTGCAAGCCAAAGCAATTCCGGCATAGATTTCTTCCAAAGCTTCAACTGGAAAACGATTGGAAACTGCAACGGAAACCAGAATTTGAGTTGGTGTTGCATTCATCGCAGCAATATCGCTGAGGTTGACAACAACAGCCTTATAACCCAAATGTTTCAAAGGAACGTAACCAAGATTGAAATGAACACCTTCCGCCAACATATCTGTTGAAACAACTACTTTTTGATTTTCAGAATCGATGACAGCAGCGTCGTCACCAATAGAAACTTTGGTCGAGGTTTGAACAACAGGAAAATTCTCTGTCAAATGTTTTATTAGACCAAATTCTCCCAATTTGGAAATAGGCGTTAATTCTTGAGATTTATCTTCTAACATAATTTTCTAATTAATTTTCAAAAATGGATGCATTAACATTTTCTGGTCGGAACGGTAATGTTTTCAAATATTCTCTTGTGATGGTTTGCACATTTTCAGATTTGTATTCGTTCATCACTTCCATTATATCATCTGGCGGCGTTGTCGTTTTTCTTAACATCATATCAATCCAAACGCCAGTTGCTTCGGCTGTCGCACAGTGCGTTCCGTCTGGCAGATAAAATTTGTGAACGAATTGATAAATTGATCCGTCTTCAGACAAAGCAGCAACTTCCAGGGCTACAAAAACTGTTTGATCCGCATAGATTTCTTTGAAGAAAGAATAGCGTTCGTGCAACATTACCGGACCTACACCCCAACGGTTCAGTTGAGTCAATCCGATTTTGTTTTTATTAAGGAAAGCCATTCTTGTTTGTGAACAATAATCAACATAGGTTGAATTTCCAAGATGACGATTCGCATCAATATCACTCCATCTCACTTCAAATTTATGGTAATAAACAGACATTTTTTTCAATTTTAATATTCTTCAAAATTAACCATTTGAGGTGGATATTAAAAATGTAATTTTGTGCATCGAATATAAAGTGTCCAAGACGCGATATGTTGGTAAAAAATATATTACCATATCAAGTAGAGCTCCGAAGGAGCGACATATCGGTTTCATAGAAATTAAAATTGATGTCAAAGAAGAAAAGAATAATTATCATTGGCGGTGGAGCAGCGGGTTTTTTCACGGCAGCCAATCTTGACGAGGAAAAATTCTATGTCACAATTCTAGAGCAAAACTCTGATGTTTTGCAAAAAGTGAAAATCTCCGGTGGCGGAAGATGCAACGTGACGCACGCTTGTTTTGACCCAAGAGAGTTGACTCAATTTTATCCGAGAGGCAATCGGGAATTGCTCAGCGTTTTTACCAAATTCCAGCCAGGCGATACAATGGATTGGTTCGAATCCAGAAATGTACCTTTGAAAATCGAAAAAGATAACAGGATTTTCCCTGAGTCCGATTCTTCGCAAAGTATTATGAATGCTTTGATCAATGAAGTTCGAAATAAAAACTTTGAAGTTAAAAATCAGGTTTCTGTTACCGAAATTATCAAGGAAAATGAAACTTATTTAATTAAAACAAAACAAGGAGATTTCATAGCCGATATTATAATTTACACAACTGGAAGTTCACCCAAGTCTTTGAAAATTATTGAGAATCTTGGGCACAAAATTGTGGAACCGGTTCCATCGTTATTCACATTCAATATCAAAAATAATTTGTTGAAAGACCTGCCAGGAACAAGTTTTGAAAATGCAGAAATCAGAATTCCGAGTTTGAAAACGGAAGAATCCGGACCATTGTTGATTACACATTGGGGACTTTCTGGTCCTGCGATTTTGAAAATTTCGGCTTGGGAAGCCAGAACTTTAGCAAAGTTGAAATATCAGTTTGAGATTGAAGTTAATTTCATTTCAAAACCAATTTCTGATGCAGAGGAAGAATTAAAAGAATTCAAAAATCAAAATCCTAAAAGATCTATCGGACAATCGAAAATATTTGATGTGACGAATCGTTTTTGGAGTAAAATTCTGGAAATCAATCAAATTAATCCCGAAAAACAAATTGCTAATCTTTCCGGTAAGGAAATGGCTTTGATTCTTGAAAATCTTTGTCAGAAAAAATTATTGGTTACAGGCAAGTCAACTTTCAAAGATGAGTTTGTAACTGCAGGAGGTGTTGACCTAAAGGAAGTTAACTTTAAAAATATGTCTTCCAAAATTTTGCCTGATTTTTATATTTCTGGCGAAGTTATTGATATAGATGCAGTTACAGGTGGTTTTAATTTCCAAGCTTGTTGGAGTGAAGCTTGGTTGATTTCTCAACATCTGAACGCTTTGTAACGAAATCTTTTATTAAATTTGAAAAATAAATTTGAAAATGAAATATTCAAAAAATGTTCTGAAAACACTTCTGTTAGCCGTGTTTTTTTTAATGGTTTCTTGTAAGACGACTGTTGTATCTCCAAACAAACCGATGTACGACAATACGTTAGAACTTTACAAAAAATACTCTATCCAAACCAAAGATGCCAAGACTCAGAAAATCGAAGTTTTGAAAGTAGATGCCACCAAAATATATGGAAAAAATAAAGCCGGAGAAATGGTTGAAATTGAAAGAAGCGAAGTGCGTGAAATCAAAAAACCAGATGTTTTAGCATCCATTGCTATTGTTGTAGCAGCGGTTGCAGCCGTTATTTTTGTTCCGATTTAAAAAAAATGCTTGGTTTAGCAAAATCCAAGAATTTTATCTTAAAAGCAATTCTTGCAATTACTTTTATTTATTTTTTTTGGCTGATGCTGAACATTACTTTAGATTATGTTCCGATAGCTTCTGATGTTAGTTTCTTAATGATCAAACAGACAGAAGTTACTTCCCGACCGGCATATCTCCCTATTTTTTACATACACGTATACAGCAGTATTTTCGCTTTGTTGGCAGGATTTATTGCTGTTTTTTTTGATAAAAATTTAAAATACCTTCATCGTTTTTCTGGTAGAATTTATGTTTTTGTAACGCTGATTTTTTCCTCTTTATCAGGGATTTATATCGGCATTTTTGCCAACGGCGGATGGATAGCAAAAGTCTCGTTTGTTTTGCTTGGGGTTTTTTGGTTTTGCACAACTTACAAATCGTACTCAGAAATTCGGAAAAAGAATATTGTCCAGCACAAATTCTGGATGTGGCGAAGTTATGCTTTGGCGGTTTCTGCCATCACGTTGAGGATGTGGAAAGTTATTTTAGTATATTTATTCCAGCCCAATCCAATGGATGTTTATCAGGTTATTGCTTGGCTTGGATGGATTCCGAATTTGTTATTAGTAGAATATTTAATCAAAAAACAAAACCGATGAAAAGCTTAAATCTAATTTTCGCAAGTATAATTTTGGCAATCTCTGTTATTTCCTGTAAAAAAGAAACAAAATCCGAAGAAAAAACAAAAACGGATTCTTTGGCTTCTAAAAAAGAAATGGAGCAGGAATTTCATAAAGAATGGTACGGAATCTATACCGGAGATTTCAACTCAAAACCAATTGCGACCGAATACGGCAATGAAATCGAAGAGTATAAGAAAATATCAGTCAAAATTAATAGAATCACAAAAGATAGCGTTTATGGTTATTCTGTTGTGAATGGCAATCAAAGATCTTTGCGAGGCATTCTGAATGAAAATACTTTGGATTTTGTCTTAGATGAGCCTGGAAGTGATAAATCAGACGGGCGTTTTCAACTCAAGATTAAGCAAGACAGTTTGGTTGGAGATTGGTCTGCTTACAACAAATCTGATGTGAAATCGCCAGAGAAAACCGTAAAGCTTATAAGAAAAGAGTTTGCCTACAATCCGAATTTTATGCTTTCTAAAAAAAGTTATGAAGAAAGTGATTACGAAAATCCCGTAGATTGGAACGGTGGAAAAGTGAAAACGGAATCTTATGTGACTGATGAAGGTAAAACAGAAACTTACGAAAATACATTTTACAGAAGCGCGTCTGACAAGGTTTTTGTCATTAATGCCTCCAAACAAAAATTAGCTGAAAAAGATTTGAAAAACCTTAGAAAATTAGATCTTCAGATTATCAGAAATACCGTTTTTGCGCGCCATGGTTATTCTTTCAAAAAAGCAACTTACCGCCAATTTTTCGAGAATACAGATTGGTACGTTCCTGTTTCCAGCAATGTAGATGCTGACCTTTCACCTTTGGAAAAGGAAAATGTTGCTCTTCTTGCCCGCTTGGAAAAATACGCTGAAGATCATTACGATACTTTTGGACGATAGAATTTTTAGTAAACATTATTTTTTTGATGAAATGATGAAAAAGTACCAAGTCCGGTTTTTGTTTTTTCTCATCGTAAATTGTTTATATTTAGGCTCTTGTAAAAAACAATCAGAAGATTCTTTCCTGAACAAGCTGTTCATTTCCAAATATACGCACGACACCATTTGGACTGTCAATATGGTTGATAATGTCGATATTATAAACAATCTCACAAAGGAGCTTGAAAAAAATGATTTTTCAATTTACGCACATAAAGTGGAAGAAGACAAACCAGAATATAGTTTTGTGTCGGATTGTGATAAGCAGATACAGTATGACCTCGAAAAGACAGGAATGCGCTCTTATTCTATAAAAAGCAATTCGGAAAGCATACGGTACAACAGACGAGATTATTCTAATAAGAAATTCAGACGCTACAATTATGAATTCAATGTGTCTGTTTACGAATTTGAAAACGAAAAAGTTGCTAGTAATCAATTTGAAATATTAGAAAATGCAAGCAATTCTGGTCAAGGCTATTGCAATAAAATCTTCAACACAAAATTTGTTCTCAAAAAAAATGAAATATTCGAGTTCTCAACTATGGATGAAAAATCTCTGAATGCAATGCGCAATTATGCTTATTTTATTAAAAATCAATAATTTAATTTGACTTAAGTTTAACTGAAACGATTTCTATAATATACAAAACGACACATCCAGCAAAATAGCAGAGAATATCGATCCAGCTAAATGAGTTGCCAAGAACGATCATCATTACGCGATTGTCTTTGAAGCCCATTAATTCCCCGAAGTGAAAATATTGGGCAAACTCAATCAGGCAGGAAAAAATGAAAATTCCGATAATCAGTTTTGTTGAATTGAAATCGAAGAATGCTTTGATGAAATAATACATTAACATTACTACAAAAACATCGCCCAGATAAGCCCTTACAAAGAACCAATCTTTGAGTTTTGTAGCGATTAGAACTTCTACTATAAAAATGAAGATTGCAATCAGTAAGTTTTTGTAATCAAATTTAAAATTAATTTTCACGGAATTGTTTTTAACTAAAACAAAAAATCGAGGCAATTATTACCTCGATTTTTTTATTTTTTCACTTTGATTGTACAACCAATGGCGACCGTTTTCTCTGTTTTTACCGGCTGATTTTTCAAAAGCTGATTCACAGCATCCTGAACATAATATTCTGAAACGTCATTCGGATTTTCGTAATTGTTATCGATCGTTCCAATATATTTCACGATATTTTTTCCGTTCTCTTTTTTCAAAATATAAACGTGAGGTGTTTTTGTAGCACCGTAAATCGGATAGATTTTCTGGCCTTCATCCACCAAATAAGGAAACGTGAATCCTTTTTCCTTTGCTCTCGTCTGCATCTCTGCAAAGCCATCCTGTGGCTGAACTGCCGGGTCGTTTGGATTGATGGCAATCACGGGATAACCTTTGTCTTTGTATATTTTGTCCAGCGCAATAATTCTGTCTTCATACTTTTTCGCATACGGACAATGGTTGCAGGTAAAAACAACGATAAAACCTTTTGCAGACTTGAAATCGCTTAATGAAACCATTTTTCCATCCACGTTTTTCAGTTTGAAATCTGTTGCTTCATCGCCAACTTGGTAACCGGAATTGTAAACTTCGGTAAAACTCAATAATCCCAAAATCAGGATTATACCAAAGGAAAGCCATTTTATTTTTTTCATTTTAAATATTTTTATGGATTGTAATTTTTGTTAATTGCAGATTCTAGTTCTTCCAAGGACATTTCGCCATTATTGAAGAATACTTTTTCTCCATTTTTATAGAAAAACGTTACCGGAATCTCGCCTTCCCAATCTTTCTGGAATTTCGGAATCCAAGTATTCATCCTTTTGTTATCATCCAAAATCACAACTTCTGCAGTCAGGTTTTTGGCCTTGATAAAATTGATGACTTTCTGCTTATCTCTCGCCATATCCAGCGAAACCAAAAGCATTTTGAAATTTGGATTTTGAGAATATTTTTTATTCACTTCAATGAAATGAGGCAATTCTTTTACGCAAGGCGCGCAAGTCGTTGCCCAAAAATTAACCACAACAAATTTGTCCTTCTGCTGTTGAATATGTTTTTCCAAATCTTCATATTTAATCAAAGAGACGTCTTTCTGAATCTGAGCATTCATCACAAAAGGAAAAATCAATAACAAGAATTTTACTAAAGTCTTCATATTCAAATTTAAAAAATACTTTTGATAATTTCAGTTATTGAATATCTTTGAAAAAAAATAACGATGAAAAAAATCTTATTACTATTTGTTTTATTATTCAGCGTTACAGCTTTTTCGCAAGAAAAAAATGAAAACGAAGTCTTTGAAGCTGTCGATAAAGCGGCAACTTTTGAAGGCGGAATTTCTTCTTTTAGAAATGAGTTTGCAAAAAATGTTGACACTAAAAAAGTGCAGGGAAAAGGAACTTTTCGTACTGTTATGACTTTTGTTGTAGAAAAAGATGGAACTATTTCTGAATTAAAAGCCAGCGGAGAAAATCAAAGCTTTAACGAACAGGCGGTAAAAGCCATGAAAAAAATAAAAACAAAATGGTCTCCGGCAAAAAAAGATGGAACCACAGTAAGGTCAAGATTTAAATTTCCGGCGGCCATCAATATTTAATAATGATTTTCGGTTTGATTTTTGAAAATAGAATCTTAACCAAATCTTATTGTTATGAAAAAGCTATTATTCATCGGAGTATTGTCATCATTAGTTATTAGTTGTGTTCCTGACAAAGACAAACGGGATAAAAGAAAAGCAGACCACAGCGCAGAACATATGAGAAATGAAGGTGTAGATTCGGCAGCTTTATCTCCAAATAAGAATGTTGCAGATACGGTTTCTACGAAAGGGTCTGGAAAATAGAATTACTTTCCAATCATCTTTTTAATCGCATTCAACTTCATCAACGCTTCAATTGGTGTCAACGTATTGATGTCAATTTTCGTCAATTCTTCTCGGATGTTTTCCAAAACAGGGTCATCCAATTGAAAGAATGAAAGCTGAAGATTTTCTTCGGTCACTCGTTTTATTTTCTCTCCGGAATCTTGAGTTGTTCTTGTCGATTCCAAAGTTTTAAGAATCTCATTCGCACGATTTACAACTTTTGAAGGCATTCCAGCCAACTTCGCCACGTGAATACCAAAACTATGTTCGCTTCCTCCGGAAATTAGTTTTCTGAGGAAAATAATGTTGCCTTTCGCTTCCTGAATGGAGACGTGAAAATTCTTAATTCTCTCAAAGTTTACGGACATTTCGTTCAATTCGTGATAATGCGTTGCAAATAACGTTTTTGGTTGCGTTGGGTGTTGATGAAGATATTCTGCAATCGCCCAAGCAATGGAAACCCCGTCATAGGTGGAAGTTCCACGTCCGATTTCATCTAATAAAATCAAACTTCTGTCCGAGATATTATTAAGGATATTCGCAGCTTCATTCATTTCCACCATAAAAGTGGATTCGCCGGCAGACAAATTATCCGTTGCACCAACTCTTGTAAAAATCTTATCCAAAGTTCCAATCTCTGCGTGTTTCGCCGGAACAAAACTTCCGATTTGAGCCAATAAAGAAATAATTGCAGTTTGTCTCAAAATCGCCGATTTACCGGCCATATTCGGTCCGGTTACCATAATGATTTGTTGAGAATCTCTGTCCAGAAAAACGTCATTCGGAATGTAAGATTCTCCGAGTGGCAAAGATTTTTCAATGATTGGATGTCGTCCTTCCTGAATATCAATTGAGAAAGTATCATTCAAAATCGGCTTGGTGTAATTATCTTCCACAGACAACTCTGACAAGCCAACAGCACAATCCAGTTCGCCGACTAACTTTGAATTTTCCTGTAATTGGTCAATATAAATCAGAACATTTTCACAGACATTTCTGTAAAGCTCCAATTCCAATTTTCCAATTTTTTCTTCAGCGCCAAGGATTTGACTTTCATATTCTTTCAGTTCTTCGGTGATGTATCGTTCGGCATTAACCAAAGTCTGTTTCCGAATCCAATCTTCCGGAACTTTGTCTTTATGCGTATTTCTAACCTCAATATAATAGCCGAAAACACCATTGAAATCTATTTTCAAGCTTGTGATTCCTGTTCGTTCGATTTCGCGCTGACACATTTCGTCCAAAAATCCTCGACCTTTACTTTGAAGATTTCTCAAATGGTCGAGTTCTTCCGAAATTCCTTCTCGGATGACATTTCCTTTGTTGATGTTCACGGGAAGTTCGTCATTCAGATGCTCATTAATCAAAGTAATTAATTCTTCAAGATTAATGAAAGGGTCAATCCAGGCCAGAACATCTGGAAAATTCAGAAGTTTTTTTCTGATTTCATTAATATTAATGATACTTTGACGGAGATAACCTAATTCTTTCGGTGAAATCTTTTCAGCGGCTAATTTTCCTATTAATCTGTCCAAATCTGAGATGCCTTTCAGCAGATCTTTGATGTCATATTTCAAAGAATCTTCTTTATTCAGGAATTCAATAAGACTTAACCTTCTGTTGATGTCACTGATATTTTTTAAAGGTAAAATCAATCTGCGTCTCAACAATCTTCCGCCCATCGGGGTACAAGTTTTGTCGATGATATCAAGAAGCGATTTCCCATTATGATTGGCAGAATAAACAATTTCAAGATTTCTCAAAGTGAAATTATCCATCATCAGATAATCATCTTGCGGAATCACTTGGATTCTCGTAATGTGCTGCAACAATGCGTGATGTGTATCTTCTACCAAATAAGCAAAAATGGCTCCGGCAGCTGTAATTCCCAACTTAGAATCCTCGATTCCAAAGCCTTTCAGAGATTGTGTTTTGAAATGCGACGTTAGTTTTTCGTAAGCATAAGGATATTTGAACGCCCAATCTTCCAGTTTGAAAACATTTTTATTTTTCAACTGATTTGGAATCTCAGAAGTTCTTTGATAAATAATTTCGCTTGGGTCAAATGTGTGAACAATGTGAAGTAATTTCTCCAAATTTCCCTCACTAACGAGGAATTCTCCGGTAGAAACATCCACCAAAGCCATTCCGTATTTTTCTTTTTCTTTATGAAGAGAAAGAAGGAAATTATTTTTCTTAGAAGTCAGAACCTGGTCGTTAAACGTAACACCTGGCGTAACCAATTCTGTAACACCACGTTTTACAATTCCTTTGACGGTTTTTGGATCTTCCAATTGGTCACAAATCGCCACACGCATTCCCGCTCTTACCAATTTTGGAAGATAAGAATCCACCGAATGATGCGGAAATCCAGCTAATTCGATATGACCTTCGCCATTAGCTCTTTTGGTCAAAACAATGCCAAGAATCTGTGACGTTTTTATCGCATCTGCCCCAAAAGTTTCGTAGAAATCCCCTACTCGGAACAATAGCAATGCATCAGGATATTTCGCCTTAATTGTATTGTATTGCGTCATTAACGGAGTTTCTTTCTTTGCCAATTGTCTGAATTTTAGAAGCGCTAAAATACGAAATTAATAACCAGAAAAAAGAAGGATATTTTGCGGAAAATTATTTTTTCTTCAACTCTTCCAGAGCTTTGGAGCTTTTTCTGTAAGCCCATTCTTCTTTATATTTTACCCATTTTGCTTTGAAGATTTTTCGCATCAGTTTATCCGTGTATCGCATAATGAAAACGTGATAAAGCATACTCAGAAACTTTGAAGGACGATTGGGCAATGCTCTGATGGACAAAGAAAATCCGGGCTCAAGATATCGGTTGTAATGCCAGAAAGCACCAGGAATAAACAGAGCGTCGCCGTGTTCCATCAGGATTTCGGTTCCGGTTGCGTATTTCAGAGCGGGATATTTCTTGTAATCCGGATTGTCGTAATCAATCTCTTCTATGGTATGAACGGACAGTGGAACTTTATAAAGTAATTCATTTTGTTTCTGATCAAAAAGTAAAATCCTTTTTTTACCACCAAAATGCACGTGGAAAAAGTCTCCCAAATCCACATCGTAATGCATCAAAACGTGCGCTTCACTTCCTCCAAAAAATAAAGTAGGAAGTCGTTTAAAGAATTTCATTCCCAAATCCGGATAAGTAAAGTCTTTCAGTAATTCCGGCAATCTGTCGGTGATGATGTAAAAAAAGATCCTGAGGTCGGAAGGTTTACTTTTAATAATGTCAATATAATCCTTCATCTTCATATTGGTTGCTGGTGTGTCAGAGCTTTTGCTGGCATCAGCAGGTTTGTTGTCATAGATGGGGACAACCTGGTCACCGGCTTTTTCACGGATATAATCCAGATTCCATTTTTCGTAAGCGCCCCATTGTTTTGCAAAACCTTTTATCAGAAGCGGTCTGTGCGGTTTGAAATATTTTTTTTGAAAATCTTCTTTATCAATGTATTCTACAACGTCAACAGGATTCAGAATCATATTAATTGTTTTGATTCAATAAAAATAATAAAAATGTTCTTTTCAAAAATTAATAAAAATAAGATTCATCAAAAGAAAATTAGGAATAATCCGTTTAATTCTTAAATTTAGCTAATGAAAAAATACCTTTACCTCTTTCTTATATCATTCTCTCTGACCAATTGCTATACTTACAAAGTTAGCACAGAGACGGATGAAACAACGCAGGACAAAAGTGAACCGAAGAGAAAACCTGAGCCACAGGTAAAATCTAATATGCAGCAGCTTGCCGTGAGCGCAATGGCTGATGATGGTCAGGCGAATCCAAAAGTCAATTCTAAAGGTCCTCGAAATGCTAAAATCGATAAAGCTAAAAAACCAAAACCAACTAGCATTACAGAAAAGTTGGAGGCGGGAAAATTTTTTAAAATTGATGTAGCGGACAGAAGCTACAAGATACAGGTCGACAAATGGGAAAGTGACACGTTGGTAGCACATGTTATCCATAAACCGGAAAAGATTCTTAAATTTCATAAAAACCAAATCAATCAAGCTACCATTGCAGAAAGACGTTTTTCTCAGCCGGTAGCCGACATCATTACTGTTACAGCGTATGCAGGAATTGGTGTTGGAATTTGGGCTTTGGTTCGATAAGGCTTCGAAATCGATTTAGAAAATCAAGCATTTGTTTAATTTTAAATCGGAATCATAAATAATATCAGTTAAAAATTATTTATAGTTAATCCAAATAACCTCATATTTGTATCTGTAAAAAGTTCAAATAATTTAAATTCTAAGTTTTTGAATATAATCTATTGATTCACAATGAAAATCGAACAAATATATACTGGTTGTCTTGCTCAAGGCGCTTATTACATCACTTCTGAAAACGAAGCCGCAATCATTGACCCGCTAAGAGAAGTGAAGCCCTATCTTGAGCGTTTGGAGAAAGATAAAGTAAAACTTAAATATATTTTCGAGACACATTTTCACGCCGATTTTGTTTCCGGACATTTGGATTTATCACAAAAAACCAATGCTCCTATTGTTTTTGGACCAACGGCGAAACCAGATTTTGAAGCAATTATTGCAGACGATAATCAGGTTTTCGAGATAGGAAAAATCAAAATTAAAGTTCTTCATACGCCAGGACATACTTTGGAAAGTTCGACTTTTCTTTTGATTGATGAAAACGGAAAAGAAACGGCTATTTTCTCTGGTGATACTTTGTTTTTGGGTGATGTTGGAAGACCTGATTTGGCTCAAAAAGCGGGCGAAATCACAGAAAAAGATTTGGCTGGAATGCTTTATGAAAGTCTTCAAACCAAGATTTTACCTTTAGATGATTCTATCACTGTTTATCCGGCTCACGGTGCTGGTTCTGCTTGCGGAAAAAATATGCAGAAAGAAACAGTGGACACTTTGGGAAATCAGAAAAGAACCAATTATGCACTTAATCAACCTAATAAAGAATCTTTCATTAATGAAGTTCTTGAGGGATTAACTGCGCCACCGAAATATTTTGGGATGAATGTCGCAATGAATAAAGGCGGCTACGAAAGCTTTGACCAAGTTCTGAAAAAAGGAAATAATCCTTTGTCTGTTGAAGATTTTGAGACTGCTGCAGAAGAAACCGGAGCTTTGATTCTGGACACAAGAAGTGCATCCGTTTTTCATAAAGGCTTTGTTCCCAATTCTATCAATATCGGAATCAAAGGTGATTTTGCACCTTGGGTTGGAGCGATGATTGTGGATGTTCAACAACCGATTCTTTTGGTTTCTGACGAAGGAACGGAAGAAGAAGCGATTACCAGATTGAGCAGAGTGGGATTTGATAATGTTTTAGGCTATTTGGACGGAAGTTTCGAAGCTTGGAAAAACTCGGGTAAAGAAACGGATGAAATCAAAAGGATTTCCGTAGAAGAATTTGCGGACGAATATTCTGATAATGTGAAAATTATCGATGTCAGAAAAGAAACAGAATATGAAGCTGAACACATCAATGAAGCTTACAGTAAACCTTTGGCTTATATCAATGATTGGGTGAATTCTTTAGATAATTCTGAACATTTTTACATCCATTGTGCAGGTGGTTACAGAAGTATGATTGCGGCAAGTATTTTGCAGGCAAGAGGTTATAGAAATTTTACTGAAGTTGACGGTGGATTCAATGCGATCAAGAAAAATGAGAAATTTCCATTGAGCAATTTTGTTTGCCAAAGTAAAACTTTGTAGAATTAAAAGGGCTTCGAGAGCCTCAGCCTGACAAAGCGGAGTTAAATTTCAGTACCCTAAATGTTATTCTGAACTTGTCAAGAATCTAATATCTAAAATCTAATCTCTAACATCTTTTTATTATGTCACAGAAATTTCAAGAATTAATACAATCCGAACGTCCTGTTCTCGTTGATTTTTTTGCTACTTGGTGTCAACCTTGCAAAGTTCAGTCTTCCGTTTTGAATTCTGTGAAAGAACAAGTTGGCGAAAAAGCAAGAATCGTTAAAATTGATGTTGACCAGTTTCCGTCGATTGCATCAGAAAATGGTGTTCGCGGTGTTCCGACTTTAGCGATTTTCAAAAATGGAGAATTGCTTTGGAAAGAAAGCGGTGTTCACGATGTTAATTCTTTGGTTGGGTTGTTGAAGCAATATTCTAATTGATAATTATATTTCCGCTAGAATCATAATTAAACCCCCAATCTTGTACTTTTGTTGAAGTGATATTTCCGTAATAGTCATACTTAATTTCTGTGTATTTTCTAAAATTATTTTTAGAAATCGAACGATAGAAGAACTTATCCAGAAGATATAATCTTTTCCAAGGATTATAAGAATTGTCGTAATCTTTGAAAGTACGAACTATTTTCTCTTTAGTATTCATGCCGTCTTTTTGAAAAATATATTCAGACTTAGTTAAATTACCTTTAGAGTCATAATAGAATTTTTCCAAATATGTCGGAATGTAGTCATCCGGAGGATAATATGGCATTTTCGGCAAAGTCGTGAGTATTTCGGTTAATTTACCAGATTCATACTTGTATTGTTGTTTTTTGTAATTGTATTCGTGACCGTCTTCAAATTCTCTTTCAAAAATTTGGTTATTATTATTCAAAATAAAATATTTGGAATTTTTTGGAACTGTAAAATCAGGTGATGATGAAAAATTTTCTATTAAGACTGTATTTCCGCTGTAAACCAAAGTTGTAAAAACTTTATCTGAAAAGGAACTATCAAATCCTGTTGAGCCAGAAACAGGTAAAAAACCTCCCGTTTTTCTTGTTAAACGCTTGTCATTATCATATTGAAAATAAACATTTAAGTCCATATTACTATTAAATGTAAAACCTGAATATAAGACAAGGCTGCTCATTTTTGTAATTAATGGCTCATTATTTTCGATAATTTCATCTTCATTATCTCTTGAGCAAGAAAACAGAATAAAACTTAAAAAGAATAATGTAAAGATGTTAAAGCTTTTTTGCAAAACTAAGGAATAATTTCAAACTCATCTCTCTCATTCAAAAAAGGAAACTTACTTCTAAATTCCTTCAATTCATCCAAATTCCATTCAGTTGTGATGAGGTTATTTTTTCTTTCAGAGATTTCTCTTCCATCAGGAAAATAGACTAATGAGCTTTCTTCATATTCAAGATTATAACCATCAAAGCCAATTCGATTTAATCCAAAAAGAAAAGCCTGATTTTCAATTGAACGTGCTTTTAGCAGAGATTTCCAAGCTTCAACTCTGGATTTTGGCCAATTCGCCACGTATAAAATGGCATCATAATCATTTTGATTTCTCGAAAATACAGGAAAACGTAAATCAAAACAAACCTGTAAAAGAATTTTAAATCCTTTATAGTCAATGATTTTCCGCTCAGTTCCCGCAGTATAAATTTTATCTTCTCCAGAGTAAGAAAACAAATGCCTTTTGTTGTAATATTCGTAATTCCCATTTGGAAAAACAAAGTAAAATCTATTATAGAATTTCCCATTGTCTTCAACAGAAACACTTCCTGCGACAGCCGAATTTTTGCTTTTAGCAAACGACTTCATCCAGGTTAGGGATTCTTCATTTCTGTCCGCCACTTCATCGGCTTCCATACAGAATCCTGTGGAAAACATCTCTGGCAAAAGAAATAAATCCGCTTCTGTTGCAGCAAATTCATTTTCAATTTGTTTGAAATTTTCTTCTTTATTTTTCCAAGCAATATCGAGGTTCAATCCTGCGATTTTAAGTGTTGACATACTTCAAAAGTTTGCTGCAATTTATGATTTTAAATTATCTATTGAACTAAATTGTAACCAACATTTCGGAGCTTCGCTCCTCCATTTCCTTGTTATACTTCTCTACCAATATTTCGAGACTTCGTCTCTTTATATAAATCCATTTTTGTCGGTCTGAGGTTTTCGAAGATTATTTAGTAACATATAATCATAATAAAGTCTTAATAAAAATCGTTCAAAATGGACTGTTTTTCGTTAAAGTCTCCTAAAAATTTGTTAAAAAAAATGATTATAAAGGACTGAAAATGATTTATATATAATTTTGCCCCACTAAAATAAAAAAAACCTAATATTTATAATTAATGAAGAAATTCCCATTATTGTTATGCTTAGTTTATTTAGTAACTACTTCTTTTTATCCTGCGAGTTCTGAGGATTTTTCTCAGCCCAAGATAAGTATCAAAGAAATTAAACTAAGTCCCAAAAAGAATTTCTCACCACAAAATCCAGCAGAAGAAATCTACAAAGAACTTCAGTTTACGGATGAAACATTGAATTTTGAAGTCTTCGAAAAAGCGTTTTTGGGATTTCAAAATTTAAAGAGCTCCGGAAAATTGGAACCGTCGGCTAAGTTGCTATCGGTTTGTGATTTTAGTTTGTCTTCTAATAGAAAACGACTTTGGGTCATAGATTTGGGTGAGAAAAAAGTGTTGTTCAATACATTGGTAGCACACGGAAAAGGAACGGGCGAAGAGTTTGCAACAAGCTTTTCCAACACAGAAGATTCGCATCAGTCGAGTATGGGTTTCTATGTGACAGAACAGACTTACAATGGTGACAACGGCTATTCTATGAGATTATTCGGAATGGACAAAGGTTATAACGATGCCGCTTTGGAACGTTGTATCGTGATGCACGGCGCCAAGTATGTAAGCGAGGATTTTATCAAATCTGAAAAAAGGTTGGGGAGAAGTTGGGGTTGTCCGGCGGTTCCGATGAGTTTGGCAAAGCCTATTATCAATACGATAAAAAACAGAACTTGTTTATTCATTTATTTTCCAGACCAAAATTATCTGGCAAGTTCTCAATGGTTAAAAAATGTGGAGAAAACTGATTCAATCCTTGATTCTCCAAAAGAAAATATGGCAACTAATTAAAAAGTAAATTCTCGCTGATTGTGCAGATTTAGCTGATTATTATTAATGAATCTGAGAATTACATCAATCTGTGAGATTATAAAAAAACAAAAACCCTTCAGAATTTCTGAAGGGTTTTTGTTTTATGGGTTTTTCACTAATAATCTGAAGCCTTCTCCGTGAACGTTGATGATTTCCAGACCTTCATCATCTTTTAGAAGTTTTCTCAATTTAGCAATGTAAACATCCATACTTCTTGCTGTGAAATAATTCTCTTTTTTCCATATTTTTCTCAATGCCAAATCTCTAGGCATAAAGTCGTTTCTGTGGATGCAAAGCAATTTCAGAAGTTCATTTTCTTTTGGAGAAAGCTTGTATTCGTTTTCACCAACTCTCAGTTGTCTCAACATAGAATCGAAGAAAATATTACTGATTTTAAATTGCTCTTGGTCCTCATTTTCCAAAACGGCACTTCTCTGCAAGATGGCTTTGATTTTATAAAGGAGTAGTTCAGTATCAAATGGTTTAGTGATATAATCATCTGCTCCAATTTGGTAACCTTTCAAGATGTCTTCACGCATATTTCTTGCAGTCAAGAAAATAATTGGTGTATTTTTATCAATTTTCTTTACATCTTCTGCCAAAGAAAAACCGTCTTTTTTTGGCATCATTACATCGAAAATGCAGATGTCAAATTCTTTTTCTGTAAACTCTTTCAATCCCATTTCTCCATCGGTTGCCAAAGTAACCTCGAAGTTGTTGATTGTCAAATAATCCTTAAGAACTGCACCAAAACTCTGGTCGTCTTCTACTAATAATATTCTGTTGCTCATAGCTTTTTGATTTAATAATTAAGTTGAAGAATATGGATTCTTCGTTTAGTAATATTTTGATTTGTTGTTTAAAATTTGATTTCGATTTTTTACTTTACATTTTAGTTCTGCTTCATTCAAATCAGATAATTGTTTATACTATTGGAAGTTTTATCGTAAACGTGCTTCCTTTTCCTTTATGAGAATCTACGTGGATTTGACCTTTGTGATTCTCAATAATCTTTTTCACGTAAGACAATCCAAGGCCTTGCCCTTTTACATTATGAATGTTTCCGGTTTCTTCCCGGAAGAATTTTTCAAATATTTTGGTTCTGTTGGTTGATTCCATTCCCATTCCTTTGTCCGAAATTTCTATCACGTACCAGTTTCCTTCGTTTCTTGTGCTCACCTTTATTTCAGGAGTTTCAGGAGAATATTTGTTAGCATTATCAAGAAGATTGATCAAAGCATTCGAAATATGAAATTCATCGATTAGGAAATTATATTTTGTGGCATTAAACTCTGTTGTCAAACTTCCGTTTCTTTCATTAACGATCAGTCGGAAAGATTCTGCAATGCTTTTTATCAATTCCCTTACATTGGTTTCTTTCAGATGAAGAGGCATTTCATTTCGTTCTAATTTGGACATATTCAGAACGGTTTCTACCTGTTTTTTCATTCTCAGATTCTCTTGCTTTATCAATCCCGAATAGTATTTGACTTTATCTGGGTCTGTCGCAATTTTATCATTGGCTAAAGAATCTGTTGCAACGGAAATCGTTGCCAAAGGCGTCTTGAACTCGTGAGACATATTGTTGATGAAATCGGTCTTAATTTCCGCAATCTTTTTCTGCCTCATCATATAATTGATTGAGATAATATAAATCCCCAAAATCGTCAATAATGAGATGAAGGTTCCCAGCAACATCGGCAAATTATGCTTTACCAAAGAATAATCTTTTCTGGGAAAAACGATTGCCAGCGTGTAAAGCGTTCTGTCTTTGCTGTCCGTAAAAAGCGGATAGGTATAATTGGTTTTGTCTTTCTGGTCAAGATAGATGTTGTTTGCAACAGTCGTTAACTGATTGGTTTTGTTGATGACACCAAAGCCAAATTTTGTATCAATCCCTTTGAGTCTCAGTTCTTTTGAGATGACGGAATCAATCGTTTTGCTGTCAACACGTTTTTCTATCGGAAGATTGGTTGCGCTCAAACGTGCAAATTCTTTCATCTGATAAGAATTATTGTCGATATCTCTGCTGATATTGGTTGTCAAAGGTTCTGGCGAGCTTCTTTTCAGTTTTAGTTGACCTTCGTCTTTGTAAAGTTTTGTCGTGTACAAAGTATCACCTTTTGCCGAAACCGGAATATTCTGTTTCTCAACAATGCTGGTCTGGAAAAGGATATTAGAACGGTTGGCCGAATCGGAACTTTGCTGGATATAAGTTTTAACAGGCTGGTTAGAAGAGGCTAAAACTTCTTTTCCAACATTACTATAAGTTTCATTCCAATACTTGTTGACCTCGATTTGATTCACTTTCTGAGTCGAAGTTTCTAATGCTGAATAAACCTTGTTAGAAAAATCCTGCTCAAGAGATGTATATAATTCTTTAATCCAATATAACTGCAATGAGACGAAAACCACCAAGGAGATTGTCATAAATACAGATATGATAGGAATAAACTTATTGTTCATTATAATTTTTGATTTTGAAAAGTTAAAATTACTCTTTTTAAGAATATCTCGATAATAATAACGCGCTGTAATTATTAAATATTTCTTAAAATCAAGTTTTTTAACATTTTATTGTGAATAATCAAAAATGTTGCCATAAGAAAAGTTTGGTGTGATTTTTTTATATTAATTTTATAAAAAGCAAAGTTATGAACTCAGAAATTGTTTTTAGTAAGGATTCCGACAGTGGAGTTTACGTAATGAAGGTTTACAAAGCTGATGTTTCCACCCTTTGGGATTATTTTACAAAGTCGGAATTGATTGATCAGTGGTGGGCACCAAAACCCTGGAAATGCGAAACCGAAAAAATGGATTTCCGAGAAAATGGTATTTGGTTGTATGCAATGAAAGGTCCGGATGGCGAAAAAGAGTTTGCATTAGCCAGTTACGGTGAAATAATGCCTCACAGAAGTATTGCTTGGACAGATGCTTTTGCCGATGACAAAGGAAAAGTGAGAACGGATTTGCCACAAACTTCCTGGCTGATCGGTTTCACAGGAATTGATGAAGGTACAAGAATGACTTTCAATCTGCATTTCAACTCTAAAGAAGAAATGAATCAGCTCTTCGAAATGGGCTTCCAAGAAGGCTTCAAAATGGGACTGAATCAGTTGGAGGATATTTTGGAAGAAAAATATTCTAAATAGTTTTCTCGCAGATTTCTTTGAAAAATCTGTATTATTTGCTAAATCTGCGAGAATAAAACTTTAATCCAAATCAATTTCTTCGTCAATAAAGTATTGGATAATCGCTTTTTTCATCAGAAGTGATTGTTCATTGGGTTTCAATTCTGGAAGGTCGTCCAATTTTTCAAATTGTGGCCAACCATCTTCATAATGCGTGAATTTGTAGTAGCCAAACGGCTCCAGCAATCTGCAAACTGCAATGTGAACCAAATTTACTTTATCATCTTTGGTGAATTTCTGTTGTCCACTTCCTAATTCCTGAACACCAATAATGAATAGAAAAGTTTCTATTGGAGGATTCTTTTCAGTTTGAAAGTTGACTTCAAAAAAGTGTTCTATTTTTTTCCAGATTTCGGATTCGTTCATTTTTTATTTACTTAAATTTTGTCCAGATTTTTCTTCTCAACTTTGGCATTAAAAACCAAAACTCTGGCTAAAATTTTAAACCAGAGCTTTAGTAATCTTACTGCGAATTTACAAAAAATGAATTTTAGTTCCCGACTTCTAGAATCATTGCTGTTTTGGCCGGAATATCTATCGTATTTTGAAAGTTAAAATCTTTTCCGGAAATAACATCTTTTGCTTCAAACTTTGAAGGAATCATTTCTTTATATCGATTAAGGTCTAAGGTTACTTTATCATTGTTTTTGTTGAGTAAAACCATCACTTTTTGATTTTCTGTGTATCGGAAATAAACATAAACGTCATTGTTTGTCGGCGCGTAATGTTTGAATTTCCCATTGGAAACCGCAGCACTCGTTTTTCTCCAATTGAGCAACTCGGTAAAATATTTCTTTGCTTCTTTTTCCTCATTGGTTAATCCTGCTTCCGTCACAGCATTTTTAGAATCACCTTTCCAGCCTCCGTAGAAATCGCTTCGTCGTTGTCCGTCGCTTCCGGCTTTGTCATTGGTCATCAGAACTTCGGTGCCATAGAAAAACTGTGGCGTTCCTCGCATCGTCATATACATTGCAATCCCGAGTTTCCAGTTTGCAAAATTTTTGTTGAGACGGGAATAGAACCTGTCCAGATCGTGATTATCCGGAAAAGTCAATTGATTTTCAGGATGTGGAAAAAGGAAATCGTTTGCCACACTTTCGTAAACTTTTCTCCAGGAAGAAAACCAGCTACTTTTTTCATTGAGCGCAGAAACGATATTGTCATTCATAGAAAAATCCATCATCATCGGCATATAACTTTTGTAACCATCGCTGTTTTTCTTGTCGATTTGCCAGTAAGAAGTCTGAGCAATATTTCTTGACATTTCTTCAGCAACGATGTTCATTTTCGGATATTCGTCAAGAATGGCTTTTGTCCAATCTGCCAGAAAATTTTTGTCGGAATATGAATAAGTATCAACACGCAATCCGGAAAGTCCGGCATACTCAATCCACCAGATGATATTCTGAGTCAGATATTTTGCCAATAAAGGATTTTTCTGGTTAAGGTCTGCCATATGACCATCGAACCAACCATTGAGATATTCCTCTTTGTCAATTTCGGTGGCGTAGAGGTCTGTGATTGTGGTTTTAAGGTGATTGGTTCTGATTCTGTTCTCCGAATCAGGATAATTAATCCAGCTTTGCTCAGGCAAGTCTTTTACGAAATAATACTCTGAACCACAATGATTAAGCACAACATCCCAAATCAAACCAATGTTTCTTTTCTTGGCTTCTGTGGATAGTTTTTTCAAATCTTCATTACTTCCAAATCTTGGGTCAATCTTGTAAAAGTCGGTTGATGCATAGCCGTGATAAGAATAGGTGGGTTCATCATTTTCAATCAAAGGCGTGTTCCAGATCTGAGTGTAACCCAATGACTTGATATAATCCAAATGGTTGATAATCCCTTGGATATCACCGCCGTGTCTTGCATCTTCATTGTTTCTGTCAAGTTTTTGTTCCAAAGTTGTTTTGACAATGTCATTCTTTTCATCACCATTTGAAAATCTATCTGGAACAATCAGAAGAATCGCATCTCTTGTACCATAACTTTCACGATTGGCGCTGTTGGTTTCCCGGGCATAAATTGGAAAATCTTTTGTCAGAACAACTTTTTTATCTTTTGAAAATTTGATTTTTACAGTTCCGGCTTTTGCTTCAGGATTGATTTGTAAGGTCAGAAACAGATAGTTCTTGTTTTCAACCGTTTTATTTTCGGTAATTGCAACTCCGGAATAAGAAATCGCAGGCTGTAAATCGGAAATGTCTTTGCCATAGATTAACAATGTGACCGAATTATTTTTCATTCCAACCCACCAATTGGCAGGTTCTATTCGTTCAATCTTTTGAGAAAGAATGAGATTGAAACTGATGAAAAGCAAAAGTATTACGAATGATTTTTTCATTTTAATTGAATTTGAGATTGATTATTTTTTCAGAAGAAATTCCAATGGAATTGAAAACCGTTTGCTCCAGGCATTTTCGCTATGGTCAGCTGATTCGAATTTTTTTGTTGTCCAATTATTTTTGTCAAAGCCTTTCTCCTTCATTATCTGGTCAACTTTGTTCTGGTGCTTTTCGTAATGGCTATCCAATCCTTCGGTTCCAAAATCGAAATAGATTTTGTGCGTTTTAGGATTTGGAAGTTTTTGTCTGAGATAATTTTCGAAAGCGGTTGGGATTTCGTTATTCAAAAGGTCTGTGATTCCAATCCAATGCGTGGAAAGACAAGCTGCGCCACCAAAAATCTCCGGATATTCGCAAATTGCATACATCGAAATCAATCCGCCCATACTGGAGCCAGCGATGTAAGTGTTTTCCCTGTCTTTCAGAGTTGGATAATTTTTATCAATAAAAGGTTTTACCTCTTCTACAATGAATTTCAAATAGTTATTGGACTGAACTTTTCCCAGAAAGTATTTTTCAAGCGTTTGATTTTGCAATTCTTCAGATAAACTTTCAAAGGCTTTTTGCGGAAAATACTCCGAATGCCGGGTTGCTCCGGTATTCCATAATCCGACAATGATGCAGTTTTTCAGTTTGATTTTTTTTCTGAGTTCTGTGTAATTTTCATCCACTTTCCATTCGGAATTATTCCAATTGATTGACCCGTCGAAAAGCATCTGTCCGTCGTGCATATAGAGAACAGCGTATTTTTTATTGGGGCTAAAATTCTCAGGCAACCAGATATCTACATTTCTCGGAGCAACATATTTCGAAGGAAATTGAGTGATTCTGATGATTTTACCAGAACTCACAGCAGGAATTGAAGTCTGAATTACATCTTTGTATCGGTCTTTGATATCGACATATTTCTTGATGGCTGTTTTATATTCATCAAGATTTTTTGGCTTTCTCCAGTCTGGGTCCGGAAAATTGTTCTCAATGTAAGTCCAGTCCCTTCCTGTGAAAAAGTCTTCATTGAAAGTACAACCTGTCAAATCTTTAAACGGTTTGAGGAAAATATAACCGTCAAAAAAATCTTCCATTTTAAAATCAAAGTGACAAAAACTGAAAAAGCTATTATCCTTTAATTTCCCGACGGGCGTATTAATCAAATCAAAACCAATCTGCGGATAATTGAGCTTCTGAAGCGCATTCTCAAGTTCTCCGTTCGCAGGCGAAACATAAGCCGGATTGTATTGCGTTTTGGAAAACATCGGTGTGTGGAGCATAATGTTGAAAATCTTACCGGGCATTAGCTTGTAAAGACGATTTCCAACCATTCCTTCATCATAATCGCAGAAATCATCGTTGTTTACTTTCAGGATTGGCATTCTGTACTTTGTGAAAACGTGAACGTGTCCCATATAAATCAAGGCTTTTTCATTTTTCTCAATGATTTCTTTTTTAATGATTTCCGTTCGGAACTGGTCAGGCGTTCCCAGATTGAAAACGGCTTTCATATTCTCGGGTGTTCTTGCGCCACCTTTGAAGTTTTCCCAACGGTATTGATAACTCAGATTGACGATTCGGAATTTTTTAACATCAGCTTTTAAGGTTTTATTGAATTCCCAAACCGCTTTGTAGATGTCAAAATATTCTTTGTAAGCCCAGCCGACATTGTAATAAAAGAACAAATCTTTTGCTTTTCGTGCATCAAATATTTCTGCATTCAGCAATTCATCCAGTTCTTTTTGCTTTTCAAAAGACCCGAATTCCATACATAGATTATAAACGCCAGCTTGATATAATTCCGGAATAAGACTTTTAACGAAATCAAGGTTTTCCTTCACAGCGTGGTCTTCTCCCAACAAAACGAGAGGAAAATTTTTGAATTTTGAAACGAGATAGTCTTTCGGGCTTTTTGGATGTTGCTTCAGATATTCTACAGCTTCAAGCGTCGCTTTATTTTCCTGACCGAATCCTAAAATCGGAAAAAGGAATGCTAAAAATAAAAGTGAAAATTGAATTGGAAGTTTCATTTTTTAGTTTGAATTTTGAACAAAAATATTCCTCCTTTCCTTTTATTACAAGGCTTTTGGACAAACGACAGGTTATTCTGTACAAAAAACAGACATTGAAATTACTGAAGATTGTTTTAGGATAAATAATTACATTTGGAGAAGATTAAAAAGTATGAACCAATCGTTTTCTGAACATTTCAAATCAAAATTTTGGCTGAAACACGTTTTATATTGGACGGCGTTTGTTCTTTTTTTTGGATTGGTTTGGGGCGTTTCGGATAACAATTATTCAAGGAATATTTTGATTCAGATTTTCTGTCTTCCTTCGCGGATGTTGTTGGTCTACGTCACACTTTTTTATCTCTTCCCGAAGTTCTTCAATCAGAAAAAATATTTCAGTTTCTTTGTTTCGTATTGCGTTTTGGTTGCTTTGATAAGTGTTTTTATCCAGCGACCGATATTTCTTTATTTTATTCAGCCGAACTTTCTTCCGGGTTTCAAGAATTCCGGTTTTTTTATCCTATCAGAAATAGTGAATACGGCTTTGGACATCAATATTGCTGCGATGATTCCGATAGCTTACACTTATCTGACAACCATTGAGAATCTCCAGAAAAATAATTCGGAGCTGAATGAAGAAAATAAATTATTAAAGGAAGACTCTGTAATTCAGGATAATAATGATGAATCTTACATCAATCTGAAAATTGATAAAAGTGTGAGGAAAATTAAAATCAATGATATTGTTTTTGTGGAAAGTCTCCGGAATTACTGCAGAATCAAACTGAATGATTCGGAAATCACGGTTCTTAAAACATTGACATCAATTCAGGAATTATTGCCCGAATCAAAATTTGTCAGGATTCATCGTTCTTTTTTGATTAACAAAGACAATATTACCTCTGTTTCTCCCAGCAAGATTGAAATCAATCATATGACAATTCCTGTTGGGAGAAAGTATAAAGATGAGGTTAAAAAGAAGATGTTATTGGTCGATTTTTAGCAAGAATGCATATTCCAAAGCGATTTCCTTCAAACTTTCGAAACGTCCGCTTGCACCGCCGTGTCCAGAACTCATATCGGTTTTGAAAATCAGAATATTGTCATCCGTTTTCAATTCTCTTAATTTCGCTGTCCATTTTGCTGGTTCCCAATATTGAACCTGAGAATCGTGGAATCCTGTGGTAATTAAGATATTAGGGTAATTTTTAGCTTCGATATTATCGTAAGGCGAATAGGATTTCATATAATCATAATATTCCTTTTCATTCGGATTTCCCCATTCGTCGTATTCTCCTGTGGTCAAAGGAATTGTATCGTCCAACATCGTCGAAACCACGTCCACGAAAGGAACCTGCGCCACAATCCCGTTAAAAAGTTCCGGATTGTAATTCATCACTGCGCCAACCAAAAGTCCTCCGGCACTTCCGCCCATTGCATAAAGGTGTTTTGGCGATGTATAATTCTCTGATATTAAATATTTTGCAGCATCGATGAAATCAAAAAATGTATTTTTCTTCTGAAGCATTTTTCCGTCCTCGTACCATTCGCGACCAAGATATTCGCCGCCTCTGATGTGTGCGATTGCATAAATAAAACCTCTGTCCAAAAGAGATAATCTCACGCTGGAAAAACTTGCATCAACGGTGTGTCCATAGCTCCCGTATCCATAGAGTAGAAGTGGTGTGTTTGCTGACTTTGATGTGTCTTTGTGATAAACCAAAGAAATGGCGACTTCTTTTCCATCTCTTGCAGTTGCCCAGATTCTTTCTGAGATATAATTTCCTGCGAAGAATTTACCACCCAAAACTTCCTGTTCTTTAAGAAGTACGGTGGTTTTGTCTTTCATATTATATTCGAAAGTAGAGGCTGGTTTGGTTAATGATGTATAACCGAAACGCAAAATATCAGTATCAAACTCCAGATTAATTCCGATGTAAGCGGTATAAGTCGGATCTGAAAATGGCAGGTAATAGGAGTTATTGTTTTGATTATCAATAATATTAATTTGTAAAAGACCTTTTTCGCGTTCTTCGATTACAAAATAATTTTTGAAAATCTCAAAACCTTCTAGTAAGACATTTTCTCTGTGCGGAATGAAATCCTGCCAATGTTGCATCGCTGGTTTATCGACTTTGGTTGTTACAATTTTAAAATTGGTAGAATTATCAGCATTCGTAATGATATAAAAATCATCTTCGTAATGTTCCACCGAATATTCCAAGTCTTTTGTTCTTGGTTGGACAATTGTCCAGTCTGCAAAAACATTATTAGCCGGAATAAATCTCATTTCATCTTCATTAGTAGATGAAGCAGCGATGAAAATGTATTCTAAAGATTTGGTTTTAAATACGCTAACATCAAACGTTTCATCTTCCTCGTGGAAAATCAAAACGTCTTCAGAAGAATCTGTTCCTAATTTATGACGGTAGATTTGGAAAGCTCTGAGACTTTCATCCTTTCTGATGTAGAAAACGTGTTCGTTATCATTCGCCCAAACTGCTTTTCCGGTTGCATTTTCGATAACATCAGGATAAAGTTCTCCGGTTTTAAGATTCTTAAAATAAATCTTGTAAATTCTTCTCCCAACATTATCGGTAGAGTAGGCCATAATATCGTTGTTCACGCTAATGGACATACTTCCGGTTTCGAAGAAAGCTTCGCCTTCTGCCAGAATATTGACATTCAGTAAAATTTCTTCTTCATTATCCAAAGATTGAAATTTTCTGGAGAAAATCGGATACTCTTTTCCAGCTTCATAACGTACGATGTACCAATAACCGTTGAAGAAATAAGGCAAAGACTCGTCGTCTTTTTTGTATCGGGATTTCATTTCCTCATACAACTCATTCTGAAGGTCTTCTGTATCCTTCATCACAAAATCTGTGTAAGCATTTTCTTCCTCCAGATATTGGATGACTTCAGGATTTTCACGTTCATTCATCCAGAAATATGGGTCATTTCTTTTATCGTTATGGATTTCTAGAAGTTTATCTATTTTTTTAGCTTGTGGAGCGTTCATTTTGAAATTGATATTTATTAAAACCACATAGGCACATAGAATTAAAATATTTTGTATTTGAACTCTAGAATTATATTTAAGTTTCGGAAAACTATATGTCTATGCGGTAAAAAGTTTTCTGAAGTGATTTTTTCAGATTTAACAAATTTAAACAAAAAACCATCCCAAAAATTCGGGACGGTCTTGATTTATGTGGTCAATAATTATTTATTGATACTTTTGATATATTTTTCTATGGCCATTGTCATAGACGGATTTTCTTTGGTTGGAGCCATTACATTAACTGTCAATCCTGCTTCTTCTGCAGCGGCTTGGGTAGTAGTTCCAAAAACAGCAATTTTTGTATCTTCTTGTTTGAAATCTGGGAAATTGATTCCTAAAGATTTGATTCCCTGATGACTGAAAAACACCAACATATCGTAATCTTTGATGTTGATATCTGTCAAATCACTCGGAACAGTTTTATACATTATTGCTCTTGTCCAGTCTAGGTTAGCAGCATCTAAAACCTTAGGAATCTCAGGTGTTAAGACATCAGAAGAAGGTAAAAGATATTTCTCAGACGGATGCTTTTTGAACAAAGCTGCTAAATCTGAAAAGTTCTTCTCACCAAAGCTGATTTTTCTTTTTCTATAAACAATGTGTTTCTGCAAATAGTTGGCAATTGCTTCTGACTGGCAGATGTAACGCATAGAATCCGGAACGCTGAATCTCATTTCCTCAGCAAGACGAAAATAATGGTCAATCGCATTCTTACTCGTGAAAATAACGCCTGTATATTGCGTCAGGTCTATTTTCTGAGTTCTGAGTTCTTTCGCATCCACTCCTTCTACGTGTATAAAAGGACGAAAATCGATTTTGATTTTCTCTTTTTTCGCTATTTCCAAATAAGGTGAAGATTCATTCGGAGCGGGCTGTGACACTAAAATAGATTTGATTTTCATCTTAAAATGTGTATGTTACATTCAATAAAATAAGAACTTCCAAAGTACCAATACCGGTACTATTTGAAGCGTGCAAATATACAAAAATTTATAATACCAGTTTTCCGGCAAAATGGATTGTTTGTGGAATAAGTATATTAAGTTTTTCAAAATAAAAGAAAAAATAACCAGACCAATGATGAAATAAAAATACTTCACCAAGTCAACCGGAAAGTAATAAAGCGCAAATGATGCCACAATGAAAGCGATTGACTCCAAAAAGTAAAATTTACTCGAAACCAATGTCAGGCCTTTCAGATTTTTACCGCTTCCAACGCTGGAGTAGAAAAAGAAAGTCAGAATGTTTCTAACAATGTCAAAACTTAACAAAGTCAAAAAAGTAAACCCGAATTTATTAATTTCAAAACCAAACAAGTGAATGTCGGATAAAAACTTTGGAACAATCGGAACAAACTGTGATAATAAAAGCGCCGTCATCACACATTTTACGATAGAAATAATAGCCCAAGACGGCGTTAGATTATTAGAATCTTCAATTTTTTGTAGTAAAAAATCCTTGATGTTGGCCTCTCTCTGGAAAACAGACAGAAGGATAATGTATATAAAGATACTCCCAAGAATACAATATACTACCCAATCGTTATGTTCCGCGATTCTAATCAACTTCAAAAATTTTTGCAAAAATAGGAATTAGATGTGAGCTATTTGATATTTCATATCAATTAAATGGTAAATTATCTGTTGGCTTTTGTTAATAATTATATCCAAAAATATATTTTCAGAATAGCAGATAAAATTGTGATACTTCTGCTAAAACCAATGGTTCTTCTGTTCAGTCGTTTCAAATGGTTTCTCAGCGTGAGATCTATTCTTTCAATGCCATTCGTTCCATATCTTTTGGTGTTATGAATCGATTTCGGAATCAGATATTGATAGTTCTTCAGTTGGTCTGTGAATATTGTTGCTGCTCTGGCATTCAATAAGGTTTTCACAACAGCGTTGAGAGTTTGATTATTTCTTTTTCCAATATAGAATGCTGCGGTTTCTCTCGTCACCTTATCAATAGCATAAACCAGCCACATCGGGTTGCTCTTTTTCATGATAAAACAATTTTTTCAACATCTATAATTGTACTTTGCTAGAAGTCCTATTTTTATAGTGCCGCAATAAATAGTCGTAAACAATCATTTCAAACAATCGCTGATTTGAAACAAATGTTCTGTTGATATGCATATGGAAAATGCTTTGGAAAAATCCCGATAATGGATTTTGACTGCTTTGAATGAAACTTTTAATAGCATTATTGCTCTCACTAATATTTGAAATAATTAGATTCCTAATATCAACGAATTCATTAGAATTTACGAAATCTAAATATTGGGGTTTAAATAATCTGAATTTTTGATCTAATTGTCGGTTGAGGTTTTTATCAGCATTAAACTCATTCTTAAAGGCGGTATTGTAATCGCTGATCCATTCTAATTTTTCCTCATTCGATAGTTTTATTTCTGAAAGAAGCATGTCAATGTAAAACATTGAAACCATAAGCTTTTCTTCATCATCATAATCCAAAAAATTTAAAATCAATTCACTGCTTTTAAAGAATAAATGTTCAGCATATTCAATTGTACTTTCTCCATACCTTTCGATTTCCCGAACATAAGAATCTATTACGAAATTTGATATTTCTCCTGAAGCAATGAAATCTTTAATTACGCTATTTATATTCTCTAAAGCGTTTCGGTATGTAAGTTTTAAACGCAGTCTTAGATGGGGTATAGGATCAGTATAACGGATAAAGAACCATTGATTTATATACTTTTTTTCCTTAAAATATTTCAATAACGGAATAATCGCTTCTTGTAGAATGCCATCAGAAGTCTTTACACCAGTATATATTTTTAGATAAAGCCATTCACTTCCTGGGAGAAATTTTCTAATTGTCATTAATTAAAATTTTTATAAATCGGAAAAATAAATTGATGCGTGAAATTGTGGTGCTCATTGTACAAAAATTCTTCAATGATAATCTCTTTTTCATTTTTTACAGAACTTAAAAACATGACTAACAAATCTTCGTTTTCCAGATTTACCAACAGAGTATTATCAGATTCAACCCATTGAATCCATTTTGGGATTTGTCTCTTTTTTCTCCAGTCTTCTATTTCTTTTATTAATAAATATTTATTCTCATTATTTAGTAGGGAGACGAAGTGGTTTATTTCTTCGGGATTTACTTTCCATTGGGATTTTGACAGAATGATATTTTCATACGTTACTCTTGGCAGAAAATTATAAATATGAGCCAAACCTCCCCAATTAAAAGAAAGACTTGAACGTGTGTTTTGCATATTCAAATCACAAAGAAAATGATAGATCGGCAGAGAGTTAGAAGAATAATTATGCGCATTGGTCAAATAGGGTATTATCTCTTTATTGTGTTTTTTTGAACGCAATATGACCTGATTATTTTTTATTGAAATATATAAGTCATCAACTGTAATTTGCTGCTCATCAGGCAAAAGAGATTTCGCCAGGTATGGAATTTCGTAATTTCTTACTTCGGGTCTTCTGAGAATATTCCCGATTCTTGATTCAGGAAGGTGTATGATCTCTGCATGGATCTGATCAGGACTTAGCTTTTCTTCTTTCATAGCAATTTCTTCTACCAGTTCCTGGATTTTTGATTTTTCTGAACAGAATCTTGCTAATAATTTTCCGGCATTTCCACTTCCGCCATTTAAAAATAATATTTCTTGGTTATTTTCTGAAATAATCTCTGTCATAAAAGACATCGTTTCCGGCAAATCGTCCCAGTTTTCTTCAAAGCATTTGAAATCATTATCCGAAAGTTCTATTGTACTTTTTCTGTCTGAGATGGCTTCCTGAATTTTTTGATTAAGAATGATCTGAACTGTGTTAAGTTTAATTTCCAATCCTGCCTTTTCTTTAGATGTGGGAATTATCAGATCTTCTAAGTACGGATGAACTCCTTTGGTATCAAAATCCTGCCGATAACCGGTTCCGGCTTCTGTGTCTAAAGCAAAAGACAATGAAACTTCTTCAGATTCAAATCTGTCATAAAATGTTTTTTTGAATTTTTCTAAGTGGGTATCATTATTTTTTTGTGTGAGTTTATTGAGAAATGAAATGCCTTTTTTAAGCGTTTTTTTCCAGTGAAAAGACAAATTTATTTCGGTATCATAATAAAGATCTGTCTGGAAAAGGTATTTCTGTTCATAATCAACGTTTAATGATTGGATAAGTTTTTCGATTTCAGAATAGGAAGAAGCTGGATTTCCAAAACAAGAATCCAGGCCGTTGATTTTATTTTGAATTGAAATTAGAATATCTCTTTCCTTTTCTGCTCCAATTTTATCTAAAACAGAAATAATTGATTCTGAAAAATCAACGCCTTCAACATTCGGTTCGAGCTCACTTACCAAAACCTGATTGTCAATAAGTTCTTCTAAAAATTCTAAAGCTTCTTCTGAAGATATTGCATCATTAATAAGAATATCTTTTATCTGATACAAAGTTTTTCCCTGTTTGGAAAAATTTAATATTTGTTCTAATTCTTCTGAAAGTGGAGCAGAGGAGATAATGTAATCCCTTTTCCCGTCATTGTTTTCATATTCCACAAATCGGATTTTGTTGCCAACTTTGTAGATGCTGTTATTTGGAAAGAATAATAAATTATCTCTTATTCCACATAATTTTTCAAGAGACTTTGCTAACGAAACAAGAAAATGCATATCCAGTTTTGTGTCACGAATAAGTCCTCGCAAAGTCGGATTATCATTCTCAAATTGTCCCAGACCAACACCCGAAAACAAACCAAAAGGTGTACATCTGTTGCTGATTCGGCCGTAATATTTTAGTATTGTATTTTTGAGTTTTGTAGGCAATTCTTTTCGTGAAAGATGCCATCGGTTTATCTCGTCATATAAGTAAGGAGAAGCTAAATAAACAGCTTCCAGAAACAATGGATCTTCACAGATTTCATAGAACTTTTTATCTTCTATTTTATCCTCTGAAAATATAGTCTGAAATTGATTAAAGGGAAACAAAGGACTTCTAAAAACATAATTTTTACAGAATTGATAAGGAAATTGAGGCATATTATTGTTCTGTAATAGGAAGTTCTATGTAACTGTCATTAAACCATTTGATTTCCAAAAGTTCTTTTGCATCCGCCATAGTTTCATTGCTGACATCTTTGCCTGTGCCATAGTTAATTTGCCAAAGAGGACTTTTATTAATCCCTGCCAGTAATAATAATTTGCTGCCTTTCTCAATTTTTTTACTGATAAAGGAAGTTTTTGTAATAGATAGACTTTCCTTTTGATTAGGTATCAGCGCTTGTCTTTTTGCATTGTTTTTTGAATAACTGGCTCTTCCTGTATAGGATGAAAGCAAAAAATACTTTCCATTAGGAAGAACTTCATATAAAAAAAGGGAAATATCACAGTCTTTTTTGTTAATTGAAAAACTTAAATCTCCCGAAAAGCTGCCAGTAAATTCGGCTTCTTTCGTGAAAGGCAGGGTTTCATATTGTAAATAATTTCCTGTATTCAGTAAGCTATCAGTTACGATATTGTATTCGTAACGTAATTGTTGATCCACATCTTTTCTATCTGATAAGTCCACACTCAGATTTGAGAATTTTTGCAGTTTACTTTGGTTTCCGGATAAAATTAAATTGTCACCTAAATAGTATTTCTTTTTAGTTCTCTCAAAACTGGACATAGAATCTGCGCTTTTCCAAACATTTTTTCCTATCACTTCATAATTGATCTTACCTTTTAAAAACTCAGGCTTCTGCTTGTCTTTCAAAATATAGTCAAACCACTCAAAACAAATCTTATTAAGGTTAATATTTGCTACTTCATCGATCTTTAATCCTTGAACTTCATTTTTTATAAATCCTTGTCCGCCAGAATGATTGTATGGGCCGATAATCAGATAATGATTTGCCTTTTGATTATGTTTTAGATGATTGTTATAATAAGATAAGGCGCCAATCTGGTCATCATCAAAATAGCCTGTTGTGGTCAATATGGGGATGTTGATTTTTGAAAATTCCTTTTGGTCAGGTGTCATACCTTGCCAATAACTGTCATAAGAAGGATGTTGAAGCCATCGTTGAAATATTTCGTTACTATTTCCACTTATAGAATCAAGTTTTTTGAATGCCTGTCCGCTGGAATACCATTTTTTGTATATATCCTTCCACTTGTCTTCATCAGAAAAACGCTCATCATTGGTAGTTTTGTTGACGGTTACATAATCAAGCCATTTCGCCATATAACTCATAAAAACATTGTTTACCATCGGATAATCAATGCCTATTCCTACAGCGACTTGTGGTATAATAGTTTTCAAAGCCGGATGTAATTTTTTGGCTGCCGCCCATTGGCTGAATCCCAAATAACTACCGCCTATCATCCCGATTTTTCCGTTGCTCCAGGGTTGTTTTATGATCCAGTCAATTACTTCGTTGATGTCTTCAGCCTCATGTTCAAAAGGTTCAATTTTATCATTACTTAAATATTTTCCTCTTGCATTGATGTAAACGCACATATAGCCGTTGCTTGCGATCTCTTTTGCATCATTGATATCATCGGGACTGGAATAAATTGTATTGACAACAATTGTAGATTCCGGTTTTTTTATTTTATTGTTTAAAACGACCCTGATACTGATTGAATTTTTAGACCTTGTTTTAATAACAATACTATCTTGCACCAGATAGTGTTTTTTATCCTGCTCCTCAAGAAATTGTCTTGCGTATTTAAAAGATGCTTTTGAGACAACATAAGAATTGTATTTTTTACACAATAATATTGCTGTATTTATGTCTACGTTTTCTTTATTATTAAATCTGGATTGCAATAGATCATAGACTTCTTTTTTTGCCTGGTCTGCATCAATATTGAAATAGTTGGATAAGATTATTTGGGATCTTACTGGTAACGATATATACTTTTTATGCAATTCTTCTTTGTACGTATTTGCGAAACCGTTTTTGCTTTTAGAATTTTTTAAAGCATTGATATACACCTCATATTGCATTCCCATCGCACTGGCAACTGCAGGACTGCTTTTGATATAAATATTTCGTACGGAATCTATTTGTTTAAGTGCCAGATCATACTTTTTTCTAACCATGTTTATTCTGAAAAGATTATCATAATATGTTGCAGAATCTTCTTCGTGATATGAATTGATAATTTCAGAACTTAAGTAATCTAATAGCAGGTTTATTTTAGTAGAATCTGTTTTTTTAAATTGATTAATTGATATTTTTTGAGAAAATACAATACAACAAAATAAAATGTTAAAAAATATGAGGCATTTTTTCATTGAAATTTTATATTCTGGAAGTTAAAATACAAAAATCAGTAATCTATTTTTAAATTACTGATCTGATTACAAAAAACTGAATTATTTTCTACGCTGTAGTTACAGTTTTAGGAACTTTTGTTTTATCCTTAATTGTTACATCAGGATCTGCACCACCCTTAATAGAATTTAAGTTGGTTAGTTTTGCTAATTGCAGTTTTTTTAGTGATAGCTTTTTTTCGGTAATAGTTTGTTTTTTCATTATGTATAGAAATTTTCTACAAGGTAGCTCACTATATAATTACACTAAAAAAATGATTGTCGATATTGATCAATTTCGATAATAACTTTTGTTTCACCTTTGATTATCAGGTGATTATTTAGATTTTTCTTGCAGGAGTTTAATATAGTAAGAAGGCAGAGTTCCTGTCATTTTTTTAAATGCATTAGAAAATGATTCGGAATTATTGAATCCAATATCATCTGCAATAGCTGAAATGGTATATTTTCTTATTTTTTCATTGTTGTTTAATTCCTCAACGATATAATTAATACGTAATTCATTGAGATATTGGGAAAAATTCTTCCCCTTAATTTCATTGACAGATTTTGACAGATAATCACGATTTGTACCCAAGGTTTTTGCTAGACTTTCAACTGTAATATTCTTTTGAAGAAAATTTTTGCTGATTTCAAATGCTGTTAATTTTGATTTTATATCTTCTCTCTTCTCACCAGATATAATATTTTTCACTTTTTCTTCTTTAGGAATATCTCCCTTGGTAATTTTATTTTCCTGAATAGACAACGACGACGTTTCTTGCGACTTCTCCAATAAAAGCACAGCCTGTCTTTGGTATTCTTTTATTTTCTTTTTATTCTCTCTGTATATGTATACTAAAATGAAAATAATTACAAATCCAAATGCTAATACGCCATATAATAATTTATTTTTATTATTAAGATCAGTAATCAGATCTTCTTTCTGTTCCAACAAAATTGGAGTATCATATTTTTTGTATATCTCCTTGGATAAATATTGTTTGCTGTTATTAATGATACTATCTGCATGAAAAAGTTTGTTGATGTACTTCAGCTGATTCTCCTTATCTCCTTTCTTTTTATAATAATCTATCAGCATCTCATAACCATTTCTTGCAACAGGTTCAAAATCATTTGATGTAAATGAAAGAGAATCCGATTTTGTGAAATAGCTTACTGCTTGTTCTTCTTTCCCAATTTCATTATTAATCTTACCTAAATAATAATATAAAATTGAAAGGTTAGAGTAATCTTCATTTTTTAGAAGTTGTTTTTCTATTTTCAGAAAATTGTAAGAAGATGCCGGATAATTTTTAAGATAATAATCTGCAATACCAACAGACATAATCAAATAGGGGTAATGAGTACAATCCTTATATTTTTTACATTCGGAAATACCAAGATTTGCATAAAGTTTACTGCTTTTATAATCCTTATTTTTATTATAAGCATTTGATAGAGAAAAAATTGAACCTATGTAACTTTTAATATCTTTTTCTTTGGAGTTTATTTTTCGTTTTTCATAATTATAATATTCAGCAAAAAGAGATAAAGCTTCTTTATTTTCCCCTGTTTCAATTTTTAAAATACCGATCAGCTTTTTAATGTAATAAAACTGATCGGTATTTTTATTTCTACTTAGCTTTTGTGCCTCAATATATTGATCTAAAGCTTCATTATACTTAAAACTGTAATTAAATAGGATGCCTTTGATGATATAAGCTTTCGCCGGATATAAATTGGTATCGATATTTTTGGTTAAAGTTGTCAGGGTGTCGGCATAAGGGTGTCCGTTCTCGGATTTTAAGCCTTTGATATGTGCAATTTTATAGTATCCATCGTATAGGAATTCTTTATTTTTTTCTTGTTTTGCTTTCTTTAATATGGTGTTTGCATACAATTCCCCTTTATTATTATCAATACGAAACACCCTGTCATAATCATTTTGTAATTGGCTGAAATTTCTATTTTTTAAGGAATCAGGTATTTGGAATTCTTTGATACTTTGTGAAAAATGAAGAGATGGTAATAAAATTGAAAGAAAAAGTAAAAAAAAGTATTTCATGAGTTATTCTAATAAACAAATTTAACTAAATAATTTCATTTTATATTGCATTGGCCGGCAACGTAATATAAAATTGCTTAAGTCGAAATTTATCAATGCCTAATAATTCTGGTCGAAATTTACCAATCACGGTATACTTGTTTTGTATTTAGAAAAGGATCTACACATATTTGCCATAACAAAAAACATAGATGCTTATATAAAGAACAAAATTTGGAATACGCAAATTATTAACTTTTAAAATAAACAATATGAAAAATCTTAAAAAACTTTCAAGAGTTGATTTGAAAACACTAGCAGGGGGTATTGCTGGCCGTAAATGGAAATGTTGTGTAGTTGGTGGAGGATGTAGTGGAACTCAAACAGGAGACTTTAGTGTTTGTAATAAAAACGGTGGTATTGTAGTTTATGCCTAAATATTATTAAAAAAATAGAACCGAATGCTTTTTTTATATGTGTACAGTATAAAAATTGACATAAAATGCTGATCAGCAAAAGCCCAATGCCAGGGTTTGTATGGCTAAAACAAATTATTAATTTTAAAATTTAACAAAATGAAAAATCTTAAAAAACTTTCTAGAGCAGAGATGCTAACAGTTAATGGAGGAACCTGGGGCTGGTGGGCGTGTTGTAGCGCTTCCGCTTGTAGCACAGCAACTTATGGGAATTCTACTGATTTGGTATGTGTAACCAAAGGAACTTCGCTACGAATGGTGGCTAGTCCAATATAATTAAAAGGCTGTTTTACAACGGTGAAACAGCTTTTTGTTTATTATTTACAATCGTAGTTTTCTCATTTTAAAATCATAAACTTTTTTTTATGCAGTATATAATTTTTTTGTTCTTTTTTCCTTTAATGTGTTTTTCGCAAGATATTAGATTTACATATAATTACAATTTTGTTTCTGATACTTTGAAGAAAGATTTTAATTCAAATGAAATAGTTGTCTTAGACTTTTACAATAAAGAGCAAAGGTCTGTTTTCACCGGAATAAAACATATTATATCTGATTCTATTATGACAGAAGATTTTAAAAAAGGGATTATGTCATATCCTGATACTTCAACTAATGTAAGATATGTTGTTGAAAAATTCAACAATAAAAATCTAGTATTTTTCTATACAGCTGATCATATGCCCGACCCTGTTTTAAAAGTTATAGATGAAAGACAAATTAAATGGCAAATTTCTAATGAACGTTTAAAAATACTAAGTTACTCAGCTCAAAAAGCAACAACTTTTTTTGCTGGAAGACATTGGACAGCTTGGTTCACATCTGAAATTCCTATTTCTGAAGGTCCATATAAATTTCATGGATTACCTGGGCTTATTTTAAAAATTTTGGATGAAACTAAAACTCATTCATATGAAATTGTATCTGTTCAAAAGCTGAAAACTAATTTTTTTATTTTGAATGATAATGCTTATAAAAATGCAAAACAAATTACATTAAAAGAATTCGAAAAAATACCAGATAATCCATATGAACGATTTAAAATATTGGCTTTAGCCGGAGAACTTATTTTTAAAGACGATGAAGATAAACAAGTTTTTTTAAAAGATGTAGATGCTCAAATAAAAGAAAGCAAAAAACATGACAATAATCCAATTGAGCTTTTAGATAAAAAATAATGGGATCGAAGCAAATTATTTCTAAATTAGGCATTAATTCACAAGAGTTTAATTTTCAGTTCCAATCCCACCCAGATTATCCTTCTGTACTAGCTTTCAGTGATACACTTAATTTTTTGAGTGTAAAGAATGAAGCTTACGAATTAAAGAAAGAACATTGGGAGGAATTGCCTGAGGAATTTATCACAATCTATAATGATAATTTCGCTTTAGTGAAAAAAGAAGAGTCTGGGATAAAAGTTTTTTCTGATGACGTACAAAATGTTTCCAAAGAAAAACTTTATGAAAATTCAACAGATTTTGTTCTACTGTTTGAGAAAGAAAATATTTCAAAAGAGAAGAAAATTTTCAATTTTTATTGGTTGTTTAATGGTTTTTTAATTTTAATTTTTGGATATTCTTTATTATTTTTAAATTTACAAAATACACTTTTCAATCTACTTTCGATAGTAGGATTGTTTATTTCATTTGAAATCATTCGCAAAAAATTCGGGGATAAGTCTACCATTATTAAAAGTATATGTGGAAGTAGTGCAACAAATACAACCGCTAAAAATGATTGCAATAAAATTATAAATGCGGATAAAACCGATATTCTTGGATTGAAATTATCGGATCTTGGTTTATTATATTTTAGTGCATTATTGGTTTTGGGAATTTTCAGCCCTTTTACAGATTCTGTCCTAAAATTTTTGTCGTTTGTTTCCTGTTTAGTAATTGCTTATTCACTTGTGATACAAATTTTTATAGAAAAGGTTCTTTGTAAGGTTTGTTTATTAATCATCGGTATTTTAATTGGGCAAATTATTATTTCTTCTTTATATTTTGGAAATGCGATAATATTGAATACTATTGCGTTGTCTGCATTAGCATTTTTAGTTTTATTTTTCGCATTGGTATTCATTAATAACCTTATAAAGCAAAAAGAAGAATATAAAAAATCCGATATTAAAAACTTAAAATTTAAACGTAATTATGGAATTTTTAAACGGGAATTATTAGAAAAAAATCGAATAATTTTTCAAGGTACAGAAATTTTCCGACTTGGAAAATCTGATGCACGACTTCACATTTCTTTGGTTTCAAATCCATATTGCGGTTTTTGTAAAGAAGCTCATAGTATTTTGGAAAAACTTTTGGAAAAGTATCCTGATGATATTTCTGCACAGATCCGTTTTAATTATTTTCCGGATGCAGCCAATTCAAATTATAAAAATTTAATAAATGATTTCTTGTACGTTTATAATAAAAAAAATAGAGAGCTTATAAAATCCGTGGATTATTGGTTTGAGCATAAGAACGAAAAAAAATTAAGAGAATATTATAATTCTCAATTACATAATTCTGATTTGACTGAAATTCTAAATATATCTATTGAAAATGAAGGTCAAGGCCTCAATTTTACTCCAGTTTTCTTAATAAATGGATATCCGTTCCCAGACAAATACGATCGTAAAGATATTTTCTATTTTGTGGAAGAACTACTTGAAGACGAAGAAATCATAAATGAAGCATAAAAATTTTCCTTTCTACCTCCAACCCGACACCAAAGACTGTGGCCCTACCTGCCTTCGTATCATCGCCAAATACTATGGTAAAACCATTCCGCTGCAACAGGTACGAAATCTTTCCGAGACCACAAGAGAAGGCAGCAGTTTACTGGGACTTAGTAATGCCGCGGAGAACCTGGGTTTTAGGTCTCTTGGAGTTCAGATAGATTATAATACATTGGTAGAGGAAGTTCCGTTTCCGTGCATTATCCATTGGAATAAGCAGCATTTTGTAGTTGTTTATAAAATTGACAAATTAGGTCAGGTTCATATTTCCGATCCAAGCTATGGATTGATAACCTACGGAAAAGAGGAATTCATCAAATCTTGGATTGGAGAGAATGCGGGTGAAGCTACAGAAGAAGGTATTGCTTTAATTCTGGAAACCACGCCTGCTTTCTTCAAAAACGAATTTGATGAACAGGAAAGCAAAGCCACTTTTTCCTTTCTGTCGAAATATGTATTGAAATACAAATCTCTTGTTATTCAGCTTGCAGTCGGACTTTTAGCAGGAAGTTTAATGTCTCTGATCCTTCCTTTCCTTACCCAAAGTATTGTAGATGTCGGGATCCAGAACCAGGATCTTAATTTTATCTACTTGGTTCTGCTTGCACAGGTTCTGCTTTTTTTAGGAAGAATGGGAATTGAGGTTATAAGAAGCTGGATTTTGCTGCATCTCTCTGCCAGGATCAATATTTCCATCATCTCAGATTTCTTTATAAAATTAATGAAACTTCCCATAAGTTTCTTTGACACCAGAATGACGGGAGATATAATGCAACGGATCAACGATCATCACAGGATTGAGCAACTTTTGACAACTTCCTCTCTCAGCACATTATTCTCTCTTGTTAATCTGATTATTTTCAGTATCGTATTGCTATTTTATGATTACAGGTTATTTCTGGTTTATCTGATTGGCGCTACCTTATATATTGCATGGATTACATTTTTCCTTAAAAAACGAAAAGAACTGGATTACAAAAGATTCTCTCAGATCTCTCAGGAACAGAGTAAAGTGATAGAGCTTATCAACGGAATGCAGGAAATAAAAATGCACAATGCAGAAAAGAAAAAACGTTGGGACTGGGAGTTTTTGCAGGTTAAATTATTCAAAATCCAGATCAAATCTTTGTCATTGGAACAATGGCAATCTGTTGGTGGAAACTTCATCAACCAGATAAAAGATATTCTGGTGAGTTTTCTTGCTGCCAAATTAGTTTTGACTGGAAGTCTTACGTTAGGAATGATGCTTTCTGTACAATACATTGTCGGACAACTGAATAGTCCGCTAACACAGCTGATTGATTTTATCAAGCAAACCCAAGATGCTAAGATTTCACTCGAGAGATTGGGAGAAATTCACGATAAAGAAGATGAAGAAAGCGCCGAAGAACATTATACTTCCGAAATTCCCCAAAAAGATATAGAAATACAGAACATGTCGTTTCGATACATAGGTTCAGATGCTTTTGTTTTTGAAAATCTGAGTTTAAATATCCCTTATCAAAAAACAACGGCCATTGTTGGAGCCAGTGGAAGCGGGAAAACAACTTTATTAAAATTATTAATGAAGTTTTACGAACCTAATGTTGGAGATATCAAATTGGGAAGTACAAATCTTCAAAATATTTCTCCAAGAATCTGGCGGGATCATTGCGGCGTTGTGATGCAGGACGGTTATATTTTCAATGATACGATTGCACAGAATATTGCAGTAGGAGAAGATTATATTGACAAACAAAAATTAAGGAAAGCTGTAGAAATTGCAAATATCAAAGATTTTGTTGAAGGCTTGCCACTAAGCTACAATACGAAAATCGGAAATGAAGGTGTTGGCGTAAGTGGCGGGCAGAGACAAAGATTGTTCATAGCCAGAGCCGTTTACAAATCCCCTGAATATATCTTTTTTGATGAAGCAACTTCTGCTCTTGATGCCAACAATGAAAAGGTAATTATGGAAAATCTGGAACAATTCTTCAAAGGTAAAACAGCCGTTGTGATTGCTCACAGATTATCTACAGTAAAACACGCCGACAAAATTATCGTTCTGGACAAGGGAAAATTAGTAGAAGAAGGGAACCATTCGGAATTGGTTGCAAAAAGAGGAGAATATTATAGACTAGTTAAAAATCAATTGGAACTTGGAAACTAAAAAAGACATATTAGATAACCTGCAACTGCGCAGTGAAAATGTACAGGATATTCTTTCGCAACCTCCTAATTGGATGATTCGTTGGGGAAATACATTGGTGTTGGGGATTTTGGGAATGATTTTATTGATGAGTTACTTCATAAAATATCCCGAATTTGTCCCATCTTCCATTATTGTAACCTCGCAAAATCCACCTGAAAAATTAGAAGCAAGAATCAACTCTAAAATCGAAAAAATATTGGTTAAGAATCAGCAGGAAGTCAAAAAGAATGACATTTTGATGATTTTACAATCTACAGCCAATTATCAGGATGTTTTAAGACTCAAAAAATTAGTAGACTCCATTTCTCCTAATCAGATTTTTTCTTTTCCGATTAACGAAACATCGAACTTCAAATTAGGCGAATTACAGAGTGATTACAATACTTTTGCAAAGGCTTTTCAGGATGAGAAATTATATGCTAAACTACAACCATATGCGCCAGAAGATGTTGCTGCTAATCAAGGATTATCGGAATATAATGGTAGAATTGCAACTTTAAAACAACAACTTAGCCTCGAGAATGCAAAATTTGATCTTAGCAAAAAGAATTTCAGTCGTTCGCAATCCTTATTCGATCAGGGTGTAATCTCAAAGATGGAATTGGAAAATGAGAAAATAAAATACCTACAGGCAGAGCAGAATGTTAAGACTATCAATATTTCTCTATCTCAAATGCAGGAGGGAATTTCCAATTTTAATAAAACCAAAAGCGGTGCTTCTATAAACGCACAAAAAGATAAAAGTAATTATGCTTCCCAAACCTTGCAAATGTTAGAGCAATTAAGAAAATCTCTAAAACAATGGGAGCAATCTTATTTACTCATCTCTTCCACAGACGGACTTGTAAGCTTTCAGCAATTTTGGGGAGAGAATCAATTCATCAAAACCAATGACGTAGTTTTATCCATTTTGCCGACAGAAAAAATGGCGATTGTAGGAAGAATGCAAGTTCCTTCAATAAATTCCGGAAAGATAGTTCCCGGTGAAAAAGTATTTATAAAATTGGATAATTACCGCTTTCAGGAATATGGAATCGTAGAAGGAAAAGTACAGAATATTTCTCTAACTCCTGATGATAAAGGAAATTATTATGTGAATGTCATTCTTCCGAAAGGGCTTAAAACGTCTTACAATAAACGTCTTCCTTTTGACAAGGAACTGAAAGGCAATGCAGAAATTGTGACCGAAGATCTAAGATTGATCGAACGATTTTTCTATCAGATAAGGAAATTGCTGGGAAATCAAAATAGTTGAAGGATCTAAATTTATATATCCATTAAGCCTTATTTACCAATAATACTAGATCAAAATTTAGCAATCTCTACTTGCAAAACTGTACGAAAATTTCTACTTTTTACTACGTAAAATTTTTATAATGGATTTTACCACTTTTTGCAAATGCCCTATTCAAGACCTTTCACAAGATGCTATAGCGAAACGCTTATCAATAAAAGGATGAGAAGAAGTTACAAAAACCTCTCTCTCCGCCGATCACATAACCCAAGTCGGTTAAAGCCATCGCCCGGATGTGGTCGTCCTCATTGCCCCCGAAGTTCTTCTCCCATTGAACATTGCCATTCTTATCCAGTTTTACAATCCAGTAATCCCCCTCACCAAATTGTCCGTCGTTTAGAATAAAATCCTAATTTAATATCTTCTTTTGTCATGCTGAGCGGAGTCGAAGCACCTGAATTACTATTCGGATTGCCTGTACTTTGTACTTTAGACATTGTACTTTCTACAGGTGAACTACGCGAATAGATTCCCATCAACACTCCACCATCTTTCGTCGGGATCACTTTCTCCACCTCATCCAGGCCTTTGCCGCCTAAAATCATTTGGTTGATCATCTTTCCCGTTTTATCTAGTCTGGTAACAAAAACATCTTTAGAACCATATCCTAATTTAGGATGATTCGTGGAGCCTACAACAACAAATCCTTCATCAGTGGTATGGGCAACGTTTCGCGCTTCTTCGCTATACCGAGTACCGATGGTCTTCTGCCATTCTTCTTCTCCATTTTCATTAATCTTGATGAGCCAGATATCGGACGCACCATTAGATTTATCTTTCTTATCCAATGCCTGCGGCGAATAGGAAGTTCTGCTATTAAAAATCTACCTTCTCGGGTAGAAACGGTAGAACTGAGATAGTCGTGCTGATTACCTTAAAAGTATTTTTCCCAAACATTCTGACCTTGTTGGTCTAGTTTGAGAATATAGTAATCGTAACCTTGATTAGTTGAAGGTTGACCGTTGTTGGTTGATGGATTCTGGTTATTCTGGATAGAACTTCCCGAAACAAGATATTGTCCGTCAATCGTAATGGCTAAGCCGGAAAGAAAATCCTGGGTATTGGACTCAATGTTTTTTTGCCACGAAACTTTTTGTGAAAAAAGCACGGCAGAAGACAACAGCAATAGCGTGGTAGAAATCTTTTTCATATTTGAGTTTTCTTATTAGTTATGGTTCACGGTGCAATAATAGCACAGCAATGCGTCAAATCTTGTCGCATTATAATTCGTATGCAAAAATAATATTATTTCTTAATCCCCAATTACGGGAAAACCGTAAAACACAAACTTTTACAGCATCTTTTCGGAAATAATGCTGCCATCAAACAGACATCGAACAAAGAATATGGAAGGGATATACAACGGATATAGAATGGATATACAACTATCGAAGAATGGATATACAAGGGATATAGAAAGGATATACAATTAACTATATTATGTTAAATAAAAAAATCACAATCAAAACACAATCAAAACATTATAACTAAAAACATGTAGTATTAGAAATGTCAAACTGAGAGTAGTCGAAGTGTCTTAAACACTCCATCAATTCACTATCATTTAAGAACCACTGTCAGCTGAGGCTCTGGAAGCCCCTCATAAAAACCAACTCCTAGATGAGCGAAGCGTCCTTGCGCCTTGTAAAACACACCCAACTAAAACAAAAACTTTGCGCCTTTGCGTTTAAAAACACCTTAAAAATCCAACAGCATAACACTGTCACACTGAGCGGAGTCGAAGTTTCTTAACATTTCACCATCAATCAAAAAACAAAGTCAAGCTAAAGCTCTCGAAGCCACATAAACAAAATTCCTTGATGAGCGAAGCGTCCTGCGCCCCTAAAACATAATCTAAACAAAAAACTTTGCTCATTTGCGTTAAAAAAATATTCAAAAAAAAAATAAATCACGCCACCTTTTGTCGCCACACCCCAATACTTTTGACCCATCAGCTGATACAAAACAATTTTCAACAAATCATTAATTAAAAAAACATCTATTATGGGAAAATTATACGACTCATTACTATCAGGCACTTCAGGACGCACAGGGCGTATCGTGGTAGCCAATGTTTCCGGAAACGAAATCTCCAGAGTTCGTCCAAAAAAACGCTCGGGACAACCAACAGTCAAACAGCTTCTGATTCAGAACCGGATGAAAAAATGCGCTCTCTTTATGCAATCCTACCGCGGCTATGCTTGCAAATATTTTGGTACTCGTACGGGGATGAAATCCTCTTACAATCTGGCTATGACCAATCTGATGGAAAACTTCAAGATCAATTTTGCGGATGCCACCATCACACCCAACTATCCAATGCTTTCTTTTTCCAAGGGTAATCTTTTAGCACCGGTTCCGCTTGCTTTGAACCTGGTTACAGTAGGCACACTGGAGGTCACCTGGCAGGATAATTCAGCAGGAAACACAGAAAGGGAAAACGATTTTTTACAGATTCTGGTGGCTATTGAAGAAGAGGATATCTCCATCTTTGTAGAGAATGCCGCAAAACGTGCCGATGCCGCTTATACGGTTAACCTGCCAGTCAACTTTCAGAATAAACTGCTTCATATCTGGATGGCTTTCCGGACAGAAGGTGGCGAAATAGCTTCCAACTCGCAATATGCAGGAACTGTTTCTTAAAACAAAATCAGTCGTAGGATTTCTTACGGCTGATTTTTTTTATCTATTTCCGAGTCTGAACTGAAAATAATAAATTCTTAATATTAAAAGTTTGTTAAATATTAGTTTATTACGCTACAAACCTTTATTTTTGTATTGTTATTGATTCGGTCTATTGAAATTAGAAATGATTTTAACGAATATAAATAATAATAAATCAACGTTGAATGGCAAAGTCATACGAAGCTATTTTCGAGAATAACAAAAAGTGGGTGGAGTCTAAAATTTCCGACAATCCGGAATATTTTCACGAACTCGCTAAAACACAAAACCCCGAGTATCTCTACATCGGATGCTCCGACAGCCGGGTAACGGCAGAAGAGATGATAGGAGCTAAGCCTGGTGATGTGTTTGTTCACAGAAACATAGCCAATGTCATCAACACACTGGATATGAGTTCTACGGCAGTCATTCAGTACGCTGTGGAACATCTGAAAGTAAAGCATATCATCGTATGCGGGCATTACAACTGTGGTGGTGTAAAAGCAGCGATGACTTCACAGGATCTTGGTCTTCTGAATCCCTGGCTGAGAAATATCCGAGATGTATACAGACTGCATCAGGCAGAACTGGATTCCATCGGTGATGAAGACAAAAGATATGACCGTCTTGTGGAGCTTAATGTTCAGGAGCAATGCATCAACGTCATCAAGATGGCTTGCGTACAGGAACGTTATATTTTGGAAGAACAACCCGTTGTCCACGGCTGGGTGTTCGACCTTAGAACAGGAAAAATAATCGATCTCGAAATCGATTTTGAAAAAATATTAAAAGATATTCAGAAGATCTACAACTTGACAGATTCTGACTGGGTAATGAGCAGAAAAAAATAAGCTCAAAAATATATGAAGTATTTAAGTATCATTACATTAACGATTTTTCTCAACTTTACGGTTCTGCCTAGTCTGGCAGCAATCTTGGGTTGGGATTTGCCGAGAACTAATGTTGTGATCAGTGAGGAAGAACATTCCCACTCCAACAATACGATCATTATCTACGAAAAAACCATTCCTAAAACAATGGATATCCACGATTTCCTGAAGTTTTATGAAGCGGATACACACAACAAAATCGCTGTAAGCTGGGAATCTACGCTATACTTTCCACCATCTCTCAGCATCTTCTCTCCACCTCCGGAAGCATAAATAACATTTCTGTTTTTTCTCAGAAAACGCTTGAGCATTGGCTGTAATCACACAGCGAAGAGCATCTGCTGTTTTTTGAATTCATTTTAGCCAATTGTTATTGGTTATCAATTACATCTGTTATTTATATTGATGTTGTCGCCTTTAGGTCAGGTGATGACATCAGACAAACTTATTATTTTCTTATGAAAAAGTCACAATCTTTGTTTGGAGGAATCAAAGAGAACTTTCCATCCGGTCTTGTCGTATTTCTTGTGGCATTACCATTATGTTTAGGTATTGCATTGGCATCCGGAGCTCCTCCATTATCCGGTATTATTGCAGGTATTGTTGGAGGTATTGTAGTGGGATCAATCAGTAATTCCAACATCTCGGTTTCAGGACCGGCAGCTGGTCTTACGGCTATTGTTTTGGTAGCGATTACCGATATTGGTGCATTCGAGTTATTTCTTTGTGCCGGGATTATTGCCGGAGTGATTCAGTTGATTCTGGGTTTTATCCGTGCGGGTAGCATCTCCAATTATTTCCCGAATAACGTTATCGAAGGGATGCTAGCCGGGATTGGAATCATTATCATTTTGAAACAGCTGTCACACGCTGTGGGATTTGATAAGGATTATGAAGGGCATCAATCATTATTCGATAATGGTTTTAATATGGGTTATTTCACCGAATTATTTGCAGCCATCCATCCGGGTGCTATCGTAGTGACATTAGTATCAATGGGAATTCTTCTGGCTTGGGATAATGTAACAGCCTTGAAGAGACTGAAGTTATTACCAGGAGCATTAGTAGCCGTAATTGCCGGAATTTTGATGAATGAGTTTTTCAAATTATCAGGAAGCTCATTAGCGATTTCGCCAGAACATTTAGTAACACTTCCTGTTCCAACGACTTTGGACGAATTCAAGAATCTGATTACTTTTCCGGATTTTAATGGATTCACCAATCCTAAAGTTTGGATCACAGGAGCAACTATAGCAATTGTTGCCTCAATTGAAACTTTGCTTTGTATCGAAGCTTCAGACAGACTGGATATAAGAAGAAGAATAACAGATACCAACCTTGAACTTAAGGCACAGGGAATTGGAAATTTAATCAGTTCATTTATTGGTGGATTGCCAATGACATCCGTAGTGGTAAGAAGTTCTGCCAACGCAAGTGCAGGTGCAACGTCTAAAGTTTCAGCAATTATCCACGGGGTTCTGTTATTGATTTGTGTTTTAACCATTCCTGTTATACTTAATTTAATTCCGTTAGCAACATTAGCTGCGGTATTGATTTTGGTAGGATATAAACTGGCAAAGCCGGCAACTTTCAAGCATTTTTGGCACAACGGAAAATATCAGTTCATCCCATTTGTAGCAACTGTAGTAGCTGTAGTAGCAACGGATCTTTTGAAAGGAGTGGGGATTGGCTTATTAATTTCGATTATTTATATTTTACAGGGAAATATGAAACGTGCTTATTACCTAAGCAGAGAAACATTGAACGATGCCGACGAGATTACCATCAAATTAGCAGAAGAGGTTTCTTTCCTGAACAAAGCAGCCATCAAAAAGACTTTGAAGAATATCAAGTCTGGTTCCAAGGTAATTATCGATGCCAAGACGACTTCTTACATAACAACAGATGTATTGGAAATGATTCAGGATTTTGCCAATGTCAGAGCCAAAGAAGAAGATATAGAAGTAGAGTTAATCGGCTTCAAAACGTCGTATAGAGATTATGCGAGCGACCAGGATTCTCACGTGGTGATCAATCACAAGAGAGCAATGTAAATCAATTATTTATTATCAAATTTTAACAAACAAAAAGACACATATTTAAACATTTTAAAAATATGAAAGCACATACATCAGAAACACAGGCAACCATTACTCCGGAAAAAGCTTTGGAAATCCTTAAAGAAGGAAATGCAAGATTCGTGAACAACCTGAAAGCTAACAGAGACCTTTTAGCACAAGTGAATGACACGCGCGCAGGACAATGGCCGTTTGCTGTTATATTAAGCTGTATCGACAGCCGAACTTCCGCTGAACTAATTTTTGACCAAGGTCTGGGAGATATCTTCAGTGTAAGAATCGCTGGTAACTTTGTGAATCAGGACATTCTTGGCTCTATGGAATTTGGCTGTAATGTAGCAGGTTCTAAATTGGTTGTTGTTTTGGGACACTCAAAATGCGGTGCATTGAAAGGTGGTCTGGACGCAGCAGCTATCGAAGGAATGGGAATGGACAATTTGAATCATTTGATAGGGCATTTTGACCCAATCATCAAAAATATCATTAAAGATGGTGAAGAACGTTCTTCCAAGAACGAAGATCTTCTGGAAAGATTGAATCACCATAATGTAAAACACGCCATAGAAGACATCCGTGAACAGAGCTCAACTTTGAAAAGGCTGGAAGACGAAGGTAAAATCAAAATCGTTGGCGCAAACTACGACGTCGAGACGGGCGTTGTAACCTGGATATAGAAAACATTTTTTCTTCATACAATTAGGGTGGTAGGCCGGGTAATTTATTATCCGGCTTACTTATTTACCGTTGAATGAAGTCATTGTATTCTGTACGCCGGCGAATACAAAAGACAAAGCTGCCTGAGAAAACTTATCGATTCTTTCAGGTAGTTTTTCTCTTTCTTCCTCATTCCATTTTCCTAGGACATAATCAGCCTGTTTTCCTTCTGAAAAATCTGCTGATATTCCGAATCGTAATCTGGTGTAATTTTGGGTATTGAGTTGTGCCTGGATACTTTTTAATCCGTTATGACCGGCATCAGAACCTTTCATTTTCATTCTCAAAGAACCGAAAGGCAAAGCCAGATCATCTGTGATAATCAAGATATTTTCCAACGGAATATTTTCTTTCTGCATCCAGAACTTAACCGCATTTCCGGAAAGGTTGACGTAAGTATCTGGTTTTAGAATAAAGACTTTTCTGCCTTTATATTTACCTTCGGCCAAAAGCCCAAAGTTGGAAGATTTGAAAGGCGCTTCTATTTTCTCAGCAATCTTTTCAGCGACTTTGAAACCGATATTATGTCGGGTTTCTGCATACTCTTCCCCTTTGTTCCCGATTCCGACAATCAGATATTTCATTATTTATATAGGAAATTTAATTTATCACCGGCATTAGAAGTCATCTCTGTAGGGTAGCTATCAGAGTTGTATTGATATGTCATTGTAAGAGATTGAGACATTCCCATCGCTGTAACTTTGATAGTTTTGTAGTTATTTGCAGAAAGCCCTAACATACCTTGATTAGAAGTATTATAATGCGTTGATAAAATATTGTAAGCTAAAGGTAACGAAGCAAAAGGATTTTTGTTCGTATCATAGTTGCTTAATGCAGATTCAATAACAATTGGTGGAATTGTAATAGGACCAGCGCTTGCAGTAGTCGTTGCCAATTTCCAGTTAGAAATATTATTTCCGGCATAAGTCAGATTACTTGTCACTTCATATTCTAAAATGAATTGTCCAGGATTATCAGGATCTTCAGCATTCATTTTAGTTAGAACCTTTGTAACTTTTTCACCGCTATATGTCATATCTGTTGTTGATTTATACAAAAGTTTTCCAGCAGATTCTGTAGTTCCGCTGACAGATTTTAATTTCCCAGAATCATAAACTAAATCCAGTTTCGTGAGTTTTGTTTCGCCAGATTCTACATTGGTAATATCCATATGTGTAATCTGATTATTGCTATTGTATGTCAGAACGGCATTTTCATTACCATCGTCAAATTGACTTTTAACTGATGTAAGTTTGCTTCCCGTATAGATATAATCTACAGTCGTTTTTTCTCCGTCAGAATCAACACCAGAAACTTTACTTAAAAACCTAGTTGTGGTCGATCCACCATTGCCACCTCCTGTATTAGTACTCGTATCATATTCAACGCCTCTTAAAAAATCTCCATTCACATCCTGATTAGGACTGCAGGATGACAGGATAAAAAATCCGAATATATAATAAAGTATATTTTTCATTGCTTAGTTTTCTGTTTGCAAAGTTAATTTTTTAAAATAAATATCTATCAAGCCAAAATCCTATTCAAAACCAGATTTACCTCATCCACATTTCTCACATTATCTTTTCTCATCATCAGTTGGTTTTTCTTTTCTTTTAACGTCGCTTCTGCAGGATTTTGTGTGAGATAAGATATGATTTTTTTGAATTTCTCGCTTTGATAGAATTTGTCCTGAGGATTCGCTGGGAAATAACCGAGGAAAACCTTATTCTTTACCACCAATTTATCAAATCCAATTTCCGCCGCCAGCCACTTCAGTTCCACAGATTTCAGAAGATTAATCGCTTCACTTGGCAATTCTCCGAAACGGTCTTTCAACTCATTTTCAAACTGTTGCAGTTCTTTAGCATTCTGAATATCAGCCAATTTTTGATACAAAGACAAGCGTTCTTCCGTAGAGCTCACATAATCGTCCGGCAACATCAATTCCAGATCCGTATCGATATTCACTTCCTTGGTTGATTTGAAAAGTTTGTTTCGGTCTTCTTCATTTTCAAAAAGATTCTCAAAATTCTCATCATCTTTCAATTCTTCGAGAGCTTCCTGCATCATTTTTTGATAAGTTTCGAATCCCATTTCGTTAATGAATCCACTTTGTTCTCCACCCAACAAATCTCCGGCTCCTCTGATTTCCAAATCCTTCATCGCAATCTGAAATCCGCTTCCCAGATCTGAGAATTGCTCAATCGCTTCCAGACGCTTTCTCGCATCAGAGGTCATCATATCAAACGGAGGCGTTATCAGATAACAAAACGCTTTTCTATTGCTTCGGCCAACTCTACCACGCATCTGGTGCAGATCTGCCATCCCGAATCTATGAGCATCATTAATGAAAATTGTATTGGCATTCGGGACATCAACGCCACTTTCGATGATGGTTGTAGCGACCAAAACATCATATTTTCCTTCCATAAAATCCAACACATTCTGTTCCATCTGTTTTCCTTCCATTTGGCCGTGTGCGGTAATGACTTTTGCATCAGGAACCAATCTTTGGATTAATCCTGCAATATCTTTCAGATTTTCGATCCTGTTATTGATGAAATAAACCTGTCCGTCTCTTTGCAATTCATACGAAATCGCATCTCGCAGAATCTCTTCATTAAAGCCAACAATACTCGTCTCAACAGGTTGACGGTTTGGCGGAGGTGTTTTGATCACGGATAAATCTCGTGCAGCCATCAATGAGAATTGTAAGGTTCTCGGAATTGGTGTTGCAGTTAATGTCAACGTATCGACATTGGTTTTCATTGTTTTCAATTTATCTTTGACAGAAACTCCGAATTTATGTTCTTCATCGATAATCAATAAACCGAGATTCTTGAATTTCACTTTATCCGAAGCCAACTGATGAGTTCCAATCACAATATCGATTTTTCCGTCTTTCAAACCTGCCAACGTTTCAGATTTCTGTTTTGCAGTTCGGAAACGGTTCAAATAAGAAATATTGACCGGAAAATCTTTCAGTCTGTCTTTAAAACTTCTGTAATGCTGGAAAGCCAGAATCGTCGTTGGAACCAGAATTGCCACTTGTTTGCTGTCCGTCGCCGCTTTGAACGCCGCACGAATCGCAACTTCTGTCTTTCCAAATCCAACGTCACCACAAATCAATCGGTCCATCACACCTTCATCTTCCATATCTTTTTTGACATCAATGGTCGCTTTTTCCTGGTCCGGCGTATCTTCGTAAAGGAAACTCGCTTCCAACTCATTCTGAAGATAAGAATCCGGTGAATATTGGAAGCCTTTAGCGGTTTTTCTTTCCGCATATAATTTAATCAAATCAAAAGCGATTTGCTTGACTCTGGCTTTCGTCTTCTGTTTCAGGGACTTCCAAGCAGGCGAACCGAGCTTGCTGAGAACGATTTCTTTTCCGTCTGGACCGTTATATTTTGAAATTTTATGAAGAGAATGAATACTCACATAAAGCAAGTCTCCATTTTTATAACTCAGTTTAAAACATTCCTGAATTTTTCCGTCATTATTGACTTTCACTAATCCCATAAATTTCCCAATCCCGTGGTCGATATGCGCAATGTAATCACCAACTTTCAAAGACATTAAATCTTTGAGTGTCAATTGCTCCGACTTGGCGAAAGTGTCTTTGGATTGGTAACGCTGATATCGGTCAAAAATCTGATGGTCGGTATAAACCAGAATTTTGTTTTCAGAATCTACAAAACCTTCGTGCAATTCGGATTTGAAACTTTTGAACGGAATCTCGTGCTCTAATTCCTCAAAAATCGATTCTAATCTTTCCTTTTGTTTTTCACTAGAAAATGAAATCCATGTGTCAAAACCCTGACTTTGTTTCTCTTCCAAATCCTGAATCAACAATTCGAAATTTTTATGAAAACTCGGCTGTTGTGTTTGGCTGAGTTCTATATTATGAATCTTTGGAAGCTCAAATTGCTGAGAGCTGAAATCAATCGTTTTGAATTTGATTAATTTATTCTGAAATTCAGGTTCAGAAATGAATAATTCGTCAGGCGTTCTATGTTTGATGTCTTTGCTTAATGTCTCAAATTTTTCTAATGCTTTTTCGTGAAAATCCCTGATTCTTTTAGTGGAAAGGTAAAGATTCTTTGAAACTACAAAACTGTCATCAGGCAATAATTCAAACAAAGAAACTTTGCTCCCGGAAACTGAAAAATTCATATTGGAAACCAACTGGAATTCATCTATTTTATCTAAAGAAAGTTGAGATTCTATATCAAAAGTTTTGATGCTTTCGACCTCATTTCCAAAAAATGTGATTCGGAAAGGTTTCTCATTAGAAAAAGAAAAAACATCCACAATTCCGCCTCGGACAGAGAATTCTCCCGGCTCTGAAACAAAATCTGTTTGGTTGAATTGATAATGATTCAGCAACTCATCCACAAAATCAAAATCCAATTGGTCGCCGACTTTTATCTGATGAGAAATTGCTTTGAAATCTTCCTTTTTCAAAACTTTTTCAGATAACGCACCAATGAAGGCAACAATCACTTTTGGTGATTTACCTGAATTCAGTTTGTTAATCACTTCTGTTCTCAAAACGAGATTCGCATTTTGGGTTTTCTCAACTTGATAAGGTTCAAGATGTGTTGCGGGAAAGTACAGAACGTTGTCCTTTCCCAACAAATCTTCCATTTCCGCATTGATGTAAAGCGCATCTTCTTTGTCATCAACCAAATAAAGAATGGTTTTGTTCTGAGTCAGAAAAAGTTCCGAAGCCAAAATTGAAACCGCAGAACCCGCACTTCCTTTGACCGAAATATGCTGATGTTTTGATATTTGCGAAAAAATCTCGTTCCCGAATTGTTTCTGAAGCAAGTCTGGCAATAGATTTTGATTGATTTTTTTTAATTCCATTAATATAGATATAAACGCAAAAAGCGATTCCGAGAAAATTTCGGAACCGTTATTTGTGTTACAAAGATACTATTTTTCAAAAAAATTAGTTTTAATTTTACGACCTTAAACTATGTACATTTGAAATTCGGGTTCAAAATATTATCCTTTTTCTGTCTGTTATCTATTCTTTTAACGCAATGTAAAGATGATGATGCCAACATTTTCCGTGCTTATGTGGAAGGAAAATTCACTTATTCTGATGGGAAATTTTTAGAAGAGCCTATTCATCTTATCGTCGATAAAAAAATAATTGCAGAAAGTTTCCCGAAAGAAAGCGGAAGTTTTGTTTTGGCCGGACCTTATGACAAAGGTTCCTACAAACTTCAACTCAAAGATTTTAAAATCAAGTCTTTTTCTACCGATACGCCGGGTTGTAAAATATCCAGCGATTCTCTCAGCATCGAAATTCCCGATGGTGTGACTTACGTTATTTTCAATGATATTACTTTGAAATAATGAAGAAACTTTTACTTTTTTCTTTAGTCTTAATATCGATCTCTACTTTTTCTCAAAGAAGAAAAAAGCAGGATTGGATAGAAAATGTCCGCTGTTCTATAGACCCGCACGTTAAAGTAATGACTGTACTTGGTGATAATTTTCTCAAAGACACTTTTGATTATTTTTATGGTTTCGGGATTGGCGGAAATTTGAATCTTTATAAAAATTTCGGACTTGGTGTAGAATACACTTACTTCTTAGCCAATGTGAAAAATGCTGACAAATTCGGTTATCTAGGTGCGCCTTCTATGAATAATTTTGACTGGTATATTTTCCATAAAGACAAAATCACAGAAGATTTTTTTGTGGAAGAAATCTTAGGTTATAGTACGTACCGAATGAAAAGTCCTTATCTCGACAATCCCGGCAAATTTTCTGAAGGAAATGGCGGACTCAATTTCGGTGCAAAAGCTATTTATACCATTGATAACGAAGGTTTTCAACAGGTAGTCTTCGGAACCAAACTTAATTTCTACAATGCTAAAATCGGAAATCAAAATCCTGATATCGCCGATTATTACTCCAAAGCACTATTTCTCAACTTCAGTTTAGCTTATCGTTATAATTTTTAAGCCGTTTTTAAGTTGTTATAATTTCTGGTTAAAGTTTTTTATTCTTAATTTTAAATCAATTAATAATATAAATTTGTTGAATCAAAACGACACCAAAATGAAAAATTTACTTACAACATTGTTGTTAACATTCGGATTAGGAATGGCTACAGCACAGACAACACCTGCAGCTGCAACTGCAACAAAAAAGCAAGCTCAAAAAACAGAGAAGAAAGCAACAAAATCTGTAGAAGCTCAAGCTGCCAAAGTAGCGAACACGCCTGATGTTAAACTGAAAAAAGACGGAACTCCGGACAAAAGATACAAAGCCGCAAAAACGTTGAAAAAGGACGGAACTCCTGACAAACGTTACAAGGTCAACAAATAATTATCCTAATCAGTGAAGAAGAGAAGGACAATTAATTTTTCATAACTTTTATTTTTTTAAGACTTTACAAAATTTGTGAAGTCTTTTTTTTGGTTCACGATTTGATTATATCTCTACATCAATCCATAAAAATATCGTTATGAGCCCAAAACCAATGCTAACTCTGTCGCAAGTTATGGAGAAGCTTAGAGAAAAAGGAATTACAGATGAGATAAGAATGACAGAGGATAAAAGATTTGTCATCTCAGGAACAGAAAAAAGCCATCGTGCAGAAGATTTGAAGATTATCCGTGTTTACAGATTCGAAGGGGCGAGTGACCCGGACGATAACGTTGCTCTTTATCTAGTAGAGGATGTCTATGGCAACAAGGCGATGATTATCGATTCTTACGGTGCCAATAGTAATTATGAAGGTCGCGAATTCGATGATTTTTTAAAATCTCTTCCGACAGAAGAAAAAGAAGAATATGATTTCTAAACAAGAATCCATATATTAATAAAGCTTTTCAAAACAGAAAAGCTTTATTTTTTTATTAAATTTTGATAACGAGAAGCGACTTTTTTAAACCATCTTCTATGCCTTTCCAATAGAAGTTGAAGAACGAGCGTTCTTTGTTTCGTTCCACATAAATATCTACAGATTCGGGAAATTTCTGAGAATCTTTTTTCACGACCAGATTGGCAATGGCTGACAAGAATTTCTTTTTCTCTTTGGTATCTTTATCCAGAACGCTCACCTTTAAATCTTTGTGTGTGATTCTGAATTTTCCATTCATAATATCATTATTGCCTTTGAAATCATAATTGAGGCTTGTAATGGTTCCATTTGCAGTGATGTTCATATAAGGTTTGATGAATGGATTGATGTCATTCGCCGGAAGATTGTTGATATAACCACCAATTGTAAACTGATCACGCATATTTGCTGTATCGAAGTTCCAATTCACCTTCATCGGAGAAACGCCCATAAACTTACAATTGATAACAATCGGAACTTTGGTATTACCCCCTTTTTGTTTATTTGAATTAAGATTTTTAACGTTCATGTTGAAATCCGTAAAGAACACTTTTCCAGGTCCGTTAGAATCTGGCTTATCTTCTTCGTACACCAATTTGGACTGAATAAGATTCAGATTTTCAACAACTAGAGGAAATTTTATTGTTCGTAATAATTTAGAATACAACAATTTTTCTTTCGGATTATCTTTCGGGATTTTGCTTCGGAAAATGTTCGCATCTACCTGATGAAGCTTCACGGTTTTAAGGGAAATATTCGGCTGGTCTTTTTCAAATTTCCATTTTAATCCGCTTAACTGAATTCTGTTTGCAGAAATATCAAACAAATCATTTTCCATTGGAATCATTCTTACAAATTCGGCTCTGGAAACCTTTGGATTTAATTTAAAATTCAATAAATCAATATTTTGCGGAGTCATATTGAAGGTTGACAAATTCATTGTGTAATATTGTCCCGCATCATAAAAAAACTGCTTTCCTGTGATTTTATAATCCTGATAAGTAAAAGGAATTTTACTTTTCGAAGTTTCTTCATCCATCAAAAAATCTTTGATATTCGCATTGAACTGAGCTAAGGAAAGTGATTGGTTTCCATTGGATTTTAAAATCGATAATTTACCGTTAACAATATCTAAATTTTGAAAATCAATATTAAAGTTCAACTTCTTATCATTTGACTTAACAATTTTATTATCACGATTTTGGATGATAAATTCCGGTTCCTGGATCTTTGCATTTTTAAGACTTAATTTTGTTTTGCTAAAAATCAAATCATCAAAAGAGATATTCTTGCTTTTGATATGAAAAAGACTTTTCTGATTTTTGAAACTCTTCTCCCAATCTTTGAAATCCAACATCGGTTTCAGTTCAAAATCATTGATTGACAATTGACCATTATTGGTAACAACTTTGGAAGAATTGATGGAATAAGCCGGACTCATCAAAAAGAAAAAATCATTGGCCGTGATTTTATAACTGTCCAAAGCAAAAGGCAATTCGCTGGGATTATCGTTGAGACTTAGATTTTTAATATTAAGATTGAGTTTTCTTGATGAGAAATATTTTGTTCCGTTGAATTGTGTCACATCAAGATTTCCGTTTTCTATTTCGATATTTTTGATGAAAAAAGGAGTTGCTTCTTTGGCGACTTTATCAACTTTCGGTTTGGATAAACGGATTTTCAAATTGGGATTTTTCAGCTTGATAGAATTGGCTTCGATTTGATTATCTTTTAACAATTTAACCAAGCCTAATCTACTGATATACAAGTCTTCCAAAGTTCCATACAAGGCTACGCCTTCCAAATCATCCGGCTGTTTTGTTTTGACTTTGATTTGGTTTGCAGAAATGCTTCCGCTTAATATTTCGACATTCAGAGATTGATAAGAAATCTCGTAAGGTGTTTTGTTTTTGAGGTAATCAGGAAGTTTGTATTTTAACCAAAGACTGAATCCGATATTCAGCAATAGAGTCAAAGCCAAAAGACTACCAAGAACGATCAGTGAGATTTTTAAAGTTTTTTTCATCGAATTTTTTCTAGTTAATTGATTACTAAAAACCGTTCCAAGTTTACAGACTCAGTTCTATCACATAACCTTCGTGTCCTCTAACATTGATGAAATCATCTCCCTCAAAATGAAGATATTGCCCTTTAATACCTTTCAAAACGCCATTGAATTCTGGTTTTTTGTCCAAAGTAAAAACATTAATTTTTTCCGGTTTCTCATAAGGAAAATCCAATTTCACAACATTATCATCTGTCACTGCAAATTTTTTGAAATCATTGGGAAAGTATTCTGCAATCTTGTTTCGGAAATCAATCAAGTCCAAAGCATCTTCATAATCATCAGCGAGCATTTTTTTCGGATTGGTTTTGTCGGCAATGTGTTTTTTCAATTCAACCTCAATCATTCCGGCTTCATAACGATTATCCGTAACCGCAATTGGCAAAGCGAAAGTGGCGCCTTGGTCAATCCAACGTGTCGGAATCTGATGTGTTCTTGTCACACCAACTTTCACGTCGCCCGTATAAGCCAGATATACGATATGCGGAACCAGTTGAATTTCCTTTTCAACTTCCAAATTTCTCTCTGCAACACCAAGATGTGCTGTCGATAATTCCGGACGAATGATTGTATCGCTGGCATAAGGACTTTCGAAAAAGCATTTTTTGCAAAATCCCATTCTGTAGACTTTTTCATCGCTTCCACAATTCACACATTCGTAACCGATATGTTTGATATGAAGTTCTTTCCCGAAAAGCTGATTCATATTAATCAAATCACCTTTCAGATTGAGAAAATATTGAATCGGTTGTCCGTTTTGGGAAATCATTTTTAGAATTTGTCCGGAGAATTGCATCGTTTAAAATTTTAGTAAAAGTACAGAAAAAAAGGTTATTTTTGTTCAAAACACAATTGTAATGGATGACCTGCAAAATGTAAGAAAGCATTTTACTTTTTTATTAAATTACGTTTTAGACTGTTCTAAAAAATCATTTTTGAGTGCAGATGATTTGGTTTTAGTTTCTAACGAAGTTAAAAATTTTAAAAAGTATATTCAAAAAGCGAATATCAATAATGATTTGAAGGAGAAATTGGATGAAATTCATTTTAATTATTCCTCAACCAGAGCCGATCTCTCATCTTCCTTTCTCGTGGCAATCTTAGTAATTTTTACCTTAGGTCTTTATCTTATTTTTATGAAAGTTCAGGAATTGGAAAGGAAACGACTGCTAACCAGTTTTCTAAATAGATATGAAGATTTATTAAAACTTTTTTAGACGGATTAAAATATTTGCTGAAATAAACATTTGATAATTTTTAATTTGATTTTTAATAATAGATTTGTCGAAATTAAACACTTATTATGAAAAATATTTATTCATTATTGTTATTAGCAATAACAAATATCGCATTTTCTCAAACAACAATTTATTCTGAAAATTTTGGAGCAGGGACTGGATCTACAAACACTGCGGTTACTTCTTATGGAGGCTTTCAGAATTCTTCACCAATTAATTATACAGGAAATTCGGACATACGCACAACATTTGCATCTACTGGTTATACTGGAGCTAGTGGCGCTGGTTGTTTGTTTCTTGCGGCTACAACTACTGCAACTTTACCAGAAAAGTTTATTACAATTTCTGGAATCAATACTTCTCAATATGAAAATCTAAGTTTATCTTTTGGCAATTACAATGGGTTAAGTGGAAATAGCATTGTCCCAAAATTGGAAGTGAGTGAAGATGGCACAAATTGGACAACCTTATCCTACTCTAGAGTTGTCACTAATACTTCTGTTTGGGAATATGCGACAGCTAGCGGAACTATTCCATCTACCGCAAATCTAAGAATTCGTTTTACCAATCCTGTTAATTCGAATATTGGATATAGAATAGATGATTTGAAGTTGACAGGAAATCAGACTTTGGCAATAAACAATGCTAAGAAAGAAAAATTCAACATTTATCCAACTGTCGTAACCAACGGAATAATCTGTGTGACTTCTGCAACCAATCAGACCAAGAAAGTAACTATTTATGATTCTACTGCAAAATTGGTAATTAGCAGAGGAACTGATAAAGAAATCAATGTTTCTCAACTTCCAAGCGGAACTTACGTAATGAATGTCGAAGAAAATGGTGTGGTTGAATCTAAAAAATTTATTGTTAAGTAAATAATTAATAAAACGATATTAAAAAGAATCTCTGAATAAGGGATTCTTTTTTTTGTTAAATCCTTATATTCGCAACACAATTGATGTTATGAACTATTTAGTTACCGGCGGAAGCGGATTTATTGGTTCTCATTTAGTAGAACAACTTTTAAAAAATGGACATTCTGTCATCAATGTTGACAGCTTCGACGATTTCTACAATTACACAATCAAGATCAAAAATACACTCGAATCTACAAATAATAATTCTGAGTTTAATTTTACTGATAAAGACGCTGATATTAACAATTTAATATCTTTAACAAAATCAGAATCTTACCAACTTTGTTATCAAGACATTCGTGATAAGCAAGGTCTTGAGGAAATATTCAAAAAACATAAAATTGATCTGGTAATTCATTTGGCGGCTTTAGCAGGTGTTCGGCCTTCTATTGAAAGACCTTTGGACTATGAAGCGGTAAATATTCGTGGGACTCAGAATCTTTGGGAACTTTGTAAAGAATTCGGAGTTAAAAAATTCGTTTGCGCCTCATCTTCAAGTGTTTATGGAAATAAAGAAAAAATCCCGTTTTCTGAATCTGACAATGTAGACAATCCAATTTCTCCTTATGCAGCAACCAAAAAAAGTGGCGAAATCTTAGGTCATGTTTATCATCATCTTTATAATATAGATATGATTCAGCTTAGGTTTTTTACGGTTTATGGACCAAGGCAAAGGCCAGATTTGGCTATTCATAAATTTACTAAATTGATTTTTGAAAATCAAGAAATCCCTTTCTACGGCGACGGTTCTACTGCCAGAGATTATACTTTTATTGATGATATTATTGATGGAGTTCTAAAGTCTATAAATTATCTTGAGAATAATAATGATGTTTATGAGATTGTAAATCTTGGGGAAAGCGAAGTTATTACTTTGAATGAAATGGTTTCAACATTAGAAAATGCCATTGGTAAAAAAGTAGTCAGAAAAAATCTGCCAATGCAAGCAGGAGATGTCATAAAAACCAATGCGGACATCAGAAAAGCCAAGTCTCTGATTGGCTATAATCCGACCACAAACTTCCAAAATGGCACAAAAAAATTTGTGGAATGGTTTTTGGGAAATCGGCAATAACGGATCTCTGATAACAGAAATTTTGGAAATAAGATGAATTTATTTTTAAATATTATTGAAAATCAGTAGAAATATGTATAAAGTATCACCTAATTTTTTACTTTTGCAAAAATTTTAAATTATGTATTGGACATTAGAATTAGCTTCATATTTAAGCGATGCACCTTGGCCGATGACCAAGGCAGAATTAATTGATTACGCCATCAGAACAGGAGCACCTATGGAAGTTGTAGAAAACCTTCAGGCCATTGAGGATGAAGGAGAAATCTATGACGCTATCGACGAAATCTGGAGCGATTATCCTACAGACGAGGATTACCTTTGGAACGAAGACGAATATTAAGTCAAAAATAAGCTGAACTATAATAGATTTAGCTTAAAAATATATCACACAACAAGTGTAAATTAAAACGCTTTGGATTCTTATATCCTAAGCATAAATCAGAAATTTATGAGTTTTTTAAATACCGTTCTTAAAAGTTTTTTGGGAGACAAAAATGCAAAAGATCTTAAAGAAGTAAAAAAAGTTGTCGCAAAAATAAAAACAGTAGAATCTGGCATCCAATCATTATCTGATGATGGTTTGAGAGATAAAACTGCAGAATTTAAGGAGAAGATAAAATCTGCAACGGCTAAGTTTACAACCCAAATAGACGACATAAAAGAGCAAATAAAAAACTCAACCAACGTTGACGAAAAAGAAGCGCTTTTCAACAAGATAGAAGGTCTTAAAAAAGAATCTTACGAGGTTGAAGAAAAAGTTCTTAACGAGATTCTTCCGGAAGCTTTTGCTTTGGTAAAGGAAACTTCAAGACGTTTGGCACAGAATGGAGAAATCCGTGTTAAAGCGACAGATAAAGACCGTGAATTAGCAGCTACGAAAGATTTTGTTTTTCTAGATGGTGATATTGCTGTTTGGAAAAATACTTGGGATGCTGCTGGAACTCCAGTTGTTTGGGATATGGTACATTATGACACACAGTTTATTGGTGGTGTCGTATTACATTCCGGAAAAATTGCAGAAATGGCAACTGGTGAAGGTAAAACTTTGGTTGGAACTTTACCAATTTATCTTAATGCGCTTCCAGAAAGAGGAGTTCACGTTGTAACGGTCAATGACTACTTGGCAAAACGTGACTCGGCTTGGATGGGGCCATTGTATCAATTCCACGGATTGACGATTGATTGTATCGATCTTCATCAGCCTAACTCAGATGCCAGAAGAAAAGCATATCAGGCAAGTATCACTTACGGAACGAATAACGAATTCGGTTTTGATTACTTGAGAGATAATATGGTAACCAATCCTACTGAATTAGTTCAGGGAGAATTGAATTTTGCCATTGTCGATGAGGTTGACTCTGTCTTGATTGATGATGCTAGAACACCATTGATTATTTCTGGTCCGGTTCCTCAAGGTGACAGACAAGAATATGACGTTCTTAAACCTTCTATCGACAGAATTGTTGAAGTTCAGAAAAAAACCGTTTCTGGTATTTTTAATGAAGCTAAAAAACTAATCGCCAACGGAAATACCAAAGAAGGTGGTTTCAAATTGCTTCAGGCTTACAGAGGTCTTCCAAAGAACAGGCAATTGATCAAGTTCTTGTCAGAAAGTGGAAACCGAGCATTGCTTCAGAAAGTTGAAGGTCAATATATGGCGGACAACAACCGTGATATGCCAATCGTAGATAAAGATCTTTATTTCGTAATCGATGAGAAAAATAATCAAATCGATTTGACAGATAAGGGTGTAGAATATATGTCTGCGGGTAATGAGGATCAACAATTCTTTGTTTTGACAGACATCGGGACAGAAATTGCTGACATCGAAAAGAAAAACCTTTCCAAGGAAGAAGAATTCGCAGCAAAAGAAGAATTGTATAGAGAATTTGCTGTAAAATCTGAGCGTATTCACACGATGAATCAATTGCTTAAAGCTTATACCTTATTTGAGAAAGATGATGAGTATGTTGTAATTGACGGAGAAGTGAAAATCGTAGATGAACAGACGGGTCGTATTATGGATGGTCGTCGTTATTCAGACGGACTTCACCAAGCGATTGAAGCTAAAGAAAATGTAAAAATCGAAGCAGCAACTCAAACATTTGCGACGATTACTTTACAAAACTACTTCCGTATGTACAACAAGTTGGCTGGTATGACTGGTACTGCGGAAACAGAAGCTGGAGAATTCTGGCAAATTTACAAATTGGATGTGGTGGTAATTCCTACCAACAGACCAATCCAAAGAGATGATAGACAAGATTTGGTTTTCAAAACCAATCGTGAAAAATACAATGCAGTAATCGAAGAAATCGAGAGATTGACCTCGGCAGGAAGACCTGTTTTGGTTGGTACAACTTCGGTTGAGATTTCTCAATTACTGTCAAAAGCATTAAGTTTAAGAAAAATCCAACACCAAGTACTGAATGCGAAGCTTCACAAAAAAGAAGCAGAAATTGTAGCAGGAGCTGGTGGACCAGGTGTTGTAACCATTGCAACGAATATGGCTGGTAGAGGTACCGATATTAAACTGAAAGCTGAAGTTAAAGATGCCGGAGGTTTAGCAATCATCGGAACAGAAAGACACGATTCCCGTCGTGTTGACAGACAGTTAAGAGGTAGAGCTGGTCGTCAGGGAGATCCGGGAAGTTCTCAGTTCTATGTTTCTTTGGAAGATAACCTGATGCGTCTTTTCGGTTCAGAAAGAATCGCGAAAATGATGGACAGAATGGGTCATAAAGAAGGTGAAGTGATTCAGCATTCTATGATTTCCAAATCTATCGAAAGAGCTCAGAAAAAAGTTGAAGAGAACAACTTCGGTGTTAGAAAGAGATTGCTGGAATACGATGACGTGATGAACAAACAGCGTGACGTTATCTATAAACGTAGAAAGAACGCATTGTTCGGAGATCACTTGAAGTATGATATCGTCAATATGATTTATGATACTGCTGCTGCGATTGTTTCTCAAGCCAAAGCAATTGGAAATTATAAAGATTTTGAATTCGAGATTATCAAGCACTTCACAATGGAGTCGCCGGTGAGTGAATCAGAATTTGGAAGTTTACAAATCCCTGCGCTTACAGATAAAGTATTCAAAGCTGCTAAAGAAGATTATGACTTAAGATTGAATCTTCTTAAAGAAAACGCCTATCCAATTATCGAGAATGTTTACCTTAACCAAGGTTCTATGTTTAAGATGATTCAGGTTCCTTTCACAGATGGCATCAAAACAATGACTATCGTTACGGATTTGAAAGAAGCTTACGAAACCAAATGTGAATCATTGATCACAGATTTCGAGAAAAACATTTCTTTAGCAATCATCGATGAAAACTGGAAAACACACTTAAGAGAAATGGATGATTTAAGACGTTCTTCTCAAGGTGCGGTTTATGAGCAAAAAGATCCATTGGTAATTTACAAACAAGAATCTTTCTATTTGTTCAGCGAAATGGTTGACAAAGTAAATAAAGAAATTGTTTCTTTCCTTTATAAAGGCGAAATCCCTGCTTAAAAAGAGATTTAAACTATAAACAAAATCCTGTTGAGAAATCAGCAGGATTTTTATTTGGACTAATTCTTAATAATCTGATAAAAATCACAATTATTGTTAATTTAGAACAATTAAAAATAATACCTTTGCAAAAAATTATTCCCTTAATGAAGAAACTAATTGTGAGTGCTGTGGTTTTAACTTCCACTTTCGCTTATGCTCAGGAAAATGATACGATTAATAAAGCCAGTGATATAGATGAAGTTGTGGTCCACGGTTATATCACCAGAGACAGAGAATCTGTAAATAAGATGCCTTTGAAGGAAATCGAAAACCCTCAGGTTTACAATACGGTTAATAAAAATGTTATTGCAGAGCAGGTTGTTACGAACTTCAATGATGCTCTTAAAAACGTGACTGGTATTGCAAGATTGTGGGAATCTACTGGTAGAGGAAATGATGGTGGGGAATATTACACAATGAGAGGTTTCTCTCTTCAGCCAACTTTGGTTAATGGAATGCCAAGTTTAAGTAATGGAACGCTTGATCCTGCAGGAATTGAAACTATCGAAGCTATCAAAGGACCATCAGGAACTCTATACGGCGGAAGTGTGATTTCTTATGGAGGATTAATTAATGTAATCACTAAAAAACCATATAATTACTTCGGTGGAGAAGTGAATTATATTAATGGAAGTTATGGTCTCAACAGAATTAGTGCTGATGTTAATACGCCATTAAGCAAAAATCTATTTGCAAGAGTGAATGCTGCTTATCAGAAAAACAACACTTTCCAGGATGCTGGTTTTAACGAATCTTTCTATATCGCTCCTTCTGTGAAATTTGTGGCGAATGACAGATTAACATTCTATGTAAATACGGAAATCAAGACTGCTGAGTCTTCAAATGCTCCAATGATTTTCTTAAATAGATATGCACCACTTTCTTTTAATTCGATCGGCATTTTCAAAGAAAATTATAAAAAATCTTACACTAGCGATGATTTGACAATTAATAATAATTCTTTTAATTTGCAAGCAAGCGCTATTTATAAAATATCCGACAATTGGACTTCAAAAACAATTGTTTCCAGAAGTAATACAAAAAGTAACGGATATTATCAGTATCTATGGGATCAATCTAACGGTGGAGATTTCGAGAGATTCATATCTAAAGTAGGTGGAGAGACGAATACGACAGGAATACAACAGAACTTTAATGCCAATTTTAACATTGGTAATCTCAAAAATAAATTGTTAATTGGTCTAGATTATTTCCAAAGAGATTTTATCCAAGCTGGAACTGGATATGTGGGTTATGGAATGGTTAATTTAATCAACCAAAGCGATACAAAAGCAGGTCTTTTATCAAAAGCAGGAGTGGACGCACGATTAGCAGGTACGTCTGGAAATCCTGAAGAACCAGCTGCATCGCAATTGCCTAGTAATGCAGAAGCAAAGATCTACAGTGCTTATGTGTCTGATGTTGTGAATATCCTTCCAAATTTATCAGCTATGTTAAGTCTAAGAGCAGACCATTTTACAGGAAGAGCAGATGCTTATGCAACCGAAGACTCTAAAGCAAAAACTACTTTCTCTCCTAAATTTGGTCTGGTTTATCAACCTATCCAAGATAAGGTTTCAATTTTTGGTAATTATATGAATGGTTTCCAATATATTGGCCCTCAAAGCATAACAGATGCTGGTGGACAACCTACAAATGAATTAAGATATTTTGATCCGGAGCACGCAAATCAGTGGGAAATTGGAACTAAAGCAAATTTAGCCGGTGACAAATTCTCTATTACTGCAAGTTATTACGATATCAATGTAAAAAACAAGGTAATGGGTAATGGTGTAGGTACTACTCAAGGAGGAGAAGTAGATAGTAAAGGTTTTGAAGTAAGTGTTTTAGGAAGTCCAATTCCTGGAATGAACTTGATTGCGGGGTACAGTTATAATGATAGTAATGTTGTAAAAGGAGACGAAGGATATCCTGGCAACAGAACGGAAGAAGCGGGGCCTAAAAACTTGATCAATTTCTGGGGAACTTATAAAATCCAAAAAGGATCTCTCGAAAATTTTGGAATTGGTTTCGGTGGTAATTCTGCCAGCAGATTTTATACACTAAACCGAGGAAACATTGGTGCTTTCCCACTTCCGAGCTACATCATTATGAATGCTTCACTTTCTTATACAGAAAGCAAATACAGCATCATCCTGAAATTAGATAACATTGCCAACAAGAAGTATTTCTCTGGTTGGTCAACAGTTACACCGCAGAGACTTAGAACTCTATCTCTAAGCCTGAATTACAAATTCTAAAACAATAAAAAGCTAAGTTTGCAACTTGGCTTTTTAAATATCTATGCAGAAAAAACATCATCATAAGAAGAAACCAGGATTTTTCAAAAAATGGTCAGCCAAACTACATCTGTGGTTTGGCTTATCCATTGGTTTTCTGATTTTTATTATATCAATTACTGGAGCGCTTTATGTTTTCAAAGATGAGATAGAAAACTTTAGCCGTAAAGAATACATCTATCACAACGAACAAAATATCGAGTCCAAAAAAGTCATTCCGATTCGGGAATTGGAAAAATTGGTTGACCAGCAGACTAAAGAAAAATATCCAATCCATTGGGTGAATGTTCCAATTGATAAAAAAATGTCTTACCAATTCTGGTGGTATGAACATCAGCCTGACCAATGGAATTATTTTGATGAATTTCCGATTTACAAATTAGCTTACGTTAATCCATATAATGGAAGAGTTCTGCAGGTTTATGATGAGAAAAACGGATTCTTTGCCATTGTAAAGTCCATCCACTGGAGTTTTCTTTTGAAACAAGACTGGGGAGCTTATGTGGTTGGGATTCCGGTTGTTATATTTTTGATAATGTTAATTACCGGAATTATACTTTGGTGGCCAAAAAACAAAGCCGCAAGAAAACAACGCTTCAAATTCCAATGGAAAGACACAACGCAGTGGAAAAGGAAGAATTATGATTTTCATAATATTCTAGGTTTTTACTCTTCTATTTTTGCTTTGATTCTTACGATTACAGGATTGTTCTACGCTTTCTTTGTGGTTCAGGCAATGATTTATGTGATATTCTCTGGAGGAGAAACGGCTTACCCAGATTTTTCAAAAATCACGACAAAAGCACCAATCGAAATGAGAACCGACAAAACCCTGGACAAAATCTCAAATAAAGTCATTGAACTTTATCCTGATGCTTATGCTTTTTCTTTGGACTTAGGACATCCGCATATTGATGACCACGAGCATCCACATTTTGAAGTTTATGTAAAGCATTTGTCTTATTCTTATCACAAAAGCAGTAGTTTGATTTTTGATGAAAATTCTGGAGAACTATTGCATACGCACGACCCAAAAGATAAGAACTTTGGAGAAAAAGTTGTCGGTGCTAATTACGACATTCACGTTGGTGCTATATTAGGCTTGCCAACTAAAATCATTGCTTTTATTGTGAGTTTGATTATTGCATCGATGCCAATTACAGGATTTATGATTTGGTGGGGAAGAAGAAAGAAAACACAAACAAAATAATTGATATTAAAACCTGAATTAAATCATTCGGGTTTTATATTAATTTTAATTCATACTGTTTTAGTATAGATTATTTATTTTCTACATTTGCTCATTAATTTTAAACTATGAGCAGACCTTCGACTTTTTGGGGAAAGGCAATCTTTGTCTTTTTCATTTTGTCATTCACATTTTCTTTTGCACAAAATTCTATCTACGGAAAAATTCTTGACAGCATTAATAATAAATCTATCAGCGGTGTAAAAATATCATCGAAATCGGATAGGAATTTATCAATACAAACAGACCAAAATGGAAATTTTGTCTTGAACAATATCGATTCATTTCCTTTCGAATTAAAAATTCAGAAAAAAAGTTTTGAAACAAGATTTGTATTAATAAAGGAAAATCCGACAGACACTTTATTCATCAAACTATTACCAAATGATGTTGTTATTACAGAAGTTGTTGTGACTGCCAGAAGAAGAGAAGAAACGGCTCAACAGGTTCCAATTCCCATCAATGTCATTTCAGGAAAAAAGGCAGAAGAAACAGGCGCTTTCAATGTTAATCGTTTGAAAGAATTTGTTCCATCTGTTCAATTTTACAGCTCAACGCCTAGAAACACAAGTCTCAGCATCCGAGGTTTGGGCTCAACTTATGGTTTGACGAATGACGGACTTGACCCAGGTGTAGGGTTTTACGTTGATGGTGTTTATTATGCAAGACCTGCAGCTACAACTTTAGATTTTGTCGATATAGAAAGAATCGAAGTTTTGCGAGGCCCGCAGGGAACTTTGTTTGGAAAAAATACAACTGCAGGAACTTTCAATGTTACGACAAAACAGCCAAGTTTTACAACTGGAGGAACAGCTGAAATCAGTTATGGAAATTATGGTTTCATTCAGGCAAAAACTTCTGTAACTGGAGCAATTACGGATAAATTTGCGAACAGGTTTTCTGCATCAGGAACTCACAGAGACGGAACAATTTATAATTCAAGAACCAATCAGGAGCTTAATGATATTAATTCAATCGCCATCAGAGACCAATTATTATACAAACCGAATGAAAATCTGAAATTCATTCTAACCGGAGATTACAATAGATTAAGAGCCAACGGATATGCGCAGGTCATTGCCGGAGTTGTAGCGACCAAAAGAGCGGCTTACAGACAATTCAATAATATAATTTCTGACCTTGGCTATACTTTGCCAAAAATCGACCCATTTAACAGAACTGTTGATACAGACACACCTTGGAAAGCTGAGCAAGATATGGGCGGACTTTCTTTGAATGTTGAATATAATCTCGGAAAAGGAAAAATTACTTCCACCTCAGCCTGGAGATTCTGGAATTGGAATCCTTCAAATGATAGAGATTTCACAGGACTTGCAGCTTTGGCAAAATCACAAGCACCAAGTAAGCATCAGCAATGGAGTCAGGAAATCCGTTGGTCCGGAAACATCAGTGAAAAATTGAGTGGTGTTTTTGGAGTGTTTGGAATTTGGCAAAGATTAAGAGCCGATAAAGATGGACAAATCGAGGAAGCAGGAAAAGACCAATGGCGATTTTCACAGAATACAACAAGTTCTCTTTGGCAGACTGCAGGACTGTTAGATGGCTATGGAATCAAATCTTATCCAAGTCTCAATTCCTTCAGTGGAGCAGTATTTGGACAGTTGGATTGGAGCTTCACCGAAAAACTTAGTTTGCTTCCCGGAATTAGAATTAATTATGATAAAAAAGAAATTGATTTCAAAAGAATCACTTACGGAGGATTGGAAATTTCTGATTATAACCCTGACAAAGATGCTCTGCAAGCAATTAAAAATTCAGTTTACAGCAATCAGGAATTCAACGCTTCGATTGATGACACCAATTTTTCTGGACAATTGACTTTAGCTTATAAACCAGCTAAAAATTATAATCTTTTCGGAACTTTTTCAACGGGCTTTAAACCTGTTGGACTTAATCTTGGCGGACTTCCTACGGACAACGGAAGAGTAATGACAGAACTTGCTGTTGTAAAACCGGAAAGAATTCTACATTATGAAATCGGGCTTAAATCTCAACCGCTTAAAAATTTAATTTTCAATTTAACAGTTTATAATTCTGATATCAAAGATTATCAAATACAAGTTCAGGCAGAAAGTTTGCAACTTAACAGAGGTTATCTTGCTAATGCACAAAAAGTACAAGTGCGAGGCATTGAAACAGATATTTCTTATACATTCAGCAACTTTTATTTCTTCACGAATTTGGCTTATACAGAAGCGATTTATAAAAAATTTACCAATGCGCCGCCAGCTTTGGAAGACACAGGCGGTGTAAATTATGTTGATATTTCAGGTGGTGTTTTGCCTGGAGTTTCAAAATGGGCAGGTTCAACAGGTGGAGAATTTAATTTTGCAGGAAAATTCTTGAAATATGAAGGCGATTATTTCTTTGCTTTGGACAGTTATTATCGTTCAACTTTTTCATCCAGTCCGACTCCGTCTAAGTTTATGAATGTTGCCGGATATGCTTTATTCAATACAAGATTTGGTTTCCGAGTGAGACAAGGTGTTACGACTTATGTCTGGGTCAGAAATATCTTTGACAGAGATTATTTTGAGCAATTGCTTCCAGGAGCAGGAAACGCTGGACATTATGCTGGCGTTTTGGGAGATCCGAGAACTTTTGGATTAACGATAAAAGTCAGCTTCTAATTTTAAAATTAAATTAATATTTATAACATATTACATTGATTTTCCCTAAATTTAGGGTCTTAAAAAATTAAAAATTAATGTCATTAATTGATTTATCTAAGCAAATAGCAATAGGAATAGATATTGGCGGAACTAATACTAAATTTGGTTTGGTCAACCATCGCGGAGAAATCCTTGCGAAAGGAAGTATAAAAACTGAAGATTACAAGCAGGTAGAAGATTTTATCGATGCTTTGTACACCAATATCAAACCTCTTATAGATGAGGTCTCTAATAATACGACTTTAGATGGGATAGGTGTTGGTGCGCCAAATGCTAATTATTTTAAAGGTACAATTGAATTGGCTCCCAATCTTCCTTGGAAAGGCGTTGTTCCTTTTGCGGAATTGATGAAAGAAAAATTCGGAGTTCCCTGCAAAATGACCAATGATGCTAATGCGGCCGCTCTTGGAGAGATGATGTTCGGAGCAGCAAGAGGGATGAAAGATTTCATAATGATAACACTTGGAACAGGTGTTGGAAGTGGAATCATCAGCGGTGGAAATCTAATCTACGGGCACGATGGATTTGCTGGCGAACTAGGACATACAATTGTGAAACCTGGAGGAAGAAAACACTGGAGCACTGGTTCTGAAGGAAGCTTAGAATCTTACGCTTCTGCAACGGGAATTGCGATTACGGCAAAAAAATTCCGTGCTGAATTTCCGGATTCTATGCTGAATCAATATCCTGAGGAATCTATTAATTCCAAAACAGTTTTCGAGTGTGCTGAAAAGGGAGACCCAACGGCAATCGAAGTTTTCAGATATACTGGACAAAAATTAGGAGAAGCGCTTGCAAATTTTGTAATGTTCTCTTCTCCAGAAGCAATATTGTTATTTGGTGGTGTTATCAAGGCTGGAGATTTCCTGCTAAAACCTGCCAAATTGCATATGGAAAGAAACCTGCTTCCTATCTTCCGCTCAAAAGTAAAATTGGTTTTCAGTGAGTTGGATGAGGCAGATGCAGCTATATTAGGAGCAAGTGCTCTTGTATGGGAAAATAAATAATTGATATTCATAAATCCTTTGATGTTTCTTTTTGATAGGAATAATTTTTGCTATTGATGACAAGGAAAATCAAAGGATTTTTTCTTTCTGAAAATGAATCGTTATTTATTATTAATACTTAGTTTTTTCCTCATCAACTGCAATGGGCAGGAGAAAAAAACAAAACCTTTAACAAATCAAAAAATGGATAAAAACAATTTGGAATATGCCACTTTGGCAGGCGGATGTTTTTGGTGTGTAGAAAGTTGTTTTCATATGCTGAAAGGCGTAGAATCTGTAACTTCTGGTTATTCCGGGGGTCAAAAGGATAACCCAACTTATGAAGAAGTTTGTACCGGAACTACCGGACATGCAGAAGTGGTAGAAATTGCCTTTGACCCAAAGATTATTTCTTTCAAACAATTATTGGAAGTATTCTGGTTCCTTCATAACCCTACAACGCTTAACAGACAAGGAAATGATATTGGAACGCAATACAGATCATCAATTTTCTATCATTCTGAAAAGCAAAAACAAGAAGCGAAAGAATCGATGAAAGAATCTGAAGCAAAGCAGGAATGGAACGGAAAATATGTAACAGAGATTGTCCCTTTCAAAAAATTCTGGCCTGCGGAAGCTTACCACCAGGGCTATTATAATGCTAATCCAACTCAGCCATATTGTAGTGCTGTCGTGGGACCAAAAATTCAAAAATTCAAAAAACATTTTGGAGAAATGGGTTGGCTAAACGAAAAAGCGGGGAATTAATCTCCGCTTTTTTTATTCAAATTTTTATTTCGTTTTCCATTCCTGATTACGTTTGTTTTCCGAACGCTTTTGCCCATTATCAATATTATAAGCCAAACCAATTCCTAAGGTTTGCTTCAACTGTGTTTTCTTGATTTGATTATGATCATACAATAGATCCAAAGTGACGTTGGTCGATATGTACTTGTTGACTTTCATATTCAGAATTCCGGAATAGGACAAAACAAGCCTTTCCGGATGATCCAGATAATTAGAAAAAACCGAAGCATTATTTTGCAATGTAATATTTTCCATCAACTTTACTTTGTACTGCGCCGTCCCCAAGAAACCAAATTGGAACAGCATAGAATCGCCGTCATTCTTCAGTCCATAATTCCCTGCCCATTGCAAATCTTTGTCCAAAACAAAAGTAAATCTTGCGTTGGCAGGACGCAATGTCATTGTGAAATTATCGCTGGGTTTATAAGTAAAACCTGCTCCCACATTAACATAGCCAGGAGACATAAAATTGGATATTTTGGAAGCTTCGGGATTATTACCATCCTCGTAACCTGGAGCAAATTGAGAAATCAACCCAGCCCCAACTGAAGCATACCAATTTCCAGAAATTTTGCGCCCATAATTGGTAGAAAGATTAATCACATCCTGCGTTTTCCGGTTTCCTACGCCTTGGGTATTATTCATCCCATAACCAAGAATAATGAGATTTTCCCAAAGATCTTTGTCTTTCTCATAAGTCATATTGTAATTGACTCCAGCCTGCCAGCCAATATTATTAGCACCACCGGCAACCCAATTGGAAAATGCCGATTGATTGAGCATTAATGTATTTTGTCCGATAATAGACCAAGCTTTGGTAGAATCTTGCACAGGCTGTTCTTGTGCATAGGAACTTAAGGCGAATAAAAGGCTTACTGATAATAGAACTTTCTTCATATTTATTTGTTTTTGATTAAACAAATATAATAAATAGAAGAATGATTAGTTAATGAATGGCTTTATAACACCTGTATTGCTATCTCTGTCAACCTTATAACCCAGATTATAAGTTACGCCAACTCCTAACGTTTGCTTTCTTTGTACTTTCTGAATCTGGTCGTGATCATACATTACATCTATCGTTACAGAAGTCGTAATGTACTTGTTGAATTTTAGATTAAGTGCACCGCTGTAATTGATATCAACTCTTTCCGAATGTTCCAGATAATTACTGAAGAAATTGATTTGGTTCACATAGGTTGCATCTTTGAAAAGTTTAATTTTATAAAGAACATTCACCATTGTACCAACCTCAGCTCTCATACTCTGCCCATCTCTTTCCAAACCATAGTTGCCTTTGGTTTGAAGTTTTTTATCCAATACAAAGGTGAATTTCCCATTCAAAGGACGAACAATCAACTGGAAATTTTCATTGGGGTTATATGAAAGACCAATACCTAAATTAAGGTAACCTGGCGCCATAAATTTAGAAATTCTGTTATCATAAACCGGATCTGGTGTTGCAGAATAATTGAATCCCGGCGTGAATTGCGACAGAAACTGAAAACCGGTTGACAAATAATAATGCTGCGCCAACTCATAGCCGTAATTGGTCATAATATTGATGTAATCATCTGTTTTTCTGGTAGATTGGCCTGTAGAAGAAACAAAACCGTAACCTAACTGGATATTATTATCGAGATAATGTTTATCTTTTTTATAGACAATATTGTAATTCACTTTTCCAATGACACCAATATTGTTATTCCCTCCAGCATACCAATTGGCAAAAGATGATTGGTTGAAAACCAAAGTATTTTGCCCGAATATAAACCAACGTTTCAATGTAGGCAAAGTCAAAATAGACGACGGTGTTAGCGGACTTGCATCATTGTTAGGAACAATCACAACGCTATTATTGATTTGCACCTCATCTCTTTTCAAAGATTTGATATCAATAATCCTCGGATTGGAAAGACTATCAAGATCTATAGATGTAGAGTCCCATTTTTTTTGACCGATAGAGTCGATGATTTTCTGATAATCAGTTACCTGTGCATTAAAGAAAATGCCTAATAATAGGATAAACAACACCAATACCTTTTTCATTAAGATCTAAATTTTAAACAAAAATAATAAAACTAAATTTCTAATAATCTGACTTTATAACCAAATTCACATTTATTGACCTGTTTTTTACAGACAAAATTACCTTTTTTCAAAATTGGCTGTAAAATTGAGAATGTAAAATCAATGTTTTTAAAATCCTTCAATTTGCGATCTATTTTAGTACCAATTATTATGTTGGTTCTGATGTGGAGTTTTTTCCTGTTACAAAACATTGGATTTTTTCAAGGTTGTAATGGAGCTTTGATTCCTCTGATGCCGGAAGGACTAAAAGGCGTTCTCCTCGCTCCACTTTTACACGGAAGTCTGGATCACATTATCGGAAACTCTATGCCGATTGCGATTCTCTTATTTTTGCTTTTCGAATTTTATTCTAAAATAGCATTCCGTGTTTTCTTCATTGGCTGGATTGCAGCAGGATTATTGGTTTGGATGTTGCCTCCTATTGATATTACTACCGGAGAATGGAACTACAGCTGTATTATTGGCGCCAGCGGATTGGTTTACATGTTGGCATTTTTCATTTTTTTCAGTGGTGTTTTCCGTTGGAATATGAAATTACTGACCATTTCTATGGTTGTAGCTTTGTATTATGGAAGTTTGATTTGGGGAATTTTTCCGGAAGAATTTTTCTCCAATCTGGAAGAGCCGAGCAGAATCAGTTGGCAGTCGCACTTAGCAGGAAGTATAACCGGCGTTATATTGGCTGTTATTTTCAGAAAAATTGGCGATAAAAAAAAGAAATACATCTGGGAATTCCCTAATTATTATAACGAAAAGGATGATAAAATCTGGCAAGAGTATATGGCCAATCATCCCGAAGATTTCGAAGAATTACCTCAATTGAAACAAGAATCTATTTGGGATTATCTGGATGAAATTCGGAAAAGAGAAAAATAATTCTTAATTTGGTCATAACACAAATGAGCTATGACTTCCGAAGAATATCTTTACATTCTTGCGCTGAAACAGTGCAAAAACATTGGTAACATCAATCTTAAAAAGCTGATTGCAAATATCGGCTCAGCCAAAAAAGTTTGGGAATCTTCTACCAAATCTCTTCTTTCTACATCCGGAATTGGTAAACAAACAATTCAGAATATCGGGAATGAAGAACTTCTGCTCATTGCTGAAAAAGAAATTAAACTTTGTGAAAAACAAGGCATCAACATTATTTCTCAAACTGATCAACTCTATCCAAAACATCTTTTGAATTGCGACGATTCTCCCGTAGTTCTTTTTTACAAAGGAAATCTGAATCCTGACAGAAATCCTGTTAGTATGGTTGGAACCAGAAAAATGACTTCTTACGGAAAGACTTTTATTCAGGATTTACTTGCCGGATTATCGGGTTCTAAAGTTTCGACAGTCAGTGGTTTGGCTTTAGGTGTGGATTCTTGCGTTCACGAAGAGTCTTTGAAAAATCAAATTCCAACGATTGCTGTTTTAGCACAAGGTTTAAGTTCGATTTATCCTGCCAGGAACAAAACTTTAGCCAATAAAATTCTTGAAAACGACGGCGCACTCGTAACTGAATATGCCTCTTTTGAAGGAATGGCAAAAGAAAATTTTCTGCAAAGAAATAGAATCATCGCCGGATTCTCTCCCAATCTGATTGTTGTGGAAACGGCTTATGGAGGAGGTTCTGTTACCACTGTGAGTTTTGCCAACCAATACAATCGCGATGTTTTTGCGTTGCCAGGTAAAATTACTGACATTTACAGTCAAGGTTGTAACCAGTTGATTTTTCTTAACAAAGCCGAAACGATTGTGGATATCAATTCATTAATAAAAAATCTAAATTTCATTCCTCAACCCGAATTATTCCCCAAAGAAGAAGCTAAAATTGAAATTGATCCGGAGAAAAAAGATCATCACAAAGTCTTAGCAATTATGACAGAAAATAAAACGATTTCTTTAGACGAATTAGCAGAAAAATCGGGCATTTTACATCACAAACTTTTGCCAATTCTTCTTGATTTAGAGATATATGGCTACATCAACTGTCTTTCCGGACGACAATATCAATTAAATTAACAAAACCTACATTTTCGAAAATTGAAGTTATTTAATATTAAATTCAAATATTGTTAATACAAAAGATGTAATTATACATTATGCAAAAAACTTAATCAATATCATTAAATTTTTAATAAAAATCAAAATATTACTTGCGAAATTCGAAAAAGAAATTAAATTTGTTGTCATAATTGTACAACAATGGAATTATTTAACGTTGAAGAAAAGATTCAGGAGTTTATGGCAAAAATCGAAGCCAAAAACCCTAACGAACCCGAGTTTATCCAAGCTGTAAAAGAAGTTGCGGTAACCGTAATCCCTTTCATTGCTACGAAAAAAGAATATACCGGAATGAAGCTCTTAGAGAGAATGGCAGAACCGGAAAGAGTAATCATCTTCCGTGTGCCTTGGATTGATGATAAAGGAGAAATCCAGGTAAACAGAGGTTTCAGAATCCAGATGAATTCTGCAATCGGACCTTACAAAGGTGGAATCAGATTCCATCCAACGGTAAATCTTAGCGTATTGAAATTCTTAGCTTTTGAGCAAGTCTTCAAAAATAGTTTGACAACATTGCCAATGGGCGGTGGAAAAGGAGGTTCTGATTTTGACCCTCAAGGAAAATCTGATATGGAAGTTATGCGTTTCTGCCAAGCTTTTATGATGGAACTTTGCAAACACATCGGTCCGGAAACTGATGTTCCTGCAGGAGATATTGGAGTTGGTGCAAGAGAAATCGGATACCTTTTCGGAATGTACAAAAAAATCAGAAATGAGTTTACCGGCGTTTTGACTGGTAAAGGTTTGGCTTACGGTGGATCTTTGATCAGACCAGAAGCAACTGGTTATGGCGTTGTTTACTTCGCTGAGCAAATGCTGAAAACAATCAACGAAAAAATTGAAGGTAAAACTGTAGTAGTTTCAGGTTTTGGAAACGTAGCTTGGGGTGTTATCAAAAAAATCAATGACCTTGGCGGAAAAGTAGTGACTATTTCTGGACCAGACGGTTACATCTATGATAAAGACGGAATCTCTGGAGAAAAAATAGAATATCTTCTTGAACTGAGAGCTAGTGGAAACAACAGAGCTGAGGATTATGCTAAAAAATATCCGGAAGCACAATTCTTCGCTGGGAAGAGACCTTGGGAAGTAAAATGTGATATTGCTTTCCCTTCTGCAACTCAAAATGAATTAGATCTGGATGATGCAAGAGCATTGGTTGCAAATGGTTGTCTTTGTGTAACCGAAGCGGCGAATATGCCTTCGACTTTAGACGCTATCAATTATTTCCTGGATAACAAAGTATTATTCTCTCCAGGAAAAGCTTCTAACGCTGGTGGTGTGGCTACTTCCGGATTGGAGATGACACAAAACTCTATCAGACTGAACTGGACTTCTGACGAAGTAGATGCTAGACTGAAAGAGATTATGATTGGTATCCACAAAGCTTGTAGAGATTATGGTAAAGAAGAAGATGGTTTTGTGAATTATGTAAAAGGTGCAAACATTGCAGGTTTCGTAAAAGTAGCTGAAGCAATGTTGGCTCAGGGTGTAGTTTAAACCAATTTCACTTGTTATAAATAAAAATGCAACTCAATTATTGAGTTGCATTTTTATTTATTTTAGAATTGAAAACAATTACTTAGGCAATCCTCTTTTCAAAGCATAATTGGCTCTTGCGATTGCTTTTTTCTCTTTCCAATTCATATAATTGGCTTTGAAATTTTTCTTCATAAAATTATCAAAACCTCTTTGCACTGTAAGATTCCAAAGGGAATTGACTTTTACAGCAAAACTTTTATCCCAAGCTCTCAGAGAAAGAGAAAAACTTCCGTCCAGATATTTCATCCAGTGCCACCAACCTGTTGGCATAAAAAGCGTATCGCCGTGCTCCAAGAAACATTCTATACCTTCTACACCATCTAGTGCAGGGAAATTCTTGAAATCCGGATTCTCTATATCGTAATCTTCCAAAGCATAGGTCGCATATGGCAGACAGTACAATCTTTCTTTCCATTTATAATCAAAAAGAAGAACATGTTTTCTACCATTGAAATGCGTGTGGAAAATATGCGCCAAATCAATGTCATAATGCAAGAAAGTCACAGAACTTTTACCACCAAAAAACATGCTTGGATACTTGTCCAGAAATCCACCCATCAATTCCTTTGGAGAAATATAATCGTTCAGGATTTTTGGAGCGTGTTTTATGGGATCAAAGAAGAAGATTCTAAGATCAGTCGGTTCTCTTTGGATTAGGTCGATATAATCAGCAAACTTCATCTCGGTAGTGGGCGCATTGATTGGAGCCGCAGGATCTGCTTTTGCACTGTCATACAAAGGAACAGTTACATCGCCTACAACTTCCTTTATATAATCCATCGTCCATTTTTGGTAAGCTGGCCAGTTTCTCGCCATATTTTTTATCACAACAGGCTTGCGTGGTTTGAGATACTTTTCCAGAAAATCTTCCTTAGAAATATCATCTACTATATCAATTGGTTTTAGAATGATTCCCATATTAATGTAATATTAAGGCACAAATTTATTAAATTAATGTTTCCGAAGAGAAAAAACATTTCCTTTATTTATAACAATTACAAATAGTTTAAATCTATATTATAATTTCTGATTATAAATTAATCAGTCATTTAACTTTTTATCTTTTTTGCACTCCAAAAAAAACTTTGTAACATTTTGCAATTTTTAATTACTAACTATTTAGTGATACAATTACTAACTATGAAAAAATTATTATCAGTTCTATTTATCCTATCTTTTTCTATGATTGTTTTGGCACAAAAAACAATTTCTGGAGTGATAACCGATGCCGATGGAAAACCACTTGCAAGCGCAAGTGTAACAGTTGAAGAACCAGGAAAAAATGCAATCCTAGCATACGGAATTTCCAATGCAAAAGGGGAATACAAAGTTTCCGTAAACTCATCGGAAGGTAATCTGGATTTAAAAATTAAAGCCTTTAATCAAAAACCAATTACACAAACTATAAAAAACGAAGATCAAAAACTGAACTTCTCAATGGATTCTCAGGCAACAGAAATCCAGGAAGTGAGACTTAAAACAAAACTAATCACCAAAAAAGGCGACACCATTTCATACGACTTAAAGTCTTTTGAAAATAAAAATGACAGAACCTTAGCTGATGTCTTGAAAAAAATCCCTGGGATTGAGGTTAACAAAGATGGAACTGTTCTTTATCAAGGTGAAGCCATCAACAAATTCTATGTTAACGGAAAAGACTTGATGGAAGGCGGTTATGGAACAATCAATAACTCGTTGCCAAAAGATGCTGTTTCCAAAGTAGAGGTTTTGGAAAATCACCAGCCGGTAAGTATTCTTCGAGATAAAGTTCCTTCTGAACAAGCTGCTCTTAACATTAAGCTAAAAAAATCTGTAACAATGACCGGTCGTGGAGAGATTGGCGCTGGTTTCAGTCCATTACTTTGGAATGTGAAATTAACACCAATGTTCTTCGGACAGAAAAACCAATGGGTTGTTAATTACAAGGCTAATAATAATGGTGAAAGTGTAGAAAAAGAAGGTAATCTTTTAAGCTTCGGAAGCCGTTGGGAAGGAAGAAGGTCACAAGCTGGACAAAAATCCTGGACTAATGTAGAAACTGCAGGTGTTCCTGATGTTCCTGAAAAAAGATATCTACTAAATAACGTTCATTTCTTTTCTGCCAACTTGTTAACTAGTCCTTTCAAGAATAAAGAATGGGAATTGAAGGCGAATGTAAACTATACCAACAACGATGTGGAGAGAGATTCTCACACAAAAACAGTTTACAATGCAGATCATACAGATGCCAATCTTGCTGGCAGAACATTGGAACAATCGAGAAGTAATGATTTTTATACCAATGCATCAAAAGCAGAATTGATTTTCACAAAAAATGCAAAGAAAGGTTTCTTCAAAAACACAACGACTTGGAACGGATTCTGGAATTCAAATAGAGGATTTTCTTCTTTGGACACTCAAAAAGACGGATCGTTATTTGGAAATCAATCTTTAGAATCTCCTTCCGGAAGTTTCCAAAACTCATTGAGCACTATCATTCCATGGAAAGACAAATTGCTGAATGTAATGAGTTATTTTAAATATCAAAAAGACAAGCAGAATATGGAAGTTAGCCCTTCAAGATATTCTAATTATCTTGTTCCGGTTCTAGACAGCTTAAATGATTTATCTCCCAGCGAGAGATATAAGCAATTCGTCATTTCTGAAACTTTAGAAATCAATCATTCTGCTTCTGTAGGCTTCAGTTACAGAAAATGGACTTTTACTCCAGAGATTGGGTTGAATATGAATTTTAATAATCTAAAATCAGATTTATTAGGCTATAAAAACAATTTTTATCAAACACTATCTGGGCCAAGTGAGTTTGGAGGTTTTCAAAATGATTCTGACTGGAATGAGATGACACCTTACACCCAAGTTGGTATCAATTACAAATCTGAGAGAATCAATTTGAACTTAACCCTACCAGTTAATTTCTATAGCATCAAATATCAGGATAATCTTTATAATCAAGTAGCTAATAAAACCAAGACGGCTTTGGAACCTACATTCTTTGCAAGTTATGATTTTGCGTCATTCTTCAAATATTGGGTTTTTGCCAGCCAAAGTTATGATTTCGGAAGTTTTGGATTCTTATATGGCGGAAATATGTTAACCTCAGCAAGTAATCTTTCAAGAAGATATGTTTCTGGTCTTAATGATTCTCAAATGCCTGAATACCTCAGTAGAAACATTGGAACAAGATTAGAATATCGAAATCCATTGAACAATCTATTCTTCAATGTTCGATACAATTACGGAACAATTAAGAGAAATATTGCCGAAACTTTTGCTACAGATGGTGGAATTGGTGGAACTGTTGGTCTTTTCATCATTCCAAATACAGTTAAAACCCAATCAGAAAGCGCCGAAATTGGTAAATACTTCCCGAAATTTAAGAGTAACATCTCGACAAGTTTTACCAATAGAGATTCTAATCCTTTTAGCTTCTTTAACAATGAGGCAATCCGAAGTAAATCTAATGTCCAAACTTGGACGGCAAAATTTAACAACACCTACTTTAGCTGGTTAAGTGTAGATTATAATATCAGTATGAATTGGAATAATAGCAAGAATGTGACTAAACAAACTTCTCAGAGAAGTTCAGGTTGGAATCATAATCTTGCAGCATACATCTATCCGTCAGACAATCATACTTTTGGCTTCAATTGGGATAACAGCGTAACATCTACGGAAGGCAATACCTATAAAAACCCATTCTTCGATTTATCTTACCAATACACTTGGGTTAAGAAAAAAATCGATTTTGAATTAAAATGGTTGAACATTAGCAACAGAAAAGTTTATGAAATCGTAAACGTCAATGTAGATCAAGGTAATACAGTTTATCAAACATACAACATCCGTCCAAGCCAGTTTATGTTCACTGTAAAATTCAACTTCAAATAACACACTATTTTATTATAAAGAAAAAGGTAGCGCGATTTTTTTTCGTCTGCCTTTTTATTTTTCTTAATTTTAAATCACTAAATCTTTAGTTATGAAGAAAACATTTTTATTATTGATGATTACTTTGAGCTTAGCATCATTTGCTCAAGGAACAAGGATTATGTATGAGTACAAGTTCGCTTCTAATCTCGAAAAGAAAGATTCGCTTGAGACAGAATTGATGTACCTGGACATCAAAAAAGACGGCAGCAAGTTCTACAGCAGGCAGAAGTTTGTAAGTGATTCTACAAGAGATGCTTATTTTAAAAAGCAAATTGCGACAGGTTCTACCAATTTTAATTACCGTGGCGGAAACGGAGGCAAAATTGGATATTCGGTTTCCAAATCTTATCCGGATTTCAATATCGTTTTACATACCGGTATTGGTAACTCTAGATTCAGTGTTAAAAATGAAAACCCGATGACGTGGAAAATACTTCCTGATAAGAAGATGATCGATAAATTCGAAGTTCAAAAAGCAACGCTCGATTTCGGTGGAAGAACCTGGACGGCTTGGTTTTCTCAGGATTTTCCTTTTCAGGACGGACCTTATAAATTTTCAGGATTACCAGGTTTGATTTTGGAAATGGAAGATTCTACTGGAACGCATATATTCAAGTTTGTTGGCAGCAAAAAGTTTGATGAAGTTGAGAAAATTGAAAAAGAAGAAATCGGAAGTACTCGCGGCGGACTGGTTGTAAAAACATTTGGTGTTCCTGGCGGAAAAGAAATCGAGGTTTCTGAAGAGCAGTTCAAAAAACAGTGGAAAGAATACAAAAATGATCCTGTAAAAGATACACGCCAGATGCTATCACAAGGAAATATGAAGCTAACGCTGAATATTGATGGAAAAATGATGTCGGAACCTTCAGAGGTTCTGCGGGCAATGGAAAAAAATCAAAGAGAGGAAATCAAAAATAATAACAACAAAATTGAACCAGCTCTTTACCCTTAATTAGACATAAAACACTATTTTTATAGTCCTCTTTCGAGAGGACTTTTTTGTGTCAATTTTTAAAAATTTAAAATGAGTTACTTACCAAAACTTAAAAATATAAAAGCTTTCGTTTTTGATGTCGATGGCGTGTTTACAGATGGAAGCGTTTACCTTTTGCCAGACCAGAATATGTCTCGTGTGATGAGTGTTTTGGATGGTTATGCGGTGGTTCAGTCTCTGAAACAAGGTTACATCATCGGCATTATCACTGGCGGAAATGACCCAATGGTGAAAAACAGGATGGAGTATCTTGGCATCAAAGATTATTATGCAAAATCTTCTCACAAAGTTTCTGATTACGAAGATTTCAAATCCAAATATAATTTACAAGATTCCGAAATTCTAATGATGGGCGACGATATTCCGGATATCGGGATTATGAAATTAGCTGAGATTTCTGCTTGTCCAGCGAATGCAGTTCCAGAAGTGAAAGCCATTTCAGATTATATTTCACCGGTTTATGGAGGCAAAGGAGCTGTGCGTGATGTCATAGAACAAGTGATGAAAGTTCAGGGAAAATGGAATCTGGACGAAGAAACAAAATCAGCTTAAATAATTGAAAATGAAACGATTTATCGTTCCATTTGACCATTGAAAAATAGAAATAAGCAAATGAAATTATTACTCGCTTCCAATTCACCTAGACGAAAAGAATTATTATCACAATTAGGTTATCAATTCGACATCGTTAAAATCGATGTTGATGAGTCTTATCCTTCTGACTTGAATCCGAATCAAATCGCAGAATATGTCTCAGCCAAGAAAGCAAAAGCTTTTGATGTTAATGAAGACGAAATTCTTTTGACTTCGGACACCATTGTTGCATTAGACCAAAAAATTCTTCTTAAACCAAAAGACGAGAATGAAGCTTTTGAAATGATAAAAAGTCTTTCGGGAAAAATACATCAGGTTTATACAGCCATTACGATTAAAACAATAAATTCTGAAATCAGTAAAACGAGTAAAACTGATGTGGAATTTTTTGAGATTAGCGATGAAGAAATTAAATTTTACATCAACAATTATAAACCTTTTGATAAAGCCGGATCATACGGAATCCAGGAATGGCTGGGAATGGCAAAGATCAAACACATTTCCGGTTCTTTCTATTCTGTGATGGGTTTTCCAGTGGATTTGGTTTACGAAGAACTCAAAAAACTGAATTGTTTTCCAAGCAATTTGTAAAACTAATAGCTTTAAATAATTTTCCTTGCAAAATTTCGTTATTTTTACAGATTCAACCAGAAATTTCATTTTGAAATAATTAGATGAGAAAATATTTACTAATCATACTTGCCGTCGTAAGCGTAATTGCCTGTAACCCTCGCCACAAAAAGAAAAAAACTAAAAGTGGTCCTATTAACCGGTTTATGACGTTTCATAATACTTTGTTCAACAGTAGAGAATCTTTTCTTGCCGAGATGGAAAGCAGAGACAAAGCGCACGTTGACAACTTTTACGATCCTTATATTTCTGTTTACACCACAGAAGATAATCTTACTGATGTCCAAAATGGTACAGTCGCAACAGATAATTCTGATTCTGGGCCAATGCCACTAAGAGGAGCTACCAGAAATACTTCTCCAGATGGTAACGAAAGAATGGGAGGCGCAAATCCCAATAAAAAAGGGGCTACAACATTACAAATTACCGAAGCTAAAGCACTGAAAACTATTACCAAATATTCAGTTCTTGTAAACAGCGTAGAGAAGAATAAAAAGATTTTTGACGCTTATATTTTGTTGGCAAAGGCAAGAATGTATCAAGGTAAATATTTGGAATCTCTAGACGCATTGGGTTACATTTTCAACACAATGAGCAAGGATAAAAGATTGCCTTTGGCGAGAATTTATCAAGCGGTCAATTATTCTAAACTAAAAGAATATTATCGTGCTGATGAGGTTTTCAGAGATTTGGAAGAAGATCCGAAGATCAAATTAACCAAAGAACACAAACGAATTCTGAAAGTTTATCAAGCTGATAATTTCCTGAAATGGGGCAAAAAAGAATTGGCTGCTGAAGTTTTGGAAGAAGCCTTTACTTATAACAAAAACAGAAAAATAAAAAGTAGAATCGCCTATTTACGCGGGCAAATTCTGTCAAATCTTAATAGAAAGGATGAAGCCAGAGAGTCTTTTGCTGCAGCTTACAAATATGCAAACAGCTATGAATTTGAGGTTAAATCTCAGATAGAAATCGCTAAAACTTTTGATGGAAAAGCCGATAGCTACGATGAGGCGATGGCTTACCTTGCTAAAATTGCCAAAAAAGGAACTTATGCTTCCCGTAAAAATGAGTTGTACTACGCAAGTGGATTAATTGCTACTTCTGCCACAAAAGATTCTATCGCTGATTCTTTCTTCAGAAAAGCATTGAAGGAAAAACAGTCTGATCCACAGATTCGTGGATTGACTTATTCCGAATTGGCTAAAAAATATTTTGCAAAAGACGACTATTTGACTGCCGGTGTTTACTACGACAGTGCATTAGCTGTGATGACTTATAAGCCTGAAAAAGACAGATTGACAGATCTAACAGCCAATATCAAGAAGCTATCGAAGAATTATTACGTTGTTAAAAAAAATGACAGTATTCTGAACCTTTCCAAAATGAGTCTTGATGAAAAAAGAGAATATTTCACAAAGTATATTGAGAAAATCAAACAAAAAGAAGCGGTAGAAGAACTGGAAAAGAAACGTGCTGAACGCAGCAAAGGTTTTGATAATTCGGATTATAATGCTAATTCTATTTTCGCTAATAACTCTACAGATAGTGGCAGTTTCCAAAATTTTGGAATTAATACAGGAGGTTCTACCTTTTATTTTGCTAATGCCAACAATATCCCAAGAGGAGAAACATCCTTTAAACAAACTTGGGGTAACAGAACTTTGATGGACAACTGGCGTTATTCGGCAAAAACGACAACGATTGAAGAAATGAAGAATGAAGCTTTAGGTATTGCTAATGCGCCGGATCCGAGACGTTTGGAGCCAGAATTTTATATTGAGAAAATCCCAACTTCTCCGGAAGAATTGGGAAGATTAAAAAAAGACAGAGATACTGCAAGTCTTGGGATGGGAAGGATGTATGAGTCGTTTTTTGGAAATACCAAACTGGCAACTAAAACTTTGTATGACCTTGTAGATAATAAACCAGATGAGGAAACCGATTTGATGGCGTTGTACAATATCTTCATCTTCAATTATGAGAAAAATCCGGCTGATGCAGAAAAAGCGAAGCAGTTGATTTTAGAAAAATATCCTTACACTTCTTACGCTGAGTTTGTGAAAAATCCGAAAAATAAGGATTTCAACAAGTCATCAGAAGATGTGGAAAAACTCTATGCGGATGCTTATACGCTTTATCTGACAGAAAAATATGCTGAGTCCAATACAATGATTGATAAAGCTATTGCAGACAATCCAAAGGATGCGCTGGTTCCTAAGTTTTACTTGTTGCAAGCCTACAATGCTGGAAAAACTGCTGGAAAAGAAATCATGATATTACAGTTGGAACAAATTGTTCTCAATTATGGTAAAACACCGGAAGGTAAGAAAGCAAAAGATCTTTTGAAATATCTGAAAAGTGATGTTAAGCTAGAACTTACAGATGAAAGCGGAAATGCAATATCTCAAAAACCACAACCAACAAATACCGCGTCTGAAGAAGCAAAACAAAGATTGAAACAACAATCGGATGCTAGTGAAGGTAGTGTAGCTTCACCCGCCACTCCTTCGATCAGCAGACCAGGAACTCCTGGAGGTAATGAAACAAATACTCAGCCTCAGCAAGTTGAATTCAAAACAACCAAAGCAGAGCAAGTTAAGAAAAACAAATAAAAAAGAGAGCAATTCAAATTGCTCTCTTTTTATTTTATACTTTGTCCAATTGAACTGTGAAGTGTCTCAAAATCTCTGGTTCTCGTTTGATTTTGTAACCTTTTGTGATGTCGTTTCTTCTTTCAAAAACATTGATTACTGCTGCAGCAACATAATCCATATGATTATTCGTGTAAGTTCGTCTTGGGATTGCCAACCTCAGCAACTCCAGTTTTGGATAGCGGTTTTCTCTTGTTTCCGGATCTCTGTCAGCCAGTAAAGTCCCGATTTCTACGCCACGAATTCCAGCTTCTTTATAAAGCTCTATTGCCAATGTTTGAGCAGGGAATTCTTCTCTTTTGATATTTGGCAAGAAATTCAGTGCATCTATGAAAACAGCGTGTCCACCGATTGGTTTCTGAACAGGAATTCCTGCTTCCATCAATTTGTTTCCTAGATATTCTACTTGAGAGATTCGGCTTTCCAGATAAGGAAACTCTGTCGCCTCATCTAGTCCCGACGCCAAAGCTGACATATCTCTGCCAGCCATCCCACCGTAAGTAATGAAACCTTCGTAGATGATTGTGAAATTAGAAGCTTGTTCAAAGATTTCTCTATTCTTCAAGGCGATGAATCCGCCAATGTTTACCAAGCCATCTTTCTTGGAGCTCATTGTCATTCCGTCACCGTATGAGAATAGTTCTTTGCAGATTTCTTTAATGGTTTTGTTTTCCTGACCTTTTTCTCTTTTCTTTATGAAGTAAGCATTCTCAGCAAACCTCGCCGAATCAAACAAAACAGGAATTCCGTATCGGTCAGACAATTCTTTTACCGCTTTGATGTTTTCTAAAGAAACTGGCTGTCCGCCAGAAGAATTGCAAGTAATCGTAATCAAACAGAATGGAATTTGTTCTTTTGGATGAGATTTGTAAATAGCTTCAAGTTTTCCCAAATCCAGATTTCCTTTAAAGGGATGAAGGTCATTGATGTCAAAAGCTTCATCAATTGTACAATCTACGGCGTGCGCTTTTCTGATTTCTATATGACCTTTCGTTGTATCAAAATGAGAATTTCCTGGAACAATGTCGCCTTCTTTTACCATTACTGAGAATAATACATTCTCAGCTGCACGACCTTGGTGTGTTGGCAATAAATAAGGAAAACCTGTGATTTTTTCAACAGTTTGTTGCAACGCTTCGAATGAGCGGGAACCAGCATAGCTTTCGTCGCCAATCATCAATGCGCCCCATTGTTTATCGCTCATTGCGCCAGTTCCACTGTCTGTTAACAAATCGATGAAGACATGGGAACTTCTAAGGTTGAATAGGTTATAGTTGGCGTTTTTCAGCCATTCTTCGCGTTGTTCTTGAGTAGATTGATATATTTCTTCGACCATTTTGATTCTAAATGGTTCTGCGTATGGTAATTTCATAATAATGAATAGTTAAGAATGAATAATTAATTTTTAAAAGTTGAAATTAATTGACAAACTTTATTAGAAGTACAAACCCGCAGCCCGACTTGAGCGGAAATCCTTTTTGTTTTTTTGCTAAAAAATAAAAAGATTGGGAGCGGAAGGCGGAAAAAGCTGCCCTAATAAAAAATGAAATTAATTTCGGAAAGGATTGATAATGAACAGAAACATTCATTATTAATTATTAATTAAAAACTACTCCGGGGCTTTGAAAACGTTGTCGTCTGAATGGAAGCCGGCAACACCCCCGCTAACTGCAAATTTCATGGCTTCAGCGGCGCTCATTCCGGATACTTCTTTGACGTTATTGAATTTGGTGATGATGACCCAGCCGGAAACCGCGTAGGAATGGGGCAGATAAACGGCGATCATTTGGTCAAGATTAACAACGGACATATCAGCTTGTGTCAAAAATCCAATTCTCCAGATTTCAGGATTCTCATTCGTTTTAACCCAAACCGGAACATTGAATTTTTTCTTATCTCCAACGAAAGATCCAAGAACATCTTTTAGCGAAGTGTAGAGAAATTTGATTCCTGGGATGTGTTCCAAAACATAGTCCACACCGTCAACAATGAGCCTTCCAATGATAAATTTGTTACCAAAAAACCCAATGAATGTGGTTCCGAAAATTACGATGAAAAATATAAGTCCTGGGAATTTTCCCGAGACTGAAGGCACCAAATTATCAATACTACTCACGACGCTCCAGATGACCCAAACCGTGATGGCAAGAGGCCCAATAATAATCAATCCCTGAATGAAGGATCGTATAAAGAGCCGAAGATAATCGTTGAGGTTTCTGTCCATTTTAGATTTTAGCCGTGGATGGTTTCTTTGTTACCGTAAGATTTCATAATGCTAGCCTCGTATTCCAGCCATTCTTCCCAACGTTTGTTCACAGTTTCCGGGTTGCCCAATTGTCTTGCAAACCCGATAAAGGCTGTATAATGATTGGCTTCTGAAACCATCAGGTCGTGGTAGAATTTCTTAAGTTCTTCGTCTTTGATATTTTCTGTCAAAACCTTGAAACGTTCACAGCTTCTGGCTTCTATCATCGCAGCAAAAAGCATCTTGTCAATAATCTGATCTTCTCGCTTACCACCTCTTACCAGAAACTTCACAAGGTCGTTCACATAATCGTCTTTGCGGGTTCTTCCAAGAACGCCTCCTCTTTTCTTAATAATCTCGTGAACCTGATTGAAGTGATCCAATTCCTCCTGTGCAATGGCCAATAGTTCGGTTACCATTTCTGTATATTCTGGAACCATGGTGATAAGGCCGATGGCATTGGTCGCTGCTTTTTGCTCGCACCAAGCGTGATCGGTAAGAATCTCTTCCAGATTACCTTCTGCAATATTAGCCCAACGTGGGTCTGTAAGAAGTTTAAGACGGAACATTTTATATTTTTTGTAAAAATAAGGATTTGATTGATTGTTATTAAATATTTTGTTAATAAAAAATTATTTTTTGAATTCAACTGCCATATAACTATACTATAATTAATTATATTAAAAATTGGCACAGATGTTGAAAAATTATCATCAACCAAATAATAAAATTATGAAAAATTCAACCATTATCAATCGTTCTAGATTATTTCTTTTTAGCTTCTTAACGTTTTTCTCATCTGCTTTGATATTCGCTCAGGATTCAGCCGTTGTAAAAACTACTAATGTAACCACAACTTCTACGGAAGAATGGCAAACCAATCCGACTTATTGGATTATTGGTGGCGTGGTTCTTATCATCATCGTCGCAATTGTCGCGATGAGCGGAAGAAAAAGAAATGATTAAAATTTATAAAGCGCTTTTAGGAGCGCTTTTTTTATGGATTTTTCGAAGTTGTCTTTTCTCTCAAAAACTCCAAAATCGTCCAACCCAAATCATCCACTTTTTTTAAACCTTTGGAAATCAAAAACGCTAAGAAAATATTCAGTGGATAAATAATCAATACCAACAGATACCAAGGCAGAGAATCTTTCATCGGAACAACAAGGAAATAAATCAAAGATGAACTCATCCCTTGAGCAAAATAAAAGAAGATTGCATTTTGTCCTACATTTGTAATGAAATTTGGTTTAGTGATTTTCAATCGGTTATAGAAAACGAATAAAGTTACTAATGAGAATAGTGTCCAAATAATGTAAGGAATCTTCGGTGGGAATTTTTGTTTGTTGAGTTTATAGAACATATCGCCTCCGTAACTCCAAAACATCCAAGCTAATGTAACAGCTACCAATCCGTACAAAACCGGAACCATTTTCGTTGGAATCATTTTGCCCTTCATTCGGTTTCCAATCAGGAATACAGCTATATAAAATGCAACATAACCGCCTTGCCCATTAGGATAATATTGAGGAAACAAATTGAATATTAAAGTTAATGTCACACAAATCCCAATAAACCAATTGATATGTTTTGGGAAAAATCTCAGAATCAAAACACCGAGAACTGTCAAGATATAATAAACTTTCAAATACCAAAAACTTCCCATCACCACAGGGAAAGTATCACAGTTGGAGTACTCATGCAAATACCAATTTCCCAAAATCTGCCATTGCGGTTCAGACGAAATACTTCTCGGAACATATTTACTTCCAAATGTTGAATAGAAATCTTTGAGCCAATCAAAAGAGAAAAAACTTAATCCAAAAACTTTGAAAAAATAATCGAGGAAAAACAGAAATGTTACGAAAATCATATAGGTAATTTGCAACTTCAGCAATCTATAAAGTGTCTTTTCGATATTATTCCCAGACGTGATTCCGCTCAGTGCATAGAACAACGCTACATCAAAAACCAGAGAAAAAACGCGCGCTTCCACCGGCATATAAAACTGTCCGCTCCAAAACGCCGTGTGGATAAATATGATGGAAATGGTTGCCAGTCCTTTGGCAAAATCAATATAGAGGTCTCTTTTCATTAAATGTGATTTAAATATCAATAGGATTGAGCTTCAGCCCATTCACAAAAGTAACAACATTAGAGGCTTCAGCCAAAACATATTATAAATTTCGGCTAAAGCCATTTCGTAATCTAATTTTACCATTGGGCTAAAGCCCAACGCTATTGATATCCGTTATTGTGAATCGAATTTCTATTTATAATTATTTAACTTTCATCGCTCGATTCTTATCCTTATTTTTGAAAGTTCAATTCTAGAGATGTCAGATATCATTCAACTTTTACCAGACCATGTTGCCAATCAAATTGCTGCAGGAGAAGTCGTGCAAAGACCGGCTTCTATTGTCAAGGAATTATTGGAGAACTCTGTGGATGCGGGTTCCAGTAAGATTCAGCTCATTATTCGTGATGCGGGAAAAAACTTGCTTCAGGTTGTTGATAACGGAATCGGAATGTCTGAAACTGACGCCAGATTAGCTTTTGAACGTCACGCAACCTCTAAAATCCGTTCGACGGAAGATATTTTTAAAATTGCGACCAAAGGTTTCCGTGGAGAAGCTTTGGCTTCTATTGCTGCAGTTGCTCAGGTAGAACTCAAAACCAAACAGAAAGACGCGCCAGTCGGAACGAATATTTATATTGAAGGTGGAATTTTCCAGTTTCAAGACCCGATTCAAACCGTTGAAGGTTCCAATTTTTCTGTTAAGAATTTGTTTTACAATGTTCCTGCGAGACGCAAGTTTTTGAAGAATGACAATGTAGAATTCCGTCATATCATCGATGAATTTCAGAGAGTTGTTTTGGCTCACGAGAATATTGAGTTCGAAATGTTCCATAATGATGAACCTGTCTTCAAACTAAGAAAAGGTGGTCAAATGCAACGCATTATTGATGTTTTCGGGAGAAAGTTGCAACCGCTGTTGATTCCAATTAAGGAAGATTTGGGTTGGGCCAATTTGCAAGGTTATGTTGCAAAACCAGAAGGCGCGAAAAAAGTAAGAGGTGAGCAATTTTTCTTTGTCAACGGAAGATATTTCAAAAGTCCTTACTTGAGCAAAGCTGTTCAGGAGGCGTTTGATGGATTATTACAACCAGGTTATATTCCTTCATTTTTTCTTTATCTGGAAATGGATCCGGAGAAAATAGATGTGAATATACATCCTCAAAAAACGGAAGTTAAATTCGAAGATGAAGCGTTGATATTCGCTTTGATGCGGTCTACCATCAAACGTTCTTTGGGAATTTATAACGTTGCGCCAAGTCTCGATTTCGAAAGAGATCCAAAAATGGAAGCATTTTTTTCCCCAACGCCAAGCAAAAGCAACTACAGTTCGCCAATGCCTTCTTCCATTAATGTGGATAGAGATTTCAATCCGTTTGCTGTAGAAAAAACTACGGAAGAGGAAAGGATTAATCTTGCCGAATTATATCAGGCAACAGCCACTGCGGCACCTTCCAAAATCAACCTTTTTGAAGATGATGATTTGGACGAAGATCTTTTCCGATTGCCCAACGGTTATTGGCTTCTGAACAAGGACGGACAAACTTACATGTTGGATTTGGGCAGAATGCATCGTGTGTTGATGTCTTCTCATCAGGAAAATTTGCCAACGAAAAAAGCTGGGCAAAGCTTATTGTTTTCGTTAGAATATCATCTGAATGAAATCGAAAAAAATAAATACAAATCCATCAAAAAATATTTGCCGGATTTTGGTTTCGAAATGACTTTGGCTCAGGAAAATGTATTGAGAATCGAAACCGTTCCGGAAGCTTTGAAAGAATCTCAGGTTATCAAATTTCTGGAAAAAATATTCGAAGTTTTGGAATACAGAACAGAGGAAGATTTCTACAAATATTTTGAATACCAATGGGTTAAGCTGAAAACCAAATCAAAATTCGATTTCATTTATAAAACCGAAGTGGAGCAATTGGTAAAAGACTTTATCGACCTTGGTTTCCCACAATACACCGTAAACGGAAAAAAATGTTGGATGGAAGTTCCGTTTGACGATTTTAAAAATAAATTTTAAACTATGTTTCCACAAATAACACCTGTTACCCGAAATATAATCATCCTGAATGTCATCTTTTTTGTAGGTACATTGTTACTTGGGAATTTTAACATCAATGTTGATGCGCTTTTAGCAGGATATTTTCCCTTATCTCCAAACTTCAGGTCTTGGCAAATTATTACGCATATGTTTATGCATGGAAGTATTATGCATATTGTTTTTAATATGTTGACGCTTTACAGTTTTGGACCGGTTTTGGAGCAGGTTTTAGGACAAAAAAAATTCATTATTCTTTATTTTGCTGCAGGTTTAGGTGGTTTCGTTTTGTACAATATTTGGAACTATGTTGAAGTAAGTCAAATCACAAATTTTTTAACTAGTCAAGCTTACGATATCCACGAAATTTATAAGTACGCAGATATTAACTACAGTGGAGAGATGCCAATTTCTTCTAATTCTGAAGCTGTGAGAGACTCTGCTCAAAGTCTTTTCAATATATTGAGAACGCCAATGGTTGGAGCCTCAGGCGCAATCTTCGGAATCATTGCAGCATTTTCTACATTATTTCCGGATGCCAAGTTGATGTTTATGTTTATTCCTTTTCCTATCAAGGCAAAATATCTGACACCTGTTATTATTGTGGTTTCAATCGTTTTGGGATTTGGACAATTCAGTGGCGATAATATTGCACATTTTGCCCATCTTGGAGGCGCTTTGATTGGTTTTCTTTACATCAGAAACTGGAAAAAACACCGAGACAGAATCCAATAAATGGGAATCATTCGCTTAATTTTAACGGTATTTCATCTGATAATTATTGCTCTGCTTTTCGGAACAATAATTAATGCTTACATCCCGCCAAGTGTTGTTGGGTTTCTTAATCTTTTATCATTAGGATTTCCGATTCTCATTATTATTAATATTATTTTATTGATATTCTGGATTATTACTTGGAAAAAAAGAGCGGTGGTTTTTCTTGTTTTATCTTTATTTTTTATCATTCCTACGAGACGTTGGATTAATTTCACACCTACGAAAACCGAAACTCCGAATTTGAAAGTCATTTCTCTCAATGGGAAATCAGGGAAATTTGGAGACGAAAGCATTTATAGTTTTCTTAATAGTCAAAATGCTGATGTCGTTCTTACACAAGAATATAGAAGTGCCCAAAACTTAAAGGGGTTTGAATATTTTGAAAGAAATTTTCCCGTTGTTAAAATCCAGTCAAGACTTCCGATTGTAAAAAGCGGAATTGTAGAAACTGATGCAAAAAACGGACGTTGCATCTATGCTGATATCAGGGTTAATGAAAAAATTATTCGATTTGTGAATGTTTACATGGAACCTTTTTACTTACAGAAAGATATGGTAAGACCCACTAAAGATATGAATGTGAATGAAGAAAAGGCCAAGAACATTCTGCACAAACTTGTTCCAACTTTCCGAAAACATCAAAGTCAAATTACTCCAATAAAATCATTTTTGGACAGTTCGCCTTACCCAATTATTCTTGCCGGAGATTTCAACTCGGTTCCAAATTCTTATGAATATTACACCTTATCTGAAAATCTGGAAGACACATTTCTAAAAGTCGGAAAAGGAAGCGGAACAAGTTTCCACGATTTCAAATTTCCTCTGAAAATCGACCACGTTTTCGCATCAGAGTCCATCGAGCCTATCAGTTATAAAGTAGACAGAAGTGTCAGAATCTCAGACCATTTTCCTGTGATTGCTGAATTTTATATCAAATAATTTTCGATATTTGTTGATATGAAACAATTCTACTTTTTTTTGATTCTTGCTTCAATGTTATCTTGTTCAAAAAATGCTCCGGTTCTGAACAATTCAGACCAATTGGATGCTGCACCACAAATCACATATGATACAACAGCTATCGATTCTTTTGGTCCGGGTGCAACTTCCGAAGCTGTGATGGCAAAAATCAATGCTGTGGCGATAAAACGTGAAAAAGATAGTCTTGCCGCGATTGCAAAAGTTGAACAGGAAAAACTCGACAAAGAGAAAGCAAAAAAAGAAGAAGAAAATAAAACAGACAAAAAAACCGAGGACAAACCTACTGAAGAAGTAAAAACGAATTAACAACCGTTATATACTTCTCACAAAATCATCCAGACTGTCTTCTTCTTTCAGCATCAGTTTTTTCTTTAGACGATAGCGCCCGTTCTTGACTGTTTCTCCTGAGACATTCAGTATTGTAGCCACCTGCTTTGTTGTCATCCCCATTTTGAAATAGGCGCACATCCGCATATTATTCTCTGTAAGATCTTTGCATATTACTTTCAATTTATTAAAAAAATCAGGATGCACTTCATTAAAATGATGAATGAACTTGTGGCTTTCTGCTTGTGTATTGAGATTATTTTTCACCACTTCTATGATATTGTCATAGATTATCTGCTTTTGATTTTCTCCATTGGCTTGACCAGCTTTATGTAGAACTTCTTTCAGCACAGTGTTTTTACTTGAAAGCATTAAAGAGTATGATGCAACCTCTCTTTTTTTTGCATCCAATAATTCTTTATGTTTTTCTTCCTGAAGCTGTTTTAAATTTTTCTCATAAAGCAATTGTTTTTGAAGCGATTCTTTTTCAGACTCTCTAATAATTGCTTGTTGTCGCCTTTTTTGATAGAAAATAATAAGGAAAGCTGAACCTAAAAGGATAATGAAGATAGAGGAGATCAAAGTTATCAGGAATCTACGTTTTTCTAACATTGTATTTTGTTTGGAAATCACGACTTCTTTCTCCGCCGATGCCAGAAAGGTTGACATGTAAGTTTGGTAAGAATCTATGGTTTTAGAGTTACTAAGGATTTTTTCCTTTTGCTCATTGTATTTTTTCAGATAGATAAAAGCTTCTTTTGTATTACCTTTCTTCTCAAAAATCAATGATTTAATCTGATAAACCAATGACAACTGTTCTACGTCTCCTGTTTCAATAGATAGCTTTTCTGCTTGATCAAGGTCTGATTCTGCTTTTTCAAAATTGCTGTTTCCCAAAGCATAAGAACCTAAATTAATTAGCAAAGATGTGGTAAACGATTTGTTATCAATTTGATTTCCAATATTTAAAGCTTTACCAAAATAAATATTTAACAAATCTTCTCGATTTTCCAAAGAATAACAACACCCGATATTAAGATAAACCACTGCCAACAGACCCAAATCATTCAGCTTTTCTACTACAGGAATTAATTTTTCCAGTTCTTTCAATGCGATTTTGCGACCATTATTGTCAAAAGCCTGACTGCTGTAGAGATTGATAGCAGACTTATAATATTCTGCTTTTGGAAGCGCCTTTACCAAGGACTGCTTAGAAAACTGGCGTGACATATCATAGTTCCTCGTCCTAAAGCAGATAATTCCAAGTAATTGATTGATCCTGGCCACAAATAATTGATTTCCTATTCTTTTATAAATTATTAAAGCTTTTAGAGAATTGGTAAAACTATCTGTGTAATTGCCGGTAATAGCATTATTTAAAGCTAGGGCATGAAGCAACAATGCATTTTCGAAAGGAAATTTATTTTCATCAAAAATCTTGAGTTTAGAATTGATTTTAGAATTAATTTCCAAATCCGATTTACCTTGCGCATAATTGGCCACCGATTCCCAATATAGATATTGCGGAATTAGCTCAGAATGTGTATCGGCAATCTTTTCCAACCTGGATAAAAGATTCCTCGTTTCTTTATTTTGGATGAAGGCTTTCCTATTAATTTCAGAAGCAATAGTATTAAAATTTTGCAAATAAGTTGAACAAAAAATATTGGTAAAACTTAATAAAACAAAAATCGAACTCAGAAAAAAACGCATTTTCATAATACGCTGATGAGATATTTAATCAATAACATATTGACGGACAAATTAAAAAAACTTAAAGTAGATGAAAGGTAAGGAAAACATTTAATTCGACTGATTATCAACCACAAATAAAATTCCACATATCAAAGATAAGCAATATTTTATGAGATGCACACTCTTTGCACACCTCCTTTTTTTGTCCAAATGATAGTTTTCCCAATACTTTTGTGAAATATTTCTAACAAAGTAATTACATGCAAAGAATCAAATTTATTTTTTCAGCATTTGTATTTTTATTGATATCTTTTAATACAAAAGCTCAGTTTTCAGGATCAGGGAACGGAACGGAACAAGAACCTTATCAGATCTCTAACTCAACCCAATTGGATGAAGTCAGAAATTTTCTAGGGCAAGCCAATAGCAATATCCATTTTGTAGTGATGAACGATATTGATTTAGCTTCATTAATCGCCGATAAATATCCCATTGTAGGATGGGAACCAATAGGAAATGCAAGCGATGTGGAATCAACCTCATTTTATGGCTCATTCCAAGGAAATGGATTTACAATTAAAAACCTTTGGTTCTCGAGAACCGAAGCAGATAATCTAGGGTTATTTGGTGTTACCAAAGATGCTATTATCAACAATCTGAATATCCAACTTTCAACCTCTGGCATCATAGGAGGAAATTATGTCGGTATTCTTGCAGGACAAAGCGAAGGAGGCAGTATCACAAATGTAAAAACATTTGGAACAATCACTGCTTTAAGTTATTCCGGTGGACTTTTAGGAAGTTCAACAGGTAATACTTTAATTCAAAATAATTCTGCTAATGTAATCATTAATGCTACAGGTAGCTATGTTGGCGGATTGATTGGGGAAAGCTCATCGCTAGTAAGCGACTGTCAGTCTTCCGGCGAAGTCAATACAGAAGGAGATAACGTAGGTGGATTGATTGGAAAAACATCAGCCGAAGTTTCAGGTTCTAGTTCTTCCAGTAATGTTAAAAATACAGGCGGTTCTTTTACAGGGAACTTTATGGGAGGATTAATTGGTGTCAATCAAGCACCGGTCAATAACTCTAACGCGTCAGGTAACGTAACGGGAATCAGTACACTTGGTGGGTTAGTTGGAGATTCTTATGCTCCAATCAGTAATTCTTATGCAACAGGAAACATTACAGGAAGGATGTGGGTTGGTGGTTTAGTCGGTGCTTCAGATTCAGTGACCAATTCCTATGCAACAGGAATCGTTTATGCAGACCAAAAAATTGGAGGTGGATTAGTAGGACAATCCTATGGTGCAATTACAGGTAGCCACGCAAGTGGATTTGTAAGTGGTAGTCAATCGCTTGGTGGATTAGTTGGGGTTATGGGAGGCACTGTTTCTTTTAGTTATGCGACTGGAAATGTGACGCAAATTGTTTCCGATAGCACTCCGGAAGGAGGTTATGTTGATATAGGAGGTTTGGCAGGCTCTAGCTTCAGTAATTCTTTTATTGAAAACTGTTTTGCTTCTGGTGATGTAACGGCAACTGACAATACTGCGATGTATGTTGGCGGTCTGATAGGACTTAGTAATGGTATTTCTAATAGTTATGCTTATGGAACAGTGACCGGCGGATATTCACTCGTGGGAGGTTTGGCTGGAACTACTTGGGCTCCGATTGTAAATTCTGCAGCTCTTAATCCTTGGATTAAATCTTCAGCAGAAGGAAATCTTAACAAAATCCACAGATTAGTTGGTGACATAGAGTTTGAAACAGAAATAATCAATAGTTATGCACTTGATAGTATGTTGGTTAACGGTGCAATTGTGACGGATGGCACCAGTGATTTCTGGTCTGGAGAAAATAAATCCATTGAAGAGCTACAAAAGCAATTAACTTACGGAAACGGATTGAGCTGGGATTTTGAGAACGTTTGGAAAATACGCGAAAACCACGGATATCCTTACCTGCAATCAAGCGAGTATCTTACAAGCATCATCTCTTCTGATATCAATAATAAAACTTGGGGAGCTGTTTCACCAATGGGAATTGTGGCTGTAAATGACGGTTTATCCAAGACTTTCGAATTCTCTCCAGCTGATGGATACGAGATAGAATCCGTTTTAGTAGACAATGAAAACATTGGAAAACCAAATAATTATACTTTTTCAAATGTAACAGACAATCATACAGTGATGGTGATTTTCAAACTAAAACAACTCGGTACAGACGAAATAAAAAACAAAAACATTACTGTTTATCCGAATCCAACTGCAGATTATATTTATGTTTCAGGAAACAAAAAAATTGCATCACTGGAGCTTTATAATAGCAATGGACAAAAAGTTTTGAAAACCAACGAAAGCAAAATGGATTTAGCTTCTGTAACAGCTGGAGTTTATATCTTGAAAATCGTTACGGAAAATGGAGAAATTTCCAGTAGCAAAATCATAAAAAAATAGACTGCATTTCAATTCAAATTCAATAAAAAAACCACCAAATTTTTGGTGGTTTTGTCTGTTATCTAGTGTCTAGAATCTTTAAATCTATTTGTTATAAAGCTCTTCAACCTTATCCCAGTTAATCACATCAAAAAACGCAGACACATAATCAGGTCTTCTGTTTTGATAATTCAGGTAGTAAGCGTGCTCCCAAACATCCAATCCAAGAATTGGAGTTCCTTTTACATCAGCAACAGGCATTAGTGGGTTATCTTGATTCGGAGTAGAAGAAACAACTACAGAACCATCAGCGTTTTTAACTAACCAAGCCCAACCAGAACCAAATCTAGTTTTAGCCGCATTAGAAAAATCTTCTTTAAATTTCTCAAAACCACCGATTTTCTCGATTTCAGCTTTCACGTTTCCAACTGGCTCTTTGCTTCCGCCCGGAGTCAAAAGTTCCCAGAAAAGTGAATGGTTGTAATGTCCGCCTCCGTTATTTCTCACGGCTGGTTTATCTGTACCTGTTTTTTGAATTTCTTCAAGAGATTTTCCTTCAAGGTCTGTTCCTGCAATTGCATTATTAAGATTATCCACATAAGCTTGGTGGTGCTTAGAATGGTGGATTTCCATTGTTTTCGCATCGATTGTTGGTTCCAACGCATCGTATGCATAACCTAGTTTAGGTAATTCGAATGCCATAGTTTCGCTATTTATTTGTTAATAATAAATGAATTGCCCAAAAATACTCAATAATTGTTCCTAAAAACAAGAATCACACTCATTTTATAAATATTTAACATCGAAATTTTTAATAAATTTTGCCGTAACTTTGACCCATTCTAAATAATTAAAACAACAAGATTAATTATTTGGGCAGCTTTATCCGCCTTCCGCTCCCAATCTTTTTTGCAAACGGTTTTCCAGTTCAATAGAACTTGAGTACAAGCAAAAAAGGATTTCCGCTCAAGTCGGGCTGCAAAAATTCAACGTTTAATTATTGATTTTAAAGTTTACAATTAATCTAACTTCTAAAATCTAGCTTCTAACATCTAAAGTAAAATGTTCGACATCAATCATATCAGAGCACAATTTCCAATTCTGAATCAGCAGGTTAACGGAAAACCATTGGTTTATCTGGACAACGCTGCAACATCACAAAAACCGATTTCAGTTTTAGAAACTTGGGAAAAATATTACGAAACCATCAACGCCAATGTTCACCGTGGCATCCACACCTTGAGTCGATTGGCGACAGAAGAAATGGAACTTTCCAGACAGAAAATCCAAAAGTTCATCAACGCCAAACACGACTACGAAGTGATTTTCACCAAAGGCACAACAGAAGGAATCAATTTGGTGGCTTATGCTTTGACGAATCAAATTAAGAAAGATGACGAAATCATTATTTCATATTTGGAGCATCATTCCAACATTGTTCCGTGGCAGATGCTTTGCGAAAGAACTGGCGCAAAACTGAAGGTCATTCCAATGGACGAAAACGGAATTGTTCAAATCGATATTTTGGATTCTTGGCTTAATGAAAAGACTAAAATTGTTTCTGTAAATCAGGTTTCTAACGCCTTGGGAATCGTTAACCCAATCGAACAAATCATCGAAAAAACAAGACGACTTTCCAATGCTTACGTTTTGATAGACG
>Ga0308157_10000229_pt1 | contig 218525 bp, 180 predicted proteins | sample PhyBR1_FD_201035 | JGI IMG/M metagenome (GOLD analysis project Ga0308157, IMG submission 201035) | Phyllosphere microbial communities from UC Gill Tract Community Farm, Albany, California, United States - DLSLB.R1 | ecosystem: Host-associated > Plants > Phyllosphere > Unclassified | place... | reverse complement strand
ATGGTACTGCGAAAGCGGGAGAGTAGGCCGCCGCCAGTTTTTATTTAAAAGTCTCATACAAATTGTATGAGACTTTTTTGTTTTGTACATAAGCCCAAAAGATGTATTCATCAAACCCCGTTGCTTGGCATACTTACATTATCATTCATTATTTTAAGGTGAGATTTATTACGCTTGCATTTACATATCTTGAATGGCTTTAGCCAAAAATTAATCCATGAAGGGCTAGATTCTATAACTTGTCACAAGTATACTATAAGTTATATTAAATTGCACTTACCGTAAACACCACCTGACTCTGATAACTCGTGGCAGGAATAGTAACAGATACCCCGCTTAACTGCAGTTGTATATTGATACCGGTATAAGAAGCTAGTGCGAGAACTGCCTGTATCCTGAACAATTCTATATCTGTTTGTGTTATAGTTTGATAGGCTGTTCCTCCAGTAATACTGCACAACGCACAAAGAGTTGTCCCATTACTGGTTCTTTTGGCAGACAATATTAAAGAGCTGTTCCATGTAGGGTTAGCTGAATAATGTACCGATACTTTTGCATTTCCTAACAATAGAGGTACACTTACCGCTAAGATCACCTGATTCGTTGCACTTTCATAGAGACCGGCGTAATTATTTCCCGCCTCTGTAATGGTCGGAATACTTACAGCCCAATTTGACCCGGTAACAGTCATTGTCTGTGCTTTATATTGATAGCTGAACATTATAAAAAGAATAAATAAGATATACTTTGTATAACATATTTCAATAGGATTAATAAAGCCGTTACGTCTCATTTCTTTTAATTTATTCAGTGATCGTGTATGTGATGATAATAGGGGTATTAGTGCGGGCCGAGAGATTGGCATAAGTATTTACTGTAATTCCTATAGTCAGTCTGTGCCCATTATTAGCGCCGTTTCCTGTAAACGCTCCCCCAATTCCTGTAATAATGTTTACAGCCGTTGTAGATAGGGTAACCAGTCCGGATGATGTTCCTAATGTTCCCCCACCAGCCCCGGACGCGGCAGCGGCCTGTAATGTTATATTGACTCCCGGAATGGTCTGATTGATAGAGGCGGTCACTCTTCTGGTTAATCCTCCAGGGGCAATAGCTGAAGTATAATTGATCCATTTTGTTGTATTGGCAGCGGGGGCAGTTACAGCTACTCCGGCCTCAGTGGGAGCAGTGAAATTCAAAGCGAAATTTCCGGGAGGTTCTATATCTAATAATGTAACGACAGGAAGTGCTACGGAAACCGTTCTGTTTCCTGTAGTTTGTGAGAGTGCCGCATGAGACAGCATACTGATCATTAAGCATTGTATACGGACGGTCAAATTCATTTCTTCTTTTTTATTTCGTTATACCCCACCTTGATCATTTCCTGCTGATATTTTACCTCGCTTTGATGTTTTACAATATGAACTGCTATATTCTGAGTTTCCCCAGGCTTGAGAATATATTGGAAGGTGTCTACAACAATCTTATAACGTTTGTCGAGACCGTTTCTATAAAGCTTCACTTTCCACTCACCGGGACGTAGATAAGTGAAATCAAAACTTTCTCCTATAAAAACAATCTTCCTGTAAGTCTGCTCTCCATTAGAAGATTCTATAATGATGCTCTGTCTTTTATTTTTTTCTGCTTTAGGCTGAAACTGTGCAAAGCTGTATTGGTCCTTACTGTCATTTTCAACAAGCTCAATGCTTCCTTTGATCGTAGAGGCAGTCGTTAACCCAAAATTAAATATGTTTTCTTTATCTTTAAGATGTACTGAAGCAGGTAATGAAATATTTGTAATATCATTAATTTCTGTTGTAGAGCGGTCTATTTCAAGAAAATATTCGCCCGGGATAATGTTTTTAAAAATATAATTACCCTCTTTGTCTGTAACCGACAAATAGCTGCCCATCATTAATCGGATACCATCTATCCTTTTTACACCCAGATTACTGATGTTTCCTGATAAACTTGTATACTCAGCTGTCTTTTGTACAGGAACATTTAGCCTTAAAGTATAGCGTAATGAAAATATAAAATCCTTATTTCCCAATTCACCGCGCTGTAAAGAATACCTTCCTGAAACATCAAGTTCGTTGCCGGGAAACAGCTCCCGGTGAAATAAAAGTTCAAACAGGTTCCTGTCCCTGAAATATTCCTCAGGCATATAATTGTTCTGGTAAAATACACTTAAACTCATTTTATCTGAAAACCGGCTGAAGATCCGGGCTCCGTAATAAATTTGTCTTTCGTTTTGCAGCTGATACCTTGAAGAGATCGCATAGCTTGCATATACATTGAATGATGTTCTGAATTTTTCAAATGCTACATTCGCAGTATAAAAACTTGAGTTTCCTTTAAATCCACTCAGATAATTATTCGTTTTTCCAAACTGCCCGTCAAGATTCAACTGAAACATTCCTATATTCTGATTGATGCTTATTTTTAAATATTTTTCGTAATAATCAAACTGTTTCGGTTCCAGACGATCCTGATACTTTTGAAATCCATTATAAAGCATTACGAAACCATTTGGCAGGTATTTATACTGGATACCGTACTGCAAAAATCTTCTGTAAGGAGCAGCCAGAAATAAAGTATCTCTCTGAAAGTTCTTCGCATCCTGGATGTAGTTTGCAAATACACTGATTTTTTTGGAAATCCTGTATTGAAGATTTCCGTTAAAAATACTGGTATTGGTGAAATAACCAGCGAATTCAGGGCTGGCTCTCATATACATGATATTTCCGTCAAATCTTTCAAAATTGGCCTGAGCCTGCGCCATATAAGCAGTTCCATTCAACTGTTCAGTCTTGCTGTAGGCGGCCTCTCCCGAAACGGTTATATTTTTTGAGATCTTAAATTTTCCGGCAGTATAAGGTAAATGAGCCTCAGAATCCAACCGGATATTTCCAAAATTCATTTCACCCTGTCTTGGTATTTTATAAAGGTAGCCTGCTGTAATTTCTGATTCTTTCCTTATTTTAAAAGTTGAATAAATATTAAATTCATCCTTGATGTCACGAAAAAACCTCGGATGATTATAAAACCCTCCCAGGCTTATTTTATTGAAGTCGTAACGGATCTCCGCTCCACGCCCGTACCTTGCAAATTCTGTTAAGTAAGAAGCAGAATAAGTCTTATCCCCAAGATGCACGAAAAATTGATCTCTTCTATAATTAATAAAATATTCTTCATATTGAGTAAAAGAATTGAATTCAACAGGATTGGCTGATACTGCATGAAATTCAATCTGGTTTTTATTCTCTTTGTCTAAAGTTCCCTTACCATAAATTTCACCCTGAAATCCATCGTGGTAAATACCCATATTTTTCATTCCTATAAAAGACAGCGAAGCTGAAACAGGAAGCCTGTGGTAGATATCATCTTCCGTAGGTTTTACAGATATTATCTTTACACTTACATACGCTGTTTGATTTTCTGTAGGATTATCCTTTGAATAAACAGACAGATTAAGATTCTGAAATTCATTTTGGGCAAGATCAGCTTTAGTCACCTTATAAATATTGATTACTTTGGATTCTGCAGGTGCTAGTGTTATTGAGAAATTATGGTCTACTACTGCATTTCTGCTTTCAAGAATCAAGCTTTCTGTTACATTTCCATTATTTTTTAAAAGAAAAGAAGCCCGAATTGTTTCACCTGCCCGGATAAATTCAGGAGCGTTTAATGCAGAAAGAGTAAGTTTTCTAGTTCCGGCAATAGTCACCTGAGAAGTTCTTGTGAACTGAGTTCCATCCTGCCGGTCTCTTCCCTGCAGAATTACGGAATAGATACCCTGTGTTGCTTCTGCCGAAATACGGATGGGAGCAATATAGACTGTTTTTTCATAAGCATTTACCATAAATTCTCCATTATTTAAAATAGGAGTGATATATGGACTTGATGCAGTTATGGTAATGTCATAGGTCTTGTTTTCAGCTGAAATATTCTCTAAAGGAAAGGAAATAGAAGTAGATGTTCCTGGCAGGAGACTATCTTTTTTGCTGGCCAATTGATCTGGTTGCTGCTGAGAAAAAATAAGTACCGGGAATAATAATATGATAACGATATATAATGTCCAGATTTTAATCATTCTTTACTTCTAATTCCACATTGAGGGCAAAAGCATTTTCATCTTCATCCGTGGCTATAATGACAGCCCGGTATTTATCTGCAGGAACTTTGCTGATGTCAATATGAAATGATTTTGATGTGCCTGGTAACAATCCCATAGCAATACTCGTGTAGTTTCCGAGTCGCTCTCCCGTTTTCCGGTTATAGATCTCAAGTGAGGCTGTAGGTTTACAGTACAGATTGCCGGTATTGGCAATAGCAATTTTTACCGTCTGTTTTCCGTCTTCCTTTTCTATTTTTACACTTTCAAATTTAAGGTCAGGTTTTGCTTTTTCCGTTTCATAGTCAGTAATGACCTGAATGGCATAGCGTACGATAGATGTGATATTTACTCCGGCTTTGTCATCGCTTGGTTTAATGTCTTCTACCGGCTCTACAATGATCACACTCCAATAGCTGCCGGGATCCGCCAGCTGATCCGGAACCATGATTTCATAAAATACTTCTGTTTTTTCTTTGCTTTTCAGAGTGACCAGATTTGTATTAAGCTTGATCCAGTCACCATTTGTTTTGTTATTGGTATGCAGAGAACTATAGTTTATAGTGCCATCTGCATAATAACCAAAATCCTTTAAAAATAATTTTACACTTTGAGAGCTGTTGCCTGTATTTTCAATAGCGATTTTTCCTTTATAAACTTTTCCGTTCTCTACTTTATAAGTATGGGTAAGGCCGTTAAGGATAACGATACCTGCATGTAAAAAGGTAAATTGCAGAATGAGTAATATCAAAAGGATAATGCGCTTTATCATAATTATGTAAAGTTTAAAATTAAAATGGTGATCATATAAAACCTGGAAGAAACTGACTGGCGGTTTCTTCTGGTCTTATTTTAAAAGTGAGGTCTGAACTAGTTGTCCGAGATCGTATAGGTAACAGTGGCCACAGTACTAGCTGTTGCTTGTAAATCTGCATATGCAGCAACACCTCCGGGTCCGCTTCCCGCTGCTAAGGCATAGGTCAGGTTATGTCCGTTGTTGGCTCCGTTCCCTGTATAGGCACTGCCAATTCCTGAAATAATGGTCTGGTCTGTTGCGCTTAGTGTGAGTTGAGCAGCTGGTGTACCTAAAGTTCCTCCGCCACTACCTGTCGCCGCTGCAGCTGTTACATGAATATCAATTCCCGGAATAACAGCATTTACGCTTACAGATACGTTACGTGTAGGATCTGCTACAGACTTGATAGAAGAATAGTTAAGCCAAAGAGTAGTATTGGATGTCGTCGGTGTAACGGGATTTCCCGCTTCTGTAGGTGCCGTAAATCCCAATGTAATGTTTTTGGTCGCAGCCGGTTCAATATCTACCAGTGCAACTTCAGGGATTGAAATTGTAATTGTGTGATTGTCAGTATTCGTATCCTGCGCTTGTAAGCCGGATGAAAATGCAGCAGTCAAAAAGCATACTGCAATACTTAATTTTAATTTTTTCATGATGTTTGAATTAGTTAAGTGAATTTAGATAAAAATCAGTAAGATGTAACGATAATTTCTTCTTTTTTTAATATTATTATTTATTTCATTACAGTATTTCATTATTTATGAAAATATCTAGATGCAAATTATGTAAAACCACTCCAGTAAACTATGACTGTAGTCATAATAAAAGCCTTACAGAATCCTGTAAGGCTTTAGTTATCTTGATGTTATCTCAGGATTATGCCCAATGTGGGTCTGTAACTGAGATTTTTCCGTTTTCTATCCGGCCTGCAAAATGCCATAAATGCCCTTCAATACTAATTTTTAGGTCATACCAGCCTTTGTTTTTACTGAGATCCAGTGCAAATGCCTCTTCTGATTGATGTAAAGAGACCGTCTTTTTACTTTTCTCATAAAGATCTTCTATGGTAGCAGAAACATTTCCTTTTATCTTTTTAAAAATAAGTTGCGTTTCACTTTTAGAACTGCCATTGATCAGCTGAACTTCTAGTTCAGGTGTACTGTTTCCGCTGAATTTCCGGAAGAAACCATTCGGACCGAAAACTTCATAATCATATTTCCCGGGATTCACACGATGTGATAATTCCTGTTTTGAATATAAAGCATATGAAAAATGATAATGTCCGTTGTCAAACTGTGTTCTGTCATAAATTAACAGAGGAACTCCGGCTTCTTTTACATTCGTCATTCTTATTTTTCCGTTTTCCAGATTCACATGGAAGCGATAGGGAAGAGGATTGGAAGGTTTTATTCCCCTTTCCTGAATTTCGAGAAGACTATTGTTGATTTCATTTTCAGCATACCACTTCAGATTCGGAACAGGCTTGCTTTTAGCCGCATTAATTGTTTTTGCATAATCCTTCTGATCAAGATAATCCATCTTTGGAGCCTTGGTATTGGTTGAATTAAATGCAGAAGTGAGATCTCCGCAAACGGCTCTTCTCCAATCGCTGATATTATCAACCTTTACATCCTTTCTGTATTTTTTCTGAATGAAATTTTCCAAAAATTGAAGTACGGAAGTATGATCCGAAACTTCAGAGTTCACAAAACCTCCTTTCGTCCATGGTGAAGCGATGATCATTGGCACTCTGTACCCGAGGCCAACCGTTCCTTCAATTTTTTCATAGTCTTTTAATGAAGGATTAGACATATATTCCTGAGATTTGTCAACATATTCCACTCCTTCTTTTCCATTCATGTCAACAGGTTGGCTTGGATTCATTGGTGGAGCAAAAGGGAGAACATGATCAAAATACCCGTCATTTTCATCATAATTGATAATAAAGATTGTTTTTTTCCAGGTTTCAGGATCTTTGGTCAGAATATTTAAGACTTCTGAAATATACCACGCTCCATACCATGGTGATCCCGGATGATCAGAGAAATGTTCAGGGGCTACCAGCCAGGAAACAAGCGGAAGTTTTTTCTCTTCTACATCTTTACGGAACTGAAACAGAACGTCTCCCTTGGGAACGACCAGTCTCTCCCCATTTTCATCCTTTCCTATTTCCAGATTCCAGTAATCAGGATCGGCGATGTTGGTGGTAAATGCTTTTTCATGAAGTTTTTTTTCCTGCTGTGAAAGTTGAGCATAATTTTCAGGAGCATATTGGATCTTGTCTTCCTCAAGCTCGGTGATCAGGCTTTCCAACCTTTTCTTCTGATCAGGATTTTTTTCAATTTCCTGTTTCAGATAAGTGATGATCTTAGGTATATTTTCATAATAGCCTTTTGAAAATTTTACGTTGAATTTTGAGAACCATTCGATAGGATTGTCTGTGAAATTGCTCAGCCAAGCTTCCTGCTCACCGGACATTCCCTTTGGAAGACTGATTTCATTCTGATAAATTTTCCACGAAACATCCTGCTCTTCTAAGATTTCCGGGAAGCTTTTCCAGTGTGCCTGCCGTGCCTTATCGTAATCAATATTTTCATTGTAAACATTCGCTTTTACCTTTCCATTTTGCTGCTCCCTCAATGTTCCTGACCAATGGAAAAGCCTGTTGGGCGTAGTTCCTGTCATTGAGGAGCAGAAATACTGGTCAAATATGGTAAATGCATCCGCCAGCTGATAATAAAAAGGAAGATCTTCCCGGTTATAATATCCCAAAGTAAGCGGAATGTTTTTATAATCTTTATTTCCTGAAGCTTTAAACTGAAGCCACTGATCATACTTTCCTTTGTTAAAAGCTTTCTGCTGATCAGACCATGAATGGGGCAGAGAGCTCATCCATGTAGATTTGGTATTTCTAAGATCCAATCTTGCAGGTGATGCATATTTTCCGGAATTATCTTTTTGAAAAAAAACGGAATGTCCGTCCTGCTTAATGAAAGCCCTTTTATCTAAAAAACCCCGAACTCCTTTCAATGCTCCGAAAGCATGATCAAATGAACGGTTTTCCTGCATCAGGATTACCACATGTTCTGCATCATAAAACGTAGACAGTGCGGCAGGCTCTATGGCCAGTGCTTTCAGAATAGCGGGATGAAGAACGCTTGAAGTTCCCAGCCCTGCCATCAAAAGGCTTGATTTTTCTAAAAATTCTCTTCTGTTCATAATTCAATCTTAATAATAAATCAACCGCAAGTTAATTGGATTTTCCTGCGGTTGATGTGTTTTTGATATAAAATATTCAGACCTTTACTGCAACCACCATGGTTTGGAGTTGATATTGTCATTTCCTCCATACTGGGCTGCCAGAGCTGCTTTCAGATTGGTACTGTTATAGTTGTACTCCTCCTGTGGATAACGGAATCTGAACGGTGCAGAGACTCCCGCCTTCAGAGGATAATTCGGATACCCTGTTCTCAGATAATCATAATATGACGTCCATTGGCTCTGATGGAACATCGTCATATACTTCTGGGTCATGATCTTTTCCAGACGGGTCTGAAGTGGATCTGCATCACTGTAAACAACTAATGGGGTAGCCAGATATTGATTCACATCAAATCCTGTAAAATATTGCCCCGGATTTTTTACATACGTCTGGTAAAAGCTGAAGCTTCCTTTGATAGCATTATCATAATGCGTTTTTGCAGATCCTGAGATCCATCCGCGGGCTGCTCCCTCTGCCAGTATAAATTCCAGTTCGGAATAACTCAATACGGAAGACGGCTCATTGGTTGGATCTTTGTAAAAACGGTCATTCACTTTAGAAATATTTTTTGCAGTGATCAAAGCTGCGTTGTCAGAATAAGAAGATATAGGATTTCCGCCATTATATCCCGTAAAATCGGTGATTGGTTTTCCTGCTTCTTTGGCACCTGTAGTTTGTGCTGCAAAAGTAAAAAGACGTGGATCCTGTCTTACTTTAAACAAATTGATAAAGTAATCTGCCATATACATACTGGATCCGTATCCGCTGTTGTTGAACATAGAATATCTGCTGTCTGCAGCATCAGCAAATTTAAGCTCTCCATTATCTGAAATAGAAGTCATTAAAGGCTGGCTTCCAGCAATAGAAGAGAATTCATTGGCGATATTATAACTTCCCAGGGTCGTTTTTTTAGACATGGTTATTAAAATTTTCAAACGGAAAGAATTGATCAGTTTTTTCCATTTTAAAGCATCACCGTTATAGATGATATCACCTTCAATTTTATCATTGGTATTAATCAGATCATTGGCTTCTTTCAGTTCTGATAGAATTCCGGCCATTACCGTTTCCTGAGTATCATATTTTGGCTGGGTAATTCCCGATTCGCCTTTCGCAGCTTCTGTGTAAGGAATACTTCCGAATTTTAAACTTAAATTAAAGAAATAATAAGCTCTGTAGAATTTACCGATGGCACTGTAGTTTTTATTATTGATTTTTGCTGCTTCCTCCATCATTTTTCCGATATTCAAAAGACCTTTTGTATAAGCTTCAAAAGAGTCACTGTTCCATTTCATATACTGATAGACATTTTCCCCGTCTGTACCGATCATCATTCTGGAAGCATACATATTGTCGCCATTCACCTGAAATGTGTTTTTTGAGACATATGTCAAAAGAACTTTAGGATCTACACTTGCCTGGTCATTAGGATTTTCATTGATCTTGTCAAGATCAGACTCGCAGGAAGCCATCATAAACAGTCCGGCTGCAAGAAAGGACTTCAAGCCGAAACTTTTCAGCCATTTTGCAGGCTTTCCACTTTGAGAGTTTAGTATAAAATTGATATTGTTTTTCATGTCCTGATTGCTTATTAAATTAAAATTTAAGATTAAAACCAACTCCGATCCATCTGCTGGAAGGATCCTGAATATCATTTCCAGATCCAATTTTGTCACGGTTTTTACTTTCGTTTCCTGTTCCGATCTTAAAATCCGGATCAGAATACAGGTTTTTAGATTTTTTCCACATGGCAAGATTGTATCCTGAAAGGTTGACGGTGAAATTTTTGATCATCCCTTTTGGATTAAGCAGATAAGAGAAGTCATATTCCAATACGACAGACCTCAGTTTGATAAATGTTCTGTCGAAAACATTGGCGAATAATTCACTTTCATCTTCTGTTACCCTTGCCTGATAAGGATAATTCTGAGCCCAATCCTGGAAGCTGATTGGGTTTGTATGTGGCGTATAGGTTCCGTTAGTGGCATTATAATTGACCCCGTCCGGCACGAAGTAATAAGTTCCTGGATTTGCGTATTCAAGATCTCTGTAGGCAGTGGAGTTAGGATGTTTTCCGCCCCACCACATTTTTTCTACAACCTGCGATCTCATGACACCGCCAATGCTGCCATCGATACCGATATTTAAAGTGAACCTTTTATATTTGAATGTATTGTTAAAGCCGAAAGTCCAGTCCGGATTAAAATGCCCCAGATTACTCGGAGCATCTGCTTTGGTAGGCATTCCTGTTTTTGCGTCCAGAATTACTTTTCCATCCGGTGATTTTTTCCACGTATAATCGTAGTAGCTGTCCAGTCTTTCCCCTAATTTAATATTGTTGTAGTTTGGCATATTATCATAGATAGAAGACAGTGTCTGCTTATAAGTGCTCCAGTTGATTAAAGTTCTCCAGGTAAAATCAGCTGTTTTTACAGGAATCATTCCTAAAGAGATCTCCAGACCCTTCGTTGTATATTCGTTACCGTTTACATATTGAGAAGTGAATCCTGATGATGGTGCAGCCGGGAATTCCAGGATATTATTGTAATCTAAAGTTCTGAAATAGGTAACATCTAAAGTAAGCCTGTTCTTAAACAATCCGGCACTTAATCCCAGTTCATAAGATTTGGTCTGTTCCGGTTTCAGGGAGTTTTCCGTATTCAGGATGGTAGGAAAATTAAACATAGGATTTCCGTTGAAAGTAGCTCCCTTATTATTAAAATAATAATTTCTGATCGAATAAGGCTGGAAGTCATAAGCTACTTTGGCCCACGATGCGGACAGCTTTAAAAGACTCACCGCTTCAGGCATTTTTACAAGATTTGAGATAACTGCACTTACCGATGCAGAAGGATAGAAGTAAGATCTGTTTGCTTTTGGAAGCGTGGAAGACCAGTCATTACGTCCCGAAATGTTGATAAAAAACGCATTATACAATCCGATATCAATCGTTGAATAAGCACTGTAGATCAGCTTTTCTTTAAGATAATCATAATATTTAACAGCTCCCGTAGAATTTTCCAGTGCATATAGTTCAGGGATCTTCAAACCGTCTGTAGAGGCATTGTCGATATTGTTTTTATAATAAAACATCGAACCTCCGGCATTGATCGTAAAGTCAAAATTATCAGATATTTTTTTCTTGTAGGTTGCCAGTATGTCAGAATTCAGGTTCCATGTTTTAGTGTCATTCAGAAGATAGCCACCGCTTCTTGGAGCGCTGTAATTGAAATAAGAATAAGGACTTAATATTTCCTGCTTATTGTGATTTTCAACCATCGAGACCTTACCTTTTACAGAGAAATCCTCGGTTGCTTTATATTCCAGGCCGGTTTGTGCACTGATCACATTGGTCCTGTTTTTATTTTTATAATATTCAGATCCAAACCATGGATTATTGTACCATGCATAATTCCAGTTCGCCTGTGCAGTACCTTCCTTTCCGGGAATCCACATGTGATTTTTAAGATCTCTACCGCCTACATCTGCTCCCATCCAGATCAGAATGGTGTACATGTGTCCGCTTGGATTGTAATCATAATTGGGAATATTTGGAGTAAAAGTCTGATTGAAATTGAATTTCGTATCAAAGGTCAGTTTTTCACCTAAATGATTTTCAGAAGAAAAGTTGACTCCATAACGCTGCAGATAAGAATTCGGAACCCTGTCATCATAATTCATGAAATTTCCCGAAAGTCTGTAAGTGTCTTTATTGTTTTTATAGCTTATCGCAAAACTGTTATTATTGATTACTGCAGGTTTTAAGAATGTATCTAAATTATCATGATACTTCCAGTCAATAGGAACTCTTTCATATCTTGATTTATCATTATATTGAGTTCCTGTCACTGCCCCGTACCACGGAATCACCTGTCCCGTTGTCTTATCCCGGATCGGGCTGTTCCATTGGGCCACTTGCAGTCCCGGAACAAATTTTGGTCCCCAGATCATATCACCGTCATTTACACCACCGTCGGCTCCATCCCAGAATTCATATTTTCCATGAGAACCGTTTCCATATTCCGTTTGGGTTTTGGGAAGATTGGTAAATCCTGCAGTCACCATCGTATTTTGCGAGAATTCTACAGAAAAGCCATTCTTTTTAGCACTTTTCGTGGTGATCAGGACAGCTCCGTATCTTCCTCTGGAACCGTATAGGGCAGAAGCGGTTGCCCCTTTCAGAACATTGATATTCGCAATATTATTAGGATCAAGATTCTGGAAAACTTCCTTCTCTACAATCACTCCGTCAATGACGAAGACCAGATCAGAGTTTCCTCTCAGTGTAAACTGTGGAGCCTGCTGCATTCCTGTAGGGTTGGAAACATTCAGTCCGGCTACCTGTCCTGAGAATAAATTCCCGATACTCGGAGTGGTAATTGTTTCAAACTGTTTCGTGCCCACTTCCTGAGTGGAATATCCAATCTTTTCTTTCTTTTTGGCAATTCCCAAAGCTGTAATCACAACACCTTCGATCTGTTTCTCATTGGGCTTTGTCAAAACCACGGAATACCGTCTCTTGGAAGAAACCTCCACGGTGTACATTGAAAAATCAGGTGAATAAAATTCAAGAATATCTTTTGGATTCGCTGAAATTGTAAAATTACCGCTTTCATCGGTTACCGTAGTTTTTCCGGTATTCTTGTCGGTAATGCTTACTCCAGAGACGCTGGAGCCGTTTTCGGATTTTACATTTCCGGAAATGTTAATTTCTTGGGCAGTAAGATAAAGGGGGAGTAAAAAAACAGCAAAAGTAGCTAAAGTCTTCTTCATTTTTTTGAGAACAAATTTAGCAGTGTACTGTTACCTGAATTTTAATGTGGTATTAAAATAAAAATACCATTTAATATTTTTTAACATAAATATTTAACATAATAATAAAGCTGAAAGAGCGTCTGTATTTGAATATTTGTGTTTATTATATTAATATGTATAACCTCTGAAAACGAGCCTTTCACTAAATGTCCCCTTTCTTAATACTGAGAAGTGAATTTTTTACATAATTAAAATTTGTATTTGTTGTAACCGTAGTTTTTTATTGGCTAGCCATTTTTTTAACGCAAAGTTTGAGCATTATGCTTTTATATTTTAAGAATGCAAAGGAGAGAATCAATTTAAAATTGATTCGATGAAGCGTATGGATAAAACGTTAGCTTAATTGGCGAAGCCACCTCTCTTTGCCTCCCTTAAAACTGGAACGTTTAGCTTTAAAAACTTTGCGTTAAAAATATTTTTTAATTGTATTTTTTTAAATAAACCAAGATTTTTTTTAAGCATAAGTTTAAAAATCATTTTTATATTTTAGGAATATAGGGAAGGAATCAATTAAAAACTGATTCGATGAAGCGTATGGATAAAATGGTGAAAGAAAAAATTAGAATCGGCTCAGGATTCCCCAATGAATTTTAATATCATTAAATTTAAAAGGATTTCCAAATTCATTACCGTTAGAAAGCTGAAAACTCATCAGCCCAATCGGAATAAAGAAATTAAATCCCAGCCCGACACTGTAAAGCTTGGGTTTGACATTTAAAGATTTATTATTGAGCTGTCCGTACTGTCCAAAGAAATCAAAAAATGCCTGGCTCCCAATGAGGTACCGGTATTCTAAGCCTGCATAATAATAAAAATCGGCAGCCAGGGATTTCTCATTGAAACCCCGCATGGAATTCCAGCCCCCGAAGCGGTACAACTCATTTGCAGAGAATTCCACTTTAGAATCCATCATGGCTCCTTCAGCTTTTATATTAAGGAAATGGTTGCCGGAAATATGGTAATTATGTTCCCCGAAGAAATAAAACTGGTTCTGGTTGGCTTTAATATTATCTTTCGTATAAGTCGTTGTCAGGTAATCGTAACCTGCATTAATCCTTGTTTTGTAAAGGAAAAGATCAATATCCGTGGGCTCTGTCATTTCAAACCAGATCCCGAGTCCCTTTTTATTATAATCTTTCCCCTGGACATATAATGTATCGATGATACTGGATGATTCAAGCGTTCCTCTAAGCCCGATCTTATTGCGGTTATTGATGTGATAATAAAAAGCCGGCAGGAATTTTACATTGGCGAAAGTGGAATCCTGCCTGAAAATATTCACTTTCAGATTCATTCCGACATTGGATTTAAGAAGGTATGGAATGTCTGTCTGAAGATCAAAAGTCTGTCCCTTATCCGGGTTTCTCTGCCAGTACAGATTCACTGTTTCAAAACCATTGAACATATTCCTGAAATTCACATTCAGGGTTCCGTTCAGGGTAAATTTTTCTGTTTTATCATTCCCGAAACCGATTACTCCATCGAAGGTATTCGTTTTTTTCTTTTCCATGAACAGGTAAATACTCGTGGAATCTTTGGTGAATAATGTTTGGGGAGGCCTTTCCAGTGTAACGAAAGCGTGGCTCTGGAAATTTTTGCTGATGGCTAAAAGATTTTTATCATCGTAGTTTTTTCCTTTGAATTCTTTTTCAAGATTCTTCATAAATCTTTTCGGAACTCTTTCGTAACCTTTCACGACAAAGCCGTCGATCTTACGCTTATCATTTTTATTAATATCCAGCTCAATTACCGGATAACCGTTTTTCTGGCCTTTATATTTAGATTTAAGACGGCTGAAGGAATAACCATCATCAATATATTTTTTGTTAATGCTTTTCTTGGTAGAATCTAAATTTTTAGTGTAAAAATCTTTTTTAATCTTTAATTTCTGCGCAATAGAATCTGAGAGCTCCACATAAGTTTCGTTAAAGTTTTTTCCTTTATCGTAGAAAATTTCTGTGCTGTCACCTTTCATTTTTACATCTTTCAGCTTGGTGAAGAAGTAATTGCTCTGGGACAGAGAGTCCAGAAATTTCACAGCAGAAACAGAATCCTTTACTTTTTTTCTGACATTGGTTTCCGTATCAATAAGCCAATACTGCTTTTTCTGCGCTTGTACAAAAACGCAGGACAGGATAAAAAATATTTTTAGAAAAAGCTTCAATTCAAATTGCTTAAACCGTTAAGATATTATTTTAAAAAAGAAGTTGAGTTAAGTTTGATCATTCTGAGTTTTAAGATAAAACAAAAAGTGAAGCTGGCTTAAAAGTTCTCAACAGCTAAATAGGTCTTAATGGTTTAAATTATTATTAAATAATTTTTTATAACTGAAATTAGTCCAGTTTATTATATTTCTTCATTAAATTCTCGTAGGTTCCCTGAGGAAGTATCCATTTTAAAGGAACCCCGATCTTCTGCCCGAATTTCCCAAAGTAATAGTGTGCTTTCCATTTCTTCTTATTCAAAAGATTTTCAACGTAAGTGGCTACCTCAAGAGGCTCAGTTCCGTCACCGACATGCGAATTCATCAAAGCATAAACTTTATCAAATACACTTTTATAGGGCTGGGAAACTTCAGTTTTTACTCTGTTTTCAGCAATATTTGTTTTAATATCACCCAGGTGTAGTGAGCAGACCTCAATGTTCCAGGGATAAACTTCATACCTCATTGCTTCCGTTACCTTATCCAGTGCAGATTTTGATGCAGAATAAAAGCCACGGAAAGGAAGTCCCATTTCGCTTCCTATACTGGAAATATTGATGATTTTTCCGAATTTATTTTCCCGCATTTTCGGAAGAACGGCACTCATCATCTGGACAGAGCCTACAAGATTCAGATTGAACAGTTTTAAAATGTCTTCTTTTGTAGAATCTTCCACAGCGCCCACCATTCCCATTCCGGCATTGTTGATCAGTACATCTATTCGTGATTCTGTTTTTAAAACCTCAGCGATGGCATTCTGAACGGCAAAGTTATCGGTTACATCCGTTGGTATAGATCTGAAATATTGGCTTTCCGTATGTTTTCGGCTCAAACCGTATACTTTATGGCCTTTTTTCCCGAAATATTCGGCCAGTACAAAACCTATTCCTGATGAGGTTCCAGTGATGATGATCGTCATTGAATTGTTTATAATTTTTTAGACTTTATAATTTTCCTTCGGACGTTGATGAACTCCTCTTTATCAAGTATTTCAGCGTAAAAGGTATTTTCAGCAAATGTAAAAAAAGAATAATGAACTCTGTTATTTATTACAGTATAAAATAGATTCGTCTTTTGGATCCCGGTAAACCGGATGATTTAAACTTAAAACAAATTTAATAATATTTAGATAAGTAATCCAAATGAAATGATTAGTTTAGTAAGTGTATCTGTTTGATTAATAGATGTTTATTTTATTTTGATTAGTAGACGTGGATAAAAACAGCTAATGTTTCTTAATAAAAGCATAAGAAAATCTTAATGAACTCCCGGATAAACCTGCTCTAATTTTGCATCTAATAAAAAAGGATGAAATGAATGTATTTAAAATCCCGGTATCTGTAACTTATTTTACAGGTCGGGTTTTGTTAATAAGTGCTTTATCTGTCTCACCAATGGTATTATCCCAAAAACAGGACAGCATAAAGGAAAAATCCATAGATGAGGTTGTTGTTATAGGGTACGGGACCCAAAAGAAGAGTAAAGTATCTGGTGCGGTTTCTGAAGCTTCATTGGATAAACTTACTTCCAGGTCTTTATCAGGAGTAGGGGAAGTGCTTCAGGGAAAGGCTCCCGGTGTTACCGTGATCAACGAAGGCGGAGATCCTAACGGAACACCAAAGGTGAATATCCGTGGCCTGGGAGGAATCAACGGAGAGACACCTCTGTATGTGGTAGACGGGGTTGTTTTCAACGGAACCCCTTCCATTAATCCCAATGATATTCAGGATATTTCTGTACTTAAAGACGCTTCAGCGGCAATTTATGGAGCAAGATCTTCAGGCGGGGTAATCCTTATTACCACTAAAAGGGGTAAAAAAGGAAATCTTATTGTTGATTTTGATGTCAAATACGGAGTGAATAATGCCTGGAAGATGAAGGAATCTTTAAATGCAGCAGAATTTCAGGATGTCATGTATAAAGCTTATGAAAATGCGGGTAAACTGAACAGTCTTCCGATAGCTTTCAACCCTGAGAAATATCCGGATGGAAGAATTACGAGGACAGACTGGATGAAAGAAATTTTTCGTACAGGAACCATTCAGGAATATAATGTTAATTTGAGTGGGGGAAGTGATAAATCAAGATTTTTTGTGGGAATGAACCATAGAAATATTGAAGGGATTCTTTTAAACACCCAGGCAAAACGTTATAATTTCAGAGTCAATTCTGAACATAAAGTAAAAGATTGGCTGACGATCGGGGAAAATATGTACTACAATTACTCTGACGGAAATACAGCAGATACGAAAAGCGGATACACCGGAGCTTTAATAGCAGCCATGTATTATCCTCCCAATGTTCCTGCATATACCCCTTCCGGAGCTTTTTCCGGATTACCCATTGATGTGGCCGGCGGCTATGGGGACATGATTAACCCTGTAGCTTATCTTCAAAGAATCAGCATCAGAAATCCTACCCATGAAATTCTCATCAATCCTTATGCGGAAATCAGTTTGGCTAAAAATCTGAAATTCAGATCCAATTTCTCACAGACTTTCAAAATAGGGACTATTAAAAACTTCACCTACAGAGTGCTTGAAGTTGGAAAGATTTTCGATACCAATAATTTAGAATATCAGTCAAATAACTCATCCACTTCTTTAGCTGAACAGCTCCTTACCTATAAAACAAGTTTTGGACAGCACAATTTTGATTTCCTGGGCGGATTCACTTTCCAGAAAACAATTGACGAAGGATTTATGGCAAAAGCTTATGATTTCAGAAGTGAGTCGGAAGTTTTCCAGCACCTTCAGAATGCAGCAGATACCAATAAAGACGTTTCCAGTTATAAATACCAGCAGGCTTTGGTCTCTTATCTGGCAAGAGTTAATTATGATTATGCAGGGAAGTATGTGATCAGCTTATTAGGAAGAAGAGACGGCTCTTCACTGGTTGCGAAGCAGAACCGGTTTGCTAATTATTATGCACTTTCTGGGGCTTGGGTAGTATCGAAAGAAAACTTTATGGAGGATATTTCCTGGCTTTCAAATCTGAAATTAAGAGGAAGTTATGGTATTTTAGGGAACCTTGGCGGTATTTCTCCGCAGGCAGTCAATCCATTAATGACCAGGGATAATAATGTTATTTTTGGACAGGACCCTTCACAGAACATTGCGTATTATGCAACAACACGTCCAAATCCGGATTTAAAGTGGGGGAAATCTGAACAGACCAATCTTGGTGTGGATGCATCTTTCCTTCATAACAACCTTTCACTGCAATTCGATTATTTCGTAAAGAATTCCAGGGATCAGATTTTTAATGTGAGCTTGCCAAGTACGGCTACTTACAATAATCAGTATATCAATGCCGGGCTATTTCAGGATAAAGGATATGAATTAGGGATTAATTATAACGGCAAAAGAACGGAAGATTTCACTTATTCTGTAGGAGTTACGTTTAGTCAGCTAAAAAACACGGTGAAAAAACTGGCTGATGTGGATGAGATCTTTATCAACACTAATGGGGTAAGAGGTGTACTGAAGCCTACCCGTATAAAAGTAGGAGAATCATTATATTCTTACTATGGTTATAAAAGCGGAGGGATTTTCCAGTCACAGGAAGAGATCAACAATTACAAAGATGCCAATGGAAATCTTATCCAGCCGAATGCAAAGCCGGGAGATATTAAATTCCTTAAAAAAGAAGGAAATACGGGCGTCTTAAATAATAATGATTTTGTGAATCTTGGAAATCCTTATCCTAAATTTTCTTACGGCCTGTCTTACAATATGACCTGGAAAAGTTTTGACCTTAACGTCTTCTTCCAGGGAGTTTACGGGAATAAAATTTTCAACGGGATGAAGTTTGTTTCACTGAATCCAGGAGGAACAGGGCAGAATTACAATATGGATAGGGATATACTGAATGCATGGACACCACAGAATACCAATACCGATATTCCAAGACTTGTACATGGTGATCCTAGTGGTAATTATTCCAAAGTATCCGATTTCTATGTTGAGAACGGATCTTATCTGAGACTGAAAAACCTTACCATTGGTTATTCATTACCGAAAGAAATCTACAGCAGGATCAGCGTAAACAGACTAAGAATTTATGTAACGACCAATAATCTATTTACCATTACCAAGTATACAGGTTTTGATCCGGAGGTAGGCATGGATACTTACGGAGTAGATACAGGTAGATATCCTCAGTCACGGTCATTTATTTTCGGGGTAGAAGTGGGGTTATAGTTTTTAACAATAAAAAATAATACAATGAAATTTTTCAATAAAATAATTTTACTGTCAGGTATAGCAGCTCTAACGCTCTCATGTACCAATGAACTTGATATTCAACCGGAGGGAACTCCTACAGAAGCCAGTTTCTGGAAAACGGAAAATGATCTTGTGACTGGTGCTAATGCCATGTATAAACCTCTGTTTGATGGAGAATTTTACGGAAGAGGTTTTTTCTGGTTTATCAATGCCAGCGATGATATGGTAACGGGAAGAGCAAAAAGTGAAGCGGATAATGCTAAAAATTTCAGCAGTAATTATATTTCAGCAGGAGATCTGGAGACCCAATGGAATAAGAGATTCAATGTGATAGGAGTGGCAAACCGTGTCATCCGCAATGTAGATAATATCCAGGCTTCAGCAGCTGTTAAGAATAAATATCTGGGGGAAGCCTTATTTATGAGCAGCAGAATGTATTTTGAGCTGGCTTACAATTATGGAAACGAAAAAGCAGGGATCCCGATTATTGACCGGACTAAAGAACCAGATCCGAACCCTATTCCAAGAGTGGCCAATGTAAAAGAAAATTATAATTATATCGTCAATGATCTTAAGAAAGCTGCAGAATTACTGCCATTACAGGAAGAGCTTTCTCCTAAAGATTATGGAAGACCGCATAAGGCTGCGGCATGGGCACTTCTTGCAAAAGTATATCTGTTCATGGAAGACTGGAATAACGCTGCATTCTGGGCCAATGAAGTAATGACTAAAGGAAACAGAAAGCTGCTTGGGAATTTTGCTGATGTTTTCAAATCTGAAAATAATTACAGTTCAGAATATATCTGGTCTATTCCCGGAACGCCCAAGTTTACCTCATGGGGAAGTATTCTTCCAGGGGTAATGCTTGAAAACAAAGGGTGGGGAGAGTATAACGGATGGGGATATTTTCAGCCGACTAAAGAATTGTATGATGAATATGAAGCCGGAGATCTCAGGAAAAGTGCAACGATCCTGAAACTGGGAGATCAGTTTACCTTTAACGGAAAACCAAGAACCTATGCATCCACCAATTCTCTTACAGGTTATCAGTTTAATAAATATATGGATGCTTTTAAATATACTTTAAACAGCGGACATGTCAGTGCCAATGGAGATTATCCGTGTACAGATTTAGCTGTTCCTATCATGCGTTACTCAGAAGTAATCCTTATTAAAGCGGAAGCCTTGCTGAAACAGGGACAAAATGCCGATGCAGAAATCAATTTGATCAGAGTACGTGCCGGTCTTGCACCCAAAACAGGATGTACGATGGTTGATCTGAAACATGAAAGACGTTGCGAGCTGGCAGGAGAGTGGGCAGACAGACACAGGGACCTTGTCCGTTGGGGTGATGCCAAAACGACTTATGCAAAACCATTGCATGGTATTAATGGTCAGGAAGTATGGGCTGCAAGGAACTTCAATCCGGCCATCCACAATGTATGGGCAGTTCCGCAGGTTGAGATTGTCAACAGCCATGGAGTGATCAAGCAGAATGAAGGGTGGTAAAATTTTAATATAAATATATACTGTATCATTGTGGAAACCCTGCAGTGATACAGTTTTTTTAATAGTACTATGAAATTATCAAAAAAAGTATTAGCCGTATTGGCTTTTGGTGTATTTGCTCAAAACCAGGCACAGAATTATCTGAGCTATAATGTTGGCAATGCACATTCACATAATGATTATATGCAGGAGATTCCTTTTTGGCAGGCTTATTATGCTAATTTTGGATCTATTGAGGCAGATGTTTTCCTGGTAAAGGGTGAATTATGGGTAGCCCATACAGAAAAGGAATTGCTACCAGGCCGAACACTTGAAAGCCTCTATCTTGATCCTATCTTGAAACAGATCAAACTGAATAAAGGAAATATTTATTCTGATGCTAATAAAAAGCTACAGTTGCTTATCGATATCAAGCAGGATTATAAAACCTCTTTGAATGCATTGGTTAATTCATTGAAAAAATATCCCGAAATTACCAGTTCCCAGACTATTAAAATTGTAATTACAGGAGGAAGACCACAGCCTGATGATTTTAAAAACTACCCAAATTACCTCTATTTTGATGGCGATCTGGATAAAAATTATACAGTTGATCAGCTGAAAAGAGTCGGAATGTTCAGTGCGGATCTGACAGGCTTAATAAAATGGAACGGAAAAGGGATTCCAAGGGATGAAGAAACAGCAAAGATCAGAACAGCTGTTGAAAAAGCGCACGCTCAGCATAAGCCGGTACGTTTTTACGGCGCTCCTGATTTTACGAATGCATGGGTAAATTTAATGGATATGGGAGCGGATTATATTAATACCGATCATATCCCTGATCTGAAAAAGTTCATGAATACGATTCCTAAAAACTTTTATAAGAATCAAAAAGGGTATGAAGTATATACACCCACTTATAAAACAGACAGGACCAGCGGAAAAGTGAAAAATGTGATTCTTCTGATTCCGGATGGAACCTCTCTGCCTCAGTATTATGCAGCTTTTACGGCCAACAAAGGGAAACTGAATGTCTTTAATATGAAGTCTACAGGACTTTCCAAAACTAATTCTTTTAATGCCTATATTACAGACTCCGCTCCGGGTTCAACAGCATTTGCAACAGGAGTAAAAACAAAAAATACATTTGTAGGCGTTGACGATAAAGGAAAAGCCCTGGCTCAGATTCCAGATATTATTGCGGCTAAAGGAATGGTTTCTGGATTGATTTCTACCGGAGATGTTACCGATGCGACGCCTGCAGATTTCTATGCCCATTCAGATAACAGGAACAGTTCAGAACCCATTTTGAGAGATTTTGTAAGTTCCAAAACAAAAATTTTAATCGGAGGTCCCACAAGTGGTTTGAGTGAAGGGAACAGAGAAAAAATTAAAGAAGCCAAAATAGATTTCTATCAGGACCTGAAATCTGTGAGTAAAATAAACAACCGTACATTGGTAATAGATCCTCTGGCTTCACAGAGAATTACCAATGGAAGAGGGAACTGGCTGGCTGATGCTTTTGATCTTACTTTAAATGATCTGAAAGAAAACAAAAAAGGATTTTTCATGATGGTAGAAGCTTCGCAAACAGACGGCGGCGGGCACAGTAATAACATTGAACAGCTGGTTACAGAGCTGCTGGATTTTGATCATGTCGTAGGAAAAGCCATGAAGTTTGCCGATGAAAATAAAGAAACATTGGTTGTGGTAGTAGGAGATCACGAAACCGGAGGTTTAACTTTGCTGGACGGAAGTCTTAAAGAAGGCTGGGTTTTCGGAAATTTCAGTACCAATGATCATACATCCATTCCATCCAGTGTATTTGCTTATGGACCCAATTCTCAGGAATTTACAGGACTGTTTGAAAATACGGAGATCTTCAATAAGATATTAGCGGCATATGGAATTCAACACTAAGATGACTTATTGATTTTATTTAAGTATAGATTGATCTTATAAAAAAATGGAGTCTTTAAAAACTAAAGACTCCATTTTATGCTCTAAAGGTTATAATTTCAACAATCTAGTTATAGTTTGTGTTAATGATCAGTGTAGACAATTCAGCGTTGACGAAATCAATCGGCATGATCCCATAAGATCCTTGGGTATTTGTTTGAAAGAATGTTTTAACCTTAGGATTAATACTGTTGGAAACTGTAGGGATACTCGGGATTCCAAATAATAAAGGTTTATATCCGCTCGTAAAATTGATAAAAAGCTTATTGCCAGTATCATTTTTTGCCTCAGTCAGCAGCGTTGAGACTTTCGACCATTTATCATCATTGTTGGTTACTTTATAATAATCCTGAACCTTTATCTGTCCATCTGCACCATTGTTAATATCAAATGTCGTATTATCTGCCCATGCAGTCGCATTAATTCCCTTAGAAACTTCTGCTGGAAACCTTCTTAATAATCTGATCTTTCCCCTTACATCACCCAGTTTCGGAATATTAGCTCCCAAATCCCATTTAGAAGGGTTTTTCTGAGTATACGTGTCGAACGTTTTCTCAAAACTTCTGGTAGTATTTGAGGCATCATATTCCTCTTTTACCGACATGATGATTGTTTCTGTAGGATGGCTTTCTAAAAATGCATAACATGCATTGAGTACATCATCAAAGTTTAAATTCTGATAAATAGCACCGTGGTGTATAGCAAACGAGTTATCAATGTGTCTGCAACGGATATCCAGGAAACGGACTCCCGCATTAAGCTGTTCACTAATGGTAAGGTTTTGGGTTTTCGCTGTACCACTATTGGATGGAACCTCTCTGGTTGCTCCCGAATCATGGGTGCCGGGAATAGAAATTTTAGAAATTGAAATATTATCATTCAGCCCGGACATCCAGCTATTGGCCTCAATTGGAGCTAAAGATGTTCTTTCACTCTTTTTTTGATTAAGGGTCGGAGTTTTGTTATCAGAATCCATCTCAGCCATTCTTTCCGAACAGGATAAAAGCAGACTTGCCGTTGTAATACTAAGTAAAAAAGTTGTTAAAGATCTCATGTTTGATTAAATATAGTTTATCGAATTTTTATTTGATTAAAAATAAGTATATATCTTATCAAGAGAAGTTAATTCGACTTTAAGAGATAATTAAGTTGTATTAAAATAGGCTATCTATTGGGTTTTTATGAATCACTCAGAAACTAAAATCCTTATCTGAGCCGGCTATTTTAAATTTGTTTTCTCCAATCCTGAAATCATTCATTCTGATCAAGGTTTTAAAATGATGGATAAACTCTTTATGAACATTTTGCGGGATATCTTTCTCCTCCTCATCACAGGAAGAATGCTCTTCATCTATAATGACTTTTCCGGTTGAAAAATTGATCTCATTCAGATAATTGAAATCACACGTATCTTCAAATCTATCATGGGAGCCGATGAGGTAAAAATCACCGTTCTGGTATCTGAAGGTATGTCTATAGGTCTGCGTATGCCTGGAATTGGTGTTAAATACTTGGGTAATGGAAACGCTGTTGTTTTTAATGGATATTTCCGGAGGCACATTATCTTCAGGATAAAATCCCATTCCGCTGGAAAAAAGAACCGAGTTGTTCTCCTTCCATATTTTCAGTTGACCGTCTACGTCTTTTAAGATGAAAAATGATCTCAGGAAATTATCGCGGTCATTCAGCTTGTTTTTTTTATCCGTATTAAAAATAATTACGGTTTCGTCTTTTCCGTCTTTATCAAGATCACCTTTAGCTTCTGCAATTTTTTGAAAACCTTTAGGAACAGAAAAATTCTTCAGGGTTTGCGCGTGAAATCCTACGACTGACAAAGAAATAACGAGAGAAAAAAGTTGTCTCATTTTAACAGGATTAAGTTATGAACCAAAATCTTCTTTCTTTACTTCTGTGTCTTCCAGATTACACATGCAACCTTTGATGGTCTTATAAACTCCTGTAATATCAGTTTCTTTTCCTTTACTGTCCGTAACGGTAATGCCGGTAGAAAATGATTCATCTTCTGCGGAATATGTTCTGTAAAGTTGATATTTGTAGTTGTTTTTGGTAAATGTCAGATAGTTGAGATCCATGCCTGCGTTTTGCTTTCCGCCACCTCTATGATAAGAGCTGTATGTAAACTGCTTCCAGCTTTCCTTATTTCTTGCAGAGGGAAATTCCATATCAACATGGTCTTTGCTTCCAAATCTGTACTGAATATATTCATTTTTTTTATCTTTAACTAAAGACATGATTTTCCCATTCTTGGTCTGAAATGAGAAAACAGTTTCCTCATTAGGTAAAAGATACTGCGTCCAAAAAAGCATTGGTGCCAGCAGAGAAAAAAATAGCAGATACTTTCTCATCATGTAAATATTTTCAATTAATGGATCATTACATCATCCAAATCCTTCCAGAACATTGGGTAAGATTTTTCTACAACATCTTCCTCTTCAATATTAAGTTCTTTAATCAGGCAGAAGGGGGCAAAACTCATGGCCATTCTGTGATCCTGGTAAGTGCCGATAGAAATATGATCTTCCGGTTCTCCAAAACTCACCGACTTGATGGTTAAATCTGTTATTTCCGTTTCAGCACCCAGTTTTTTCAGTTCATTATATAAAGCCTGAAGTCTATCGGTTTCTTTAACCCTTAAAGTTCCCAGCCCGGAAATATCAAAAGGAATTTTTAATGCAGAAGCCGTTACGCACAAGGTTTGGGCAATATCCGGACAGTTGTTCATATCCAGAATAATTTTTTCCGGGAAAACAAAATCCGGTTGAGGCTGAAGTGTAATTTTATGCTCATCTTCAGTAAAGATAGTCTTAATACCAAAAAAGTCTTCATAGATCTTAGCAATAGCAGAATCTCCCTGAGTAGACGCTTTATAAAAACTTTTCAAATGGATAGTTTCTCTTCCCAATGCGCAAATTGAATAGAAATAAGAAGCCGAGCTCCAGTCGCTCTCTACCTCATAATTACTAGCAGACAATTCACTGTTAACATCAAAAGGTTCCACTTTAATAGTATTTCCCTCAAAGCTGTTTTTAATGCCAAATCTTGTTAGAATATTCAGCGTCATTTCTATATAGGAACGTGAGGTTACTTCACCGACTAAATTAATTTCCAGTCCGTTTTCAAGTTTTCCAGCAATCAAAAGCAAAGAAGTAATAAACTGGCTGGATATATTAGCCGGAACATTCACCTGTCTTTGCGTGATCTTCTTTCCTGTAATTTTTAAAGGCGGAAAACCTTCATTTTCTAAATATTCGATTTCTGCACCTAAGTCTTTCAGGGCACTGACCAGATTTTTGATCGGTCTTTCCTTCATTCTTTTTGATCCGGTAAGGACAGTCGTCTTTCCTTCAAATATTGAATAATAGGAAGCAAGAAAACGCATAGCCGTTCCTGCATGATGGATATCCACCGTTTCCGTGTTTTCAGATAATGCCTTTTTCAACAGCTGTGTATCCTGGGAATTGGATAAATTCCCGATCTGTATGTTTTTGAATAAACTTTCCAAAATCAACAAACGATTCGAAATACTTTTCGAACCGCTGATCTGAACTGTTTTATCTGCCGATAATTTTGATTTTTCTAACTTCATTGTTTCTTCAAATTGGAGACATCAGATGACAGGTTTCAGATAACAGACGAATTCCGGTCTGTTATCTGAAATCTCACATCTGAAATCTTATTTTAATTTCTCATTATTCTGATGCCGCTCCTTATCACGGTCAGTCTTAATCTTCATTTTTTTGTCGAAAGCTTCCTGCAGATTCACTCCGGTCTGGTTGGCCAAACATAATGTTACAAATAATACATCTGCCAATTCTTCCCCGAGATCTTTGCTTTTATCACTTTCTTTTTCGCTCTGTTCACCATATCTTCTGGCAATGATGCGGGCTACTTCACCCACTTCTTCAGTAAGCATAGCCATATTCGTCAGTTCGTTAAAATAACGGACTCCTATAGTTTTGATCCATTCGTCAACCTGTTGCTGTAGCTGGGTGATTTCCATTATTGATACGCTCCAAGGGTAGGGTTGGTTGTTCTCGATACATTCACGATGTCAAAAGGTACAGTACCTGCTACCGTTACATTTCCTTTTCCTCTTGCCGGAGATGACGTTTTTACTCTTAAATTCATTTTTGCAGCAAAATAGTTAAGGAATTCCGGCTCCTGATTCTTAAGGCTCTGGATTACATTAGGACTGGTGTCAAAATTAAACCCGGCTTCTGATGTTCCGGAATATTTGATCAGTGAATTCTGGATCAGGAATTCAAATTGCTGTCCCGGAGTCTGCTCCAGATTCACAGAATTATCCCTGTCTGAAAAGACGATACTGTTTTTTATATCAAGACGCTGTAGTGCACCTTGCTCCGTAGTTCCTGCAGCATTTTTCCATTCATTGGCTGCGGTAATTCCGTTTCTGTTGAATGATCCCATTGTTTTAGAATAATTCGCAATGGTAGCATGCGTGTAGCTGTGGTTTCCACCCCTGAAAATTCCGATGCACGATTCGCCACAATTATTCATTACTAAATTTTTAGCAGTGACTGTTGAGCCTACCGCATAAATGCCATACTCAAAGAAGGTATGGATGAATGAATTGCTGATATTGGCAGTGTTCTGTTTCATATCAAGTCCCCTTGTTCCTCCGAAAAGTCTGGCAAAATTCATATTAAGATTAGAATTGGCTTCCATTCGGATAGAATTCCAGTTTTTAGGGATCGTATCATAGAATGGGTCGTTTCTGTCACCTCGCAGGATTACTTCGTCGTTCAAAGCTCCGTTAATATTTAAAGTGGCTCCCGAAGAAACTTTCATACCGCTGTTCTTATGGAAATAAACTTTAGTTCCCGGCTGAATATCCAGTGTGATATTAGGATTAACAGTAAGATCTCCGTAGATGATCTTTGCCTTATCCTTGTTCCATGTCGTATGAGTGGAAATTACATTAGGATTGCCTGGGGTCTCGATGAAAAATTCAGCATCCTGAACTACAGAAAATAAAGTGACATGTTGCTGTCCCGCACCGCTGTTGAATAAAATTTTATCCTCGGCGATGGCTTCAGGGCCTGTAGCCTGGGGTGCTATTTCAACAAAAATATACAAGCTGTCTTTCTTTCTCAAAGGAACGTCTTTGAAATCAAACCCCGGTTTTCCGTCTACATTGATCCTGTATAATGATGCACCTCCCTTTTCCAGATTGATCCTCGGGATCATAATATCTTTGTCTTCATTATTATATACCTTTACAAAATAAGTTTCCGAGCGTACCTGATGATAAACCGTATCACAGAATACTGTGTCTCTTGAAAAACTTAACTGCTGTGAAGGAGCATCAAAAGTAATATCGTCCTTATTACATGATACCGCTACAAGAAGCATCCAGAAAGAAAAAGCCAGTAATAGTTTGAATTTCATCGAAATTAAAGTTTAAATAGATTTCAAATTTAACGAAAATACTTTGAATTTCTTATCAATAAAAAAAATTGGATACAGTATTTGGATATTTAAAAAAATGTTGTATTTTTGCAGCCTAAAATTAGCAGAGAAATACCATTACTATTTCGAAAGCAAACTTTAATTTTTTAAAAATTGTATTATGAAAAAAGGAATCCACCCAGAAAATTATAGACTTGTTGTTTTCAAAGATATGAGTAACGACGAGGTGTTTCTTTGCAAATCTACAGCAGAAACAAAAGACACTATCGAATATGAAGGACAAGAATACCCATTGATCAAAATGGAAATCTCTTCAACTTCTCACCCTTTCTACACTGGTAAAGTGAAACTAGTTGACACTGCAGGTAGAGTTGATAAGTTCATGAACAAATACAAAAAATTCGCTAAGTAATTTTTTGTTACCCAACATACTGAAGTCTTCCAATTTTTGGAAGACTTTTTTTTGATTTAGAAATTAGTAATACATTGCAGTTTATACTTTATTTTGATGATTGGAAATCGCCGTCTTTCCAGGCAGGCATTTTAATAAAGCTTCCATAAACTAATATCTAGCTTCTAACATCTAATCTCTAGTTTTCCATTCCAGCTATTTTTGTATTTTTGTTGTAAGCAGAAATTGAATCTTGTAAGTTCATTGCAAACGATGAATTCTGGCTCTAATTTCTAACTTCTAATCTCTAACTTCTATATTACAATGCAATTAGTATTTTCAGATGCCCAGTATTGGGAAGATTTTCTTCCGCTAACCTTTACCCGTCCGGTTGCCGCAATGCGCTGTGGGATCCTTACTTTTTCAGAACGATGGCAAAAGATCCTGGGAAATACCGAGGTCTCTTATTTCACAGAAAATTACCTTCAGAATAAATTTAAAAGTCCGGAAGATAAGGAAAGTCTTTTCCTGGTAACCAATTTTCTTCCAACTGAAACGGTAATCCAGCAAATCAAAAATCTTAAACAAGGGGAAGCTCTTGTGTATGAAGATGAACTGGTCGCTGCTAAAATCAATATGAAAGGTTTTTCACTGAACCAGATCGAAAAGATGACGGATATAAAAGAGAAATTAACTTTCTTTAAAAAACCGGCAGACTTATTTACCTATAATCACCTTGCCATCGATTTTGATTTTGCTTTGCTTACTGAAGGAAGAGTGTCACAGGAATTGTCTTCTACCAACGGATTTTTAGGTGATAAAAAAGATCTTTTCATTGAAGAAGGTGCTCAGATAGAATTTTCTACGATCAATACAAAGACAGGAAAGATCTACATTGGGAAAAATGCTGAGGTGATGGAAGGCTGTAATCTTCGCGGGCCAATCTCATTAGGAGAAGATTCTAAGTTTAATCTGGGGTCTAAGATTTATGGAGCTACCACGGTTGGCCCTCACTGTAAAGTAGGAGGTGAGGTGAACAACATCATTATATTTGGATATTCCAGTAAAGGTCATGAAGGCTTTATAGGAAATTCCGTGATCGGTGAATGGTGTAATTTCGGGGCAGATACCAATTCTTCCAACCTTAAAAACAACTACAGCCATGTCAAATTGTGGAGCTACAGAACAAAAGCTTTTGAAGACACAGGACTTCAGTTTGCCGGTCTTATTATGGGAGACCATTCTAAAACAGCAATCAATACCCAATTGAATACCGGAACAGTGATAGGCGTTGCTTCTAATATATTTAAGCCGGGCTTTCCTCCCAATCTTGTAGAGAATTTCTCATGGGGTGGTGGCAAAGATGATGAAAGATTTAAGCTGGATAAAGCCTATGAAGTGGCAGAAAGAGCAATGGCAAGAAGAAAAGTGGCATTAGCGGATGAAGATAAAGCTATACTGAAACATATTTTTGATACATATTAATATTGAAAGCCTCCATTTCGGAGGCTTTTTGATTACCGGAAGTAATCTGAAATGAAAATTATTTATTACACCACAGATCTTACGAATCTTAACAGAAATAAGTATTTTATAAAAATCACTAAACTCTTTTTACAAGCGGTTTTGTGAGCATTAAAGAGATGTAAATGTAAAAAGTATCAAATTTTTTTATAATATAGTGTAATAGAATTAAGATTTTAATTGTCTTACTAATAGAAACAAAACTCATGACCCAAGAAACTTTCAAGAATACGGTGTTTATTCTCAAAGACGAGATGTATCGTTTTGCGAAAAGATTTGTTATGAGCAGTGATGAGGCAGAGGATGTGGTGCAGGACCTGATGATGAAATTCTGGCAGAAGAGGGAAGAATTGGAGCAGTTTGGAAATTTTAAGTCCTACGCTTTGAAGTCTGTCCGGAACGAATGCCTGAATCGTCTGAAGCACCACGACGTGAGGCTGGGATTTGCAGATTTGCAGCTTCACCGCTCAGAATTGTACAGCATGGACATCAATAATCTGAAGGAGTATATTATAGGATTTATTAATCAGCTCCCCGAGAAACAGAAAATGGTGATCCATCTGAAAGATGTAGAAGAATATGAGGTCTCGGAAATTTCCGAAATGCTGGAAATGGAAGAAAACGCAGTAAGAGTAAATCTAATGCGGGCGAGACAAAAAGTAAAAGAACAAATATCACAACTGATGAGCTATGAACAAAGATCAATTTCAGAATAAATACGACGAAATCTTCCAGGAAATAAAGGAAGATAAAATGGACTGGAGCTTTGAAGATTTTCTTCAGAAAGCTGAGGGCGGAGTCCCCGAATCTGGGGAAAATGAGGCTCCCATTATCCCTTTGAGTAAGGCTAAACCATCTTTCCCGAAATGGTTCTGGATGGCAGCAGGCCTGGTGCTGCTTTTCAGTGTTGGCTTTTTCTTTAATAATTACCAGACAGGTACCAACGAAAAAGAGCAATTGGTAAAAGATGAGGTTTTAAAGCAGAAATCAAAATTTATAGAAGAAAATAATGACCATCAGGAACAGGTAGCGGTGAACCATACCGATTCTATTTCCGGAGCCAAAAAAGATTCTATCTTCCAGGAAAATGCGGTAGCAGAAAAGGATGTAATGGATGAGATCCTGCCAAAAAGAGGACGGCTTAAAAAAGAAACCAAGCCTAGATTTGTAAACAATTCCTCTTTCAAAAGCAATAAGGCTTTAAATGATTCTACAGGTTATAAAAATTCTTATGTTATTGTCAACGGTAAAAGAATTGATAACGTAGAAGAAGCAATTAATGTGACTAAGTATTCATTCCAGATATTTGCAAATAACGTTAGTGAAAAATTAGCACAGCCTACAGTCGTAAACGACGATTATTAACAACAAAAATAGATTATACCCCTGATCAGGCAAGAATAATCAGCTTAAAAAATAAAAATTGACTCATGAAAAAAATATTCATAATATTCGCACTGGCCTTTACCCATTTCTTTACTTTGTATGGGCAGAGTGATAAGTTCGACAGGCTTTTTGAAAAGTATCAGGAAGTGGAAGGAGTGACCTCCATTAAAATTGCAAAGCCGATGTTCGGGATGCTCAGCAGTCTCAATATTGATGATTCACAGCTGGATCAGATCAAACCGTTGCTTTCTAAAATTAACGGATTGAAGATTCTGATTACTGAAAACCCTGAAAAAGCAAATACCAAAGAAGGAATTAAAGTTCAAACCCATCTTTCAGAGCTTAATAAAGACGTTGCATCTTATTTAAAAAACCTGAACTATAGCGAGATCATGTCTGTTAATAATTCCGGATCGAAAATCAAATTTCTTTCTTCCGAAGCAAAGGACGGAATACTTGATGATCTTTTGTTAAGTATCGATGGCGGAACGGGAGAGAATATTCTGGTCATGCTGGATGGGAAGCTTTCTATGGATGATGTGAACAAGATCATCAATTCCAGCGAAACAAAAACAAACTCAAATACCCATACCAGAAGCAGTGTTACATCTGAAACTAATTCCTCTTACCTCAATGGGGAAGCCAGAAATGTGGGTGAATTTTCAGGAATTCAGGTCAGTACAGGAGTGAATCTGGTTTTCAAACAGGAAAGTCCTACTAATGTGAAAGTAATTGCCGATGCGGATAAGCTTCAGTATATCATCACAAAAGTAGAGAATGGAATACTGAAAGTATATATAGATAATAAAGGACAAAAAAATATAAAGTTTAAAAACCTAAGTGTAAATGTCTCTTCTCCAAGAATGGATAATATCAAAGTGTCTTCGGGAGCTATTTTCTCAGTAGTGAATTCTATAAAAGAAAATAATCTGAGTATTGATGTATCGTCGGGAGCAAATGTGAAAGGAGACTTTAAAATTTCGAATACAGTTGATGTTAATGCCTCTTCAGGCTCAGTTATCAGAGCGGGAATTACAGCAGGAACTATTCTTGCAAAAATTTCAAGCGGGGCAAATACCGCTTTTGAAGGAAAGGCAGATTCAGGAACTATAGATATCAGCAGCGGTGCACTTTGTAAAGCAGACGAACTAATAATAGACAATCTTGAGGCTGAAGCAACATCTGGCGGAAACCTTTCTGTGAATGTATCTGCAAGACTGAAAGTAAGAGCTTCCTCGGGAGGGCTAATAAGATATAAAGGGAAACCGGAAATAGAATCTAATATCAGTAAAATTTCAGGAGGAAGTCTGAAACCTATCGATTAAAAATAGTAACCATGAAAACTTTAAAAAACATTTTTTTAGGAATCCTGACTTTCCTTCTGCTTCAGTCCTGTATTGTTTCAGGAAGACCCAATATGGATTTTGTTAAACATTCCGGGTATGATTTTAAAGGAGCAAGATTTGCCAGCTTTAATGTGCCTGTGTTTTTAGCTAAACCTTTTATAAAGAAAGCTTTGAGAGAAGATGGGGAAAGCGAAGAAGTTATTGACCTGATTAAAAAAGTTTCAAAAATAAAGGTGATGACCGTTGATAACGGGAGCAAGGATATGCTGAACGAATACTCCAGGTATTTAAATGATAACGATTTTGAAGATTGGGCGACCATAAAACATGACGGCGATAATGTCAATGTAAGAGTAAAGCAGAATGGGGAGACCATTAAAAACATGATGATCACTGTGAATTCAGATAAAGAACTGGTATTTGTGGATGTAAGAGGCAATTTTACAGCGAACGATATTTCAAAAGTGATTAATGCCGCTTCAGATAAATAATCATCATTTCTTATCGTTTATAATAACTATTACAAGTAGTTTTATACTACACTAATTATTTTGTACAGAAAGACCGTTCTTAATAGGAGCGGTTTTTCGATTTAAGTTATTGATTATTAAATTTTATTTAAACTATTGAAAAGGATTTTCATATCTCGTTAAAATAGCCTAATTTTGCAAAGAAAGTAAAGATGTCTATTCATAACAAAATTGTAGAGACAGCCATCACTTTCGATGACGTTCTTCTAGTCCCTTCTTATTCAGAAGTTTTACCTAACCAGGTATCATTAAAATCAAGACTTACCGACAAAATCACGCTGAATGTTCCGATAGTTTCTGCTGCGATGGACACAGTTACTGAAGGAGATCTGGCCATTGCCCTGGCAAGAGTTGGTGGTTTAGGTTTTATCCACAAAAATATGACAATCGCTGAGCAGGCTGCTCAGGTAAATCGTGTAAAACGTTCCGAAAACGGAATGATTTCTGATCCTGTGACCCTTTCAAAAGATCATACCCTGGCCCAGGCTAAGGAAACGATGGCGAAATATAAGATTTCCGGTCTTCCTGTGGTAGATGCTGATAATGTATTAATCGGAATCATTACCAACAGAGATGTGAAGTATCAGGAAAACCTTGATATGAAAGTCGAAGAGATCATGACCAAAGAAAATCTGATCACTTCTGATAAAAATACCAACCTTGAGAAAGCAAAAGAAATTCTTCTTAAAAGCAGAGTTGAAAAGCTTCCTATCGTAGATCAGAACAATAAACTTGTTGGATTGATCACCATTAAAGATATTGACAATCAGCTGGAATATCCAAACTCAAATAAAGATCACAAAGGACGACTTATCGTAGGAGCCGGAGTTGGAGTTGGTGAAGATACGATGGACAGAATTGCAGCATTGGTAAACGCCGGTGTTGATATTGTAGCTATTGATTCTGCTCACGGACATTCCAAAGGAGTTTTAGATAAAATTTCAGAAATCAGAAGAGCATATCCTGATCTGGATATTGTAGGAGGAAATATCGTAACGGCTGAAGCAGCAAAAGACCTGATTGAAGCAGGAGCTAATGTTCTTAAAGTAGGAGTGGGGCCTGGTTCTATCTGTACAACAAGAGTTGTGGCAGGAGTTGGTGTTCCTCAGTTATCTGCTATTTATAACGTTTACGAGTATGCTGCAACTAAAAATGTAACGGTAATCGCTGACGGAGGGATCAAGCTTTCCGGAGATATCGTAAAAGCAATTGCAAGTGGAGCAGGAGCTGTAATGCTGGGTTCTCTTTTAGCTGGAACGGATGAAGCTCCGGGAGAAGAAATTATTTTCCAGGGAAGAAAGTTCAAATCTTACCAGGGAATGGGAAGTCTTTCCGCAATGAAGAGAGGTGGAAAAGAAAGATATTTCCAAAGTGAGGCTAAAAAATTCGTACCGGAAGGAATCGAAGGAAGAGTACCCCATAAAGGCAAACTGGAGGATGTGATCTTCCAATTGACCGGAGGCTTAAGAGCAGGAATGGGATACTGTGGGGCTAAAGATATGGAGGCTTTACAGAAAGATACCAAAATGGTAATGATCACCGGAAGTGGATTGAAAGAATCCCACCCACATGATGTAATTATCACTCAGGAAGCTCCGAACTATTCTTTTTAGAAGTATTTAAATGATATAATATCAATGCCGTACAGATCTGTGCGGCATTTTTTTGTTAAATATTCTCAACTGATTTTAACAAATTTAAATCTACGCTTAATCACAGTGTTTAGAAATCTCCCTTTTGATCTGGCTTCCCGGAACTTTTCTGAAACAGATAAAGGTACCTTCAAATAGTCATAAACGGCTCCCGACTGATATATGATTCTTAATATTTCAGTCTCAGGAAAATAAATATAACTGTTGACTACACTTGAAGGCATACTTTACTGTCAACAAAAAATATTCCTTAAACAAAAAATAGTCTTAGAAAATTTCTAATTATACTTAATCAATTACTGATATAAAGAAATACTTCTGTTTTTTTTGACTGATTTAGTTTTATGAAAATGCAATTGAATCTGCTGCACAAAGAATTGTAAAAGAAAAACCTTTCAGAATAAACCGAAAGGTGGAAATTATATTAATTTGATTTGTCATTATTCTATTGATTCAGCTGATTGTGATAATCTGCAATATGAAGATATCCTTCTTCTTTTATATTTACTTCCAGCTGGTGTTTTTTAGCGATGTCATAAATTTCTTTAGGTAGCATGCTGCCCTTTTTGCTTAGTTCAATACTCATATCTTTCAGAAGATTCAGGTGAAGAGTAAGATCTTCCCTTGTCTTTTTAGCCAGCTCCTGCATCAGTTTTTCGATCTTCTTATCCGTGATATGATGCTGCATGCGGTGGGCATATTCTTCAAAGCTATAGGCAGCCTGGAATTCTTCATCAAATCCATATTTCCTGATATAGTCCGTTGCAAGAATCGTGGCCTGCTCCCGGTCATGGCTTCTTCCTATGCTTGCATTATTTTCTCCAAATATAATCTCTTCTGCAATACCTCCTGCCAGATAAATTTTAATTCTGTCCAGAAGGCTTTCTTTCGTATCGTGGATCTGGTGAGGAAATGTAAATCCTGCTGCATAGCTGCTGGCCACTTTACTCTTCAATTGCAATGGGGCAAAGCCGGTATAAAGCATATAAGAAACTGCATGTCCGCATTCGTGAACGCTGATGTTGGCTACTGCATCCTCCTGATTAGACTGCCGGATACTGTCAATTCTTCCTGTGTAAGGAATTTCTATCATGCGTTCACCCACTTTTCCGGTGATCATTTTTTGCGCTACCGGATAATCTATTTCTACAGTTTTATCATCATGACTGATTGCTTCAAAAAGAAATTTGCTAAGATTCGTTTCCAGTATATCTACTACACTGCTGAAAACAGGACGTACACCCTGAACAGGGAATACCCCGTTTCTGTAAATCAGATCATTGATATTTTTGCTGATCTTCAGGCTAATCCCGAATTTAGATTTTGTCTTCTTTTTAAGGTTGCTGATCTCCCTTTGGATGAGTTGCTGAAAATCTTCTGTTTTTAATGAAAAATATATCAAATGTATATTTCCAAACCTTGCAACCTGCTCCGGGCGGAATTTTCTGGACAAAGCATTTTTTATATCAACAACTGTAATTTTCTTTGTAAAGGCATGGTAAATATTAGCATCTATATCTGCCTCACTTGTTTCACGGGACATCTGGAAAGCTTCATCCAGATTTCCGCTGATGATGATCAGCATTTTACTGTAATCTACCGGTTCATAGATTTTTTTCTCTTTTTGTTTCTTAAGGATTAGTTTGATCATATCTTCCTCCTTCATGTCAATAATGCTCATCACATCATCTTCCATGCTGAGGTATTTTTTCAGCTCCTTGGCATCCCATAGATTCAGATAAGGATTTTCTTCCATGTCCGTTTCCCCGTTCATTTTCTTTCGATCGTTTTCTTTTTTACGCAAAAGATAAGAGAATAGGTAATGCTCAAGGTCATCACGTTCTCTTCTGCTTAAACGGCCATCACTTAAAAGTTCCCAAAAGTCTGTAAATTTGGTCTGCGGAACAGGTGTGCCATCCGGATCTATTGTATTAAAACGTTGGATTTCATCGAAGAGAACAATGCTCGGTTTCTCGTCATTTAGGCGATTGCTTTGAAAAATATCGGAAACACTTTTACTCCACGACGTTTCATCGCTGTTGCTGAGCTCTATTTCTACAAAACGGTTCTGGAATTCCAGGAAGCGGACGGTTTTTCTTACCAGATCAGTTTTTCCTACACCTGTCATTCCCCATAAGTTGATTACAACAGGTCTTGTCAGAATTTCCGGCATCAGATACCAAATCTGAAGATATTCCATCAAATCATCAATAATCTTATCTATTCCGATGAATTCTTTTTTCAGGAATGTTTTGCAGTCGTCCAGTTTTTTCTTTTTCTTCTGGATCTCTTCTTTATCAATAATCATGTGTGAAAAATACACTATTTTTTTAAATTACCCTTAAAATCATCGATCCGGAAATCAGTTAAAGCATTTCCCTTCTCAATTTTTTCCTTCGAATAAAGCCTGAAGTCATTTTCAGTTTTTTCTAAAAGATAATCATACGGTCCTACCTGGGAAATTAATTTCACCAATACCGGGGAGATTTCAAGACAGATAAAAAGGCCCATGATAAAAGCCGCTGCCAGTCCTATGATGGCTGAATTTTTCCCCAATTCATCCAAAGCCTGAAGTCGTGCTGCAAACCCATTGAATTTATCCTCAAAAGTCTCCGTAGATTTCCTTTCCGTTTCCAGATTTATATAAACTTTAGAGATTTCCTTGTCTAAGTAATCAAGTCTTGCCGTATTCTGTTTCTGAAAATTTTCAAGATCCTGACGTCTCTGTTCCTTCAGTTCCTGCTTACGTTTTGCATTCGGCCCGAAACCCTCTTTTCCACTCGTCAAACCAGACTGTTTTCCGAGAATTTCTTTTTCGAGCTCTACAGATGCGGAATCGTAAGACTTTTGATATTGTGCTGTCTTTTCAGCAATCTGTTTCTTTTCCGTTTCAAAAGGTCCGCTCTGCTGCAGGATCCTCCCGTTCATTTCTCCCTGAAGCTGTTTTTTATTTCTCTGAATAATGGTATTCAGCTGTTTATTAACTTCTTTTTCAAAGATTTTAAGCTCCAAAGGCTTGGAGATAATAATTCCAAGGAAGGTTGCTAAAATTAAACGGGGAATAGCCATCAGTATTTGATTCCACCAGGTTCCTGTTTTTTTGATAGAAGAAACAATGTAGCGGTCAAGATTGAAAATCATCAGCCCCCAAAGAACACCAAATCCTATTGAAGTCCAAATATTATCAAATACAGTATACATGGCATAACCTGCAGACAGCGTCGCAAATACTGCGGTGAATAATACAATACCACCGATCCCGGAAAATTTATTCCATTCGCTCGGAGTCTTTCTCAAAATATGAATATTTCCTCCGGAACATACCATCAGAAACTTCTGGAACCAGTTTATTTTATGATTCGCTTGATTTATAATTGGTTGGCTTGTTTTCATTAGTGAAAATTTATACAAATGTAACACTAAAAATCATACCAATGTAAAAGATAGTATTATGTTTTGCCAAGTAATTGGGTGTTTATTGATTAATAGATTGATTTACATTGAGTTTATTTAATTAGTCCCTTAAATTGGCTTTCTAATTATTAATATGAATTCTCTCGTTGTCAAAATATAATATAAAAATTAAAGCCTCTAATAGATTAACGTGATAAACTTCATATTAAATCTCTATATTGAGATTTGAATCCGTGTTAAAAAAATGTTAAATTTGCCGTCTCGATTATAAAAACTAACATTAACTCAAATACACAAACAGATGAAGAAATTCTACTCTGGTGCATTGGTCTTATGCACAGTCTTTGGGCTGTCTGCCCAGGAAGTTTTATGGCAGAAAGATATTAAATCCTCTACACAGGATTTTCTAAGCCAGATTACGACAACAATCGATCAGCAATATTTAATTACCGGAAGCTCAATCCAGTCTTCTAAAATTCAGGAAGGAAGTAAACAGAATAATGGCTATGACTTCCATGTGGTAAAACTTAACCAACAAGGAGCAGAAGTCTGGGAAAAATATTTCTCAGGACAGCATCATGATTACCTGTCCGCTTCAGTAGCCACCCAGGAAGGAGGATTTCTTCTTGCCGGAACTTCCTATTCCGGAAAAGGTTTAGATAAAAAGGAAGATTCCAAAGGCGGATCTGATATCTGGTTAATCCGTATCAATGAATTCGGGGATGAATTATGGCAGAAAACATTCGGAACCTCTTCCGATGAAGAAGCCAGATCTGTTATTCAAACAACCGATCTCGGATTCTTTGTAGCTGGTAACGTGCAAAATTCAGCTAAAGGGTATGGATCAAAAGATGTTTTGATTGTAAAACTCGATAAAAACGGGAAAGAATTATCTCAGTCTATTGTAGGAGGAAAAGGTCTGGATGAAGTAGAGAAAATGATTCCTACCAAAGACGGTGGTGCCTTGTTGGGGATCTATTCAAGGAGCAATACAGGCGGATCAAAGAAAACCGAAAACTATGGCGAAGGAGATTATTGGGTGATCAAACTGGGTAAAGAAGGAAAAGTAGAATGGGAAAAGAATTTTGGTGGAAAAGGAGATGATCACATCAGAACACTGTCATTGACATCAGCAGGCTATTTGATTGGTGGCGAATCCAGGTCCGAGAGATCAGGAAATAAAACAGCAGGCATTGAAGAAGGAACAGATCTGTGGTTGATTTCATTGAACGAAAGAGGGGAAGAAATCTGGCAGAAATCCTACAATTTTGCGAACAGAGATATTCTGATGGGAACAAGTGTTATTCAGAGCCAGGATCGGGGAGCCAAGAACCAAGATGTGACCAAAGGAATTCTATTGGGTGGCTACACTCAGGCAGAAGGAAGAATAGAAAGTGATGATGAAACTTTTTGGATGCTCTATCTTAACTCTGATGGAAACGAGCAATGGAGAAAACATGTCAAAGGCGAATCCAGAAAAAGAGAAGAAAGACTTTCCGATATAAAACTGAACAGAGATGGTTCTATTATTCTGGCAGGAACCAGTGCCGAAGAACTTGGCAAAGAGAACTGGAAGATTGTAAAGCTGGGAGATAAACAGCTTGAGCAGTTAATCGAGAAGCAAGACATTAAAATCTACCCGAATCCGGTTTCAGAGTATGCTTATGTGGAAATTGGTTTTGATTTTAAAGAAGCGGATATTATGCTGTATGATATGGGCGGAAGACAGCTTCAGAGCTTGAAGACTAAGAATAAAGTGACCAAGATCAATACTCAGAATCTGATTCAGGGGGCTTATCTCATTACCATAAAAACGGATACGAATAAAACGGCTAATGCCAAACTGATTAAGAAATAATAATTATGAGAAAAATACTTTATTTAACTTTTATATATATATCTATTTTGAATTTTGGACAGATCAGAGATTTGCCCAAAAACATCCAGGCTCCCAACACTTCATCATTGGGAAAATATGGTGACATTCCTATGGATCTTTCTACAGGGAGGGCCAATGTCAACATCCCCTTATATTCTTTAAATGAAGGGAATATTCCACTTGAAATTGGCTTAAGCTATGATACTGGTGGAGTAAGAGTGAATGATGTTCCCGGCTGGGTAGGGCAGAACTGGACGCTGAAAGCGGGAGGAGCTATTATGAGATCAGTAAAAGGAACCACATTTGATGAATGTAATGTGGATACCCAAAATATAAGCTCTTTGCAAAAAGGGTATTATTACTATACTCATAAATTGAATAATTCAAGCTGGGATACAAAAAGCTATATGATTGATCTTATTAGGCGTTCTAAAGGAGCTGCGCCAGGTGAGTTGGTGCTTGAAGAAATAAATGCAGATTATGAACCGGATATTTTTACTTTTAATTTTTTGGGATATAGTGGTAAGTTTTTTTTAGGTGAAGACGGACAATGGAAAGTATCATCCAATGATAATATTAAGGTGATTATTAATATGAGTGATAATGTTCAGCCTAATAATATTGTTTCTCCCGGTAACAATTACAATCAATATGTTTATCCAAAGTCGATAGGAAAAATAACACTGCTGGATGATAAAGGAAACAGATTTGTTTTTGGTGGTACACAGGAGGCAATTGAATATTCCTTTCCCGATTTCTTCAACCAGGCAGGAAACAGAATTGTAGCAAATTCCTGGTACCTTAGAGAGGTTTATAACAAATACAATAAGTTAATCTATTCCTTTACCTACGAAAGAGGAGATTATATTGCTTCTTTTTTTGATGTCAATTCATGGTCTGCGTTTAGAAAAACATATGATGGAGGTCTGTTTCAGTCGGGGATTGGATGTATGAATGGTACTCCAAGAACTAATCAGATTTTTGCAGGGGGACAACTCATCATTCCTAGCTATTTAAAACAAATAAAAACCAGCGAATCGGTAACTATTAACTTTAATTCTGTCGAAAGCAATTCTTTAAAATATGGAGCTAACGACCTTCCTATTATTGATAGGTATGATGATTTTAGAAATTCTGTATTTAATGGCGGACAGGGAACAAACTGGGCCTCGATAGATGATGCTTACTTTTATTTTATCAGAAGGAAGCAGAGTGATATGACACTTTTACCGACAGTGAATGGAGGAAACTCACACATATATCCTTATCTGGAAGCTTTAAAATGGAGAAAACTGGCTTCTATAGTAGTATCTGGTAAATTTAAAAGTTTAATGAGTGCCAATTTTACTTATAATGATAATCCTAACTCAAGATTAAGACTGGATCATTTACTTATTGATGATGAAAAAAAATATTCCTTTGAATATAAAAAATTTGATGATTTACCTCTTTTTACCAGTAGAAATATTGACCATTTCGGGTACTACAAAGCAACACCTTTCATAATAAATCATGACAATCCTCAGAGTCATGAAGCTTCAAGACAAACAGATCCTAATACAGTAGATTATGGTGCTTTGGAGCGCTTGATTTATCCTACTGGAGGCTATACAAGCTTTTATTATGAGCCGCATCAATATTCCAAATCTGTAGGGAATGATATCGCTCTACATCCCGAAACAGGAATTATTGGAGGGATCAGAATTAATAAAATCAGAGATTTTAGTGATGTCAATAATCCAGTCCTTAAAAAATTCTATTATACGACCAACCTGCAAACCCAAAACTCGTCAGGGATTCTGCTTCAGAAAAACAATTATTTCATCCAAGATTATCAGATTCCTACCATTAATAATATTCCTTATTACGAAACACATTTTAGTATTAGTCCTGTAATTTATATGTCAAATTTGATGGGACCTCAAATAGAATATTCATCTGTTATAGAGACTAATAATAATGGCTATATTGTCAATAAATACAACACATTTGAAAATTATCCTGACAGCTCTACTGATAGCAGTCTTGGAAATAGTTTAAATATATTCAATCCTCATACAGAATATGGCTATAAAAGAGGAAACCTGAAATCAAGAGAGTTTTTCAATAATCAGGGAGGTAAAGTAAAAGAAGAAGAATTTTTATACACGGAATCCCCTTCTCAGAATGCGAGAGCTTTTAACTACAGATTTTTGGTGCCTTGTGGCTCCCTAGGTTCTCTGTATGAACCAGTATTTGCGGGAACAGCATATAAGTTAATGTTTTCCGACTTTAATCTTACCGGAAAGGTCAGCAGAGATTTTTTTAGCAATGGGATGACAAGAGAAGAAACCGAAACTTATAATTATACTTCACGGGAAACTTTTGGAGATAATTTTCTGAAAGAAAAAACACAGGTAACTCCAGATAAAATTTACAAACAGGAGTATAAATATCCTTATGATTACCCTACAATTGCTGCTAATAATGCATTGGTGATAAACCGTGAATTTCCTCTTGTTGAAAAAAAGACAATTTTAAATAATATCCCTGTCTCATTGGATAGAGCAAATTATGATTTTGTGCAGGTGGCGAATCAGTCTGTAACTTTATTAGCACTATCATCAGAAAGTAGAGCATTGCTTAGTTCATTACAGAGTACTTCAATACAAGAGGATAAGGTTGTAAGCTATGATCTTTATGATGAAAAAGGAAATCTTTTACAATACACAGAGAAAAGTGGAGCTTCAACAACTATGGTTTTTGGGTACGATAAAACTCTTCCTATTGCCAAAATTCAGGGTGCTAAATACAATGATATTGCACCTTATATTGCGGCTATAGTTAACAAATCGGATAGTATTCAACCTTATTATACAGAAAATGAATTGATAAAGGAGCTTGAAAATTTTAGAAATAATCCGAATCTTAGAAATTACCAGATCACAACATATACTTATTACCCTTCCATAGGTCTTAGTACGATGACCCCTCCTTCAGGAATTATGGAAAAATATATATATGATGATAAAAACAGATTGAAACAAATTGTGAACAGCAATAACTTTACACTGAAAGAATTCAATTATAAGTATACTAATCAGGTTGTTCCAAAGGTTTACTTCAATAGCTTGAAAAGTAAAAAAATTATCCGCAATAATTGTGGATCAAACTCTTTCGGAGAAAATTATAATTATGTTGTTCCTGAAGACAAGTATTCATCAATTATTAGTCAGGATGATGCTGATCAATTAGCACAGAATGATATTAATACAAACGGTCAGAATGTTGCCAACTCCAATGGTACGTGTACTCCTGTGAGCTGTAGTATTATAAAAGGAAATCAGATTAATCAGTTTAATTACGGGACCATTTCCTTAAATAATTCTGAAAGTTTTAGAGTGAAAATAAGCTTCTTATATGAAACAAATAATGCTTATTGGAACCAAGGTGGCGCAATCATTGGAAAGATCAATGGAAATTGTATTCCATCCAGCCTCCGTACATCGGGTGCCTATTTTAATGGAATCTGGAATCTTACTATTGATGCTAATGGGTACATCAAGGCAAGTGTGGCTTCTGCATCTCCATCATTAGTTAACAATACAACCGTTGTTTTAGATTTTACTTTTTCAATTTACTAAGCATGAAAAAAATAATTTTACCAATCATTATGCTATTTGCATCAGACTTTGTTTATGCGCAGACGGGTACTGAAAACTATATACAATCAAGAATCTATTTAGAACCTGTAACAACAAGCAGTTCAACTGCAAAACAAATCTATACAGTTCAGTATTTTGATGGACTAGGAAGACCGAAGCAAATCGTTAATGTCAAAGCTTCACCATTGGGAAGGGATGTTGTTACGCACATAGAATATGACGGATTTGGAAGACAAGTAAAAGACTTTCTTCCCGTTCCCCAATCCGGTACCCTGAACGGAGCTATTGTTCCAACACCACTAGGAAATGCTTCATCAGTGTATGGATCAGAAAAGATCTATTCAGAAAAGATCTTGGAAAGTTCACCACTGGATAGAATCCAACAACAGATTCAGGTAGGAAACGACTGGACGGGAAAGCCCGTAAAGTTTGACTATGATACCAATATAGATGGCGAAGTAAGGAAATACATTGCTACTTCCGCATTTGCCACTTCTTCCGCTATAACATTATCAGGAACTTACGGAGCCAGCCAGCTCTATAAAAATACCATAACCGATGAGGATGGCAATCAAACCATAGAATTTAAAAACGGACAAGGACAAGTATTATTAGTCAGGAAAGTGGTAAGCAGCACAGAAAATGCTGACACTTACTATGTATATAATGAATACAACCAACTGGCTTTTGTAATTCCGCCTAAGGCAGCTGCTGCTGCAGATCTCACCACAGTACTGGCGAACTTATGTTATATGTACCGGTATGACGGAAGAAACCGCCTAGTGCTTAAAAAGCTTCCTGGAAAAGGATGGGAATATATGGTCTATGATAAACAGGACAGGCTGATCATGACCCAAGACGTTGTAATGGGAGCTTTAAAGCAATGGCTGTTTACCAAATATGACCAGTTTGGAAGAGTAGCCTATACAGGAATATATACCAGTTCCCAGGCTTATGGTGTAGCAGGAAGAGCTGCAGAACAGGCTTTAGCAGATGCCAAAGGCAGTAATAATGTAGTGAGAGTTCCTACCATAGGCTTTACTAACAGCGGATTGGATGTATATTATGATAATGGTTCTGCCAGCTATCCAGACTCTGTTACCAAATTACTCAGTGTCAACTATTATGATACCTATCCTACAGGATCTTCAGCCGTCACCAATGTATTTGCACAAGAACTTTTGACTGATAATCCTGCTAATTCACAAACCACTAAAGGAATGCTTACCGCTTCCTATGTCAAAAACATAGAAGATGACAAATGGACCAAGAACTTTATCTGGTATGATACCAAAGGAAGAAACATCGGTTTAAGAAGCAATAACCACTTGGGAGGTTATACCGTGGTTAACAATAAACTTGATTTTGCAGGGGTAATTCTTCAGACCAATACCTATCACAGGAGGCTTAGCACAGATCCGGAAATGCATATTGCAGAAAAATTCACTTATGATTCACAAAACAGGCTTCTGACCCATACCCATCAGATAGGCAGCAATCCTGTTGAATATCTGGTTCAGAATAAGTATAATGAACTCTCCCAGCTGGAGTCCAAAAAAGTTGGCGGAGTATCATTAGCGTCCCCTTTACAGACTATCGATTATAAGTACAATATCCGTGGCTGGATGACACAGATCAATGATCCTGTTACTCTAGGAACAGATTTGTTTGGATATAAAATTAATTACAACCAGGTTGAAGGACTAGAAGTTCCTGATGCTTCTGACAGTGGACTGAAAGTAAAGCCCAAATATAACGGAAATATAGCTGAAGTATCTTGGAAAACTCTGACTCAGGAAAATGAGCCTTTGAAAAGATATGGTTATGTGTATGATCCTATAAACAGGCTGACAGCAGGTTTTTATCAGAGCTCAGGAAATGAGACAGGAAGGGAATATTTTGAAAAGCTGGAATATGATCTTAATGGAAACATCAGCCGATTAAAAAGATCAGAAGGATTACTGCCAGGTAGCACTACAGCTTTGATGATTGATAATCTTAAATATGATTATACAGGAAACCAGCTTACAAAAGTTACTGAAGAACAGATTGGAAACAGTAAAGGTTATCCTTATCTCGCAACTCCTCTTGCAATTGGATATGATCTGAACGGAAATATGATTCATCATAAAGACAAAGGGATTTCTTCAATTCAGTATAATTATTTAAATTTACCCAAACAGATTACCCAGAATGCTCAGATAACAAATTACGTCTACAGAGCTGACGGAGTAAAAGTGAAGAAGCTCTTTGGAGATATAGAAACCAATTATCTGGATGGGTTTCAATATAAGTCAACATTTCAAATAGAGTCCTGGAATGGTGAAGGAATTTATCATACTGATCCTAATGAAATTCCTGTAATAAAGCTGAGAATTATTCCTACATCAGAGGGATACTATGATGCCCTTGGCAATCAATATATTTATAATTTCACTGATCATTTAGGCAATGTAAGGTTAAGTTATACTGATACTAATAAAGATGGAATTATCCAACCAAGACAATATTATTGGAAACAATGTGATGAACCATCAGGCCCATGGGTACCCGTTAATTGTATTGATGGCTGGAAACCAGGGGAAATTGTAGAAGTTAACAATTATTATCCTTTTGGATTAATGCATAATTATACTGCTACCACGAAGAATGCTTATCAGTATAAGTACAACGGTAAGGAGTTACAAGAGACCGGGATGTATGACTTTGGAGCTAGAATGATGATGCCGGACATTGGGAGATGGGGCGTGATAGACCCAGCTGCAGAATATTTTCCAGATATTACACCTTATGCTTACGTTGTTAATGACCCAATTGGATTTGTCGATAATGATGGAGAAATGCCTGGTCCTGTAGGTGCTATAATAGGTATTTTCTCTGATTATATAACACAGGTTGGGGTTAACTATTTTTTAGAAGGAAAAGATTTCAGAACATCTTTAACAGATATTAGCGGTTGGTCATTAGCTATTTCTGGCGCTTCAGGTTTTGCAACAGGAGGAATAAGCGCATTAACCAAAGCAGCTACAAGTGGTATAGGAAAACAAGCCTTAGTAAAAACTATAGATTTTGGTGTAGATGTTTTAGTCGGTAGTATAGAAAATGCGGCAACAGATTATGCAGAAAAAGGAGAATTTGATGTATGGAAATCAATTACTGGAGGTTTACTTGAGGCTGGTATTGGTAAATTCATACCACTAAAATATGTAGATAAATTGGAGAGTAAGCTTGCTCGAAAGATGAATATTAGTGCAGAGAAGATGACTCGTTATAAAAATAGAATGCAGAATGATGCTAATAGAAGCCGAAGTACAAGAGCGAGAAATAACAGGAAATATGCTGAAAACAAAAAAGCTTACGAAAGTTACACAAAAGCTTATGCTGGTGTTAAAGTCGTAAATGATGCATATAAAGCAGGAGGAGCTGAAGCTTTACAGAATATTGACTTATTCAAAAAGACTCCAGAAGAAACTAAAAAACCAACCATTACAGTTGGAGAAGTAACAGGAGGAATAATAAGAGAATAACTATGTATAAAAATCAATATATTTTAACAATTTGTGCCGTATTAGGTTTTTTATATACTTTATTTTTTTATTATCAAAACTCTAAATTAGAAAGTATTAAAACATTAAAAGCGTACACGGTTATTGAACAAGGCTGTAAAAAATCAAGAGGTGGGTCATCAGTCCATATTAAATACAATAATAAAGTATATTATATAAGATTGGCGATAGCCGAATGTGAAAAATATCCTGTAGGGACAGAAATAAAGCTTAATTACAATAAACAATTTGATTATTTTTATAAGCCGGATGGATTAACAAGAGATAAAAGAAGGTTACTAATAATAGGCGTAATTTTTATTTTATCTATTGTCCCTTGGAAAAAAATTATAAAAATAAAAGCCTGATAAGGTGTGTAAGCTTGACAAACAAAGCCAACTCATTTGAGTTGGCTTTGTTGTTTTACATAATGCTTTGCAACTTAGTTTGTTTTAGAAAAGCATCAAGGAGAGCGAAGACGTGTTGTCTGTCGTTCTCTTTTAGTTTTTGAATGTCTAGGATTTTAGCAACAATACTTTTTTCCAAAAGAACATCCGTAGAACCTACGAGATAATCCAAGGAAACTCCGAGAGCTTCCGCCAGTTGTGTCGCCACCTCAATGGATGGTTTTACTTCCTCACGTTCATACTTCCCAATTACCAAATAAGAAGTGTTTAAAATCCGTGTCAATTTCTTTTGGGGAAGACTTTTAGGTTCTCTGCACTCTCTTAATTTTTTACCGAACGAATCCATTGTTTATATCTTTTAAGGTATTAACCCCTAAGCTGCCGCACGAATCCTTTCGTGTGGCATTTTTATTAATAATTTAGTTATATTTACAATTACACGGATCATCTGGGAATGTAAGAATAAGCTTTGGAAAAACCAGCGCGGGAACTTTTGAAATTACAGATTCCAATGATTTACCCTTTCGGAATGAGTCATTTAAATACTGGCGCATCTTTCTTTGGACCCCAGTACATACAAAAATTATAAGTATAACGGTAAAAAAATTGCAAGAGACTGGTATGTATGATTATGGGGTGAGAATGTATATGGCTGATTAGGGAGATGGGGTGTAGTAGATCCGCTGGCGGAAGTAAACCGTGCATGGTCTCAAATTCTTTACGTTTTATTGATCCTGAAGACTAGAGGGAGATTTTATTTAATGAGAATGGAGACTATCTTGGAAATGATGGATGAACAATGGAAAGGTTTATGTTGTGAAAATGATAAAATCAAGTTTCGATTTAGGTGCTCCTTCTAAGCAGGTATGTATTTCAAATAAAGATAGAAAAGCAACAGAAAAATTTATTACCGAAAACTCTGGAAATACTTCCGTATTTCAATCAAATAGTTTAGCGTATGATAATAGTGTTGAAATTGCAGGAAGTCTTGATACACGTTATACTCGAAGAATGAACAGTACTAATTGGGGAAATTTATTTGATGAATTTTTAAGCGGTGGTCCTGAAAAAAAGTTTGGTTGTGGGGAAAAACGCTGCTGTAAAACAACTTATGGAACTGATATGTATGAAACTGCAGTAGATTATTTTAGAGATACATCTATGAATGAAAAACTTCTTTTTCTGGCATGTTTGGACTTATTGGCGTTGTTGCTGAAGGTAGCAATATGAAAGATCAATTTATGGGAAAACCAATTTTACCTTTGACTCTAAGTCTATATCATCTTACTCTCTTAATCCATTTAATAAGGCTGAATCAAGAAATATTCCTAGAACAAATGGTGTTGGTGCTCCTCAAAGTACTACTAGACAAACGTATTTATTTTGGGTAGATAAAAATAAAATGAAATGAGGAAAATAATAATGTTTTCTATATTAAGCTCAATAATTATAATGAGCTGTGCAGCAAAAAAAAGTTTATTAGGAAGTTATTCTTTTAAAGGAGAAAATATAATTGATACACTCATCCTCAAAAATGATATTTATATACATAAAATTTACAATAAAGATCTTAAGCTAATGTATCAAGGAGAAGATCAGTGGACTATGGAAGGTGATAGAATTACCTTGTTAAGATTTTATAACAATGAAGATAATTAGTTAGAAGAACCTTTATCAAATAAGGATGCTGAGAAGTTTTTGATGATTACTTCTTTTCCTGTTTATAAACAAAATAGTGAAACGATTATAGAAGTGAATTCAGATGAAAATATATTGTATAAAAAAACTTCTACACGTTAGTACAAATTTTCTATCTGTATAAAAACACACAACCCTCGCAATTTGCGAGGGTTGTGTGTTTTTATAGCGCAGCTACATTTTTATTAAAGAAATCCTTAAACTTTTTCAGTAGTAAGCATTTTATCCACCATTTTAAAGATCGATCAGTCTTCCTCATCGAACTGATTAATCAAAAGCAGCTTCTCAAAATCGGGTTTGTCCTCAATGGTAACCTTCTTCTGAGATGATATTTTCGTAGTTCAGAATCTGATCTGCACTAAGGTTAAAAAGCTTAGAAAGCTTCAACAACTCATCTACCGTCTGTGACCGTTCTCCAGATTATTGTAATTGCTGTTGCCAATAGCGAGATATGAATAAACTTCTTTCTGCATAAGTCCTTTATCTTCTCAAAGTTATAGACTTCAATGTATTAACATAACAGCCTCCTAATTAATTACTTCACCCTTCCCGGATTCTGCTTCAGAAAGCTATCCCATCCGCTATACGACTTTGTATCCGCTATTGTTCCGGAATTAAAGTGATGGCATACTGCGACAGCCAAGCCATCCGAGGCATCTAAATATTTAGTAGAAAATTCCTTCAGATTTAAAAGGTTTTGGAGCATCCCTGCAACCTGCTCCTTGCTGGCGTTTCCGTTTCCGGTGATGGCCATTTTAATCTTTTTGGGTGAATATTCCGTAATAGGGATATTCCTGTGCAGGCTTGCGGCCATGGCTACTCCCTGAGCCCGGCCCAGTTTGAGCATACTCTGCACATTTTTACCGAAGAACGGAGCTTCCAGAGCAACTTCGTCAGGGTGGTACTCATCGATCAGTGCTAATGTTTTGTCAAAAATATATTTCAGCTTGGTTTCGTGGTTCGGATATTTTTTCAGGATCAGTTCGTGGATAGAGATCATTTCCATTTTACCCTTTTTAATAGAAATAATGCCAAAACCCATAATTGCTGTTCCCGGGTCAATACCTAAAATTATTTTCTCTGAAATCATTCATCAAAGATAGGGTTTTATAAATATTTTCTGATACAGTTGAGATAAAAGCTTCTTTGAGAATTCAGTTTTCCTGTAAAGCTTTTTCGGCAAGGGGGATCCACTTTCCATCGTGGCGAAGAAGTGAAATTTTATTAACTATAAATTTAGTTTTGTATTCTTTATTCTTGTAAACTTCCCACGCCTTCAGGTAATTGTCATAGCTGAGGTCTCTATAGCCGACTGTCATATGTGGAGTGAAAGAGTATTTTATAAAATTGAAGTGCTGTTTTACTCTTAGGTGAAGAATGTTTAAATTATCGTTGGTTTCAGGCTGAACAAAAAGGACAGGATTCTTTAGGTTAGGAAAGCTTCCAAAACCGTTCAGAATAATTTCAAAAGGAGGCATATTCGTATCTATTTTTTGAAAAGCTGCATGAATGTCACTTTCCAGTTCCAACTCTCTGGAAAAAGGAGGAAATAAAGTAATATGGGCATCATTTTTTATGGCCTTTGAATTTCCGTAATTCAGCATAAGATCTTTTTTGAAAACCTTCACTTCTTCAATGATTTCCTGAGGCGGATAAATGGCAATGAAATACATTTTTTTCATAGCTCAATGTAATTTTTTTTTAAACATATATATAAATTCTAAAGACTACCAATTAGAATAAGAATAACACGCTAATACGGCTTGATATTTCATTTGTTTTTTCTATTTGCTGCTTCCGGTTCATACCTGTTTATGTATATGCAGATTTACTTTAGCAGTTTTTTGTAATGCCGTTGATTTTTAATTTTTTGATTTAAGCTGCAGCAAAGTGTTTTCCAGATTATCCGTTATCCTTTTAACTTCGATATGGGGGCGAAAAGTTGAACTTTTGCCTTTTTCTTCATCTGCGATATTAGACAGTATAATGACAGATGTTTTTGTCTGAGGATAATAAATATTCAGAGAAGGGGAGCCTTTCACATAGCCGCTGTGAAAATAGCTTTCAGGTTTTCCCATATTCAGCATGATCCCATAGCCATAGCCCATTTTTCCAAAAATCGCATGATGCCTTACTGCTCCTTTGGAGACGAACTGTTTTAAAGTTTCAGGTTTCAGGATTTTTCCACCATAAAGAGCATTATTCCAGATGTGTAGATCTTCTATGGTGGAAAGAATTCCGCCTGCCGGAGTGCCTATGTCTTTCCCACCTAATCTTTTCGGCATATTGGGAACTATTTGTGCATTTTTGCCATTACCCAGATAAGCACTGGCAAAGTTTTTTCCTTCAAAAATATTTCCGGTTGACGAATTTTTCATGCCTGCCTTTTTGAAAAGCTCCAGCGCATTTTCGTCATAAGTTTTTCCTGAAACAGTTTCCACAATTTTGCCCAAGGCATTGAAACCGTCATTAGAATAGAAAAAATCTGAGCCACTCTTGAACATCAGTTTTCCTCCGAAAAGATTTAATCCTGAAGTATGATTTAAAAGCTGATGAATAGTGATATTCTCGTATTCTTTGGTTCTGAATTCTTTTAAATAGTCAGATACTTTGTCAGTAACATTCAGCTTTCTCTGTTCCACCTGAAGAAGAATAAGAACGGCTGTGAATTGCTTACTTACAGATCCGATGGCAAAAACGGTGCTGCTGTCTATTTTTATTTTATTCTTGAAATCTGCATAACCATTCTCTTTCCGGTAAAGCTCTGTTGAATCCTTGAACACAGCAATGCTGCCATTGAAATCATATTTTTTAAAAACAGAATCAATTTGCTGTTCCAAAAGCGTCTTTTGAAAAGCCATCACCGTAGAATCGATGATTGCATTTTTGTCAACAGGTTTTGAGGTAGAAACCAATTCATTTTTACATGAAAGCAAGCCGGATGCAAGTACAATAAGTACAAGAAAAGAGTGGAATTTTTTTATCACAGTGTGTATTTATATTAAAATTGGAAATGTCAAATAGAAATATGCCTATTTAAAGGTAACAAAATCCATTGAAGTCTCAAAGACAAGCAAAATTTATGCTAAGACAGGAGAATTGTTTCTAAGTATTTAATATTTTTGATCAAATTATCCCTTAACTCCACAACCATGATGAAAGAATACTTGAAAAACGATTCAGACCAAATTGACCATATCCTGGAAATAATAAAGAAACAGGGAGCTGAATTCCTGAATAATATCAATGAAAGGACGACTTCCGTAGATAATACATTAATATCAGGTAAAGCAGATCTGCCGGAATCTGGTTTTGGAACTGAAGAAACATTGAGAATATTCAATGAAAGATTTGAACCGATTATGGTAGGTTCATCAGGTCCGAGGTATCTCGGATTTGTCACAGGAGGATCCACACCAGCTTCTATTGCCGGTGATTGGCTGGCTACAATTTATGATCAGAATACACAGTCTGCAAAAGGACAGGGAGATATTTCAGCCAATGTGGAACTCGAAACCATAAAGATTCTGCTGGAACTTCTCGGACTGCCACAAAATTTTCTGGGAGGTTTCGTCACCGGAGCTACTATGTCAAATTTTACGTGCATGGCTGTTGCCCGCCAATGGCTTGGAAAAGAGCAGGGAAGGGATATTGCTAAGGAAGGTATTTCCGGAAAGATCAATGTATTAACGGCTACCCCTCATTCTTCATCTATAAAATCCCTGTCACTTTTGGGGATTGGAAGCAGTAATATTACAAAGATCAAAACAGCAGGAGAAGATCGGGAAGCTATCGGTATTATGGATCTGAAAGATCAGATTATCAAACTTAACGGAGAACCATTTATTTTAATTTCCAGTGGAGGAACAGTCAATACAGTTGATTTTGATGATTTCAATGCAATACATCAATTAAAAGAAAAATATAATTTCTGGTGGCACATTGATGCGGCTTTTGGAGGCTTTGCGGCATGTTCAGAAACTTATAAACATCTTGTTGACGGCTGGGAAAATGCAGACAGCATTACGGTTGACTGCCACAAATGGCTCAATGTTCCTTATGAAAGTGCTGTCTTTTTTGTAAAAGAAGACTACAAAATTTTACAGGTAGAAACTTTTCAGAATTCCAATGCTCCTTATCTTGGAGATCCGTTGGAAAGCTTTAGCTATCTAAATTTTCTCCCCGAAAACTCAAGAAGATTAAAAGCACTTCCTGCATGGTTTTCAATCATGGCTTATGGGAAAAAGGGCTATCAGGATATTGTAGAAAATAATATAAAACGATCTCAACAGTTCGGGCAGTTGATTAAAAATAGCAATGACTTTAAACTTCTGGCTCCTGTTCGGCTAAATACGGTATGCTTTACTTTAAAAGATGAAAGAAAACAGGATGCAGTAGGAAAATTTTTGGAAATGCTTAATGGTACGGGAAAAGTTTTTATGACCCCTACTTTTTATAATGGTCATAAAGGAATCAGGGCCGCTTTTGTCAATTGGAGAACCGGGGATAAAGATATTCAGATCATCTTTGATGTGATGAATAAAATTATCTCAGAGATGGAATGATACCCATAACTTCCTTGTTTTAAGCTGGTTTTATTTAAGGATCAGATCACAGAACCAAAAAATATATGCTCCGTCTTCATCTTCAGGGCTGGCTTTAGGTTTGGGATATGTTTTCTTTACCGTTTCCCCGATTTCAAAAAGAACAGGCTCTTTAAAAATAGGTCCATCGAAAGTAAAGGTGTGAAACTCTCCATTTTCGCCGCATGGATCAACATCTTTCGGCAGATCGCGGATAAAATCTTTATCGATGGTCCTTCCTGCAAAGCTTTTATCCAGATAAGTTTCGTTGACACACGTAACAATCGTTTTAAAGCCAAGGTCCAAAAACTCATGGATAAGGTCTGTCGTGTTCTTTTTCCAAAGCGGGAAAACAGCTTTCATTCCGATGGTTTTCAGCTGGTCTTCACGGTATTTCCGGAGATCTTCCAGGAAGATATCTCCAAAGATCGATTGGGTAATTCCCATAGCCTGAATTTCAGCCATCGTTTTATTCATGAGATCACGGTACTCTTCCATAGACGGTTCTTTTGGAAGCTCCATTTTAATTAAAGGAAAACCCAGACATTTAGCCTGCTTTTCCAGAAGCGACACATGAACACCATGCATAGAAATTCTCTGAAATTCTTTATTAATGCTTGTAAGCAGGGTAGTAACTTCGTACTGGTCTTCCTGCAGAACTTTGTAAAGGGCAAGCGCAGAATCTTTTCCGCTGCTCCAGTTGAATACGGCTTTGGGCTTCATTAATTCATTCTGCATTTTATTTTGCTGCATCATTCATTTCTGCTTCAAATTGTGCTAATCCAGCTTTGGTGCTTCCTTTATCAGTTGCTGTTTGCCATTCTTTCGTGGCTTTGGTTTTGTCACCCAGACTATAATAATAGCTTCCTAAAACCGTATGACCTTCAACCTCGCCCATGCTGATGATTTTTTGTCCTAGCTTGATAATTTCAGGATTCTGTTTAGGCTTTTTCAGTTTGCTTTTTAAAACAGCTTCCATTCCGCCAATATCATTCATAACCATTAATCCAAATTTTTCCATACATGCCTTTGCAAGACCTCTGGTACACAAATCATCAATGGTTTTTGTGTAATTTACCATTGCATTTTCATCAAATAATTTCTCAAGATCATTGGTTTTTGTTCTTGTTTTACGGTAATATTCGTAAAGAAGCTGTGCGTTTTTCTTAGCCAGAGCATCATCTTTTCTGTTATTTTCAGCGATGCTGTCTTTCTTCAGATCCCATTTGGTGTTTTTTACCCAGGATGAATTTCCGGACAAACGGTTTTTAGAAATCTTAAAAATAAAAATATCCTTATCCGGAAAAACGACTACAGAATCATTTTTTACAAAGTAATCTCCTTTTCCATATCCTGCAATATCAACCTTTCCGTTGCCATCAAAGGCAAAATATGGGTATAACGTTTCTTTAGAATTGGTCATAAAATAACCCTGAAGGTTATTATTGGCTTCCTGAGCGTTGAAGAATCCACTGAAAATAATTCCTATCAGGAACAAAATGTATTTCATTAGTTAAAATATTGCTATTGTGTAAAAATACAAAAAACCTCAAAGAAAATTCCTTGAGGTTTAAATTATAATATAACTGAAATAGCATTCAGTATTATTTAAAATGTCTGTTCGACAGGACTACATATTTCTTCTGTACTTACCACCCACTTCAAATAAAGCGTTGGTGATCTGTCCAAGAGAACAGTATTTCACGGCATCCATCATCACAGCAAATAAGTTCTGCTGGTTAATGGCTGCATATTGTAACTTTTTAAGGGCTTCCTCAGATTTATCCTCATTTGATTTCTGGAAATTATGAAGCGTTTCAATCTGAACCTGCTTTTCCTCTTCAGTAGAACGGATCACTTCGCCTGGACGAACCGTTGGTGAACCATCTTTTCCAAGGAAAGTATTCACTCCAATGATCGGATATTCTCCTGTATGTTTCAGCCATTCGTAATGCATAGATTCTTCCTGAATCTTAGAACGCTGATACATGGTTTCCATAGCACCAAGCACACCGCCTCTCTCCGTAATTCTGTCGAATTCTGTATACACAGCTTCCTCTACAAGGTCTGTCAGTTCTTCAATAATGAATGATCCCTGTAATGGATTTTCGTTTTTAGCTAAGCCTAATTCCTTATTGATAATCAATTGGATGGCCATTGCTCTTCTTACCGATTGCTCAGTTGGAGTCGTAATCGCCTCGTCATATGCGTTTGTGTGAAGAGAATTACAGTTGTCATAAATTGCATAAAGAGCCTGCAGCGTCGTTCTGATATCATTAAAATCAATTTCCTGAGCGTGAAGAGAGCGTCCTGAAGTCTGGATATGGTATTTCAGCATCTGGCTTCTTTCGTCTGCCCCGTATTTCAGCTTCATAGCTTTGGCCCAGATTCTTCTTGCTACACGTCCGATTACTGAATATTCAGGATCGATACCGTTGGAGAAGAAGAAAGATAAGTTGGGAGCAAAATCATTAATATCCATTCCTCTAGACAAATAATATTCCACATAAGTGAAACCATTTGCCAGGGTAAATGCCAGCTGGGAAACCGGATTCGCACCTGCTTCAGCGATATGATAACCTGAAATAGAAACGGAGTAGAAGTTTCTTACTTTTTCTGTAATGAAAAACTCCTGAACGTCACCCATTAATCTTAGGGCAAATTCAGTAGAGAAAATACAGGTATTCTGAGCCTGATCTTCTTTTAAAATATCTGCCTGAACGGTTCCACGAACTGTAGCAATCGTTTTTGCCTTAATTTCTGCATACGCATCAGCCGGAATCACTTCATCTCCTGTAATTCCCAATAATTTTAAACCTAAACCATTATTGGAAGGAGGAAGTTCTCCATTATATTTAGGTCTTTCCAAGCCTCTGTCGTCAAATTTGGCTTTTAAAACAGCTTCAACTTTAGATTCAAGCTTATGTTCAGCAATATATTTTTCAACATTCTGATCGATGGCCGCATTCATAAAGAACGCTAAAAGCATGGGAGCCGGACCGTTGATCGTCATGGAAACTGAAGTCATTGCATTAACCAGATCAAATCCTGAATACAGTTTTTTAGCATCATCCAGTGTCGCGATAGAAACCCCGGCATTTCCGATCTTACCGTAAATATCCGGTGGTAATGCTGGATCCTGACCGTAAAGCGTTACAGAGTCAAAGGCGGTAGACAGACGCTTTGCATCCATTTCTGCAGAAACATAATGGAATCTTCTGTTCGTTCTTTCCGGACCTCCTTCTCCCGCAAACATCCTTGTAGGATCTTCACCGGTTCTTTTGAACGGATAAATCCCTGCTGTATAAGGGAATCCTCCCGGAAGATTTTCCTGGCCCTTCCATTTAATCAGGTCACCCCAGTCAGTGTATTTTGGTAAAGCAATTTTTGGAATTCTTAAGTGTGATAAAGATTCTGTTGAGGTTTCCACCTTAATCTCTTTTCCACGTACAAAATAAGAATAGAATTCTTCATGGAACGCTTTTTTTGTATCATCCCATGTTTTCAGGAAATCAATATTTTCCTGCTGAAGGTCTTTTTCAGCTTTTTGATATTCGGTGTCTAATGTTTCATTGGATAAGAAACTTTTTACCCCTTCTATATGATACATTTTTCTGGCAAGCTCGGCCTGCTTTTCTACTGTTGCATCATACTGCTTGTTATTTTCTACAATTTCAGAAAGATAACGGACCCTTTTCGGAGGAATGATTGTTACTTCATCGGTAATTTCCTGCTCAACAAATCCTTGTAGATTTAAATCTGAGAACTTATCGTTTACTTTTGCAACTAATCTGTTGTAAAGTTCCGTAGTTCCGTGATCGTTGAACTGAGATGCTTTTGTAGCATACACAGGCATTTCATCCAACGGCTGTTCCCAAAGCAAATGGTTTCTCTGGAATTGCTTTCTTACCGCCTGAAGCGCATCAAGAGCTCCACGTTTGTCAGATTTGTTTAAAGCAACAAGATCTGCGTAATCCAGCATGTCGATTTTTTCAAGCTGCGTAGAAGCTCCATATTCCGGAGTCATCACGTACATTGAAACATCAGCAAAGTCTGAAACTTCCGAACCGGACTGTCCAATCCCCGAAGTTTCCAGAATAATAACATCCGGATGAGCCAGTTTCAGTACATTCAAAGCTGAATGGATGAAAGGCGAAACGGAAACGTTATTTTCTCTTGTTGCCATAGAACGCATATAAACTCTTGGATCATTGATTGCATTCATACGGATTCTGTCTCCTAACAACGCACCTCCTGTCTTCTTTTTAGAAGGGTCGATAGAGATAATGGCAATTTTTTTATCAGGATTTGAGCGGATGAAACGTCTTACCAGTTCATCTGTTAAAGAAGATTTTCCGGCTCCTCCTGTACCTGTGATCCCGATGATCGGAATATTTAAATCTTTTGATTTTTCGTCAATTGCTTTTACCAGTTCAGGTTTTTCCTCTGAAAAGTTTTCTACTGCTGAAATAATTTTAGCAATGCTGGTAGAATTTTCAAAATTAATTGAATCTAAATCATCAGCTGTAATATCTTTTCCGGTTGCGAAATCAGATCTTTTAACCAGATCATCAATCATTCCCTGTAGACCAAGTTCACGGCCGTCATCCGGAGAATAAATCCTGTCGATTCCGTAAGACATGATATCTTCAATTTCTTCAGGCAGGATTACACCACCACCACCACCGAAAATTTTGATCTGTGGTGAATTTTTTTCTCTTAAAAGGTCATAAATATATTTGAAATATTCGTTGTGACCGCCCTGGTATGATGTTAATGCAATTGCATTGGCATCTTCCTGGATCGCTGTATTTACAACTTCCTCAGCAGATTTGTCGTGGCCAAGGTGGATCACTTCACATCCTGTTCCCTGGATCACGCGTCGCATGATATTGATCGCAGCATCGTGGCCGTCAAATAATGACGCCGCAGTTACGATTCTCACTTTATTGGTTGGAGTATATTTTTGGGTTTCCATAAAAAATCTAGAAAATTTCTGAATTTTCAAATATAATAATAAAATAAGAACCGTTTGATTTTGGTTATATATTTGATTATTAGCTGATTATGTGTTTGCTTATGTTTGACTTTTCCCCATCTTAACAATCATTCGTTTAAAAAAGATAAGTAAATTCTCTATTTTTGCAGTCTATTTTTATAAATATGCAAAAAGCTCTGATATATTTCGCCTTAGGAACAGTAGTCAGTTTCCTGATTAATTATTTCTTTTTAAGCACACAGAATATAGGATTAGACCTGTACTATGCTGTGGCTTTCGGCTGCGCCTGGGGATTGGCTTATTATCTGGATACACCGGATTTTTCCCTGCCTAAGAAAATGGGATTGTCATTTGCGGCAATGGGGGTTCTGGTTCTGATAGGAACTTTATTATTTAACCTCCAGCTTGCTATTCCGTCTATCCTGAAATTTTCTACAGTTTTTGTGGCATATTATTTAATTGCCAGTTTCAGAGCCAATAAGTCTCTCCGCCGTTAGTGCATTAATAAGAAACTAACGATTCCCAGACCCATCAGTAAGAAAGTGAAAATAATGGTGTTGATAAAAAACAAAAGGGCACCTACCAGTATCGTCAGGGCAGGGTGGGTTCTGTATGTTTTATAATGAGCTATAAAAAAATAGCATCCTGCGTAAACAACTGCAAATGTGGTAAGCAGTCCTTTTATGAACATGATAAAAGTATTTTCATCAAAATAGCTTAGTACTTTATTCAATACAAAAAGCAGCAGGGTAAGCAATAGCAAAAAGGAAAAGTAGTGAAGTGTAAATACTCCGTGATCAAAGTACCACCATTTTCTTTTACTGTGAAAGATCCACAGCAGGAAAGCAAATAGTGGAAGATATATAAAGAGTGCCTTGGGCAGGTTATGGATGGAACTCTTTATAAACAGATTGGTGATCTCATTAGGAGAATGACCTTTTTCTTCCAGTTCAAAAATCTTGGCAAGAAAGGGACGGAAAGTTTGATATTTCTGACCATTTTTCTTCTCCCTGTTATCAAAGTCTTCCATAGACTGTAATCCCAAAGACTTTGTAATGCTCTTACTTGTAAATATGTTTTCAACGTCTATATCATCTTTCTTATTAATCCGGGATGAATCTAATGCATGAGCCAACATCCCGCCCGTTAAAGAATCTGCCTTTGCCACTTCAGGAGACTGTAAAGCATTACGGACCTCTTCATTTTTAGCCACTTCTTTCTTAATTTCATTATTGATTTCTTTTCCTTTGTGGATCTGAACTCCCTCTTTTCCGAAATTCAGATCTGTTATTTGGAATGAAATAAAAAGGAATGTTACAAAACTGATAAAAATATAAAGTTTCACGGGAGGTACAAACCGGGCTCTTTTCCCTTCCATGTAAATCTGAGTAAGTTTTCCGGGTTTGAAAAGAAGATTCTTTATCGTTCCCCAGAACTGTCCGTCATAATGGGTGAAATCTTCAAAAAAGTGAGTGAAGAGATAATAAAAAGGGTGGCGGCTTTCGATATTCTCCTGTCCGCAGTGTGGGCAGTATCTTTCTTCGACCTGATGCCCGCAGTTCAGGCATGTTTTATCTTCTCTTATTTTTCCGTGACCCATGGATATTATAATATAGTTTGCACAAATATAAATATTTCGCAATATAAAATAATTACATTGATAAGTTTTGAGGGGAATTTTTAAAGTAAAGTTAATAAAGAAAGAGTTGAGGGACAAACTCTTTACTTTATCATTTGTGTTTTTAGAATCTTCGAAAATTTTTCATTCATCGGTGATTCATTTTACAAGTTCTGTGCCAAAAGTAAAATTGTTGTTAATGCCTGTTAAAGCCTTTTTAAAGTTCTTATTAAGATTTTAAAACTTGAAAAGGATCAGAAGTGCGTAAGGGTTACAATATAAGTAGTTGAAATTCTGCAACTACCGAACGTAAATGAATTGTAAAGGTAAAAAGTGTTTCAATTGATCAAAGGAAAAGGAAGATGCTCAAATAGATTAAATAAAATATGTTTTTGGGTTACGAAAATTATTTGTACCTTTGCACACCCTTTTAGGGGAAAATTATGTTTAATCTTTAACTAAAACGTGTGAATACATTAAGTTACAAAACTGTTTCAGCGAACAAAGCTACTGCTAATAAAGAATGGGTTGTGGTAGACGCTGAAGGACAGCCGTTAGGAAGACTAGCTTCTACGGTTGCAAAGATTTTGAGAGGTAAGCACAAAACGAACTTTACACCTCACGTAGATTGTGGTGATAACGTAATCGTTTTGAATGCTGGGAAAATTACGCTTTCCGGAAATAAGTGGGCTGATAAGACTTACATCTGGCATACAGGTTATCCTGGTGGACAGAAGTCTATGACTGCGGCTGAACTTCAAAAGAAAGATTCTTTAAAAGTATTGGAGAAATCTGTAAAAGGTATGTTACCTAAAAACAGGTTAGGATCTGCTTTATTGAAGAACCTTTATTTATATGAAGGAACTGAGCACAAACATGAAGCTCAACAGCCTAAAACAATTAATGTTAACGAATTTAAATAATTAATTATGTCTATAGTTCACAAAATCGGAAGAAGAAAAACTTCTGTAGCTAGAGTTTATGTAAGACCAGGTTCTGGAAACATTACAGTAAACGGTAAAGATGCTGCAACTTATTTCTCTACAGACGTGATGGTTTACAAATTGAACCAGCCGTTTATCCTTTCTGAGACTGTTGGTCAGTATGACGTTACCGTAAATGTTTTCGGTGGTGGTAATACAGGTCAGGCAGAAGCTATCAGATTAGGTATTTCAAGAGCTTTATGCGAAATCAATGCTGAATTCAGATTAGCCTTGAAACCTGCTGGTTTACTTACGAGAGATGCAAGAATGGTGGAAAGAAAGAAGCCAGGTCAGAAAAAAGCAAGAAAGAGATTCCAATTCTCAAAACGTTAATTTTCAGACTTCAGATACAAGATCTCAGATTTCAGAATTTTTTTGGTCTGTTATCTTATATCTAAAATCTATTTATCAAAACAAAAAATTGCCCGTTACGTTTAGCATCCAAACGCTTCTCCCATCTAAAGAAGTTGTTGATTGTTTAAAAGACGGAAAGTAAACTAACAAAAACAGAAAACATGGCAAAAGCAAATGTAAAAGACCTTTTAGAGGCTGGCGTACACTTCGGTCACATGACTAGAAAGTGGAATCCAAATATGGCTCCATACATTTTTATGGAGAAAAACGGTATTCACATTGTAGACTTACATAAAACAGCAGTTAAATTGGATGAGGCGTGCAGCGCTTTAGAAAAATTAACTTCTGCAGGTAAAAAAGTTCTTTTCGTAGCTACTAAAAAGCAAGCGAAAGAAGTAGTTGCAAAACACGCTTCTGAACTTAATATGCCTTATATTACAGAAAGATGGCCAGGAGGTATGCTAACGAACTTCGTTACTATCAGAAAGGCGGTAAAGAAAATGAACCATATCGACAAAATGAAAAAAGACGGTACGTTCGAAACTTTATCTAAAAAAGAAAGATTACAGGTAGACAGACAAAGAGCTAACTTAGAGAAAAACTTAGGTTCTATCTCTGACATGGTTCGTCTTCCTTCTGCAATCTTCGTTGTAGATATTATGAGAGAACACATCGCTGTAACTGAAGCTAAGAAATTAGGTATTCCAGTTTTCGGTATTGTTGATACAAACTCTGATCCTAGAAAAGTAGACTTCGTTATCCCTGGAAACGATGATGCTTCTAAATCTATTGATATGATCTTGAACATTGTTTCTGATTCTATCAAAGAAGGTCAGTCTCAAAGAAAAGCTGATAAAGAAAAATCTAAAGAAGAAGGAGAAAAAGTATCTGCTGAAACAGATGCTGATTTCGATGCTGAATAATTAAAGATTTTCTTTAATATAGGAAAAACGCTGGATTCTGTCCAGCGTTTTTTTTATTCATATTTAATCATGAAAAACTCCCATTCAAAAGAGTGGGAGTTTATGTTAATTGCTGATCTTTATGGCGTGGGAAGTGGTAATAAATTTTGTAGACTGGTACGATGAATTACACAGCATGCCGGACAATTTGTAATTCTGGTTTTTAGGAACCATAGTATAACCCACTCTGCCCGATGCTATTGGTATCTTTTTGAAAAAACCGTTTCCGCTTACGGTAAGAACCATATTGCACGGCGATTTATTTTCTACAGAAATAGACGTTCTGGGATTGGTAGGAGAGTCTTCATTAAGAAGATCGGTTAAAACATCTGCTGTTTCAGGCTTATAGGTCTTGATCAGTTCATTATATTCTCTTTCTGTACTCATTGCAGTATTTCCTACACTGTTTCCAGAACCTGAAGGATAAGAAGTTCTTACAGGATAGGTAGCATAGTTAGCTTCGCAGCTGACCAGAATAATTGAAATTCCTGAAAACACAAGCAGTTTTTTCATACCAGCTATTATTTTTTTAATCTTTTCTTTTTTGTTGGTTTTACCGGTACCATTTCCTTTGGATCTTTCACTGTTTCATGTTTAGGGGAGCCCGGATTTTCAATCACTAAAAATATACTTTTTTTTATATCTTTCTGAGAAGAGTATCTTACATCGCAGACATTACTGTTTAGGCTGTATGAACCTTTGTTGAGGACAATGAAATTCTCTCCATGGGCGGGAACTGCCAGATTGTAAAAATCTTTTCCCTCAATTCTCAGAACAATATTACAGTCTGAATTATTTCTAAACAGAAGTACAGCCTCTTTTGAGGTAATATCTTCATCAAACATAGCGTTCAGAAGCTTTACTGTTTTTTCTTTGTGCTGATCAGAGGTTTCTGCAAGAAGTTTTTTAAATTCTTCCGCATCATTAGAGCTTGAGTTCCTCATGAATCTGTTCGGAATATCAGTCATTACGGGCCTGGCCTCCATGGGTTTGGAAGATTTGGCACCTTTTGTCCATTCAGCGTTCTTCAGAGCGATGAGTTTAGGTTTTAGCACCATCCTTTTAGGGTCTTCTGGATGTGCCTTTCTGAGGTACTCTTCAATTTCTTTGATATTTGTGCTTTTCAGGATCTCATTGTTTTTTTTCTGTGACTTCTGCGCAGAAGTAAAACCCGAGATCAGGAAAATGAAGAGGAGGGTCATTAAAGTTTTTTTCATCAATTTGGTTTATTCCATCAGCTTATCCTGAATTTTATATAGGTTATTGTTTTTCCTTTTGCTGAAAAAAGTTCTTCGTAATAGGTTTTTATATCTCTAAGGTGTTCCGTACCGGGATCATATTCAGGAGCACCGTAAATATCGTGATGGGCTGAAATAATTTCATAGCCTGCGCCCTGCAGATATCCTAATGTGTAACCATGAAGGAATTCAGAATCGGTTTTTAAATGAATAATGCCGCCTGGCTTCAGAAACTTTTTGTATCGTTCTAAAAAGTCGGGATGCGTAAGTCTGTGCTTGGTACGTTTGTATTTGATCTGTGGATCGGGGAATGTGATCCAGATTTCATCAACTTCGTTTTCGGCAAAAAAATGATCTACAAGTTCGATCTGTGTTCTCAGGAAGGCCACGTTATTCATGCCATTTTCCACAGCTTCTTTAGCTCCGAACCAGAACCTTGCCCCTTTGATATCTATTCCGATGAAGTTTTTTTCAGGGAATGTTTTCGCAAGTCCTACAGAATATTCTCCTTTTCCACAGCCAAGCTCCAGAACGATCGGATTTTCATTCTTGAAGAAATCTTTTCTCCAGTTTCCTTTCAGGGAAATACCATTGATGGCATCCTCTCTTGTAGGCTGGATAACGTTTGGTAATGTCTTGTTTTCAGCGAATCTTGCTAATTTATTTTTGCCCATCGAATCATTTATAAAATCCCGCAAAAATAAGCAAATTTTACATAGATTGCCCTGCCTTTTACATATAAAAGAGTTGTGCTTAGAATATTTGCTTTCCGTTTATTGTGTTGCAGAAGTTCCCAGTGCCACCATAATGGCTTTTTCGATAGTTTTTTGTGAGGCATACTGTGCACCGCAGACCAGACTGGTGAAAAGATATTGTCCTTTGGTTATAACAATAGAACTTTCATCATGGGCAGGGATAGCAAGCCTGTATTTGGTAGTTCCAACCCCTTCCATTCTCACAATAATATTGCAGTCTGAATTATTTTTGATCAGAACAATACTCTCTTTGGAGTTGGGATCGTTATCAAACAGTGAGTTTAATATTTTTACGGTTCTGTTTTTGTGTTCTACAGGATTTACTGCCATCAGTAGATTGAATTCGTCGGCCTCTGCATTCGGAACAGCGGCATTGGCTGATGTATTGACAACAAATGTGTTCTGTGCATTACTTGGAGTATAGACTACAGTTGGTTGTTTTGCGGCAAGTTCGGCCTTGTATTTGGCGATCTGTTTCTGTTTGATAATGGCATTCATTTCATCGAAGCTGATCTTTGTAGATGGCCTTCTTTTCAGCAGGGCAAGCATTTCCTGCATGTCTTTCACTTTTTGATCAGCGGGATGGGCATCCTTGATATATTGTGTCATCAGTTCCATTACCCTCGGCTTCAGGACAGATCTCCGGGGATCATCCGGGTGTGCATCTCTCAGGAATGCATTGATCTCGTAAATGTTTTTGCTCTTTATAATATTGGTATAGTCTTTCCCCTTTTTCTGCGCAGATATGTTGAAGGAAAGAATGGAAATAAAAAGTAAAAGTAATTTTTTCATTGACAAATATTAATTAAAAAGGTTGAAGCTTTTCTTAATCTGTGTTTGGCCAATTAGTTTTCTCCATAATAACGACATCCTGCTGTTTTTATTTTAAACGTTTAATTGTGACATGAAATTAAGCATATTTTAAACAAAAAAAGAAATGTATACCATAAATTTTATATAGTATACATTTCTTTAAAGTTATTTTTATTAAAAATCTATTTAATTACCTCTTGGAGGTTGGAGGTTTTAAGTCTCTTCTGATAGATTGGCAGGTATTTTTCGATAGGTATTTTGATCGCCTCAAAATTGCCGGCAAGTACATATGCTTCGATATTTTCTGAAGTATAGACAAACTGAAGGAAATTGTCGATCAGGTTTTCAGGAATTTTGAATTTTGCAAAATAATCTTTGCCCAGATAATTCTTGATCTGACTCACAGAATTATTCATCCTTTCGTAGGCCATATACCTCTGTTTTTTCTTTCTGTCCCCCGAAAGTATATCATAGATACTCTCCAGGCTGAAAGTAAGTCCACCATCCCTTAATCCCGCAACCGGGAGTTCAGGAGATGTTCCGTCGCCTTTTGGTTCAGGAAGTCCGATTACTTTTTTCAGAGCCAGAGCCTTATCTACTTTTCTTATAGAATTTACATCATACCTTAGATTTCCCGTAGGCTTGAACCTGCTGAGTACAATTTCCTGGATCTCGTAATATGCAATTTTTAATTCAATTAAATTTTTCTGCTGTATCATCTCGGGAGTAAGCCTGATGTCTTTCCGCTCTGTAACGATGGATGTAAAACGGATCACATCACCGGGAACTGCAGGAATATTATAACTACCATTGTAGTCAGTAAGCACTGTTTTCTGGGTATTCAGATTGGTTACATAAACCTGATTGAGATACAAGATAGAATTGTCTCTTAAAAATACATCTCCGGAATATATCTGTGCACTGACTTTTGCTAGAAAAACCAGCATTAATAGGGTAATTAGCTTCTTCATATAATTGAGGCAAAATTACGTAGAAATACAACAATTTATACCTGTTTAGATGGTAATTACTGGTTAAAGTTATATTAAACTTTAACATTAAACTGTTAATGAATGTTATAAACTTAAATAAATTAAAAGTATACAGATGAATTGCAGGTAAAATCATACTATTTTAGCTAAAAGACAATAAATATTTTGTTAAACCAAGCTATTTATTTTTTACCAGCAGCCAGCTCGTATATTTTACAGAAGTTCCGGTACCATATTCTGTCCAGCTTATAAAATACCAGTAAGTGGCCGTTGAGACTGGTCTTCCCCCTAATTTGCCATCCCAGATAAATCTATTACTTGGACTTCCTCTGAAGATTTCTGATCCGTAGCGATCAAATATTCTGAATTCCAGATTTGTATTGCTCATTAAAGCAGAATAATTGATCTCTTCATTATGCCCGTCTCCGTTGGGAGTAATGGTATTGATCAGATTAATAATGGCGAAAGGTTTTGTTATCTCTTCACAAAAGTTGGAGTCTTTTACAAAAATAGTATGAGCTCCCCTCGGTACATTATTGAAAATATTTGAAAACTGCCAGCTTACCCCATCCAAAGAGTACTCATAAGGAGGGGTGCCTCCGCTTACTCCTATCGTTACCGTAGTTCCATTAATCTCAATTGATGTGATTATCGGAAGAGGAGACTCTGTAACGGTTACATACTGTCTGTAAACACAACCATTTAAGGTAAGTTCTACCCAGTAACTACCTATAGGTACATTGGTAATAGAAGGGGAAGTAGCTCCGGTACTCCATAAGTATTTTTCAAATCCGGGACCGGCATCTAAAGTCGTAGTTGCTTTAGGACAGATAATCTTGTCTTTTAAGAGATCTGATTTCTTAGGTTTTTTTACTGTTATTTTCACAGATCCTACTTCTGGACATATACCGTTTTTCTCGAATCTGATATAAAAGGTCTGCGTTCCGGTAATATTTACCGTTGCTGATATTGCATTCGTGTCATTCTGTGCATCGGCCAGCGTTCCATGGAAGGTATAGGTAACATTCGGGTCTGCAGTAAACTGGGGAATGAACTGTGAAAGATCAACTGCTTTTATTCCGTCCAGGTCATCATCACAAATGCTGGTAACTACAGACGTTGTTATCAAAGGAATTCTGGCTCCTATACTGAACTGTAATGGCTTCACGACAACAGCACAACCGTCCGGAGATTCCACTCTTATGTAGATTGTTGTGGTAGCCGTATAGCTCCAGTTATTAGGAAGTGTATTAGTATTTCCTGCGTTGGCATCAGCAAGAGAAGCGTAATATCTTACATTGGTAAAATAAGCTGGGTTATTAAGAACAATGCCTGTTATATTAGATAGCATGACCGTAACCGTTCCATCCAGATTATCGTCACAAAAAATACCGTTGTAGTTGTTTGTTACTACAGCCAGATTGTACAAAGAAAGAGTGATCTGAGCTATACTTTTACAGCCTATATTATTTTTTACGACAGCATACACAATGGTGCCATTCGGAGCTGTGTAAGCATTTGCTCCTGTAATCAGCGCACCCGGATTTTCTGTAATGGCATCTGCCATGGTTGGGTAGTAGGTAATATTTACTGGCGAATTGTTCGTTACATTAGCGGAAGTAAGGTCAAATGTTCCTTGTCCGTTAATATCGCATGCATGAAGTGTTACATTCATAACCGTAAGGGCAAGAATATTAAGAGTAACAGTTACCGTTTCACAATCCGTGAAAACAGGGTCGTCTCCACAGAATGTATAGGTGAAAGTATCTGTTCCCGGAGTTCCGGGTGTGGTAAGGGTATAGTTAATAATGCCTGTTACAGGATCTATTACTGCTGTGCCTAAAGTAGGAGCTGTAACAATGGAAACTGTTGTAGGTACCGGAGTTTGTGTTGAACTAGTGAATTGGGGAATAACAGTTTGTGTATTACATACATTATAAGATGAAGTACTAAGCTTAGTACAGTTCAGCACCTTGAACTGGTCGGTTACCAATGGTGCGCACCTTCCCATCGTCACAGAACAGGTATAGTAGCCGGACTGTGTGGGGGTAATAGAAGAGCCTGTCGCTCCTGAAATCAAGTTTCCGTTCACATACCACTGATAAGTATCATAAATAATCGGGTCTACCGTGAGCACAATACCGGGAACGCACGTCCCTCCAGATCTTAAAATAACAGGTTGCGTAGGAAAACCGGCAAAAAAACCTCCATATCCTACCGCATCACTTCCTGCATTGATCCCCGCTGTGATCGCTTTATTTGAAACTATTGTGATTGTTCCGGTTACATTGGGAATACCATAGGTGACCCAGCTGGTTGTTCCCGTCATATCAAACGGGCCCGTTGAAGCAAGCGGAGTAGAGCCATTTACAGTAACGATAGCTCCTTTTTCTGTAATAAGGTTTAGCTTGGTGGGAATATTTAGAATTCCTGAGGGGTTGGCATTAGAATGTACAAAGTTTTCATCAATAAGGCCCAGTTCGTTGATCTGTTTTGGGAGATAGCAATTCAGCGCAGGAATAAAATTGAATCCCCCGGTTGCAGTTTCACTTCCCGAAGCAGCAGCTCCAGCAAGAAGCTGGTATACATAAGCATTTTTTGATGTTTTTAAATAAAGGTTATAATGATTAGTACCCTGAAGCTTATACTTAGAACCGGGAATTACAAAATATTCGCCAATATTTAAGGTGGCAAGAGGAGGAATTTCATCATTGACAAAGATCTGGGTGTTATTTTGTGTAGCAATAACCAGAACTGTTTCCATATTGGATGTTATACTCCCATTACCTTTAACAAGGGCAAATTCTGTCCCCAGCCTTTCTATCGGAACAGCCTGATCCATTAAAATATCAGAACTGCCAGAGAAATTTCCTGCATACTGTCCGTTAAAATTTCCGTTGGTTACATTTACCGGTTTGTTTGAAGTGATCTTAGCACCAATGAAGCCGTCAGAATTTCCTGCGACAGAACCACTTCCATCAATGATATAGGACTGGCCTTTATTCAGAGTAAAAGTTATTGTAGGATTTGTGACTCCTGTGGTTCCATTTGAAAATTCTACCGTAGGTTTATAGCCATTGATTGTAACTGTTGTATTGTCTTCGGTAGCCAAGACGCTGGTCATAAAATTTAAGATAGGATTGATGACCTTAATGGGCGCATAAGCTACGTGAAAATTTTTCCCTGTTGAAGGTATTCCTTTAGACGTAATGATCTCAGCATGGTTGAATACGGAAAACCGCAGATTGGCATAAAAAGGAAATTCAGCCTTTAAATATAATCCTTTGGTGGTTGGCGTAAACAAATCCACCTGATTGGTGGTGATAATGTAGTTTCTTAAAACATCAAATTTCTGTGGATTATTTTTACTGATACTCACAGTGCCAATCAGTATATTGTTGTTATAAATACTGACAGGGAAAGATGTTGTTCTATTGGTAGATAAGTATAATTTTTGATAAGGGTTGGGACTGTCAGATCTATCTACCATTGGGGCAAACCAATGTTCCCGGTCTAGTTGAGCAAGGTTTAAGGTGAAAAAACAAAGTATAAATAAAAAAGATAAAATTTTCTTCATTCAATGGGTTGGTTTAACACAAATTTAATAATAAAAAGAATTGATTACTTCGAAAATTAATAAAAAAACCGCAATAAAAAAACTGCGGTTTTAAAACTTATATTTTTCAATTATTATTCTCTGCTTTTTACCAGAATCCAGCCTGTATATTTTACAGCGGTCTGCTTGCCGGCAGGTTCATTCCAGTGGATCTCAAACCAGTAGTTTCCGGTAGAAACTTTTTTGCTTCCGCCCAAAGTTCCGTTCCATTTATACCCATTAAATTGATCTCCCTGGAATATTTTGCTTCCATATCGGTCATAAATGGTAAACTGTAAGTTCTTTTTCCCTGCTAACAGAGAATAGTCGAGCACATCATTGACACCGTCATCGTTAGGTGTAATAGCATTGATGAGATTTGGAATGGTAATTTCCACTTTGATAGGGACACAATTATAACCGTCTTTTACATATACTGCTGAAATACCTCTCGCAACATCTGTAAATATATTGGAATCCTGCCATTGGATATTATCCAGAGAGTATTGGTAAGGAGGATTTCCACCTATAGCATATACTGTAACTGTGGTATTTGAAATGTCAATATTTGAAACAACCGGCTGATCCGAAGCATATACCTTCACCGTCTGCAGGGTGGTGCAGTCACCTGTTTTCAGCCTTACCCAATAGGTTCCTACTCCTGCATTCTGAATGGCTTGGGTGGTTGCACCGGTACTCCATTCATAGCCACTGAAACCAGGACCTGCATCAAGTGTTGTTTTATCTTCCACGCAGATTATCTTATCAACAAGAACATCAGACTTTACAGGAGCAAGAACGGTAAGTGTAATTTCTGCAATTCTGTAACATCCGTTTGCGTTGCTCACTTTTACATAAGCCACACCGCTAGGAGCGATATAATTGGCTGGATTCAGGATCTCGTTGGTACTGTTGTGAGCATCTGTAGGAGAAGGATAATATTTTTTTGTCACCCCAGGCTGAATCGTTACCGATGCATTGGTAAGGTTAAATAATCCTGTTGCAGGGTTGTTGTCCAGGTAGCAAGCTCTTAAAGCCGCATTGTTGACTACAGGGCTTTCCGAAACAGTTAAATTTAAAGTCACTTCCTCACAGTCTGTGAAATCAGGGTTATTTCCGCAAAATTTGTAGACGAAAGAGTCGGGGCCAACATAATTATAAGCAGGAGCATAGGAGATCACCCCAGTTGTAGGATCAACCACTGCATTCCCATTAGCAGGAGGCGTAACAATTATAACGCTTCCGGGTACTAAAGACTGAGTAGAGTTGGTAAATGTAGGGACGATCAGTTTCACACCGTCGCATACTGTTTCGTTTAATGTTGTTTCTGTCAGACAGGTAAAAACTTTATAAACAGGAGTAGTTATAGGAGGGCATGATCCTACGGTGATCTTTACTGTATATTCCCCTGATTGTGTTGGGATATAGGAATTAGATACGGCACCAGGAATAGGATTGTTATTTCTGTACCATTGGTAAGAATCAAAGCTGTCGTCTACTTCAAGCACAATGCCGGGAATACATTCACCGGTCTGCTTGGCGATAACAGGGATGGAAGAAAATCCTGCAAAATATCCACCATAACCTACTACACCACTTCCTCCTGAAATTCCTGCCGTTACAGCTTTCGATGAGGTGATGGTAACGTTTCCTGTAACATTCGGAACAGAATAAGATACCCATGAAGACGTTCCTGATACAGCATAAGGTCCCTGAGCTGCAGGAGGTGTGGCTCCATTTACAGTGACTGCAGCACCAGTCTCTGTCAGGATATTCAGTTTAACATTATTGGTGGTAGGAGGAAGGATATTGATATTTCCAATTTCATCAATTCTCCTTGGAAGATAGCAGTTCAAAGGCGGAATATAGTTGAATCCAACTGTAGCATTACTGTTTGAAACGCCTGCCAATAATTGGTACACATAAACATTTTTGGTAGTTTTGATGTACATATTATAATGATTGTTACCTTGATTGATATAATTGGTGTTATTAAGTTTATTCACTCTGTAGCTTTCTCCTTCACTTAAAGTAACTGCCGGAGTTGTACCGTTGTTAATAAATACCTGTGTACCACCTTCGGTAGCTACGATTAAAGCATCTTCCATTCTCTCACTGATGTCTCCGTTTCCTTTTACAAGAACGAACTCATTTCCCAGCCTGTCTGTTGGAACAGACTGATCCATTACAATATCAGCTCCGTCAAAGTAGCCTCCTGCCGGAATAATGGCAAACTGCCCGTTAAAATTTCCATTGGTCACCGAAACAGGCTTGTCTGCTTCTATTTTAGCTCCTATGAAGCCTTCTTTATTTCCGGCTTTATCTCCAACTCCTTCAACAATGTAGGACTGGCCTTTATTAAGAGTAAATGTAAGAGTTGGGTTGGTAACACCTGTCCATCCGTTGGCAAATATAACGTCAGGAGAATAGTTTGAAACAGTCACTGTAGTATTATCTTCAGTAGCCATAACGCCGGTCGTGAAATTTAGTGCAACAACCGGGTTTTCTATAGGTGAAACTACCGCATAAAACTTTTTACCGATTCCGGCTTTTCCTTTTGAGGTAAGAATCTCTCCGTGGCTGCTTACCGAAAATCTAAGGGTTACAAAATATGGCTTTGTACCTTTAGTATAAAGTCCCTTATTTACTGTTGTGAATAGTTCTGAAGTATTGCTCGTGATAATACTCCCTAAGGGAACAGTAAAGGTCTGAGGCGCCCCTTTTGCAACGGTTACGGTTCCCAGCAATGTATTGTTACTATAAATTTCCACAGGAAACGGAGTAGTGGAATCTGTTGAGAAATACAGTGCCTGTTGCGGGCTAATGACATTTGTACTTCTTGCAGCCATAGGAGCAAACCAGTGTTCTGTATCCCTTTGGGCAGAAAGTGAGTTTATAGCTGAAAAAAGTAGAAGAAAAGCTAGTAAAAAATTTTTCATTTATATGGGAATTAGGATTGTCGCAAAAATAAGAGAATATTTGATGTGTAATTGTATAATAGTTAAAAATTATTGGTTTTTGGTTAAAAAAAAACCGCAATTATAAATTGCGGTTATCTATTTTTAGTAAAATGGGTTTATTCAATGTTTTTAACTAAAATCCATCCTGTATAATAGATTGGAGTTTTTTCTTTGTTGGTTTCGTTCCAGTTGATGTGATACCAGTAGGTTCCTGTTACAAGTTTCTTGTCATAATGTTTCCCATCCCATTTGTAATTATTGAATTTGTTTCCGGTAAATACCATATTACCATATCTGTCATAAATTACAAAAGAAAGATTTTCTTTATAGGCCAATGCGCTGTAATCAATAAAGTCATTTTTGTTATCACCGTTAGGAGTGATAGCATTGATAAGGTTAGGAACCGTTACTTCTACAGATGTAGGCTCACAGTTAAAGGCGTCTTTTACATAGAATGTATGCTGACCTCTTGTAAGTCCTGTGAAAATATTGGAATCTTGCCAATTCGCAGTTCCGTCTACCGCAAACTTATATGGAGCTTTTCCTCCGTTTACAATAACGGTAGCTGTAGTGTTAGAAATTTCAATTTTTGTGATTACCGGATCTTCTACTTTTCGTACTCTCACGACTTGTGGAAGAAGACATCCGTTTTTACCAAGGATCACAGTGTATTCTCCTATCCCTACATTTTGAATAGAGGCAGTAGTAGCACCTGTACTCCATAGATAAGAGTCATATCCTGGGCCTGCATCCAGATTTGTTAAGCTGTCTACACAGATAAACTGGTCAACAAGAATTGGTGATTTTTTTATAGGAAGAGCAATCAGCTCAATTTTTGCAATGGCTGTACATCCTTCGCTGGTCGTTACTTTTACATAAACATATCCTCCGGTAGATGGATAATTGGTGATGTTAGTGATCTCATTTGTTCCTGCGTTTAGATCAGCCATTGAAGGATAATATTTCTTAAATACAGGATTATAATCACTAACAACAGCTTTCGTCAGATCAAAATAAGCATACGGATCTACATCATACTGACATGATTTGATTAAAGCATCTCTTACGACAAACGGGACTACCGTTAGGTTTAAAGTGATCTGCTCACAGTCGATGAACTCGGTGGCATTGCCACAGAATTTATAAACGATCTGGTCAGGACCATAATAACCTGAAGTAGGGGTGTAAGTAATGGTTCCGTTAGGATTCACTACAGCTGTACCGTGCGTTGGAGCTGTGAGGATAACCAGCGTTCCTGCTACCGGTGTTTGTGTTGAAGATGTAAATGCAGGAGTAATTACTTTCGTTGAACATGCGCTCAATGTCTGTGTGGTCAGCTTTAAGCAGGTAAATACCTTATAAACCGGTGTTGTAACAGGAGGACATGTACCCATTGTTACTTTTACGGTATAGTTTCCTGAAGTTGCAGGTGAGAAAGTATTGGCTGTTGCTCCTGGAATAGCTGTTCCGTTTAAGAACCACTGGTATGTTTCGTAGCCGTCATCCACTTCCAATACAATACCGGGAGCACATTCACCTGTTTTTTTAGCAATAACAGGAATTGAAGAGAATCCTGCAAAGTAGCCACCATATCCCACAGCTCCACTTCCTGCAGAAATCCCTGCTGTAACTGCTTTTGAAGATGTAACAGTAACATTACCTGTTACGTTGGGTACAGAATAAGATACCCATGCTGTAGTTCCTGTTACGTTGAAGGGGCCTTGTACGATTGGAGCAGGAGTTCCATTTAAAGTAACGTTAATGACTGCTCCGGTTTCAGTAAGGATATTTAGTTTAATATTTTTTGTGCCACTGGAGAAGGTTTCCGGAAGTTCACTGATTAAGCCTATTTCCTCAATTTTTCTAGGCAGGAAACAGTTCAAAGGCGGGATATAATTGAACCCTTCCGTTGCCGTACTGTTTGGAAGACCAGCCAGAAGCTGATATACATATGCATTCTTTGAAGTTTTGATGTGCATATTGAAGTGAGTACTTCCCTGATCAATATATGGGAATATATAAGTATTGTTAGGCCCTTGACCTACTCTCATCCATTCCCCTTCATTCAGGGTCTGGACAGGGGTAGTAGAGCCATTTAGATATACCTGAGTGTCATTCTCTGTTGCGATGATCAGTGCATCTTCATCTCCGTCATCACTGTCTCCGTTTCCTTTTACAAGGACAAATTCATTACCTAATCTGTCAGTAGGAACAGACTGATCCATTACAATATCAGAGCCGGCAGATCCAGCGGCTGGCGGAAGGGCAAACTGTCCGTTAAAATTACCGTTGGTTACAGATATAGGTTTGTTAGATACTATTTTGGCCCCGATAAATCCTGTGGCGTTGGTTCCATTATTTTCTCTTCCTTCTATAATATATGCTTGACCTTTATTAAGCGTAAATGTAAGTGTTGGGTTGGTAGTTCCTGTAGTACCGTTAGAAAATTGTATTCCAGGGTCATAATCTGAAACAGTAACCGTAGTATTGTCTTCTGTTGCTAAAATTCCAGTTGTGAAATTTAATAAAGTTATAGTCTGACCTGTCATTGGTGAAGCAGCTGCATAGAATTTCAGACCGATACCTGCCTTGCCTTTTGAAGTTAATATCTCCCCGTGACTGGTAACACTGAATCTGAAATTAACATAATATGGTTTTGCTCCTTTAGTATAAATTCCTTTGCCAATAGGGGTAAACATTTCCGTTGCATTCGATGTAATCATCGTAGCAGTGGTAATGTCAAATGTTTTAGGGTCACCCTTCATAATGGTTACGGTTCCAAGCAGTACGCCGTTGCTATATATTTCTACAGGAAACGGAGTTGTGGAATCCGTAGAAAAATAGAGCGCCTGCTTTGGGCTTGAAAGAGCAGAAGACTTAGCTGCCATGGGTGCAAACCAGTGTTCCGTATCCCTTTGTGCAAAGAGTACATTAATTGATAAAAGAAGTAATACTAAGCCGAGTAGAAATCTTTTCATGTGTGTGGAATTAGGATTTCTACAAATTTAAAATAATATTTGAAATAGTGTTAAATAAATATAACAAAAGTTAAAATTTATTCATGATTTTTAATTAAAAGCCATACGAGATTCGAATCCGGTAATTTAGTATTTAGCTCGGCTAACATTGTCAAGTGCAGTAAGCTTTTAATAAATAAGCATTGACGCATAAAAAAATTCCGGTGAAATATTCACCGGAATTCGTATTGTTCTTTGAAAGATGATTAAGCTAAGCTTACTCTTACAAATCCTGTTACTTTAAGGTCTGCATTTACAGATTTCACATAGTCAGCAACAGAAATAGAGCTGTCTTTGATAAAATCCTGGTGTACCAAAGTGTTGTCTTTGTAGAATCTCTGCATTTTACCTTTCAAGATATTGTCGATAATGTTTGCAGGCTTACCTTCTTCAGTAAGTTTATGTCTTTCGATTTCTAATTCTTTATCGATAGTTTCCTGAGAAACTCTTGTTTCATCAAGAGCAATTGGGTTCATTGCAGCAACCTGCATAGAAACAGCTTTAGCAGCTTCGTCAGCTCCGTCTACTTTGGCAGAAAGTGCAGTGATAGCAGCGATTTTGTTTCCGGCGTGGATGTAAGCTCCCAAGAATGGTCCTTCAATTCTTTCGAAAGCTCCGATCTCAATTTTTTCACCGATAACACCAGTTTGCTCAATTAATTTTTCAGCAACGGTCATACCGTGGAAATCTGTAGCTAAAAGCTCTTCTTTTGTAGCTGCGAAGATAGCCATTTCAGCTAATTCGTAAGCAAGTTCAATAAAAGCTTCATTCTTAGCAACGAAGTCAGTTTCGCAGTTTAGAGAGATTACAGTACCTAAAGTATTGTCCTCATTTACTCTTGCGATTACTGCACCTTCAGAAGAATCTCTGTCAGCTCTGTTAGCGGCAACTTTCTGTCCTTTTTTTCTAAGGATATCTACCGCTTTTTCGAAGTCTCCTTCTGCTTCAACTAGAGCTTTCTTGCAGTCCATCATACCTGCACCTGTTTGGTTTCTTAATTTTGCTACGTCTGCAGCAGCTGGTGTATAAGACATAATATCTATTATTTTTTTATTTAAGATTAGTATTAATTTTTAGCTTAAATTTAAAGCAGTGCAAAGATAATGATTTTAATGATAAACTAAAAAATGACTTTTCACGTTATTGATATATTTAATACTATTTTAAAGACTTGATTAATGAAAAAAATCTTTTTCCTTCTCTTTTTATGCATTTTTACCCTCGGTTTTTCTCAAAAAAAGAAAAAATCGAAATCTAAAGCTGTTGTAGAAAAAGAAACCGTAATCATCTATACAGAACAGGATGCAGAGTCTTCAAAAGAGGCAAGAGTCATTGCCGGTTTCCTGAAACAAAATCCCGGACATGCCAAAACTGATTATTTTAAAAGAAAACTGATCGATATGATCATGGCTGATAATTCTCCCGAAGCAAAACCCACCATTAAACCGATTAGTAAGGAAAAGATCGAAAGAATTGTTCAAAATAATGAACTGAATAGTGGCAAAGTGATGGCAGCCAATAAAGCATCAGCTGAAAATAATACCAAAAACACGGATAAAACGAATGATGCCATCAAGGCTTTGAAAGAAGAGAGACTGGCAAGTTTTGCTTCTACAGGCTCAGCCAAAACTGCAGGGGTTGCTAAAGCAGAACCCAGTGAAGCAAATAAGAAAACCGCAGCAATGCTTACTCATCTTTTTAATAATGATGTCAATAAAAATGAAGCTTATATCAATATCAAGAACAGATCAAGCTGCAACCTGATTGTTAAAATAAGCGGAAAAAAATATTATAATCTAAGTGTTCCTGCCAAAGGGCAGAATTTTATCCTGATAGATAAAGGAGAATATGTTTTGACCACTATGGTTTGTGATGCAAAATACTCTTCACTGAAGAAGATCACGCAGGATATCGAGATTGCGCTCAATGTAGCTGATTAATATTATATTGAAGAAAAAATTATAAAAAAACGGTTAAGAAATTTTCTTAACCGTTTTTGTTTTATCCTTTAAACTGTCCCATCGCAATGAATTTTTCCTGCCTTTGGGTTTCAAGTTCCTGTCCTGAGAATTTTGAGAAAGCTTTGATATTCTGTAAAATTGAATGTTTCAAATTCAGATAAGCTACTTCCGGATCATATTGAGCACCTCCAAGTGGTTCTTCAATAATACCGTCAATGAATTTTTCTCTTAAAGCATCATTTGGAGTAAGATTCAGTGCATTGGCTGCATCTTCTTTGTGATCCCAGTTTCTCCATAAGATAGAAGAACAGCTTTCCGGAGCAATTACAGTATACCATGTGTTTTCAAGCATGTATACCTTGTTACCTACACCTATTCCCAAAGCACCGCCACTTGCCCCTTCACCAATAATATAGGTGAAAATTGGAGTTTTAAGCTGAACCATTTCAAAAATGTTTCTTGCAATAGCTTCACCCTGTCCTCTTTCTTCAGCTTCCAATCCAGGATAAGCTCCTGGTGTATCTACTAAAGTGATTACAGGAATTTTGAATTTTTCAGCAAGCTTCATCAGTCGTAAAGCTTTTCTGTATCCTTCAGGATTCGGCATTCCAAACCTTCTGTACTGTCTTTCTTTGGTGGTTCTCCCTTTCTGGGTTCCTATGATCATTACTTTCTGACCGTCCAATGTAGCTAAGCCGCCAATCATTGCAGGGTCGTCTGCAAAATTTCTGTCTCCGTGAAGTTCCAGAAAACTTCCTTTATCCACCATTCCGTTGATATAGTCAATCGTATAAGGACGGTCCGGATGGCGGGATAGTTGTACTCTCTGCCAAGGGGTGAGGTTTCCGTAGATCTCTTTTTTCTTTTCCAAGATCTTGTCCTCAATCTGGCTGCATGCTAATTTTACATCAACACCACTTTCTTCTCCTACTAAAGAACAAGTCTGAAGTTGATCCATTAGATCTTTTATAGGAAGTTCGAAACTTAAATATTCCATTTCTTGAAGTAAATTAAATCTTTCAAATTTATGAAAAATTATGAAAAACTATTTAAAATTATTGATAGCATTGTTTATTCGGGAGATACTTTCCTCTTTTCCAATAAGTTCCATGATATCCGGAACGTCCGGACCTTTCAGTTCGCCTACGAGGGTTAAACGAAGTGGCATCATCACTTTTCCCATACCAAGGCCTTTGTTTTCGGCAAAATCATGGACCGCCTGCTTTAAGGGCTCTGAAGCAAACTCAATGGTAGTAAGTTTTTCTGCTAGTTCTTTTAAAACTGCAGAAGTTTCTTCGTTCCAGGCTTTTTTCGATGCTTTTTCGTCATAAGAAACCGGAGCTTCAAAGAAAAACCTTCCGTTTTCGTAAATATCTGTTGGAAAAGTTGCTCTTTCCTTCATCAGACCGATGATCTTTATTAATTTTTCATCGGAAGCACCTGCAAAGTCAATATCTGTATTCTTTAAGATCTGAAGAAGCTCTGCGTCAGATTTCAATTGAATATACTGATGGTTGAACCATTCAGATTTTTCTTTACTGAACCTGGCACCTGCTTTATGTACTTTATGAAGATCAAATTCTTTGGCCATTTCTTCCAGGGTCAGAATTTCTTTATCATCTGCGGGAGACCATCCTAAAAGGGCAACCATATTGATGAATGCATCCGGAAGGTATCCGTTTTCTCTGTATCCTTTTGAAATATTTCCGGTTACAGGATCTTTGAAATCCAGAGGAAATACAGGGAATCCAAATTTGTCGCCATCTCTTTTGCTTAATTTTCCTGAAAGTCCCTTCTTTAAGAACTGTTTTACAGAAGCCGTTATTTCATTGTCCTTATCATTTTCGCCCAACATAGATTTAAACCTTGGGCTTTTTACCTCTGAAAAGAAGGATTTGATAATTGCTGCTGATTCGTCAAAAGAATACTGGCTGTTTTTCGTCACAAATTCTTCTGTAAAAGACTTCGTGATCCCGTCAATATTATCTTTATTGATTAAGGTTGATACATCAGGTTTCAGAATTAGTGAAAGGTGTGCAAATTGCGGAGCTTCCCAGCCCATTGCTTCATACAATAAAGTGTGAAGGCCTAAAGATGGCAGCCATTCCTCACCGCGGATTACGTGGGAGATTTCCATTTCGTGATCATCAATAATGTTGGCGAAATGATACGTTGGCATTCCATCATTCTTTACAAGGACCTTATCGTCTAATGTGTTGGTATTGACTGCAGAATGTCCGCGGATGATATCTTCAAGATTCAGCGTTCTATCCACCGGCATCTTGAACCTCACCACATAAGGCGTTTTTTCATCCAGTAATTTCTGAACTTCCTCTTCAGAAAGTGCAACGCTGTTTCTCAGTCGGTTTCTGGTTTTGTTGTCATATGAGAAAACGTCTCCGTTTGCTTCAAATTCTGCACGGATGGCATCCAGTTCTTCAGAAGTATCAAAAGCGATATAAGCATAATCTGTTTTTAGGATCTGCTCGGTATATCTGTCATAGATATCTCTTCTCTCAGACTGTCTGTAAGGAGCAAATTTACCTCCCTTTTTAGGACTTTCATCAGGAATGATGCCGCACCACTCTAAAGCTTCTTCAATGTAGTCTTCTGCTCCCTCCACATATCTTGCGGTGTCTGTATCTTCTATTCGAAGGATAAACTCACCACCCTGGTTTTTAGCAAAAAGATAATCATATAATGCGGTTCTTACACCTCCCAAATGCAAAGGTCCAGTAGGACTTGGAGCAAAACGGACTCTTACTTTCTCCATTTCAATTAAAATTTTGATGCAAATTTACTTAAAATTACCTGAGTGCGGGTTATGAAAATTAGGATAATAGGGCATGAAGCCTGAAGCTTGAAGCAGGAAGATGCTATTGTGCGATAATTTTTAACAATTGCCTTAAGTTCAGGATAAGAGCTTTTTTTATTTCAATGAAGGCAAGAAATTCTGAAACTATCTGGATCTGAGTAGTTCTGTTATCCTTGTCAAGGTTCAAAACCTTGACAAGGATAAATTAGTAATCTCGTCCAATAGCATCTTCCTGCTTCAAACTTCCATCTCTTCATCTATTTTTTAAGCATCAGCAGTTTAAAAAATAAGACCGGATTTTTGTATTTGATCCTGTACTTTTCTTTTTTCCATTCGGTTTGCAGTCTTTCTTTTTCAGATTCAGAATCTGTTTCTGATAATAAGATCTCGTATTTGAAATGGATAAGCTTAAGCCTGTATTTTTTATAAAGCTCTTTGTCAGCTTTTATATAATCAATGTATTTATTCGTTACCTTTTCGTATGAATCTTTCATAAGCTTCCAGTTTCTGGAAAGACTGGTGGAAAGAATTCTGTAGTAGAAAAGTTTTTTGTCAATGAATCCAATTCTGTAACCTTTGGAAGTAAGCCTTAGATTCATATCCCAGTCTTCGGTATTGATATTTTCGTCAAACGGATGTTGTATCAGAATTTCTCTTTTTACAAACGTTCCTACATTGGACGTTTTATTTTCTGCTACATTTTCATGAAAGAAATTAGTAAGGCTTTCTATAACATTTTTTTTCTCTTTCGGACTGTATGCGTCTGTTGTTTTATTTTCAGACTGATAATATTTATAACCATCGGAAAGAATAAAATCTACCGGATTTTCTTGAATATAAGACACTTTTTCTGCAAGGCTGTCTTCTGTATACCAGTCGTCTCCAGACAGGAGGGAAACATATTCTCCCGAAGCTTCTGAAACGGCAATATTGATGTTTTTTGCCACTCCAAAACTTTCAGTATTCCGGATCATTTTATAGTGCTGGCCGAATTGTGAAAGTACCCGTTCCGCCTTTTCAAATGTCTTGTCCTGTGAGGCATTATCCAGCAGAATGATTTCATAATTGGGGTAGGTCTGAGAAGTGGCAGACTGGCATGCCTGTTCAATGAACTTTTCATGATTCATCGTGATGATGATAAGACTGACAAGCGGCGGGTTATTCATTATTTAAATATACTGATTTTAGATGGGACGAATTTAATTACTGTACACCGTAAAGTTTTCAGTTTTTTCAATTATTTTTTTGTGTTTCATCAGCTCAAGGGTGATGGAACTGATAAAAAAGCCTTCTTTATAATTTACAAAAAGATTATTGTCTACCGCTATGGTGTTGTTCTTTAGTCTTTTAAAATCGTTTTTCCAGCTTGGATATTCAATATCGATCTCCCATGAGGCCCGGTCAGGGTAGCTTGCATTAATAATATCCAGAAGGGGAGAGACAGGCAGAAATATAACATCTCTGTGCTTTTTATTGATCTGCTGTGCTTCTTTTATATAAGCATATTCTTTTTCAGAAACCAGCAATCCTGACACTGCCGGAACGTTTTTAATAAAAATATGTTTAGAGGTAAGACTGTCTGAAGAATAAGGATATTTTATTCTGTATACTGAAAAAACAGTTAACGTGATTGCCCATACAGGGATGAAAAAACGATCCTGCTTTTCTATGAACCTGTAAAGAAGAATTAAAATAAAGAATAGAGGAGTATTGTATCCCCAGGAAATAGATGAACTCCACCCAAGGAACAGTATTAAAAATATAAATTTATTCTGTCGTTCATATTTTAAAAATATAACAAACAACAGCATATATAGCACATACGCTCCTTTGAATAATCCGTCATTAAAAAAAGGATAGATAATAAACAAAGGCAGTATGACAAGCAGTATTGTTTCAAAAACTGTTCTTTTAATATTTAAAAAATAGGCAAGGATTAATGAAAGAATATAAAGAATGGTGTGAAAGTTTTTATCAAAAAAAAGATAAGGAGCTATGCAGCCATCATAAAGGTAGGAAGTAGAAGGCGATTGCAAAACCTGTTCGACAAATAAACCGAAATTTTCAAAAATTTGGTATTGAACCAGTACAGCGAGTAAAAATATCAGTGAAGGAACAAACAGGTATAAATCTTCTTTTCTGATTGTAAATTTTTTAAACAGATCAATCAGTACAAATACTGATGCCCCGAGTCCAAAAACTACAAATGACTGTTTGGTAAGGGCTGCAAATACAATAAAAATAAGGGAACTCAGGTACCATTTTTTTTTATAAAACAGGATGGTAAACACTGAAAAAAAAATTCCGTCTATGGTATGCCATGGCATCAGAGGGAAGGTATGAAGAAAACATAATACAAGGAATACAGTAGTCTGCAGATCTTTCCTGTCAAAAATAATTCTCTGGATCACATGGCAGATTATAAAGCTTTCCGCAATAACAAGAATTCTTGACAATAAGATTAAATAATCAAAATTTTGCGGAATAAACCTTAGAAGGCAGTCCCAGAAAATAATCCCGAAAAAAGGACGGATAAAATCAAAATCCTTATAGATAGCCTGCCCGGCTTTTAACCTTCCTACTGCAGATAATTGAAATCCTAAATCAACCTGATTAATAGAATAGACACTTATGAAGGCAAGATATAAAATGGATAAAAATAATATTCCGTACGAGAAAATCTGTTTTCTAAGAGTAGGGACTGAATTCATACGTTGTAATGATCATCTGATTAAGCTGTATCTTCCTTATTGATTAGTTTATCCATATACTCACGGAAAACTTCAGGATCCAGCCTATAATCCTCATGGAAACCTTCGTGATCCTGTGGGTAGATGTAAAAATAAAGATCAAACTTCACTTCTGCCGCCAGAGTAGAGAAGATGGCAAAATCTCCCCACACTGCACTGAACCAGGAAAGACCTTTTGCTCCGGGGTTGGCAAACAGAACATTCGTCCAGGCTGCGCCGCTTGGACCGATAATATATTCAGCATTGTTGACCAGGTAGATTTGCTCGTGGATGTTCAGGTCTTCAAAAAAGACTTCTTCAAAACCATATTTTTTTGCTATTCCGAAGATTTCTTCCTCGTTATATTTTCTATATTGAGATCTTCTGGAAATAAAGATTTTTTTAACAGGCTTGATGCGGACTTTAGTAAGATCCAAATTATCAAACGCCGTTTTTCTTAGGTATTGAAGAGAAGATTTTGACATTTTAGCAAATCCTACTTCATAATTTTCGCCGGGCATAATGTTGGGAACAGCATAATTCGTGCTCGTGATATGCCACAGCTTTTTAAACTGGTAGTAATTTTTTTCATGACTTAAAAATAGAATTTTATAATCTTTGAGAAAGAACATCAAAAGATCTTTCAGATTTTCAACCTTCTGTACGTCTTCATCTATGATGATCAGTTTATTTTTTGCATCAGGAATATGCTGGAAAAATTCAACCTTAGATAAAATATCTACCAGAAAATGATAATAATTGAAGGTGAAAGTTCCGCCCAGAAAAATAGCTTCTTCATCATAGTAAACATTCTTATGATTCTTGACCTTTGCAAGAGTCATGGAATGCTGCATCAGATTGTTTGTATTATAAACATAAATGATCCTGTCGTCATCATGCCACTTTTCATAAAAGATCTTTTCCTTTTTTAAATCTAAAAAATACGTGGAATTGGGAATGCACAGCACATTCTGAAGAGCAAGGATCTCTACGGAATTTTTAGGTGTCTTTACAGAAACCTGAAGAGCACCAAACGTTTTAGGCAGAAAAAGCTCTGCCTCCTGTTTTTCACTTACCTTAATTCTTTCTGTACAGTATTCAGATGGTATAGAATCCAGAGGTAGGAAATCTGTCACAAGCCTTTTTGCTTTTCTGAAAAAAGACTTGATATAATATTTTTTCCTAAGTGCTTTAAGCTCTTTTTCTAGATTCTCAATTTGTTCCTTTGCATTCATATTCTAAAACTTAGGATAACCTAAGAAATTCAGTTGCGGTTTCCTGTTAAATACACTTGTTTATTTGATTGACTGGTAGTAGCTAATGGTTTTATCCACCATTTTATCAATACCGAATTTTGATTCTATTAATTGTCGTGCATTCAATGATAGCCTGTCCCTCAGATCATCGTCTTCAAAAATAAGACTCAGCTTTTCATGGAAGTTTCCTTCCTTAGCAATAAGGCCGTTCACCGGTTCCTGTATGATCTCTTTAAAAGAATCTATAGCAGAACATACAACCGCTTTCTGCATGGCCATTACTTCAAGCAAAGATAAGCTAAAATTTTCACCTTTGGAGGGGAAGCATACGGCCTCTGCCTGGTTGATAAGCTTTACGATTTCCTTCCCTGATTTATTTCCATAGAAATGGATGGCATTCCTGGTTTCAGGATCAGAAATAGTCTCTGTAATGTAAGTAGGGTAATGATTAGGGTTTCCTATGAAGTGCAGCGAAACCTCAGGATAATTTTTTTTAAGTTGAATGAATGCATGAATAACCGTTTCTGCTCCTTTTTCAAAAGAAACGTTTCCCAAATAAAAAATAGATTTAGGGATGATTTTTCGGTTTTCAAAAGGTCTATAGAATTTTTCATCAATACCATTGTAGATCAATTCCGGATCTTTAATAGCGAAAAGACTTTTATTGATCTGCTCATTATATCTGGATATCGTAATGATGTTTTTTGAGATCTTGAAGGCCTCTTTTTCGCAGAATATTCTTCCTTTATGGACTTTTTTATATCCAAAATATTTTTCCAGTACAGACCATGAACCATGGCACCTGATCACGTAAGGAATTCCCTTTGGAATAGAAAGAGCAATTCCGTCAAAATCATGGGTTTCTGCAATATCGAAATGAAGATTATTTTTTCTGATCCAGGTATTTATTTTATCTGAAATAATTTTTTTCTCGAATAGATAAGTCTTAAAATGAAACTGTTCCAGTGCTTTTACTTTTCCTGTAAAAGACCTTACCAGTTCCAGAATTGGATTTGCTTTAAAAATATCTTTAACAGAATGAATTTTCACACCCTCTTCTTCAATTTCAAATGCAAATTTTGAGACCAGGAAAACATGTACTGAGATCCCTTTTTTAATAAGTTCTGAACATAAGTTTTTGTAAAAAACACCCGTGCCTCCTATTTTGGGAGTTCGGGAACATTGATATTCCCGGGTTACGATCAGCACATTTTTTATTTCTTTCATGAATTCAGTTTAAAGACAGTATCCACCCAATTGTCCAGAGTGTACTTATAATAAACTTCTTCCGGCAGCTTTTCGTATGGTGTCCTGAAAAAATCTTTTTTTACATTACGGAAATTCTTATCCAGCACCAAAATATTATGAGGATTATAAAAATCGTAGGTCTTTATCGTAGGATTATCTGTGATCACCTTTTTCTCCAGAGCCATTGCTTCGAATATCCTGAAACTTAATCCTGTCTGGTCTGCACGCATCAGGTCGAGAATAACTTTGGTATTTCTATAATAGGAAGGGAGTGCGTGATGAGGTATTTTTTTTCTTCCGAATTTTAAAATTTCAATATTCTTTTTGTCAAAAATCTGGTTCAGCTTATTTTTCCAGCCTTTCTTTCCGGCAATGTATACCTGGAATTTTATTTTCAGAGGATGTAGCCTGTTGATCAGCAGATTTAAAGCGGTCAATCTTTTCTGGTCATAAGATGTAATATAGAACAGATCCAGCTTCGGATGCTGTTTGTCAGCCGGAACATGATCAAGATAATTGTAATTCGTAATTTTTTCAAATCCGAAATTTTTCACATCCTCATCATCGAAAGAAAATGTAGTGTCGAAATAGTGAAGGAGATGAGTGGCTGGGTTTCTGGCCATACTGTCATAAAGATAAGCAATATTGCGGTCAGCATATTCCCGGATCTTCTTATGGATCTCCTCTTCAATAGCTTCAGGATTAATAACGAGGATCTGATCCTGTTTTCCTATTTTTTCCAGAGATTCCAGTATGAAACTTTGTCTTTTGTGATGTTTCGGGTTTTTACCCAGAAAAATCTTACTGAAAGTGTTTTTTATACGCTCCCCGGTATTTTTGTGAGTAAAGGCTCCGATGTTGATGTGGCACGCTTGAATGCCTCTATCACTCAGTTTTTCAACTATGTGCTCGTCGTAATGCCAGAAATCGAAGCTGATTAAACAAATTTTCATACTGCAAAAATAAAAATTTCATATTTAAATTTATATTTTTGATGCAAAGCCTGACTGAAATGGAAAAAAAAATCCTTATTGATGCTGAAAGATTAAAGTACCCGAAGTCGGGAATTGCCAACGTATGTGTTTCATTAATAAAGGGATTAGATGAAAAAACGTCTGATTTTGAGTATACTCTTTTTGGTCCGAAAAAAAATATTCCACACACGAAAAAAAACTTTAAAATCATCAATTGGAAGTTTTGGCACAAGAAATTCTCTTTTAGTACCGGCTCTTTTGCTCTGATTCATACTGCTCATCAGCTTTCCCGTTATTTTTATACCATAAAAAAAGAGCAGAAAAAGGTGGTGACCCTCCATGATCTTAATTTTTTGCATGATGGAAGTCCGAAACAAAAAGTGGAAAAAAGCACAAAACTCGTTCAGAAAAATATTGGAAATGCAGATGCGGTTGTTTGTATCTCTGAATTTGTGAAAGATGATTTTATTAAAAATAAAAATCTTTTTTCTTTAAAAAATAAAGTAAGGGTAGAGGTGATTTATAATGGACTGATATTTCCCAATAACACAGAATTTAATTCTAAAACAACATACAGCTTTATCGGGAAGAAGTATATTTTAAATATCGGCGTACTTTTCCCTAAAAAAAATCAGGAAGTCCTGCTAGATCTTATTTCAAAAAATGATAGGGAGCTTGTGTTGATAACTTCCTCTGCAAAATCTGCTTATAAAGAGAGGTTTTTAGAAAAAATCAAGGCTTTAGGACTGGAAAATAGAGTACATATTCTTGAAAATATAGATAATGATGAGAAATACTTTCTTATCCAGCATTGTGAATCTTACTGTCATCCTTCATTGGCAGAAGGCTTTGGAATCCCACCCGTAGAAGCCATGTATTTTGGTAAGCCTGTGTTTTTAAGCCGTCTGACAAGCCTCCCGGAGATTGGGGGAGATCTGGCTTTTTACTTTGACGATTTTTCGCCTGAAGATATGCAACAGGTATATGCCCACGGAATGCAGACGTATGGCTCAAAAGCTGATGAATATGCACTGAAGTTAAGAGAAAGAGCCTTAAAGTTTGGGTACCGTGAGATGGCTGGAGCTTATGAAAAATTATATGGAGAGCTTCTGAATTAAAGTTTGATCTTTCCCAGTCTTAATTTCCATTTAAATACATCAAAGCTGTCGCCTCCTTTAATATCTATCCTTTTGATCTCAAAATTATTCTGCCACGGGTAATATGCAATATTATTTCCGATACGCACTGCAGAAGTAATTCCTGCTTTTTTCAGCATGGCAAAGAATTCTTTTTTCTGTTCTCCTTTTTTTGGGAATTTACCATAAGGGTAGGCCAGTACTTTGGTAAAAGTAATTTGTTTTTCTTCGAGAGTACGGATGTTTTCCTGAAGATCATTTTCTGCTTCCTGCAGCGAGATTTGTGAATAATTGCTGTGAGAATGGCTATGCAGAGCAATTTCAACAAATTCAGGATTAAGTGACCTAATCTCTTCAAACGTCATCATATTGCGGCTTTCATCTGCAGTATCGTTCTGGATAAGTCCGGTTGGAATGAAGATCGTCGCTTTCAGTCTGTATTTTTCCAGTAAAGGAATAAGGTATTGCCGGTTATTCAGATAGCCGTCATCAAAGGTCAGTATGAGTTTGTTTGTTTGTTTTTTATTGGCTTCAAGCTCGCTGAAAAACAGTGTGTTATAATTGTTTTTGATGTATTGCAACTGTGTTTCCAAATTTTCTGTAGAAACGGTCAGAGAGTCTTTACCGGGGATCTCTTTCTCCGGCAGAACTTTATGATACATGAGGATGCGGACGCTTTCTGTGCTTAAAAATCCAAGTGTCCTTTTAACAAATCTGAGCATGGTTATCTGAATTGTGGAGCTGTTAATTTCTGAAATTTATCCCTGGAAATTAATGATAGCCCCAATCATTCTATTGTTTATTTAATGACTAATTGATTGTCTGATTATATACTATAAGTCTGTATAAATATACATTTGTTACAACCTTCAAATTTAATTAATTATTGAATGCAGGAACTTAAAAATACATTAAAATAAGAGGTAAAGAACTGAACAACCATTGATAAAATTAAAGAAAAAGAATGTTAAGCGGGGTTCTAAAAAGATCAACATACAATACCCGGCTATCCACTACCATTTATTTTTAGATAAAGAAAAGCCGGATGATACAATTGATTGGTATTCCGGCTGATATGGTTCTGAATATTTAAAATTATTTTCTGAATTTAAGGATCTCGTTGATTTTTACATATTTCAGGAATGTGTAAAAGGCACCGGTAATGGAAATGTAAAATCCTGCAATACCATCCAGAAAACCCAGTTTGAAAAAATAGTTTTTCATGAAATCAAAAAAAGGTGAAAATATCATCTTGAAAAGAGATACTGTTTTTCCGTTGGAAACCTTTTTTTCTGCCATTAATTGGGTATAGTTATTGATCTTTTCAATATGATGGGCTATACTTTTATAGGTGTAATGGTCAATATGTCCCGGTAGTTTTCCTTTTTTATCTTCTGTGATAAAGCATTCATGTACCAGGTCGTCAGAATATTTTCCATGGCCTTTTTTGAAGAACCTTTCTCGCCATACATTGCCCCAGCCACCATATTTAATGGTTTTTCTCAACAGGATATTGTTGAAATGGATCTCATATACTTTATAAGGAGGATCAGTGCTCTTTAAAATGTTGTTGATAGCATTTACAGCTGTTTCATCCGGAACCTCATCAGAATCCAGGAATAAGATCCATTCTCCCGAAGCTTCTGACAGGGTATAGTTTTTCTGACAGCCGAAGCCGTGAAATTTTTTCTGGATAAATTTTACTTTCGGAAACCCGGTACAGATTTCCTCAGTTTTGTCTGTGGAAAAAGAATCAACGATAATAATCTCATCAGCTATTTGGTAAATGCTATTGATACTTTTCTCAATGATCCTCTCTCCATTAAAAACAATATAACAGACTGATAACTTCATTAATGAAATTCTGTAAAAGTTTTTTCAATGATTTTTACGCAGTCTAAAAGCTGCTCTTCTGTAATGACCAAAGGAGGTGCCAATCTGATAATATTTCCGTGGGTAGGTTTTGCGAGGAGCCCGTTTTCTTTCAACTGAAGACATAAATTCCATGCTGTGGAGCTATCCGGAGTGTCATTGATCAAAATAGCATTCAGAAGACCTTTTCCTCTTACTTTGGTAATAAGGTCACTTTTTTCGATGAGCTTATTGATCTCAGCTCTGAAAAGCTGTCCGAGCTGTTCTGCTCTTTCCGAAAGCTTTTCATCAGCTACCACATCTAAAGCGGCCATGGCCACTGCACAGGCAATAGGATTACCTCCGAATGTGGAACCATGCTGGCCCGGCTTAATGACACTCATGATATTATCATTGGCCAATACTGCGGATACAGGATACATTCCTCCGGAAAGGGCTTTTCCTAAGATCAGAATATCGGGCTGTACATTTTCATGATGACACGCAATTAATTGTCCTGTTCTTGCAATACCGGTCTGCACTTCATCAGCAATGAAAAGCACATTATGTTTTTTACATAGTTCAGAAACGTTTTTCAGATAGCCTTCATCCGGAACATATACACCCGCTTCACCCTGAATAGGTTCTACCAAAAATGCAGCGATGTTTCCTGCCTCTCTGTTTAAAACTTCTTCTAATGCTGCGGTGTCGTTGTATGGAATTTTAATAAATCCTGGTGTAAAAGGGCCATAATTCTGGTTGGCATCCGGATCATTGGAGAAAGAAACAATGGTGGTCGTTCTTCCGTGAAAATTATTTTCACAAACAATAATCTTGGCTGCATTTTCTGAAATCCCTTTTACTTCATAACTCCATTTTCTGGCTAATTTTACGGCAGTTTCTACGGCTTCAGCTCCTGAATTCATAGGAAGTACTTTATCGAATCCGAAAAGTGTAGTGATCTTCTGCTCATATTCTCCCAGGTTTGAATTGTAGAATGCTCTTGAAGTCAGGGCCAGTTTTTGAGCCTGAGCTACCAATGCATTGACAATCTTAGGGTGAGAATGTCCCTGGTTGACAGCAGAATATGCTGAAAGAAAATCATAATATTTTTTGCCTTCCACATCCCATACAAAAACGCCTTCTCCACGGTCAAGAACTACTGGAAGAGGGTGATAATTGTGTGCTCCATGTTTGTCTTCAAGGTCAATAAAATATTGTGAATTTTTTGCTGTTGCTGCTGTTGACATATGTTTTGGTTTTTGACAAATTTAAGGATTATTAATGAGATGCATAAACAAAAACGTAATAGGGTACATTACAGTATTTAAAGTGTATTTTTGGACTATGTTATGCTGTTTTAGAAAATATTTCTTTTGCTGATAAGAGGGTGTAGGTTTTATATCTTTCGGTAGGCTCCTGTATTATTTTAGAAAGGAACTGTTGTAATTTTTTTCTTTTTGCTGAAAAAAAATTATTGATATTCAATTTTCTGAATTCTTTCACCAGTTTTTCCTTCATTATTTGAGGTGATGTTAGATACAATATTACCATTATTATCATAGGTAAGGCTGTTTTTTGTTGTTCTGCCAGTTTTATCCGGAAAGATAATCGTTGTTTCAATTGTATTTTCTTTTGTATCAAATTTGTTTAGGACTGTATTTTGAACTTTTCCATTCCTTTTGGTAATGATTATATCTGGTTTATCAGTTAAAGCCCGGAACTGATATTCTATAACGTCAATATCTTTCGGGCTGTCTGTAGAAAAGCTTTTGGTCTGTACAATCTGGTTAGTTTTGTTGTACTTACATTCTATTACAAGATTTGTAGATTTGACGGATTTGATTATAAAATTCTCAGAATTATAATGAAAGGTTTCCTCTTCATCTATTTCATCCTTATTTTCTTCATATTTTCCATAACTGACCTTTTTAATAAGTTTATTCTGGTCATCATAGGTAAAAACCTGTTTTGCTGTATGAGAGTTGTTTGTTATGCTGTCAAGTTTGTTATTATTGTAATGGTAAAGCAAAGTTTCTACTGCCTCTTTTTCTCCTTCCCCATACAGTTCTTTTTTTGTTATTACTCCTGTGTCAGAAAAGTAAATAGTTTCATGGTATTTGGTAACCTTGTCACCAAAATTAGAATTGGTTATTTGTAATTTTCTTATATCTCCATGCACACCGTAATCTTTTTTGCTAAGAACATTCCTGAATAATAAATCCTGCTTTAAAATTACCTGATCCAGTTCCTGTGCAGAAATACATATCGGTAGGAGTAAAAGAATCAGCAAAGAGAAAACTGATTGGAGAGATTTTTTAAGTGAAATAGTTGTCATCATTATTTGTGTTTTAAAAAAGCACAACCTTTTTCAGGTTATGCTTTTGAGTTATTTCTTTGGATGTTGCTTTCGCCATTCTGTTATATTCATAGGCTGATAATCTTTACCGCATGCACCGTTATATTCACATTCTTCAACAAAATATTCATCGTAGTCGGCATTGTCCCACCACTCTTTAAACTTAGGAAGATTGAAGAAATTGTTTTTTTCTAAAATGTTAATATCTTCCTCATTTAAAAAGAAACGTAATCTACCCATTATTCTGGATCCATCTTTATAGGATGAATTGTACTTGTACTGTTCAGCAAAATAGGCAAGGTTAGCCATGATTTTTACTTTTTCTTCTCCAGTCAAATTGTTTTCTATACTTTTTTCACTTCCTAAATATTCAAGATACCCTTGGATATTATTTATGATAAATCTATTTTCTGAAGAGTCATTGGGAATGTATAATTTTTGTAACACTTTAAATGTGTTGGCATGTAGTTTTAAGTTCCCACCGCAGTTTTTTATCCAAAACAATTTTCCATAATTCTGAGGGTCATTTTTATCAAATTTTGTTTTCTCTATGACCCATTTCAGTAATTCCGCATCTTGTGTATAGCCAAAGGTTTTAACTAAACCTTCCATAAATTGTTGATCATTAATAATAAGCCATTTGTATTGAGGTTTGCTATCATTGAACAGATACATATTTCTGGCAATAATATATCTGGGTAATTTAATTTTAAATGAATTGTCTGTGTTTACATTTATCAATTCCTTCAGTAAAAACATCGAATGGATGAAATGGTCATTCGTATTGATGAAAATATTATTAGTTGTTACAAAAAGATCATATTTGTTTGCTTCTAATGTTTTGGGATTGCCATCCATCATATTGCCAAACAAAGTAATAAATCCATTTTTACTGTCTACACTGGAGCATTTGGTTAATTCTTTCTGATCAACTGAGAAAATCTTTTTTATTTTTTCATTAAATTCTTCAGCTGTAGGTTGAACATAGCCTTCATTTATCAAACCGGAATGAATAATGTCTGAAGCTAATTTTAAATCTTCTATACTTAGCTCATAAGCATCATCATATTCCTTTTCTTCTGTTTCTACTTTTTCTTGTAATTTAAGATGTTTCTTTATTTTTTCGATATCAAGTGGTTCCTGCATCTTTTCTGATTTTGTTTGTTGCATTCCTGATATAGTCTTATTTTCCTGGCTTTTATTATTACAACCAGTAAATAATAGTATCAGTATGAAAATTTGTAAAAGCTTCATAATGTATCCGTTTAGTTTGTTGAACCGCTATTTTTCCCCGTTCCTATTCCAAATTTAGCATTAATAATATCACCGTCGTCATAATTATCATTATTTCCATCATCATAATAATCTGAAGCAACTAATTTATCTTTTTCTGTTGGTGTGTAATCGGCAGGAATATAAAACCCCCAAAGTTTTTTCTTTTTTGAATTACTGGTGTATTCATCATAAGAGCTAAATTTAATTGTTTGATCCTGATTTCCCCCAAGAAGTATGTAGGCACCTTTTTTAGTCATACCATATAGAAACCCGGTGTGTCCCTTCCATTTTGTACTATGTCTGTAAACAACGAGGCAGCCGAAAATTGGTTCAGATATCTGTTTGTATTTTTTACCCGCAACGCTATCAATAGGAGCTAAGGATGCTGCTGATTTTGCATGCATATATGGCGCATTGGTTTGAGGATTTATAGTTTGACCTATACACCAATTCATATAGGCCGCACACCATGGCCCGTTTTCCCCATCTGTAGGTTCAAAGTTGTTACCACAATATTGTAGATAAGATTTAGCTTTTGAGTACATAGGTTCTTTTGATTCTTCACATCCCTTCATTTCTTTTGCAATTTTTATTGCAATTTCCATCCATGGGGCTCTGTCGGCAAGATTTGGCATAGCAACCTCTTCTCCGTCACAAACTCTTTTGTCATATTTAAACCATGTTTTAAGTTTCTCTAATGCTTTTTTACGTCCTGCCCATCCATTTGGTGGTCGTTCCAATCGGTGTGAAGGGGTGTATCCATTTAAAATTTTTCCTTGAAGAAAAAAATATTTTTCTTCTTCTTCTTCCATTAAGAGACCAAGTTGATTAAGATTTTTTCCAAGACCTTTGCTGAAATAGGTTCGCTTCCAGGCAAGAGTCTCTGTAAGCTCTTTAGAATAGGTCTTCTTGGGATTAAGCTCCCATAATGGGACTTCTTTATGGTTAAAAATCCATCCACCAACATCTACTGTATAATGTAGATTAGAGGAAATTAAATCTGCATTAGCATTAAGAAATTTATTTTCGTTGCCATGTTTGTCTTTTCCATAATCTTTATACGGTCCTGGATTATTGTAATAACCGGTTCCGTCATCCGTTCCCGTTATTTGAAGAATACCTCTTCCTTTATAAGTGCTTTTGCTGGATAAATTGCCGCTTTCTTCCTCTTTACTCTGTACAAAAAAACCTGTTTCTTCCGAAACATTGGCAAGAAAAGATATCTTTTGCATGCATCTGTTAATTCCGTTACCAGCAAACATTGCATTAACTTCGGACGTTAAACTTTTGATGGTTTTATCTGTAATATCACACTTCTCTTTTATTCCCTGCCATATTTTCGTACCTCCAGTCATTGTTTTAATGAGGTCTTCCAGCTCTGCCTCGGTAAATCCCCGGTTACAGTAGCAGGTTTTCTGCCTGCGCACCTCCGCCATTTCCACCACCACCGGCATCACATCATTATCAATTGCTTCCGGTGTTTCTTTCTGGGAAACCTTCAGGCAACCAGCTTCATAAAATATAAACTGTTTGCGAAGCTCCAGCATTTCTTCCTGTGTAAAAGCGGTTCCATCCTGTTTGTAAGCTTTTATGCCGAGCTTTTCCATATCTTCGGTGCGTACAAGATCGGCTGGCAGTGTATTGTTAATGGTTACCTGGGTTTTTTCCTCTTTCCATATCTTTTTATTGGGATCGGCAGGATCTTTCAGCTGTCTTGAAACCTGGGCAATATAGTAGTCGAAATTTTTAGGTGGGTTTTTCCATTCTTCTTTCGCTGTGAAGGAAACTTCCAGCAGACCGTCTTTACCTGTTTTTTCTTCTTTGTAGGATTCTTTGCTTTCGTGGGTATAGATAATGTGGTCTTTTTCGTTGAGAGCTTCTTTGGGAACTTCCTTAAATACATCAATTTTCAGAATTTCTTCTGTCATATTGACGGTATGTACCCAGATCTTGTGCGTTTTTCCATAGAACGTCTGCTGACGCTGAATATCTTTTCCGTTTTCGGTGGAAAACATAATAGAAACTATTTTCTGTTCCGAGGTAATGATGAGTTCTTCATTGGAATCCAGAACTTCCAGATACGTAGTCGTGGCATCTATCACAACAGGTTTTGTTCCGGCTATGGAGATATTGCCGGGTAATACTACCTCTGTTGAAGTGCCTGCCTGCAATTCTATCGTAAATACAAAACGGTATTTTGGTGTGGGATTTTCTGCTGTTTTAGGAATGGCAGTATCCAGTTTTTTCCTATAATCTTCGCTGGTATTGATTATAAAGGAGGCTTTACCTTCATTATTAAGTGTTACGCTTTTTTCTTCCAGCATGTATTTTTCTTTCTCCTTGTAAAAATCGTCCCCTTCGCCTTTTACCCAGACCTTTACTTTCAGAGTCTGATTCTGAAGACCATCTATTTCCACAAAGCCATAGGTTTCTTCTCCAAAGCCGGTTTCGGTACGTTTTACTCCTGTTCCATATGCCCAGAGTGCTCTTTTTATAGCGGGCTGTGAAACTTTTATTTTTGTATCAATTTTTTTATTATCCGTATTCGTGCCGGTTAAATAAGCTGAAATGGTAAACTCGCCCAGTTCGTTGAAGGTAAGTGTCCCATCTCCATTATCCGTAACATTCTGAGGGACTTCTATTTTTATCGCCTCATTTCCGGCCAGGGTAGCAATTCTGGCTGTTGCGGTATATTTTACTTTTGTTCCTTTGGGGATATTTCCTGCAGGAAGTGAGAACTTATCAATAACATTGTTGATAATCTCGAAATTAAAAGTATCCGAACCTGTGAAAGCCGGCTGCTTGCCTGCACTGAGCGGATTTGCATACGCTTCAATAACATATTTTCCCAGATATTGCCCACTGGAAAGCTGAGCATCCTGACTAAGGAAAGCATCTGCTTTTTTATTGATCACCGCAGTTTTGAATGATGCTGAATTTTCAAATGCTGTAATTCTTCCTGTTCCTTCTTTTTTAAGGTACCAGTGTACTGTTTTTCCTGTATTTGGCAGATAGGCTACATTGAACTTAGAAGCCTGAATTTTTAGCATATCACCAGGTCGGAGCAGCCCCGGCTCTCCGCTTACGCCCATAACGCCTAATGTATTCTCAATTTTTATTTCTACAGATTCAGGTTTGGGATCATTGGGATCCGTAAATGCTTCTATGGTATATTTACCTGCATTTTTAAAGCTAAGCATTGCATTTCCTCCAACTTTACCGACACCGACAAGATGAGGTGAAGTTGTTCCTGAATGACTGTTGTACAGCACTGTTGTTTCCTGTTTTATACGCCATTGCGCTGTATTGGTTAAAGGTAAAAAACTATTTCTGTTCAGAATTTTCATCTGATCAGCGGTTGTATTCAATTTATATTCTACAGATACGGGAACAGGTATATTGATGAGAGTGGAAGTTCCGGGAATAACAATCTTTTTAACGAAATCTTTTACAACTTCAATGATGATCGCGCAGTTTTTATCACCGGCTTTCTTTCCGTATGCTTCGATTCGGTATTTTCCTTCCGGAAGAGTGTCAAAAGTTTTACTTAAAGATTGATTGAAAACACTTCCCAAGCCTATGAAAGTTTTTACTTTGTCTTTGGTATCTTCCCCTTTGAAAAGAGCCCATATAATCTTTGTGGCATCTCCCTTAAACTGGGCGTTCAATGTAAGATTGTCCGCAGAGAAGGGATTCATAAAAGAACTAAAAGGACTTTTGGGAATCTGGACATAATAATAGGTTCCGGTAGGTTTGGTTACAGGAACGGGAAGGGTCATTGAAATGGAATTTACTGATGTAGTAGTGGATGATGTATCTGAAGTTGCCCATTGTGGTGAGGTATTGGCTACCGAGAATTCATCCGCCTCTTTTACATCGATTTGAGAAACATTGTTGGCTTGTCCGGTAGTTGCAAAGGCAATGGTTCCCGGCACACCATATCCGGGGCAGGTGGCAGTAGAAACATCTAAAAGTACTTTCATACTTTTGTTGAATTCTACGTTTTCATAATAGTCTTTGTATTTAAGGTTGCACTTTCCTTTGCATGGATACGGCTTTCCATCTGAACCTTTACAGTTTCCAAATCCATTACCTCCGCCGAAGCTTTCAGCTTTATCATCCAGATAAGTAGCCACAGGTTTGCTTTGGGCAAAATATTTATTTTTTCCAAGTTTCTTTTTCTGGCTTTTTACTTCCATAGGAACGGCGGTTGCTTTGGAATTGTTGGTTATAGAACTGCTGCAGAATGCAGTAGCCCCTTCTACAATAATAAATCCTTTATCTGCCATATCATGTGTTCATAAAGTTAAATAATACTGCTTGTCTCCCTGTATACTATTTTTTCACCGGCTGATAATGTAAATTCAGCCTTCTTCTTTGAATACTGTTTTTTCGGAGAATTATACTCCATATGTATGGTAAGCTCAGCTTTATACTGTTCTGTTTTGTGCAGGTATTTTTTGCCTAGTTCTTCTTTTATATAATCTGGAACAATGGTTTCTGAAATGAAAAATGCATCAAAACCATAATCTCTCTGTTCTGCTGTGATGGTGCCTACACATTCTATATCTCCGATTCCCTTAATATTCCATGTCATGACCTCCTCATTTTTTCCACCGTTGTCTACGTAGGAAGGAGCAAAAAGCAGCAGATTCCAGAATGGTTCTTTACGTTTATTTCTATAAAAAATTTCTTCATCTTCAAAAGCTGCCAGGTATTGGTTTCTGAAAACATCGGCATTATGATACTTTTCCTGAATTCCTGAAGTTTTTTGTTTCCAGTCTTCTATATTTTTCTGATGATTGGTAGCCTGGAGAAAAATACCTTTTTCGTCTACTTTTATTTCTGCGGGATAAGAACTCTGTTCCAGGGTATGAAGAATTTCCATAAAACTATTTTCAGAGGGAAGGGGAGGATCTTCTATCTTTTCTATCAGCCAGTTTTTAGTCCGGTCTTCATTTTCTGTTTCATGAATGGTAAGTTTACAGGAAGAATGAAAACCTTTGGTTTCGCCAAACTGTATCTGAAGGGAACCCTCTACATGATAAAGGTGTGTTCCTTGATATTTTTGAAAAGGTTTTACTCGGGTTTCTTCCATGCTTTTTTATTTTTTGCAGGTATTCGAAATAGTTTCTTCCAATAGTTGATACATATATATTTTTTCAATGGTACCTTCCTTGCATTTACTTACATAATAATTAGCTATAAAATCTTCCTGATAATGAGATATTTCTTCACTGAGTAATCCGTCTGAATTTTCTTTATGTGTTATAAAATAAGAGGTATTACCTGTTTTTTTATAAAAAACGAAATTTATTGAAGCTATATTTTTCTGCGCCAATGATTTGTCGTATTGTAATTTCTTTTTTGCATATTTTATGATTTCTTTTTTTAAAATATTTTCTGAATCAGGATTGTCTATCAATATATAATAAGAAATCTTTACAGAGTTTTTGTAATAGCTGTTTATAAAGGTCATATGATCCAACGGAATAAACTCATTCTTTTTTCTGTCACAGCTCATCATTGCTATAATGAAAAAGAAAGTCGTTAAATATTGTATGTATTTCAAATGCTTCATTGTTTATTAATAAGTTTATTCACTTTTAAGTCACTAAATGATTAATATTCTCCCGGTCTTCTTCTTCCCATATTTCTAAGGTGATCCATTCTTTCTTTTTCAGCTCTTCTTTTATTTATCCTTTCGGCTTTTCCAATAGATAAGTTTTCAGTAAATGTTTTTTCAAATTCAACTTTAGTGACGAATGGCTTGTATCCCCGGATATGTTGAAGAATGAACCAATATCTAAATCCTAACAGGTAATAATATTTCTTTTCAATATCAGGCATATCTAGCCCAAAATGATCATATAGAGAGATTTTATAGGTAGCATTATAGCTTCCGTTAGCTGATTTGCTAAATTTTGTGAGCTTAACTTCATAAGCCCAGGTATCGTTCATACAAATGGTAAGACCTCCTACAAATGTGTCTTTCAATGTTGAGAATTGTGGGTGGCCCCAACCTCTATTTCCAAACTTTCCAATTTCGTTATCAGTAAAGTGTATTTCATCATCCTCAATAGAGGCAAGATTTCCACGACTTTTTTTGATTCGGTCAGCAATTTCATCTTCCATGCTTAGGCAAAATCTTTGATTTGATGGATGTTGCTGTACATGCTTTGTCAGGATAGGATTGGTATACTCACCACCTTCGCTTCGCTTAAATTTTTCAATCATATCGAGTGCAACAGTTTCAAGCTCACCAACAGAAAATAAATCTGTAACCATACGTTTAAAACCAACCCATAATTCTTCGTCAGTTTTATCTCTGATTTCAGCTTTGATCCAGATTCCTTTACTCTCAACATCCTTAAGGGTATACCGTGAAGGATATTGGTTGGATGCACCTAATCCATAACATAAATCATCTGCAAGATTGACTCCCTGCCTGTCTTTTCCTTTAATTTTAAATCTGTCAATATAAACGGGTAATGGATTGTCTATTTTTACTTCCACACTTACCTTATCAATTGGACTTTTGAAATAGGCATAGGCACGCATATCATAACATGGTAGTTTAACCTGTATGGTCTGCGTATTTCCTTCTATGGAAGAATAATCAAAAAAGAAAGGTATAACCGTTCCCCCTATCTTTACCTGCCACAGAAGTTTCTTATATTCATTCTTTGCTGCTGACCTGTTAAATGTTGCTTTGAACCAGTGCTTTTCTCCTTCTTTGGGCTTACTGATTTTTGCGCCATTATCATCAAGCGGACCTTCCACTTTGGTTACGAGTAAGGTATTGTCTTTCTTAGCCTGATATTCATCCAGCTTTTTACCCCCTTTTTTACCGTAAAAGGTATTTTCTTGCGGTGATTTAAAATCCAGCGCACCTTTGGAAGCATCCTTCATGATGTGTTCTGCTTCCTTGTAAGATTTACCAAAGACATTCCGTATGATATTTCCGCCTTCCATGGTTGTTATAAAAGTTTTTTTTGTTGTCTGTCTTTCCGACCTACTGCATTTTTACCTGCTTGCCACTATTGATATTTACTTCCTTAGCACTTTCCACATTAATGGCATCTTTTGTACTGATGTAGGAGCCTGCTTCCATGTTTTCCGTAATGTTTTTTGCTCGGGAACTTCTGCCTGCTTCAGCCGTTTCAATAATGTTGCTGGCGGTAAGGTTATAGTCATCATTTGCTGTTTCAGTGATGTCTTCACCTGCCATAATATTTACGTTTCTCTGTGCAGAAGCGATGATATTACGCCCTGCATTGATTTGTACATTTTCTCCGGCTGTAAATGTCATATTCTTAGGAGCATTTACTGTAATATTTCCTTTTCCATCCATCAAATAAGTGTTACCGCTTGGGTCTTCTATAAAAATACTTCCTTCCTGGTCATTAAAGATGATCTTATTTCCGCTCCTGGTCTGTATAGATTTAATGTGATTGTTTAGTCCGCCACCTAAAGCTACCTGTCCATGGAACATTCCGCCCATGGCAAATGGAAAATCAGGGTGATGATATTCAAAACCTACCATTACCTGATCCCCGATTTCAGGAATTGCTACAAAACCCCGGTTCTGTGTAATAGCATCGGTTCCACCTGCATCAGGGCTCATCATTCTTATAAAATGAGTAGTGTCGGGATTTCTCTGCCAGTCGAACTGTACCTGGATCCGTCCCTGATTCATGGGATCAACGTTTGAAATCACGGTTGCTACCTGTGGCTGGGCGTTGGGTATAACAAAATCAGGTTTAGGCATAAAACCGGTTCCCTCAGCTACTGCTTCAAAGTTTCCGGTATAATATCCGCGTGCATTTACTTCATGAAATACTTCTGTGATTGTTACTCTTGTAAAATAGGATGTTTCGCTTGTATCAGGTTTACGCATTTCAATATCTGCGCAACATCCGGGATACAGAAATGGAACTGTTGTATTTGCGGAAACAGTAAAAACTTCTACAGCGGCACTACCCGCTGCACTTCTCTGTGAGTCATCAACATCCATGAACATATTGGCATTGACTGGGGCAGGGGAGAGCGATCGGGTTTTGAAAATGCTGTTATTGAGTTCGTAGGCTTTGGAAGGAATTTCCCCCACGTGCTTGATATTATTTTCAGAGCCTTCCATTTTTGTATGGCTGCTGCTGTTATATCCAAAAAATTCGGGTTTCGTGTGTACGGCTTTCAGTTCTACCTGAACGTCGCTTGCATTGCTGCCATAGATAAGACGCACAGGTTTTTCGGATGGAGGAAGCTTTCCAAAATGAAGGATTTCACCATCATAGTAGAATTGCTCGCCGTAAGCTTCTGCTGTTCTGGCAAGAAAATTATAATGGGTTTCGTTGTATTGTGAGCTGTAATTGATATAGCTTTTATTCTGAGGGTCTACTCTAAAATCAAATTTCGAAGAACCTAAAGCTTCTTTAATAATTTTATTTGCAATAATTCCGGTATTGACAGCCTGATCGCCCCCAAAACTTTGTGTATGAGGAGCTGAATCCATCAATATGGTAGGACTTTCACCTTTCAAGACAATATTACCAAGGCTCATTTTTTCCTGACTGAATGCCGCTTTGGTGATAACGCCTACAAAAGTCCTTTCCGGGCTCTCATTTTCGTAATCCTTATATTTAAAAACTACCGTTATTCGTTTTCCTAAAAACTGTCTGGCCTCTTCAAGATTATGATTCTGTGCAGAGCCTAGGGAATCATGGGCCAGGACAAGTTCGAAATGATGATGCCGTCTGGCACTTTGCTGCAAACGGAAATGTTTAAAATGTTTGACTGATTTTCCCTCAATCACAATATCCAGTTTTACCACACGGTTGATGCCCGGAATATGGTTCACAGAGATTTTGTCTGCATTATCCGGAGCTTTATACTGGTTCGGGCGGAATGAAAAATTGCTACTTTCTTCCATGGCTAGCTATTTTGTTTGGTGTAAACTAAAAACCGGATAATATAATCCTATACTATCTGTTTTTTATTTGTAAAAAAAACTAATGTAGAGATCTTTTACAGCCAAAAAAGACAGAACAGCATCCGTTGTATCGGGTATACCATTCTGCCTGTTGTTTTTCTGGATGTAAAATTTACATTGTTAAGATGTAGGCCATTCTGCTTTGTAAGAAGAATTACCAAGATCGATAAGTTCAGCACTTACTACAAAGCTGATGTACATACTGTTTTCATCTACTGCATCGAAATCTACTTCGTGTTGGATCACATATCCGTTTTCCCATTTTAAAGTAGTTAATGTTCCTTCTTCGTGAGATTTGTTGAATGTCACCTCTCCGGTTGTAGGTTTGTATTTACCGTTAAGTAAACTTTCCAGGATGTCTGATTTTTCAGTAGCTTCCACTGTGATTTTGATAAGAGCATTGGAAGGATCTGATGCTACTCTTCCTGATACGTCTGTAGAGCGGGATACACTGTAGTTAAGTTTTAATAACTTCTGTCCTTCACCGCCGTTAAATTTTAAGATTCCTCTTGAATTTCTTTCTGCCATGATAAGTAAATTTTAATTGTTAATATTGTGTGATTTGTTATCTTATGTCACCAAAAATAGAAGTAATTACATTATCAAAAAACATTTTTTGAATAAATTTTAAAAAGTGTCGTAATTCTTCGACTAACAAGTGTTAGGTAAATTGATTGTTGTAAATCAAATGATTAAGGTGTTTAATATTAGGTGCTTATAAACTGTCCGACAAATAGAGAGATTGCAAGGTTTTAAATAATAGTGGTGTTTAAAAATAAAAAAAAACTGCCCCAAAAGGAGCAGTTTAAAATTTATAGGTAAATAATCTTAATGATTATCATATTTTCTATCCATTACAAAATCTTCCATGAATTTTGTAGTGTAATTTCCGGCAAGATAATCTTCATTATCCATAAGCTGTCTGTGGAAAGGAATGGTAGTTTTCACCCCTTCAATATAAAATTCCTCCAGTGCACGTCTCATTTTAGCAATTGCTTCTTCACGGGTTTGAGCCGTAGTGATTAGCTTAGCGATCATAGAGTCATAATTAGATGGAATACTGTATCCTGAATAAACGTGAGTATCTACTCTGATTCCGTGTCCGCCAGGAATATTTAATCCTGTAATTTTACCCGGAGATGGTCTGAAGTCTGCGTAAGGATCTTCAGCGTTAATTCTACATTCGATTGAGTGTAATTTCGGATAATAATTGATTCCTGAAATAGGAGTTCCTGCAGCAAGAAGGATCTGCTCTCTGATCAGGTCATAATCAATAACCTGCTCGGTGATAGGATGCTCTACCTGAATTCTTGTATTCATTTCCATGAAATAGAAATTTCTGTGCTTGTCTACAAGGAATTCAATAGTTCCTACCCCTTCATATCCAATGAATTCGGCGGCTTTTACAGCAGCTTCACCCATTTTATCACGAAGTTCGTCTGTCATAAACGGAGAAGGAGTTTCCTCAGTCAGTTTCTGGTTTCTTCTCTGTACAGAACAGTCTCTTTCAGAAAGATGACATGCTTTTCCATATTGGTCACCGGCAACTTGTATCTCGATATGTCTGGGTTCTTCAATCAGTTTCTCCATGTACATTCCTCCGTTTCCGAAGGCAGCCACAGCTTCCTGAATTGCAGATTCCCAGTGATCTTTAAGGTCTTCAGCCTTCCATACAGCTCTCATTCCTTTTCCACCACCACCTGCAGTAGCTTTGATCATAACAGGGTAGCCTGTTTCCTCAGCTACTTTTACAGCGTGCTCATAAGATTCTATTAAGCCGTCAGAACCTGGTACACAAGGTACTCCTGCTGCTTTCATGGTTGCCTTAGCGTTGGCTTTGTCACCCATTTTTTCAATCTGCTCAGGAGAAGCTCCAATGAACTTGATATTATTTTTCTGACAGATTCTTGAGAAATTGGCATTTTCAGAAAGAAATCCATATCCCGGGTGAATGGCATCAGCATTGGTGATTTCCGCTGCAGCAATAATGTTGGAAACTTTAAGATATGAGTCTTTGCTCATAGGGGGACCGATACATACTGCTTCATCAGCAAATCTTACATGAAGGCTGTCTTTGTCTGCAGTAGAATAAACAGCAACGGTTTTGATTCCCATTTCTTTGCATGTACGTAGAATACGCATTGCAATTTCGCCACGATTGGCTATTAATATTTTTTTGAACATCTTCTTCAATTTGAAAATTAGATAATTTGAAAATTAGATAATGTTATTTTGAATGCAGAATTAAGTCTAACATCTAATGTCTAACATCTAACCTCTAAATTAAGATGGATCTACTAAGAATAAAGGCTGGTCATATTCTACCGGAGTAGCATCATCTACCAAGATCTTCACGATTTTTCCGCTGATCTCAGAATCGATCTGGTTGAATAGCTTCATTGCTTCAATTACACACACTACTTTTCCTATAGAAACCTCGTCGCCTACATTTACAAATACATCCTTATCCGGAGATGGCTTTCTGTAGAAAGTACCGATCATTGGAGATTTTATAACAACATATTTGCTATCGTCCGCCGCCACTTCCGCTTTTTCAGCTGGAGCCGCCGCCGGAGCTGCTGCAACATGAGCTGGAGCTGCTGCCTGAGGAGCTGTATGATAAACCGCCGGCTGTGCATAAACCGCATCATTACCGGCTAATGGAGTTTTAATGGTGATTTCGAAATCTTTAGTTTTGTATTTCACTTCTGAAACTTCAGCCTTAGATACAAACTTAATAAGATTCTGTATGTCTTTAATGTCCATAAAATTGATATTTGATTTTGGTTCAAAGATACCAAAAAAACGTAAAAAACAACAAAAAACCGCTCAATTTTATCAAAATTGAGCGGTTTTTGTATTAAAATGAGGCTTTTTCAGTGAAAAGCGACTCTTAGTTTTCTTCTGTAGTTGCTACTTCTTTTTCCAATACTACTTTACCTCTGTAGTAAAGTTTTCCTTCATGCCAGTGAGCTCTGTGGTAAAGGTGAAGTTCACCAGTTGCTGCGTCTTTCGCTAATTGAGGAACTACTGCTTTATAATGAGTTCTTCTCTTATCTCTTCTTGTGGACGACTGTCTTCTTTTAGGATGTGCCATTTTGAATAACTTTTTTAATTGATGAGCGATGAGATTCATCATCTCATCATATTTAAATTATTTTATTTAATTATTGTCTTTTAACTTCTTCAGTGCTTCCCATCTAGGGTCGCTATCATGTTTCTCTTCCTCTGCTTCTTCAATATCTTTTGGACTGAACTTGTTCAGAATTTCCAGATCATCATCGCTTATGTTCGGTGAAATTTTCTTCATCGGTATAGAAAGCTGTACGTTTTCGTAAATCAGCTGTGCCACATTGAATGCGTGATCTGAGGTTGGGATGGTAATGACATCTTCATTGCTGTCATCATATTCTTCACCAAAATTCACCAAAATTCTGATCTCGTTTTCAATAGGATAGTCGAATTCATCATTTGTAAGGTCACAAATGAGTTCTACAGTCCCGTGTACTTTGATCTCAAATTCTAAAAATGTAGTGTGTTTTTCAAGAAAAACATCAGCTATTATTTTAGGATTTGTAAATTCCTGTTCAGTGTCAAATAATTGAAAGAACGCTTTTTCTATCTCAAATTTGAACGTATGCTTTCCGTTTTTAAGTCCGGAAAAGCTTACATCATAGTTTCTTAACTTGTCCATAAAATGAGTGTGCAAAAATATGCAATTTTTTTATAATAACAAATAAATTCTACAACAAATTAATTTAAAATTTGTTTTAACGGATTAAGCTTCATGATCATCAGGCAGATCTTCATCTACACCATTATCAACATTCACCCTTCTCGGCTGCATACGATTGTTCATCAGATCGTTATATTCACTTCTGTTTTTAAAAATTTTAATGGCAGTGAAAATAGCTTCGGTAAAACTCTGTTCATCAGCAATATTTTTTCCTGCAATATCATAAGCTACCCCATGGTCAGGGGATGTTCTGATGAACGGAAGACCGGCTGTATAATTCACGCCTTCTTCATAGGCTAACGTTTTGAATGGAGCCAATCCCTGGTCATGGTACATTGCCAAAACAGCATCAAAGTTTCTGTATTTATTCGGCTGGAAGAAACTGTCTGCAGGATAAGGCCCAAAAGCTAATGTTCCATTATCTGAAAGTTCCTTTATTGCCGGCTCAATGATCTCAATCTCCTCTTTTCCTATTACACCGCCGTCTCCTGCATGAGGATTCAGACCCAGTACAGCAATTTTTGGTTTTTGAACGCAGAAATCTTCAATCAAAGTCTGATTGAGAGCTCTGATTTGTTTCTTTATTTTTTCTTTAGAAATGTTTTCTGCAACGCTGGCGATCGGTATATGGTGGGTAGATACTGCTACTTTAAGGTCTTCTGTCACTAAGAACATCAGCCCTTTTTTGCTGAATTTCTCTTCAAAATACCCTGTGTGTCCAGCGTGCTTGAAACCCATCTTTACCATTTCATCCTTATTGATAGGAGCTGTAACAAGGACGTCAATGTCACCTTTCATTAAAGCTTCGGTAGCCAGTTCAAGAGATTCAATAGCCATTTTGGTGGATTCTTCCGTTGGAACGCCCAATTCTACATTCACATTCTCTTTGGTAAGGTTCACCATATTAAGTTTTCCCGGCTGTGCCTGTGATGCTTCATTAACGTAGTTGAAATTCAGATTCAGCTTGAAAATATTTTTCTGGAAGGTAAATAACTTTCCCGAGCCAAAAATTACCGGAGTAAAAAAGTCCGTAATGGTTTTGTCTTTCAGAGACTTCATGATGATCTCCGGGCCGATGCCGTTAAAATCACCGATTGAAATTCCTACTCGTACTTTATGGTTTTTTGGGCTCATTTTGATTATCTTTGAAGATTATAATTTACAAATTTAGCAAAAAATAATATGTTCACAGGAATTATTGAAGCAGTTGGTGTAATTGAAAAAATTGAGGAAAAAGGAAGCAACATAGATTTCACCCTAACATGTCCTTTTACAAACGAATTAAAAATAGACCAAAGCCTTGCTCATAACGGATGCTGCCTTACCGTTGTTGAAATCAAAGATAATCAGTATGTCGTAACAGCAATCAACGAAACCCTGGAGAAAACTAATCTTGGGAAATGGGAGACGGGTACAGTTGTGAATCTTGAGCGATGTATGAAAATGGATGGCAGATTAGACGGACATATTGTTCAGGGACATGTGGATAAGACCGGTGAAGTAGCTGGAATAGAAAATAAAGACGGAAGCTATTTTATTACCATTAAATATGAAGATAACGGCAATTTTGTAACGGTTCCACAGGGTTCTATTACGGTAAATGGAATCAGCCTGACCGTTGCAAAAAGTGAAGATGCACAGTTTTCTGTGGCCATCATTCCTTATACCTGGGAGTTTACCAATATGCAGCATCTCAAAATAGGAGATCAAGTTAATTTAGAATTTGACATCATTGGTAAGTATATTGCTAGGTTAATTAAAAAGTAGGATGCCGATTAATAAATACAAAGGATATAGTTTAAGGAACCGCGTGTTTTTCGGATTCCTGCTGGTTTGTTTTTTAAGTGTTGTTGCGACATCATTGGTTCCTTATTTTGTCTTAAGGAATAACTCTCTCCAGCAGAGCAATATCGATATGCAGGAGAAAACCAATGCGGTAATGAGATATCTGGACTATGCAGTAAGCCGTACTCTTGTAGAGACAAAGGATCTTCCGAATGTATTGGGGAATAAGATTTTTGAAATAGCAGATATTAACCAGCATGATATTGTGATCTATGATCTGAAAGGTAATTACCTTCTTTCCAATAAAGATGAAAGCCTGATTGATCACCAAACTATTCCTGTTAATATTGTTAATAAAATTCTGGCTACAGATTCCAGAGTGGATATTAAAGGGTACGACAAAAAGAAAGATGCGGTATTTACCTCTTCTTATTTGCTCTTAAAGAATAATGAGCTTGCCCCCGTAGGAATTGTTTATATTCCTTTGTATCATAATGAATCTGCCTATCTGGATGTTCTCAGCCAGTATATCAAATATATTCTTCTTGTCGATATTTTTCTGATTTTGTTCAGTATCTGGATAAGTTGGGTGACTTCCAACAGCCTGGCAAAAAATATCACAAAATTTTCTGATATGATCACACGTATTACATTATTTGAAAATGAAATGCGCCCTATAAGATATTATAAAAATGATGAGCTTAATGCTTTGGCAAGAGCTTACAACAGGATGATTCTTCAGATCCAGGACCAGAAAGAAAGACTTCGTTTCAAGGCTTCTGAAGAGGCGTGGAGGGAAATGGCAAAACAGGTAGCTCATGAGGTGAAAAATCCGCTTACGCCAATGAAACTTACCATTCAGAATTTTGAAAGAAAATTTGATCCGGAAGATCCAAATATCAGAGAAAGAGTAAAACAGATGAGCAAGACCATGGTAGATCAGATTGATCTTATTGCTACTGTTGCTTCAGCTTTCTCGGAATTTGCCAAGCTTCCTGAAAAAAATAATGAAATCATCAACCTGAATACGGAAGTGGAAGATATTCTGCGTGTCTTCAATGATGACAGTATCTTTATGCATTCTAATAAAAGTAATATTATGATCAATATGGATAAAATTTACCTTTCCAGGATCATCACCAATCTTGTCACTAATGCCAAACAGGCGCAGAGCGATGAACGCAAGCTGATCATCAATGTAGACGTGGAACAACACCAGAGAAGAGTGATGATTTCCATTCAGGATAACGGTATCGGAATTCCGGAAAATATGTACGAAAGAATATTTGAGCCTAATTTTACGTCTAAAAACAGCGGCATGGGACTTGGTCTTTCGATGGTAAGAAAAATGATCGAAGATTACAAAGGCGAGATCACAGTGAAGTCAGAAGTAGGGAAGGGATCTACATTTACCATTACACTTCCTACCAATTTATAGTGAAACCTTTTACATTTAAATATTTCGAAATCCAGCAATCAAAAGAGGTCTTCCGTGTAGGAACAGACGGTGTGTTGCTTGGCGCATTGGCGGATGTAACAAAAGTTTCTTCCGTTTTGGAAATTGGAACCGGAACCGGCTTGATTTCTTTGATGCTGGCCCAGAGAAATACAAGTGCATCTTTCTTAGGATTGGATATCAATAAGGAAGCTGTTTTGCTTACCAAAACAAATTTTGAACAGTCTCCTTTTCATTTGAGACTGAAAAATATTCATCAGGATCTTAAAGCCTTTCAGACTGGGGATAAGTTTGATCTGATTGTTTCCAATCCTCCTTATTTTGAAGAATCAGGTTCTGATAAAGATAAAATTGCTCGCCAGACTGTAGAATTAAATTTTCAACAACTTATTGAATCTTCTGTGAAATTACTTTCTGATCAGGGAATTTTTTCCGTTATTATACCTGATGAAGCTGGTAGTAGCTTTGTTCAGGTAGCTTCGGAAAACCACTTGTTTTTAAGGCGCAAAATCAATATTAAAGGAATTGAGAATTCAAAAACGAAAAGATTAGTTTTGGAATTTTCGCTAACAGAAAGTAGGCTTGAAGAATCTGATTTTGTGATAGAAAAAAGTCCGAGACAATACTCGGACCAATATCTTGAACTCACCAGGGAATTTCATATTTTTAAAAGAAAAGGTTAGAAGCTAACTGATAATGGGGTAATCTTTATCTTATTTCTAAATCTTTCAAATTTCATTTTATTCAAACAGTTCTGCCGTGTCCAGTACGGAAACTTTTCCATCCTCACATCTGATCGCTTCTCCAGGGAAGTTTTGGATCATATGATAATCATGGGTTGCCATTACTACTGCGGCGCCGTTTTCAAGGGCTACCTGCTTCAGAAGCGTCATAATTTCATTGGACGTTTCAGGGTCAAGGTTTCCTGTAGGCTCATCGGCAAGGATAAGATCCGGGTGGTTCAGTAAAGCTCTGGCAATAGCGACACGCTGCTGCTCTCCTCCTGAAAGTTCGTGCGGCATCTTGTGCTTTTTGCTCTTCATGTTTACGCTGCTCAAAACTTCGTTGATGCGGTCTTCCATTTTTACTTTATCATTCCATCCTGTTGCTTCAAGAACGAATTTTAAGTTTTTCTCAACCGTCCTGTCGGAAAGCAATTGGAAATCCTGAAATACAATTCCTAATTTTCTTCTCAGATTGGGAATGTCTGAAGGTCTTAGTTTTGCAATATCAAAACCTACCACAGCTCCATGTCCTGATGCCAAAGGAATGTGTCCGTAAAGCGTCTTTAGAAGAGAGCTTTTCCCGGAACCTGTTTTTCCGATAAGGTAGCAGAATCTGCCTTTTTTGATGTTAAGATTAACGTCAGTAAGAACAGTGAAGTTTTTTTGTGCAATCTTTGCGTGCTGTAAGCTTATTATATTATCTCCGGAGATATTTGTATGCGGCATAATTCAGTTTTATCGTGCTATTTCTAAAATATTTTTTCAGATCTTAAAAATAGAAAAAAGAAGCTTAAGAAACCTAAATTTTAGGAAATTTTAACAACAAAAAATGCCTGAAAAACTTCTTTTCAAGCATGATCTGTATATGATAATTCGAGATATTATCTCTTAGCGCGCGCTGCACTAACAGTTAAACTCTTTCTGCCTTTAGCTCTTCTTGCTGCCAAAACTCTTCTCCCGTTTGGCGTAGACATTCTTTCTCTGAAACCGTGTTTGTTTCTTTTCTTTCTCTCTGATGGTTGGAATGTTCTTTTACTCATTACTATATATTTAAATCGTAATTAATCTATTAATTTTCAGGTTGCAAAGATATAGAAATTTTTAAAAGTTACAAATTTTACTTATCTTTTTTTAGAAATTATTTTAAATGTTTTGATCTCCATACAGGCAAACTCTGCCTGGAAACGAAATTTCCGGGTCAGAAATAATATTGTAGATCATTTTATTTAAAAGCTCTATCTTTGGAAACTCAAATTTAAAGAAAAATAAACACACGATGTTTACACCAGCAGAACTTTTAGATATCAACACATTACTTACGCCTGAAAGCAAGATAGTTATCCTTACCCATTATAATCCGGATGGCGATGCTATCGGCTCCAGTTTGGGGCTGAAACATTATCTGACGGCAAAGGGAATTCCTGCAGAAGTAATCGTACCAAATGATTTTCCGAAATTCCTGAAATGGATGCCGGAATCTAAAAAGGTAATCATCGGAGAATATAAGAGAAAATATGCTTTTGAGCTCATCAGCAGTGCAGATGTTATTTTCTGTCTTGATTTTAATTCGCCTTCCAGAATAGGAATATTGGGAGACTGGCTGACCAGGGCTAAAGCTAAAAAAATCCTTATCGACCACCATCAGCAGCCTGAAAATTTTGATTTTGTCTATTCTGATACGGTCATTCCTGCCACTTCACAGATGATCTATCATTTTATTGAAGCAATGGAGGATGAGGCACTGGTTAATCAGAATATTGCAGAATGTCTTTATACCGGCATCATGACCGATACAGGAGGTTTCCGTTTCCGTTCTACAAGTGCAACTACCCATAGGATTATTGCTAATTTAATAGAAAAAGGAGCTGATCCATCCGTAATTACTTCAAATACCTGGGATACGAATACTGTTTCCCGTCTTCATCTTCTTGCCCTTGTACTGGGAAGAATAGAAGTGGTGAATGACGGTACGGTGGCTGTCTTATCTTTAACAAGAAATGAACTGAAAGAATTTGGTTTTCAGAAAGGTGATACAGAAGGTTTTGTAAATTACGGACTGAGTATTGCCGGTGTGAAAATGGCGGCTTTCTTTATGGAAGATCTGTATGATGATTTTATTAAAATTTCTTTCAGAAGTAAAGATGATGTAGATGTGAACCAGTTCTCCAGAAAATATTTCAGTGGCGGCGGGCACATTAATGCCGCGGGAGGAAAATCTGATGAATCTCTTGCCGATACGATTGAAACTTTCAAGAAAAGATTAGAGGAAGATAAATTGTAATGTATTTCAAGAGAAGATAAAGGCAATTGTAAGAGGTAATATTATCATTAAATCTGTTTAACCTTATTAAACAGTTTATTCTTCTTATGTTTCAAAAAATAAAATTTAAACAGGTTTAGACTCTTGTTATTAAATCCTTAGTATATCCTTTCTCTTCCAGTTCTTTACATGTATATTCATAAACTTCCTGAAACATCACATCAAGGTTTTTCTTACTGAAAAGACTGAATTTTGTCATTTTAGGCGGGTCTAAAAAAATATCACAGGACTTCACTTTAGAATAAACGGATTTGGCAATGGCTAAGTGAAGAATCCTGTCAAATTCTTTCATCAGACTCATTTTTTTGAGTTCATCATAGCTTATAGAATTGACGTGGGAAGCAATTAAAAAATCACATTTGTCAATAATAGGTTCTATAGGAAGATTATCCAGGACACCACCATCTACATATATTTTTTCACCCATCCTTACAGGAGGCAGAATGAACGGAACACTTGATGAGGCCAGAAGGGGTGCGAAAAGTTCTCCTTCTGAAAAAAAATCCACAATTCCGTGAGTCATTTCTGTAGCAGTAACATAAACAGGGATTTTTAAGATCTTAAAATCATTCTCGGGAAAATAATCGGTCAATAGTTTTAAAATGAAATTTGAGCTGAAAATACCATTTTTAGACAGTTTCAGATAAGACCTCGAAAAGAAAGTCGTATGTCTTACAATATCCATCATCTCATCCGGTGATTTGCCGAAAGAATAGAAAGCTCCTACAATAGAGCCTGCACTGGTTCCTGAAATGATATGAGGCTTCAGGTTATATTCTTCCAGGGCCTTGAGTACTGCAATATGTGCAATTCCACGCATTCCTCCACCCGAAAGTGTAAGCCCGATGACTGGCGGTTTCTTTTTTTTGAAAGAGAATAAACCCATTGAGATAATTAATCTTTACTAATATACAAGAAATTTTGATAGGTATAGTCTGGAACCGCCACTGCATATTTTTACATAACTATTTTTTTTGGCAGATTATGAAGAAGCTCTGTATTGATAATTTCTGCACAGATGCCGGGTTTCTCCCAGTGTCCGTTGTGTCCGCAGTCAAGAACGTATGATTTTATATTGGTTCTGTCCGGAAGATGTTTGATAACCATATCTGTTTTTACGGCATTATCATGCTTTCCGGCTAAAACTAAAATTTTGGCCTCCAGATTTTCCATGATATGTTTTTTATCCGTTCTTGCCACCATTCCTTTTACACAGGCAAGGGCTCCCATATTATTGGTGGAAAGTGCTGTTTCAAGAGCGGTCTCTACTTTTCCTTCCAGGATATCTCTTTCATTAGGATTGAACAGATTGGGAACCCCTGCTCTTGCGTAATGGGCAAAAGCATCCTGTATAATTCTGTAGCTTTTAATGCGCTGCTGTTTCTTCTCTTCATCATCAGGAAAATAGGTTGAGAAGAATAAGGTAAGACTTTTCAGCGTGTCAGGATACTTGTCAGCAAAGGCCAGTGCAGTGTAGCCGCCCATGGAATGTCCAAGCAGGTGTACTTTATCTAGTTTTTCCTTATCTAAAACTTTTTTTACTTCATCAGCCATCAGTTCCATGGTATGAACGTCTGCCAGAATATCTGACTGTCCATGACCGGGAAGATCTATTTTTAACAGAGAGAAATCTTTGGAAAGATGAGGTTCCATGTCGCTCCAGATAGACAGGTTTTCCATAAAGCCGTGAAGTAGTACCAAAGTTTCTTTTCCGTTTCCTTTTCTTTCAAAATTCAGCATGATCGTAGATGTTATAACAGTTAAAAATATTTCAGAAGATAATTTCAGGTCTTGAAATCTATTCTATCTTCAAATTTAAATAAAAAAGAGCATTCTAAAAATGCTCTTCTGTGTTATTGGGTTAATTCTGTATAAACTTTCTTTTCCCAGGGCTTTATATCAGTAACGCCATATCTTTCTTTTTTAGAGATCGCAATATTGTCCAGGATATCTACAAAATTCTTATAATTAGCTTCATCGGTTGGTTTTACAATAACGGTAAAGTTTTCAGGTATCGGTGCGTTTTTATAGGCTTCAGAAATAATCTGTGAGATTTTCACTCCACTGAAATCCGTTTCCTTTAAATTCCCGGAATTGAGATCCTTCTCATTACTTTGGTGGTAAAATACTCTGTTGTCCTTTCCTAATATAAAGGTAATCTGATTTTTATCTCCAATATGAGGAATATCTATTGGATGCGGATTGGGGTCCTTTGCCGGAAGTCCCAGGTCCATTACATTGGGTTTTGTAAAATTGGTTGTAAACATAAAGAAGGTAATTAATAGAAATCCGAGATCGACCATCGGGGTCATATCTACTCTGATCAGTTTCTTTTTTTGCTTGCCTCCTGATTTTTCTTGAGCAATAACTTCAGCCATGATTTCATATTTTTAAATGTTAAACGGTACTTGATGAAGCGTCTAGAATTCATCGTGATTCGAGGGAATCGATGCAAAGTCTGTACCTAAATTTATTAAATGATATGAAAAATCAAAAATAAATTATAATTTAACATTAAAACGCATTATAGTTATTTGAATTCATAATGTTTTATGATACTTTATGGATTTGTTTATTGTTTTCTTATGATCAGTTTGTCGGATAAAATAATTTTCCCCTGATGCTGAACCTGAATAAGATACACGCTATTGTTGAATTGAGAAACAGGGATGTTGATCTTTTTCTCTTTGTATTTTTGGGTGAAACGATTTCTTCCGGACATATCGGTAATATGTACAGCCGTTTCTGCGGGAAGATGATCCAGATGGATCATATCTTTTGCCGGATTAGGATAGATAATGGGCTTATTAATAAGTTGAGTTTCTCCAGTGTTTAATTGGGTGGAACTTAATTTGACAATCCAGGCGTCATTGTTTCCGTGGTAACCCGTAATGTTCCCGTCTGCAGAAAAAATCATACCTGCGATTATATATCCGCTATCAGCTGTCTGCTGAATGGAATAGGCTTCATCAAAATCACTTCCACCCAATGGTTTCTGCCATTGTATGTTTCCTGTGTCATCTAATTTTACGATCCAGAAATCGAAACTTCCATGATTTCCTGTAATATGACCATCTAAAGAACCAGTTGCCCCGGCGACAATATATCCTCCGTCAGAAGTTTGTTGGGTAGAATAGGGGTGATCTTCACCGCTGCCCCCAAAATATCTTTGCCATAATGTATTTCCATTAGAATCTAATTTTGCCACACAATAATTAGATGTTCCAAACATTAGCGGTATTTCAGAGTTTGTAGAATTAGACATGCCGGCAACAATATATCCTCCATCTGATGTTTGTTGGATAGACTGTGCAGTATCAGCAAGATTACCCATTAATGATTTCTCCCATTGTATCATTCCTGAGGCATCTAATTTTACGATCCAAAAATCTCCGTTTCCATAATTTATACTAATGTCTCCATTAGTAGAACTACCTGTGCCTGCCAAAATATATCCTCCGTCAGAAGTCTGTTGGATTGAATTTGCTCCTTCATAAGAAGTTCCGCCCAGTGACTTCTGCCATTGCATAGTTCCTGAGGCGTCTAATTTTACAATCCAGTAATCGGAAATTCCATGATTTCCTGTGACATCTCCGTTGGTAGAATAAGATTCACCGGCAACGATATAGCCGCCGTCGGTAGTTTGTCGGATACAATTGGCCACATCCTGATTACTTCCACCTAATGATTTTTGCCATTGCAGAGTTCCTGAAGCATCTAATTTCACGATCCAGTAATCAAAATTTCCATGATTTCCTGTCACATCTCCGTCGTTGGAATTAGATTCTCCCGCAATAATATATCCTCCGTCAGAGGTTTGCTGAATAAAATTGGCGTTGTCATTAGAACTTCCACCCAGTGATTTTTGCCATTGTATCGTTCCTGAGGCATCCAGTTTTACAATCCAGTAATCAGAACCTCCATGATTTCCCGTCACATCTCCGTCGGTAGAATTAGATAATCCGGCAACAATATAACCTCCATCTGAGGTTTGCTGGACAGATTTTGCATGCTCTCCCTGGCTTCCACCCAGTGATTTCTGCCATTGTATAGCAGGGGAGGTCTGTGCCGGCAGAAAGGAATAAATGATAAGAGAAAATAAAAAAGTAAATTTAAAATAGTTCATATGTAATTGTAATTGAGTGACTCAGGGTGTAATTTAATAAAAAAAAAGAATTGTTCTCAAATCAATTAGTAAGTGTAGATTTATTTCTAGTAAGTGTAAGAAAAAGCCTTACCAAATAAATTGATAAGGCTTACATTATTTAGATAAGATCTTATTTATTTTTCTTATAATAGTTTACTCCACATTCAAGGAATTTTTTAAAATCTTCTTTCGGCATATATCCCGATACAGGAGTATTGATTACTTTTCCATCCGGTGTTATCAAAACGTAGTGCGGCTGGGAATTATTATTAAAATTCACCTGTTGGAACAGGCTCCATCGGTCACCGATTGTTTTTACCTTTTTCACCTGTCCGTCTCCAAGATCAATTTTTGTTTTCTGATCTTCAGGAAGTTCCTCCTTATCATCTACATATAAAGAAGCAAGTACCACGTCATTTTGCAGAATGGGAAGAATGTCCGGTTCACTCCAAACAAATTCCTCCATCTTTCGGCAATTTTCGCAGCCGTAGCCGGTAAAGTCAATTAAAATAGGCTTGTCTTCTTTTTTGGCAAGCTCAATAGCTTTGAAGAAATCATGCTCAGGATGCATTCCCAGAATACCGTCTTTTTCATCATGGAAATAACTGACGTTCAGTGGAGGTAAAATCCCACTTAATAACTGAAGTTTTGGACGTTCGGCAGGAATTAATCCCTGAATAAGATAAATAACAAAACCAATTCCCAATGCGCCCAATATCTTTCTTGTAATTGAAATCTTTGGTTTTTTATCATCATGCGGAAATCTTATAATTCCGAAAAGATATAAAGCCAGTCCTAATGCAACAACGATCCAGATGGCAATGAAAAGTTCTCTTTTTAATAAGAATGTTTTCGAAACCAGATCAGCTTTAGATAAGAACTTTAAAGCTAAAGCCAGTTCTACAAATCCAAGAACCACTTTTACCGTATTCATCCATCCTCCTGATTTCGGAAGACTCTTTAAAGCCTGCGGGAATAAAGCCAGCAGTCCGAAAACGATAGCCCAGGCCAATCCAAATCCGGCTAATGCAAAAGTAAGCAGCATCGGAACATTAGACGATCCAGTTACGGCACTTCCTAATAAACCACCCAGAATAGGTCCGGTACAAGAGAAAGAAACAATAACCAGAGTCAACGCCATAAAGAAAATACCAACCAGTCCGCCAGCTTCTTCTGCTTTTGAAGATTTGTTGGCAATAGAGCTCGGAAGCGTGATGTCATAATATCCAAAGAAACTTCCGGCAAAGAAAATGAATATGATAAAGAAGGCAATATTCAGCCAGACACTTGTAGATATTTCATTGAAAACATTTCCTGCAATTCCATCAATCAAATGGAACGGAACACTTAATAATACAAAGATCAGAAGGATAAAAAATCCATAGATTAATGCATCTCTCTTACCTTTTACCTTATTGCTGCTTCCTTTTGTAAAAAAAGAAACTGTAAGCGGAATCATAGGAAAAACGCAAGGTGTCAGTAAAGCGATTAAGCCTCCGGCAAATCCTAAAAATAAATAAGTCCAGTAATTTTCACTTACTTTTTCTGTCGTGGTTCCACAGTCAGTTAAAGGTCTCTGGAAATCAATGGTTGCTATTTTTAACTGCTTAGGATCCAATTGAGAAGCTGCAGTAACCGTCACGTCTCCTTTTACCGGATTTGTAGCGACTGTTTCTATCGCTTTTACCGAATCTTTTACAGGTTCAGTTTTTTCCTCTGCTGTTTCTGCTACAGCACCTTTCGGAGTTACTTTTTGATTGAATTCTAAAGTATTGGGAGCCAGACACACCCGGTCGTCACAAGTCTGATAGGTTATTTCGGAAGTAACATCTCCTGGTTTTGCAGGATCTTTTAGTTTGAATTTCTGCTTAAAACCGGCCGAGTTAGAATAAAAAACAATTGTTCCACCGAAAGCTTCCGAAAATTCTTCATGTTTTTTACCAACTTCTGTGAATTTTCCGATCAGTTCAATATTCTTTCCTGAAACTTTATATTCAGTAGGAATTCCTGTGTCCTCGGGCAGATCTTTGGAATAGATATGCCATCCACTTTCCATGGTAGCATTCAAAACAGCTTCATATTGATTGTTCCCCAGATCGTTGATCGTGAACTTGAATTTTACAGGATTCTTGATCTGTGCATTCATTCCTGCCGCTAAAAGCAGCAACACTGCTAAAAACCAGTTTCTAAATTTCATTTTTTCTTTTCATTAAAAATTTTGAGAATACTTTCCGTTTTCTCATCCTTTGCATATCTTCTGTCCTGTCTGAAAGGGATTATCCCAAGTACGGAATTGTTGCCGTCACACAGGATCCAAATTTTTGGCCTCGCTAAAATAGATAATTTTTCGTCCCTAAAAAATTTAGAAACTTTCTTTTTGCCTGAAAACCCCGCCGGATAAAACTCATCGCCATCCTGCTGTTTTCTCAAATGCAGTGGGAAATGGAGCTTGGCAGCATCAAATTCCCATTCAAAATGGTTATTGATTCCGTCAATATTTTCAATTGTGTTTTCAAGACTGATACTGAGCCGGTTTTCAGAAAAATCAAAACCTTCAGTAAGAACGATTTCATTTTCTGTTTCCTGATCTTTGTTCTTATTTACGAGAATTAATTCATTCCGGTTGATGATTAAGTGATAATCTTTTGAAAAAAAAGAACTTCCGTTTTCTGCAGTAAAAATTTTAGGAATTTCTTCCTCCTGATTAAAACCATATTTTTTTAAAATCTCAAACTGTACGAAAGTGCTTTCCTGAACCAGCTTTTCCTTTGATAGGATTTTATAGTCTGGGTTAAATACGGTGAGTTGATTTTCTATATTTTCAATTTGTTTCTGTACAAAATCCTTTGTTTGGTTAAGATAAGAGGAGCTCTTTTTGAAGTTTTCCAGAAAATGATCATTGGTTTCTAAAAGCTTGGGAATAACCTCATTCCTGATCTTATTTCTTAAATAATCACTTTTTTTATTGGAAAGATCTTCCCGAAAATCAATTTTATTGTTTTCAGCATATTCATAAATTTCATTTTTTGAAAAATTGAGAAGCGGGCGAAGCGTGTTATTACTTCCCGCAGGAATTCCACTTAGGCCGTTGATTCCGGAAGCTTTTGAAAGATTGATGAGGAAAGTTTCAAGCTGATCATTCAGATGATGGGCAGTAACAAGAAATTTTAGTCTTTCTTTTTCCTGGATATCTCTGAAAAAACGGTAACGGAGTTCTCTTGCCCAAAGCTGAATAGAATTTTCAGGTTTTTTATCTTTTTCTGATACCTGATACAGATGAAATGGGATATGATTTTTCTCACAAAAATCCTGAACCGTTTTTTGATCCAGATCCGAATCTTCTCCCCGAAGTTTATAATTGATATGGGCAATATGGTAAGACAGCCCCAAAGCCTCAAAAAGAGAGGCCAGAACCATAGAATCTGCACCGCCACTTACCGCCAGAAGATAGCTGTAATTTTCCGGGTCACGGACAAGATTTTCCAGTTGATTTTTAAAACTATTTTTTTCCAAAAGGTATGTTGCGGATTTCTTATATGCAAAGATAATCCATATAATTCAATTGAATTTTCCTAACTTTGATTCGTCTAAAAATGATTATTTATGAAGATTTTAAAAATTTTAGCAGTTTCTGCGATGGCGTTGGGATTGACATCTTGTATCAGCAAGAAGCAATATGACGCTTTAAGCTCAAACTATAAGCAGTGTATTGAAAATATTGGTGAAAGACAGAGAGAGATTCAGGATCTGAAATCTCAGAATTCAGCTTTAACCGGCGAAAATAATCTCTTGAAAAGTCAGCATGATGCTTTGAAATCATCTTTGGATGCATGTCTTTCCAATACAGGCAAAAGCTCAGCTAACATTGATAAACTGGTTGGTGAGATTAATGCCTCCAATTCTTATATCAAACAGCTGATTTCAAACAATGCTAAAAATGACAGTCTGAACCTTGCTTTGTCTAACAAGCTTAAGAGATCTCTTGATAATGTAACAGATGATGATGTACAAGTAAAAGTATTGAAAGGAGTGGTGATGATCTCCCTTTCAGATAAAATGTTATATAAGACAGGAGATTATAATATCCTTCCAGCTGCACAAGAAGTGTTAGGGAAAGTCGCTAAAGTGATCAATGATTATGATAAATATTCAGTATTGATCGAAGGGAACACAGATAATGCTCCTTTAAACTCTCCAAATCTGCCAAGAGACAACTGGGATCTTTCTGCATTGAGAGGGACTTCTATTGCTAAAGTTCTTCAGACACAATTCGGTGTGGATCCAGCGAGAATCACAGCAGGTGGTCGTTCAGAATACAACCCGAAGGCAACAAATATGAGTGTTTCCGGAAGAGCGGAAAACAGGAGAACAGAAATCATCATTATGCCTAAGCTTGATGAATTTATGAAATTGATGGATATTGCTCCTAAAAAGTAATTGAAACAACATATCAAAAAGAAATCCCGAAGTCATTCGGGATTTCTTTTTTTTATCAAATTAATTCTTCTTTCTTCAATAATGAAATCATTCGATTCAAAAATGATTTGGATATTTGCTTCTTAGCTTTTTTAGACGAAGAACCCGCTTTGCTATTCAGCAATGCGGTCTTCTGATTCTCGGTTTTATTTAGTTTTCCCCCTGCATTCATTTCTATTTTCTCTTAGTGTTTTTACCCTTTGTTCTCTGCAAATGTATCATTATGCTTCTTATAAACATATCCGTATTTTCACGGTATTTTAATCCGGGTTTTCCCGGAATAATGAATTAATTCAATTATTAAGTAAGACAGTTGCCAATTATAGACGGTTCCAAATGATGTTTGAGATTAAATTGAATGAAAAATATTAATCAAATACACTATTTTTACTTAATAATTATTGATTTTTAGATGTATTTTATGTTTTTTTTAATGGAAAATGCGTATATTTAAATCTCCTAAAAGAGAAATAATATAGAGTTATCCGAAGATCTTAAAGAGTAGGAAATTAATACTAAATCTAAAAATATGAAAAATTTAAAAAAGCTTTCAAGAGGACAAATGAAAGAGGTACAGGGTGCCATTAGCAATTGTAATCCACAGATCATTTGTCGTGTAACCAGAGATTGCTGTCCAGGATGGGTATGTGGTTCTCCAGGTGAGTATTGTATTGCTCTGTAATGTAAAACAGGTATATCTGAAAAAGAGGGAGATTAATTTCTCTCTCTTTTTTTGTAAAAATATTTTGAAGTAAGAGATTCAAAAAGGAATTTTAAAATGTTTAAATTTGTTTAAATTAAAATTTTATGAGCTTTTTTGAAGAAAAAAATCCAGAAATGGACAGGTACTTGGAGACTCATGCTTCCTCGGAACCTGAAATTCTGAAAAAACTAAGAAGAGAGACCTATCAGAAAACCACACAGCCTCATATGATCTCCGGATATCAGCAGGGAAGGCTTCTGACGATTATTTCCCAAATGATACAGCCCAAAAATGTCCTGGAAATAGGAACTTTTACAGGGTATGCCACACTTTGTCTGACAGCAGGATTGGCTAAAGACGGAAAAATCACTACTTTAGATGTTAACGAAGATCTTGCCTATCTGCCGAAAAAATATTTTGAAGAAAGTGAGTATGCAGAACAGATCGATTTTAAACTTCAGGATGCCAAAGAATTTTTAAAAGAAACAAACGAGATCTTTGATCTTATATTTATAGATGCCGACAAAGAGAATTATGCAGAATATTTCAGACTGATCAAACCCAGAACAAGATCAGGATCCATCGTAATGTTTGATAATGTTTTATGGTATGGTAAAGTCCTGGAGGAAAATCCAAAACAGAAATCTACACAGGTCATTAAGGAACTGAATGATTTGATCGCAAAAGACGATGATTTTGAAAATCTTATTTTACCTTTGCGTGATGGAATAAACTTCCTTCGCCGGAAGTAATTAAAATATTTAAAGATTAAAGATTTTTACGTGCTGTAATTTTTTAATCTTTAAATGATTCAATCTTTTAATCTTAATGAATGAATAAAGGAATTTGTAATGTTACAGTAGCACCGGTCCGCGCAGAGAATTCTGACAAGGCGGAAATTGTTACAGAAATACTGTTTGGAGAAAGCGCTGATATTTTGGAAGTGAATAAAAACTGGACTAAAATAAAGATGCATTATGACGGATATGAAGGATGGATGGATACCAAACAGTTGAAACCTGTAACAGATGAAGAGCTGGGCAAAAGAAAAATTACAGTAGTTACTGAGGATTTTGCTTCAGTACTGATGAATGATGGGAAAACCCTTCTTTCAATGGGATCTGAGGTAGAGTTTCCGGCAGTGGCCTCAAGAAGAAGCCATGATCTCCGTGAAAGTATTGCTCTGGCTGCCAAAGAATTCCTTAATGTACCTTACCTTTGGGGTGGCAAAAGTTTTTTTGCAGTAGACTGCTCCGGTTTTACACAGTTGGTATACAAAATTCATGATATTAAATTGCCAAGAGATACTTATCAGCAGGCAGAAGTGGGGGTGCCTTTGACTTTTGTTGAAGAAAGTCAGCCCGGAGATTTAGCTTTCTTTGAAAATCCCGAAGGAAAAATTATCCACGTAGGAATCATGCTTGATAATCAAAGAATTATTCATGCTTCAGGAAAAGTGAGAATCGACATTCTTGATTCTACCGGAATCTTTAATAAAGAAATGAATAAGCATACGCATAAACTGAGAGTGATCAAAAACGTACTTTAGTTTTAAAATTCTGTCTGAATGGAAAATATTCTTTTTACATTTTTTGATATTTTTAATTTCGGACTGGTCATTTTTTTCTGGTGGTTTACCCTGAAACATTATAAAACCCTTCCCAAAAGAATTCCCGTCCATTTCGATTTTGGTGGAAAGGCAGATAATTTTGGGAACAAAGTTTATTCTTTTTTAACACCGCTTCTTGGAACAGCTTTCTATTTCCTGTTTATATATACATTAAAACACCCTGAATCGGCTAATTTTCCCTATGAAATTACAGAGCAGAACCGGGATGCCCAGTTCCTGATCATGGAAATTTTTATTAGATGGCTGTTTGTCCTGATAATGCTTATTTTTATGAATGGACAGGATTATATGTTCAGATACACTTTTAATGAAAATGTAAAGCCCAGAGTTCCCATTCACACAGCAATTTTATCGGTAATTGGAAGTGTAATCATTGTTTTTATTTTCGTAGGAATATTCAAATGATACAGTCAAAAAAAAATTCTGAGCATTATATCTGGGGAAACGGCTGTGACAGCTGGGTTCTAAAAGATTCTCTCCATCTTTCTGTAAAACAGGAAATAATGCCTGCAGGAGCTACAGAAAAACTACATTTCCACGAAACAGCAGAACAGGTTTTTTATATTTTAAAAGGTGAAGCTGTACTGCATATTAATAATGAGCAGTTCAAGGTCAGGGCAGGCGAAAGTATTTCTGTTCAGCCTCAATCCGAGCACTTTATTTCTAATGAATCTCAGGAGAAAGTTGAGTTTCTCGTGATCTCCAGTCCATCTACCAATAATGACCGAATTGAAATTAAAAAATAATAAGATGTCTTTACTATACAGCATATTTATCAGTCTTCTCATTTTCGGAATGAAAGTCTTTTCATGGTTTGATGATAAAACTAAAAAAGGAGTTGAAGGAAGAAAACAGTCATTAGGTAGAGTAAAAGCTGCATTTTTACCATCAGATAAAGTGATTTGGATGCATGCAGCCAGCCTGGGCGAATATGAACAGGGTCTTCCGGTTTTAGAAAAATTGAAAGAAAAGTTTCCCGATCATAAGATCCTTATAACTTTTTTTTCGCCGTCGGGTTATGAAAATGTGGTCAAAAAAAATCATATTGCTGATATGATCTGTTATCTCCCTTTTGATAAAAAAAGGACCATAAAAGAATTTACGTCCCAGTTTAAAACTGAACTTTTTTTTACCGTTAAATATGATTACTGGTATCATCTTCTAGCTGAGCTCAAAGCTCAGGGAGCTAAAATCTATGTAATCTCTGCCTTATTTTATGAAAGGCAGTCATTCTTTACTTCCTATGGGAAATGGTTTGGAAGACAGCTTAAAAAGAATGTAGATTGGTTCTTTCATCAGACCCCGTTTTCATTTGCCTTGGCTAAAAGTATTGGACTTACCCATTCTTCGGTAACAGGTGATACAAGATTCGATAGGGTAAAACAGCTTAGATTGCGAAATAATTATGTTGACTTTATTTCAGATTTTAAAGGAGATAAAAAAACGATCGTTTTCGGAAGCTCCTGGCAGGCTGAAGAAAAGATCGCATCAATGATTTTCAGGAAAAATGCTGATCTTAAATTGATTATAGCTCCTCACGATCTTAAAAGAGTGGAACATCTTAAAAATATTTTCCCAGATGCATTACTTTACAGTGAAATTAAACAATCTGAGATACACTTCGCTGATTATCAGGTTTTAATTATAGACAGCATTGGTTTGCTGTCCAAACTATATTCCTATGCAAATATTGCTGTTGTAGGAGGCGGTTTTCATGATGCCGGGCTGCATAATATCCTGGAGGCGGCAACATTTGGTGTGCCTGTGATCTTTGGTAACCATTACAGAAAAAATCCTGAAGCAGATGAGCTGATTGCTGCCAATGGCGGAAAATCTTTCACAGAAGAGCAGGCAGCAGCAGATTTTGTGCTGTTTCTCCTGAATAATGAAGAAGAATTGAATGGAATGTCTGATTGCGCCGGAAAGTTTGTGAGCGATAAACCTGATGCTACCCACCTTATTCTCCAGAAAATTTTAGCGTAAAAATCCCTGGCTTTTGGTGTCTTTTATAATCTGGTCTATATCTTCCGGAATCTTTTCAGAATCAAGCCAGCTGAGATTTAACCCATTATTGATGCATAGCTTTTGCAGATAGTGGTTTTCAGAAATTTTTGCATGGGTTTCACTCAGAAGCTCATCGATCTCCATCCAGTAATCCTCATCCAATTTTTTGGTTAAAACCAATGCTTTGAATACTTTATTAATGATATAAATATACAGTTTGTAAACATTATCAAATCTCTGTCTGCTAAAGTCGCTATTGGAATCTAAAATTCTATTGACCAGCAAAAGATTCAGCGAGACTTCCCCGAATTTATCCGTTGTTATTTTGATATGCTCTGTTATTTCTGCACTCAGTTTTCGGATAACACTAAGAAAATATTTTGCATTTCCCACATATTTTGAAGCCAGTAGAACCTGTTCTGCAACATTTTCTTCCATAGCATTTCTCTTATCGTCAGTAGTTTCCTGATCAATCAGTTCAAAATACAATTTTTTAGACAAAAGCTTATCTTTTTTCAGAAGCCTGAAAATAAGACGGTCTTTTTCTACATTGGAAAAAGCACTCAATGCTGCTTTAAACTCTTTTGAGTACTCCATTTAATTAAAAATTTTAGAATATTTCAGAAAGCCGTTCACGGCCCAGTTCATTGTATAATAAAGAGATTTTAAAGTAGAAAACCCCATAAAATCTTTATACACCAGATACTGATCCTTGATGATGTTCTTTTTCTTTCTGGAAACACTGTTCTCCCGCATTCTATATTTGGCCAGCGTTTTATTAATGGGCATACCTTCAGGAATTACCTTTAAAAGATTCAGCCACATCACATGATCTTCACGCTTACTTTTTACCGGAAATAAAAACTTTCCTACTCTTTTGGTATCATACATCGTAGAAACCGGCGCCAGTCTGCAGGTCTTCAGAAGATTGGAGAAAGTGACCACTTTATCGGCCAGGAAATCCTTTAAAACAGGCTGCAGCTGCTCATTACACCTGGAATAGTTACAGTAAACCAGCTCTGCATTGTTTTCCTGCATATAATCCGTCATCGTTTCCAGATATTCAGGATACCAAAAATCATCGGAATCCAGAAAGGCAATATATCTGCCCTGAGCTCTTTCAAGACTTTTGTTTCTGGCATTTCCGGCACCGCCGTTTTTTTCCAGAACTTCCAGTTTTATTCTCGGGTCATTATATTTTTTCAGGATCTCTACGGTATTGTCTTTAGAAAGATCATCTGTGATCAGCCATTCCCAGTTTTCATAGGTTTGGTTGAGAACAGATTGTATCGTTTCTTCGATGAATTCTGCAGAATTATAACAGGGTGTGATGATGGAGACCAGGTCTTTCATTTATGTTTTTACTGTGGTAAAATTATAAAAATTTTTTCTCATAAAGATGCCAGGATGCAACTCCCACTCCTATAACAACCAGCATACATACAAAACTCATCAAAAAGGGATTGTAATTTGCAAAAAGGCCAAGCGTAGCAAAAACACGGATAATAGGGAAGTGGAAGATATAAATACCATACGTGAAATCTCCGTATTTGCCGAAGTTATTCAGGAATTTCAATGAATAAGCAATATACAATACAATAATGCTGATCATGATGGGTGAAAATAACCTGATGTGAAGAAACAGATCAATCCAGACCGTAATTATAGCGATAATAAAGAGTATATTTTTATACTTGATGAATTTGTCAAAATGAAAATAAACCAGCATTCCCCCAATGAAATAGCACAGTGAGCCGGGCAGTTGTCTTGATAAAGCCGCCTTGCCGATTATTTCAAAGTAATTAAGAAAGATCAGGGAAAGGAAATACAAGACAATTAAACTAATATCCCTGTATTTATTTTTTTTCCCGAATAGCAAAAAGATCAGAGGAACGGCAAAATAAAAACACATTTCAATCTTAAGTGTCCATAATGCTCCGTTCACTGCTTCATTACCAAATACTCCAGGAAGGGAAGGGGCCATGAAATTCATAAAAATTGAATTCCAGAAAAAATATTTATAAACCTGTATGTTCCCGAAATAATCTGCAAACGAGAGCGTGCTTACGAGGCTAAGAAGGGTTGTACATAAAAATACAACCAGCAAATAGGCAGGAACAATCCTGTTGAATCTTTTCTTTACATAGCTTTTCAGGCTGGAAGATCTCTCATAGCTCCTTGCAATAAGGAATCCGCTGACAATAAAAAACGAAAAAACAGCAACTTCTACAGGACTGTGCGTTAAAAAAGTGAGCTGGCTCGAGTCACTTAAAGCTCCCAAATGTCCCAGAAAGACAATGAAAGCGAGGAGAACACGTATGAAGTCAAAATTATTTTTCGTTATATCCTGCATTTTTGTTTCTTTTCTACAAAAATAGTTTTTTTAATAAAATACAGCAGCCCCGCTTTATTCATTATTTGTTAAATAATAGCGATTTTGAAGATTACTGTTTTAAAATTTGCAGAAATATGCATTAAGTAAATAATTTTTCATAAATAATGGTGTTATAAATCAAAAAAATTATAATTTTAGCGCTTGAAATTTTTATATATGAAGAAATTAGCATTACTATTTGCAGGTTTATCATTATTTGTGGCTACAGGATGTAATGATGATGGCGATAATACAATGGAATATCCTCTTGTAGGGGTTTGGCAGCCGCTTAAAGAAGTGGTTACCACAGTAGAAGTCGGTGAAGATCCGGTTTCAGATCTTATTACGTATAACGACTGTCAGAAGGAATCCAGATGGAGATTCAATACTGAGGCAGCCGGAAAAAGAACGGAATGGGATTTTATTGGGGCAACTCCACAATGTGCTATTTCATCAGACCGAAACTTTACCTATACTTATGACAGAAGTGCAAAAACAGTGGTCATCAAATACCAAGGGACAGTAGAGCCATCCAACGGTAAGATCATTACCCTTGATGATACAACCTTAAATCTTTCGGTAAGAGAAGAGACTCAAGACCCGACTGTATATAAAACAAGAACGTATACCATGAAGAGGATTCCTCAATAAGTATACATTCCATACTGAATATAAATCTCATCCTCGGATGAGATTTTTTGTTGAAAAGCATTCCAGAATTAATTAAAATTAAAATTTTCATTTCCTTTAAATTCATTATTTTTGTGAAAATTAGAAGGAGATTTTAAAAAATCCAACATCTAATATCTAACATCTAATATCTATAATAAAGTGTTTTACGATCATCAGCAGATAGAAAAAAAGTGGCAGAAGTACTGGGAGGAAAACCAGACCTACAAAACCTCCGATAAAACGGACAAACCTAAATTTTATGTTCTCGATATGTTTCCGTATCCATCCGGGGCGGGACTTCATGTGGGACACCCGCTGGGATATATTGCATCCGATATTTATGCGAGATATAAAAGACATCAGGGATTCAACGTTCTCCATCCGGTAGGATATGACAGCTTTGGACTTCCTGCTGAACAGTATGCCATCCAAACAGGACAGCATCCTGCAATCACGACTGAAGAAAATATCAACAGATATGAAGAGCAGTTAAAAAAGATTGGTTTTTCATTCGACTGGAGCAGGGAAGTGAGAACTTCAGATGCATCCTATTATAAATGGACGCAGTGGATCTTTATCGAGCTGTATCATTCTTGGTATAACAAAAATACCGATAAGGCAGAGCCTATTCAGACTTTGATCCAGCATTTTGAAGAAAAAGGAACTGAGGGATTAAATGCCAACCAAAACGACGAACTCAATTTCACGGCAGAAGAATGGAAAGATTCCTCAGACCTTGATAAAGAAGATGTGCTTTTAAATTACCGTTTGGCTTACAGAGCAGAGACTACCGTAAACTGGTGTCCGGCTTTGGGAACCGTATTGGCAAATGATGAGGTAAAAGACGGAAAATCGGAAAGAGGAGGATTTCCTGTATTCCAAAAGAAAATGATGCAGTGGAGTATGAGAATCTCTGCTTATTCTGAAAGATTATTACAGGGACTTAATAAATTAGACTGGCCGCAGCCTCTGAAAGATGCCCAGGAATACTGGATTGGAAAATCTCAGGGAGCGCAGGTGCAGTTTCAGGTAGAAGGCCATGACGAAATCGTTGAGGTATTTACCACCCGACCTGACACTATTTTTGGAGCTACATTTATGGTATTGGCTCCCGAAAACCCTTTAGTAGATACCATTACTACGGAAGCTCAGAAAGCAGAAGTAGATACTTATATAGAAGAAACCTCCAAAAAAACCGAAAGAGACAGGATGTCTGACGTAAAAAACGTGAGCGGCGCCTTTACGGGAAGTTATGCTGTCAATCCTTTCAGCGGAGAAAAAATGCCAATCTATATTTCAGATTATGTATTGATGGGATATGGAACAGGTGCTGTAATGGCCGTTCCTGCCCATGACGAGCGTGATCACAGATTTGCAAAGAAATTTAACCTCAATATCAAAAAAGTTGTAGAAACTGATGAAGATATTCAGGAAAAATCTTTCGACTCTAAAGATTCAGTTTGTGTAAACTCTGATTTCTTGAATGGATTAAATTATAATGATGCCAAATCAAAAATAATTTCTGAAATAGAAAACAAAGGAATTGGCCACGGAACCACAAATTACAGACAACGTGATGCCATTTTCTCAAGACAGCGTTACTGGGGTGAGCCCGTTCCTATATATTATAAGGAAGGAATGCCTTACACGCTTCCGGTTTCTGCTTTACCGCTGGAACTTCCTGAGGTGGAAAAATATTTACCTACTGAAGACGGCGATCCACCATTAGGAAACGCAAAAGACTTTGCATGGGATGAAGCTAATCAAAAGGTGGTTTCTACAGACCTGATTGATGATAAAACGGTATTTCCATTAGAATTATCTACAATGCCGGGTTGGGCAGGAAGCTCATGGTATTTCCTTAGATATATGGATCCGAAAAATGATGAGGTTTTCGCAAATAAAGACCTTTCAGATTATTGGGGACAGGTAGATTTATACATTGGAGGAAGCGAACACGCAACAGGTCACCTATTATATTCCCGTTTCTGGAACATGTTCCTAAAAGACAGGGGCTATATTAATAATGATGAGCCTTTCCAAAAATTGATCAACCAGGGGATGATCTTGGGGATGAGTGCATATGGATATAGAAGCTTTTTTAGTCCGGATCAATATGAATTAAAAAATCAGGATCTAGACAAGAAAAGACTAAATATAGTTCTTCCATCAAAATATCTTAGTTTTTGGGAAAATCCTGATGGTAAAGAAATAAGGGACGTCTTTGTCATTAACAAAGAATATGAGGTAGAAGTGATTAAACAAATTAAAGAGAAAATAGGAATTGATGTTGAAAAATTCAACGGTTTTTCTCCTCAAAGATTTCATATTAACATTTCCTTATTAAAAGGGACTTCGGATGAACTCGATATTGAGGCGTTTATAAATGATAGTTTATATAGTAATGAATTTTCTGATGCTGTTATAATTACAGATAATGGGAAATACATCACAGACCGTGAAGTGGAAAAAATGTCCAAGTCTAAATATAATGTCGTAAATCCTGATGATATCTGTGAAGAATATGGAGCAGACGGATTAAGGCTGTATGAAATGTTTTTGGGACCTTTGGAGCAATCCAAGCCGTGGAATACACAAGGATTAAGCGGAGTGTATGGTTTCCTTAAAAAATTCTGGAACCTCTATTTCAACGGAGATACTTTTGAAGTATCTGATGAAGAGCCTACAAAAGCAGAATATAAAGTCTTGCATACCTTAATAAAGAAGGTAGTCTATGATATTGAGAACTTCTCATTCAACACCTCTGTATCTTCATTTATGATCGCTGTCAACGAGCTTCAAAAAATAAAATGCAACAAACGCAATATTTTAGAACCCTTAGCCGTTATCATCTCTCCGTATGCGCCACATATCTGCGAAGAGCTTTGGAGCCTATTGGGAAATAAGCAGTCTGTTGAATTTGAGAAATTCCCGGTATTGAACGAGGATTACCTTGTAGAAGATGAAATTGAGTATCCGGTGAGTGTAAACGGTAAAATGAAGTTCAAAATTTCACTTTCTGCTCAGTTATCAGCTAAGGAGGTGGAAGATTTGGTGATTTCAGATGAAAAAATGCAGCCGATTTTAGAGGGTAAAACTCCCAAAAAAATCATCGTCGTGCATCACCGTATTGTGAATATCGTAATTTAAAAAAAAGTTAACATTGGCAAATTAAAAAAAATGAGGGTCTTATTTTTTTAAATTTCTAACTGAAATGTTAAAATTGGGGAAAATAAATAAAATATTTAAAAATAATTATTATATCGAAATCGTATTAAATTTTCTTTATCATAAAAATGCAAAATGTTTATTTAAGACTCTTGCATTTTAATTAATTTTGCCTTTAATTTACACCTTGTAAAATTTTAAAACAATATAATTTAGTTAAATATGGAAATGAATGTTTCAAAAAATGATGAGCAAGTAGTTGCTAGAAAAGCAGGAGGTTTAAACCCGGCTGTTATTATTCCTATTTTATTCGTTATAGGAGTTTGTATTTATTTATTTGTTCTTGGGAACCCAGGAAACTTTAAAGATGCAGAAAAGTTAGGAAGTGGATCTGTAGCTTTTTCAAGTGTTGAAGGAAAAGACATTCACCCAGAGTCGTTTTTAGGGATTATCTACAAAGGAGGGGTTATCGTACCAATCTTGATTACTTTCATGATTACAGTAATCGTTTTCTCTTTCGAAAGATATTTCGTACTAGGTAAAGCTGCTGGAAAAGGAAACCTAGACAATTTTGTAGTTCAGGTAAGAAACTTATTGAACCAAAACAAAATTGATGAGGCTCTAGAAGAGTGTGACAGACAACAAGGTTCTGTAGGTAACGTAGTGAAAGAAGGTCTTACTACTTACAAAGCTCTTTCTCATGATACTACATTAAATAAAGAGCAGAAAATGGTAGCTCTTAACAAAGCTATCGAAGAGGCTACTACTCTTGAAATGCCAATGTTGGAAAAGAACATGATGATTCTTTCTACTTTAGGTACAGTAGCAACACTAATCGCACTTTTAGGAACAGTAATCGGGATGATTAAAGCATTCTTCGCATTAGGTTCTGGAGGTGGTACTCCTGATGCTGCGGCACTTTCTACAGGTATCTCTGAAGCATTGATCAACACAGCTTTAGGTATTGGTACTTCAGCTATCGCAATTATCCTTTACAATTACTTTACTTCTAAAATTGACGGATTAACTTATAAGATCGACGAGATCGCTATGAGCATCCAGCAGTCTTTTGCTGAATTCAACTAATCATTGAATTTATAGCAAGGAATTTGCATTCCAATTAAAAGAAGTTTAATTAAAAATAATTCAAAACAATGGCGAGAGTCAAACCAAAAAGACATGGAGTAGTGACGGACATGACGGCAATGTGTGACGTTGCGTTCCTACTACTTACATTCTTTATATTGACCACTCAGTTTAAAAAACCTGACGTGGAGCAGATTAAACCGCCATCTTCAATATCCGAGAAGTTACTTCCAGATGCAAGTTTGATGACCATCAACGCTACTCCGGACGGAAAATTTTATTTCCAGCCGGTAGACAACGCATCAGAGAGATTACAGCTTTTAGACAAAATGGGGCAAAAGTATAACATGACTTTTAGCAACCAGCAAAAAGCAGCATTTCAGAAAGTACAAGCAATTGGGGTTCCTATGAGCCAACTTAAAAGCTATCTCGATTTGTCAGATGAGGATCAGAAAAGTTTCAAGAGTCCTACTGGGATTCCTATGGATAGTACAAATAAGCAGTTAGTAGACTGGGTACAACAGAGTTTAAGCGTAAATCCTGATTACAAATTAGCAATCAAAGGTGACGTTACTACTGAGTATCCTAAAGTTAAAAGCCTATTTGAAGGTTTAAGAGATATTGATTTTCTTAAATTCTGGTTGATTACATCACAAGAAGGTAAACCATAATAATATCATTTAGAAATGGCAGAAGTACAAGTACAGGAAAAAGGCGGCAAGGGCGGCAAGGTTCGTTCCAAGAAGCAGAATACCAGAGTAGATATGACTCCGATGGTGGACTTGGGTTTTCTATTGATTACCTTCTTTATGTTCACAACCACATTTAGTAAACCGAACGTTATGGATTTGGGTCTTCCGGCTAAACCGAAAGATGAAAAACAAAAACCACCTCCAACAGAAATTAAACTTTCTAACTCGATTTCTGTCTTATTAGGAAAAAACAATAGAGTTTTTTGGCACCAGCAGGATGCTACTTCCTTGAATGACCAAACTCTTATGGAAACCACTCTTGATAGAGAAGGAATTAGAAAAATAATTCAGCAGGCAAAATCTAGAGCTGCAGATCAAACGAAATTTACCGTGATCATTAAGCCGACTGACGATGCTGTATATAAGAACTTTGTAGATATTCTTGACGAAATGGCCATTACCAAAAGCGAGCAGTACGGGGTTACCGATGTGAAGCCTTGGGAAAAAACCATCTATGACAAGAAAGTTGGAAATAATGGAGCTGCGGCTGCACCAGCTACAAAGTAATTTAACCATAAAATTGTATATCTATGGCAGATGAAAATGTATACAATCAGAATCTTACTTTAGACGAGATTGTATTTGAAAATAGAAACAAGGAATATGGTGCCTATGATCTGAGACATCAGTATCCAAGACTTCTGACAAAATCTTTTATTGTTGGAACGGCATTATTCCTGGTTGCGGCTTTATCTCCTTTTATTTATCTTACCATTAAGAGACTTACTGAACCACCTAAGCAGGAGGTAAAGGCAGATCTGGTAAACATTATTGAAGATGAGCCAATTATTGAGCAGCCAAAAGAAGAAGAACCACCTCCACCACCTCCTCCAAAAGAAGAAGAGAAAATTGAGGTGATTCAGAACGTGGTTCCGGAGCCTGTAAAAGCTCCAAAGATTGAGACCCCACCGCCGCCAATTTCTAAGCAGTTAGAAACGACGACTGGTTTGAACAATCAGGAAGGAGTAAAAGCTCCGGCTTATACACCACCGCCACCACCGCCATCTACCGGTAACAAAGCCAGTACAGCGGAAGTAAAAACAAATAATCCTAATGAGATCTACAAAGATGTAGACCAGTCTGCAGAATATCCTGGAGGTATGGGTGCATTGAGAAAATTCCTTGGGGAAAATTTTGATACTTCTTTAATGGAAGGAGGTGAAGGTACACTTAAAGCTAAGCTTAAGTTCGTTGTAGAAAAAGACGGAACAGTTTCAGCGGTTACTATTGAAGAGAAATCTCCAAATAGCGACTTCAACAATGAAGCAATTCGTGTAGTTAAGAAACTGAAAAAATGGACTCCTGCGAAAAGAAACGGGGAGAGCGTAAGATCTTACTATAGCGTACCGTTCACTATGAACTTTGAATAAGACTTATTTATTCAAATTATAAATAAAAAGAGAAGCTTATGCTTCTCTTTTTTATTTTTTTTGGTATTTTTGTTACATGATGTTCAATTGGTTATCCTTAGTTACAGGATTGTTTTATATCGTACTGGGAATTGTAGTCATTGTCTACAAGTTTTTCCTTACGGTTCTGGAGCCTGCTGTTGCCTATCCGTTAGGAGCAGTGCTTATTCTTTATGGACTATTTAGAATCTATAGAGCTGTTTCAAGAATTAAAGATTCAGGAAATGAGAAGTAGTTTAAAAATCGCATTGCTTTCTATGGTAAGCATTGCCGCAGTAAGCTGCAAAAAAGAAGACAAATCGCCGTCTTATCATAAAGGAGATCTTACGATACTTACCGACGAATCTTTTAAAAGTGTTACAGAAGCATTGGCAGACGGATATATGATTAATTATCCTGATACCCATATCAAAATTGTAACCAAGAAAGAAGATTTGGGATTTCTTGATTTGCTTAATGATAAAGCGAGAATAGCAGTAATGTCCAGAGATCTTAGTCCGGAAGAGATTAAAGCGTATGAAGAACAGGTAGACCTGAAATTCCTTCCTGCAAAATTTGCGGCAGATGCAGTAGTATTTGTTGTTCCTAAAGATTCTCCGAAAGAAAACATTTCTATGGAAGAAATAAATAAAGGACTGGAATCTGACAGCAAAAATTTTATTTTTGACGGAACCAATTCCAGCAATCTTAACTTTGTGGCACAAAAGCTTAAAAAACAACCTAAAGATCTTAAATTTTCAATTATTCCAGGAAATCAGAATATTGTTGAAGAATTAAGCAAATACCCGGATAAAATTGGAGTGATAGGGCTTAATACCTTCAGCCGTCCCTACGATAAAACCTCTGAAAAGCTTCGGGAAATGGTTAAAATTCTTCCGGTACAGGATAAAGGAAAATTATATACTGCCGATTACGCAAATCTCCGCGAAATGAAGTATCCCTTCACACGGACGGTCTACTTTTTGACCAATGAAGGAAATTTTAACATTGCTAACGGGTTTATCAGATATGCATGTACTCAACTGGGACAAATGATTGTTCAGAAAGAAGGATTACAGCCTTATAATATCTATAAGAGAGAGGTTCAGATGCGTTAAATATTATTAAAATAGCAACTTACCTTTTACAAAAACATAGTTTTGGTCTAAAAATTGTGGAGCTTATAACTCAAAATAGAGAAAAATATAAAATGAAAGATATAATGATTATGAATGTAAAGAAAATTGCTTTTGGAGCAGCCGTAGTATTTTTTGCCGGTTTAGCCTCTGCACAGACGTTGCAGGATGGGATCAACAGTATAGATAGTGACAAATATGCTCAGGCCAAAATCAATTTCACTGAAATGGTTGCAAAGGCACCTACAGCAGAAAATTACTTCTATTTAGGAAATACATACCTGAAACAAGGTGAACCTGATTATGCTAAGGCTATAGAAAGTTTTAACAAAGGTTTGGCTGTAGATAACAAAAGCTATCTTAACAAGATTGGTTTGGCTACTGTAAAATTAGGTAAAGGTGATAAAAGCGCCATTGCTGAAATTCAGAAAATTGTAGCTGACTCAAAAGAAAAAGATGCTGAAGTATTATTTAGAGCAGCGGAAGCGCTGACTTTATTCGAGAAAAACAATGCTCCTGATCCTGCCATTCAATACCTGACCAAAGCTATTGAAAAGGCTGAGAAGAAGGGAGTTCCCGCTCATTACTATTACACTCTTGGTGATGCTTACAGAATTAAAAGAGCACCAGGTGAAGCAATGTCTGCTTATGACAAAGCTCTTCCGGTAGCTAAAAATAAAGCATCTGTTTATACAAGAATGGCTACATTATGGATGGCGGCTCAACAATGGCAACAAGCTAAACAAAGCATTGACAAAGCCATTGGTGTAGATGCAACTTATGCACCTGCATACAAAGCTCTGGCTTCTTATGATATCAGATATCAGGAAAACGCAAAAGCAACACAAGACCTTATCAATTATACAAAATATGCTGATGAGGATCCATATACTCAGCTAGAAATTGCTAAACTGTACTTCACTAATGAAGATTATGCAAACTCTAAAACTGTACTGGATAAGATTTTTGATAAAATTGATGATCCAATCAAATTTAAATTAAGAGCTTACCAGTCTTATGCAGATGGAAAGTATGCAGAAGCAAAACAGAACATGGATACATTTGTATCTCAGGCTGAGAAAACAAGAATACAGCCGGCTGATCAAGGTCTTCAGGGACTTATCGCTGCTGGATTGGCAAAAACTGAAACCGATGCTGCTAAAAAAACAGCTTTAACGACAGAAGCGCAGCAGAAAATTGCTATTGCTAAGGCAGCTAAAGATGAAACAATGAAATGGGATATGGAACTTGCAAACATTGCCGGAGGAGGAGCTTCTCAGGCTGAAGCAGAAAAAGGACCATCTACACCGGAAATTGAAGCATTGAAAAAGAAAGTTGCGGCTAATCCACAGGATTCAGATTCACTATTTAAGTTGGCAACTGCTTACCAGGATGCTAAAAACTGGAACGGTGCCATCCTTACATGGCAGAAAATGAGTACACTTCTGCCTGATTGGGCTCCGGCTTATTACAGCCAGGGGTATTCTTATCAGCAGGCAGGAAATAATGATGCTGCGAAGATAGCATATGAAAAATTCATTAGTACTGTAAAACCTGCAGATCAGGAAGCTAACAAGCAGACTCTGGCTTATGCTTACTTTGCAGTAGCCTATATGAGTAAAGATACTGATGCTGCAAAGGCTAAAGATTATGTAGCCAAGTCTTTACAGCTTGATCCTACTTATCAGGATGCTGTAAAACTAAATGCAGAAATCAATAAGTAATTTAAAATTTAAATTATCAATATTAAAGCTTTCCATTCTCAATGTTTGGGAAGCTTTTATTTTAAAGCTTATCTTTGAAAATATGAAACGTTCGTTGTTGAAGCTAGAAAATAGCAGAAAGTTTACTGAACGTTCCAGCTGACAAATTAAAAATAAAAGAACAGATGAAAATAGACATACTTGCTTTTGGAGCACATCCTGATGATGTAGAACTTGGCTGCGGCGGAACTATTGCCAAAATGATTTCAGAAGGCAAAACATGCGCAATTGTAGACCTTACAAGAGGTGAGCTGGGAACCAGAGGAACCGATGAGACCAGAAGAGTAGAGGCTGGGGAATCTGCAAAAATTCTGGGTGTTTCTGCCAGAGAAAATCTGGGAATGAAAGATGGCTTTTTAGTGAATTCTGAAGAATACCAAATGGAGATCGTAAAAATGATCCGCAAATACCGTCCTGAAATCGTCTTAGCTAATGCGATTGATGACAGACATCCGGATCACGCAAAAGGTGCGAAATTAGTGTCGGATGCGTGCTTTTTGGCAGGACTGAGAAAAATTCAAACACTTATTGACGGCGAAAATCAGGAAGTCTGGAGACCTAAACAGATTTTCCATTATATTCAGTGGAAAGATATCAAGCCAGAATTTGTTATTGATATTTCCGAACATTTAGATAAGAAGATTGAAGCATGTATGGCATTCAAAACGCAGTTTTATGATCCTGCTTCCAATGAACCTGTAACTCCAATTGCAACAAAAGACTTTTTCGAAAGTCTGACCTATCGTGCTCAGGATTTAGGAAGATTATCGGGAGTTACTTATGCTGAGGGATTTACGTCTGAGAAGCTCATTGCGATGAAAAATTTTGACGGAATTGTTTGGTAATTAAAAAATCTTCCCTATATTTGCACTCACAAAACGGTGATTGTAGCTCAGTTGGTTAGAGCGTCGGATTGTGGTTCCGAAGGTCGGGGGTTCGAGACCCCTCATTCACCCAAGAAAAGTACACTTTTTAAAGTGTACTTTTTTATTTTATACCCCTATTGAATTGAATTTCAATCACTAAAAATTCTATAACATTCCATTTTATTTTGAATTTTTTTTTATTTATTTAACCCTGATGGTGCTTAATGGGGATTTTTCGAAATTATTTCAAAAATTCAGTGTATAAAAATCTTTTACCAATTATTTAAACTTTTAGAAAATAAATCAGATTTTAAAAAATATGAAGTTGAGTTTTGATTGATCAACCGATTTGATTACATTACAAAAGAATATTTTTCTTAATTTTCTCTTAATTAATGGCCTTTCATAAAGGTTATAGTACTCCTGATCCTAAAATTTTCCTATATTTATTGATATCAACTTCATGTATGGAAATAACGGTTACCGTAAAGCAGTTAGGCAGGAAGCATCCCGTTCTTTCGGAGCAGAAACTTGACATTGCGTGCAATGATCCCAAAATCTCATTAGAGTATTTATTAAAATTAATTGTTCAGCAACAGGTGGAAACATTCAACTCGAAATCATTTGAGCTGGAAGATGAAGATTATGCTAAAATTCCTTCGGAAAACTATCTGAATATTCTTACAGACACCGGTAAGGTGGGCTTCGGAAGTATTTATAATGAGAAGAAAGCTAATCTTCAAAAAGCACAGGAAAATGCAATACAAGCTTTCGAGGATGGTATGTTTGCTGTATTCTATAATGATGAGCAGCTGGAAAACCTTTCTGAAATAGTGGATCTGAGTTTGAATCATACATTTGCTTTCATCAGACTTACATTTCTTGCAGGAAGTTATTGGTAATTATCAACACTGAATCTCAAAATAAATGGAAATCATAGAAAAATTAGAATCGAAAAAGACAGTAAATCATTATCGGAATTTCAGGAAAGATTTAAAAAAGCAAACAGAAAAAGGTTTGCTATCCCAAATCTTTTCAAAACCTGCACTTAAGAAAGAGGTAGCGGAACTGGGATTATTAATAGTGGGTAAGACCAACCATTTTGAGGATGTAAGCCTGGGTTCTGACCGCACGGAAAATCTTAAGAAATACATCAAACCTAATATTTGGGATGATAAAGACTATTATCAACTTTTGGTTTACTTCTTTGGAGATCATGCAGATCTGGTAAAGCACGCCTGGAATAAAATGCTCTATAAAATGTATCAGACAGGATACTACAGGCGTTCTTTCCGTGCACCTAATAATGAAAAATACATACTTCTCAACCAGATTAATTTAATTGGAGGCCTGTTGCAGTTGCCGAGTATATACTCTTACACCAATGGAGGTGAACAGTTTTATAACCTTACGCTGGAAGAGCAGATCATCTACGACAGCGACATATCAAACAGCGCCAATCAGTTTTATATTTGGTCAGCAGCTATTGATACAGGAAATACAGCCATTTACCAACTGATTGAAGACATCATTTTCAATAAACATCCCGAAGGAAAAGTATCCCGAAACATTATAAAAGCATTGCTCAACAGTGAACAGAAGCATTGTTGGGAACTAGTGGAAAAACTCCTGCTAGCAGCTCAGCGACAGGAAGGCTTGAGACAAACCGTACTCGAAGCTCTGGATGAAACAAGTATCGGCGCTTTGGAATATATGACGAATGTAATTTCAGAGCATAAACTGACTCGTTTTTCATCTGTTGTCCGTTCCATAGATACCTGGACAGGCTTAGGCTGGGATACCGAAAAAGAATCGGTCGTAAGAAATATTATATCGTTAGCCCATACTTATTTTAATAATCCGCACCAGATTCCTGATGCCATAAAAAGCAAGAATAATAATGAAGTGTATATGGCACTTTGGGTACAGTCGGTATGGGATGTGGAAAAAGCTGTTCCCTATTTGCATCAGCTGTATGATCAAGGTGGTGTGGAAAAGAAATGTCTTGCGATCAAGTTCGCAGGTGAAACCCAGGATCCTTATATCCAAATGCCATTATATTACAAAGCAGTGCTGGAAGGTGATTTACAGGTGCTGGCGTTTGCCGGAGAACCCTTATCAACATTATTAAGTGCGAATGTAACTTCAAAATTCTTTATCAATAATGCAGATTATCCGGATTTCTTTGAAAAGCTTTACGAACTTACCCAAAAGATAGAAGTGAAAGAAAAGAAATTCGAAGGTAAAATATTCTCCTGGCTCAATGCGACTTTTAACAAAAGCAATTTATACGCTTCTATGTTTTATTTGGTGGGTGAGGATACAGAAAAACTGAATCTCGTTCTTTCTTATTTCGATCAGTTTGACCTTTCATTGCGGGAGCAGCTGTCAAGAGCTATTTTAGGGGATTTCTACTGTTATTCTTATTCCTATAACTTCGGAAAGAAGAAAAAAGCAGTCACTCCCTTTCAAAAAGAATTTGCCTTTAAAATTATAAAAGACAGAGGGGAGTCTTTAGTGGCTTCAGGAATCAATGTTCTTCAACAAAACCCTTTAAGCAAAGAGGAATTGATGATTTTCTTTGATATGTTTAAAAGAAAAGGCGGCACACTTCGTAAGAAACTGATAGAATTGGTGGTACAGCAGGAAGATGCAGTAGTAGGTCCATTGGTTGAAGAATTACTGGGCAAAGGAGATATTGAACAGCGAACGGCTTCATTGGATATCATGCTACAGCTTCAGAAAGATAAAAGAATATCTGCTCAAATTGGAAACTGGACCACACAATATGCCGCAAAACCCAAAGTATCAGAGAGGGAACAGAGCCTGCTGGATCAGCTTAATCCTTCTGATGATAAGAAGGTGCCTTCAACAGAAAATGGATTTGGATTCTACGATCCTTCTGTAGTATCAAAATTCGAACTGCCCGAAGTCAAAGCCAGTTCCTTGTATGCATTGGCAACCCAAAAAGATAAATATGGTTTCACACAATCCGTCAATCATATCAAAGAAGAATTAAGAAAGCTTAATGATCTATTCCTGAAAAATAAAGACTATGAATATGAAGCAGACGACTGGAATGGCTCTAAAATAACCCTCTTGATGGGGAATACCTTCAGACACATCAGCAATAATACGGAAGGCTTTACCTCTGAACAGATTGCTGAAAACTATCCTCTGCATGAAATATGGGCACAGTGGTATAAAGAATCGGGGCTTCAGCCGCGCGATTTATTCCTGCTGACTTTCGCTGAAAACTGCGATCGCAAAAAGTTCAGGGATTTCCTGGGAAACTATGTATTCTATCACAAGGAGATCCTGCCTAATCCGTTGAAAAGTGACTATTACTGGGACAACCCTGTTAAAAGGATTCTGGAATCCCTGCAATATAAATTCGTATTTGAGGAGAAAACAGATTTCCTGATCGATGCATGCAGTACGCTGTTTGCTCACCTTCCGGACGATGTGATCAACTACAAGACAAAAGAAAGTGAGTATTATTACGGTGGAGGAACCGGTTGGCAGCAGCTGGGCTTTTTCAGTGTATTTTTAGGAGCTGTTCCGTTTAAAGATCTTACCGATGAACAATGTATTAAACAGTGGAATCTTTACCGCTGGATGCAGTACAATGGCCTGGAAGAAAACAAAAAACATTCCGTTCCGAATTTCTACTTATTCTGTAAAGCATACGAGCTTAATGTCATTACAAAGGATGAACTCTATGAGGGGATTTTTACCGCGGACTCAGTGATAAGGGATCTTACAAGAGCTAAGACTTACACTACCTACCATCATCAGGAAAGATATCTGGATACATTTCCTTTCCTGAAACCGATCATAGAAGAAATTCAAAATAAATTCCTGGATGTGGAGCTTATTCGCGGTGATGCCAATACTGCCGTTTCTCAATTTGTACAGGAGTTTCAGACCCTATTCGGAACCCATCGCCTTGTACAGCTGTTAAAAGGACTTGGGAAATCAGGATTGTATGCCAATTATATTTATAGCTATGGCAATGAAAGCATGACCAAGCAGAAGCTGTTCTCTTATCTGATCAAAAATTCTTATCCTTTGGAAAGTGATACTCAGGAATCATTCAATGAAATGATGAAGAAAGAGAAGATTGCAGAACTTCGTTTGATACAGACTGCTATCTATGCGCCGCAATGGCAGAAACTTGTCAGTACGTATTTAGACTGGAAAGGTCTGGATTCAGCGATCTGGTGGATGCATGCCCATACCAAAACAACTGCGTATCAGGCTCAGAACTCGGAACTTGAAAGTGAAGTGGCTAAATACTCATCCGTAGACGTTCAGGAATTTCAGGATGGAGCAGTCGATAAGGATTGGTTCATAAAAGCGTATAAAGAATTAGGTAAAGCCCGTTGGGAAATGCTTTATGAATCTGCAAAATACATCTCTGACGGAAACGGACACCGCCGGGCAAGGCTTTATTCTGATACGCTCACAGGTGACTTAAAAATAAAAGAGGTCACTGCAAAAGTAAAAGACAAACGGGATCAGGATTATCTTCGCGTGTATGGGCTGGTGCCGCTGAGCAAAGCCAATCCGGAGAAAGATGTATTGAGCCGATATGAGTATATTCAACAATTTAAAAAGGAAAGTAAGGAATTTGGTTCTATGAAACAGGCGAGTGAAGCTCTGGCTATTCGTGTGGCTTTGGAAAATCTTGCCCGAAACGCAGGTTATCCGGATCCGATAAGATTGACCTGGGCTATGGAAACGAAGCAAATTCAGACCATTCTTTCAAAAGAAACACAGGTTACGATTGATGGTGTCACAGTAGGTTTAATTATAGAAACGGATGGAAAAGCTGAGATCGTTGTATTCAGAGACGACAAGCAGCTTAAATCTATTCCTCCAAAAATCAAAAAAGACAAAGCCATTGTAGAATTAGGAAACTATCGCAAAATAATGCGTGAACAATGGACCCGTTCCAGAAAAGGACTGGAAGAAGCTATGATCAGAGGGGATGAGTTTCTTTTTGCAGAAATTCAAAACCTTTTCGAGCATCCCATTATAGTAAAACACCTGGAAAAGCTGGTGTTTATTTCCAGCGATAACAAAATAGGATTCTATCATAAAGGAAATCTGGTTGATGCGCATGGAGAAATTCATGAATTAAGTGAAACCGATACTTTACGCATTGCCCATTGTATAGATTTGCATCAGCATTCCGTTTGGAGTGAGTATCAACACTATTGTTTTATAGAAAAACTCATTCAGCCATTCAAACAGATATTCAGGGAATTGTATGTGCCGACTCCTGATGAACTGAAGGAGAAATCTGTGTCACGCCGTTATGCGGGGCACCAGGTTCAGCCTAAACAGACATTGGCTTTACTCAAAACAAGAGGTTGGAAAGTAGATTACGAGGAAGGTTTACAAAAAGTATATCATAAAGAAGGATTCCAGGTGAAAATGTATGCTGCAGCTAATTGGTTTTCTCCTGCTGAAGTAGAACATCCAACGTTGGAAACCATAGAGTTCCATTCATTAAAAGACTATAAGAACATTCCTTTTGAAGACATCAATCCAAGGTTGTTTTCAGAAGTCATGCGTGATATAGATCTGGTGGTATCAGTAGCTCATGTAGGTGGAGTAGATCCGGAAGCTAGCCATTCTTCTATAGAAATGAGAGCTGTATTGATGAAAGAAACCGCCCGTTTATTTAAGCTGGATAATATAAGCATTGAAGGTTCACACGTATTGGTGAAAGGTAAAATGGCAGAATACAGTGTGCATTTAGGGAGTGCAGTAGTGCATCAGGTTCCGGGAAAATATCTGTCGATTCTTCCGGTTCATTCCCAGCACAGAGGAAGATTATTCTTACCTTTTGCGGATGACGATCCGAAATCTGCTGAAGTGATGTCTAAAGTGTTATTATTGGCCAAAGACCATGAAATACAGGATCCCACCATCCTTTCTCAGATCAAAAGAGAATTGGTATAACCTATTATAATAAGGATCATACAAAAAAGAGTATATTTCTGGGAAGTATACTCTTTTTTATTATTATTCAATATCTGTTAACAACGGAGCCGCGTTATAAATACATTTTATTTTGTGTAAAAAAGGCATAAAAAAAAGCACCTTTTTCAGATGCTTGTGTTTTTAGATATTCTTTTTTATACTTCGTCGTCAGAATCAATTGTGAATGATTTGCTTTTGAAGTCTTTGTCGTGTTTTTCTGATATTACATCCTCACCTTTTTCGTTAATGATGAAATCTGTGGATTCATTAAACATCTCCTGAAAACTTTTAAAATCTTCTTTGTAAAGATAAATTTTGTGCTTCTCGAATGTAGCTTCCCCATTCTCCCCGAAGTTCTTTTTACTTTCGGTAATCGTAAGATAATAATCTCCTGCTTTCGTCTCGCGCACATCAAAGAAATAAGTTCTTCTCCCCGCTTTTAACACCTTCGTGAAAATCTCATTTTCATGGCGTTCCTTGTATTCACTCATTGTTAGATATTTTTTAATCTTGTTAAGAACAAATATAAAAGAATTCTTTTAATCACAAAATTTTTTTTATGATTTATTTAACAATTGAGAACGAAACGGCTAAGCAGTTAAAGAATTGGTAATTTCAGTAAGGTTAATGATTTTATCAGCTCTTTGAGCGCTAGACTCTCTGTGTGTGATAATTATGGAGGTTGCATTGCTGATTTTCTTATCGATATTTTCAAGAATATTCTGCTCGGTTTCCGTATCTAAAGCAGATAGAGAATCATCAAAAATGATAATGTTCGGGTCCTTAATTAAGGCTCTGGCGATACATATTCTCTGTTTTTGTCCTCCCGAAAGCATCACTCCACGTTCACCAACAAGTGTTTTATACTGTTCTTTGAATTCAACAATATTTTTATCCACGTCTGCTATTTTTGCATATTCCACTACTTTTTCGGGAGAAGGCCTGTCGATGGCAAAGCCAATATTGTTTTCAATAGAGTCCGAGAATAAATAACTTTCCTGGGGAATATAGCCAATGAAATTTCTATAATTGGTAAGGTTGTGATCCTTTAAATTTTTACCGTCAATCAATATTTCTCCTTCTGTAGGATCAATAAGCCTGCACAGAAGCAGGGCAATGGTAGATTTTCCGCTTCCGGTTTTACCCATGATTGCCAGAGATTGTCCAGCATTGATTTTAAAACTTAGATTATGCAAAGCTCTGATCCCTGTATTCGGATAAACATACGAGACATTTCTGAATTCAATATCTCCTTTAATAGGGTAGTCTTCAAAGTTGGTGTTGATTACCTCCGATTTTTTATCCAGAAACTCATTAATCCTTTGCATAGAAGCTTCGGCCCTTTGGTTCACAGAAGTTACCCATCCTACCATAGAAAAAGGAAAGATCAGGGTATTGATATACATGAAAAAGTCTGCTATTTTACCAATGCTTAATTGTCCGTCAATATATTTTTGTCCGCCAATGACGATAATGGCTACATTCAGTAATCCGATAACAAATAAAATGATGGTAAAGAAATAGGCTTCTGTTTTGGCCAGATCTAAAGCTTTGTCTTGATAGTCTGTTACTTTTGTACTGTAGTTTTTCTTGATATAATTTTCTTTTGCGAAAAATTTTACCACTCTGATCCCTGAGAAGCTGTCCTGTACAAAAGTGGAAATTGCAGACTGGCTTTTCTGCATGATTTTCGATTTCTTATTAATAATTGAACTTACTTTATAGATCAGGTATGATAAAATAGGAAGCGGTAACAAGGTCCACAGCGTCATTGATGCATCTGTTTTTACCATGTAAATACTTGTGATAAGCAATAAGATAATAAGGTTTGCAACATACATTACTCCCGGTCCAAGATACATTCTCACTGCGACAACATCTTCGCTTAACCTGTTCATCAGGTCACCGATGGTCGTTTGTTTATAATCCGTGAGAGAAAGTTCCTGATAATGCCTGTAAATTTTGTTCTTCAGTTCATATTCAATTCTTCTTGAGGCTACAATAATAGTCTGTCTCATCATAAAGGTGAAAAATCCTGTTAAAAGCGAACATCCTACAATAATAGCAACATAAATCAAAACCTGTTTGCTAAAGCCCACACTGCCTTCTTTGGCAAAACCTGCAAGTATATCAACCGACTTACCTACAAACTGGACCTTATAAATATTGAAGAAATTACTGGCAATAATAAATAGTAACCCCCAAAACAATAATATTTTGTGCTTCCAAAAGTAAGGGTTTAAGGTTTTTAGCGCTTTCATAAAGTTTTACAAAATTACAAAAATGTGAGCACACTACGAATTTCATCAATTTTAATTTTTGTATCTTTGCACGCATAAAAAGCTCTTTGAATGTTAGGAAGACGACAAATCCGTGAAAAAGTAGTACAGACATTGTATTCATACTACCAAAATCCTGTAAAATTTGATGTTTTAGAGAAAAACATGTTTACAGGAATAGAGAAAATCTATTATCTCTATATTTATCAGCTCAATTTTATGGTGGCTCTGAAGGAATTAGCAGAAAACCAAATTGAGATCGGTAAGAATAAATACATTAAGACCGATTCTGATATTAATCCTAACCAAAAATTCATCAATAACCAGGTTCTGATAAAGCTGGAAGAAAATCCTGAAAGATTATTTTTTACAGGTCAGCACAAACAGTTGAAATGGGATATGCATGATGATGTATTGGTGAAAACTTTCCAAAGGATTACGGCAGGAAAGCGTTATCAGGATTTTATGAAGGAGGAAGGCTATTCTTTTGAAGCTGATCAGAAATTTATCGGGAAGCTGTTTTTAAGATATATTGCCGAAAATGAAGATTTTCAGGAGTACCTTAGTGATAAGGAACTTTCATGGTATGACGATATTCATATTGCCAACTCTATGGTACAGAAAACGATTGGTTTCCTGAAAGAAGATGAAGAAAGCAGAACTTTAATTAAGATGATTAAAGATGAAGAAGACAAAACTTTTGCTGCAAAACTTCTTAGAGATACGCTAAACAACTGGGAAGCTACTGAGAAAAAACTAGGTGAAAGACTGGAAAACTGGGATCTGGAGAGAGTTTCTTTAATGGATAAAGTCATTTTGACGACGGCTATTTCAGAGCTTGATAATTTTCCTTTTACGCCTTCAAGAGTTATTATCAATGAATATATTGAGATTGCAAAAGTATTTGCAACAGACCGTTCCAATATCTTCATTAATGGAATTTTGGATAAATATTGTAAAGATCAAAATAGAATTTAACATGAAAAAGACATTATCAATTATCGCTTTGTCTATCATAGGCTTTGGTTTAGTTTCTTGTAAAAAAGAAAACCAGCAAGCTGCTACTGGTGCAGTAGCTGCTGATATTACAGACTCTGCTGCAGGTGCGACTAATTTAGCTCCTACTAATGCAGCTCCAGTTTCAGCTGAAACAGCTGCTGTAGCTCCGGTTTCTAACCAACCATTAACGTCTGTGGCATTATCTGAAAACAATTTCGATTTTGGAAAAATCAAAAAAGGAGATAAAGTACAGCACATTTACGAGATTACAAACACAGGAAAAAATCCTTTAGTGATCTCTGAAGTGAAGCCTGGATGCGGATGTACAGCTCCTGATTTTACAAAAGAGCCAATCCTTCCAGGGAAAAAAGGAAATATCACTTTGCATTTTGATTCTTCAAGCTTTGACGGAAACGTTCAGAAGTATGCAGATGTATTTGCAAACGTAGATAAAGCTCCTATCAAATTAACGTTCACAGCGAACATTCAACCGTAATTTAAACAATATGTTGACAATCTTTTTACAGGCACAGCCGCAGGGATCTTCATCAATGATGCTGATCATGATGGGTGTGATGTTTGTGGGATTTTATTTTTTAATGATAAGACCACAGATGAGAAAGCAGAAGCAGGAGAAAAACTTCCAGGAAACTTTAAAAGTAGGAACCAGAGTAGTCCTTACTTCAGGTCTTCATGGTAGAATTGCTCAGGTACAGGATGATGGTTTCGTGATTGAGACATTATCTGGAAAACTTAAATTCGAAAAAGCGGCAGTTTCAAGAGAATTTACTGAAAATCGTTTTGGAGATAAAGCAAAAGCAGCTGCTGAGAAAACAGAGAAAAAAGAAATCGAAACTGAAAAGAAATAATTTTTAGTTTTTAAAATATTGACTCGGGGCGGTGAACAAAGTTCACCGCCCCGAGCTTTTATATATACTTATCAACACAGTAAATATACGCTTATTCAATGGTGCAGTCACATTCTTGCTTCCTTCAAAACTATGATGCATCGTCTTAAAACTTTGCGTTGAATCTCCCGCAGATCACACTGATTATGCAGATTTCTTACCTATTATATTTTTTCAGTTCAAGATAGCTTTGCATGAAAATAGCCATAGCCATTGAAATTAGTATTATCCATAAACTCATTCTTGAAATTTGTGATTAAAGTATTTCATTCAAAATTCATCATCATAAAATCAAATAAATATCTTTGCACTATGAATCAAAATACAGGAAAAACCGTTCTTATTTTAGGAGCTAATTCAGATGTGGCTAAGCAGTGCATCGGGCAGTATATTGATAAGGGAATTTCTGTAATAGCAGCTTCAAGAGATACTGCTTCCCTGAAAAATTTCATTAGAGACAACCAGCTTGATTCTTCAAAGGTTAAGATACTGTATTTTGATGCAGTAGATTTTGATTCCCATCAGAAGTTTTATAATGAACTTCCTGTAAAACCTCATATTGCAGTTTATGCAGCCGGCTTTCTTGTTGATAACGAAATAGCATTACAAGATTTTAAAGGGGTGCAGCAGATGATGCAGGTCAATTATATGGGAGCAGTTTCTATTCTGAATATTATTGCAATGGATGAAAGCAATAAAAATTTAGAAAGGATCATCGGGCTTTCTTCGCTTTCCGGAGTTAGAGGTCGGAAAAGCAACTTCGTATATGGAAGTACAAAAGCTGCTTTTACTCAATATTTAGCAGGCTTAAGACAGGAATTAGCTTCAAGAAAGGTTATTGTTAATGCCCTGGTGATCGGTTACATCAGAACCAAGATCAATAAAGGGCTTCAGCTCAATGAATCTCTGATCATGGAGCCGGATTATGTGGCAAAACATATCGTCAATGCCGGAAATTCTTTTACCATCGTTCCAAATTTTAAGTGGAAGATGATTTATTTAATTTTGAAAATATTACCGGAAAGTTTAGTGGCGAAACTTCCTTAGATTTCTTCACTGACTGAATATCATTCTGATCTTCGAGTCCAAGTATTTAAAGAATTATTGTTAAAGAAATTACTCAATATTCTGCAACAATTCCAACGCCGCCATCATATCAATTCCTTTCCCTAAAACAGGTTTAAATAAATCCCCTTTTTCCTTAATTCTATCCAAAGCATTATCAATAGTAAAATCCGTCGGTTTCATACCGGGCTTTACTTCATCCCAGTCCAAAGGCATCGACACGGATGCTCCTTCTTTAGGGCGTAAACTGTAAGCACTTGCTAAAGTCTGTCCGGTTCTGTTTTGCAGATAATCCAGATATATTTTTTTGTCATCCCTTTTCTGCAAGCTTCTTTCTAATGTGGTGATTTCCGGAAGCTGCTCATGAACCTGTTTCATCAAAATATGGGCAAAATCTTTCACCTGGTCAAAATCATATTTTCCACCCATCGGAATATAGACGTGAATCCCTGTGCTTCCTGAAGTTTTGCAGTAACCTTTTATTTTAACTGAATTTAAAACCTCGTTCACCTGAAGAGCTGTTTCAATAACATGATCAAATGTATTTTTCTTTGAGGGATCCAGATCCAAAACGAGATAGTCAGGATGCTCAAGGTCGGGAAGAGCGCTGTTCCAAGGGTTTAAATCTATACAGCCTAAATTATTCAGGTAAGCTAACGTAGCTTTATCATTACAGTATACGTAATCTATATATTTATCATTGGATTCTGAGTAGACTTCCGTAGTTTTAATCCATTCCGGCATATTATCCCCTGCATCTTTCTGATAAAATCCCTGCTCTTCAATTCCATTGGGAAAACGGTTCAAAGATAACGGACGGTTTTTCAAATAAGGAAGAATATATTCCGCGACCGATTGGTAATATTCTATCACATCACCTTTTGTAATGCCATCTTTCGGAAAATAAATTTTATCCTGATTGGTTAGTTTTACTGTATGTCTGTTTAGAGTAACCTCTTTTTCTTTTTCAGTAGGTTTAGTACTTTTCTTAGGCGTAGCTTTAGTTTTCATTTCTTTAGGATTTTTATTAATTTGACTTATTTTATTGGTCGAATCACTGATTTCTTCAGGATTTTTATCCTCACGGAGAGCAATAAAAACAGGATGCCGGTAAATACCGTCTTTGGTAATTTCAGAGAATTTTATTTCACAGACTAATTCAGGTTTCGTCCACGTTACGGGCATATTTGTTTTAGGCTTTTTTTCAAACGGGGAAGTTTTTATAATCAGTTCTTTTAACCTTTCATGCATTTGGCTTAAAGATTCTTTATTAAAACCTGTTCCTGTATGTCCGCTATACACCAGCTTTCCATCCATATATTTTCCAAGGATCAATGCTCCGAAGCTTTTCCTGGATCCCCTGGGCTCCGTAAATCCACAAATAATGGCTTCCTCGGTACTGGTAAATTTTATTTTAAGCCAGTCATTTGTTCTATGATTTTCGGTATATAAACTACTGGCTTTTTTCGCAATCATTCCTTCTAACTGCATTTTCTTCATTTGGTTGAAAAAATCAATGCCCTTTTCGGGAATATGGTCGCAATATTTAATAACATCGGTTTCAATTAGCGCTTCTTTTAAAAGCTCTTTTCTCTGTAAAAGCGGAAGTTCTTCTGTAGAATGGCCGTTCAGCCATAGAAGATCAAATACCTGGTAGGTTAAGGCAAGGTTGGGATTATCACCAATTTGCTGTAAGAGCTGGAAGCTGGGCTTTCCGTGTTCATCATAGGCTACAATTTCTCCGTCAAGAATCATTTGGTACTTCTGTTGTTCGAAATCTTGTGTCACCTTTTCAAATTTTGATAAAAAAGAAATTCCGTTCCGGGAATAAAATAGTGGATTTTTATGACTAAGATCGGCAATAGCTCTGTAGCCATCCCATTTTATTTCAAAAACCCAATCTTCATCATCAAAGGCCGTTTCAAAAGATTTAGCCAGCATAGGTCTGATGAAGTTCTCTAATTTTTTTTCGTCAACTAAAGAATTAAATCTTTGAAATCTGGGTTTAGCTTCAGAATTTATGACTTCTTTTTGCTGTTTTTTAGGCTTTTTTTTTCCTCTAAGAATTTTGTGACTGCAGAATTTTTGGATGTATTTTCTTCCGCATCATAATTTTCTTCTGCAAATTCATCTTTATGCTTAATTAAAAGCCAGGCATTATTTTCTGCATTTTTCATTTTAACCAATGCGAATTCACCTTTCAGTTTTTTTCCATGTAAAATGAACTTTATTGAACCGGCTTTTAATTCTTTCAATAATTCTTTTTCGTCAGAAAGTTTGCTTGTATCATCTAAGGGTTCATAAGTTCCGCTATCCCAGACTTCAACCTGTCCGGCACCGTAATTTCCTTCCGGAATGTTGCCTTCAAAGTCTTTATAATCATAAGGATGATCTTCAACTTCCATAGCGAGACGTTTGTCTTTTGGATCTAATGATGGACCTTTCGGAACTGCCCAACTTTTCAAAACACCTTCCATTTCCAGCCGGAAATCATAATGCAGTCGGGATGCAGCATGCCTTTGAACTACAAAAATAAGCTTGTCCTTACTTTTTTTTGTTTTCCCTTTAGGTTCACTGGTTTCATCGAATCTTCGCTTTTCGTTATAATCTTTCAGAGCCATTATGATGCGTTTTTAGATTTGGAAGTTTGTAAGCTGGCTTTTAACTGGGCCATAAGATCTATTACCTTGCCTTCTTTTGCAGGTTCTGCTTTTCTGGCTTTTACTCCTTTACCTTTTGCTTTCTGCTTAATGATTTTCAGTAAAGATTCAGAATAAGTGTCCTCATACATTTCAGGATCAAACTCTTGTGAAAGCTGTTCGATAAGACTTACTGCCATTTTTAATTCGGCAGGTTTCGGAGCTTTTTTGGCTGGTATTTTTAAATCTCTGTAATCTCTTATTTCCTGAGCAAATCGTAAACGGTTTAAAACCAAAACTTCATCGTTGTAAGGCCGGATCATTCCGATTGCTTCGCTTTCGCGGAGTACAAAAGTTCCTACACCTACCATTTTTGTTTGTGATAAAGCTTTTAGTAGAAGCCTGTAAGCATTTTCCCCGTTCTTTTGAGGTTCAAGAAAATAAGGATTTTCAAAATAAACACTATCAACTTCAACTTCCTTCACGAACTGATCTATAGAAAGTATTTTGCTTTTTTCAGGACTTGCCGCTTCGTAATCTTCATCTTCGAGAATGATGTATTGATCATCAAGGAGATAACCTTTTACAATGTTTTCCCACTTGACTTCTTTGCCTGTTTTTTCGTTAACTCTTTTGAATTTGATATTCGAAAAATCAGATTTATCGAGCATATCCAAATCCAGTTTGCTGGTTTCTGTGGCGGAGTAAATCTTAACCGGAATATTGACTAAACCAAAGCCAATGGCGCCGTTCCAAATTGCTTTCATTGTCTTACGTTTTTAAAAATCAATCAATTAACATGCCGTGAAATGCTGACGTGGTACATTTTATCAGCTTTGTTGTCAAATGACAATCGGTTTTACAGCCGGTTTTTTTACCTTTATATTCTGCCATTTTAAGGTCGGAAATACTATGGAAGAGCTTTTTAATTATATCAAAAAATTTGGGGTGCTTACTCATGCAGAAGAGCTGCTGATCGCAGAAGGTTTACAGGAGATCACGATAGAGAAAGGAGACTCTTTTATAGAAGCTGGAAAATTGAGCCGTAAGATCGCTTTTGTAAAGGAAGGGGTTTTCCGGTCTTTATACTATAACAAACAGGGGGATGATTTTACCCGCTATTTTATTTACGAAGGAAGATTTATCGGAGATTTTCATGGATTTGCAGATCAGCTGGCTTCCCACGAATATATTGAAGCTATAACGGACGGAGTACTTCTGGCTATCGATCTTGAGCATTTTAAAAAGCTGGAAGAAAAAATTGCGGTCTGGCCGGTTTTATTTGCCAGGCTTCATGCTTTTGTAGCACATAATAAGCTTAAGGTGGCCAGTATTATGTTGAATCTGGATGCTAAAGAGCGTTATATTCATTTTCTAAACCATTATCCGGGACTGGCAAACAGAGTTCCCCAGTCGATGCTGGCTTCTTATTTGGGTATTACGCCTTCCTCCTTAAGCCGTATCAGACGTAATATCATTTAGGCCTTTTTGTCAAATGGCAATGGTCTATGTATCCAGCTGGCCTAGCTTTGCAATATAAAATATAAAAATATGGATATTGTATTAGGATTGCAGTGGGGCGATGAGGGAAAGGGTAAATTTATTGATCTCATCAGTGAAGATTATGATATTACTGCTCGTTTTAACGGGGGAGCAAATGCAGGACACAGTATAGAACGCAACGGCAAAAGGATTACATTGAAATCTCTTCCTTCAGGAATTTTTATGAAAGGTGTTCAGAATGTAATCGGAACGGGAACGGTATTGGATCCGGTAAGTTTCAGGAAGGAAATTTTGAACCTCCTGCAATTTGACGGAACAGTTCAGCCGGAACAGAATCTTATTATTTCAAGAAAAGCACATTTGGTTCTTCCAACTCATAAGCTTTTGGATGTTTTCATGGAAGATCATCCTGAGTATACAACTATTGGGACTACCAGAAACGGTATTGCACAGGCTTATTCAAATAAAATTTTAAGGCAGAATCTCAGAGTCGGTGATATGGATTCTCCGGATTTCAGAAGCAGGGTAGAGCACATCCTGAAAAGAGATTTCAGGCTGCTTGCCGGTGGAGATATGATCCTTCCTCCTTTAGAAGAAATCAGCACTGAATTTTTTGAAGCGATTGATTTTCTGAAAAAATTTACCCGTACAGAAACTGAAATATTCCTGAACATTGCTATCTCTGAAAGGAAGAAGATTCTTGCTGAAGGTTCTCAGGCTGCGATGCTGGATATAGACCACGGGACTTATCCGTATGTAACTTCGTCTTCTACAACAGCTTCGGGAGCCTGCAGTGGATTGGGCATTTCCCCTAAAAAAGTCGGTGAAATATTCGGGATCGCAAAAGCCTACTGTACAAGAGTTGGTAATGGGATGTTTCCTACAGAAATCTTGGGTCGTTTAGGTGAAGAGATCAGGGATAAAGGCAATGAATTTGGTTCGAATACCGGTCGTCCCAGAAGAATTGGCTGGCTGGATCTTCCGGCTTTAAGATATGCTATTATGATCAATGGAGTTACTCAGGTTATTTTAACGAAAGCAGATGTTCTAAGCGGAATGGAATCAGTATCAGTATGTACTCATTATGAACTTGAAGACGGAACAATTGAACAGATTTCCGGGGTTCTTCCTGACAATGCCCACCCAGTTCTGAAACTTATGAAAGGTTGGAAAGGAAATATTTCAGCTATTGAAAATACAACCGATTTGCCAATTGAATTAAAGAATTTTCTTTCTTTTCTGAATAATGAGCTTGGCGTTCCTATCACTTATCTTTCTACAGGACCGGGAAGAGAGCAGATTTTAAAAATGGAAGCTTAAGAGTCTGAATAAAAAAGTGGAGAAAAATCTCCACTTTTTAAAATATTAATTGATATAAATTTTTTCTATTTGATTATCATCCGTATTTAAAACCAAAATTCCTTCGTCCTGATCATTCAGCTGCCCGAGTAAACTTCCATTGGTATTCCAGATAGAAGATTTTCCAGCGCATTCATAACCTCCGGATTCTCCAGAAAAATTAGCCATTAAAACATGCATATGATATTTTTGTGCAATAGTAGATAGTTTAACCAGATCATCATCGATCCCATTTACAGAATTGAGCACACTTGCTGTATAGATGTTTGACCCTGCCTGATATGCTTCCTGAGAGTGAGCCGGATCAGATAAATCATAACATATAGCTAATGAAATTTTATTCTGTACTATTTCCAGCTGACAGTAATGGTCTCCTTTTGAGAAAACTGCAGTTTCTGTTGGGAAAAGATTCCGTTTTGAATAAACTTTTCTCCTTCTTTCCGGCTGGAATATAATACTGCTGATAAATAATTGATTATCAACCTTTGTAGGCATTCCAACAATAATGCTAATGTTATTTTAGTCTGCTGTTTTTTGGAAGATATTTAAAATAGGATCTTCATAATCAATGGAGAGCTGATCTGCCAATTCAGGCTCATACCCGGTAATTGAAAGCTCAGGGAAGATAATTAAATCAACGTTGTTACTAATTGCGGCTTCGATTAATACGTTGTGAATTTCAATATTTTTAAGAATATCTCCTTTGATGGGTTTTATTTGTGCTGCTGCTATTTTCATTTTTAGTCATTAAAAAAGCGGAGATTTTTTCTCCGCTTTCAGTTTATGCTTTTAAATTCAATTGTATTTCCAACTCATCCAGCTGGGCATCAGCGATCGATGCAGGCGCGTCGATCATTACGTCACGTCCTGAGTTATTTTTAGGGAATGCGATGTAATCCCTGATTACTTCATTTCCGTCAAGAATAGCCACCAAACGGTCAAATCCGAAAGCCAGGCCACCATGCGGCGGTGCTCCGTATTTAAAGGCATTCATCAGGAATCCGAACTGAGCTTCTGCTTCTTCCTTTGTAAATCCTAACAGGTCAAACATTTTAGACTGAAGATCTTTGTCGAAGATCCTGATAGAACCTCCACCGATCTCATTACCGTTGATAACTAAATCGTATGCATTAGCTCTTGCTTTACCCGGATCTGTTTCCAATAAATGAAAATCTTCAGTTTTAGGAGAGGTAAAAGGGTGGTGCATTGCGTGATAACGCCCACTTTCTTCATCAAATTCCAATAATGGGAAGTCAACTACCCAAAGCGGGGCAAATACATTTCCTTTTCTTAATCCCAAACGGTTTCCAAGTTCCATTCTTAAGGCTGAAAGCTGTGCTCTTACTTTATTTTCATTTCCGGATAAGATCAGCATTAAGTCACCTTCCTTAGCTCCGAATTTTTCGATAATCTTTCCTAAATCTTCCTCGTTGTAAAATTTATTTACAGAAGAGGTTTTCACACCGTCATTCTGGAATTTAGCCCAAACCATTCCCGATGCCCCGACCTGCGGACGTTTTACCCAGTCCACAAGCTCATCGATCTGCTTTCTTGTATAGTCAGCACATCCTTCTACGTTGATTCCAACTACCAGTTCAGCATCATCGAATATTTTAAAATCTTTTCCTTTTACCAGCTCATTAAGCTCGACGAATTTCATTCCGAAACGGATATCCGGTTTGTCATTTCCGTACGTATTCATAGCATCAGCAAAAGTCATTCTCGGGAAATCTCCGAATTCCTGTCCTGTAATATCCTTGATCAACGTTCTGGTCATTCCTTCAAATACGTTCATGATATCTTCCTGTTCTACAAAAGCCATTTCACAGTCAATTTGTGTAAATTCCGGCTGTCTGTCCGCTCTCAAGTCTTCATCACGGAAACACTTTACAATCTGGAAATATTTATCCATTCCGCCCACCATCAGAAGCTGTTTGAAGGTCTGCGGTGATTGTGGAAGGGCATAAAACTGTCCCGGATTCATTCTGCTTGGAACTACAAAGTCTCTTGCTCCTTCCGGAGTAGATTTAATTAAAACTGGAGTTTCCACTTCGATAAATCCTTCGTTTGACAGATAGTTTCTCACTTTCTGTGCCATTTTGTGACGGAAGATCAGTTTATCCCTTACCGGAGCTCTTCTGATATCCAGGTAACGGTATTTCATTCTTAATTCTTCACCACCATCCGTTTCATCTTCAATCGTAAAAGGCGGAAGTTGAGATTCATTAAGAACCGTTAATTTTTCAACTAAAATTTCAATTTCTCCTGTTGGAATATTGGGATTTTTGCTTACTCTTTCTATTACTTTTCCTGTAACCTGAATAACAAATTCACGCCCCAGCTTCTTCGCCTCTTCCATCAGCTGAGCCGAAGAACGGTCCTGATCGAAAACCAATTGAGTAATTCCGTAACGATCCCGAAGATCTATCCAAATCATAAATCCTTTATCACGGATAGTCTGTACCCATCCGGAAAGTGTAACTTCTTCATTAAGATTTTTCAGAGATAATTCTCCGTTCGTGTGTGATCGAAACATAATTATTTGTTTAAGGTTCAATGTTTAAGATATAAGGTTGAGCTTTATGATCATGAAATTTTCAACCTTAATTTCCGGATGCAAAGATAAGATTTTTGCAGGTTCTGTAAACAAAAAAAACTTCCTTTCGGAAGTCTTGTATATTATTTGAGAGCTTTTTAATTGTTGGTAGCGCCTTTTTGTATCAATAGCTGGGCGGTTTGTTCTTTATTTCCCAATTTAGCCCATGAAAGCGGAGTTTTACTATTACACTCTTTGTTTACGTCTGCCTTATTTTCCAGAAGATATTTTACAATATTATTTCTACCATAAAGAGAGCTGAAACCCAACGCACTGAACATTTCATCTTTAAGAGCAAAGCATTTGTTGTAATCTGCTTTTGAAAAATTCTTTTTAAATGAAGTAACATTGTCAGATTGAATAGCCTGCATCTGAGCTGAGCTAAGTGACTGAGCAGAAAGCATACCGGCAGATGCCGAGATGGTAAGTATAAAAACAGTAGAGATTATTTTTTTCATAAGATTCATTTTAAGAATATACAAATCTAAATTATTTTTTTGATATGGGTAACTAAATTTTTATAAGAATTGAATTTGTATTTTTGAAAATCAGATAATTATTGATTATAAAAATGACAAAATATATAGAGTTCTTTAAAAAAGCTTTTAGCGGTGAGGAAGTAGACTATACGACAATAACGATAAGAAGTGCCGTGCTTCTTCTGGCTATTCCTATGATGTTGGAAATGGCCATGGAATCTGTATTTGCACTGGTGGATCTGTATTTTGTAGGTCATTTGAAAGAAAGCGGTTATGCGATTCAGACGGTAGGCTTAACAGAGTCTGTACTTTCTGTCATGTATTCTATTGCGATAGGTATGAGCATGGCCGCTACGGCTTTGGTAGCACGGAGAATTGGGGAGAAAAACCCTGAACAAGCTTCCAGAAGTGCAGCACAGGTGCTGTTGGTTTCTTTTTTGGTGACTTTTATTTTAAGTTTATTCGGCGTTATTTATGCTGAGGAAATTTTAATGCTGATGGGTTCGAAACCTGAAGCCGCAGCCTACGGAAAAGATTTTACAAGAATTATGATGGGCAGCAGTGTGGTTATTATGCTTTTATTTTTGATTAACGGGATCTTCAGGGGATCTGGAAATGCTGCTATCGCAATGAAATCTCTCTGGATCGCCAATATTGCCAATATTATTCTGTGTCCTGTTCTGATCAAAGGTTTCGGACCCGTTCCTGCGATGGGACTTACGGGAGCTGCTTTGGCAACAACAATTGGCAGAAGTATTGGGGTAATCTATCAGCTGTATCATCTCCTGGTTGCTGATACCAGGATCCGTATTGTACTTCATTATTTTAAACCGGACTTTGGACTTATAAAATCTATTGTGAAAATTGCCACTCCCGGAATTTTTCAGTTTGTAATTGCTTCTTGCAGCTGGATTTTCTTAGCACAGCTGGTAGCGACTACCGGAGGAGAAAATGCGTCTGCAGGTTATCAGACTGCTTTAAGGCTCATGATGTTTTTTATGCTTCCCGCCTGGGGATTGAGTAATGCAGCTTCTACACTGGTTGGCCAGAATATGGGTGCCAATGAAATGCTGAGGGCAGAACAGTCCGTGATGAAAACGGTAAAGTATAATGTCATTTTCATGCTGGCTGTAAGTTTGATTTTTGTCCTTCTGGGGGATTATCTTGTCGGCTTTTTTACCCAAGAAACGGAGATCAGGAATTTTGCTAAAAATGCATTACACATCATGTGTGTAGGATTTATTTTTTACGGTATAGGTATGGTAATGATTAATGCCTTCAATGGAGCCGGAGATACGTGGACTCCGACGTGGGTGAATTTTTTCGGATTCTGGCTGTTTCAGATTCCGCTGGCCTATTTTCTTTCAAAGCACCTGGAAATGGGACCAAAAGGGGTATTCATATCCATTCCGGCAGCAGAAACCTTAATTACGATTGTTGCTTTTATCTTGTTTAAAAAAGGAAAGTGGAAGATGGTGAAAGTTTAATTAAAAGAAGAGAGCCTTTCTGTTTCAAATGCTTTGTTTTTCAAACCAGATTTATAAAAATTTTAACAGCTGTAATTTTTGGTTTTAAATCATATTGTTTAATTTAGTGTTAAACCAATAAAACATCTATACATTATGGGAAAAGGAGACAGAAAATCAAGAAGAGGAAAGATCAATTCCGGAAGTTATGGTAAAAGAAGACCTAGAAAAGCTTCGAAATCAATTGGTCCTTCTGAAACTAAAGCGAAGAGCTAAAAATAAAAAGGCTGAAGATTAATCTTCAGCCTTTTTCAATATACAAAATTAAATTATTTTCCTCCTAAAAGATTTCCAAGGATGCTTCCTAAGCCACCACCTTGCTGCTGCTGTCCACCGCCTCCACCAAGTACACTTCCTAAGATGTCATTCAATGGATTTCCACCTGATTGTGATTGTCCTCCACCTAAAACACTACCTAAAATGTCATTAAGGGGGCTAGACTGCTGTGCCTGTGCCTGATTAGATGCATTTCCAAGAATTCCTCCCAAAAGATCTCCCAATCCTCCGGCACCTACATTATTTTGCTGCTTTTCTTTACCAATATATCCCATAATCACAGGAGCCAGCATCGCTAAGATAGGTCCTATTTTATCAATTGAAATTCCTGTATTCTGAGAAAGCTGGTTTTCTACATTGCTTTTCTGTCCGCCAAAAACGTGGTCAAGGATCGATCCTCCTTCAGCCTGTCTTGCTTCGGCTTGGGATGCATCATCAAGAATACTTCCGTCGTGGTCTTTATCTAGAGCATTGTTTAAAGCTTCTGCTTCATTAGTGTCCTGAGACTTGTTTCGAAGGTAAGAAATAACCAAAGGGGCAGCTACTGCCAATAACGCAATAATCTGGTTTTTGCTGATTCCGAATTTGTTTTCTGCCTGTTCAGCAACCTGATTGCTGGTACTGCCTGTAAGTAGGTCAATTAAACTCATAGTTTGTGTTTATTTTAAAGTATTAAGTAAATCAAAGTTATCAAAAAATGTGATTCACAAAATTTTTCGACCTCATAATTATTGTTAAAGTTTTTTGATCTCTTCTTCGGTATAGCCTTTACTTTCCATGAGTTCTATATATTCTATAGCACTCAAAGTCATCCATTTAATAGGTTCTGGAGCTTCTTTCTTATCAATAGTGAATTCAAGAATACCGGCATTATCGTTCATCCATGGCAGCATATAGTAATTCAAGCCTCCTTTGTACTGTTTGAAGGCATGAAATTCTTTTCCTTTTTTTGTTGCAAAAACAATTTGGTAAGAAAGTAGATACCCTACCGGAATCAGAAGGCATACCCATGAAATTTTTTTGAAATAAATATATTTGAGGGCAGATAAGCCATATCCAATAGACAGTGCAAAAATAAGGTTGAAAGGAAGAAAGAATACATAATTATCCGAAACCGCATAAAAAGTTGAAAAACCATATACACATAAAGACCCTGCAAGGAAAACGAAAAACATTTTTCTATTGGATTTGTAAAGTAATACAGCGCCCATCACTCCAAAAAAAGTAAATACATTGAAATTATAAATAAGATAAGCAAATGACTGGAAAAAATCTTTCACATATTGCATGGAATTTTTCTTAAAAGTCTCTTCCACCCAGTTTCCCTGATCTGAAGTATAAGGAGAACTAAAAGCTAATCCCTGCGAAGTATTCAGAATAAATAATGAAGCAAAAAGCAAAGTAAAAGTCAGTAACGAGCCATATGCATATTTTTTTTCGTTTCTGAAATAAAAAAGAAAAACTAAAAAGGCTGGAATAAGCAAAATATTCTGGATATGTACCCAAAGACTGATCCCTAAAAATATACCGGCAGCAGTGATGTAATTTCTTTTATTTTCTGTAAAACTCTTGATCATCGAAAAGAAAAACAGGCTCACCCACAAAGTATTGTAAGTATAGACTTCCACAATTTCGGCATTTCTCCAGAATGAAAAACTGAACCCGAACACAAATGCCGCCGTTACTGATGCCCACTCTGTTTTTGTGATGTTTTTAACCGTTAAATACACCATAGAGACCGTTGCTGCTCCTGAAAAAACAATAAGGAAACGGCTTGCCTCAATAGCATTGAGACCAGTAAGATTTTTAATTAAAATTACCGTATTGATATACAGAAAATGAGTGGTGGCCGTAGCAACCGTCATAAATTTACCTTTTTCAGCATCAAGGACAAAGCCAACACAGTCTGCAAAAGGGATTTTTGTAAAACTTCCGATATAATAAATCGCCAGGAAAATAAAGAAGAGAAATATAGCAGAAAGATATTTCCTCATCTTAATTCTTTACAATAGGAACAAAAGAACATGCCTCACCAAACATTAATGATTTAACCATTGGTTTTAGTTGCTCCACCAGTTCTATATAAGCGTTTTCAGGAATTTCTTTATCAGAGCAGCCTTTTACAAGAACTCTTTTTCCTCTCATATCTTCAAAATCGTAAGTCTGGATGGCATTGTGCATTAAAATCACTTCCAAATCCTCGCAGTTTCCAAATACAATCTTTTTAGCTACATCCGTAAGTTTAGCGGTCAGTACAAAATAAGCCCATAATGGAACAATAGTATCCACAGAATTGTAAATGTAGATGTAGGCGTCTTTATACTCTTCAATATCTAATACGTCCACTTTTTCTCTGAAGTCTTTTTCCTTCAGAATCATTTCCTGGAAAAGGAAATCTTTAAGGTCAATACCCTTTCTTATTCCTTTGGGAACCAGGGTGGCTAGGTCGAAATTCACAAGTCCGCTTTCTGCAACTTTATTTCGGATTTCAAATTCTTCTGACATTTTTTATCATTATCTTTGGACAAATTTACAAATTAAGATCAATGTAAACCTTAATTTGTTCTCTATCCTTACCATAGAAACCTCCCATGATTCAGAATCATCCGATATGAAATCAATGGAAGTGTCTAATGGCTATAAAAACAAATAAAAGATTTCGTAAGAAATGAAATATTATATTATCGCAGGAGAAGCTTCCGGAGATCTGCATGGGAGCAATTTAATGAAAGCTCTTTTACAGAAAGATCCTCAGGCAGATATCAGATTCTGGGGTGGCGATCTGATGAAAGCACAAGGCGGAAGACTGGTGAAACATTACCGTGACCTCGCTTTTATGGGCTTTCTGGAAGTTGCTATGAACCTTAGAACCATTTTGAATAACATTAAATTCTGTAAAGAAGATATCAGAAACAATAAACCTGATGTTTTGATCCTGATTGATTATCCCGGATTTAATTTAAGAATCGCCAGGTTTGCAAAAGAGCTTGGAATCAAAGTGGTTTATTATATTTCTCCACAGCTTTGGGCCTGGAAAGAAGGTAGGGTAGAGATCATCAAAAAGTATGTAGACGAAATGATGGTTATCCTTCCTTTTGAAGAAGATTTTTACAAAAAACATGGTGTTCATTCCCACTTTGTAGGCCATCCGCTTCTGGATGCTATTTCCAGTTTGAAAGAATTGAGTATAGAAGAATTTAAAAAGGAAAACGGACTGAATGAAAAAGAGATCATTTCGCTGCTGCCTGGTTCCAGGAAACAGGAAGTAGAAAAGATGCTTGAAATAATGCTTTCTGTGAGACCTCATTTTAAAAACTACCAGTTCGTGATTGCCGGTGCTCCTAGCCTTCCAAAAGATTTTTATCAAAAATATGTGGATGATAATGTTCATTTCGTTTCCAACAGGACATACGATCTGCTGAGGTGCTCGAAAGCTGCTCTGGTGACTTCAGGAACCGCAACTTTAGAGACTGCGCTTCTCAATATTCCTGAAGTGGTATGCTACCGTGGAAGTAAAATCTCTTATGCTATTGCAAAAAGACTTGTAAAAAATATCAATTATATCTCTTTGGTCAATCTTATCATGGACAGGGAAGTGGTAAAAGAGCTGATCCAGACTGATCTGAATACCAAAAATCTGGTAGAAGAGCTTCATAAAATCATTGAAGGAGAAAAAAGAAATCAGATGCTGGAAGATTACACGCTTTTAAGAGAAAAATTAGGAGGAAAAGGTGCCAGTGAAAAAGCAGCTGAAGTAATTCTCAGTATCTAAAAAATATTAATAGATTTATATTCAGTGATTTTAGTTTTAAAAATGATTAAATGAATTTTTTTAAAAGTTTTCTGGTCCTCATTTTAGTAACATGCTTCTCGGGGAAAAGTTTTGCCCAAAAAATCCAGTCGCGTGATAAGGTTCAGATCTTTTATTACGGCTGGTATGCAAATCCTACAGTAGATGGAAAATATGATCATTGGAACCATGATATTTTACCTCACTGGAACAATCCGAAGTGGGATAACCTCGGAAACCACAAAGGAGGAGATGACATCGGAGCCAATTTTTATCCTGCTTTGGGAAACTATAGCTCCAATGATCCTGAAATCATTACAAAACACATGAAAATGATCAAAGAATCCGGAGTTGGAGTCGTTGTTTTAAGCTGGCTCGGAAAAGATTCTTTTGTAGATAAAAGCATTATGAAATATCTGGATATTGCTGATCAGTTTGGTTTAAAGGTAGCGTTTCATATAGAGCCGTTTTACACAAATATTACCGAACTCCGGGAACAGCTTTCTTATCTTGTCAAAGCCTATTCTCATCACCCTGCTTTTTACAAGAAAGATGGAAAACCATTATACTATGTGTACGACAGTTATAAAATTTCTCCTTCAGAATGGTCAAAACTGCTCTCTAAACATGGAGAAAATACAATAAGGAATACTGATTTGGATGGACTTTACATTGGACTGTGGGTTGAAAAAGAACATTCTGAATTCTTTGAAACCTCAGGATTTGATGGTTTTTATACCTATTTTGCCAGTGAAGGCTTTGTTTTTGGAAGCACAACTTCCAATTGGAATTATCTTTCTCAGTATGCAAAAGATCATCACCTTGTTTTTATACCTTGTGTTGGGCCGGGATATTCAGATACCAGGATACGGCCTTGGAACGAAGCCAATTTTAAAAGCCGGGAAAACGGGAAATACTATGAAAGAATGTTTGATGCAGCTATAAAAGTTCATCCCCAGTTTATCGGGATTACCTCTTTTAATGAATGGCACGAAGGAACTCAGATAGAACCTGCCATTCCTAAAAAGTCGGGAAATTTTAAATACGAGGATTATGGAAAGGATTCAGCGTTTTATATTAAAGAAACGAAAAGGCTGACTGATCGCTTTTTGAACAGTAAATAAATTCAGATAAATTATATTTTGTATGTAGATTTTATTCAGCAAGAACAGGCCTTATTAAAAATTTTAATTAAAAAATATAAAATTGCTGATATAAGTAGTTTGCCCATGATAAGCTGTCTCATTTAGATTGCTTTTGTTTTTTCTTTATAAGGTGAAATATGTAGTAAATAATCAAGCCTTCTGTTGTACATTTGGGGACAAAACCAGATGAAATTCAGTAAAAACTGTGCTATTTAAAGATCAAATAAATTAGTAATTTTTGATTGTAAATAACAGCATCAGTTGACTAAACAACCTATTCTTATACTGGCCATTTGTTTTATCCTTGGGATTTTTTGTCAAGATCAGTTAGAGCTGGATAAAAATGGAGTTTTTTATTTATCAGGAAGCTGTTTACTGCTCTTCTTCATGACTTTCTTTAATTCTTATCTTCTTCATAAAGGAAAAGCAATATTGCTGGGGCTGATGTTTTTTGAAGCCGGAATAGTCCTTCATTTTTTTAATACCTTCACTCCCCGTGATCTTCCGGTTTCTCAAAATGAAAAAATTATTTTTAAAATCTCAAAAAAATTAAATTCTACAGAGAAAAATAAAAAATATGAGGCACTTATTTATACCGAAAAAGAAAATTTTAATGCCGTCATTTATATTCCGAAGATCAGTAAAGAACTGGATTTTAAACATTTCTATAAAGCAAAAGCTTATCTCTCAAAGCCCAAATCTCCTCAGCATAATTTTCAGTTTGATTACTCCCGTTATTTAAAGCGTAAAAATATTGAATATCAGTGTTATATAACAGAAAATATTTCATCTGCGGTAAGAAGTGATTTAAGCCTTTATGAACGTATTCAGCAGCAAAGACTTGAAATCCTGCAGGGTATTGATCACTCAGAAATGTCAGCAAGAAGCCGGGAATTTTTAAAAGGTATTATCCTGGCAGACAGAACGGAAATGGACTCCGAAACCGTGCAGGATTTTAACAGATCCGGAATGGTTCATCTGCTGGCAATTTCAGGAACGCATATTGTCGTTATTTTTGGAATGTTTTATTTTTTACTAACTCGTTTCAGTCCGTTGCGGTTCAGAAAATATGCCATTATTTCCAGCATTATTTTTATCTGGTTCTTTGCTGGATTTATTGGTTTTGGAAACTCAGTATTGCGTTCCTGCATTATGCTTACGGTGTATTTTATTTATGTTCTTCTCCAGAGGAAAACGGATCTGCTGCATTCTCTTGCACTGTCGGCCATGATTATTCTGGTAGGTGATACCCAGCAGATTTTTGATGTAGGATTTCAACTCAGTTTTTTGGCAGTTTTAGGGATCTTTTGGTTGAATCAGCCTTTACTGTCCTATTTTCCCAGACCGGATGGTTACTTTAAAAAAATACTATTCAATACGATTACCATTTCCCTCTCCGCACAATTGGCAACCCTTCCCATTGTTTTATTTTATTTCCATCAGTTTTCTTTGGTTTCTATCCCTGCCAATGTACTGATCGTTCCTTTTTCAGAGCTGCTTATTGTGTTTTCATTTTTGATGACCATACTTGTAGCAATACATTCAGATTTTACACTAATCAACATGGTTTATGATGTATCCATACAGGTCTTGCTGAAGCTTATCCACTGGTTTGCAGAAGCCGACATGCTGTTTTTTTCAAATATAGCGATGAATATCGTTGAGGTTTTGTCCCTGTTTGTCATTGTTTATGTGATGAGACCATTGCTTTTACAGATGAATTTTAAAAATTCAATGCGACTTGCAATTGTTGTTTTAGCGTTCTTTATGTTAAGAACCGGATCTACGGCTTACGAAAACCAAAAAGAGGAGGTGCTTATTCATGATTATAATAAAACTAAAGTATTGTCTGTAAAAAGCGGGAGCAGGGTTTGTTTTTGGATGGTGGAAAATTCAGATCGTCAGAAATTGATAAGGTTTGTTATTGATCCTTACTGCTCTTCAAGACGTATTAATACCTTCGAAATTAAAATTTTTCCTCATGCCGTCCAAAAAGTAGTTTATAATGGCAGAATTTATAATTTAAACAAATAAGTGCCTTTTTTGAGTTTTCCTTATCATTAGGCAGTAAATTATTATTTAGAAACATTACAAACTGTCTAATTGTGAGATTTCTCACTTTTTGATATAGTTAACATTTCTTAATTTTGTGGAAAATCAAATGTAAACTTATATGGCAGGTTTAACGAGTTCTACGATAGGTAGAAAATATGCTATGGCATTGTCGGCTCTATTTTTGCTGATATTTCTGGTGATGCACCTTTCTGTAAACCTTTTGTCGGTTTTTGGTGAGGATGCTTACAACAATGCTTCGCAATTCATGGGGTACAATCCTCTTATTCAATTTGTAATGCAGCCAATTTTGATATTTGCTGTCGTTTTCCATTTTGTAATGGGGTTTGTTTTGGAGATTAAAAACCAAAAAGCACGTCCTGTGAAATACAATTCAAACAATCCTTCTCACAATTCTACTTGGATGTCCAGAAATATGATTATTTCCGGTGCTGTGATTTTGGCTTTTGTTTTTCTTCATTTGTATGACTTTTGGCTTCATGAAATGAATTACAAATATATTGACGGACTTCCGATCGAAGAAACACGTTTCTGGGGAGACCTGCACGCAAAGTTTGAAGATCTTTGGAGAGTCGTTTTATATGTAGTTTCTTTTGTTTTGCTGGGACTGCACTTAGCCCACGGTTTCCAGTCTTCGTTCCAGTCTATTGGTGCAAGACATCCGAAATATACTCCGGTAATTAAAGCTTTTGGAAAATGGTATTCAATCCTTATTCCTGCAGGTTTTATTTTTATTGCAATTTTTCATTTCGTAACTCAATAATATCAATATACTAATATGAGTAAATTAGATTCAAGAATTCCGGCTGGTCCTTTAAAGGATAAATGGAAAAATCATAAAGACCATATGAACCTTGTTGCACCCAACAACAGAGATAAGATTGATATTATTGTTGTAGGTACAGGTTTAGCAGGAGGTTCTGCAGCAGCTACATTAGCTGAACAGGGATATAATGTGAAAGCATTCTGTTACCAGGATTCTCCAAGAAGAGCACACTCAATTGCTGCACAGGGAGGTATCAACGCTGCCAAAAACTATCAGGGTGACGGTGACTCTACTTACAGATTATTCTATGACACTATCAAAGGTGGTGACTATAGAGCAAGAGAGGCCAACGTTTACAGACTAGCTGAAGTTTCTGCCAATATTATCGACCAGTGTGTTTCACAGGGTGTTCCTTTCGGAAGAGATTACGGCGGCCAGTTAGATAACCGTTCATTTGGTGGTGTTCAGGTTAAAAGAACATTCTACGCAAAAGGACAGACAGGTCAGCAGTTATTATTAGGAGCTTACTCTTCATTAAGCCGTCAGATCGGAAAAGGAAGAGTAAAAATGTATAACCGTCACGAGATGCTGGATTTAGTAATCGTTGATGGAAAAGCAAGAGGAATTATCGCAAGAAACCTGGTAACAGGTGAGATCGAAAGACATTCTGCTCACGCAGTTGTTATTGCTTCAGGTGGTTACGGAAACGTATATTTCCTTTCAACCAATGCAATGGGATCCAACGTTTCTGCAGCTTGGAAGATTCACAAGAAGGGAGCCTATTTCGCAAACCCTTGTTATGTACAGATCCACCCGACTTGTATTCCTGTTCACGGAACACAGCAGTCTAAACTGACTTTGATGTCTGAATCGTTAAGAAACTCCGGAAGAATCTGGGTTCCTAAAAAAATTGAAGATTCCGTAGCCATCAGAGAAGGTAAATTAAGACCTGAAAATATTAAAGAAGAAGATAGAGATTATTATTTAGAAAGAAGATATCCTGCATTCGGAAACTTAGTGCCTAGAGATGTTGCTTCTAGAGCGGGTAAAGAAAGATGTGATGCTGGTTTCGGAATCGAGAATAATGATACTAAAGAAGGTGTTTACTTAGATTTCTCTACAGAAATCATCAAAAAAGGTAAAGAAGCCGCTATCGAAAAACATATTCAAAATCCTACAGATCAGCAGATCTATGATTTAGGAAAAGCTTGGATTGAGGAGAAATACGGTAACTTATTCGTAATGTACGAAAAAATTACAGCCGATGATCCTTACAAAACTCCAATGAAGATCTATCCTGCCGTTCACTATACCATGGGAGGTGTTTGGGTTGATTATAACCTTCAGTCTACCATCCCTGGATGTTTCGTAATCGGTGAAGCTAACTTCTCAGACCACGGAGCTAACAGATTGGGAGCTTCTGCTTTGATGCAGGGGTTGGCAGACGGATATTTCGTTCTTCCTTACACGATTGCAGATTACCTTTCAGCGGACATCAGAACGGGAGCAATTCCTACAACTTCTGGCGAATTCGATCAGGCTGAAAAAGAAATTAAAGACAAAGTAAATTTCTTCTTAAATAATAAAGGAACTCATTCAGTAGATCATTTCCACAAAAAATTAGGACACATTATGTGGAATAAAGTAGGAATGGGAAGAACTCCTGAAGGTTTGAGAGAAGCTATTGCTGAAATTGCTCAGGTGAAAAAAGAATTCTGGAGCGATGTGAAAGTTCCTGGTGATGCAGATGGAATGAATACAGAGCTTGAAAAAGCTTTCAGAGTGGCAGATTTCATCGAATTAGGACAATTAATGGCAATCGATGCATTACACAGAAACGAATCTTGTGGAGGACATTTCAGAGAAGATCATGCTACTCCTGAAGGTGAAGCTGAAAGAGATGATGTTAACTTCAAATATGTAGCAGCTTGGGAATATCAAACAGATGATATCACAACGGAAGTGCTGCACAAAGAAGATCTGATCTATGAAAACATTGAAGTTAAAGCAAGAAGTTACAAATAATCTCCAACCTATAAATAAACAATTATGAGTGCAAAAAAAGGCCTTCATCTTACCCTAAAAATTTGGAGACAAAAAAATAGCAAAACTAAAGGTCAGTTTGAGACCTACAAAATATCAGATGTTTCTACAGATTCTTCTTTCTTGGAAATGTTAGATATTTTGAACGAGAATATTATTAACGAGGGAAAAGAACCTATCGCTTTTGACCACGATTGCCGTGAAGGAATCTGCGGTATGTGTTCTCTTTACATCAATGGTAGAGCTCACGGTCCGGATACTGGTATCACGACTTGTCAGCTTCACATGAGAATGTTCAAAGACGGTGAAACCATCGTTATTGAGCCTTGGAGAAGTGCTGCTTTCCCGGTTATTAAAGACTTAATGGTAGACAGAAGCGCATTCGACAGAGTAATGGCTGCAGGTGGTTTCATTTCGGTGAACACTTCTGGTAATACTTTGGATGCGAATGCAATTCCGGTTCCTAAAGAAGATGCAGATAAAGCAATGGATGCTGCAGCATGTATCGGATGTGGAGCTTGTGTGGCTACTTGTAAAAACGGATCTGCAATGCTATTCGTTGGAGCTAAAGTTTCTCAGTTTGCCCTACTTCCTCAAGGTAGAGTGGAAGCGAAGAGAAGAGTTCTGAACATGGTGAAAGCTATGGACGAAGAAGGATTCGGAAACTGTTCAAATACAGGAGCTTGTGAAGTTGAATGTCCGAAAGGAATTTCTCTTGAAAACATTGCCCGAATGAACAGAGAATATATGGCTGCTATGGTAGATAACGGATAGATATCTATTCAAATACATAAAAAAATCGTCTTCATTATGGAGACGATTTTTTTGTACATACCCTATGGCTGTTAAAGTTTGTTAAGTTGTTGATTGAATATGATGTTCTTTATTTAATAAGTCTATATTTGGTGAACATTTTTTATGAATGAAAGAAGAATAAACATCTTGCAAATGTTTTTTTTGACAAAAAAATCTATGGTGGTTAAATGGCTGCAAACCCTCTTTTCATAGGTTTTCATAAAATTTTTAAAAAAAATAAATACTCTTAATCAACAAACCGTAAAAAACGGTATTTTTGTGTAATATTAAAATTGAAATGAAAAAATATCTTTTATTGTTTATCATCACGGTTTTTGTGATGTCTTGTTCAAAAAAAGTTGAAGTAAAAGGAAAAATTGCTGGAAGTTCACCACTCGAAAGAATTGAATTTGTTGAAGCTTCTGGTGTTGCTACACTTCCGCTTGTTAATATAGGTTTAGATAAAAATGGAAACTTTACTGGAAGCTTCGATGCTCCTAAAGACGGGATGTATGTCATCAACTATGCAGGAAGACAGAATCTTATTTATCTTGAAGGCGGACAGAAGCTAAATATTTCTGGAAACGCAATGACCTTTCCAAACGAATTCGTCGTTACAGGAGACGCTAAAAAAAACAATGATTTTCTTCAGGCAAGCCAGAAGTTCTTAGGTGAATATGGAAGTAAGATCAATGTTCAGCAACTAATGGGCGGAGACGAAAAAACATTCTTAAAAGGAGCTCAGAAGATCGAAGCTGATATCAATAAAAATGTAGAAGAGCTTGCTCAGAAAAATAACCCTGGCAAAGGAATCCTGGAATGGAAAAAGAATGACGTAAAAGTAACCATTCTGAACCTTCTTGCCAACTATGAAATGTCCCAGCGCCAGATGTCAGGGAACCCTTCATTTAAAGTTTCCAAAGCTTTCCAGGATTATGAAAACAAACTGGAAGAGAACAAAGACGTAATGGTGAAAACAATTCCGTTGTACAGACAGTATCTGCTTGTGAAAATGAGCCCTGACTTTCAGAAATTTGCTGAAGCAAAAGCTAAAGGAAAAACAGACATTATCACTTCTGAAATTTTTGCACAATTCCTAAAAGACAGAAAAGAAGTTACACAGACTGCTAAAGATTACCTTTTAGCATTTGTAGTGGCTCAGGATATTCATCCGGGCGCTCCTGCGAAGAATACTGACAAAATCAAAAAAATTATTGATACCGATATTACTGATGCATCCATCAAAGCAGATCTTGTTAAAATGCAGGTAGCAATCAACGGACTTAAAGTAGGAGATGCTGCTCCTGAAGCAGCCTTGGTAAAAGCAGACGGTAAATCTTACCAGCTTTCTGAAAATAAAGGAAAACCATACATGCTGTTCTTCTATGCATCTTGGAATCCTTACATCAGTGAAGCTACAGTTCCTGTTTTAAAAGAAGTTGTGAATTTCTATAAATCTAAAATGAACTTTGTTTTTGTAAACGTTGATGATACAAAAGATCAGTTTGTAAAAACCAGCAGTGCATTATTAAAAGGAATTCCGGGAACGAATGTATACGGTGATAAAGGACTGGAATCAGATATTGCTAAAAAATATGGCGTTTACGGATTCAAGCTGCCTTGCTTTATAGTAGTAGACAAAGATGGTAAAATTGCCAGCAGATCTTTTGTGAACTTAGGCGAGCAGGAGGTTGTGACGATTTTAGATAAACTTACAGGACTTTCTGCTCCAAGAGTAGATCCTAATATCCAGATGCAGCAGCAACAGGCAATGCCGGTTGATCCGTCAGCACAGCCTGCAAATCCTCAGCCAGCCCCAACAAAATAATAAACTTTAATATAGATGGAAACCTTATCTTCGGATAAGGTTTTTTTTATTGTATTTTTGCAGATTGAAACCGGAAGTTCATTTCGGCTGATTAAAAAATAGAAATAGAGATTCAGGACTGAAACCCATAGGTTTTATCCGACCATTAAAAGAAATTGAGTTTACGGATGAGAAAGAAGAAAGATATAATTCTTGAAAATATTAAGCTGTTCGGTGCAGGAGCAAAAGGCGTTGCCATAGGAAGAACCGAAGAAGGAAAAACAGTATTGATTTCCGGAGCGGTTCCGGGAGACGTTGTGAATGCAAGAGTAAAAAAATCCAAGTCAAAATACTACGAAGCAGAAACCGTAGAAGTGGTGGAACGTTCCCCATTCAGAGTAGAGCCCAAATGTATTCATTTTGGGACATGCGGAGGATGCAAGTGGCAGAATATGAGCTACGAAAAGCAACTTGATTTCAAACAGGAAGAAGTATATAATAATATAAAGAGAATCGGTGGAATTGAAGATTTTGAAACCGTTCCCATCTTAGGGGCTGAAGAGCAGTATTTTTACAGAAATAAAATGGAATTTTCTTTCTCCAATGCGAGATGGCTTACTCAATATGAAATAAGTTCAGAAGAAAATTTCGGAAGCAAAGATGCTTTAGGATTTCATATTCCGGGAATGTGGAGTAAAATTTTAGACCTTAAAGAATGTTTCCTTCAGGAAGATCCTTCCAACGCCATACGTCTGGCTGTGAGAAAATTTGGGGTAGACAATGGATTGGACTTCTTTGATGTAAAAAAACAGGAAGGGTTTTTAAGAACCTTAATGATGAGACAAAACTCTAAAGGCGAATGGATGATTTTATTCCAGCTTTACAGAGAAGAAAAACAAAACAGAGAAAATCTTTTCCAGTATCTTTTGGAGCAATTTCCACAGATCAAAACGCTGGTGTATGCCATTAACCCAAAACAAAATGACTCTATCTACGATTTAAATGTCAATACTTATTTCGGAGAAGGCTTTTTAATGGAAGAAATGGATGGGCTGAAGTTTAAGATCGGGCCCAAATCATTCTTTCAAACCAATTATAAACAAGCTTTAGAGCTTTACAGAAAAACATTGGAGTTTGCTGATTTAAAAGGTGATGAAGTAGTGTATGACCTCTATACAGGAACTGGGACTATTGCACAGTATGTTGCCAGAAATGCAAAACATGTGATCGGGATAGAATCTGTTCAGGAAGCCATAGATGCAGCTATAGAACATGCTGAATTAAACGGTCTTACCAATACCACATTCTATTGTGGAGATATGAAAAATGTTTTCAATGATGAATTCATGGAAAATCATCCGAAAGCAGACGTTCTGATTACCGATCCGCCAAGAGATGGAATGCACCAGAAAGTGGTAGAGCAAATCCTGAAACTCGCCCCGGAAAAAGTAGTCTATGTAAGCTGTAATTCTGCAACACAGGCGAGAGATCTTGCCTTGATGAAAGAACATTATACATTGGTAAAAATCCTGCCGGTAGATATGTTCCCGCAGACTCATCATGTGGAAAACATTGCATTGCTTATTAAAAAATAATTTTATTTAAATTTGACTTCAAATCTTAATATGAACGTCAGTTACATCTGACCAAATAAAAAATAAAATATACAGATGAAATATTTTAAATTTCTCATCATGATCTGCTTCGTGGGAATGCTTTTTTCCTGTGGCGGAGAAGATGATATCTGTGAAAGCGGTGAAGGAACGCCAAGATTAAAAGTAGCTTTCAAATCTCTTGAAACAGGCAAAGAGAAAACAATGGATTCCTTACACGTTGCAGTAGATTACGGATCCGGAAAAGTGGATTTGGGATGGGATAAGACAGTAACCTCCAAGCTGGTTCCGATAAGGGTAGATGATTCTCCTTATACAGATATTTACTTCAAGGAAACTCTGAAAGGCCCCGAATCTCATGTAAGGATCAGTTACACCACAAAGACTACATATGTATCTCCGGGATGTGGTATCAAAAAGACATATGAGAATTTAAGTTCAGAATTATTACAATCAAATCCTGTACAGAAAATTGAAGCAGGACAAAATCAAATAGAAAATGAAGACAAGACTAATCTTTTCCTTCTTTTTTAGCATAATAGGAGTAATGGGTCTGGCCCAGGAAAAAAAAGAAGCTAAAGAAGCCAAAAAAGTTCAGGAGAAATACAAACCGAATTTTATGGTTGGTTTTGATGTTCTTAATGCTGGTGTTTCCTTTTTTTCAGACAGAATGCTTTATCAGGGTTTTATTTCCTCAAAAGTGAGGGGAAATGTACATGCTATTGCTGAAGCCGGTTTTGAGAAGAATGTATATCAAAAAAATGGGTACGATGCAAAAGCCAGTGGACCGTTTGTGAAATTAGGAGCTTTCTATATGCTTGCAAAAGATCTGGAGAATGAATTCAACGGTTTTTATGCAGGAGGTAAGATCGGTGCTGCTTTTTACAATCAGGAATATATGGCTGTTCCTGTGCGGGGATATGGTGGCAGTGGCTCCTCTGTGTCATTTCCCTCTTCATCACAGACTTCCGGCTGGATAGAAGGAACAGTAGGAGGAAGAGTGCAGTTGTTTGAGTCCAACTTCTATATCGATGTCAATCTTCAGCCTAAATATTTAGTCTATACTTCCAAACAGGATGATATTACCCCAATGATTGTTCCCGGATTTGGAAAAAGTTCAGGCAAATTCAATATGGGCTTTGCATGGAATATTGCCTATAAGTTTTAAAAAACAAAACTGATTTTTCCATTGAGTGATAAGATCAGTCTTTTATAAGAAATAACCAGATTTACCTTTACTATTGAATCCCCCGGATCTCCATCTGGGGATTTTGTTTTGTTATTGTTAAATCATAAATTATATTTAAGTGATTATTCTTTATTGTATTTTAATTTTTTGTGATTTTGTTTTACTTAAAATGTTATATTTGTGAAATTAACATAATATTAAAAATATGAAGAAGCTTTTTACTTCAGTATTTTCGTTCTGTCTATTTGCCGCTGCTACCGCACAGTGGACGCCGTCAACAGGCCGAGGCGGAGAATTGATACAGCGGTCAGATATCAAAGGATATTATAACTTAGATATTTCTTTACTTAGATCACAACTTGCAGGAGCCCAGGAAATGGGCCAGAATGCCAAGCCTATTGCTATTTCACTTCCTACATTGGATGGTAAGGTGGAAAGGTTCAATGTTTACAGTTTTCCTGTGATCGCAAAAGAGCTTGCAAATCAGTATGAGCTGGGATCTTATGTAGGAGTGGGAATTGATGATCCTTCAAAATATTTAAGATTTTCATTAGCTCCGAACGATTTTCAGTCCATGATTATTAAAGACGGTGTCTATCAGTTTATAGAACCTCAGAATGCGGCTAAAACGGTTTACGGTGTACATGCAAAAACAGTACCTACAGCAGGGTCTCAAGGTTTCCTTTGTTCAATGGATGAAGACATCCTTTCTAAAAAAGAGATTGCAAAACTATACAACAGCAAAAAGTCTTTCGCTAATAATTCGTCAGATTTTTCTAAATCTTCGGACAAAAAGTACAGGACACTAAGACTGGCACTTTCTGTAACAGGTGAATATACCACTTATTTCGGGGGAACCCAGGCGGGAGCACTGGTCGCAATGAATGCTACGCTTACAAGAGTGAATGGTGTTTTTGAAAAAGATATGGGATTGCACATGAATATGGTGAACTATCCTGCGCTTGTTTATATGGATGCAGCTACAGATCCTTATTCTCCGGCTGCTCAGATGGGCAACTGGAATGTTCAGCTTCAGCAAACCCTTACCAGTGTTGTCGGAAACGAGAACTATGATATCGGGCACTTATTCGGGAGAAGCGGAGGCGGAGGAAATGCCGGATGTATTGGATGTATATGTGTAAATCCTGCAACAGCAACAAGTAAGGCTAAAGGTTCTGGTTATACTTCACCAGCTAATGCTATTCCTCAGGGTGATACATTTGATATAGATTATGTAGCTCACGAAATGGGACACCAGTTAGGAGCTAACCATACTTTCTCTCATGCCCTTGAAGGTTCTGGGGTGAATATGGAACCTGGATCCGGATCCACCATTATGGGATATGCGGGTATTACAAATGCCGATGTTCAGAACAATTCTGATGATTATTTCCATGCGGTAAGTATTCTTCAGGTTCAGAATAATCTTGTTACCAAAACATGTGATGTTGAAACTCCGGTTACCAACAATCCTCCTGTTATTTCTGCTTTGAATGATTTAGCAATTCCAAAAGGAACCGCATTCGTCCTTACAGGTAATGCAATAGATCCTGAAGGAAATCCTATGACCTATACTTGGGAGCAGTTTGATAATGCTGCTATACCAGTTACGGCTATCATTGGAAATACAGGTGTGGGACCATTATTCAGATCTATAGCACCGTCTACTTCACCTACCAGATATTTTCCTAAACTGAATACTGTATTAGCAGGAAATCTTTCTTCTGCAGCAGACTGGGAAACGGTATCCACCGTAGCCAGATCTACAAATTTTGTGTTCACTGCCCGAGATAACAGTCCAATTGTAACGCAACAGCAGACTAATTCTTCACTTCAGAAAGTTGGGGTAGGAAATGAAGGACCTTTTAAAGTGACTTCCACTACAGTATATAACAACGCTGCCAGTGCTGTAACATGGAATGTTGTGAATACCAATGCAGGGATCTACAATGCTCAAAACGTTAAAATAGATTATACTGCAGATAACGGAACTTCATGGGTAGTACTTTCGCCATCTACACCTAATGACGGTGCGGAAGCTTTCACATTCTCTTCTCTTGCTACAGGCGCTAATATAAAAATTAGAGTAAGTGCTATTGGAAATGTTTTTTATGCAATAGGAAATGCTACAGTAGCTGCTTCAATGAGTACTTGTTCTACAACGGCTACTGCAGGTGTAGCTGTGTCTGGACTGACAATTTCTTCCGGAAACATCAGCTGGACGCCAGTTCAAGGTGCTACCTATTCTTTAAGATACAGAAAAGCAGGAACTTCAACATGGATTAATGTAACTGTTCCAACCAACTCTTACTACATCGCCGGACTTGAAGATACAACTCAATATGAGGTGCAGGTAGCTAATATTTGCGGAAGCACTACGGGTAATTATTCAGCAACTACAAACTTTACTACATTGCCTTATGCATACTGTACAAATGCTACAGGAAGCTTTGCAGACGAATATATCTCAAATGTCTCTGTAACTCCGGTTGGAATGAGTGTTATTTCCAATACCAGTACCGGTTCTTCTTATACAGATTACACTGCAGACCCTACTAAAGTAATTACCCTAAGACAGGGAAGTTCAGGCAACACCATCAGTGTTAGTAAAGCCTGGACTGCCGATCAGTATAATGAAGGAGTAACTGCCTGGATAGACTTCAACAGAGATGGTAACTTCTCAGATTCTGAGATAATCTACAGTAATGCGGCTAATACGGTGACGCCTGTATCGGGAACGTTCTCTGTACCTGCCAACGCTTATTCAGATAAAAAAATCATTATGAGAGTGGTAATGGCTTACGAAGATCAGCCTGAAAACGGATGTAATGGTTTTGCATACGGCGAGATCGAAGATTATCCTGTTCAGATCCAGCTAGCTTTAGGAACAAGTGATGTAAATGCTCCTAATAATGGAATTCAGATCTATCCTAATCCTGCAAGTGATGTATTAAACATTACTAAAGTTTCAGACAAAGCATTATATAAAATTTACAATGCTGCCGGTCAGCTGGTAGGAGATGGAAATATTAAGGACGGAAAAATTAATGTTTCAGCTCTAATTAAAGGCGGATATGTAATCACAATTGATGAAAAAGGAAAAGATCAGTTCAGATCCAAGTTCATCAAAAAATAATAAAAATTAAAAACGATATAAGATCCTCAGGCTGCCCCTGGGGATTTTATGTTTTAATGTATAAAATGTATTATTATTGTGAAATTTTTACAAAAAAATATTTGAATGGATATATTAATAGTGAAAAAATTATTAGATTTGTATGATTAATATAATAATGAGAACATTATGAAGAAACTCTTTACTTCTTTAATACTCTTTCTGTGTTTAGTAAATATAGGCTTTGTTTCCAAAGTCTATGGTCAAACGGGGCAGATTGGGACGGGAACTACCTCCATGGTTCAACTTCCTATATATTCATATTATGGATATAACTATTCTCAGCAGATCTATACTGCTGCTGAAGTTTCGGCTGCTGTCGGAACGGCAAATTATATTACAGCTATAAAATTCTACGTTGATTCAGCTGTATTGCCACAAACCAATTATAGTGATTGGGTAGTATATATGGGACATACAACCCAAGCCAACTTTGCTACTACAACCAGTTGGGTGCCTGCAGCTTCATTGACACAAGTTTTTTCAGGAACATTACCTGCTATAACAAGTGGAAACTGGGTGACCCTTCAGTTATCAACTCCATTCCTGTGGAACGGAACCGATAATATTGTTGTAGGAGTTGATGAGAATACTCCAGGGTATTCAGGATCTCCGGGAACAGGCTGGGGGAACTATAATGCAGGAACAAACAGAGGGATTCTTTATTATAATGATACTACAGATCCTAGCCCTACAGCACCACCTACTGCATCAACAAGATATGATAACATCCCAAGATTACAGTTGGTAAGTGTAAGTTTACAGCCTTGTACAACTGCACCTCCTGCTGGTATTACAGTAGGAAGTATAACACCAACTTCAGCTAATGTTTCATGGACGCCATCTACCGGAGCTACCTATGTAGTGAGATACAGACCTGTATCTGGAGGTGCGTGGATCAGTATTCCTGTAAATACTCCATTAACAGGAAGTCAGCTTATTTCAGGATTAACAGAACAAACTCAGTATGAAGTACAGGTAGCTACCATTTGTGGAGGTACACAGGGCGCATTTTCAGCGAGTTCGACTTTTACAACTCCAGCTATCAGCTATTGTTCCGCCGCTTCTACAAGTACAACAATAGATGGTTATATTGGTCAGGTTGCTGTTAATGCAACAGCAGCTCCTTCTATGGTAAGTAACTCTGGGTTCAGTAATTATACTGATTACAGTACAGATCCAACAAGATTAGTTACTTTAGTAAGAGGCAGTGCAAATAATACAGTTACGATTACGAAAAATTGGCCGGGTTATCAATATGGCTTTAGCACAGGAGTTTGGATCGATTTTAACAGAAATGGTATTTTCGAAGCAACTGAGCGTGTGTTAACTGCTCCAAGTAATACAACAACTCCGGTGTCTGCTACCTTTCCGGTACCTTCCGGTACAGCTGTTTATGGAGGGAATCTTACGACCCGTATGAGAGTAGGTTTAGCAGAAAGCTCTTCAGTTTCAGCTTGTGGAACATTTACATGGGGCGAAGTAGAAGATTATGCAGTAAAACTTATTGATCTGCAGACTTGTAGTGCTGCTCCACCAACCAACATTGGAGTAAATAACTTAACACCTACTTCAGCCAACGTTACATGGGCTGCAGCTACAGGAGCAAGTTATGTGGTAAGATACAGACAAGCACCTGCCGGTGCATGGGTCACTCTTCCTGCCACTGCTGTATTAGCAAGTAACCAGCTTATTTCAGGTTTATTAGAACAAACTCAATATGAGGTTCAGGTTGCTACCATTTGTGGTGGAACACAGGGAGCATTCTCAGCAGGAGTATTCTTTACGACACCGGCGATTACCTACTGTACATCATCATCAACCAGTACTACAATTGATGGGTTTATTAGTAATGTAACAGTGACGCCTACTAACTCAACCGTAATGGTTAGTACTTCAGATTTTAGCAACTATACAGATTACAGTACGGATCCTGCCAGATTAATTACGCTGGTAAGAGGATCTGCGGGGAATTCAATTTCTATTGCTAAAAGCTGGCCGGGCACTCAGTATTCTTTTGGAACTGGTGTTTGGATAGATTTTAACAGGAATGGTATATTTGAAACAAACGAACAAGTTTTAACTTCAGCAAGTAATACAACCACTCCGGTAACAGCTACATTTGCGGTACCTTCCGGTACTGCCGTTTACGGAGGTACGCTTAATACCCGTATGCGTGTAGCCTTAAGAGAATCTGCTACTGCTGCTGCATGTGGAACTTTCACTTGGGGTGAGGTAGAAGATTATGCTGTGAAATTAATAGATCAGCCGGCATGTACTACAGCACCACCTGCGAGTCTTACGCTTACCAATCTTACTTCTACAACAGTAAATGTATCTTGGATTGGTGCAGCAAATGCTACGTACACCATAAGATGGAGAGTTGCTCCTTCAGGAGCTTGGCAGACGCAAACTTTAGCTGCCGGTGCAAGTACATATACGATTACCGGTCTTACAGAGCAAACTACCTATAATGTACAGGTCGCTACACAATGTGGAACCGGTCCATTAGGAGCATATGGTCCTTCATCAACATTTACGACACCACCATTGTCATACTGTACAATGACAGGAACAGGAACTAACGACCACATTTCTAATGTAACGGTTACTTCTTCTAACCTTGGTGTTCCACAAATGAGTAATACTTCTGTACAAACCAATTATACAAGTTATGTAACACCTGCAACATTAATTACTCTTGATGCAGGATCTGTAAACAATAAAATCTCTGTAGCAAAAGGATGGACTGGATCTACAAGTAATGACGCAGTTTCAGTATGGATAGATTTCGACAGAAACGGACAGTTTACAGCAAATGAACAGATTCTTGCTTCCGCAGCAAGTACTACTACTCCGGTTACAGCTGTTTTCGGTGTACCGGCAGGAGCTTATACAGGACCACTTACCACTACAATGAGAGTTGTGCTTAAACGTACAAGTGCCCCGGTAATGTGTCAGAATGCAGTGAATGGTGAGGTTGAAGATTATGCAGTAAGAATAAGACCATGTAGTAATGTTACACCAAACCAGCCTGGTATTGTAACAACTCATAATTCTGCTACACTTACCCTTTCAGGTGGAGCGAATAACGTAAGTTATTTAGTAAGATACAGACTTCAGGGACCGCCTCCGGGACCATGGATAGAAACATATGCTTCTACACTGTTGAACAACATGCCGCTTGTACTGACTGGTTTAACTCCAGCTACAAATTATGAAGTTCAGGTAGCTGCAGTATGTGGAGACGTTGTCGGTACATTTACCCCGATCAAGCCATTTGTAACAAGATGCGACCCTACGCCTCCAAATGTTACAATTAGTAATATCACCACAACCTCCGCTTTGATTACTTGGGCTCCTGTTGCTGCCAGCTCTACCTATACGGTAGAATGGAGAAAAGTAGGTTCAGGCTTACCTTGGACTCAAATCAGTAATATCGCACCTCCTACCAATACTTATCTGTTGAGCGGTTTAGATCCGTATACAACATATGAAGTAAGAGTGGCAAACAAGTGTGTGGGAGAAAATGGACTTAACCCGTATTCGAATCCAAAAGTGTTTACTACACTAAGGACTTGTGAGCTACCTCCTCCGGGATTAACAATACTACAGCTTACTCCAACATCAGCTGAAGTTACATGGGAAGGTTTCACTGGTGCAACTTATATCCTTAGATACAGAAAAGTAGGTATTCCGAGCTGGACAAACGTTCCATTGACCGTGAATACTTATACAATTACAGGATTATTGGAAGAAACGAAATATGAAATGCAGGTAGTGAACGTTTGTAACGGTACGCCGGGTGCATACACACCTCCATATTATTTCACCACACCTACAGTGATCTATTGCCAGATGGCTTCTCAGAATGCTGTTAACGAACATATTTCCAAAGTTACAGTGACACCTAGCGGAAGACCTAAAATGGAAAATGCTTCAGGGCCATCAAGCTATACAGATTACACAGGAGTACCGGATACATTTATAGAGATGGTTCAGGGATCTACAGGAAACCAGATCACCATCGAGAAAAAATGGAACGGAACCAATCATGATGAAGGTATCGCTGTATGGATCGATTTCAACAGAAACGGATATTTTGACATCGATGAAAGAGTACTTACATCACCACCGAACACGACAAGTCCTGTTACAGGAACGTTCAGCGTACCGGTAGATGCTTATGTAAGTATGACCAACTACAAATACGTAGTAATGAGGATTGCGATGATGAGAGATGGTATTCCGGTTAACTGTACTAATTTTGCCAACGGAGAAGTAGAGGATTATTCAGTAAGAATCTCTAAACCTGGAATTGCAAATCCTGTTAACCAGACCGATATCCTGATCTATCCTAACCCGGTAAGCTCAGTATTGTATGTGAAAAATATTAGTAAAAAAGCTAAATATAAAATCTACAATTCTGCAGGACAAATTATCGGTGAAGGTATCCTGTTAAACAACCAGATCAATGTAAGTAAACTGATCAATGGAGTTTATGTTATAGATATCGATGACAATGGTAAAACAGTTCAAAAGAAATTTATTAAAGAATAATAATATTTAAATTTCAAAATAGATAAAGCCCTCAGAAATGAGGGCTTTTTTATTGGTAAAATTTGGTGAATTTATCTTAATGTTAATACCAGATGTATATTAACTAACTAAATAATTAGTGATTTGTGTTTGTTTATTCTAAAATCTCATCCGAGATTTCTTTCAGATCTTCTACATAATGACTGATAAGACAGACTTAGTCAAGTTTATTTAAACTTATAAAAAACCTCGTTAGAAATTCTAACGAGGTTTTTCTTATTCAATATCAAAGATGATCTGTTCGGTTTGTTCCTTAAGATCTTCCAGATTAGTGTTATTGTATATAATGCAGTCTGCCAGTTTAATCTTATCCTTTTCAGGCATTTGCTTTTCCATGACGGATTCTACTTCACGGTAGGTTTTTCCGTCCCTGTCCATTACCCTTTTGGTTCTGATATTATCTTCCGCAGTGACCAGAAGAGATTTGTAGCATTGTTTGTTCAGTTTTAGTTCAAACAATAATGCTGTTTCTTTGAAGACTAAATATTTGGTCTGTTTTTTAAGCCATTCTTCAAAATCAATCTTTACAGCGGGATGAATGATTTCGTTTAATTCATGAAGCAGATCTTTATTGTTAAATACCTTTTCTGCTACATATTTTCTATCATAAAGGCCATTTGAATCATAAGCTTGTTCGCCCAGTAATTCCCTGATCTTGATCTTTAAATCTTCATTGTCATTTACAATGGTTTTAGCCCTGTCATCGGAATAATAGACCGGGAAGCCAAACTCCTCAATAAAGTGTGCTACCGTAGTCTTTCCTGAGCCAATACCTCCCGTAAGACCTATGATCTTGGGTGACGACGGTTCCGGTTCTGCCTTCTGTGTCTCTGAATGTAACTCTTCCATAATTAAAAATTAATATCCAAAAACATCATTAAAACTGTGAATCTCATCTAATCTTACCCCTTTTTCAGTCATTTTAAGACTGGCCAGTTCATTGTGAGCATCATGTTCAAAGAACAGTAAATATTCATTATCCACACACTGTTTCAGGAATTTTCCTTTCTCTTCCATTGTCAGTAGAGGTCTGGTATCATATCCCATGACATATACCTGGTTGATGTGTCCTGCAGTAGGAATAAGGTCAGCGGCAAAAACAATCGTTTTTTCCTGGTATTGAATTACCGGAAGCATCTGCTTTTCCGTATGTCCGTCTACAAAGATCACATCCATTTTAAGATCAGGGGCAAAACCATAATTTCCTGTAGCAGGAAGTGGTAAAAAGTTCAGCTGTCCGCTTTCCTGCATTGGCATGATATTCTCCTTCAGGAAACTGGCTTTTTCCCTTGGGTTCGGCTCTGTTGCCCATTTCCAGTGATTTTCATTCGTCCAGAACTGTGCATTTTTAAAAGCAGGTCTGTAACCCGTTTTATTATCATTCCATTCAATAGCACCACCGCAATGGTCAAAGTGAAGATGCGTAAGAAAAACATCTGTGATATCTTCTTTTACAAAACCGAATTTCTTTAAATTCTTATCAAGATTGTCATCTCCCCAAAGCGAATAATGACCGAAGAATTTATCATCCTGTTTATTGCCAAGACCACAATCCACAAGGATGAGCTTCTTGCCGTCTTCTATCAGAAGGGAACGGGTTCCCAATTCAATCAGGTTTCTTTCGTCTGCAGGGTTTGTTTTTTCCCACAGACTCTTTGGGACGACTCCAAACATAGCGCCGCCATCTAATTTAAATTTTCCACATTGTATTGGATATAATTTCATATATATTTTGATTTATTTCTGTATTAATTTCATTTTAGCAGCGACCTTTTTCCCGTTTTCGTCTGTATTGTCAAGTTCCGAAATGATATTCTGGAAATCATGGTCTTTTCTGTTCTGGGAAAGTTTCTGCTTGATGTATATTTCTGTTGGAATTATTTTCAGGCCGAAAGCACCTTTCATCTCCTTCTCTACAAACGCTCTACCCATATCTTTTACCATTACGGGACACTTTTGGAAATTCTCATACTTGAATGTTAATTTTTCCAAATGCTGATAAAGCTCCTCATTGTCCATCAGCTGTACATTTCCACGGATCTGTACCGCTTCATAATTCCAGGTTGAAACATTCATATGATCATACCAGCTGCTCGAAATATACGCATGAGCTCCCAGAAAATCACAGAGAACTTCATCTCCGTCTTTCAGTGTTTTTGCCTGAGGATTAGCCTTGGAAATATGAGTTTCCACATACATATGCTCTGGATCATCTTCATTAAGCATCATCATAGAATGGGTTGCCCTTATTTTTTCAGTAGAAGAAATAAGCAGGGCAAAAGCATTTTCACTGATAAGTTGCCTCATCAGATCATAATCTTCACTTCTGTATAATTTTGGAATAAACATAGATTTTTAAAATAATTCTCCCGGACTTTTCGGTCTGGTTATATTTAAATGCTGATAAGCTTTGTCGGTTACCTCCCTTCCTCTCGGTGTTCTGATAATGAATCCTTCCTGAATCAAAAAGGGTTCGTAAACTTCTTCTAATGTTTCAGGATTTTCAGCAATTGAAGTCGCCAATGCAGAAATTCCTACCGGCTTTCCTTTGAAGTTTTCTATCATGACCCGCATGATTTTGTTATCCATTTCATCCAGGCCAAATTCATCCACATTTAAAGAATTCAGCGCATATTTTGTAATGTTGATTTCAATTTCACCGTTTCCTTTGATCTCCGCAAAATCACGAACCCTTCTCAATAAAGCATTGGCGATTCTCGGTGTTCCACGGCTTCTTCTTGCAATTTCTATCGCCGCATCCTCATAAATCTTGCTTCCCAAAACCCTTGAACTTCTCTGAATAATCATCGATAAAAGTTCAACTGAATAATATTCAAGCCTGCTTTGGATCCCAAATCTTGCCAGCATCGGCTTCGTCAGCATACCGCTTCTTGTGGTAGCTCCTACTAAAGTAAAAGGATTAAGACCGATCTGAACACTTCTTGCATTGGGCCCCGTTTCCAGCATAATGTCTATTTTATAATCCTCCATGGCAGAATACAGATATTCTTCCACGATAGGAGACAGACGGTGGATCTCATCAATAAAAAGAACGTCATTTTCCTCCAGATTTGTAAGCAAGCCTGCTAAACTTCCCGGTTTGTCCAAAACAGGTCCGGAAGTGATTTTACAGCTTACTCCAAGTTCATTAGCAATAATATTGGCTAAAGTAGTTTTACCCAGACCCGGTGGACCATGCAGAAGAACATGGTCAAGAGCTCCGCCACGTCTTTTGGCAGCACTGACAAAAACTTCAAGGTTTTCGAGCGTTTTTCTCTGCCCCGCAAAGTCTTTAAAACTCTGGGGACGGATCTGCTCCTCCTGTATAAGCTCCTCGTGCGAGTAGTTTTCCTTATCTGGATGTAAAAAATCTGGCATTAATTCATTTCATTTACCTCAAAGATAGGAAATTTAGAACAAGATTGAAACGTAGACAGATAAAATCAGACATTGAAAAAACGTTAAGATTAAGGTACAGATGCACGATAGAACAATTTAAGATAGAATAAATTGAGATATTTTAAGTATTTTTGAGAGGAAAAATTAATTATAAACAAGCAATAGCTTTAATCTTATATAAATGAAATTAATAGGACCTTTCAAACAGATCGTAACGCTGGCAGATCTTCCGTTAAGAGGAAAACTTTCTGATGAACAGATTAAAATGATTTCTGATGGTGGAATTATTGTGAATGATGGGGAGATCCGGGAACTTGGAAATTTTGAGACATTAAAATCTAAAAATCAAAATATAGAAATTGAAACCATTGAAGGAGAACAAATTGTTCTTCCGGGATTTGTAGATTCCCATACCCATATCTGCTTCGGAGGAAACCGTGCCAATGATTTTGCGATGCGTAATGCCGGAAAAACATACCTGGAAATAGCAGAAAGTGGAGGCGGGATCTGGAGTTCTGTGCAACATACCAGGAAAGCTTCAGAAGAAGAATTGCTAAAAAGCTTACTGGAAAGAATTAATTTTCTGGTTTCACTTGGAATTACCACAATTGAAATAAAAAGCGGTTACGGATTGGATGTAGAAAACGAGTTAAAGATGCTCAGAATAATAAAAAGAGCGCAGGAACATACTCCAGCTAAACTTGTTCCTACCTGTCTTTCTGCACACCTAAAGCCAAGAGATTTTGAAGGAAGCAATACGGAATATTTAAACTATATCCTTGCCGAAATTTTACCCAAAGTAAAAGAAGAAGGGTTGGCCAAGCGTGTAGATATCTTTATTGAGAAATCGGCTTTCCAGCCTGAAGAAAGTAAAGATTTTCTGCTTAAAACTAAAGATTTAGGTTTTGATATTACCGTGCATGCAGACCAGTTTACACCCGGAAGTTCAAGAATAGCTGTGGAAGTGGGAGCGAAGTCTGCAGACCATTTGGAAGCTACCATTGATGAAGATATTGAGTTTCTTGCAAAATCAGATACTGTGGCAACTGCACTTCCGGGGGCAAGCTTAGGGTTAGGAGAAAAATTTACACCAGCCAGAAAATTACTGGATGCCGGAGCAATTGTAGCCATCGCCAGTGACTGGAATCCTGGATCTGCCCCAATGGGAAATTTAATTACCCAAGCTTCCATTTTAGCAACATTTGAAAAGTTAACGACTGCTGAAGTACTTGCAGGAATGACTTTCCGTGCAGCTTATGCGCTGGGTCTTGATAATATAGGACAACTGGAAGTCGGTAAAAAAGCAGATTTTGTCACTTTTAAAACGGATAATTTCCAAAACATACTTTACAATCAGGGAAGCCTGAATGCAGAAAAAGTATATATTGATGGAAACCGAATTCAATAAATATGGGCATCTTTGATAAGATTTTAGGCAAAAAAGGGCAGGAAAAAGAAATCAGGACATACAATGATTTCTGGGATTGGTTTTTAACAAAAGAGAAAACATTTTTTGAAGTTGTTAAAAACAGAGAACATATTGAAGACCAGTTTTTTGATGTTATGGCTCCTGAACTTTCTAAAATAAATGAGGGATATTATTTTCTTTCAGGCATGTCTGATGACCATACGGCAGAACTTATTATTACGGTAGAAGGCGATATTAAAAAAATAATTTTTGCTGAGGAGCTTGTTACCGTTGCACCAAAGATGGACCGCTGGAAAATAACTGCCCTTAAGCCTGAAACTAATATTGAAAACGTAGGAATCCGGATGAATGACTGTGAGTTCACAAAAGACAATATCTATTTTTACTCCAATGAAATAGACGGATATCCGGATGAGATAGATCTGGCTTTTGTGTATAGTGATCTGAATGAGGCAAACAGGAGTTCCGCTACAACAGGAATCTGTATTTTTCTGGATAATTTCTTAGGTGAACTGAATTTTGCCACTCAGATTGATACTTTTAGTGTGATTGGTAAGAATGAAGCTGAAAAAGAACTTATTCCGATAGAAAAGTTAAAAGAATTCCTTCTCTGGAGAGAAAGAGAATTTACTGAGAAATATAAGGATATGAAGCTGGAAAGCGAAGATCAGTTTTCTCTTCTTGAAGCCACTTTGGAAAACGGAATGCCTCTTATGGCCACCGTGAATACTTCTTTACTGAAATACAATGCAAAAGCTTCGTATCCGTGGATCTCGGTGCTGAAGATTTCTTACGACGGAAGCAGGAATGATGGTTTTCCGGAAGAAAAAGATTACAATACCATGAATACCATCGAAGATTATGCAGCAGAAGTTTTGGCTCCTGAAAGTGGTCATCTGTACATCGGGAGAGAGACGGCAGACAGCTGCAAAAGTATCTATTTTGCCAGCAAAGATTTCAGACAGCCCTCAAAAGTCTTTGATCAGATTATAAAAGAGAATCCTCAGTATAAAATTTCACTCGAAATTTATAAGGATAAATACTGGCAAAGCTTTGAGTACTATAACGTAAATTAAAGCAAATTTTTGGTGAGCCAAGGCAGACGAATGAGCCTCAATAGCAGCCTTGATTTTCATTTTTTATATAAGTTTCCTTATATTGTGCCCCCGTTACTGTTGAATCTTTAAAAGAAACAGTAACTTTCTATAGTTCTTAAGTACACTCCTTGATAAGGAAAATAAAGCAGTCATATTATTCTTTGAGTACTTCTACCAGGGCTATGCCAGGTGTCTGTCAATATTAAATTACAAAAAAATAAGGTGATGAAATTTAAAAATCTAAAGTCTACTTTTAACAAAGGTGTTACTATTCCAAGTCTCATTTTTATTATCGGAACATGTTTTCTTTCGGCGCTCTATCCTAAACCGACGGAAAATATTTTAAATGAGATTAAACAGTTTATATTTGTTAATCTGAATTGGATATATGTCTGGGCAGTTACTTTATTTGTGATTTTTCTAGTTTACCTTCTTTTCAGTAAATATGCGAATATAAAGCTGGGAGCTAATGACAGCAAGCCGGAATATTCCTTTTTCTCATGGATTTCGATGCTGTTTGCTGCAGGAATGGGAATCGGGCTTATTTATTTCAGTGTGGCAGAACCTATGCAACACTATTCCTCAGAAGTTTTTGCAGATAATCATTACGTCAGCAGAGCAAAGCAGGCACAATTATATACCTTTTTTCACTGGGGGATTCATGCCTGGGCTATTTATGGAGTGGTAGGGCTTTCCCTGTCTTACTTTGCTTATCGGTACAGGCTGCCCCTTTCATTACGAAGCTGCTTTTATCCATTACTGAAAGATAAAATTAATGGCAAATGGGGAAATGCAATTGATGTGTTTGCATTATGCTGTACCTTCTTCGGTTTGACCACGACTTTGGGATTTGGAGTGGTGCAGATCAGTTCAGGATTGAATATACTTCATATCACTGCAGAAAACAGCTTTACCAATCAGGTGATTATTGTGATCAGTCTTATTTCTCTTTCTGTTTTTTCAGCAATTAGTGGAGTAGATAAAGGAGTAAAGATCTTAAGCAATATTAATGTAATGAGTGTCATTGTACTCTTACTTTTTGTACTCATATTAGGTCCGACTGTCTATTTAATAGGAAGTTTTACCGACGGATTAGGAAACTATGTCAATAATTTTTTCAATCTTACTTTCAATACCCATGTTTACGAAAAAAATGCATTGCCCTGGTTTTATGACTGGACAATTTTATACTGGGCATGGTGGATTTCATGGTCACCTTATGTAGGATTATTTATCGCACGGATTTCTAAAGGACGAACCATCAGGGAATTTATTCTGGCCGTTTTAGTGCTTCCTACTTTATTCAACTTTATCTGGATGTCCGTATTCGGGAATAGTGCTATCTGGTTCGACCTGAATGTAGCGAATGGTAAATTAAGCCAGCTGGCATCCGATCCTGATGCATTAATGTTCCGTTTTTTAGAATATATGCCTTTGTCAACCCTGACCGGATTTTTTGTGATTTCCATCATTATTATTTTCTTTGTAACATCCGCTGATTCGGGAATATTTGTAATGAATAGTATCGCTACTAAAAATTCCAGTAAATCTCCGAAATGGCAGATTATATTCTGGGGTATTTTACTTGCCGTGCTTTCCCTTTTACTGTTAAACGCAGGAGGATTAAAAGCACTTCAAAGCATGACCTTAATTACAGCATTGCCCTTTTCAATCATAGTCCTTTTATTTATAGTCAGTCTGATGAAGGGATTAATCATTGACCAGAAATATTATGATACCAATTTTTCTGCTTCAACCGTTCCCTGGTCAGGAGAATTTTGGAAAGAGCGTTTAAAAAACATCGTCTCCTTTAAAGATAATTCATCAGTAGATCATTTTATTCAGATTAAAACAAAAGAAGCCTTTACAGATCTGCAGCAGGAATTTGCAGCTAATGGAATTGAAGCGAAAATAAACCAGTATGAAAATCCTGTAAGGACAGAAATAGAAATTCACCAGGGAGTAGTCAATAATTTTGTTTACGGAGTTGAAAATAAGGTGAAAACCGTTTCTGAATACATGATTAATGAAGAAAATCTTCCCGATCTGGATGATAAGAAAACCCACTATCCAAGATCCTATTTTGGGGATGGCAGGGAAGGATACGATGTGCAGTACTTTACAAAAAATGAGCTGATTTCTGATGTTCTCAAGCATTATGAACGATTCCTGGAAATCGTTTCAGAAGAACGCAATGAAATGTTCATCAGCAGTAATGCCAACCAGGGAAAAGAATGACCTGAAAACAACCCTTTCCATTGAATGACCGATCTCATGGAATACTGTTGGAATTAAACAAAGGAGCGTTTTAATATCTAAACAATATTATTTAGATTTACCATATAAAACGATGTCATTAAAAATTTAATTTAAATTCTATGTTTCAGGACACTTGGCAAGGCAGATTGGATGGAGAAGAACTTCTTTTCCACAGAATATTTCAAAGAGTTAAAGAAGAAAATAATTATGACCATATTACAGCGGATGATTTCGTTCTGCACGGTTTTGCCGTAGATGAAGGGGTCAGGAGAAATAAAGGACGTCAGGGAGCGAAAGATGCTCCGGATGTGATCCGTAAAAATATGTCAAACTTTCCCGTTATCCGTCCTGATTTTTCCCTTTTGGACTTTGGAAATGTGAGCTGTGAAAACGGGGATCTCGAAAATACCCAGAATACTCTTGCCAAAAAGGTTTCAAAAGTATTATTAAAAGGAGGAAGATCAGTTGTTTTAGGCGGTGGGCATGAAGTAACCTATGCCCATTATTTAGGAATTAAAACAGCCTTTCCGGAACAGAAGATTGGAATTATCAATATCGATGCCCACTTTGACAACAGACAACCGGAAAATGGAGTAGGAGCAAGCTCAGGAACAGGCTTTTGGCAGATCGCACAGGAAGGGCAGATCAATTCGCTTCATATCGGGATTCAGAGAAATTCTAATACCCTGAAACTCTTTGATACAGCCCATCAGTACGGAATGAAATACATCCTTGCCGATGAGCTGTTTTTTGAAAACCTTCCTTCTATTTATCAGCGGATAGATGAACTGGCAGACAGTGTAGACTTTCTTTACCTTACGATCTGTATGGATGTATTCAATGCTTCTATTGCCCCGGGAGTTTCTGCTTCTGCCTACAACGGCATCTTTGCAGATACGCCTTTTATGCATTTTTACAGACATATTTTGAAAAATGAGAAACTGATAGCGCTTGATGCAGCAGAAGTCAATCCTTCCCTTGATATTCAGGACAGGACGGCAAGACTTGCAGCATGTCTTGTGAATGAATGGTTTATGATATAGTACAAAATTATATTATTTCGATAGAGAAAAATCATTACTTTATTTAGTCTTAAGGAACAAAATTTGTTACTTTCACGATGCTTTTTAGAATAAAGGCATTAATAAATTCATTTTTGAATTTAAAACAGAATTAAATTATGGAACAGTTAATTGAAAATAAGCTTATTAAAGCAGATAAGACGTTTTCAGAATGGAGAAAAGTACCGTTTGGAGAAAGGCAGAAGCTGATTGCAAAAGCGGCAGAAATTTTAAAGAATAATTCAGAAAAATTCGGCAGAATCATTACGACTGAAATGAATAAACCCATTTCAGAATCAATTGCCGAGGTGGAAAAGTGTGCCTTAATGATGCATTATTATGCAGATGCTGACAATATTCTAAAACCTGAAAAAGTTGAATCTGAATTTTCTTATTCTGAAGTTAATTATGTTCCGAAAGGTGTGATTTTAGGAGTAATGCCTTGGAATTTTCCTTTCTGGCAGGTACTGAGATTTGCTGTTCCTGCGATTTTAGCTGGAAATACAGTCGTTCTTAAACATGCTTCAATCTGTTTCGGAAGCGGAAATGCAATTGTAGAAGTTCTGTTAGAGGCCGGTTTTCCGGAAGGTGTTTTCCAGAACCTGGAAGTGGGGCATAAAGCTGTAAAAGAAATCCTTGAGCATGATGCTGTGAAAGGGGTAAGCCTTACAGGCAGCGGAAAAGCAGGTGGAGAAGTAGCTTCAATTGCTGGTTTAAACATCAAAAAATCTTTACTGGAATTAGGAGGAAGTGATGCTTTCATTATTTTCGATGATGCAGATTTGGATGAAGCAGCAAAAGCAGGAGTAAAATCCAGACTTCAAAATTGCGGTCAAACCTGTACTGCAGCTAAAAGATTTATTATTGACGAAAAAATTGAAGACGAATTTTTACCGAAATTTATTGAAGAGTATAAAACCTATGAAGTTGGAGATCCTTTCAATAAGGAAACTAAATTGGCGGGAATGGCAAGACCGGATCTGGCCGATGAGTTGGAAGCTCAATTCAACCGGGCGTTGGAAAATGGTGCTGAAATTATTATTCCTCTGGAAAGAATCTCTGAAAATGAATTTAAACCCGGTTTAATTCGTGTTCAGGAAGGTAATCCTATTTTAAAAGAAGAACTTTTTGGTCCTTTGGGAATGATAATGATCGCTAAAAGTGATGAAGAAGCTTTACAAATGGCTAATGATATTCCTTTTGGGCTTTCCAATTCTGTTTGGACGAAAAAAGCAGACCGTCAGTTATTCTTTATTGAAAACCTTGAATCAGGAACAGTCAATATTAACAGAATGACGAGTTCTGATCCGCGTTTTCCATTTGGTGGGAGCAAAGCTTCGGGGTATGGAACGGAATTGTCTTTATTGGCTTTAAAAGAGTTTGTAACAGCAAGAACGATTGTGGGAAACTAGTTGTATGGTGTACAATGTACAATGTAAAATGTACAAAGTATAATGTATTAATGTAATTTACAGTCATTAAATATATAAAATCCCGGAAATAGATATTTCCGGGATTTTTTTGTATGCTTGTCAAAAAGTAATTTTGCTTATTGCTTATTGCTTATTGCTTATTGCTTATTGCTTATACTGTCGTCAGTCTCAGTGTATTGGTTTTTCCACCTTCGTAAGATGGGGTAGCATTGATGTTGATAACAAAGTCTCCGCTTTCAATATAACCGTGGTTATGGGTCAGCATATTTACCTGGATAATGGTTTCATCCGTTGGCTTCTTCATGTCATAATAATAAGCATGAACTCCCCAAAGAAGGTTCAGCATTGTGATCACTCTTTTATTTCCACTGTAAACAATAATATGGGAATTCGGTCTGTGTGCAGCAAGCTGGAAAGCCGTATATCCTGAATGCGTCAATGTAACAATAGCAGAAACATTGGTGGTTTTTGCAATTCTTACTGCAGCAAGACATACCCTGTTGGTAATGAATCTTTCATCGATACAGTTATAATCTTTCTCAATAGGCTCATTCTTGTGCTGATAAAAACTGGTTTTCTCAATATTCTGAACAATTTTTGCCATGTTTTCAACCACCTGCACCGGATATCTTCCTACAGAAGTTTCTCCTGAAAGCATTACAGCATCTGCACCATCCAATACAGAGTTAGCAACGTCATTTACTTCTGCTCTTGTAGGTGTAAGGCTGTTGATCATGGTTTCCATCATCTGGGTAGCAATGATCACCGGTTTTGAATAGAATCTTGCCTTCTCTACCAGGTTCTTCTGAATAGCAGGAACTTCTTCCATCGGAACTTCCACACCAAGGTCACCACGGGCAACCATCAGTCCGTCACATTCCAATAAAATTTCGTCAATATTTTTAACGCCTTCAGGCTTTTCAATTTTAGCAATGATCGGTGTTTTGAATTTACCGTTAGGATGCGCATTGATAAGTTCTTTTAAGTCGATGATATCCTGAGCATGACGCACAAATGACAATGCAATCCAATCCACTTCCATGTCAAGCATGAAATTGGCATCCTGAATATCCTTTTCCGTCAGTGCAGGAAGAGAAACATTGGTATTAGGCAGGTTAACTCCTTTTTTAGAACTTAATGGTCCCCCTTGAATGGTTTTTGCTTTTACCGTATCTATTTGGTTGGTCTCGATAACTTCCAGCATTAGCTTTCCATCGTCGATAAGGATTCTTTCCCCAACTTTTACGTCCTGAGGAAACTGTTGGTAGGTCATGTAAACCTTGGTAGAGTCACCTTCTATTTTCTCATTGGTAAAGGTAAGAATGTCTCCAGGATTCAGGTAAGAACCTTCTTTTACAACGCCTACTCTCAGTTTCGGGCCTTGAAGGTCTCCTAAGATCCCTATAGAATAGCCGTATTCCTTATTAAGCTCTCTGATAATTTCAATATTATTTCGAACTAAGTCATAGTCTGCATGTGAAAAATTTATTCTGAAAATATCAACACCCGCTCTCATTAGGTCTAACATTACCTCCTTCGATGACGAAGCAGGTCCTAGTGTTGCAATAATTTTTGTCTTCTTTAAATACTTATTCATAATACTGGATAATTTGATAAAGTTCCTCTTCAGAACTCAGTGTATAATCTTGTATCGGAAACACAAGATTTTCAGGGAGCAAAATTACGGAAAAATCAGGGAATTGTTCCGAAGTATGCAAAATATATTCTACATCTACCTGATTATTTAATAAAAATTTAATGTTTTCTTCTTCTGTGAAGAGCTCGGTCTGCAATTTTTTTTGCTTACTTTCTGAAGACCGGTTTGAAATGAATGTAAAACATGTTTTTGTAAACTTGTGATAAGCTTCAAATCTCGGAAAATAATAATCATAATAAGCCCCGTGAAGAATAACGTCTTTCTTTCTGCAAAAGGTGAGGCCGTTGATCTGATTTATTTTGTAGAAAAACTCATGAGCAGGTATATCTTTTGCTAATCTTACCAATCCTATGGCAATATCTTCAAATTCTATATCGTCTAGATCATAAAGTTTTTGAATTTCCAAGTATGTTTTCTTTTTTATTTAAAATATAAAATGCTCTCTGTGCGGCCTTTTCTTCTGCCTTCTTTTTGGAAGTTTCCGTCGCATTGGCGATCTTTTCTTCTCCCAGCCAGACATGACATCTGAAAACCACTGCTTTATTAACCTGGATTTCCTCACAGGTCTCATACTTTATATTTACTTTTTTCTTCTGACTCCATTCAAGCAGAAGACCTTTGTAGCTTACAATTTTATTTTCAAGCTTGTTAATTTCAGTAGGCGTAAGTAATCTCTCCAGAATAATCCTTTTACAGGTATCATAATGAAAGTCCAGATAAACAGCGCCAATAAGTGCCTCAAATAAATTTCCGGAAATATTCTCGCCCAATGCCGCGGATCCCTGCTTTTGCAAAAGATCGGTAAGCTTGAGGTCTTCTCCCAATTTATTAAGATTTTTCCTATTAACAATTTTTGATTTCATCTGGGTCAGGTACCCCTCGTTGGCCTGAGGATACGTCTGAAACAGATGGCAGGAAATAATTGTACCCAAAACAGAATCCCCCAAAAATTCAAGTCGTTCGTAATTACTGTCTTGATTTTTAGAAGAACTTTTTAAAGAAAAAGCTTCCCGGTAAAGAGCAACGTTCTGAACCTCTGCACCCAGTATTTTCTTTATCTCGGTACTTAGGAAGAAGTCTCTCTCCGTTAATTTTCTTTTTCTTTGTTTGAGAAGGAATTTAGAAAAGTATTTCTGTAACTCCATTCATTGAATTTAGATTTTCTTAAATAGAACGCAAGCGTTGTGCCCACCAAATCCAAAAGTATTGCTCATGGCTACTTTTACATCTTTCTTAACTGCGTCGTTGAATGTGAAATTCAGTCTGCGGTCAATATTTTCATCATCAGTAAAATGATTGATGGTTGGAGGAACAATACCATGAATAATAGTTCCTAATGCAGCAATAGCTTCAATTACTCCAGCTGCACCCAAAAGGTGGCCAGTCATTGATTTTGTAGAATTAATCTGAATATCAAAAGCGTGCTCGCCTAATAATTTTGAAATTGCGTTGGATTCTGCAATATCTCCTAATGGAGTAGAGGTACCATGCATGTTGATATGGTCTACTTCATCAGCAGTTAAGCCTGCGTCTTCCAAACAGTTCTTCATTACCAGATAAGCTCCTAAGCCTTCAGGATGAGGGGCTGTCATATGATGTGCATCTGCACTCATACCGCCACCCAGTAATTCTGCGTAAATCGTAGCTCCACGTTTTACTGCGTGCTCATATTCTTCAAGGATAATAGTTCCTGCACCTTCACCTAATACAAAGCCGTCTCTGTCTTTATCAAACGGTCTTGAAGCTGTGGTAGGATCATCATTTCTTGTAGAAAGTGCCATCATTGCATTGAATCCACCGACACCACTTGCTGTAACGGCTGCTTCAGAGCCCCCGCATACAATAACGTCAGCTTTTCCAAGCTGGATAATCATTTTGGAATCAATCAAAGCGTTGGCAGAAGATGCACAGGCAGATACCGTAGTATAATTCGGCCCGTGAAAGCCATACTCTATTGAGATGTGTCCAGGAGTGATATCCGCAATCATTTTAGGAATAAAGAAAGGGTTGAATCTTGGAATTTCCGTATTCGCCCATCCTAAAACTTCAGTTTCAAAAGTTTCCAAACCTCCGATCCCGGAACCCCAAATTACACCGACTCTGTTTTTATCAACATTGTCTTCCATAATTCTGGAGTGTGCTACCGCTTCCCTGGCAGCAACAAGTCCAAGCTGGGTATTTCGGTCCATTTTCTTTGCTTCTTTCTTATCGAAATGCTGCAGCGGATCAAAACCTTTTACTTCGCAAGCGAACTTGGTTTTAAAGTTTGTGGCATCAAAAAGAGTAATCGGAGCAGCACCGCTCTCACCTTTAAGAAGATTTTCCCAGTATTCTTTTGCATTATTTCCAATCGGTGTTATTGCGCCAAAACCGGTTACAACTACTCTTTTTAATTCCATAAACTTTTAAAATTTTCTTTTTTGTTGAAGAATATTATTTATTTACTACTTCTTCGATGTAAGCAATAGCGTGCCCTACAGTAGTAATTTTTTCAGCCTGATCATCAGGGATTTGAATATTGAATTCTTTTTCAAATTCCATGATTAACTCAACTGTATCCAATGAGTCAGCTCCTAAATCGTTTGTGAAGCTAGCTTCAGGAGTTACTTCTGTTTCTTCAACGTCAAGCTTATCAGCGATGATAGCTTTTACTCTTGATGCAATGTCTGACATAGTAAATTATTTTTTTAATTGTTAGATGGTGCAAATATATAAAATTCTTCACGATAAAACATTTTTTTAGTCTTTTTTGTGGGTAGACTATACTTATTTTATAGTGAGGTGTTTTAGTGTTTTCGTTTTCAGGTGTTTATGTTTGCTATGCAAATCATAAGTAAATTACATAATTATCTTCATTTAGATTGTGTCAAAAAACATTGTAAAATTCAAAGATTATGTTCAGGTTGGTTACCAATAATTACTTTGTTCTTTTTAAAATCATTTATTAAACAGTAAACAGAGTCTTTTGATAAAAGGAAAAAACTATAATGATGAGCTGTTTAACAAAGTTGAATTGAGCTGTATAACAAAACATTGTCTTTGAATTTGAAGGAACTTTGTCTTAATAAAATTTAGAACATATGAAACGTATAGACAAAGCTTACATTAATGGCCAGTTTACAGAATTACATGGTAAACAGATATTTGATCTTATCAATCCATCCAATCATGAGAAAATAGGGGAAGTGATCCTAGGTGATGAAATTGATACCAGAAATGCAATTGCTGCAGCAAAAAAGGCCTTTAAAACATTTTCGAAAACAAATGTGGTGGAGCGTATTGAAATTCTTAAAAACTTAAAAAAGGCTGTAGAAAAGAGAGGAAAGGAACTTATTGATACCATGATCCTGGAATATGGGGGAACAAGGCAGTTCTGTACAATTGCTTACCAAAATATGGTGGGTGCTTTTGATCATATGATTGAAACACTGCAATATTTTGAATTTGAAAGAAAAGTAGGAAACACACTTGTTGAAATGACATCACTAGGCGTTGTGGGGAATCTATGGATAATGAAGTTGAAAAAATAAACTCCAAAAATGGTGTGAGGTATAATTATAAAGAAGATGTAAGCCAGGGTGAATATTTTATTTTGAGTAATGATATACTTGAATTTTATAACAGCGAAAATAAAATGTTTACAACAGGTTCAAAGTTACAATAAACTATATAACGAGAATTAAAATTAATACGTCATGTTTTGTCGTTTCTCCTAAATATATTTGTCAAAACAATTACGGTTTCCCACATTACAGGGAGATAAAAAAATCCTTAAATTGTAATCTTAAATACTAAATGTAGATCAGAAAATAACATTCCATTTTCTTACCCCCTGATTAGAATAATTTTAATTCAAATGAGATAAATGATTATGTATAAGTGTATTTAATAAAATTTTAGTATTTTCGATTTAATACCATTAGAAATAGTAGATATGACATATAAAGAAAAGTACTCTGAGTTGCACTTAAAATATGAAAAAGCGGGAAAGGAATTAGAAACGTCTTTTAAATGTATTTCTGAGATAAATGGTTTTGGTGATGTTGGAGATATTGATACATATATTAATTCTCAAAAGAAATTTACATTTTATCGTTTTCAATTTGAAAACTTATTAGCTTACATAAGTGAAGGTAAGGTCGATCCAGATTCTGAATATATTGAAAAAGAATATATGTATGAATTTATAAAACAAGATCAGCGTCAAAAAGGTGTTAATTGGGATGATGGTGATTTATATCCTGGGCAAAGCAATAAAAATGGTTTTTATTGCGAATTGGCTTAACTCATGATAGCGATATAGAAAAAGATCATCAGTACTCAATATATAAATTTCCCGTATTAAATTTAAAACATGGTAAAGAGTGCTTTGCTTATTTAAGTGAAAGACTACAATATGGAGCTGAAAATAATTTAGACTTTGATAAATTAACATTTTCTAAAATAGATGAAAATAAAGTGATTTTTGTCAAAGTTAAAATGCAGGTAAATCAAAAAGATATTTAGTAGATGATGGCTGATTATAAAAGCTAATAAATAACCGAATTAAATAAAAAACTAATATGCTAACACAGATACTTGACGGATTAATAAAGTTGCTAGGTCCAATAGCAACACTATCAAAGGAAAGAAGAGAATTAAAAGATACTGCATTAAGAACTATTTCAAATGCTTTGGATGAAACATATCTTTATTATCGAGATTTGGAAAATGGTATTATCAGGAGTAATGATAGAGAAGGACTTTTATCTAAATATTGGTCTGCGGCCGCAATATCTCTCAGACATTTTGATTCTGACTTAGCTTCAATATGTGACCATAAATCAGAGTATTGGATTAATCCAGATAATTATGATAAAAATCTAGTTCAAGAATTAGGTATTAAACTTGGGGATGTAAGAGAAGCGTATAGAAAAATTTTATCTCCTAATAATAAGTTTACTCTATCCGGCAGAAAAAAATAACATTATTTATTATGGATCGTCATACACCTGAACAGCGTTCGAAAAATATGAGAGCCATTAAAAGTACTGGTACTAAAGAAGAAATACGTCTTGCTAAGGCATTATGGAAACTAGGTTATCGGTATAGGAAAAATAATAAAAAAGTTTTTGGTAAGCCTGATTTGACTTTTGAAAAAAAGAAAGTAGCAATATTTATTGATAGCGAATTTTTTCATGGAAAGGATTGGCAAGAACAAAAAGAACGGATTAAAAGCAATCGTGATTACTGGTACAAAAAAATAGAGAGAAATATAAGCAGGGATAAAGAAGTTAATGCTTTTTTAGCTGAAAATAACTGGACTGTATTAAGATTTTGGAGTAAAGACGTCCAAAAGAACCTGGAAGAGTGTATTAATATTATTTCGGTGTATTTATGAATGATTATAAATTAAAAAAACTAATTCTCCTCAATCTTGAGTGTATCTGCATAATTATTTTTGAAGTACATTTGCAAAAAATGAAAAAATATCTTTAAGACTCAAAAAATTTTTGTATAGAAGTATATTTGAAATAATTGAATTATAAAATTTCAAATTGAACAGAAGATCACAAAAATTTTACGAAGGTATTTAAATAATATTCATTAATTTATGAGATTTAATGCTATTGATATATTTAGCGGAGCTGGCGGTATGAGTTTAGGTGCAATGATGTCTGGTTTAGAAATTGATGTTGCAATTGAAAATAACAAAGCTGCTGCTAAAACATTTAAACTAAATCATCCTGAAACTGAGGTTATATGTGATGATATTCGAAAAGTAAATACCATTGACTATAAAGGCGATGGTGTTTTTGCATTATTCGGAGGACCTCCCTGTCAGGGATTTTCTATTTCAAATACTAAAACTAGAAACGAAGAAAACAAAAACAATAATCTTTTTAATGAATTTATAAGATTGGTTGAAGAAACTAATCCTTCTTGGTTTGTATTTGAAAATGTTGAAGGAATTGTTTCTTTTGGACAAGGTAAAGTATTGAACGAGCTAAGAGAAAGATTCAAAAAGTTAGGTTTTAAAACTAATGATAAGGTTTTACTTGCTTCTGATTATGGAGTGCCACAAAAAAGGAATCGATTTTTTATGGTTGGAAATAATTTAGATATTGATTTTGTTTTCCCTGAAAAGTATAAAAAGAGTGTTAATATTAAACAAGCAATTAATGATTTGCCCTCTTTATGGAATGGAGCTTTCGAATATGAATTACCATATAAGACAGGTTCTATGAGTGAATATGCTAAGTTAATGAGAGGGACTTCCAAATTATCGACTCAAAATTACGTGTCAAGAAATAAAGATTATGTAATTGAGAGATATAAATATATTGGGGTGGGAGAAAACTGGCAGTCAATTCCTACTGAGTTAATGACTAATTATAGTAATACATCTAATTGTCATAGCGGAATTTATAGACGATTACATCCAGATAAACCTTCAGGTGTAATAGCTAATTATAGAAAAAATATGCTTATTCACCCCTATGAGAACAGAGGTTTATCTGTAAGAGAGGCAGCTAGAATCCAAAGTTTTCCTGATAATTTTGTTTTTGAAGGAACATTGTCTGAGCAACAACAACAAATTGGTAATGCAGTACCTCCTTTATTGGCAAAAGCATTATTTGACCAAATAATTAAATCAACAAAAGAGAAGCTAAATGAGTAAATCCACTCAAATAAATTATCTAAATTTCAATTTTGATGTTAGTGCTTATCGGCTTTTAGGTCGCGAACTGATAACTGATAGAATTACTGCATTATTTGAAATTGTTAAAAATTCTTATGACGCTAATGCTAATAAAGTTGAAGTTGACTTTATTGATGTAAATCCAAGAACTAAAAAATCAAAAATTATCATAAAAGATGATGGTTTAGGGATGGAATTAGATGACTTGAAAAATAAGTGGATGGTCATTGGAACAAGTAGTAAAAGAAGAGAAAGAACTTCCCCTGAACCATACGGCAGAAAAGTTGTTGGAAAAAAAGGAATTGGTAGATTTGCTGTAGATTTATTAGGTGCAAAACTTACATTGAAAACAAAGAAAAAGGGTGATAAAAAATGGATTTTTCTTGAAACAGATTGGTCTCAATATTCAGATTTAGAAGCAAAGCAATTAACATTACCTTTTGAAGAAGAAAAAGAATTTTTTACAGATATAAAAAATGAGTATTGGTTTGAAGATGGAGATGAAAGTGAACACGGAACGATTTTAGAAATAGAAAGCATCAACGATACTTGGACGGAATATGATATTAATAGAGCATTTAAAGAACTTTCTCGGTTAGTATCCCCCAATACTAAGTTTACTAAATATCCATTTAATATAAAAATCAAATCAGAATTTAAAGGATTTGAAGATGTAATGGTAAAGCCACTTTCAATAATTGAATTTGCAACTATTGCTATAGAATTAAAGTATGATAAAGAAAGAGGCATTCAAGAAATCGTTATTTTTGAAAATGGTAAGCTAGTTAAAAAAGATGTACAACCAAGGGTTTTTGGACTTGTAGATTTCTATTTGTATTATTTTAATCAGGTGGATAAAAGAAAGTTTAAAGACAAGTTTAATATTGATATTGATGGAATAAAAATATACAGAGATGGGATTATAACAACTCCGTTTGCAGAGACAGAATCTGATCAAAATAAACAAAAGGATATTTTAGGAATTGATAAACGAAGATATTCAGGTTTTTTTGAAAAAATAAACAGCAGAGATTTATTAGGCTTTTTAGAACTTACAGATGAAAATAATCCAAATGTAATAGAAGCGACAAATAGACAAGATTTTATAGATAATCAGGAATGGAAAGAAATAAAGTTGTTTATTATAGAACAAATTCAGCAGATTGAAAAATTGCAAAAATATGAAAAAGAAAATGTTAGACAGGTTACAAGATCAGATTTAGGAAAAGCAAATCAAGAACTTAAAAATATTAAGTTAACAATTGCTAATGTAAGAAAAGAGGCATCACCAGAAGTTAAAAAACAGTTGCAATTTATAGAAGCGGATTTAGGAAAATTACAAGGTACAGTAAATAAGAGTATTCGTGATTATGCTAAATTAGAAGAAGAAAGTAAACAAAAAGAGAGTTTATTCTTTAGTTTAGTTTCGTTACAGACCTATGCGGCTATGTTTTCCCATATGACAAAGCATACCATTGGGCATGTTTTAAGAGATGCTGAGTATTTTAAGAAATATTTTCCCAATGAAAAATTAAATGACAGATTTAAGTTAATTTCCAATCGTATTTATTCTGAATTTCTAACTCTTAGAACAGGAGTAGATTTTATGTTGAAATATGCACAATCAGATAATGAAATAGAAGATATTAACTTACATGATTTAATCAATAATCTATTTAGTAATATATACGTAAATGAGTTTCAAAAACAAGGTATTGAAACTCAACTTGAGTTAAGTGATAAGCTGATACTTAACTATAATAAAAAAGCAATTGAGGATATATTTGATAACTTAATATCTAATTCAATTAAAGCTTTAAAAGGAATTAATAATAAAAAAATAAAATGTAGCGGTGTTATTGAGCAAGATAAATTAATATTATATTTTTCTGATAATGGAACTGGAATCCCTGAAGAAGATAAATATAGGATTTTTGATATTTTTTTCACTAAAACGGCAGAAGAAGGTGGAGCTGGAATTGGTTTGTATATGGTTAAAACACGTATTGAGGCTATGCAGGGGAATATTGAGGTGATTGATAATGAATTTAAACCAAGTGGAGCTACTTTTAGAATTACTTTACCATTTAAAAAATAATATATGGACCTATGTGTTTTAATTATAGATGATGATATTCAACGAATAAAAGAAGGTGCTTTAATATGGGAATTGGAAGATAAATTTGGAAGCGATAATATAGCCTTTGAATCTGATCCTAATGAAGCAATAAATTATATTGAAGAAAATTTACATAAAAATATAATTATTCTCCTTGATATTCAATTTCCTGATAAAGTTATGAATGGACATGAAATATTGTCTAAGATACGAGAAATATCAGAATTAATCCCTGTTATTTTATGGAGTGCAGTAAGTGAGGATAAAGAGACGTTTAGTGATTTTATTAATAATAATGCTTTTGGATTTTTGAGTAAATCAGCAACGAGCGAGGAAATGTTATTAATGATTGATCGGGCAATAAGTTATTTTAAAACAAGTCTAGATAATACTATTGAAGATTGGATTATTCAAAAAGATGGAGATAAAGATAAGCCAGTTTATTTTACTTCAGAAGGAAAATCATATAGTTTAAACCAGATTTTAAATGAAATAAGAACACAGACGGACGTAGGGAAATCTTTTGCAAAAAAATTAAATGAGCTTACAATTGATTTATTACTAAGAAATAAAGAAACATTAAATGATTAATATACTTTTAGCTTTTGATGAGGAAGATCAAGAAATAGGCTCGTTTAATCAAGGGTGCAGAGAAGATTACGAAACTTATTTTACAGGCTCTGAACATGAGCGTATAACATATATCAGCTCTAATTCTTTAAACTCTTTAAACATTCAAGTTAGAACGGAGCAATTATCATCATTTATTTTTGCAGCATATTCTCATGGGGAGATTAATAAACTTTTTTCAAAATCTGGAGATTATGTTTCCTCTACAGTAAATATTGAGCTATTTAAAAATTCTTTCTTTTATACTGTATCTTGTAATACAGGGATGCAATTAGGTGGGGATCTAATAGCAAATGGATGCAAATGCTATTTTGGTTATAAAACATTATTTAATAGCTGGCTTGGTTACAAAGAATTTTCAGAATGTGCAAACTATGGTTTTTTTAAATTTATTGAAGGGACTAATACTAATGAAATTTTTGAGCAAATGATTATTAAATATAATCAGCACATAGATGATATGTATGTAGAGCATTTTTTTCAAGCATCTTTATTAAGAGAGAATAGAGATGGACTAATAAAAATAGGAGAGGATATTACAATAAATTCTCTAAAACAGGCAATATAATTTCTAATATTAAAAACTGCCGTACAATTACCGTACATATTTTTAAGTAAAAAAACCTTAAATTATTGATTATTAATAATTTAAGGTTTTGTATTTGTGGAGTTGGAGGGATTCGAACCCTCGTCCAAACAAGCAATACATAAGCTTTCTACATGCTTATTCTACTATTGGTTTTCGACTGGAGGCAGAGAGCAGACACCCAACTTCCAGCTTATCTTCTAAAATTTTCGAGTTTCAGCCGAAGCGTCTGAAACCTTATTTCTACATTACTATATCTCAGGATCAAACGCCGTAGAACGGAGCATTTGTGAGACATCTTGCTTCCTTACTATCTTCAGGAAAGCGCTTGAATCTTACTTTATTCGGATTAAGCTGCAAGAGCGAACTCTTCGTTGCCAGTTAAAATTGTGTAGCAAGGGATTATAGAGATCGCGCTACGGTTCTCTGCATGCTTACTTACCCATTGACCTTGCTGTCGAAACCAGTCAACCCCATAAATAAAAAAGTGAATGCAAAGATAAGGATTTTGTTTAAAATATCGTTAATATAACGTATGCTTTTTTTAAAGAGGTGGTCTTATATAGAATAACGTGACTTCAGTGCAAAATATTCAGGCGCTATAAAGGTTGATTAATAAAGCTTTTGTAGAATATTGTAATTATTTTTTAAGTTAAAAGCATTGTGATTTTGTAATTCAATAAAAAAGTCTTAGTTTTGCAATCCAAAATGAGATGTAATATATGTTAATAATTCCAGTAAAAGATGGTGAGTCCATCGACAGAGCATTAAAAAAATATAAAAGAAAATTTGATAAAACCGGTACAGTTCGTCAATTAAGATCTAGACAAGCGTTTATCAAGCCTTCTGTAACTTTAAGACAAGCTAGACTTAAAGCTGCTCACAAGCAGAGAGGTCTTAGTAAGGAAGAGCAGGCTTAAGATTTTTCTTAACCACATACTAAATTCACTATTCAAATACGTATATTTGGATAGTGAATTTTTGTTTTTATACCCTACGTAATGCTGCATAAATTTTTAGAATATTTACAGTTCGAAAAGAGGTATTCTCCTCATACCATTACAAGCTACAGGAAAGATCTTGAAGACTTTTCCGATTTCTACCTCAAAACAGAGGCTTCAGAAGATATTTCCAAAGCTGATAAAAAGATTATCCGGAATTTCATAGTTGAATTAAGTGAAAATAATATTTCAAAAAGAAGTATCAACAGGAAATTATCATCCCTCAGAAGTTTTTATTTATTTCTTTTAAAAATAGGAGAAATCAAAGTTTCACCTACAGAAAGTATCTCTTCTCTTAAGTTTTATGCTGAGAAACAGATTCCTATGTCCAAAGAGGAAATGCAGACACTCAGTGACCATGTACTCACTGATGGGCATGATATTCTTGAAAAATGCATTATTGAAGTATTATATCAAACAGGAATCCGTAAGGCAGAGCTTTGTGGCTTGATGTTTGAGTATGTTAATTTAAGCGGAAATGAGCTGAAAGTAATAGGGAAGGGAAATAAAGAACGTTTTATTCCGATCTCCCAGGACCTCTCGGATCTGCTTAAAAGTTATCTGGAAATAAGGAAACCTGAAACCGAATATAAATCATATTTTTTCGTTAATAAAAAGGGTAAAAAACTCTATGAAAAATTTGTTTATGTGGTAGTTAATAAGTACCTTAGTCTGGTAACAACAAAAGAAAAAAGAAGTCCTCACATCCTTCGGCATAGCTTTGCTACTCACGTTTTGGATAATGGGGCGGAGATCTCCAAAGTAAAAAAAATATTAGGGCATTCCAGTCTTGCCAGTACTCAAGTCTATACGAATGCCAATATTGAGCAATTGAAAAAAGTGTTTAATCAGGCTCACCCTAGAGCATCTAAAAAAGAAGAATTATGAAGATCACAGTTCAATCAATTGGTTTAACTCCACACGAACCATTAGAATCTCACATTGACAAAAAAGTAAGTAAATTGGAAACCTTCTATGATAAAATTCATGAGTGCAAGGTTTTCTTAAAAGTTGAAAATAATTCGGATAGAAACAATAAAACTACTGAACTTATTTTGGCTGTTCCAGGCGATGATATTGTCGTAAAAAAGACATCTGAAACTTTTGAAGAAAGTTTGGACCTTTGTGTTGATACAGCTAAAAAGCTATTAATCAAGAAAAAAGAAATGGCATAGAAAAAAAAGATAAAAAAAGTCATAAAAAAGTTTGAGAATTCAAAAGAAACGTTCTATATTTGCACTCGCAAAAAGGGAACAGCGTTCTTTTGAATTCTTTTTGATTATGCCTCCATAGCTCAGTTGGCTAGAGCAGCTGATTTGTAATCAGCAGGTCGTGGGTTCGAGTCCCTCTGGAGGCTCTCTTTAATATAAACTTTTGGGAAGATTCCAGAGTGGCTAAATGGGACTGACTGTAACTCAGTTGCTTCGGCTTCGCAGGTTCGAATCCTGCTCTTCCCACAATTTATATTAAAAAAAGTCTTGCGGGTTTCAAGAAGTTTTCTTAGATTTGCAGACCGTTACCAATGATTTTGGAAACAAAATTGCGGAAGTAGCTCAGTTGGTAGAGCGTCAGCCTTCCAAGCTGAATGTCGCGAGTTCGACCCTCGTCTTCCGCTCAATTTCACACCAGTTTTAGGCGTGATTTTTTTTAACTGCTGATGCAGCACAGAGTAGAGTCTCTCTGAAAGCTTTCAGTTTTTATTAAATTGCCTCCATAGCTCAGTTGGCTAGAGCAGCTGATTTGTAATCAGCAGGTCGTGGGTTCGAGTCCCTCTGGAGGCTCAATTTAATATAATATGTCTGGGGAGATTCCAGAGTGGCTAAATGGGACTGACTGTAACTCAGTTGCTTCGGCTTCGCAGGTTCGAATCCTGCTCTCCCCACATTTTATATTAAAAAAAATATTGCAGATTTAAATGGATTTTCCTAAGTTTGCAAAGCGTTTACCAATAGTTTTGGAAACAAAATTGCGGAAGTAGCTCAGTTGGTAGAGCGTCAGCCTTCCAAGCTGAATGTCGCGAGTTCGACCCTCGTCTTCCGCTCAAAGAAAATCACGCTTATTTTAGTGTGATTTTTTTAGTTAGTGCCGACTTAGCTCAGCGGTAGAGTGCTTCCTTGGTAAGGAAGAGGTCACGGGTTCAAGTCCCGTAGTTGGCTCTCAAATTTCCCGAATTTATTTCGGGATTTTTTTTTGCCTGACGTGATGTAAGGAATTTTATAGGAACCTTCGCTGGCTGAATTGTATCTAGTATATAAAACTATCTTAATTCTCTTTTCCTGTACAAAATTTAGCTTAAAATTTAATTAAATCTATAGATCTGTTTTCAATGCATTGGGGCAGAAACATAAATTTTTGTTAAATTCGTATTAAATATATTTTGATGAATATTCTTTTATTGGAAGATGACCTTATTCTCTCAGCAGAACTCAGCAGATTTTTAGAGTCAAACAGCTTTACCTGTGATAAAATCTATGATGGTGAGACCTTTCTCCGTCAAATCAAGAACAACACATACGATCTGTATCTGCTGGATATTAATGTACCGAAGATAAACGGACTTGATGTCTGCCAGACGATCCGGTCTTTTGATAAAAGTACACCCATCATCATCATTTCGGCCTACGGAGATATTTCCGATAAAAAAGATGCGTTTACCAGACTTGCCGACGATTATCTGGTGAAACCTTTTCAGTTTGAAGAGCTTCTGCTGAGAATGAATTCACTGTTGAGAAGAAAAACACCATCCGATACTACGGATCAGGATATTATCAGGATAGATGACCTTATTATCAATAAAACAGAGCAGAAAGTCTATAGAGCAGGCAATGAAATAGCACTTACCTTAAAAGAGTTTCAATTGTTGGTTTATCTTGCCGAAGCCCAGGGAAGAACCGTTTCCAAGCAGCAGATTACAGAACACGTATGGGAGCATAATTTCAATACGAACACCAATACCGTAGAAGTCTACATCAATTTTTTGAGAAAAAAGATCGATAAAGATTTTAAACTTAAACTTATTCATACCCGCTCCGGTTTCGGATATTACCTCAGTACATTGTAGATGTCCTTAAAAAGAAAGATAGCATTAACGATAAGTATCGCTTTTTCCCTGCTTTTTGCAATGGTGATGGCGGTGATCTATATGTCTTTTAATGATTTTAGAAGAGATGAATTTAAAGAAAGATTCAGGCAGCGTCTCGAATTTACTTCTCACTTTATTTCAAAGTCTAAAGATTTCGAAGAAGAAGCCCCGGTATTTTTTAACGAAAACTCGGATAATATTCTTCTCGATGAAACGATCTTGATTTTTAACAGCGATAAAGAATTAATCTACAGTACGATCAAAGACCGCAATGTAACATGGGACAGTGCGCTTCTGAAAGAATTGGATGAAAAAAAGATCATTTATACGGAGAAAACGGTTCCTGAGATCTATGCCGCCCTACGGAACATCAATGGCGAAAATTATTATATCCTTACCAGTGCTTTTGATACCAATGGTAAATCGAAACTTGAATATCTTAAATACCTTCTGATCACGGCCTATGTGATGAGTACGCTTCTGATTGGCTTTTTCAGTTATTACTTTATGGGACAGTTTCTGCGCCCTTTAGAAGATCTGAATACCGAAATTTCTGAAGTTACGGCCCATAAGCTTACGAAGCAGATCCCGGTTCAGCAGTCGAATGATGAGATCAATGTTTTGGCAAAATCTTTTAATACGATGATTACAAGGCTGGATGATGTTTTTCAGTCACAGAAAGATTTTACGGCAAGTGCCTCACATGAGATCAGGACTCCCATTACAAGAATGGCATTTCAATTGGAAAACCTGATTAATTTTGGAGAGCATTCCCCCGAGACATTGACCTCTTTGAAACAGATTCAGAAAGATGTCTATCAGCTTTCTGATCTTACTAATTCCCTTTTGCTGCTTACGAAATTTGACAAAGAGAATATTCAGACTATTTATGAAGAGGTAAGAATTGATGAAGTTATATTTGAAGCGTTCGAAGCGGTAGAAAAAAGTTATCCGGCTCTGAAGCTTGATTTTCTGATCTCTGAAGACACTTCGGAAAATGGTCTGCTAACGATCAATGGGATCCAGTCTTTGCTGGTGATTGTCTTTATCAACCTCTTTAAAAATGCAGCCGTATATTCTGATGATACGGAAGTAAATGTTTTAATAACAGAAACAAACGATCAGCTTACAGTTGATGTGACGTCCCGCGGAAATACGATCCCGGAAGAAGAGCAGTCCAAATTATTTGAAGCTTTTATGCGGGGGAATAATTCTCAAAATATTTCAGGGTCCGGTCTTGGTCTAAGGATTGTTAAAAGAATCCTGGAATATCATGGGGCACAAATCAGATATTCATCTCCTGCTGATCACACCAATAATTTCAGCATCATCTTTAATAAGCAACTTTAGTTAATTTATTTAGCGCTTGCTTGGGGCATAATTATTTTTAATCTAATAATCTAAGAGCCGTAAAATTTCAATCAATTCTCTCATAAATATAGCATTTATCAATATTCCTGAACCAAATTTAATTTTTTTTTAAGGCTCATTTAAGGCCTTTTTAATCGTATAATGCCAATTTTGTCCTATAAATAAAGATAGAATGAACAGAATTGCAGGGCTGTTGATTGCCATTTCCTCATTCATGGCAGGACAGCAGCAAATGTCGCTTTCAGACTGTGAAGAGGCATTTCAAAAAAATAATCTTCAGTTGCTTGCAGAACAATACAACATCAATATGGCTGATGCAGATATTCTGCAGGCTAAGATTTGGGAGCTTCCACAACTGAGCGGGCAGATTAATGCCTATAATCCTGAAGCCAAAAAGGTCTTTGATATAGGCAGTGCTAAAGGAGCACAGGTAACCCAGCTGATCTACATGGGTGGAAAAAAGAAAAATGAAATTGCTTTTGCAAAATCAAACAAGGAGCTGGCTCAGCTTCAGTTTTCACAACTTCTGGTAGATTTGAGAACCCAATTACATGCCGGTTACTTCAACTTATATTATGAAAAGCTGAAACTGGATAATACGAATAAACAGTTGGGATATATGAATGATCTCCTTAGTGCTTATCGTGCCCAGTCTGCGAAGGGAAACGTTTCCCTTAAAGACGAAGTCAGGCTCCAAAGTTTAGTGATTCAGCTCAATAATGACAAACTTGGGATCAATAAGAATATTCTTGAATTTGAACAGAATTTGAAAGTACTCACCGGAGTTTCTGATGATATAGAACCCCAACTTTCTGATGCTGAAGCTAAAGAAATCCTTGCCGCACAACCTTTCGGAGATGAGGATGAATTAAAGAAAAAGGCATTGGAAAATAATGCCGACTATCTTTATTTTCTAAAACTAATTGATAACAGTAAACTCTATTCCCAGTGGCAGAAATCCCTGAATGTTCCCGATCTGAATGTTGGAGCCGGATGGGATCAAAATGGAGGCACCTTCAAAAATGAGGTCAATCTAATGTTGGGAATACCAATCCCACTATGGAAATCCAATCAGGGGAATGTGGAAAAAGCCAATTATGCGATCCAGCAAAACCAGAAAAATGCCGATTACCAGAAACTGAACCTTGAAACTAAAGTTCAGGCCGCCTATAAAACCTGGAAAAGTCAATATGATCAGCTTGCAGAAATCAAAACCACAGACCTTATTAATATGGAACTGGTTTACGACGGAATGCTGAAAAATTTCAGAAAAGGAAATATCAACCTTATAGAATTTACGGATTTTATGGACAGCTACAGGGAAACAGCACTTCAGATTTTCGATATGAAAAACGAGATTATGCAGTCTGCAGAACAACTTAATCAACTCATACAAACAAAAATCTTCTATTAAGCAATGAAAAAATATATAATACCTATACTGATAGCCTTGTCTCTGTTGTCATGTGCGAAAAAAGAAGAAGAAAAAACTCCTCAGGCAAAAAAAGGTTTTGAACTGAGTAATACGATGCTCAGCTCTATCTCTTTAGCAAAAGTGGAAAGAAAAAGCGTAGAAGATCAATATAGTTTTTACGGTAAAATTTCTGCTGATAAAAACAGTTATATCGATGTATATCCTTTGGTAGGCGGAAATGTTTTAAGCGTAAATGCGGAACTTGGAGATTATGTAAAAAAAGGGCAGGTGCTGGCTACCATTAGAAGTACCGAGCTGGCAGAAGTGCAAAAAGATGTAAGCGATGCAAAGACAGACCTTGTGGTTGCCCAAAATAACCTGCGTGTTGCCAAAGAAATGTATGAAGGCAAACTGAATACAGAAAGAGAGGTCCTGGAGGCCAAAAGCGTCGTGCAGAAAGCCCAGGATCAGATGCAGAGAGCCACAGCCGTAAGCACAGTGTATAATGTGAAGAAAGGAAATATCTACAGTGTGGTAGCTCCTATCAGCGGATATATTGTTCAAAAGAATATCAACAAAGACATGCAACTGAGAAGTGACAGAAGTGAAAATATTTTTGATGTGGCCAATACAACAAACGTATGGACGATCATGAACGTCAATGAAGCTGATATCGAAAAAATAAATCTGGGAATGAAAGCCCAGGTTTCCACACTCTCATATCCGGATAAAATTTTTGATGGAAGAATTGATAAAATATTCAAGATTATTGATCCTGAAACCAATTCCATGCAGGCAAGAGTGGTACTGGATAACGCCAATGGTTTATTGATTCCGGAAAGTAAAGCAACCATCAAAGTTTCAAGTTCTGAAACCAATACAGCGCTTACAGTACCTTCAAAAGCTGTGATTTTTGATGATAACAGAAGTTTTGTGGTGGTTTTCAAATCCAGAACCGATATAAAAGTTAAAGAAATAAAAATATTAAAACAGGTAGGAGATGTTACTTATGTTGCCGGAGGATTGTCTGAAGGAGAAGAAGTAATCACTAACAATCAGCTATTGATTTACCGCTCTCTGAATAGCTAATTTTATTTTGAATGTAATTTGAAACATTAATAACCTTGGAATAAGAAGTTAAGCTCTATTAAGAAAACATCTGAAGATATTTTAAGCATTCTTTATTATTAAAATTTGCTTGAAAATCATTTTACTGTTCTTCACCCTTTCAATATTCTTAATGTCTAGACTATCAAAATAAATTTCCTCTACCTATTTCTTTCAACGGCTTTTTTAGGTCATCAATTTAATCTATCATGAATAAATTCATTAAAAATATAATTGCTTTCTCGCTAAAAAATAAAGCATTTACCTTTATCTGGGTAGCTATTTTGGCCATTGCAGGTTTTATAAGCTTCAAAAATATGCCTATTGAAGCATTCCCGGATGTTACCAATACCCAGATTGTCATTATAACCCAATGGAATGGACGGAGCGCAGAAGAAGTGGAACGTTTTGTCACTACGCCCATCGAGTTAGCCATGAGCCCGGTTCAGAAGAAAACCAGTGTGAGAAGTACCACCATGTTTGGTCTTTCCATTGTAAAAATTCTTTTTGACGATGGGGTGGATGATACTTTCGCCAGAAATCAGGTCAATAACCAATTAAGAACCGTAAGCCTTCCTGATGAGGTAGATCCGGAAGTTCAGCCACCCTACGGGCCTACCGGGGAAATTTTCAGATATACACTGGAGAGTAAAACAAAGGATTCCCGGGAACTGCTGACCCTGCAGAACTGGGTAATCGACCGAGCACTGAGAGGTGTTCCGGGGGTAGCGGATATTAATGTTTTTGGAGGTCAGGATAAAATTTTTGAATTAAGTATTGATCCCAGAGCTTTGGATAAGTACAACCTTACTCCGCTTCAGGTGTATGATGCCGTTACCAAAAGTAATTTAAATGTCGGCGGTGATGTTATTGAGAAAAATGGACAGGCCTATGTAGTTAGAGGAATTGGTCTTGTAAAATCCGTAGCAGATATAGGAAATATAACCATCCAGAATGACAGTGGAAACCCTGTGCTGGTAAGATATGTTGCAGATGTCCATGAAAGTTCTATGCCCAGAGTAGGACAGGCCGGTCTGAATAAACATGAAGATACGGTAGAAGGAATCGTGGTAATGAGAAAAGGGGAGAACCCAAGGGAAGTTCTGGTTGGAGTAAAAGCTAAAATCAAAGAGCTTAACGAAAAAATACTTCCGAAAGATGTCAAAATGGTGACTTTCTATGACCGTGACAACCTGATGGATTTTACGACACACACCGTAATGCACAATCTGATCGAAGGAATTATTCTGGTTACCGTGATCGTCCTGATCTTTATGGCAGACTGGCGAACGACCTTTATTGTTTCCATTATTATTCCACTGTCGCTGCTGTTTGCATTTTTATGTCTGAAACTGGCTGGGATGAGTGCCAACCTGCTTTCATTGGGAGCCGTAGATTTCGGAATCATTATTGACGGAGCCGTCGTCATGGTGGAAGGACTTTTTGTGATGCTCGACCACAAAGCACTCAAATATGGCACAGAAAAATTTAATAAACTTTCAAAAGGAGGCTGGATCAAACAGACCGGAACAGGTTTGGGAAAAGCGATCTTCTTTTCTAAACTTATTATCATCACTTCTCTGATCCCTATTTTCTCATTCCAGAAAGTAGAAGGGAAAATGTTTTCACCGTTAGCATTTACCCTAGGATTTGCTCTAATAGGTGCATTGATATTCACCTTGACTTTGGTTCCTGTCCTTTCGCATCTTCTGTTAAATAAAAATGTAAAAGAAAAAAACAACCCGTTTGTGAATTTCTGGGACAGAATTGTATTGAAAGGCTTCAACTATACCTTTAAACATAAGAAAATGAGCTTAATTGTTGCTGTTTCCTTTATGTTGGTAACTTTATTTTCAGGGAAATTTTTAGGAACAGAATTCCTGCCGCAACTGAATGAAGGTTCATTGTGGATCACTGCAGAAATGCCGATGAGTTCCTCGTTAAAAGAATCTTTGAAAACAGCAGACCTCCTGAAAAAAGATATTATGAGCTTTCCGGAAGTTACAGATGTTCTTGCCCAGACGGGACGAAGCAATGACGGGACAGACCCGAACGGATTTGGATTTGTACAGTTTGCCGTCAATCTGAAGCCTAAAGAAGAATGGAAACGGAACATAAGCTATGAAGGATTAATTGAAGAAATAGATAAAAAGCTCCGAAGCTACCAGGGAATTACATTTAATTATTCCCAGCCGATCTCAGATAACGTGGCAGAAGCTGTAGCCGGTTTTAAAGCAGAAAACGGAATCAAGATTTATGGTGATAACCTCGAAACACTGGACAAATTAGCTGATGAGGTCTTAAAACAGATCAAAGATGTAGACGGGGTAAAAGACCCTGGAATCATTAAAAACATAGGCCAGCCGGAAGTAAGCGTGGTGCTGGACAGGGATAAGATGGCCGCTTACGGAGTGATGCCGGATGATGCACAATCTGTGCTGGAAATGGCTTTTGGAGGAAAAACAGCTTCAGAAATGTTTGACGGAGAAAGAAAATTCCCGATTCGCCTCCGATATTCCCAGGAATACAGAAAAGATGAGAATGATATCGCTTCATTAATGGTTCCTACACAGGATGGAGCAAAGATTCCACTGAAAGAGATCAGTACCATTGTAAAAGATAACGGAGCTGCATTCATTTACAGAGATGATATTAAGAGATATATCGGCGTTAAATTCTCGATTCGTGACCGGGATTTGGGAAGTACGATCGCTGATGCACAGAAAAAAGTGGCTAAGGTTGATCTTCCCGACGGTTATTCCATCGGCTGGACAGGTCAGTTTGAAAACCAGCAGAGAGCTTCACACAGACTGGCGCAGGTAGTTCCGATCAGTATTCTGGGGATTTTCTTCTTACTCTTTATCCTTTTTGGAAATATGAGAGACTCATTACTGGTATTGGCGAATGTGCCTTTTGCACTGATAGGGGGAATTATTGCCCTGCACCTTACCGGAATGAACTTTGGAATTTCCGCCGGAGTTGGAATGATCGCTCTACTTGGGATCTGTATCCAGAACGGAGTGATTCTCATTACAGAGTTCCATCAGAATGTAAAAGATGGCCTGACTTTGGATAATGCGATCCTCAATGGAGTAAAATCCAGAACCCGTCCCGTTATTATGACCGCACTGATGGCTTCAATAGGATTAATGCCTGCAGCGCTGTCTACAGGAATTGGTTCAGAATCCCAAAAACCTTTAGCTATTGTGATCATCGGAGGGCTGATTACGGCAACTGTATTAACCTTATTGATCTTCCCGATTATATTCTGGATATTCAACAGGACGAAAAAGTCCCAACAGATTTAACTTTTATTCTACTTTTATATTATGCGAAGGGCGGAAAAACTATGTTTTTCCGCCCTTCCTCTTATCGAAATAATAATTATGAGTCTTTTAAAATTCTAGTTACACTGCAAAGCTTTCCCAAAATCATGACAATTGGAAATTGCTGTTGTGCTCCATTACAGTTAGGTCGTAACCCTTAAATCAAAGCTGCAATATACGTTTCTGGTATTATCATTTGATTGTCATAACGGTCGCACGAAAAAAAGATCATGTAATCATTACTAAAGTGATGTAGTAATGTCTCCATAATATTATTTTTATTGGTTTATATTGATATACGAGATAAAAGAGACTATTGATTGTAATTAAGTTTTTTTATCAGCATGAATTTTTATCTTGTTCATTATTAAAACTATACCATTGTGATGGAAGATTACCCTGACTATATTTTGAATAAAACACTTGTAAGGTTTTTTTCAATTAATAAATTTGTGTAAATTTGCACCTCAATACTTAGAAGTATAGGGTTTGCAATTCTTTGGATCAAGATGTTGAAATTTTTTTAAAGAAAAAGGTTTTGATATTTAAAAATTCATTATATTTGCACACTGAAAATTTGAATAAACAATAAATAAATAATTTCACATCATGGCAAAGGAAACGTTTAATCGTAACAAACCACACTTGAACATTGGTACTATTGGTCACGTTGACCATGGTAAAACTACTCTTACAGCTGCAATTTCTGCTGTATTAGCTAGCAAAGGTCTTGCTGAGAAAAAAGACTTCTCTGCAATTGACTCTGCTCCAGAAGAAAAAGAAAGAGGTATTACTATCAATACAGCTCACATCGAATACGAAACTGAAAAAAGACACTATGCTCACGTTGACTGTCCAGGTCACGCGGATTA